>RCUQ01000086.1_pt1 | contig 100184 bp, 111 predicted proteins | sample 2166351 | NCBI WGS metagenome assembly RCUQ01 (sample SAMN09932597, study PRJNA488358) | compost metagenome | feature: garden; material: soil; isolation source: compost soil in acetonitrile-enriched culture | place: Germany: Experimental Botanical Garden Goettingen | collected 2016-01-27
TTCACACCGACATTGCAGGTGTTTCTGTAGTGGCTCATGGCTACCAGGACGCTTCAATTTAAACTAGCTGTTTACGCCCAAATAGGCCCTGATAACTATTAGTGAGGACGGAAAATCAATTCCGTCCTTTCTGCTCTGAACCCAATAGTGGGTCAGACCAAGCACAATAAGACTCTCGAGATTTCTTATAAGGCACAAAACAAAAGGAAAATAACATGACACAAGTAAAATTTTTTGATTATGCGGAATTGGAAGGTAATAATAGCACTCTTTCGCGTTTTTTCTTTAATGGAACCATGAATAGTTACAAAATTAAAGCTTATCTAAAGAGCTTCAATACTATTGATCATCCGATTGAATTTTTGATTCAGCATGGAGTAGTTTCTTCACTTCAAGCTATTGAAACAGAATACCAACCAATTACTGGAAAACTTTTGACACCAGGGCAACATACTGAAATCGAGCTATTGGTACCTCCGTACTCTGGAATCATCATCAAAGGCGGAAAACTCACATACACCATTTTCGGTATTGAAAATCCAACAGCTTAACATTCTAACATCAAAACAATAGCGTTAGATATTGGTTCCTCCAAATAAATAACGGTGTGTAAGAATCAGCCCCAGCACCTCTGGGGCTGACGGCATATCTCAGCATTGGAGGGTATAGATGGCTAGTAATACATCGCGTCCAGAAGGCTTGCGTAAGATTGGTTCGACGTCGGAAGACAGCGTCAATCGCGCAAGTATCGTGGACTATTTTAACATTGATCGTGGCGTGGCTACGTTCCGTGGTATCGAAGGCGGAAACGGCATTACAGTATCTCTCGTAGATGCTGATGGTTCCCCAAACACAACAGGTAAGATTATCCGTATCACAGGTTCGGGCTCTGGTGGCTCTGGCGGTGGTTCGGTTTGGTTTGCACAGGCTGGTGTTCCTGCGGGCGCACTGGGTGCAGACTCCGATATGTACCTGAACACATCAAACAGTGATTATTACCAGAAGGAAACTGGCGCTTGGGTCCTCAAGGGCAACCTCGCTGGAACACAAGGCCCACAAGGCGTTGCTGGTCCTGCAGGCGCTGATGGCGCACAGGGTATTCAGGGTCCAGTTGGCCCTCAGGGTCCTGCTGGTAACGACGGCGTAGCTGGCGCACAAGGCCCACAGGGCATTCAAGGCATTCAGGGCGAAATCGGTCCTCAGGGCCCAGCTGGCCCAACTGGTCCGAAGGGCGACACAGGCGATCAGGGCATTCAAGGTCCTGCTGGTATCCAGGGCCCACAAGGCATCCAAGGTCCACAGGGCGAACAGGGTGTAGCTGGCTCCGATGGTCAGGGCATTCAGATCAAGGGCGCTTTGGGCGATCAGTCCGAACTCCCAGGTGCAGGTAACACATCCGGCGACGCCTATGTAATCGGCGGCGATCTTTGGGTATGGGACGGCGCAGCTTGGATTAACGCAGGTCCATTCACAGGTCCAGAAGGTCCACAGGGTATTCAGGGCATTCAAGGTCCTGCAGGTGCTGAAGGTCCACAAGGCATTGCTGGTCCTCAGGGCCCTACTGGTGCAGATGGCGCAACTGGTCCAGTTGGTCCTCAAGGCCCACAGGGCATTCAAGGCGTAGCCGGTCCAGTCGGTCCTGCAGGTGCTGATGGTGCTCCAGGTGCAGTTGGCCCAGAAGGCCCGCAAGGCATTCAGGGTGTTGCTGGTCCTGCCGGCCCACAAGGTATTCAGGGAGAAGTTGGCCCGGCTGGTCCAGTTGGTCCTCAGGGTATTCAGGGCGTTGCTGGTCCTGCAGGCGCCGATGGCGCTGACGGTGCAGACGGCGCGGGTGTTCCTGTTGGCGGTACTGCTGGTCAGATTCTCGCTAAGGTCGACGCAACTGACTTCAACGCAGAGTGGATTGACGCTCCTTCGGGCTCGTTTACTGGTGTAGCAACCGACAACACTCCAACAGCGTTGGTTTACGGTCTGGGCACTTCCGGCAATACTTTGAAGGTTGACGTTCGTGTTTCCGGTACTGCTGGTAACGCACTGACAGTTGACGGTACAAACGGTCTGTTCGTTGCAACTCCTGCAGCGGGTCTGACAGCGGTTAACTCCACAGATTCCACAACCATCGACTTCACAGGTAACGGTACTTCTGGTAACGCCCTGGTTGCTGCGGTTAAGGTTTCTGCAGATGCTGACAACGCAATCGAATCCCGTGGCGATGGTCTTTATGTTGCAACGGTAACTGGTGGTGGTTCTGGTGCGGTTACTACAACCGACTCCACAAGCATTGACTTCTCCGGTACTGGTGAATCTGGCACCCCGCTTACAGGTTCGGTTATCGTTTCGCCAACAGCTGGTAACACGCTGACAGCAACTGGTAACGGACTGTATGTTCCAACAGTTACAGTATCGTCCACCGAAACTGCAACCATCGACTTCTCGGGTGCTGGTACTTCCGGCTCTCCGTTGACAGCTGATGTTAAGGTTTCGGCAACAGCCGGAAATGCTTTGGCTGCAACTGCTGGTGGTCTGTTCGCAACTGACACTAAGGTTTCGGTTCGCGACGAAGGTACTGAACTGGTTGCCGCTGCAACAGCGATCAACTTCACAGGTGCTGGTGTAACAGCTTCTCACGCTGCTGGTGTAACAACAGTCAACATCCCAGGTGGTGGCGGTGGTGGTGCAGTTCAGGAATTCACATTCCGTATCAACTACACAGGCCCAACTGATACTGCGCCGACAGTTGATGCTTCTACTATCCCTGCTGGTTGGAGCATTACTTTGTCTGGTACTACCGCGACTGTGACTCACGCTATGGGTAAGTTCCCAATGTACTTCTCAGTTGCTGGTTATTCAGTTGCTGCGGATGCGTATAGCTTGCGTAACTGGATGTCCACAACGAACGTCACAAGCAACAGTGCGAAGACGATTTTGACTGTAACCAACTTGAGTGTGGCTACAACTGGAGCGGCCGCTCCAGCAAGTACCCCAACTCACACATTGGTTAACGTTGTGTTCAACTAACATGAATTGGGTTGGATAGGAAACTATCCAACCCAATTATTATCGGAGAATTAAAAAATGTCAATTTTGCCAGCAAAATTTTTGATGCTCAGTATTTCAAATATCTCCGATAGAGAATATTGGATTGATGAGTCTGCGACTCCCCCAACATGGAACTACTATCCGTTTAAGTGGTTAATTGAATGTAATATTGAGCTTCAGAACCATAGTTCTGATAAAACTCCAACCCCATTCATGTATACTGGTTCTGATATTGTTGTCGGCGATTGGTTCAGTGACGATACCGGATACGTTTACCGTATTTCTGAAATTGTTTATCAGGATCTGTTTTCTGCACAATTGGTTATTGAGGACGTAGGCCAATATAATACAAATAATGATCCATCTGCTCAAGGACAAGGGCAACCACGTGCATTTTCTGGCTTCATCTTTACGCTAGCCGAGAACGGCTTGCCGGACATTCAATCAATGCCAATTGCACGTTTCAGTCCAGAAGTGTTTACTTCGGTTCAAAGCCGTTTCCAAGCCCGAAACCTTGTTTCTGAATTTGTTACCATTTACCAGACAAACAATGGCTTTGCATTGGGTGATTTCATCAAGGTTGATGAAGCCAATGAAGGCCGTTTCGAGCTTTGTGCGGCAAACGAAATAAACCTAGCTGTTGGTATCGTCAATGGTGCAAATACACCAAAAACTGATTATTTCACATTCAAGCCACTAACCGAGATTCTTGAGAATGTTCAGCCGCCACTCGTAGGCGCTTATGGTGACATTTTCTACATCGATCCTGCTAACCCAGGCAAAGTTACAAACGTGAAGCCGGCTTCGGATGCGAAGCCCGTTTACATCCGTTTGGAAACAGAAACCCGTGCTGTCCGACTAAATGCTATTGTGGATGAGAATTCCATCACAGTGGTTCATAAAGTCGAAACAACCACGCTAGACCAGGTCGAGTTTACTCTTCCTGCAGAAGCCAAAAGTGTTCAGGCAATGAGCATCAACGGCATTGAGAATAAGAACTTCACTTTCGATGACACAACGAAAGTGATTACGTTCGATCCCGTAGCAACAGGTTATGGGGTCGAAGAAACAGATGAAGTGATCTTCGTCTACAACACTTAACCGGTAATTTTTGGAGTTACTAGAATATGGCAATGCTTCGCGCAAAACAAATCAAGCTGAACGCAGCCGGTGACTTGCTCATCGGTGGCGTAAACGGCGCCGGCATCGTGCTCGCACAGGGTGCGACAGGTACCGTTCTTAAGGCAACTGCTTCAGGCTTGGCCTACGAAGCATTGGCTTCCACAGATATCTCTCACGGTGCTGGTACCGTTAGTGATGCTCTTGGTACACTAACAACTGACCTTTCTGCACTCGATACTCGTCTTGATACGGTTGAGACAGATCTCGATGCTGCTGAACTTAAGGTCGGCAATATCATCACAGCTTCTGGTCTAGCTACGGACGGTACTCTCGTAGCGTTCACAGGCACAAACTACCTGAACTCTGCTGCTAACCTCAAGGCTGGCCTAACAGCTTTGGACGTGGCTTTGAAGGCTCTTTCGGATTCGTCCGCTTCTGACTCCTTCGTAGGCACAGGCATCGGTACTCGCGTACTAACTTCGACAACGAAGAACGACGCGATTAACGAAGTCTTCGCTAAGTCAGTTGTTGCAAAGGTTGATGAGACCAATGCTCCAACAATCAACGACGACACCACAGACGGTTATGCAGTCGGTGATATCTGGATCAACGGTGTTAACGCATACGTTGCATTGGACGTTACTGAAGGCGCGGCTGTTTGGTCCCGTATCGACCAGAACCTCAACGCGGCTCTGTTCACATACAAGGGCACACTGGACGCATCTTTGGCTGCGAACATTCCAGCAACTCCTGAGTCCGGCGACACATACAAGATCTCCGTTGCTGGCGATTTTGAAGCAACAGCTGGTATGCCATTCGTCAACGTAGGCGACTTCATCGTTTACACGGGCGCTGGTTGGGACAAGATCGACTCCACAGATCCTACCGTTCTCGGTACTTCTGGTAAGATCACTGTAACGGGTTCCGCTGATCTCGGCTATACACTGACTATCGCTTCCGATTATGTTGGTCAGGCTTCCATCACAACAGTTGGTACAATCACAACTGGTACATGGAATGGCACAACAATCGCACAGGCAAACGGCGGTACAGGTATCACAACTGTAACCGCTGCTGGCGATGCTGGTAAGGTTCTCACAGTTGGCGCAACTGGTACTCTCGAGTACGCATTTGTTGGCGCCCTGAAGGACTCGGCTGGTGCAAACGCTGTTGCCGTAACAGGCACTGGTGCCGCTGCTAAGCTCGTTGCAACAAACGCAACTGTTGATGCAGACGCCGACAACACACTCACAACAAAGGGCTACGTTGACGAACTCGTTGCTGACCTCCAGGCCGGCGCTGCGACAAAGTCCGACGAAGATTTCGTTGTTGGTGCAGCTCCTGCAGCTGACTACGAAGTAACTTTGACAGCGGCTCCTGTTGGTGACGTTTCCGTTTACTTCAACGGTATCAAGCTCCTGAAGACAGGCTTCTCCGTAACAGGAACAACTGTTGCGCTCGTTGACTCCGTCAACGGTTACGCTGCTGAAGAAGGCGACGTTATCAGCGTTACCTACATGACTGCTGGCATTGCTTAATTAAGCCTTTGATGGGGCGGGTGGAAACGCTCGCCCCAATTCCATATAAATATCGAAAATGATCCCGAGGAGTTGCTATGAGCCTGCTTAAACTAAAACAAATCGCTGGTCCAGTGGATAGCACTGCGGGAAGCTTTGTTTCTTTCAACGGAACGACACCGGTTTGGTCTTCTGCGTTGACCACAGGTATTGCTATTCCAAGTGGTACAACTGCTGAACGTCCGCAGACTCCAACAGAGGGTATGATCCGTTTCAATACAGAAACAAATGAGGTTGAAGCCTACAGTGGTACTGATTGGGTTTCCCTACAGACAGCAAATTTCACAGACCTCAAAGATGCTCCAAATTCCTATACGGATCAGGGTGGTAAGCTTGTTCGCGTAAATGCCGCAGGTACTGGTCTTGAATTCTTTACTCCGGAAGTTGGTTTCACCGATAAGATCCAGAGCGCTGACACCACTGCATTCGTGGAAACTGAGCGTTCGGGATTCGAGAACAAAGTCGTAGCTGGATCCGATGGTGTGGTTGTTTTGGAAGTCGAAGGTGACTCCACAGTAACAACTGGCGAGAAACTCGCAGTAAATCACGAAGCTGGCGAAGTTCAGCTCGTAGCCCGAGATACTGCCGGAACCGCAGACGTTGATGTTCGCGTTATTCCACAGGCTGGTGGGCACGTCTACTTTGGCGTAACTGGTGATGGTATCGTTGAATCCGAATTGACATTCGATCTCTACTTGAAGGGCGGTAACAACGACGCAACTACGGCTCCAGGAGATTTGATTCTCTCCGGTGGTAATGCAGTTTCCGGCAACTTCTCTGGTGGTAACTTGGTTCTAAAGCCGGGTGAAGGCTTCGGCACTGGCATTGCTGGTGCAGTTAGTGTTGAAGATCTATTCGGCACAAAGATCGTCGACTTTACAACATCTGGCTCAGAAAGCTCTAACTGGCTTGAAGTTCGCAATGGTGCTGCAAATGCTGATCCTGCAATCAATGGCGTGAAGATTTCCGCTGCTCTGGCGTCATCCGCGGCAAGCGTTGATATCTACTTGGATCCAAAGAATGATGGTCTTGTCCGCGTAAGCGATTACGGCACCTATAGCAGCTCGTTGGTTAACTCCGGCAATAACGATGCACTCGTTACTAAGGGATATGTTCTTTCACTTGCTGGCCTCGGTGAGGGTGAGGAAAACACTATCATTGCTGGTACTGGTCTCACCGATGACAACGGTACATTCAACGTAAACGTTGGTGCCGATACTATTGCGGTTGATGGCGTAAACAACCTGATTGTTTCGTCCTCTGGTACTGCTGGGCAAATTCTCATCAGCGCTGGCACAGCCGGTGAACAGGCAACATGGGGCGCACTAAGTTTGTCCGACGCCAACAGTTTCACAGGTGTTTTGAATCCTGCGAATGGTGGTCTTGGCTTCTCAAGCTTTACCCAGGGCGACTTGCTCATTGGTAATGCTGGTGGATCGCTGGATAAACTAGCGATTGGTCCTGCCGGACAGGTTTTGATGTCTAACGGCACCACACTCACATACACGCTCAACAACACGCTGTATGATGCAAATGGTGAAATTGCCCTGTCAACGGTTGCGGCTGTTACACCAGTCAACAACGTCTATGTGAAGAACGCAGCAACGGATGTTCCAGTTGAAATCGGTGCAGTCGGTGATGACACTGACATCGACATTATGGTTGTCACAAAGGGTGCTGGTCAGATCCTCGCCAAGACCGGTTACACCGCAGCAATCGGAAGTGATCCAGAAACCATCGTAACGAAGAAATACGTTGATGATGCAATCCAGGGTCAGGCTGAACCATATATGCGTTGGGCCGCTTTGAACGCTGATTGGGCTTCCGAAATGAATATCGGAACACCAACCCCGACTATTTCCGGAAAGCAAGTATATGTGTATCGCGCAATGGTTCGAGTGATCACTCCAATCACAGGCGGTGGTGTAACTCAGGCTCGCATTATGAGTGGCGCAGACGTCGTAATGGAATTCAACGAGAACGATGTTCTTGCTGTTGGCACATATGTTGCGGAAACAATCGAAGCATTCTCCAGCACAAACACACAGTTGGTTCTTCAGTTCTTCCAGAGCGATGGAACTTCGCAGGCAACACCAACAGCGGGTTCGTTGGAAGTTTCCTTCTACTACCGATTTAGATAATGGGGCTTTCACCCCATTTGTACTGACGATTTATATCGACGGGATTGATTCCCGACAGGAGTTGAAATGGCAATCACATATAACATGAAGGGAACATCCTTCGCCAGCTTTACAATTGGCAAGCAGGGCGTGACAGTTCTCCAGGGAACAATTGATCCAGTCGTTGGCCAGGGTGTCAATGGCGACCTATTCTTGCAGGCTGGCGCAACACCGGCTTTGTGGCAGAAGGTAGCTGGTGCATGGAACAAGATCGGTAACTTTGGATCCAAGATCTTCACCGATGACACTAACGTTGATACTGCCGAAGTCGCAGACACTATCACGTTCAACGTCGATGGCACCCGCATCATCGATGTCACAGGTGATGTTCTTGCAATTAATGGTGAGAAGCTCACTATCAAGAACGGCAACACAAATGTTCAGTTCGTAGTCTCGGATACTTCCACAACAAATCCAGTGGACTTGATTTTCGATCTCCAGGGCACTGGATCTCTCAAGATCCAGTCCGATGCTGATTCAGCAATCCGCACAAGCGATGGTTCCGATATCACTTTGCAGCCCGGCGATAAGACTGTTGGGGCTGGTGGCGATGTTGTCCTAAAGGGTGGTGTAACAACAGCGGCAGGCCAAGCCGGCGGTGATATTCAGTTGGTTCCTGGGGCTGGTGGTGCAGGTGCAGCCGCTGGCCAGATCCTAGCAAGCGTTGGATACCTCCCAACTACTGAAAACTCCGTTGTTACTCGTCTCTCTGTAACGGATCTTCTTGTTAAGATTGTCACAGCGGAATCCACTTACAACGTACCGTTGAACGAGCAAGTCATTCTTGTTGATCGCGCTGGTTCTACAGGCGTTATTCTTCCCGTAGCAAATGTTCCAGTTGGACACCAGATCAAAGTCAAAGAAGCAACTGGGTCGCAGACTGTAACGGTCTCCGTAAATGGTGGAGGTACCGTGGACGGGGAGCCAAACGTTGCTTTGGTAAACTACGAAAAGGCCACATTTGTTTGGTCTGGAACTGCTTGGTTCACGATCTAACCCTTGTTCAAAAATCCCGGAATTTACGTAAATATTGGTAGATTCCGGGATTTCCATATAAGGGCGGTGCTTCATGGCGAATAAAGATCGAGTTCCAAATGACTCAAAGAGAGAAGACGCATGGTTTGGTGTGTATTGGCGCCCAGCTGCGGCTGTTATATACCTGCTAATCTGCTTGTTCGACTTTGTGCTGGTTCCTACATACCTGGGACTTTGGAGTGAACCACTCAAGGATTTGATCCTCGCGATTAAGGATCTTCCACCGGATGCACAATCGATTGTCTTGACAATGAAGCTTGCAACGTGGGATCCACTAACGCTCAAGGGTGGTGGTTTGTTCCACGTCGCTTTTGGTGCGATTCTCGGTGCTACTGTTTGGACCCGTGGTCAGGAACGTATCAACGAGATCCGTTCCGGTTATTCGGATCCCAACTACATTCAGCCTCCTGCGTATTCCCAGCAAGTTGATCCATACCAAATGAATCAGATGCAGATGCCACAACAGATGCAAGGCTACCAGCTAAATAACAACGTACAAAATCCACAACAGCCTATCAATGGAGCAAAAATTGACAACCCCGACGAAAACGGATAATCAATTCTACATTCGATTGGTGAGCCAACAGCCGTTGGAGAAACCAGAAGTGACTGCCTTTTACAAATTTGTGAAGGCAGCGCTTCCTTCTGGTGTTCTTTCAAGCCTGCAAATCGAACGGCCCGGATATGGGCTCGACACGGTTCGATTGATCCATAAGACTGGTGATTCGGGTTCACCAGTATATGAAATTCCACTATCGAGAAACCTTACTGAAAAAGAATTCGAATTCATCAAGTATGCGTTCAAGCGATTGGCGAAAGAGGGTCAAGAGCTTGAATCTAGTACCATTGTAATACCGAATGCCCGCCACTTGCCGACTGGCGAACCTCAGTTGGAACCCGATAATTACGAAATTCTATGTGACACGTTGGCTAAGTACCAACACTCTAATTGGTGCTCTGAACGATCCGAAGCCGGATGGCGATATGGAGCGGACCACGATCCGAAAGCCAAGACCTCTCCGATGCTTCGACCATGGCAGGACTTGCCATCACACTATAAGCGTATAGACAAGAATCTCCCCAATAAGGTTTTCGAGCTACTTGAAGATATGGGATACGTGATCATCCCACGCGCAGAACTAGACAAACTGACAAAGAAAAAACGATGACTATCACACAGCTAATCAAGCGTTTGAACATGACAAAAAAGCCAGAGCTTCAAAGAGAATTAATCCTTGAAGCCTGGCAATCCTGCGACAACTTCTTTGTTGGGTTGCAATTGAGTTGTGACCCAACAACTGTCATTCCAGTGACTAAAATCCCTGAAATCGATTTCGATGACGGAAGTGAATCGGAATTCACATTTAGCGATTTCATCACACTCTACGACAAAGTCACCCAAGTTGGCGTTGATCCGGCCGAGGCTCGTGAATTTATCATCGAAGCCGCAATGGTCGCAGATTTCACAGAGTGGAACACTTTCTACCGTCGAATTCTCTTGAAGAAGCTGCAAGAAGACCTCCCAATGGATGTGATCACAAAGGTACTTGCAGAGTTGACAGGTCTCCAAAAAGTGCTATAACAGGAAATAGCACAACAGGAGATCGTGTATGAATTCCGAACACATTCGCGAGGTAACCGTCGCGATTCTTGAGGGAAACATTTCCCTCACCCCGTCGATGACGACTTCGCTCATCTTCCTTCTGGACGCAGCTTCTGACGCCTACTACAATGTGGGCGAGGATAACGACAAGTATCCGTGGCCGGTATTCGACCTGGAAACCGGCGAATATCTCGAGGAAGTCCAAGCTTCGGCTCCATTCGAACCGATCCTATCGGATAACGAATTCGATCGCCTCGAACAGATGCTCAAGGCGCTGGATCCCAAAAACTCATATTTCGTCAAGGTCGGATCGGATGTACGCGGCGGCAAGGTTCCGCTTCCCTTCAAGATGGGCTCGCTGGACCAGGTCTACGAGGGCGACACTGAAAAGTGGGTCAAGCAATACGGCCTCGAAACCAAGCACTTCGTCATTTCCGACAAGCTCGATGGAACGTCCGTTGCCCTGATCTACGATCGCAAGGGCAACTTCAACAGCGCGTTCTCTCGCGGCAACGGTACGATGGGCGCCGACATTACGCGCCACATCAAAAAGCTCAAGTGCGTCCCGATGAAAATCGAAAAGGGCCCACTCCAGCTTCGCGCGGAAGCTATCATCCCGGTGGCAGAATGGCCAAATGTGAAAGCGGCAACGCTTTCGCGCAGCGGCCGTGAATACAAAAATGCCCGCAACTATGTGGCCGGCAAGATGAATGCGTCGGACTCGGATCCGATCTTCATCGCCAACCTGCATATCGTGATCACAAGTGTTGAATCCGACGAGCTCGGCAAGGTCCAGCAGCTGGAACTGGTACGGTCGGCAGGCTTCCTCACCAACTATTACGAGGTTGCTGCTGGCGCACATTTGAACGACGATATGCTGACCAAGCTGCTCAACGAACGGCGCAACTACAACACGGGCTCCAAATACGAGCTCGACGGAATTGTCCTGGACGTCGACGATGTTGAGGAACGCAAGGCGCTGCCGAAGACCACTTCGAGCCTGAACCCCACGTTCGCTCGCAAGTTCAAAGTAGCCGACGCTGCAAACTACGCGGAGACCGAAGTCACTGACGTGTTGTGGCGTCTCTCAAAGGCCGGCTACGCAAAGCCGCGCATCGAGATCAAGCCCGTTGATCTTTCCGGCGTAACGATCACTTACGCAACTGGCTTCAACGCTGCATTCATTCGCGACAACGACATCGGACCCGGTGCAATCGTCAAGATCACTCGCAGCGGCGATGTTATCCCGTATATCACGGGCGTTGTGAAGGGTTCGGTCGCAAAGATGCCTGACCAGACGGTTCTCGGCACCATGTCCTATACGCCCGGCGACGTCGACTTGGTTCTCGACGATCTCGACAGCCATCCCGACGTGCGCTATTATCGGATTCTCGATGCGTTCAAGACGCTCGATGTTCCGCACTTGCGGCAGTCCGCAGTTGAAAAGCTGATCGCCGATGGTTTCGACTCCGAAGCAAAGATCATCAAAGCGACGGAAGCCGAACTGAAAGCATCGGCCGGCGACAGCGCAGGCAAAAAGATCTACGCGGGTCTTCGTGCAAAGCTGAATCCCGTTGATCTCGCAACGCTTGCTGACGCGTCCCAGACGCTGGGACGCGGTATCGGTACGCGCAAAGTCACGCGCATTCTCAAGGCGTTTGGACGCTTGGATGTTACGATGGCAGAACTGCTGACTGTCGACGGATTCGAGAAGAAGACCGCCGAAACGTTCATGCGCAACTTGCCGAAGTTCCAGGCATTCCTGGCGGAAATCGACGGTTATTACAGCATTGCTGAAGCTGTTAAGCCGCCGGAAGATGGCGACCTCAAGGGCGTAGTCGCGGTGTTTACTGGCGTTCGCGATAAGGATCTTGAAGCCAAGATCGTCGCCAAGGCCGGCATCATCGGATCGTCCGTCAACAAAGATACCACACACCTGGTCTGCAAGGATCCGTCCTCGGGTTCGAGCAAGATGAAGAAGGCTGCGGATCTCGGTGTGTCCATCATCGACTTGTCCACTGCACAGGAGCTCTGGGGATGACCGAAGAACGCAAAAAGCATACGAGTGAGGAATGCCTGGCGTTTGCTTTTGATGAGCTTCGTCAGGACCCCAACAAGGTCAAGTTCCACATTAGCTTGATCACCAACTACGATATCGACAGCTTCAACCAGACCCTCTGGCCCGGCGTGTTCGATACCCAAAATTGGTTCCGTGAATCAACCCGCCGGCCTCCCAAGGAGAAGGATGACGACTCCAGCGGCATGGGTGGTTTTGCCCTGGGCTTTTACGGTGGCGGCACCGATAAGGTCGTCCGTACATACGTGAACGAGCTATGGGAAGACCATTCCCGCAAGCTCAAGCTCGTTGTTACTGAAGAGTACGGTGAGCTCACAGTCGAGTGGGAAGTCGGCTGGTAATTCAGGAATAATTGTGGTTGACACCCTTCCTGTTTGTGTTATTTTATTGATACAAACAGGAAGGGTTTTCCAATGCGTGATCTTGTAACCGAGTACGATGCGATTGTAGCTAAGGGCGGTAACCGCTGGGCAATCCAGGGCCGTCTCAACAAGTTCCGGGACAGCATGACCCAGAAGGAGCGCGACGATTATCGCCGTATGCTCGCAAAGCGCATTGTTGCAAAGTCGGAGGCCAAGTAATGATCACTCCCGCAGGTCTTCTCGAACTCGCAACCAATTACGAATCCATCTACAAGGCACGTGTTGCTGCTGGGTTCGGTGTCGGTACTTACGACAAGGAACGCAACGACGCCCGTCGGAACATGGAACTCGCAGAGTTTTGCGCAGCCGAAATGGAACGCGCTGGTATCACCAACGCAAAGGCTTTTGGGCCATTCCAGGAGTTCAAACTGGTACGCGGCGATAAGGTTCGACTCAAAGCCGGCGCTAAAGTTCGTAGCACTCATCCCAAGTATCGTGGCGTCGGCTACATTAATCCGAAAACCCGCACAGTGGAAATCTTCGATACGCATGAGGGTTACGCCAACCCCAATGCTCATCATCGTGACCCTTCCCTCCGTCATCCGGAAATCGTCTGGGTCGGAACCGGTGGCTATTGGTTTTATGCGGATTTCAACGACATCGAGGTGATGTAATGAAAGTGTTTTTGAAGAAATATTGGGTCGAATTTTCGTTCATTACGTTGATTTGGATCGGATATGGTTTCATGGTATATTCGGATCCTAATGCGATTATTGGGATTTTCTTTCCTCTCGGCCTCACTGCTATGGGCGCTGATCTCATGGAGAACCGAACCGATATCTGATTGGTAAATAGGAGAAAGCCATCCCTATGGAGTCTCCTAATGAAAACCACGAAAGATATCATTTTTGAAACCCTACTTCTGGAAGCAGAAGCAAAGGTTAAGAAGCTCGTCAAGAAGGGCAAGTCCCGCAAAGATGCCACCGCAAAGGTAGCCGAGGACATGGATCTTGACCCAGTCGAGACCGGTGAACTCGCTGCTCGTGTTGATGCTGCTCCTGCAGCGGAAATGCCAGCCCCAGCGGATCTGGCACCTGATTCCAACGTCATTAACTTCAAGAGCCCTGAGGAAGTCGAGCAAGCCTCTGGTATGCTCATGTATAAGAACATTCCTTGGCGCATGAAGTCCATCAATCCGGGCTTCCTAAGCTTCGACAACCAAGAAGCTCTTATGGAAGCGAAGGAAGCTCTCAAGCGTCGTTGGGATTTCCTAGAGGATCAGAACCGCACAGTGGCTAACATTGAGTTCGACAATCTCGACGAGTACAATAAAGTTCTCGACTTCATCCGTCGCAGCAATTTCACAGTTGTTCCAACAAGCACGGACAATTTGTCTGAGGATATCATGGACGAGCTTGCGGAGGCCGCTGGCACGACTAAAGGCGGTCGCGCTAAAAAGATCAGTGAATCCGATATCGTCGCTAAGGGACACGCTTATAAGGCGGTCACCAAGGGCTATTCTCAGCTCAACGAGGACAATTTCTCCGCAAATAACCGAGACAATCGTGCGGTTAAAGTCCGTAAGAAGTGGAAATAAATTTTGACTACCCTGAGTTCCTGAGTGTATAACAGTTTAATAAAGTTTTACACAAAGGGAATTTAGAAATGAACATCACCGGACTCACAAGCGAAGACAAGGCAAAGCTCAAGCACGTTGTCAACGAAGGCCTGAAGGTTACTCAGGAAGTTGAAGACCTCAAGGGCGCGCTTAACGACACCGTGAAGGCTGTTGCGGAAGAACTCGGAATTAAGCCGAGCGCCATCAATAAGGCAATCCGTGCAGCTTTCAAGGCTAACATCGCGGACACCCGTGAAGAGCTTGACAACGTTGAAGAAATCCTCAACGTCGTAGGCAAGCTTTAATCCTGGATAACTATAGCGGGAGTCAAATCCCGCTATAGTTTTGATTGGCGTCCATGACTCACACTAAAAGCGTTCTCGATATAAATTATGGCAGAGCTATCATCGCAAATGAAGTTCTCCCCTATAGTGTCCGGCTCTCCGGATGCAAAAATATCACAGAGCTTGATGAGATCATTTACGGGGAGAATATGATTGCTTCCCGATTTCATGTCACAGTCTATGACGGCCTTGCCCGTCCAGCTTTGATATCAAAACCGTATGCGGATAGATACTACGAGATCCGTTTTGCAAGTCATCAAGACGCGGTTCGGATTAAGCTAATGATGAGATATGAATATTGAAAGCCAGTGATTCCTGGTTTTATAGTAAGCAAATAATAAGAAAAAGGAAATAAGTATGTCGTATGTAGACGCAATTCACTCCAGGCAAAACGACGAAATTCACATCGTCGAGCGCATTAACGGCCAGCGCGTCTACAACACTCTTCCCGCAAAGCACGTCTTTTACTATGAGGACCCAAGGGGTAGGTATAAGACGATGTGGGGCGAACCTTGCACGAAGTATGAGACCAACGACAGCAAGAAATTCCAGAAGGAATTGCGTGCGTTCCAGGGTCTCGGCAAGAAGATTCATGAGCATGATATCAACCCGATTTTCAGGTGCTTGAGCGAAAACTATTTGACCGCTCCAACCCCGGAACTCAATATTGGATTTTTCGATATTGAGGTGGACTTCGATCCACTCCGCGGTTACGCACCTACTCATGATCCCTTTGCGCCAATTACGGCAATTTCGGTCCACCTGTCTAGCACGCGCAAGCTTGTAACATTTGTGTTGAAGCCTGAGCTGCCACAGACCGACAAAGACTACCTGACTTGGGAAGCCGCTGAGGACATCGTAAACCAGTTCGACGACACGTACCTGTGTAACGACGAGGAAGAACTGCTAAAGATGTTCCTGGATTCCATCGAGGACGCAGATGTTCTCAGCGGCTGGAACTCCACGGGTTTCGATATTCCCTACGTGGTGAATCGTATCGAGCGAGTTCTCGGTAAGGATTACACCAAACAGATGTGCTTGTGGGGAATGCGTCCAAAGAAGCGCAAATACGTGAAGTTTAAAAAGGAACAAGAGACATACGACCTTGTCGGTCGCGTGCATCTGGACTATCTGGAACTCTTCCAGAAGCACTCATCGGCTGAACTTCACTCCTATAAGCTGGATCACGTTGGTGAGGTTATTGTTGGAGAAAACAAAACTCCATACGAGGGAACACTTGATGCACTCTATAAGCGGGACTTCAAGACGTTCATCGAATATAACCGCCAGGACACCTTGCTGCTCGTAAAGATCGACGCAAAGTGCCGATACATTGAACTGGCTAACCAGCTCGCACACACAAACTCTGTTCTACTGCAAACCACAATGGGTTCGGTTGCACTCATCGAGCAGGCCATCGTGAATGAAACCTGGGAAAAGGGTATGCAGGTTATGTCGCGTCCTGAACGTGACTTCAACTCGCCCTACGACTCCGGCAGCTTCGTCCACGACGATGACGATGATGAAGACGAGGACGATGAAGACGACAACAATAACGCGGTTGGCGCTTACGTGGCTGACCCGAAAAAAGGCATGCACAAGATGATTGGGTGTGTTGACATCAACTCACTCTACCCATCCGCATTGCGTGCCTTGAACATGGGGCCGGAAACTCTCGTTGGTCAGATCCGCTCGGATCGTACCGATCAGCTTATTGCTTCCCGAATGGCTGCGTCTATTCAGGGTAAGAAGAAAGCAAAGGGTTCGAAAACGGACGCCTGGCATGGATTGTTTGCGAGTATCGAGTACTCGCTCATGCAGGAAAAAGCTCCGGATCGCCTGACGGTGGATTTCGAAGGCGGTGATACCGCGACAGTTTCCGGCAAGGACCTATACACGTACATTTTTGAATCAGATAAGGCTTACGCGGTTTCCGCAAACGGCACAATTTTCCGAACAGATGTGAAGGCAATTATTCCGGGTCTGCTTGAGCGTTGGTACGCTGAACGTAAAACCATGCAGAAGGAAAAGCTGAAGTTTGAGGATCTCTACAAGGGTATCGAACTTCCTGAGGAATGCAGGGCGGCGCTCGGCGGTATGCAGAGTCAACCAGCTTCGGATCCAACTGTCGAGTATGATTTCGCTCAACTCAAGGAGATTGCCGAACACGCAGACATCGATGCGCTCCGTGACTTTATGGTCGCCAACAATATGCGAGTCGTAAAGGGTTGGATCAAGGCAAGCGAGGAACAAACCGCGCACTACGATACTCAGCGTGCGTTTTGGGATCAACGTCAGCTCGCACGTAAGATCTTGTTGAACTCTCTTTACGGGGCGTTGCTCAACGAGGGTTGCCGATTCTACGATAAGCGCATTGGTCAGTCAGTTACCCTAACTGGACGTTCGATTGCCAAGCATATGAACTCAAAGGTGAACGAGTGTATCACTGGAGAATACAAGTATGACGGTGAAGGCATCGTATACGCGGATACTGACTCCAGCTATTTCTCCGCATACAATGTAATGAAAAATGACCCCGAGACTGCGGTTCTTGCTGATGATAAGGACTCGATGCTTGATCTATACTTGAGCATCGGCGATACAGTTAACGAATCGTTCCCCTATTACATGAACGATGCTTTCAACACGGGCATGGAGCGCGGTAAGATTATTGCTGCGGGTCTTGAGCTTGTATCGCTCACAGGCTTGTTCATCAAGAAAAAGCGTTATGCGGTTCTCAAGTTCTGGGACGAATCCTCGGGTCGCTTGGACATTGAAAAGGCCGGTAAGATCAAGGCGATGGGTCTTGATCTGAAGCGTGCGGATACTCCGAAGTTCATGCAGGACTTCCTCAGCAAGATCCTCATGGATATCCTGACTGGTGTTGAAGAGTCTGATATTTTGAACCAGATCAAGGAATTCAGAAATGATTTCCGTAAAATGGAACCTTGGGATCAGGGCACACCAAAGAAGGTCAACGGTCTCACTGGTCACCAGGAGCGCATGGACGCCTACGATATGCGAATGGAACGCAACGTGTTTGCGAATCGCAGCATGGAGAAGGAAAAGAAGGATCCAGTTCCGGGGCACGTAAGAGCATCTATCAACTGGAACCGTTTGAAGAAAGTAAACAACGACAATTACTCAAGTGATATCACCGACGGTGGTAAGGTAATCGTCTGCAAACTACTTCCAAATCCAATGAAGCTGACGTCGGTTGCTTACCCGTATGACCAGCGTCACTTGCCGGAGTGGTTCAAGAAACTGCCCTTTGATACCGAAACGATGGAAGAAACCATTATCGACAAAAAGGTTAACAACCTGATTGGCGTGCTGAAGTGGGATCTGAAAGCAACCCGCGAGGACACAACATTCAATGACCTGTTTAGTTTCTGAGGAAAATCAAATGTGCATTCGCATCGTACTAACCAACACCGAAGGCTTTCCGACCCGTGAGGAACTCTCCACAAGAGATCGCAACGTCGGTGAGAAATACTTCGAAGGCATCGATATGGAGTGGGGCGGTCACATCGTGATCGAGGACAAGTTCAATCTGTCCGCACAGTGGCTAGCTCCGATCGAAGCACAGGAAGCCGTGCTCAGCCGTATCGAACACACAGAGCTCAAGGGATACGAAGTCAACGTATTCCTGGTTGATGATGAAGAACTCGAAGAGTTAATTTTGGTTTAAAAATATTGACGTTCTGAGACTCAGAGTTTAGATTACAAATACAACAATAAGAACAAGAGGATAACTCTCCACAATGCGTGAAAAACTACTCGACATTATCAAGCACACAAGCGGTCTCGGATTTGTTGAATCCGTTCGTGTTACTGGTTCTGACACCAGCACTGTGTTTGAAGCAATGGATGACGAGCGTACAATCATCATCCGTGCTGAACTGAAGCAGCCGGAACCATCCCTCAAGGGTGAGTTCGGTATGCGTAACCTGGGTATGCTCCAGGGTCTTCTGAACCACGCCCCTTACAAGGCAGATGGTGCGAAGATCGACATCAAGCGCAAGGAAAATGCTGGTGTTGATGCTCCGGAACAGTTTGAGTTCACCGCAGAAAGCGGCAAGGACACTGCAAAGTTCCGTTTCATGAGTGCGTCGCTGTTGCCGGCACAGGCTCAGCTCAAGCACAATTCTTGGGATATCACGGTCGATCCGACTGATTCCAAGATCCAGGAATTCTCGAACCTCGCAAGCATTTTCGGCGGCGTCGAGCAATTCTTCTCTGTCACCACAACTGATGGTGACCTGCAGATCCAGATTGGTGAAGCTGGCGGTTCCAACCACAGCACAAGCATGACCTTTGCAGAAGGCGTATCCGGTAACATCCGTACGACTCTGTATTGGCCGATCAACCAGGTTCTCACAGTTCTGAAGGTTGGTAAGGGCGAGAAGCCACAGATCCAGATCATGGACCTCGGCGCTCTCCGCATCAATCTTGAAACTGATCATGCCAAGTACAGCATGATTTTCCCTGCTCGTAAGAAGTAAGGGAAACATTCGGCCCGCAACCCATGTAAAGGCGGTGATTCTCATCTCAATTGGGCCGACCTTGATGGCTACCTTCGGGTAGCCATCACCTTATCCGGAGATGCTATGGATATACGAAATCTCAATACACCGATCAAGCAATTCAGAATCTCCGAGCTAGAAGAGATTTGGCTCACTATTTGTTTTGAAATCAATCGGTATTCCGGAAACGTCGACTTTGAATTTCGTCGTGATTTTCTCGATAAGTTGAACTATCCGAACGTCTCACCATTCGAGCGAATCCGAACAAACGGCGTGACATCCGCAATAGTTACGGATGCTTTGTATTCGTCCAATATTGGGTTCTACCGACGACTCCACGACACGATTATCGATACGATTTTCTACTTGGACAATCGTATGCACGAAGTCTGTATCAAGGAACTCGAGGACGTATATGGGGTTGGACCCATGCACGCGCGAATGTTCCATCATCGGGTTCGCTTGTCAGACGATCCCATCGTTGCCCAGACAGCAATCCTGGATAAGTCAACGCGGGGTTGGATGCGAGAACAGGGGTTCTTTGTCCCAAGCAAGATGACCCGAAACGAGTACCGACAATACGAGCAAACATACCTGATTCTGAGTGGTAAACTCTGAAACAAATTGAGTTTTTAAACCAGAGTTAGTAAAATAGGAACAAGTTTAAGCATTAGGAGTTTTACATGCTACAGCAGACGATGATTTGGGTCACATTCGACAAGGAAGGCCTTCACAAGTATCCGGCCGCTCTTGACGATCCAAAGCTGAAGACTGGCGATGAATATGACGTCAGCTTCCTGGGTTACATTCACCGTCATATCTTCAAGTTCAAGGTGGAAATCGAAGTGTTCCACGATGACCGAGATATTGAGTTCATTCAGTTCAAGCGTTGGTTGCAGAGCCTCTATGAGGGTGAGCTAAACGTTGACTTTAAGAGCTGTGAGATGATCGCAACCGATCTTTACGCGCAAATTCAGGCACGTTATCCGGGTCGCAAGACCGTGATCACAGTTGCCGAAGATGGTGAGAATGGCGCCGTGTTGTCGTTCTCGGGAGAGCCACTTTGAACATTTTTATCATGGCACTAGAGCCATTGGAAACCCGCTATACGGGTCAATGGTTTAACGGCATCCCAAAGCTTCTAAAGGAAGCCGCCGAATCCGCGCACAAGCAGGTGACTATCCATAACGTTGCGGGCGAACAGACCGAAACAAAGGTCACCGAAGGCGCATTCCTGAATTTCACCGCGACTAACATCTGGAAAAACACTCAGATCAACAAGCTGGCAAATTGGTTCGCCGATGGCACAGTTAGACCCGGCGATAAGATCCTTTTTACGGATGCCTGGCACACTGGTGTAATTCAAGCCAAGTACATGAGCGAACTCACGGACATTCCCGTTGAGATTCACAGCATGTGGCACGCTGGATCCTACGATCCCCAGGATTTCTTGGGTCGTAAGATTCTCGATAAGCGTTGGACTTACTCGGTAGAACGTTCCTACTTCTTTGCGTCGGATTTCAATTACTTCGCAACGGAATTCCACAAGGAACTATTCTTGGAGAAGCTGTTCCAGGCGCGTGTTCCTACCGATGGCTTGTTCTTGCAGCCGGAGGATTCCAAGTTCGTTATTTCGGGCCAACCCCACAATGAACTCGTTGAGAAGCTCCAGCCTTTCCGTAATCTCGAGAAGCGTGACCTCGTATTGTTCCCACATCGCGTTGCCCCGGAAAAGCAGCCTGAGATCTTTAGGGATCTTGCTGCATCGATGCCCGATGTTGAGTTCATCATCTGTCAGGAACAAAACTACACGAAGGATGAATACCATCGTATCCTCGGTGAGGCAAAAGTCGTGTTCAGTGCAAATCTGCAGGAAACCCTAGGCATTTCCGCTATGGAAGGCGTGCTTGTGGATACCGTCCCAATGGTCCCAGATCGCCTCAGCTACTCTGAAATGTACTTGGACACTTATAAGTATCCGAGCGTGTGGACGGAGTCCTGGGAGTCTTACCAGCAGCATAAGAACCAGGTTATTGCATGGCTACGCGATGCAATGTTAGATACCGGTATGAGCCAGGGTATGATTCCAATGCAACGATCCATGTTGATGGAAAAATACTTGAGTGCAGGCCCGATGGTCGATAAGTTGCTAGGATAATCTGGTTGAATCCCACAAATGATAAGTAGTTTGTGGGACATTCAACCAAGAGGTCAATATGGCAACGTCACTGAAGATAATCGATGCTTTCCGGAACAAGCATATTCCGGAAAGATTCTTGAATTCACTATCGCAATCATCCCTAGATATGTTCGCAAACCAAATTTGTGTTTGCTTACAGGCAACGCATGATGGGTATTCGGCAAAGTACGAAGTAGAAGATGAAATCCGCGCTGTATTCATGGCTCGTCTCGATACATGGATTAGAGAGTTTGCAACAGATGGAACCTGGTCTGTAATCAGCCACGGAACCAATGTAGACGCAAACGGAAGCTATCAGTGCATTTTGGGTTTTGTATTCGCGAATTTTGCGGATTCTGAGAACTTTTTGAGACATTTCTTGATCGTCGAAAAGTTGTCCAGTTAATTCCCATTAACACCAGATATTGACATTCTGGTACGTTTCTAAATATACTGGGGAACGTAAAAGGATAACAAAAACAATGAATTACGAATACTCGGTAGGTCCGAGGAAGCTTTCTGCGACAACATCCATCGATGCGAGTCTTGCACCCGAGCTAGTCAAGGAATTGCTTCCGGAAATTGAATCCGCCCTGGAGACAGAGACCTACATTGAATTGGTAAAGACCTTCATTCGAGAAGAATGGGAGCCCAATCGTCCTGGCTATTTCAACGTGGCTAGCATGGTCTCCGGTGAGTTGTCCCAACTTGCTCACGAGGAATTTGGAATAGCGTTCCTTAAATGGGCTCTCAAACTGGCCCAAGTAGAAATCATAACAAAAACAATTACTTAAGGAGTTACTTAATGGAAAACGAAGTCAAACTTACTGGCGCTGCCGGGCAAGAGACGAAGCCGATCAGCGAAGTCATCAGGGAACGTATTGAGTCCTCAAGTGCAAGCTATTTCAGCAACGACAATATCAGCCAGTTCATTCACGCTGGCGAGAAGGATAAGCTCGTAGACGAGCTTACCGGAAAGTTCGAAGAGGTTCTGAAGAGCCTGGTCATTGATATCAAGAATGACCCGAACAGTGCTGATACTGGACGTCGTCTCGCAAAGATGTACGTGCATGAGCTATTTGAAGGCCGATACTCAAAGACACCAAACGCAACGGCATTTCCAAATGACGGTGACGCCAAATACGAAGGTATGCTCGTAGTTCGTTCCGAACTCAAGTCCGTATGCTCTCACCACCACCAGCCAGTAACAGGAACCGCCTATATCGGCATCATTCCGGGCAAGAAGGTGATTGGTTTGTCCAAGTACACGCGCATTGCTCAATGGCATGCACGACGCGGTACACTTCAGGAAGAGCTATGCCAGCGTATCCAGAAGGACATCGCATCAATCACTGAAACTCCAAACGTGGCCGTTTACATCGTGGCGTCTCATGGATGCTGTGAAAACCGTGGTATCATGGCCAAGAACTCCAAGACCCAGACAACGGTTCTCGGTGGTGACTTCAAGCGTTCCGACTTGAAGCAGGAGTTTTTCGACAACATCAAGCTTCAAAGTAATTTTAGCTGTGAGTAAATTGATTCTTCTCAGGGACCGTATCGATTATACGGTGCAAAATCTGCATATCTCCAAATACGAGCATATGCTTCAGCACATTCTCCAATACAAAGAACTTTGTATGCGGGACGATGTCTTTGCGGTCCTTGCGTTGATCTATGATTCAGTTTGCGAGGAACATTACCTCGCAAACATCAAAAAGTTCGTTGCCTTCACAAAGCTGATTGCTCCTCAGGTGATGGAAATCTACGAGATCAAGAACCGAATTGATACGGTTCGTGGTCTCCTAGGATCCGAATATTACCTGGCGATCAATCTAGCGGACCTGAGAGATCGCAAGTACGCTCTAGAAGTTGAGTGCGAAGAGTTTGTCTAACATCACGTTTTATTACGAAGATACGAAGACCGTACACAAAGTCCCATATATGGATTTCCTGGATGCAAGTGCTCCAGATTTCAAGGACTCTGCGTTGTATCGGGCACTCACAAATACTGAGTTCGTACAGTTGGGCGAATACCAGAATAACCCGGTTGTGGTATCCAAACACAAGTGTTCTATGGATCCAAGCAGCCAGGCGTTTCAGCTCATTGAGGCCGATTACAACTACCTGTTGAATTGGTGGCATAACCCGCACCGGAAAGCTAACACACGGCATGGCACTTACATCATGCTGTATCTGACTAACCAGGGTTATGTTTGGAAGCTCAGCGATTGGTTCTTCACGCGGATTCTAACGATCCCCGACAACCTCAACGACCTTTTTGATTTCGGCTAAAACAAATTGAATTTTACTTACCTACTCTGTTAGGTTGGACAAGAATTTAGGAGAGTTTGATGTTTGGTAAAAACGAAATCGTCGGCAAGAAATATTTCAAAGAAGCCGACAAGGAACAGATGTTTGTGACATCTATGTTCATGACCCTGCAGGGCGAAGGACCATATCGTGGTATGCCTGCGTTCTTCATTCGCCTTGCCAAGTGCAATCTGGCCTGTAGTTTCTGCGACACATTCTTCGATGACGGCGATTGGCTCACCTTCGATCAAATCGAAGAACGCATCGAAACAACAATCGATGAGTTCTACGCAAGCATTAACATGGACCGTCCTAATTGGACACAACATGGTGATCCAAAGCAGTGGGAAACCGCTGGTACTGTTGAATCCGCATATACGGATGAAGTTACGAAGAAGCGCATGGTTCTCGTAATGACCGGCGGTGAACCCATGTTGCAGGACAACATTGGTCCGTTCCTGGAACGCATGGCTGACATTTTCGAGAATACGCAGATTGAGTCCAATGGCACCCAGAATACTGCAATTCCTGAATCCACAACTTTGGTTATCTCACCTAAGTGTGCGGAGAAGAAGGATCCCGTAACCGGCGAAATGGTTGCCACCAAGTATCTGACTCCACGTAAGGAAGTGCTTGAACGTGCAACCTGCTTGAAGTTCGTGATGGAAGCTACCGAGGATTCCCCTTATAGTGTGGTCCCGGATTGGGCACATGAATGGGCACGAGTTTTCAAGCGTCCGATCTTCGTAAGCCCGATGAACAACTACAATGACATTCCTGCGATGAGCAAGAAGCAGCGTGCGTTGAACAACGGGATTTCTCTCGAGGAACGATCGACGGTTGATGAAGTGATCAGCTTCTGGGAACCTGGTCTCCTCAACATGGAAGAGAATCAAAAGAATCACGAATACGCGGCTCGCTATTGCGTGACGCATGGTTTCATCCTGAATCTGCAGATTCACCTGTATGCGAGCCTAGCATGACCGCTAAGTTCAACACGTTGATATCAGTACCCACGGATTGGGGCCACAACACGGCCCTAATCTTGAAATCGGAAATTGCAGGGATTGCCGTAGAGGACGGCAATGTGTTGAAAATCATATTGAAGGGCGGAAACTCCTACACGGCTTACGTCAATGAGGCCGCCGATCTTCAAGCGCAAATTGTTTTAGAAATGGGATGGGATTAATGAAAGAGACTCGTTTCGAGCACGCCATTGTGTTTCGCCAATATGACGATGTTGCTGGAATCATTTTGAAATCCGAGATCATCGGAGTTTCCGTGGCCACGGATAACGAATACGTCGTCTATATTCACCTGCGCAATGGAAGCAAAGTCGAACACTTCGTTGATGCAGATGATCCCAAGGGAATCAGCGACGAGATCCTCCGAATCGCATCGGAAATGAGCTGGTATTAAGAATATTGGCATGGTGTCCCCAGCCGTGCTAGGGAGAAATAAATGAGCATTTACAAGATTGATCCTCTAGTCGCATACGATCACGACCAGGGCGCGTTTATGTTCTACGGTGATGGCCTCCGAATGATTCCATCCCATTATGTTAGTCGCTTTGAAGTCGGAGAGAATGAACTTGTCGTGGTTTGCGATACGAAATACCTCAAGGAAACAATTCATTTTGAATGTAATGATCCGGTTTCCCTTTGTGAAAAGCTTACTGTCCTTTTGGAAGATTTCTAATTTACCAAAGACCACAGTTTACCGACTGGAGATCAAGCGCACGCTAACTATAGAAGAGATGTCAGCGCTGTGGGTCGCATATACCGATGATAAGGTAATGTCGGCTACCACATACGAAAAGCTGCCTGACTCTCTTAAGGCAATGGCAACGCGAGAAAAAATATGAAGAAATCACCGCTAATTCCGTTCAGCATGAACCCCAAACATTGGTCACTCTCGGGTAAGGATCGCCTTGCTGCGGAAGCCCAATACACGTTGGACGGTGAAGATCTTGAGCGTCGTCTCCTCGAGATTGATTACCAGGGTGTTTTGACGCCAATTGACGAACGGGACTTCAAGCTAAAGAAGCTGGTACTCGATCGCAAATGGGGTAAGATCTCGGAGATTGATTACGACAAAGCAGTCGCAGCTATCGAGCATCCGAACAAAAAGTCGCCCGAATATAAGAAGGCGCTGTTGGAAATCCGTTTCAATCACGGAGAGATTGAACAGCTGGATTACGATAAGGCACAAGTGGAGCTCCAGTACAAGGACAAGAATTCCACTGAGTACCAGATCGCGATGACGAATATCGAACGCAATCATGGCCTGTTGAATGAGCGTGAATACTCGAAGGCAATTGCGACGATCAAGAATGAACCCTGGGTTACCTTTGTCGAAGCAACCATCGAGTATGACACCGAAACGGGAAATCGTTTCGGTTTTGAACTCGACTGGAACCAAGCTTTCGTTGAAGACCTTGTCCGCCACGGCTGGCACGGCCCAACACAAGCAGACATTGTGGATCAGTGGTTCACGCAAACATGCCAAGACGTTTTCAATAGTGACTCGGATTTCTATGACCCCGAGGGTACTCTTAACGCAACGACAGCAACCACACGTCGCAAGACCGACGGAGACAAAACGGAGTTTTCCTAATGCCATACCGTGGAATATGGGAAGAAGTTAATGGTCCCATACCACGTGATGAAAATGATCGAGCTTATGAAATTCATCACATTAATGGTGATCACTCCGATAATAGGATTGAAAATCTACAATGTGTGCGAATAGAAGAGCATTTCCAAATCCATTTAGATCAGGGTGACATGCGGGCTGCGGCGGCAATTGCTCGTCGGATGTTTATGGATAAAGCCGCCCAAACCGATTTGAACCGATTGGCTGGATTAGAAGCACATCGAAAAGGAACTGGTATTCATGCTATTCCAGAAGATGAACGACGTGAAAATTCTTCGCGCGGAGGCAAAGCTCATAAAGGGTTACTTTGGTGGACTAATGGGGAACTTAATGCAAAAGTCAAAGTTTCCCCTGGTCCAGATTGGAAGATGGGTCGAACTGTTTCAGGTACGGGACCAAAGGTTGGCTCCATTCTTGGTGTTTTCTGGAACAATGGTACCGAGAATAAACGATCAATCGAATGCCCAGGGCCTGAATGGAAACGTGGTAAATTTTTAACGCCCGAACAACGTCGGCGACGAAGTGAAATTACGTTTGGACGAAAACAAACCGCCACCGCCAATAACAAGCGCAGCGACAAGCTCAAAGGTCGCCCCCAACCTAAGATTGAGTGTCCACATTGCAACAAATCTGGCGGAGCAGGAGCGATGACCAGATTTCATTTTGATAGGTGTAAAGAAAATGGTTAAATTTGAATCTCCTAAAATTGTAAACATTTTTGGCGGACCCGGCGCAGGTAAGAGCACAACCGCTGCGGGCATCTTCTACAAGATGAAGCAGAAGGGGCTGAATGTCGAATTGGTCACCGAGTACGCGAAGGATATGACTTGGGAAGGTCGCCATAACATTTTGGGTGATCAGCTCTATGTGTTGGCAAAGCAACAGCGTCGTGTCTCACGTCTCGTAGGTAAAGTCGACTACGTGGTCACTGATGCTCCGTTCTTCTTGGGTCTCGTCTATATGGAACCCGATTACCTGAAGACATTCGAGCCATTGGTTCTGGAAGCTTGGGAACGCTACGATAACAAAAGCTTCATGCTGAACCGCAAGAACATCGCGTTCCAAGAAGTTGGCCGTAACCAGGATGCTTCCGGTGCAAAGGTTATCGACGACAAGCTCCATCGTCTGCTCAACTCCCGTCGGATTCCTTTCACGGAGATCGTCACTTCAGACTCGGCGGTCGATGAGATTCTGACTCACTTGAAAATTGACTAAACCGTCCTGTTTTCGTAAAATAGGTAAAAGTTTAGGAATTTCATATGAGCACATATCTTATTGTTGACCTCTCTAATATGGCACACCGTTGTCTGCATGGAACACAGGGTTCCATCGATATTAAAGCGGGTATGGCACTCCACATCACATTGAACTCGTTGCGGTCGAGCTGGAAGAAATTCAAAGCCGACCACATCGTGTTTTGCCTAGAGGGTCGCTCCTGGCGCAAGGACGTCTATAAGGAGTACAAGGCTCAGCGTATCGTGCAACAAGCAACGCTGAGCAAAAAGGAACGCGAGGATAACGAGCTGTTCTTCTCCACGTTCGACACCTTTATGGAGTTCATTCGCGACAAGACCAACGCAACCGTTCTTCAGTGCCCAGTTGCTGAGGCCGACGATATGATTGCGCGTTGGATCCAACTGCATCCGGATGATTCCCACGTTATCATCTCCAGCGACCGCGACTTCTTCCAACTGCTTTCGGACAAGGTCAAAATGTACGATGGCGTCCGCGGATGGACAATCTCAACCGCAGGTTACTTTGATGATAAGGATCAACCTGTTGTTGTAAAGCGCAATATCACGACTGTTGATAAAGCTTCTGGCAAAAAGACCAAGACCGCGGTTTCCCAGGGTATGGAAAAGCCAGATCCCGAATACGCTTTGTTCACAAAAATTATTCGCGGTGATGCCTCAGACAACATTATGAGCGCATTTCCGGGCGTTCGCGAAAATGGCTCCGCTAAGAAGCCAGGCATTCGTGAAGCCTATGACGATCGGCATGCCAGGGGCTTCAACTGGAACAACTTTATGTTGCAGGAATGGAACAAATTAGTGGGTGCCGATGAAGACGGAAACGCTATTACGGAACGTGTTCGCGTTATCGACGAATTTAACTTTAATAAACAGCTAGTGGACCTCACACAACAACCGCTGGAAGTAAAGCACGCGATGGACGAAGTCATTTACACGGCTGTATCGAAACCTAAGGTTTCAATGGTAGGTGTTTGGTTTCTTAGATTTACTGAAGAAATGAGCCTCTTCAACATCGGCAAAAATCCAACGGATTATGCTGCGATGCTGTCAGCACCATATGCGAAATAAATTACAAGTTTTTGGTGTTGACTACTGAATGGTTTACGTTTACTCCTCGCTCTGTTAACAAATTTCCGAGGCGTTGTTAGATTAATAACGCCTTGGTTGAATGCCAGGAGATCGAGCACCATGCGTATATAAGCAAAGTTGCATGTGAGTTGGGGTGAAACAAAGCAGTGGGTCTTAACATGGAATACGCAAAACCGAAATTCTTCAGGTATCATTACGAAATTGGGTTCCCTAAGAGCGTAGGGAATATGTGCCTGGAGTTTTTCGAAAACTTCGAAACGGTGCAGACAACTTTTCACAGTGCCAACCAGCTTATGGATGAGCGAAATGGGATGATCCCACTGCCGTCCCGTGCAGATCTCCTGCACCCGTCCAACACGCTGGTTGAGCTCTACGAGACAATTGATAAGTACGATATGCCGTCGGGTATCCTGCAAAAGGTGCTTATCCGGGTTCATCACCTGGACACCAACAAGGACTACGCTTATGTGGTCGCACGCGATGGATTCCTGATCTCGGCATGGGCAAACGACAAGAACGACATCCACCGGCTCGAACGTCGCGATGTCTACTTCTCGAATTTCTTGAAAGAGGATATCGAAATCCCCGACATCCTCAAAGACATTGATGAATCTGAGGAATAAGTGGCAAAAATACTTCAACTCACGGAGAACTCCTGGATCTTCCGTGCGGGTGACGCGAACAGCGGAATCCTTTTCAAAACCGATACTGGGTACCTTTTCATGGGACCCAAGACCCGCTCCACATATGCGAGCCTTGATGAAGTCAAAAAGAAGTACGGCAACATCAAGGTCGTCGAGCGTGAGGAAACTGTCGACAACAGCACGCTCAATGGTTACCCCGTCAAGCATCCGGTAATCAACAAGGTCAGCGACATGCCGCCCATCTATACGAAGGACAACGGCAAAACCGAATACGTCGCTGGCTATTGGGGCTTGCTGTTTCAACAGGGTTGGACGCAAGCGTTCTGCCCGAAAAAAGCAACCATCGACGCCTATGAGAGCGTCGGTCCGTTCAAGAACCGTCTTGAGATGCTTAACCATCTCAGCACGTTGAACACAAATGCGAATCTGAAAAAGCTATGAGCAAGCCAGTAGACGCGCCCAGTGCCGTGGCGCGATATATCTCAAAGGTCCAGTCCGCAAACAATCGCGGTTCAAAGGACGTGGTCCTGAGTATTCAGGAAGCGATCGATTTGTCTGCTGCGCTCACGCTCATGCTTTCCAAACAGTCTTCACTCCTCGAGGATATTGTTGAGCTCCAAAAGCGTGCAGCGGCCGGACCAACTGAAATCATCCTCGATGGAGGAAGCCTTGCTAAAAATTGACATCTGTAGCGATCTGCATGTGGATCGCCATCATAACCAAACCAGTCTACTAGTCCGTCCCGGCGAAGGCCCATCACATTGGCCTGTTGGGCATTTGGGTGATCGCGACAAGTTCTTCCACTTTGATTTTGGATGGTATCGTACACCAGGATCCAATGTTCTTATCATTGCTGGTGATATTAGCGATCACTTAAATGACGTACAAGATGTGGTGACGCACGCGGCAAAATTCTACGAGTACGTTGTGATTGTGGATGGAAATCACGAGCACCACGGCCAACGTGATACAACAACCGTTGATGACACTGTTGGGTTGATCACGGATATCAAGCTGAGTGTTCCGAATCTGATCTATCTGGACGGTGGAGAAAGTGCCCGTCACGATATTGGCCGCACCGCTTTTATCGGCGGTAATTGCTGGTACGACTGGAAATGCTACGAGCCCAAAGGCATAATGTTTCCAGAGGTTTACGCAAGCTGGGACGATCATAGTTCGGATACCCACTTGGATTTTGGTGACCATCGTTGGCCAAATGTGCTAGGTGATTTACAAATCGAGGCAGTACTCGCTGCATTAGAATCCGCTAATACGGATCCAAATATTGACTCGGTAGTGATTGTCACGCATAGTGCTCCTCTAGCGGAGTGCCTGAATTGGCATGAGGATAACCGTTCCTGGAACGTTGGTTCTCCATCGTATGTGAATACAAACTTGGCAAAGCTGTTCGCGGCCAACACTGGTAAGATCAAGCTTTGGGCTTACGGTCACACTCACACTCGTAGACGTTGGTCTCATGAAGGTGTGACCCTGGTAAATAATTGCTACGGCTATCCAAGAGAAAACCTGGGTGGCTGGGCAATGGCAAATGTTGAGGTAATGTAATGGGCGTTGATACCATTCGTGGAATAGAAGAGACTGTGCTGGCACCCAAGATGTAAAGTCCCGGATTGTCCGGGCCTTACATTGTGGAGGTCAACATGCACAGAGATAGAGCTTGGCGTAGAGCTCAGCGGGATCGTAAGATCAAGCAAGTTTACAAATGGATGCACGAGCGCAACTGGTACATTTGGAATAATGCCACCGATAGCGGTCGTCGTCACAAAGAGCTTATGGAGACCGCAAGACGTCGCCATAGTGCTCCAAAATGTTGCAGCGGTTGGTGCTGCGGAAATCCTCGCAAACACTTTGGAACATCACGGATCGATGAACTCCGTTTTGATCTATTTTGCGAGGAGCATTATTCGGAAAATGATATACGGAAAGACTTCGGAATACGAAGCAAGAGGTGGTGACATGGCAAAAGAGGTCAAAATCTACGTAACAATGGGCTGCCCGTTCTGCCGTAAGGCAATGGAATGGCTCGACAAGTACAAAGTCGAACACACTCGCACGGTGTTCGAGGACTCGGCCAGCAAAATGGCGTTCTACGCGGCTAATAAGGGCGTGCATACGGTTCCACAGATCTTTGTGGATGGTGAGCGCATTGGTGGTTGGTCGGACTTGCAGACACATCCGTTTAAAGCGGAAATCGAAGAAAACTTCGGCAAATAATTTGAAAATGGCTCGGATTTCACACCGGGCCATTTCCATGTCAGAAACGCGATAACCAATAAATACTAACATAAAACGCATATCGAAAAGTTGAGAGTCTCCCATGTCGCGTCCTAAGCCTACAGTCATCCTAGACTACACCGATCCAAAGACATACAAAAGCGAGCAGGTTTTGGCTGCTGATGCTGTTTACGCGGTATTCTATGATGGTAAGCCAATCAACTTGAGAAGCCTTAACAGCCTGATCAATTACCCAGGCCCCAAGTACAAGAAGTGTTCATTTGGGAATAAGGGCCATGCGTTCAATCTAGCTGAGAAACTGAACAAGCTGTTCAAAACGGATAAGTTCAAAGTTTTCAAGCTAACGCAGGGTCAGGAAATTTCCGAGAAGGAATAAATGGGCACTCACGTTCAAGTCCTCAATGTGCTGAAACGCTTGCAGAGCGAGAATCAAAACCCGCTCTGCTTGGAACTTGAGCTGGATTCCACCGAAGTCCTTCTCCGTAAATACTTTTTGAATTACCGTGGCGGCGATCCCGAAAATGCTCGTGGACTTCGACTGACAGACACGGGTCTCCTCACCATGCGTTGCTTCTTTAAAGCCTACGATATCGAACTCCAGTCCGATTATAAGCCACGCAATAAGCACGTGGTTTATTTGGATCGACACTGCAAAATGCCCTGGCACTTGAAAGCCAACCACCTCATACTGTTTGAAGCCGACATGGCATTCAAAGCCAAACTCGTAGGAGACCTTGATCTCCTGGTGTCATCCTTCCTCTCCCACTGACACTGGCTACAGAAAAATCACATTTTGATACAATTTCCTATTGACTAATTTGGTCTCCAACTGCATACATGGTGCAGCTTACACGGGCACATGGGGTTCGGGAATAGCAAAAAGAAATAGCAGGAACTTTTTTGTCCTAAATAGGTTGACACAAAAAGGACTGGTGCTATTTTGCAAATACGGTGGCGCTGCAAAACAGCAGACGTTACTTAGACGTTAGGCAATCAAAGGAGATGTCATTACAATGACGAAGAAGGGTAATTCCGCCACTGCAAAGATGGACACGATGAAGTTGAAGCCGTCGGATGCTTCCATCGCCATCAAGCACATGATTGAAACCAACATGGACAATGCCGCAATGGGCAAGGATCGCCGCGGTCTGTTCCTCTGGGGTCCTCCGGGCATTGCCAAGTCGTCCATCGTTCGCCAGATCTGCAAGGCGATCAACTTCAAGCTCATCGACGTGCGTCTGACGCAGATGGAACCGACCGACCTTCGCGGTATTCCGGTCCCGGTCAAGCAGGACGACGGTTCGGTTCTCGTTAACTGGGCGATTCCTGCAATGCTTCCCCGCCGCGACGCCGGCAAGCGCACTGGCACGATCCTGAAGGACGAAGTCGATCGCGCTGACGAAAACGATCTCACTTACGACGGTGCAATCATCCTTCTCGACGAGCTTCCGAACGCTGCTCCTTCGGTCCAGGCCGGCTCCTATCAGCTGGTTCTCGACGGCGCCCTCGGTGAATATGTTGCTCCGAGCAACGTGATCATCATGGCAGCTGGCAACCGCGACACGGACAAGGGCTCGACCTTCAAGATGCCGACGCCGCTTATGAACCGGTTCGTCCACATCGAAGTTGAAGCCAACTTTGAAGACTGGCAGACCTACGCACTGACGGCGAACTTCAACAAGGACGTCATCGGCTACCTGACGGCATTCAAGCACGAACTGTTCCAGTTCGATCCGTCCAGCGCATCCCGCGGCTTCCCGACCCCGCGTTCCTGGGAAGCGGTCTCCGACGTGGTTCGCAAGGGCAACGCCCTGCCGGAAATCGTCAAGACGGCCCTGATCGGCGGCGCCATCGGCGACGGCATTGCGGTCAAGTTCCTGGCCTACCAGAAGCTTGCAAGCCAGCTGCCGAACCCCTCGGACATCCTGGAAGGCAAGGTCACTGAGCTGAAGTCCAAGGACATTTCGCTGATGTACGCGCTGACGACGGCCATGTGCTACGAACTGCGCGACCGTGCAGCGGAAGCCCAGGCGGACAAGTCCAAGAAGAAGATGTTCGACAACAGCTTCGACAACTTCCTGGGCTTTATGATGACACAGTTCCAGCCGGAAATTGTGATCATGGGCGCCCGTACGGCACTTTCGGTCTTCCGCTTGAAGCTCGATCCGACTGCTATGAAGAACTTCGAGCAGTTCGCTGACGAATACCAGGATCTCATCCTCCAAGCCTAACGTCGGCATGAGGTACGGATTGGGCGGCTCGTAAGGGTCGCCCAATTTGTTTGAAGCTTATCCTGATTGTCTTTTTATTTGACATTGGATTGGTTTCTGTTAAAGTAGATGCGTTGGCACTGCATTCGCGTAGTGCATAAGGAGACGTTATGGTAAGCATCAATGATCCCATTGTGAAGGCGATCACCACAGCCCGTGTTGGTCTGCTCTTCAATTCGCCGTTCTTCGGCAACCTTGCAACCCGAATGCATCTGATCGATGCCAGCAAGTGGTGCAAGACGGCCGCAACGGACGGCAAAAACTTCTATTACAATCGCGAATTCATCAAGAGCCTGACGGCGAACGAACTGACGTTCCTTCTCGGCCACGAGGTGCTTCACTGCGTTTACGACCATCTTGGTCGTAAGGGTTCGCGAAACCACAAGCTGTGGAACATGGCGAACGACTACATCGTCAATTACACGCTGGTGAAGGAAAAGCTCGGCGACATGCCCAAGGGCGGTCTGTACGATGACAAGTACAACGACAGCATGACGTCGGAAGAGGTCTACCGACTGCTGGAGAAAAACTCCGCACAGATCAAGATGACGCTGGACGAGCACTTGAACCTCGACGGTACCGGCAGCGGCGACGATGACGATGACAACGGCGGCAACGGCAAGACCGTCACCGTAACTGTTATGGGCGATGAAAACGGCCCGCCGCAGCTTACGGAAGAGGACAAGCAACAGATCCGCAACGAGCTGAAGGCTGCCGTTATTTCGGCTGCACAGGCTTCGCCGGCCGGCAAGGTCCCGGCAGGTGTTCGTCGCATGATCGACGAGTTCACCAGCCCTGTTATGGACTGGCGTGCGCTGCTCGAAGCTCACATCCAGAGCTCGATCAAGGACGACTTCACTTTCAACCGTCCGTCGCGTCGGTCGTGGAACACTGAAGGCGAGACCATCGCAAGCGTGATCATGCCGGGCCAGAACTTCAAGGACACCGTTTCGGTTGCGATCGCCATCGATACGTCGGGTTCGATGACGGACGAAATGCTGCGCGACTTCCTCTCGGAAGTTAAGGGCATCATGGAGACCTTCGACGAGTTCGAGCTGTGGCTGTGGACGTTCGACACGCGGGTTTACAACCCCAAGAAGTTCACCCCTCAGAATCTCGATGAGATCTACAACTATGTGCCGCAGGGCGGTGGCGGCACGCTGTTTGAATCCTGCTGGGACTTCATGCGCGAACCGATGAGCGTCGATCCGGAAATCGAAGTTGATGAGCTTCTGCCCAACAAGTTCGTTATGTTCACGGACGGCTATCCGGGCGGTTCCTGGGGCGAAGAAGAATGGTGCGACACGTTGTTCGTTATTCACGGCAACACCGAGATCGTTGCTCCGTTCGGTCTCACCGCATACTACCAGAAGATGAGCTAATTGTAACGTCTCCAACACTGTTACAATACCAAGGAGCCACCCTCGCAAGAGGGTGGTTTCGCCACCTGAGAAGCAGTCAAGGAAGCGCATGGAGACCAACTATGCAGTGCGTTGCATATTAGGATACCGCGCACGGAAGAGCGTCTACGGAGCGCTATGATACTATTGTTTTGGCTTAAAAATATTGACGCTTGAAACCCTGGTCTCGTAAGCTGGACAAAAGCTTAGAGGACCACATGCGCAAACCCGATACCGTAAAATTCACAGGCCTGACTTTGAGTGCTTCTGACCTAAAGGAAGCAAGCAATGCCGGCGTAAAAGAAGTCGTAGGCTCAGATTGGAAGCGGGTGCATTTCAGCGTGCCCACAGCACGCGATGCTATCCAACATGTCTTCGATTGGCTCAAGGCGAATTGCCAGGGACAATACACCGCATACAAGTACCACGATTCCTCAAGCTACACCGAATATAAGATGGTTGTCCGTTTCGAGGACAAAAACGATGCTATCATATTCAAGCTCCAGGACGGCCACAAAGCGTGGGAACACAAGAACTAATATGATTACGTACCGCACCACCAAAAGCATCTTTGACTGCTACAGGGCGTTTGAACTCACCGAAGGTTTGGATGTCTTCTATCCGGATATCCGCGATTGGTTCTGGAACAAGGTGGTGCCAAGCACAATAACCGGTAATAGCTCGATTGTGCTGGCTGAAGAGCATGATCAGGTCATCGGCTTGTCCATGGTAAAAGCTGGCGATGATCCCAAGATTCGCTGCCTTAGAGTTCGCCCAGAATATGCGAACCGTGGCGTGGGCATTCATTTGATTGACAAAAGCCTCAAACTGCTGGACCACGACAAACCCATGGTCACGGTACCTGAGGAGAAAATCAACGAACTCTCCCGGATTATGGTCAATCGATTCGACTTTGACCTCCGTTTTGTAGACCGCGGACTCTATAGGCCGGGCAAGCTTGAGTACCAGTTCAACGGACAGGAAAACCAGCGTATTAAGTCCGCGTACTAACCTATTGATAAATAGTTGACAATGTAACGTAATTGCATAATCCTTGCGTTGTGCAAAGGCAATTCGTTTCATCCCTCTGTTTGGAGGTCAACTATGAATGCCACTTCCGACTGCGATGGTCCTGCCCTAGAAGGGCTTGATCCTTGTAAGTTCAATATTCTTGTAGACACCGGTACTGAAAACAATTTGCGGCTCATTCTTTTTGAAAGCTGGCTGACACTGTGGTGTCAGAGGAATTGCCTAGGCCGTTGGGAAGTAGTACAAAATCCTGATAGGACCAAAGATTACCAGCTGGTCCTCAAATTCTCCGATCCTCGTGAAGCTGTTCACTTTAAACTTGCTAGTGGGGCGTTGCATGTTCGTGAACGATCAGAGGTGAGCTGTTTCTTGCTCCATTAGGATCCATCTCCACAACACAATAAAATTCAAGCCAGAGCACTTTAAATAGTGACTCTGGCTTTTTCAGTTTGCTAGACTACGAACAATAACAACAATAAGTCTGGTAAAACTGACAATGTCTATCTTCCCTCTCCTCTCGACTGTCGATCCACTTCTGAATGCAGTGGCAAACATGCCGGAGATTGCCGTCCACGAAGACGTCGAAAACGGCTATGGCTTTGTGATGTATCAGGTAGCGTTCGAGGAAACCTTCGCGGACCCCGAACTCGCTGATACTCCAGAGGAGAGGGAACGACGTCTCCTAGTGCGTGAAGCACGTGGTGTAAAGTATGATCTGGTTACTCGTCAGGTCGTATCGCGTCCCTACCACAAGTTCTTCAATATCGGTGAAAAGCTTGAGACTCAGCCCAACAAGATCGACTGGTCCAAGAACCATGTTATCTTGGAGAAGCTGGACGGCTCCATGCTGACACCACTGTGGAAAGCTTCGACTCGAGAAATCCTCTGGATGACCAAGCGTGGTGTGACTTCGGTTGCAGGAACTGCTCAACAGTTCCTCAAGGACAATCCACAGTACGACGCGTTTTGCCGTGCGATGACGGACGCTGGTTGGTCTCCGATCTTTGAATGGTGTACTCGTAAGCAGCGCATCATCATCGATTACGGCGTGAAGGATCGTATGGTACTCACAGCTATCCGAAACAACATAACGGGTGAATACACGGGTTATGATGAAATGGTAGCAGTAGCTTCCCAGTGGGGTCTCGACTACGTTCGGAAACTCCCCTACAAAGTCACGGACGTTGATAAGTTCATAAATGACGTTCGTGCTCTCGAGGGCGAAGAAGGCTACATCGTACGCTTTGACGATGGCTCTATGTTCAAGATCAAGGGCGAGTGGTACTGCCGTATTCACCGCACCTTCGATAACTTGCGGTTTGAGAAGGACGTGATTCGTCTAATCCTCTCGGGTGATCTTGATGACGCAAAGCCATTCCTGGTTCCCACGTTGGTTTCTGCGGTTGATCGTTTCCATAAGGATATGATCAAGGTACTTCGCAAGACTGCATCCGAGTTGTTTTGGTACGTGACTGCCTCAAAGGATAACCTCAACGGTTCGAAGAAAAAGTTTGCTGAACAAACTATGTCGAACGAGTGGGAACCCTACAAGGGCATCGCGTTTCATGCTTGGGATCGTGAAATGTCTGAAGAAGAGCTGTTTGAGCGTTTGATATCGGATATGATTTCTGCTACTGGAAGCCAGGGTAGCGTGAACAAGTCGCGCTTCCTTATCGGCGGACTGATGTGGAAAGACTATTTGGATGGTGACGACGACGCGGAATAAGCCGATACTTCTACTCGAAGCTCCGAACGATGATTCGAGCCCGGCTTTCGTAGAAAGTATCCTATCGGTGAATGCTGGTGCTCTCGCCATCGGCCTTGATGTATATAGGGCAAACCGCGACCGTTTAGCCCAGCGCGTTCCAATCGAAGATGTCGAAGAACTAAAGGATCGACCCGTAATCGTTTATGGGTCGATCCAGTTCGTTCGGGATATCAAGTCTCCAATAATCCCGGGAGCCTACGGGTATCACGGCACTGATTGGCAGACAATGAGCGCGTATATGCCGCGGAGTTGGCTGTTGAATTCCGACCACATGATGACGACTTTTGCCGACCTCGAATATGATTTCGAATGGTGGTCCAAGATTGTTGATCCCATTGGCCTTTTTATCCGTCCAAGCAGTGATAAGAAGATCTTCCCCGCTCAGATTGTCCCGACCCAGTTTTGGCGACAAGAGATGCCATATATCCGACAGTTGTCATCGGTAATGCCAGAAACCCTTTGTGTGGTCTCTGGCATCAAGACCGTGGGGGATGAGTTTCGGTTCTGGATCGTGGATCGGCAAGTTGTTGGTGAATCCTTCTATTTGAATGCTGGCTCCTACATGCGAGCAAGAACAGTTGCGGTTCCACAGGATGCCCGAGATCTTGCCTGGGAAGTTGCTCGAATGGAGTGGCAGCCTGATTCCTGCTATGTTGTGGACATTTGCTGCCGAACCGAATACGAACCAGCAATCGTCGAAATGAATTCCTTTTGTAGTGCAGGAGTCTACAACAGTGACACGGGTAGAATACTTCAAGCGGTGGTGGATCAAGCAATTCGGGACTATTACCCGTAAAAATGGTCGCTGGTTCTGGTATCGTGAGAAGTATAACAACGTCCAGTTCCAGCCTGAAACCACAAAGGAACCCGTAAATATCGTTTACTCGTTCCATATGGTAGTATCGGCACGACATTTCTACCAGTTGTTTCATCGGGTAACTAAGTGGGATTACTTGCCCTTGCCCAGCGATACCAAATATTGGATCGAACGTAGCCAGTCTAATGTTTTCCGTCCCGGATTGGATTTCCTAGAATATCTGCAAGATATGAAAGGTCCCTGCTGCTTAGTCATTGCAACGCCTTGGGAAGGTGATCCACTTTGGGCGGCCTTGACCAACCACGATGTTGACAAAGCATTCGTGTCCTTTGTCAACAAACGCGAGCAAGTTCTTTTTAAGCTCGCACACACCTAAATGTGATTCCAGCGTTTGACAAATAGTGGTTCCTAGCGTAGGAAAGACAAAACGCAGGAGCCATTATGAAACTCTATAACAGCATGAGTAAAGAACTGGAGAAGTTTGTCCCAGCGGACGAGCGCCGGGTTACCATGTATGTTTGCGGCCCCACTGTTTATCAGGCTCCTCACATTGGCAATCTTCGGCCCGCCGTGGTCTTCGATACCCTTTATCGATATCTCAGGGACAAATACGGGCGTGATCATGTCGTATACGCTAGTAATTTCACAGACATCGACGATAAGATCATCAAACGTGCCAACGACAATCGGGTTGGCATCAAGTCGATCACAGATGAAGCAATCGAGCATTACCAGCACGACCTGCTTTGCCTGAACGTGTTGAATCCAAATGAACGTCCGTTCGCGACCAAGTACGTGGACGAAATGATTCGGATGATTGATCGTCTCCAAATGAACCATTATGCTTATGAAGCAAATGGAAACGTTTGGTTCTCGGTTCCCGATAGCAAACATCAAAGCTTCCAGCCGGATCGATCGCTCGAGGATACCAACGAGAGTGATTTCACATCCGACAAACAACATCCGGCGGATTTTGCGCTGTGGAAAACAGCAAAGCCCGGCGAACCCTTCTGGGAAAGCCCTTGGGGTCCTGGTCGTCCAGGCTGGCATATCGAATGCTCTGCAATGATTCACGCCACACTGGGTGAATCCATTGACATTCACGGTGGCGGATCCGACTTGATGTTCCCTCATCATGAGGCCGAAAACGCACAGAGCACCGCGGTAACTGGAAAGCCTTTGGCCCGCTATTGGCTTCACAATGGTATGATGAACCTTGGGATGGCAAAGATCTCCAAGAGCATCGGCAACACCATCTATATGCGCGATCTCAATAGCTTGTTTCCGGGTGAATCCATTCGGTTCTTCCTGATGATGACGCATTATCGGAGCACGATGAATTTTGAGAAGCATCTGATCAATGATGCTCACGGAATCCTCAATAACCTGTATCGGATTCTATATCGTTTCCGTGATGAACTGATCGATCCCACAGAGGTTGAGCACGATGTATTCGTGGTGCAGGCCATCGAGCAGGATCTCAACACGGCGGGTGTCATTACCCGCCTCCAACAATTGGCCGCAAAGGCACATAAAGAATCCAACCCTAAGGCGCGAGAGAAACTTCTCGCGCAACTCATAAAGGGTGGACAACTTCTGGGTGTACTCAACTACGACCCGGAAGCTTGGTTCCATACTGGTGTTAACGCCGATCAAGTTGAGCAATTGATTTCGAACCGAAATCTTGCTAGAGCGGCGCAACATTGGGAAATGTCCGATAATATTCGGAAGCAACTCAATGAACTGGGTGTAACAGTTGACGACCTTCAGGACGGAACGTTCTGGAAAACTATCAAAGGCGACGTTAGGCAAACGGAAAGGAACTAACGAATGTTCGAATTTCTCGCAGGTCTGTCCTTCTTCTGGGCAGGCATTATGTTCGGTGTGCTCGCACTTGCGGCCATCCTCTTTACCAGCTTCGGCTCCTACTTCTGGGCTCTCGGCACTGTGATCTTCCTGGTCGCGCTCTCCCAGCAGACCAATTTCGGCATTCTCGACTGGCTCTCTCTGAACTGGTACGGCACGCTACTCGGCACCGGCGCATATCTCGCGATCGGCTTTGCATGGGCGACCTTCGCGTGGTTCATTCATCTGAACAAGGCGGCGGCGAAGTACCAGTCAGTGCGTGAAAAGCTTCTGCCGAAGTTCCTCAAGGCCAACAACATCCAGGAACTCACCCCGGATCTTCACGACGAATTCCGCAAGTTCATGGAAGCCAATGCCGGCACCGTTCTTCCGAAGGAACAGCTCGCAGTCAACACGGGCGTGATGGTCGGCCAGGTCGTTCTGTGGCCGTTCAAGCTGGTCAGCTTCTTCCTCGGCGACGCGCTCAAGTATGCTGTTGAAGCATTCGTTTCGATCTTCGGCGGCTTCTTCAAGCGCATCCAGAAGTTCGTGTTCCGCAACTTCCCGGAACTCCAGGGCTAATCGGTCGGGGCTTCGGCCCCGCCACTCTCGCGGTTTAGCTCAGTTGGTTAGAGCAGCGATCTCTAAAATCGTTTGTCACGGGTTCGAGTCCCGTAACCGCGGCCAAAGGTGAAGCATGATCAGATGGACTGAAATGCCACCCTACATTGTTTACTTCCTAGAGGGTGTTTTCCCCTACGGGGTGGAGCTTGATCGGCATCTTGTGTTCAAGCATTGGCCAGCTGATTTCGGGCATAACGTGTTCGACAATTCAGACTCCAATCACGACGCAACACAGACGATCTTCAAACTCCGAAAGGAAATTGTCGGGCAGTGGTCCCGGCTTGTGGTTGTAGACAATCGCTGTTATTTGTTCGCATTCGAAAATGATGAAGGCCACAAATGGCTTGCAATGATGAAACTAACATATGGGTGAACTATGGAACCGCTATTCGATATTAACGGCTTGATGTTTTGGAGCCAGAAGGAAATTGCTCTGCGTGAGCGTTTCAAGGCCCAAATCGCCGAAGGAGTCGCAGAGTTCCTCCACGGCCAGAACCCCATGTTCCTGCAGAATTTCCTGCAAGTAGAAGCCCCGCTGCTTACGCCGCGCTCCGCCCTTAACCCCAACTATACGGACGAGGATATTTGGGCACAGGAGACTCTGGAGGTCAGTGGCTCCCACGATCTCGCTTTGCGGCCGGAAACTACGCCAGGTTCCTATACGTATGCGGCACATCTGCTGAATTCCCACAGCCCACATAAACCGCCGATGGTCGTGTGGCAGGCCGGCAAAAGCTTCCGCAGGGAAAACGAGCAACCCTCCAAGCATATGCGACTCAAGGAATTCTACCAGCAGGAGTTCCAATGCGTTTATGCGGCAGATACACTGAACGACTATCAAGAAGCCGTGCTGGAACCCATGCGTAAACTGCTTGGTGACATCATTGGCCTACCCACACGTATCGTGGAGTCCGATCGTTTGCCCTCATACAGCAAGCGCACGATGGACGTTGAAGTCGACAACGGCGACAAGTGGATGGAAGTCTGCTCGATCAGCTTGCGTACGGATTTCCCCGAAAAGTTCAAATTTACCCACAAGGGCGTCCAGAAGGAGAAAGATCTCCTTGTGCTGGAAATCGCCGTGGGTCTTGATCGCGTCGTCTACAATTATCTCCAAAGGACAAAGTAATGGGACTTCAAAGCACTCTGCGTACCGAATACGCAAAGGATCTCAAGATCGCCAGCCCAGCCGAATTCAATGAAGCCATTTACGATGGCTTTGAGGCCGCTGGTTTCGAGTTCAATGAAGCGAGAACCGACCTGAAGACCCCGGGCGGTCGCCTAGTTCCGTTTGTCGGTGAAATCCGAAATAACCAGTTCCACGTCATGGGTTACGAGGACGATCGACCCTCGGAATATGCGTTCATGTACGCGAACTTCAACGCGAATATGGCGCAGGTAATTGCCAATGCTTTGCTCAACGGGGTGCTCATTCTGAGCCATGAAATCGAGGGCAATGGCACCGAATATTACCTGGTCACCCCGGGCAAGGTTGAGGAAATCGATATCGTCGATGCCATCCTCGCGCTGAAAGGTCTGACCCGATGAGCAGCTCGGAGGTCATGCGAAGCATTTTTGTAAATCGTGTGGCCTTCGATAACCCATTGGGTATGAACAAGGAAGTCTACGAATACTTCAAAGGTGTCGGCTGGGATTTTAACGGAGCAGAGCTTGCGCCGGATGGAACACCGCTTGTTATCTACTTCGACAAAGTGTTGAAGTTTATGGGCGGTGAAGTAAGCCGCCCAGAAGACTTTGCTCAGACCTATTCGGACTGGACGCCTCAGGTTTCTTACATCGTGGCCAAACACATGATAGACGGTCATCTTGTACTTCAATTCGTATGGGAACAAGAGCGGGTCGTCTTCCACGTGTTGAGTCCTGGGCGTGCCGAAATAGTTGAACCCGAAGAACTCTTCAACAAGTACATCAGCGTTTTTCTCTCCTGAGTTTTAATATTGAGTTCCGTATCCTGATTAAGTAAACTGGTACAAATTTACTTAATTCGAGGATACTTTATGCCTGCTGTATTCATTCCAGAGGTCGGTAGTCTTTACCGAGTCGTTGAAGAGTGGAAGCCCATGATGGAATGGGATGATCGCAATCTTGTGTTGTTTCGGAATCTCAAACTGACCGGAACTAAAAAGATTTCCATCGGATCGTCCTACAAATACGATCGTGAAACTGGCTCGCCGGTGCGCGATGAAAACGGTCAGTACATTCGAGAAGAGAACTTCATCAACCGTACAGTTCCGAACCCATTGTTTCAGGACGATAACGGAGACTTTGCTCCGGTCATGATCACCTTTCCCGTTGATACCGTATTGGAATTGACAAAGTACAAGACCGGTTATAATGGTGCTATCTGGGCAACATGGTGGAAGATCATAGAATGTTCGGATAAGCGCTATTTGAAGCGCGTCATCAGCGTTAGTCCGGAAGAGATGACTGGCGCAGTTTTGGAAGCAGTATAATGAAGTTTCAAGTCGAAGATCGCGGTTCCATCGGAAGCATCAATCCGCAGGTTCCTCATTGCATTATCAGCATCAGCGACACGCGAGCTGATCGCGCTGATCCAGCGACTAACGACTTGACTCTTGATGTGCTGTTTTTGGCTTTTCATGATACTGACGTCCCTCGGCCCGGTATGGACTTGTTCACACCCGAGCAAGCCCGAGAGATCCTCCGTTTCTACGAGCGCTACAAGGGCGAAGTTGGCCTCTTTGTGGCACATTGCAACGCAGGAATGTGCCGTAGTCCGGCAGTGATCGCAGCTCTTCAAAAGATTCACACCGGAAATGATGATGTCTGGTTTAGAACCAAAACACCAAACTCCCTTGTCTACCGAACTATCCTGGGAGAAGCATACGACTGCGGACTCTTTACCATCTGAGTTGATCGTCGGCCCTGAAGGGTGGGATCCATTCTTGGAGAAGTTCTTTCCGTATCGTGTTGATATGTTCCACAAGCTTATTGCGGGCTATGACGTTATCAACGCGATTGGTGATGCCCACAAGAGCTTTGGGCCGGCTCGATTTCGTGCCCGTTTCTTGAGCACATTGGAAGTATATGTGTTGGATACCCTCGAACACGCAGACTTTTACAGTGTCGGTGGATCTTGGTTTATGGTCCAACACGAATTCTATTTTAAGAACCGCGACGATGCAGTTCTCTTTAAACTGAGGCACGGATGAATACCAGCGTAAAATACATGATGAAACGGCTTACCCTGAGTTACCGCCTCAACAACAAACTCATGCGCAACAAAGGCCATCCACAGGAATTCATCCTGTTTGAGAACCTTCTGTGGAACCTCTTCGGCCCGCCATTGATTCGTCTCGAGAAGTCTCGTTGGTCACCTTCGGGAATGTACTGGAAGAAAGATCCAGACGGCCGTTGGGCTCGTGTCCGTAATGAGTTCTTCTTCAAGGACTCGCGTACGGCAATGTTGGCTCGGCTCCACATGCCTGCGGATTACGAAGTTACTAAAAAATTAATTTGACCTTTAGGGTTAATAAGTGTTAAATAAGACTATGAAAAACATCCTAAACCACTTGTAGCTTCATCGGTCTCGTTCTCCGCCATTCGTGCTCGATTTCATCGCACGAATTCTAAAAAGGAGAACAAAAATGACCGACCCTCACAATACAGAACTTGAAGAAAATGTCCTCGACCTTGAGGATGACGAAGATGACGATGAGTATCTTTGGGAAGACGATGACTGGGAAGATTCAGCATTCCCTGCACGGATTGCTGATGAATACCCAGGTTGGCATCAAATGAAGATCACCCGATTCACAAGCGGTACCCTCTTTGAGATCAAGGAATGGTGTAACGAAAACATTACACGCGGCGCTTGGAAACAGGTTGGCTGGAATTCTGGTTGCTCTTATAGCGTAGGTATAGTAGTGGAAAACGCTAGAGACGCTATGATGTTCAAACTTCGCTGGAGTTAATCGTGAATACTGAGGACTATCGCAGCCCGCCGGTACACCCCACGGGGAAAGACAAAGATAGCAACCGAAAGCTATCAAGGCGCCGCAATTACAATGCGGGTGAAATCCTCATGACGATTCACAACTATTTGCCGTATCGGATGACTCTAGCCGAGCTTGGAATCACCGAGTCCGCCACGGTTCACGATGATCCATCCGGTCCTCCTGGTAATGGCCGGTTCGAACGTCGAGCGCGACTCAAGGAGTTCCTCGAGAACACCGGTAAGGAAATTATCATCGATCATGAATCCAGTGGCCATCAGCGTTACGAGTTTGTTCCCGATGGTACATGGGGAATCATGATCAACTGGGTCTACCTGAAGGATCCAAAACTTCTTTCCGTATTGAAACTGGCTTTCGGTTGACACGGACTGGAACTGCAAGTATAACACAAACACTGGCTAATAGGAGCCAGTTAAGGAGAAACAAAATGAAGTATTAGGTTGAAGACAAGCTGCGCGTAAAGGCCTACAACGGTCTCTGCGAAATTTCCCTCCCGGCGGAAGTACCCGCCCATTTCGACGACGCTGAGTCGTTTGAAGAAGCCAGCAATAAGCTTCGCATTTACAGCATCATTCGGGGCGATCTCGAAATGACGCCTGGTAAGCTTGCCTCTCAGGCATGCCATGCTGCGAAGAACTGTGTTGCCATTGCCCAGAAGTACGAACCCGATCTGTTCGATGCTTACCAGGGTCTGGATTTCATCGGTACTCAAATCATCCTCAAGGCAAAGAACGAAGCCGCAATCCTCAAAGCGTATGACGCTGCGAAGGAAGCCGGACTTATCGTTTCGCTCATCGTGGACGAGAAGCATGTGATGCTTCCTCACTTCACGGGCGCGCCGATCATCACCGCTCTCGGTATTGGTCCTTGCACTCGCGAACAGGCTAATCACATCACTAAGCGTTTTGAGGCTGTCCGATGAACCCGCGCTGGAAAGAGGCGATGGCTGCCTACAAGGCTGTGATCTGCGCACCAAAGCGCGAAGGCGAAGATGGTTGGTCTCCGCCTCCGACGTCGGAACAATGGCGCGACAAGAAGTGGAGTCGAGAACTCCGCAAGATGTGGCCCGAATATACGAGCATCCGGCTCGAAGACATCCGATTCTATTCGGATAAGTCTAAGTGGTGCAAAGAGAATGCCCAGTTCTACTGGGTAGCAGGTAATCAGCAGATGTGGTACTTTTCAGACCGTAACTCCGCACTGCTTTTCAAATTGTCCTTTGGAGGGAATGTAGAACTATGAGCGCTTTTGATATGAAACCCAAATTCAACGATCTCGAATCCTATCTGGCTTGGCGTAAGAGCTGGAAGATGCTTTACGCGGATGTTTCCGAGAAGATCCGCAAGATGAAGCGCGAGCTCAAGGTTCTTCAGCGTAGTGGTCACGATCACCACGTTGCGGAATTGCAGAACAAGCTCCGTCAGGAACGTGCAATGGGCGCGAAGGCGATGACACTGCTGAACGAGGCGAAGATTCGCATGAGCAACATCACTGCTATGAAGCGTGGTATTGCCGAGCAACACGCCACGTTTCCGGTGACCATCGAGAATGTCCGAAACATGGACTTCCACTTCAACAAGAAGCATTTGGAATTCCCGGATATTGTCCCAATGTGGATTCTCAAGGCGAAGGGCACTTCCTACTATGTGCATCACGTCGATTGTCAGACTCCCTGGACCACCCGAGAAACTCCGGATAATCCAAGCACCAAGGGCTCGATTCGTATCAAGCGCGGTGATATTCACATCGACGCCGACGGCAACGCGACGATTTCCTGAATTCCAGCAAGGGAGCCAAACTGGTTGACTCCCTTGCCATCCTATTGTATTGTGGTTGCATGATGAAAAAGAAAATACCACTCCACAGTCTCGTGCTTATGGTTGGTCCCTCGGGAGCTGGCAAGAGCACGATCACGTCCGCGCATTTTGCGGACTATGAAGTCGTAAGCAGCGATTCGATTCGTGCGGAGCTCGTTGGTGATTTCCAGCGACAGGACATCAATCCGTTGGTGTTCGACACACTCCATCAGCGAGTTCGGACTAAGCTGGCTATCGGCGAACGGGTGGTTGTTGATGCAACTCATTTGCGCAAGGCAGACCGCACGAGCGTTACGAGCATCGGCGTTCAGCTGGGTGTCCCGGTTTTCTACATCGTAGTGAACCGCCCGTTGGAAGAGAAGCTTGCTACGGCAGGCTGGCGTTCCAACGTTCCTGGCCTTATTGAGCGTCATGACGAAACGTTCCGCAACAATGAACGCGAAATCCTGATGGGTGATCACGTGGCTACGGTCATCGACACTCGCAAGGAAGAGTTCGAAGCGGTAAGCAAGTCGCCGAACGGTGATATCGCCAGACACATCTTGGATCTTGGATACAAGGGTGTGATGGTTCTCGGAGACATTCACGGAATGCGTGAACGCCTCAAGAGTGCTATCGATTGGGCTATCACCCGCAACCTCTACATGATCTTCCTCGGCGATGTGATCGACTACGGTCCGCATAGCTTGGAATGCGTGGACATTGTCTACGACATTATGACTCGCGGCCGTGGTGCTATGACCATTGGCAACCACGAGAAGAAGATTGAACGTTGGATTGCCCAGGACCGTCTCTTCCAGGAGAAGGGAATTCCGGTCAAGTTGCATTTGAGCGATGGCAATCGCGCAACTACCAACCTCGTACAGGCTTTGAGCCAGTCCGATCGTACCAAGTTCGAAAGCAAGTTCGCAACTATGGTCAACCTGGCTCGAAACCACATCCTGCTTGGTGATAACATCTTGCTCACACACGGTGGCGCGGAGCCCGAAATGTTCCGCATTACTGATCACCGTTTGGGCAAGCGTCTGGAAGGTATCGCCCTTTATGGGGAAACTGACCAGACCGTACAGCGTGCCGACGGATATCCGAACCGAGTTTATAACTGGGTGAACAGGATTCCCGAAGGCAAGAAGGTTATCGTAGGGCATGACATCCGTAGCACGCTCAAGCCGCTCGTAGAGACCGGCACAAGGGGCGGTGAAGCTACGTTCATGGACACTGGCTCCGGCAAGGGTGGGCACCTCACAACTGCTCACATCATCCATGAGGATGGCGTTTGGGACATCAAGGCATTCACCGCGCACTAATCGCGCGGTGAATTATTACTTGACAGTTCCAAAGTTTTAGCTAAAGGATGTTCGTGCCCTATAAATATAGGGCAAACTGAATTAACACGGGTGAAATGAAATGGCCCACACATTGATATTGAATGCAGACGCACAGCCGATGGGCTTCGTACCTCTGAGCACTTTGAAGTGGCAAGATGCCGTCAAGCTCATGTACCAGGAGCGCGTTGACGTTATCGCGGAATACGAAGATTGGGAAGTCAATAGCCCATCCGTGTCCCTGCGCGTGCCTGCTATTATGCTCATGCACGAGTATAAGAATGTCGTACGTGGGCTGAAATTCTCGGGCAAGAACATCAAGCTGCGTGACTCCTACAAGTGTCAGTATTGCGGCCTCGATGCTCAGCACGACCACAGCCTGTTGACTCAGGACCACGTTATTCCGCGTGCAAACGGTGGTAAGTCCAACTGGACGAACATTGTTGCCGCTTGTATGCCGTGTAACTTGAAGAAGGCACACTACGACAAGATGAAGCCGAAGACTGCGCCGGTAAAGCCCAGCTATTACCAGCTCGTTGACAAGGCTCGTCAGTACCCGATCGTCATCCCGCACGCAAGCTGGATGGATTACATCGGTTGGGACCCGTCGTTGGTCACGGTTGCTCCAAGCAAGCACAAGTAATGGAAGAGCCCGCAGTTAGCGGGCTTTTTCATGAACTGTTTTGATCCAACATTCCGATAGTGTTCGATATTCCGGTTGCAGGAAATTTTGAGGGATTGGCCCCAAGCTGCATCTGTCAAAGTATTGACAAGTCAAGCACCCGTAGTCCTCGAGCCATTTTGCTTCCATGCGCTGGAAGGTGACGGACTCATCATCGAAGATCTTTCCACTGAGTGTGGTGTCACAGAATCCAGATATAGTTTCACTGGCGTTTTCCGTATGCTGGTATAGACTCTCGTTTTTATCCTGTGTTAGGAGGCCAACGATAGGATTGGAGCGCGGATACTTCTCGGCAAGTAGTCGGAACATGTCCTGGAGGTCCTGGTCCGTAGGAGCGTTTACGGCGCGATTCCGCTCTAGCTGATAGAAATCAAAGGCACAGAAATATTTCTCGTAGAGTTCATCGAAATATTCGGTATCGCCGGAGAGAAACTTTCTGATGTTTGGACGCGTCAGTGTGATGTTCACGGCCTTTACGTGATCCCCGTAGAGTTCCATGTTGGATCTAAACGAGTCGAGATCTGCGCGGTTGAATCGACTTACTGGATCATATGAGACCATTAGGTTTGCCTCACATACATCGGTTTCCAAACGTCGGAACAATTCGAGTACACGTTCCGTTTTCGTATGGACCAGATTAGAGCCCCAGGCAACACTCATAGGAATGCCCATACATGCGGCATAATCCTGCGCAATACGGGCAAACTCGTAATAGTCATCGAACACGCTATCCGGAACAAAATCCGAAAAGAGTTCTCCGCCTTGAATGTTGAGGGTGATCAACTGCTTACCCACATTGTTAAAGCGGTACATGGATTCGCGCACACTAGGCAACTTGTCCAAGATGGACTCCATCCCAGTTGTGTCGTTGTGGTTTTGTGGGCAGAAGCTACAGGATAGGTTGCAATGCTCAAACAGTACAACGGCTATCTCACCATGTGGAGAACGTTTGTTCCGCATTAGGTGATCAATTAACTTGGAATCCATAAATGTCATTTTCTGGCTAAATAAACAGCGTACATATTTACGCGACCGAGGAATGAAATGTCAACCAGTTCTACTAAAATATTGACGTTTCAGTTCCTGATTTACTAAAATGCAACATAACGCAAATTCCTATTAGGAGAATCAATATGACTGCTGAAGCAGCACCTCAGATCAGCATTAATGACCTACAGAACGTAGTCAAGGTCATCGACGCTGCGGCTGAACGTGGCGCCTTTAAAGGCAACGAACTGACGGCTGTTGGAGCCGTTCGCGATAAGGTTGCGGCCTTCCTCGCTGCAATCCCAGCAACTGAAGAATCCGCACCAGAAGCGGAAGCCCCGGCAGCTGAAGCCGCACCAAAGCCGACACGCCGCAAGGCTTAAGGAGAAAGAATGTCTGAATTGATGAAACATATTGGTAAGACATCGAATACTGACCGTCGTCTAGTCGTCGTATTCATGCAGATTCCCCAGCGCGAAGATCACGCTCTGGTAATCGATACCGACGCTCTTCCCTCACGTTTTCACGACGACCTAATGGCTGTTGTGCAGGGTGAAGGACAGAACGTTCCAGTCCTTGGTGACCTTTTGGGTCGTCGCGTGATGCCGTATTCGGGCAATAACATGCTCGCTACGCTCCATGCCGCAAATGCGCTCCAGGCTATTCCCGTTAACAACGTGATTATGCTTCCTGCTCCGAACCATCCGATCGCACTCTCTGAGCTGCTCAAGATCATGGGTAAGGCTCCGAACAAGCCGGAAGTTGCTGAGCAGGTTCAAGAAACTGTCTATCGCGACAATCGTATCGTTGAGAACCAGGAAATTGACCGCAACGACCAGAAGTATCAGATTGCAGCGAACATTTTGGCTGAAGCGGAACTACTCGCTGATGAGTCCAATCGCAAGCGTGAGCAGGCATATCAGATGTATCCGGCCCTGCGTCCGGTAGCTCGCACCCCAATCGATACAAAGATTGAGGAAACTTCTGCACCAGTAGAAGCAGTGAAGGCCAAGCGCAAGTCGCCAACAAAGAAGAACACAGCCTAATGAGTCAACGTCTCGAGGAACTATTTGAGAAAATCCGCCAGGAGCGTCAGCGTCAATTTGACCTCCCTGGTTCCGAGTGGGACTCTCAAAACAGTCCTGGAGATTGGATAGCACTGGTAAACCACTATGTGAGCAAGGAAGTTCGTGCAAAAGGCGTTGCCCCTGTTGGTGACGACTTTGAAGACTCCTTGATCAAAGCGGCCGCTGTTATCATCGCTGCGCTCTCGCATACCCCGGATATGCTTGACAGGGGACAGCTGATTTAAATTGACGCTCATTAACCCTATGTGTTCTAATACCTGGAATAGTAATATTCCAGGTATTTTTATGGCTATTAATGGACCCAGGCGACCTATGTCGCCGACAAACGCACTAGCTAAGGCTCTTCGGCGAACAATGCCAACATTGCTTGCCAATAGCATTGTAGGTGTCTCACCAATGACTGGCCCAACAGGAAGTGTTTTCAGTATGCGCAAAAGATATGGTTCAAAAGGCCTCGTTGGCCTAACAGGAACAAGACCAATGCAACGACGTGATGTACTACGTGGACGAAACAACATTCGATATCACAACAACATGTTGACGCAGGATCGCGTCTATCAAATGTTCAGTTTCGATATCGATCGAGATGACGACTACTATGGAGAAGCTACCAAGGATTCGTCCTATGAGTTCGAACTCCAGGATGAACATTACTATGCGGAAGATCACCAATATGAGCTTCCTCTGGAAAACGTTGATGAGCTCGAAGGCAAGCTCCAGAAGATGATCAACAAGTACCAGAGTGCTATCGAGCATATGGGTGCAATGGCACTTTTGTGGAGCGATCTCATGGATGATCTGGATGCCAATCCGCATTTGCAGGCACAGTTCGACCAGTTCCAAATGCTTCGTAAACTTTCCGGAGGTACGATGTGAGTCACCAGTATATGAATTCCAACAGCGATCTTCGCTACGAATGTGAAGAATATGCCCGCCAACAGTGGGGGCCAATGGTTACCGAGCGTGACAATACAATCCGAGAACTTCGCGCTCGGTTACACGCGGTCGAGGCTAAGGAATCTAAACTGAAAGTAGAAGCCGAACACGGTCGCGCTTTGGCTAAGATGGTAGCGGCGATCAATGAAAACCCTGCATCGAAGGTGTATTGGGATAAAGCAATGGCTATGCTGAGGTTATCAGAATAATGGAAGAACTAGAACAAACCGCTGACGATAAAATCGAGATTCTCGAAGCAAAGCTCGAATATGCTGAGAAGCTCATCGCTCGTTATCTTGAGCGAGATATGATCTACCAAGATTTGATTGCGAAGACCAAAATCGCAAACTTCGAGAACCTCAATGCCGAAGAGCGTTTGATACTCATCACAAAAATAAGGGATACCTATGTCAAAGGCAAGCACATGGAAATCTTCGAATCCGCCATCCGAGAAAACGAACTTGTTGCGGGCACCTGGAACAAATTCATGGTTGCCCTCCGCCTCTGCGGATACGATGAAGTCAACGATCGAGGCGATTTCTGAGGCAGAGGTTCTCAAAATGACGATCCCAACTATCCCTCCGACTACTGCTTTACCTGGCGATATTTGGATTGACACCGGGGCACTTCCGGGTTCAGTGTTGATGAAGGTTACCAATGGTGGAACTGGGGCACATTCGCACTCGATCACTTCCAGCAACATTAAGTGGACAACTATTGCCAATCTTGAACCCACTTATAGCTTTCAAGTTGCTGACTCACGAGTCAGCATGACCGAAAAAGAAATTACCAGTTTGATCACTGAGGCCCGAGAACTCAAGCATCTTTGTGAAGAGCAACCAGCAGTGAAAGAAGCGCTCGAGCGGTTGCAAACACTAGTCAAGCTCTACCGCGAATAATAAACGGTAAATACTTGGTTAGGAAAAAGCCTAACGATCCTTTTTGTTGGGAGAACTTGCCATGGCAAAGAAAAAGTATGATTACATCGATCGTTTCCTTGAGGAAGCCGATACTTACATTGTTCCGGAAGAATTCATTTCCGCAGCATGTGTCACATACTTGAATGGCGACGAACAATATATCACTTTCGAGGAAGCATCTGATATCATCAGCAATGGTTCCCTGAAAGCACAGGGCATCAAGCAGATCCGCGCTATCATCGACATGGAAGTAGTCAAGGATACTGTTATTGAGCTTTCTGAACAGATCCTGAGTCACGCTGCGGTATAAATCGGGGCTCTACAAGTTTTTAGTGTATTGGCGCAAATGGTAGCAATAAACGAACTCACAATTGGAATGGATGATCTTATTGCTGAGTTTCAAATTGATTCAAATGGACTCATCGAAAAGGGTTACTCGGTTGCAGATCGAACCGACCCAAGAGTCCGCAAACTGATCAATTATCTGGCCATCTTTGCTCCGGATTCCCATGCACACCAGCACTACCCGTTTGAAACCATCAGCTTTCATCCAGCTGATGGTCTCACCTATATTAATCCGACAATGGTCGTCGTCTATAAGATGGCCCCTCCCCAGGAAATCAAAGACCAATACGGAATCCCCGAAGGTAACTTTCTACCGGGATTCGCTGTGAAGTACGATCTCGTTACGGGCACCAGCAAGGTCAAGATGGCTGATTTGAATTTCTCACGATACAAAATGCCAAAGCTTCCATGGTTCACACGAGTTGGATGGGATTTCGGAGTTGGTGTTCACTTCAGTCGTGAACCGGATACCTCCGTAGAACTCGCAGACTTTTACGTGGCCAACCCATATCGTTGGTTTATGCGTCGTACGTTTGGGAAATTGTATCCGGAGTATACTGAGGACTTCAAGCCGGTGATTCGCGCTTACGGCATCACCACGCTTCGTGGCGAAGTTGTCAAACTAAAGCGGTACATCTATTGGAAGGATAAAGAGCTCAAGCATCTTGATCGAGCATGAACTCTCTTCGGAAATAGTCCTCAACATCTGGAATCTCACCCGCAGTCAACGAAAATTCCCAACCGTATTTTTCGATAATCGGATCGTAAATTTCACGAGCTTCCGAATACCGTACGAAGTAGGGATCGTTACCGTGGAGCAAGTCGGGATCATCCAATACGACCATGGGATCCTCTTGGAAATGATCCCTAAGCAGGCGCGCATATACTAGGGCAACGAAGTAGCTCTTTGCGGGATATACGACGAGATCGGGAACCCAACCCGCCATATATCGTCCAACCCAATCCAAAGTCGTATCGCCGGGTTCCTGCGTAAGGATTACGATATCATCGGGGCCATACTCGTCGGGGTGAGTACGGTTCAAACGATGATACACAGCCTGTCTAAACTTCCAATCGCTCATCGCGGTACCAATCCATTAAGCCTTTGAACCCATTGCAGGAGTTGTCCATATTGCGGACTTCCCGAAGGTGTTCACTCAAACATTTACCAAAATACTCACAGCTTGAACAGGTGCCATTTGCGGAGACTCTTGCCTTCTCACGGACTGTCCAATCCTTGTACTCGCGCAATGAGTCAAGCTCCAAGAAGAATTCATTATCGTCGGCGTCGAATTCTAAGACACCAAACTTACCCGAAGGTGTGATATAAATGTGATCATCTGAGAAACTGTTGGAGAGACCCAAAAGAGCATCCTCGACGAGGAATTCGTTAACAAATTCAAAGCGTTTCTTTGGGAATTCAATCCAACGCTTGACGAACTCTTCAAAATCTTTGAATGTCACATCGTCCGCATTTGCCTGATTTGTGCTGTAAGGTTTAATCTCGACGGATTTCACATTCGCAAAGAGATTCAACTCGGAAATCATCAAGCTGATATCCTTTTGCAGGATACCACGGCTTGCGAGGACGAGTACGGAGAATTGTTTTTCCAATGCCAGCATATTGTTGCGCACGCTGGTTGAAGCCTGTCGCACGTCAAAGTCGTAGGAGACGGATAGCTCAATATCATCGTCTAGGAAACCCTTGTGGATCCTAGAGAGATTCGTGATCACATTAATCGGCCCTTCGTAGAATTTCCGAATCACCGCTTTGAGATCGTACCACTTTTGCTCGGACATAAGCCCGACTTCGCCCCCGTATAGATCGACGGCTGTGATAGGTTCGTAATCGGAGAGTTCCCGTAGACGGGTTTCCAAAATGTCCAAGCGAATACTAAGGGGATCGCTGAGTTGGGCGTTGGTCAGATAACAGAAGCTGCACCGAAAGTTGCAGAAGTAAGTGGGGTTCAACGATACTTTCATGCTAGTCCATTGACCTCCAGAATGTCCGTAGCAAGCGTCTTCATTGTCCGGCAGTGCTGCTCTACTAGACCAGCATCCTTCAAGTCCTTGACTGTTTTACGGCATCCGTTGCAGATTGCAAACATTGGGCAGCTATAGCATTCGTGCTTCATGCTGTCCAGAGCAATATCGTCCTGCAGTGGTGTGAAGAACTTTCCGTTGATGACTTCTTCTTGAAAATCGATAGGCTTATCGCGATCATCACCGAATGCACCACATGAGTAGTAATCACCACCGGGCTGGAGCGTGCGAATACCTTCGTCGCATTTGCGATTCTGAGGACAAATCGTTGGCGCGCCCTTGAGGCGTTTGCTCATCTGCTTGGTGTTGAATTCCCAAGGAGTCAAACCGGCTTTGTGAATGTCAACGTAAATCTTGTAGACTTTGGAGAGCAAATAGGGGTTACCAGCTTGGCCCATCTTGTGGCCCGTGCGTGGATCCACAATGATGTCGCCGGAAGCCATTGCATAGTTGAGTTTACACTCAACCCCATGCTTCTGTCCGAACTCGTCCACATACGCAGGTTTTCCATCGGACATTTCCCTTGCAAGCTCGACGTTCTTTATCGCAAGGTCTTCGTTCTCGTCGGTCACCACACTGATGAAGTCGGGACGATACCCAACATGTTCAAGCATTGCGTTGGAGACTTCCCAAAGGTCAGACTCCGTAAACAGAGACAAATCGCCCTTGACACGTCCGGGTCCATAGTTGAAGCTAGTTGCAACTCCCATGCGTTCGTGCTGGAACAGTTTGGTCCACTTCTTTGGGTTCTTCAAGAACGGCCAAAGATTGCTTGTGAAGCTAATGCTGGCTTTATACTCGTGCTTGTCTAGGTGATCAATGAGTTGCCAATAATACTGAGGTGGAACCATAAGCGGATCACCACCGTTGACGATGATCGTGCTGGTATTCGGAAAACGTTTGAGGAACTGATAGATCCGCTCAAGATCAAGCGTTTGCGCGGAATGCGCTGCGATCTTTGTACTGGAGCAGAACGTGCATTTGAAGTTGCAGAGTTCCGTTGGCTTAATGATCAGGTCCATTTGTGTCTCAATAGTTTTCGTACGTTTCCAACTTGAACATGCTTTCGATGCTCAAAAGATCTGCATAGCCGGGATATCCGACCTCACCGAGTTTGGTCGTCAACTTGGCTACGGGAACTCGTCCGCAACAGGACAACGCATAAACGGGATCAAAGCTGGAATCAAGGTGTTTTAACGGGCCAATGTTATCGTAAAAATATTGGATCAATTCGGCCTCAATTCCTCCGAGATCCTGGCCGAATGGAATAATGAAACCACTTCCGATCATCGTCGGAGGACCAAAGCGCTTGAGTCGGATAGCTTCATATGCGCTTTCAATTGGTCCCAGCTGCATGATATTGTGCCAAGGCATATCAGCGTATGTGAGTTCCGCATAGACGGTTCCCGGTACGATATCCATCGTGGTAAATTCAAGCCATTCACTCTTGAACTCTCTGGCGAAATGAGGATCCGGAACGTGAACGATTTGTCCGAAGGACGAGCCTTCGTTACCATTGTTGTACTCGTTATCCTTGACATTGTCCAAGTAGAACAAGACTCGTTTTAACTCGTCGATAATGCTCTTGACCTCATAGGCACGATTAATGTCACCGAGAGTACCCGAAGACATGAGCTTGTGCAGGTCTCTGAGCAAGCGATTTGCATGAGTCGGTTTGAGTTTACCGAAGGGAAGTTTTGCGAAGTCGTGGTTGATTTTGCCGAGCTTGTTTCGGATTGAACTCCATGAAGTCTGTGCTTGTGTGGCATCGGAGCAAAATACGGCATCCGTCAAGTGCAGGGGATCATCGTGTTGGTTCGCAATAGTGTATTCGAGCATATCACGCCATGCCACAGCCGGCGGGGTATCTAGGAATTCCCACTGAACGGAGAGCTTACTGTTCTCACCGTTGTTGAACATCATATTCAATGTGCTCATCGGAAACGCTCCTTCAGCTCTCGAATAAATTCGTTTTGGAAATTCTCATGACCCGAGATATCAACGGCTACAAAGTTCTGCACCTTGTCACGATTCTCAAATACATAGGGAATCATCAAGTTGTCCTGTACGAGTTTCAAGTAGTTCTCGTTTGTAGGCAACAATTGAATTAGGAATGCTTGGTAAAACGGAATATTAGTACGCTTGCGGATAATACCAACGATGTGTTCATCGTAGGATTTATGCACTGCAAGGATGCATCGTTCATACGGATACATCACTGTAAGTCCGTATTTGCTTATCTCGCGTGCGCAGGCTTCCAAGTAACTTGTATCATCATCGAACACTATTCACCTCGCTGATCTTCTTATGGACATCCTTCATCCAACAATCGTTCATTGTTCGATTTGGTCCATTGAAATGCTGTTGTAGAAAGCAGCCAAGACCACAACGGCTAAAGTATTCACAGCTCAAACAATCCATCTTTGTGATGAATTCGTGCTCCATTTCACCCGCGGTTTTTGGTGCAACCTCTTTCTGAAAATTATTTAAGAGAATCGTGCAACGACCGGCGCGACCATCAGGCTGAATCGTATAGGTGCTTTGGCAGCTCATCGCATTTGTTTCACTTGTCATCCAACCCGTAATTGGATGAGCCTTCGGATAATTATCCGTCAAAAATACGAACATATCACGAAGCTCATGGTCTTTTGGACTCATCTGCTCGTGATTGGCCTCTGGGGTATAATAGTCAAAGAACACGTCAAAGTGTTCGTAGATGAAATCGAAATGCGGAATATTCCCTGTCAGGAACTTGCGGATGTTCGGCGCAGTCAATACGATATTGACGACGCTGATATAATCACGATAAATTTCCAGATTCTTCGCGAAGATAATCAAGTCCTTCGCGGAGAATCGCATCGATGGATCGTAACTGGTTCCAAGTGTGGTTTTAGCTCCCGACGCATTAAGCGTGTCGATGAGACTCTTTACCGCTTGCGTGTTGAAGTGAACCAGGTTGCTAACAAATACAAACTCAACGGGATACCCCATCATTTCGCAGAAGTCACGGACATCAAGCACCAATAGGAGATACTCTACGTATTGGGCTTCGGTGAATCGATCTTGAAATACTTCTCCACCCATGAAGTGGATCGAGAAGGTTTCCTTGCGCATCTTCTTCAACAGCTGGATCGCTTTGATAACGTCCTGGGCCTTGCCACGGATGTTATCCATTCCGACTTCGGAATCGTGATCCTGATTGCAGAACTTGCAGGAAAGGTTGCAATGCTCAAACAGGGTTACAATGATTTCACCCTGTGAGCTACGTTTCTTGCTCAGCAGAGTGTCCGTCATTTCGACAATCGGTCTTACTGAGGGATCAATATCCGAGGTCTCAATTACGGCATCTCCGCCGAATACAAGCTTGCTCATTTTATTCCTGGAACTGACGTTCGGTTTGCTCAATTGCCTGATTGAGGAAGTCTTCGGTTTCGTACTCGACGGAACCCATCGCCTCAACAATTGCTGGGAGCGGGTTTGTGTCCTTCATGAAGTGGAAGAACAAGTTCTGGCCCGCGAACATATAGTCTTCGAATTGCTTCACAAAGTAATAGAAGCGAGTGCCAGGAACACTGAAGTAGAGTTCCATGAACTGGGGGATATCGAAGAGATGAATGAAGTTGTTACCGACTGCGGCATCATCATCAATGTTCTCGTATTTCTCCGCAGGCGAACCAAATGCCTTTACATAGTTTTGATTCGCGAGCATCGTAAAGACGATCATGGAGTCCATGAACACAACCCATTTGGAAACCATAATCTGGTTATCCATGATGAACTCGATGATTTCATCCGCATTGAGGATTGGATTCTCAACGTTGTGATAGAAGTCATCGATGTCTTTGGCTGCCGTAAGGATGGTACCCACTGTCAATGCGAGGCTTGCACAACCCAAAATATTACGGAAGCTCATGTACTCGGCGATCAACGCGAATCGTTCTTCCTTTGTGACATTCTGGGAAATCTTAATATCACAGGGAATCTCAAGATTGCTCAAGTAAACTAGCAGTTGCTTGCCTTTGAGCACGCTGGTTTCGTAGTCAATGACAAATGCAAGCTGGTCATCTGCAAAGGATTTCTGCAGATTTTCCATGCTAATGGGGGCGGGCGTTTCGATGATCTGAGCTGGTGTCTTTGTGGACAAATCAAACATATTGGTTCCTTAACGACGGCTTCTGCTGCTATGGCAAGACGCATGGCATGAAGTGTGGCAATAATCAAGAACCACGCTTGCCGTGTAGTTCTTGGAGTCCAGCCAAACATTCTTCATGCGTTCGAAAACTGTGATCAGAGTATCAGCTGCAATGACTGCACCCTTCGGGTCAGGTCCACCACCGCCACCACCTGCATCGACTCGTGGTCCACGAATCGGGTCACCCGTGATCGTCCACGAAACCGTAATATAGTCGAGTGCGCTTCGGAAAGGTTCTGCAAAGTGTGTGATGCCTGCCTTCTGTCCCTGCTGGGAGAATGTATACCACTGTTCGACCGTTACAAGAGTGTCGCCCTTAACTGGAATTTCAACGCCGTCGAACGTTGCCGGATACGTCTTACTGTTGTAGTCGCGATCTGTAATCGCCATACGCTCGGTGATTGTGCCCTTGCGGATCTTGGAGATTGCTGTGGTGTGCATTGCAATCGCATGTGCAACCGAACTCTGGATACTTGCGGATTCTGTACCAGGAACACCTACACCCGTACCACCGTTTGTGTCCCAATAGGAACGCTGACCATCAACGCGGTCGCCTTGGTTCTGAGGAACTTGGCCATCATCGGGAAGGTTTGCCTTGGGTCCGCTAAAGCAGTCGGCGAGAACTAGCTTAGCGCCGGCTTTCTTGAAATAGTGAGGAACACTATTGATGGGAATGATTTCGGAGAACCCAGCCGGTGAAGGGTTCTGGGAATCAGCAATACCCAAACGATAAACCGTCTTCAATGGATCCGCAGCATTGTCCAAGTGGTATTGAATGGAAGCTTCGACCTTGCGAACGAATTCGAGTCGGAACTTGCCAAGAATGTCATCGTATGCAGTAGGAGTGGTTTCCTTCGCATAAACTACTGAACCTTTAGTAGGATTCGCCATTAATCTCTCTCCTGCAAAAATTTGTCAAACAGGTCGTAATCGTTCACTGTTTTCAAATGCTTAATTAGACTCTTCGGACTCGCACATACGTCACCCTGCCAAAGCATCTGCTGACAATCACCGTTGCAGATGTCAAATACTGGGCACTTATAGCAGTTCGGGTTTCTGAAACTCTCACAAGCAATCTTCTTCATACGACCTGGGTTGTAGAAGAGATCCTTGATCTCCATTGACAGCGTACCGTAGTTATTTACTGGAGCATCGTTCGGGCAACCACCTATTGAACCATCGGGATTCAACGTGAACATTTTGGTTTCACAATTCCTGCAGAACACACCACCGGTGTAGCCGCGATTGAACTTCTCCAATAGCCCGTTCATGAACACATTCATTGGGGCCCATTCCCAAGCTTTGTGCTCTACGGATTGTTCCCACATACGCAGGAACCATTTGTCCATTTCGATGTTGCTGGGGAAGATGCTGTCGTTACCAATCGCATTCCCATGTGGGGTCAATCGCTCCAAGCTGATATAACGAACACCAAGATCCGCAGCCATTCTAAGCAGCTCGATGGGCTCCTTTTGGATGGTGTTGCGACTCAGGCTAACCATAAGCGTGACATCAAAGCCTGCATCAACGAGCGTCTTGACGTTCTTGCGCCACAGCTCTTCTTGCTTGGCGTTCTCGAAACGAATTCCATCATCCCAAGATGTGGCGATGGTATTGGAGAAGGCTTCCTTCATGAAGTTAAGCTTCTCATCGTCCAAGTTGTAAGCGAGATTCGTGCAAGCGGAGAATCGCATATTTGGGAAGAGATCCTTTGTGGCTTCCCAAACTTTGCGCATATGGCTTACAGGAGCCAAGAATGGTTCGCCCCCATGGAACTCAACCGTTACGTGTTGAAGCAAAGGCTGTGCTTGCTTCAGCCGTTTGAACCAATCGATTGTATGAGTCGGGTTGAAGTAAATCTTACGACCCAAACGACCACTCGTAAAACAGTGATCACAATTGAGCTGGCAAGTTTCTGTTGTCTTCAGGTATATGTGGAGTTGCTTGAGCATGTTATCCAATCAGCGAGGGCGAGTTGCCCCAAAGCATTTGTGTCTTAGTGCGTGGCTTGATCGAACCTGTACCAAAACTGATCATTACAGTGTCTTCGACGTTGGTCGCACAATGCCGCAATCCCTCGGGCATGAATAGCCAATCGCCGTCTTCTAGAGTGTAGGTTCCGGATTCAGTCTCCATCGTTTTAGTTCCCGAGATCATGTAACACATGACATGACCTTCGTCCTTGTGCCAACCAAAACTTCCTTGGTTTTCGAATCCGATGAACATGTGACCGTTTACGGTTTTTCCAACACCTGCCTCAAGATCCGCTACGAGATCAACGAGCTCTTGGTTGTAATTCTCCATGTCCTCAACTTTGATTGGCCAGCCGTGGTATTGAGCAATATTCAGCATATCGAACTTGTTTTTGATGCCAGCGAAATCCGCAATGCTGACGGTTTGCCAGAAGGTACCATCATCGAAAAGCTTGATAATATAGGTTTCGCCGCTCTCAAGGGATGCCATATTTGCGGCAATTGCGAGTGGATTCTCCGGGAGATTTAACTCGACCGGATGATGGAAGTGAAAAGCTTCAAACTTCTCAAACCGTTCAAACTCGAATGGAAGTGCCATTGCCTTGTCCTTTATGAAACCGTTCCCACACTAATTGGTGCGGCACGGACAAATCAATATTCTTGTGACTAAAAAGGGCTCCGATGGTATGCTCGGAGCCCTTTCATTAGCCAATGCTAATGTGGGTTATTTCATACCCACAACGCACATGACTAGTCCTTCTTCGTCAGTCTCCTTGTTGGCGAGTGCGCGCCCAACGATAAAGAATGGAGACACCATTTCCGGAGAGCCTTCAACGGCAACTGCTACACCAGGAATATCCGATAGCACAAGGCGTTGACCCTTTGCAACTTTACCCTTAACGCGGATTTCGACTCGACCAGCAATAGCAACCGCTGGGTGAGTATGATCCGGGCCAGCGGTCGAGTTCAACAGGTAACCTGGCTTGTCCGAACGAACACCAAAATAGTTGTAATCGTAAGCACCACTGGTTGCTGTTACTTCTTCTGTACCACCGAGGCTCAAAAGAGTACCTACAGGGTAGTAGGAATCAGCCGCATAACGTTCCGCGACGTCAGCGTATCGTGTCTTTGTTGCTTCACCGTCAAACACATTGGCGTAGATTGTGCCCCAACGCTGACCCGCGTTACCCATGTCGTGCTGACCTGTTGGAACGCTCGAAGCATCCAACGGAACATACGAACCCGAAGGCAACTGACCAACAACATCGTTGGTTACTTCTTCAGCAATTGCCTTGACAGCATCCTTGCCCTGCTCGGTAAGCATTGCTGTACCAACGTATTCGTTGGCTTCAGTCGCAAACAAGTCAGTGAAGATAACTTCAACATCGCTAGTAGCAGCTTCAGTCTTCATGGACTTTGCAGCGTCGAACATCTTGGCCTTTTCGGCCGTGTCGCAGAGTTCAGCCTTCTTGGCCATACCAAAGATGTTAACTTCGGAAATATCTGCTTCACCATCTGGATCAGAATCACCAGCATAGATGTACTTGAAGAACGCGCGAAGCCAGTGCTTTTCCTTCGAGCCGAAGTCCAACACGATGTCTTCTACGATCGGCGCAGTATCGACGTCCGAGCGCAAGAACTGCGAAGCGTTCAAACCATTGAGTCGCTCTGCATCTGCAACCTGACCGTTGAACACCATACCGGCGCCGTGGTTCTGGTTGACGCCCGGCTGCAATGTGAGTGTGGTTGCATCTGGATTGTATGGGTCAGCCCAAGCTGCGAAGTCCATACCCTTGATTTTGTTCTCTTTCAGCTTGACGATCTGCGGAACCCAAACCGAAACAATCTTACCATCGAGAACGACCATAAACAGGTCAATAACGATTTCTTCACCAGTTACTGGGTCGATAACAGTTTCCTGTCCAGTTTCAGTCCAGCTACCGCCGTTTGGATCGTTCGGGTCTTGAATACCCTGTGGTCCAATGAGAACCCAACCATTTGGAACCAGCGAGCCATCTACACGTGGAACCTTCGGAGGGAACGATGACAACGACTTCAAAGAGGAATCAAATGCCCAAAGTTTACGCTCGGGAAGCATCCACCAAAGATCGCCTTCGCCTGGATTTGCTGGCGGTGGGATGATCTCATCATCAGGAAGTTCTGCAGGATCTTGGCCGCCCGGAACACCCGTGTAAGGTCCACCGACCTTCTTCCAGTTGTATCCGTCCCAGTAGTAGATTGTGGAGTCTTCAATGTTGTACCACAGGTCACCTGGTTCTGGATTATCCGGAGGATTGACACTTGATTGTGCGCCACCGACGTTGATCCAAGTCGTACCATCAAAGACCTTCAACTTGTTAACGACTGCGATTGGTGGACCCGGATCGAAAGTATGGAACCATGTCTGACCCTGCAATGGATTAGCCGGAGGAGTCGGGCTTGCAAAGGACTCCAGCATGTGAACAAAGTTTTCGGCTACGGACTCACCATAATCAACAGTACCGCGACCAAGTAGAGTCAACGTTGTGGATTCGGTATCCCTAGTATAGTCCTGGACATTGGTCAGCAATGTTCCGTCTGTACGATTAATTGAATATGGCATAAAGCACTCCTAGCAATACATTTGCTGGTATTTATTTGGTCATAAACCTAGTGTTTAATTGAGTGTCGTACGGATTGTGTAGACGACTTCAATTAGTCGGTTCAATGACTTTTGAATCGGGTTGAAGATAACGTGAGTCAATAGCTGACCGTTGCCGGGACCCGAAGGATCGTAGGTCTTCAATCCGAGCTCATCGAATACGAATGCGGATTCAGCATCGGAGCTATCGTCGAATGCTTCCTGACCCGAAGGCTCAGAATAATCGAGTGTGCAAGTGATGATGATATCCGAATAAACGGTACCCACGAGATGGCGAACCTCAATGAAATTCTTTGACGTATCAGTGTTCAGTGAGCTCTGATCATTTACGACCTTGAAGTATGTGGGGTTGTAAAGATCAGCACCGGTACCCGTGACATTCGGTGGATAGTAGGTGATACCACCGGTTCCGGAGACCGCAGAGCCTCCAGAACCAAAGTGCATTTCGTGAATGTTTCCGTTTGGGCGACCAGCAAGACCGCGGGCCACCGCAACACTCATGTTTTCGTAGTGGATTGCGTTGGACTTGTCCAACAGAACCTCACCAGTGTTCTTGTCCCGGATTAGGACGTGGCCTTTGAAACTTACGTTAAAGCCGTCTTTCAACGAATCCATTTTTGTCTCCTTAATTAACAGGATATTTATTCAGGTGTTGGGCCTGGCTTCGTACCAACCGCGTTAGCTGCTGACCACCATGTCTTCCAGTTTTTCTGGAAATCCTGTGTGGACTGAGCACGCATGTTTGTTGTGTTGAACGTGAGCAGCGCGTGGAGTACCGAACCATCGAACAACTTTGTGTTGATTGGGGCGTCGACCATACGCGATGTTCCGCCTGTACCACGTCCAAGACCTGTGAGCGTAAATGTGCCATCACCGTTATCGGTGATTCCACGATATGTGATACGCTCAGTGCCGATCCAAACAACACCATCAACATAACGGCTTAGAATGTCGTTGATTCGAGCTTCTAGAACATCATTGACGATATCGTTGTTTGCCTTACCCGCGAGAGCTTCTTCAAGACCCAACGAGTTGAACAAACCGTTCTTACGAACCGTGCCGGCCTTGATTGGCTTGGACAAATCAACACCAATGCTTAGCGCGATCTTCGCGTGCAATTCGGTAAGATTTGGGTTTGCCGGATCATGCAGTGGAAGCAATCCCGGAACATTCACTCGCATCGTCTGATCCGCTGGGTTCAATGGATCCGCTAGTGTCAGACCATCATCCTCCAGGTATACACCTTCCCATGCGCCAACCGAATCCTTGAAGAAACGGAATGCTGTGGGTTGAGTCGAAGGCATATTACCCTGGGCAGTAGCCTGACGATAAACGGTCATCACAAGCGGGTCACGAACACGCAAGCGAACAAGCTCGTCTGGGTGACCACCTTCGAACCAAGGCTGAACCAATTCACCACCTTCGAGGCGAATATCTTCAACACTGTTGGCGTCTTCCCATGTGCTCTGATTCGGATTAATGTTCAAGTCGCGACCCACGTAGTACTCGTACTCGTTTGCCCAACCGGTCTGCGAATCCCATGCGAACATGTCCCAGAGACCCTGATCCAGATCAGCGCCATCGACAACAGTTCCACGGAAATCACAGCCACGAATCAACGTGTTGAGTTCCTTACGCTTCATGGTTGCAGTCGGCTCATAGTAACGTTCGATACGATCAGCGAGTCCACCAGCTACATTCATGTCCCAACGAACATTGTAGAATTCAACGAACTCAGTACCGCTCCACATATAGGAAGTCGGCTCACGTTCTGGACCGCTCTTTACGTTGACAACATCACCAGTAAAGATCAATGCGGCCTGACCCGAGTTCACAGCATTCTGGGAATCACGAACCAATTGGTCACGAAGAACGGTTGTATCGACGACCAGCTGTTGGTAGTGCTGACCAGGAATACGATACAGCGCTTCGAGTTCACCAAACGTCTTCGTGTATGCGCCATGAACCCAACGCTGTTCGTTACCATCCCACGGTACTTCCGGAGGAGACCAACCAACGATTGGATTGCACGATACGCGATCGAACAACATTGTGACTTGTGGACGACGAACTGGGTTCCACTGCTCGTTCCAATTCTCCAGCGTATAGTTGGTCTTCTGGTAGTTTTCGTACCAGTGACGCAGCTTTGGATCCGTGCGAAGGATAAGCTCGTCCGCAGCATTGTTCACGTTCAGCTTACGCCAGCTCTGAGTTGTTTCATCATAATACAGTGGCTTGTCGAAGTCTGTAATTGTGATGTTCATGAGTTCCATTGGAGGACTCAAGCGACGAACAAAATCACGAACCTTAACGTGGTATGGCTTTACATCGTTGATGTAGTTGAGGATATTGTCGATTTGATCCTTGAACACGATCGGGCTCTGGTTCAACTGTTCGTTGTAGCCGGCCATGTAAAGGAACGATGTCTTGAATACCCAATCCGTATAGTTGTGCTGGGAGACCGCAGTCTTGACCATGCTGAAGAACAACTTGTTACGCTCCAACGAGGTTAGAAGCTTTGTCCGAAGTTCTGTCAGCAAGTATTGGAGTTCCCACGAACCATCACGCTTCTTGCTGCTCGCAACCTTGTAATCGTTGAAGCCATAGATCATCGTGTTCTTCGCGTAGAAGTTTTCGTTCAGGCGAATCGTTGCCTTCTCCTTAGCTACTTGGATCCAGCTGCCATCCTTGAAGACATACCAAGCCCAACGCGGATCCGTTGGACCTTGCGAGTCAATCTGAACGAGCGTTCCACGAAGCAGAGTTGTGTCGAGCTTCTTATCGGCATCACGTTCCTGACGAGTCGCATAACGCTTCACTGGGAAGTCGTTGATGCTCCAATCCGGATGGTACCAATCAACAGCCGACCATAGCTCACCTTCACGCAAACGATAACGCTGGGCCTTGAACATGACGTAACCGGTTTCGCTTGCACGAGCATCCGTTGGCAAGTAGATCCAAAGAGTCCAAAGACCGTTTGTATCCGGAGTTCCCTGCATGAATACCTTTTGACCCGGCTTTACAACACCTGTCAGCGCAAGTTGGTCACGTTCGAATTCGTCAACGACTTCAAACGCATAGCTTGTGGAATCCGGCTGTGGCTCTTCCGATTCAAAGATTTCTCTCCACTCGTAACGAGTATCCAGGAATGCTTCACTTGCAAAGATTTCATTCATCGTGTCGACGAACGACTTGCGAGCATCACGGCCCGGAATGAGGAAACCGTACTGATCAGTATCCGACTTAAACCATGTCTGACCAGGACGGCTGAGAGCACCGTAACGCTCACGCTCGTTGAGCCATTGATCAGGAACCTTACGGAAGGATTCAACCGTACGAGTCTGATACACTTTCGTACCAACACCGAAGCGAAGGGTACCAACACCAGTAAGACCAACGAATGTGTTCTCGTTTAGGTATTCGTATTGGATCCAGTAGTCGCCGATCTTGATTTCGCCCGAAGGATCAAATCCAGTTGCATCATCAACGGTGAAGCTTGTGCTCAAAGAATTCAGCTCAGTTGTGAGAGTTGCGACGAACGTCTTACGCTGAGTGTTTTGATCCCAACCAACGAGCGAATCGCGCATCTTAACCCAAAGAGCCTCATCGATGTTGTTGCGTTCGTCACCTTCACGAAGCAGCTTGTATTGCTTGTGAACGAGTCCGTCGTTCTTGGTCTTCTTCCACTCTAGCTTCAACGAAGTGCTGTAATCGTTCACGTATTGCTTTGCTCCACCAACGAGAACCTTGTTGGTGTCGACAATTGCGAACCATGGAATATCTGCGGCTGTCGGATCTTGAATGATCGCTGCAATCTGAGTTGCAGTCAAGTTACGATCTTCACGGAACGGAAGTGTTGCCGAGTTCTTAACCCAGAAGTAGTAGACTGTTTCGTTACGCGAAAGCGCCTTGTTGTATTCGGTGCGCTCGACCCAGCTTGCGGTGCTGTTGATGTCTTTGACAGTACCAGTAGGCTTGTGCTCGTCAGATTCGACCGCAACATTACGCTTCTTCTCAACTTCAGCAGCCCAGAATGCAGGAGCAACCGTCGAACGAGTCCACTCGTAAATGTCGATTGTGATTCCCGGTGCAAGCTTGCCCCAGTTCTTCCACTTGTATTCGGTTTCGCCGATTTCGTAATCCAAATAGCGAGTCGTAGAGATATCCCACCAAATGTCACCGACTTTAGCAGAATCCCAAAGACGTTCGTTGGAGTTGATGCTCTTCGCAAGCGGACCATTCGAGTAGATCGCTGGATCGTATTCCAGAATGTAGGAAATTTCCTTCTTTGCGGAACCCGGAATGAAACCCTTAAACGGATCATACAGTTGAAGCATCTGCAGAGTCTCGGACGTGTTCACGTCGTAGATCACTGCGGACTCAATCATCGAGCTGTCGATCTTCGGAGTCTCTTGGCGAATTTCCTGCCAGATGTGACCATCCATAGAGTCAACACGTTCAAGTACACGCCATCCACTTTCGGCTTCCGATGAAACTTCCCACTCGGCGGGTACGAACGAAGTCGTTGTTACGCCATGAGTTGTGAAGCTCAGGGTTGCATTGGTGTATCCGGTGCCGCGATGCGTCATTACGATCGCCTTAATGCGAGCTGGCTTCATCACACATTCGAACTGTACTGGTGTATCGCTTACGTCATTTACGACGGTTACGATCGGCGCAGCGTCATAGCCCCAACCTGCATCCAATACGATCACTTCTGTGATTGCGCCATTTTCGACCTTACCGATACGAGCTTCTGCACCCTTACCCGCAAGGTTCTTTGGAGCAATATTGAGCTTCTCAGTTCCAGTATAACCGGTGTTAGCTTCTGGGTTGAGAACCTTGATCTTGTAGATGCTTGTGGGTGCCAGCATCACATAGGCTGCGGCATCCTGACCATCACCGGTGATTGTCACAGTTGGCTCATGTGTATAGAAACTTCCACGGCTTGTGATTACTGGACGATCCAACGACTTAATGTCGTTGTCTTGTGGAGCAATCGAAGCCTCAAGACCGGAGCCAGTCTGAATTGCACGATAAACTGTTCCATCACGGGATACGAGTTCGTGATACTCATAGTTGGTGTCAGTCTGCCAATCCACTGCACGCTCTTCAGTTGAACGTCCGTCATCCAAGAGGATACGATCGCCAATCTTCCAAGTGTCAACTGGGACGAGTAGCGGATCTTCTGGACCCTCATTGTTGTCGAAACGCACGGAGTTCCAAGCGAAAATGTCACCGCCGGATCCTGTGATGCTTGTGCGAACTGGGTTATCGTCGGCGTCGAATAGTTCGAAACCACTCGTGTAGTGGTAATCGATTACCAACGTCAACAGACCATCGCTCACGCCGTCGCTGTTGTAGAATGCAACCATCTTATTGTCGCTAGAGATGTTTTCGTTCAAGTAGAACGGAGCACGAGTTCCTGCGACCTTCAAGTCAATATCGCGGGATCCAGCAACTGTGTTGTGAACAGTTACGAGCGAACGGGTTGTCGTTCCGATAATACCATTGGTTACGTTCTTTGTCGTTGTTGGTTCACCAGTTGCGGTATCCAATACGAACTCAGGGAATTCAATCTCATAGGTTGTACGTTCGTCAACGCTGGAGATTGGTAGCTGAACCGCTTGTGTGTAGAAATCCGGGGAGTTCGTACCAGTCGGTGCAGGGAACTCAATTGGTGTGGTCTCGTAAACCCACTCGTTGAGGTTCTCAGCCGTTGCTGGCTCAATAACTCGGTGACGCCACTGGGCGAGGGTTGTTGGTTCCAATGTTTCCGGCGTGGACACCAAAATAGCCTGTGCAGGAGCACCGCCATTTGGAGCCTCAACTGTTACGGAACTTTCACCACCAACCCACGAGCACTTACCCCAGTCGGTGATTGCAATGCTGCGAACAGTCCAAAGCATGATCGGCTCAACTGTTGCACCAGTACCACCGCCACCGCTTACAACGACACGTGGCTCAGTAACATAGTCATCACCAGTATAGGCGTGGAACTTAACTTCCGGAGCACTTGCATAACCGGCACCAGCGTAGTCGATGAGAACCGCGTTTACAACGCCGTTAGACATTTCGACCTTAACCGCGGCATGACTTGTTGGGTTACCACCTTCGAAAGTAACGATGGGGAGCATTTCCCAACCAGAGCCACCCTGGAGATCACTGATTCCACCTACCGCACCCGCATTGAGGTTTGCTGTTGCGGATGTTCCAGTGCCCGCACCTGGGATCACAACGGTGTCAAGCTTATCGCCGTCCAATACTGCCGTGCCCTTCGCACCAGTACCACCACCACCGATGACAGTGATAGTTGGTGCACTCGTGTAACCGGTGCCTGGGTTCGTTACCGCGTAGCCGATGATTGTACCGACGATCTTGGCCTTCGCTTTGACTCCCGTTGGTCCTAGGACTGTGATCTTAGGATCCGAACTGCTTGTGTAACCCCAGCCTGGGTTCGTAACAGTGATGTTGCTAGGTGTCACGAATACGTTGCCGTTTCGCACCAAACGAATGGTTGCGCTGGTATCGTCTTCGTTCAGGACAACCGCGTCATCGTAAACATTGACTGTGATTGGCGTTGCATAGGAGAATGTTGGACGACCTGGAGCCGACTTAACATTGCGGAATGCGGTTGACGAGTTGACTGCCCCAATGAAACGATCACGATCGGTTAGAGTTCCAACAGTGATTGTTGGGTTGTTACCGGCCGGATATGTGAATGGACGAACAACAGACGCCGTGATCTTATTGATGACAATGCCCGAATCAGCCCACATATCCATGATCGGAATCTGAACCAACGAGTTTCCGTTGTTGCGAAGTGTCGAACCTGCATCGATGAAGATCTTAACGGTGTTCTTGAACTTTGCCTTGTAGTTGTTCAACAGCATTTCCGTTGTGTTGTTGTCCGGAAGGATACCATCGAGAATTGTGCGCTCCATACGAGCTTCTGCTCGCTCGATATCCTGCAGGAATGTCGGATTCAAGCTTGCAATTTCAGGACGTGGCTCCTGAGGGTTGTGGTCGATCCCCAAAGCATCAAACATGTTGGTGCTTGTCGAAACAATTGTTCCCTGTGTGGAGAAGCTCTGTGGACGAGTGATCGTAATATTTGCGGAAGTATCACCGAGACGGAATACGTCCCAATCACCATAACCCGTGTTGTAGGTCCAAGCACGATCTCCTGGAAGTACGATATCACCGATGAGTTCCAGATTCGCCGTAACAGTCATTTCACCCGGAGCAATTGCAAGACCAGTAACCTGAGTCACAAACACATAAAGGGCATTCTCGTCATTGAGCTTGCTCGTCAGATATTCGAATACCTGATGTGTATAGGTCTGAAGCTTGTCCGTGTTGACCGCAGTTTTCTCCATGAACTTTTCTGGCTCAGCGATTGTACCGATCGAAATCAATACTTCTTCTTCGTTGGTCGTTGTGAGCGGGAACGCTTCAATGATGTCAACGACAAAGTTCTTGATACGATACATGCCCTGGGACAGGTTCGGAACAATATTGATTCGACGAGTTACAGTGGAAGACTCCGCATACTTGATCGTTACGGTGTTCGTGATCGCTGAAGATGGCTCTTCGCGTTGACGACGACGATATAGAGCGTTGAAACTTGCTAGACTCGTTGAAGTCCATTTGACATCATCCAAGTGAACATAGCCGGCCGAAGGCAGGTTGCCCTTGTCCTTCGCCTTGACGTCGACGAGTGGCCAATCCGGATTCTGTGTGGAATGACGCCATACCCAACGAGGATCCTTGTGCATGAATTCGCCGGTCTCGTTGTTGAACAAGTCGTAAATCTTTGTGGCCTTGTCATCACCGCTGGCCACGAATAGACCCGTGTAATAATTCGGAGTGTACTCGAATGTGAAGGAGATTTCCAGATTACCGGATTCCTGCGCATTTGTGATGTAAGCGTTGACTTCAAGTGCCGCGTTGGAGATCTGCTGTCCATCATCGAGTGTGTAAGTCTTGCTCGTGCGGGTTGCCAAGTTCAAAGCACCAACATAACGAGCATTATCGGACTCGTCACCGATTGTCAGTTGTGGCTGAACACCGTTGAATTCGTCAAGAACCTTTACAGTGAAGGACTTCAGGATAACACCTTCGATACGCTTGAACTTAGCGATTTCGATGATGCCGTTCTGTGGTGCATCCTGTAGGGTTGCAACCGCAGTCGCTGGAACAGTTGGGTTACCACCGACGAACTCGATTGCTGGGATTGTTTCGAAGCCACTGCCGCGGTTGACAACTTCAACGCCACTGATCGAACCACCAGTAACCTTGATCTGTACGATTGCACCTGTGCCATTACCGGTGAAGCGAACACTCGCCGAAGGATCGTAACCCTGACCAGCGCTGCTTACCGTGATAACATTCGCACGTCCGCCCGAGACTTTGATGCCAATGCGACCGTCTGCGGAAGTGTTGAAGTTCGGGAACAAAATACTTTCGAGAGCTTCGTAACCTGCACCTGGCGATGTTACTGCGAGCTTAACGATTGCACCAGTCTCAGTGACTTCGGTGATCGTTGCCTTTGCATTTCCGTTGCCGCCAGTGAATCGGATTTCCTGACCCACTGCATATCCAGCACCCGCACCAGTTGTACCAGTCTGTGGAATCACATATGCGGAAAGAACTTTCGAGCTTGAGAAGTCAACACCAGTAACCACAGCGGATGCACCTACACCCGTGCCGTCGATTTCCAGTACGTCGCCCTCAAAGAATCCAGTGCCACCACGCACGACCTTGATTTCCGCAATGCCTGAGCTTGCCCAGTTCAGAGTCGCACGCAGGGACGCTCCTGAGGAATCTCCGACTACGTTTACAAGTGGTGCTTCCATATATCCGGAACCCTTGTTGGTCATTGTGACCTTCTTGATGCCGTTGATGTTGTAGGTTGCACGAACAGTTTCAGTGTTCTTCAGGTAATCCCAGTGATCGCTATCCCAAGCCAAACGCAAGTCCCAACCGCCCTGACCTGAGCCATTGAATTGGAACATTTGCGGGCTGTTCTTGAAATCGCCCTGCTTGATCAGGAAGTCCATAGAAGGACGGATTTCAGATGCGCCGTATTCACCAATACGGAAGCCCCACTCTTCAAGTACATTTAGACCATCGTTGTGGCGAACGAACTTGCTGCGGAACAATTTGCGCATGGCACTAATTGTGCCCTTCTGCTGGATAACACCCTGGTGGAACTCGAACTGGTTAGTAGGTGTCATCAACAGGTTACTTAGGTATTCCTTCTCTTGGTAACCGAAGTTGGCGCGAGCGCGATCCTTCAGGTTGCTGTTCTCGATGGATTCAACATCGAAGAGACGACGGAAGTCATCGGCTGCCTTTTCGAAGTTTACTGTCAGCTTGTTACCGGTTACGAGGAAGCCAGGAGCTTCAACACGGCCCTGCCAGAACTTCGTCTTGAAACCCTGCAAACGCAAACGGTTCTGACGAATGTTGAACAATGGACTGTAAACGATGTCACCAAAGATTGTTGTGTTGTTGACGACGATTACGTGTTCGATTTCCGAAACATGCAGACGGCACGCATACATCTCTTGGTTACTGCGAGTCTGAATCACAACGGAACCAGCATCACGAACAACATTTGTGTTGTAGGCTTTGATTGGGTTACCAAGCTTGTCTAGGATCGAGTAAACGCCGTTGACGATCTGCTCGATTGGCTCAACGTTTCCATGTTCGGTGTTGAAGTGAATTTCGCCACTATTTGGGATGAGCGAGATCATATCGCCATCCTTAACATCAGCGTCTTGCGCCCAAGCCAAGTAATCCTTGAGGCTCAATCTCCAATCGTTGATTGCAGCGTCATCACTTGCGACAGTATCAAAGAGCCAACCACGGGAAACCAAGTAACGCTCGTAGCCGCTGATAAATGTTGCCATTTCCTGCGGTGTACGAATGAGCGAACCATAAGGAATACGCTCAACGATTTGGTCGTTTTTGGCGTCGCGGTAGTATTCAACAGCCGCAGCATCAGCATATGCGGGACGGGCAACTTCAACCCAATACTGAGTTTCAAAGCTACGCAGACTTGTGTGCGTCTTGATTGCACGGTAGAACTTGTCGAGGTAACGAACTGTTGTGTTGGTTGGGTAGTAGGTGCTCTGCTTCCAGTTAGGAATACGAACACGCTGAGCGCTACCAGCGGTTACACTGATTGCGCGACCACCAACGTCGCTTGGGATGATCTTGAATACTGGATCCAAGATGTCATAGCCGAAGATCTTCCAGCCATTTGCAACCTTACGAATAAGGATACCACCTAGGAACTCTTCACGAATGCTCGGGCTCTTGTAGAGCTCAACACTCACGTCCTCAGGAGGCAAGCGGTCGATGTTATCGGAAACCACATACAAGCCGTTGGACTCAGTGAAGCCAGCAACCTTGTAAGCGAGCTTGACATCAAGGCCACGAATCAATGCACCGAGGTTCTCAGTGACATTCTTGTTCTTGCTCTTGAGGTAATCAACGACCCACTGTTGAGTACCATGACGATAAGCGATTGTGCCATCGAACAGAAGCTCGGAGTGGACGTATTCGTCCTTGTAGGGGAAGCCAAAGCCTTGGTTGACAACGATATCCAAGTTGCGTTCGATATCCCATGTTGTTTCGACGAAACGCGGTGGCTTCATCAGATAGCAAGCCTGAGCCAGCGCAAACGGATACCAGAAGCTCTGCTTCCATGCGGACTCAGCAGGAGCACCATCGCCCCATACCCACTCTTCAGAAGCCTTAACGCTTCGCGGTGGAGTATTGGTGATTTTCGCCTCAAGTGGATTCAACAGGTTACCCTGATCATCCACCGGGAGCCAGTTCAGCAAGTTCGGCTTTGCAAAACGGCTGTATGTGCCGGCCTTCGGGCCTTCAGCAATCTTACCGGCCTGAATATCACGCCACATCAAAATGTTACCGGAGCCATATGGGGCGGTTCCATAACGAGCAACCCACCACGCTGGCATGTATTCGAAGCCAAGCATTTCCCAAGGATGAGTATGCGGGCGATCAGTGCCATAGTAGAAGTTGTAAACGCCTCGCCAGTGTCCTGGAAGGAACTGATTGTCGCGATCAACGCAAGAGCGCCAATTCCATGTGAATGGATCGTTCGCATCATATGTGTCGTTGATACGGTAATCGATACCGAAGTTCACGGACCACTTCTCGAACATTGGACGCAGAATGGTATCCATTTCCGCGCTTGAGTATTCTGCGGAATAGAACTTGTTGGATACCATCGACTTGTGATCGAAGTAGCCTTCTTCATGTTCACGGACAAAGTCCGGAGCACTGTAGTAGATACGGGTTTCTAGTTCCAACGTTACCGCATCGCGCATGTCATCGTAGAACGGGAAGCTACTACCATCGTGACCAATGATGAACTTCTTACCTAGGATCGGCTCAACGTAGATGCTTGGCTCTTGGATCGGATAAACACCCAAGAAGCTTGGTGTTGGTGGAATAAAGTTAGGGGCAGTCGAACCGTCCTTTGCAGCCATCTTCGAATAGAAGAACGGGAAGTCGTGTGTGAAGCCCTTGGCAATTTCTTCCAGTGCTAGATCAACCCAATCACTAGCTGTGGCATTGTTGCCCAACTTGTTGGAGATCATGAATTCTTTAATCTTTTGGTCGAACTTACCACGGAAACGTGCGTATTCGTCTTGCGCGTATGCGGCAGCCTTAACAAAGTCGATGTCTTTGTTGGAGTTCAACAGCATCGTGCGAAGAAGTGGCGCAGTGTGCGAGACGATAAACGAACCCTTGGACAGATCCTTCGGAATATCCTTCCAGTTGTTGGAAGAATATTCGAGACCTTCAAAGCCTGCCTGTGAACGGATCACACCAATGAACTGCTCGAATAGATCACCACGAGTCGCATATGTGATTTGTTCCCACTTTGGGTTAGCTTCGAGGTTCAGAGGAATCTCATACTGCCCAGTCGATGTCAGCGGCTTGTTCGCTGGGTTGAAGGTTGCGATGTCAACCTTGTCACCATCGTTGAGGTCAACGAGTAGAACCTGATTGTTACGACGAATGTAATCTACACCCTGCTTGAGCTCTACATTGTTACGCTTAACCTTAAGGTTCTCGGAGATTGGTTCAACTGCTTCTTGGCTCGCTGTGAACAAACGGTGACCGTTTGCAGCTACGAACTTGTCAACGACCATCTGTCGGCTCTGCTGCCCAACTGCATACCAGTCATTCGTCAAAATCTGTTTAGAATCACGAACAATCTTGTAAAAACGTTGTTCCGGAAGGTCGAATGTGTCAACGCCAACGCGATAAGAACCAGTGTAGGTTGCCAAATAGTTTTCAAACTGGATTTCACCCTTTGCATCGTAAACCAAACGAAGGCCGAGAACCTTATCCGATACACTGCTGAGTGTGGAATCTTCACGATAGCCAAACAGTCGGCAACCAGCAAAGTTAGAATTCGGGTAGATACCAACGTCGTCGAATGCAACGCCATTTGCGTCGTACAAGTAGAACAGCGGGAATTGGTTCGCTGAAAGCTTACGCTGAGCGGTCTGCCATAGTTCGCCGTTCCAATGCAAGTTCATGCCACCCAAAGATGTACCGAAAAGAACATCAACGGACTCGCCCATGTATGGAGCACCCGAAACATCCGTACCATCGGCAACGAGTGTTGCCTTCATCTTACTGGTTGTTGGGTTGAAGCTTACACGATAAACGCGGTTTGTGATTCGTGAATCATCGTCGTTGATAACCAGCACACGAATTGTATCATCGGTGCCATTAGTTTCAATCCACTGACGGTTTAGAATTACACCATCGATGCGCTTTGTGGAGCTTGTCTGTCCGTTGATTGCACCGAGGAAATCGTTGACACTATGGGAAACCAAGTGAACAGCTTTGCGCTTGGTGGAACCATAGTTGAACAACTGAATGTTACGAACGAATTCGATGATTGGGCGACGAGCTTGTGCGTTCTTCAGGCTTTCCTTCGAGAAGTTGAGAACCAAACTCTTGTGGAACCAACGGTTACCAGTGGACCATGGGTTGCCATCGGAAGCACCACGCTGGATAACGATGTGGTCCTTCTTGAGTCCCAAATCCGGAGTGTTGTCTTCAATGAGAACAATTTCTTCACCAACACCTTCAACGATGTAGATGCGACCAATGAGGCTCTGCTCTTTATCGTTCTTGATGACGATACGAAGGTTAGCTTCAAGCTTAACGTCGTTCTCGAATGCGAATGTGGTCTTGCCCTTGATTTCCTGTGTAGAGGAAACCGCAGAGAAAACCTTAACGATTGTGTCCTTGGCCGGTGGTGGGGTCAATGTGACCTGCTTTGCAGCGGCATTGAAGGCGAACGGAACATCAATACCATCAACAGTTACGGAGACCTGAGCCGCCAATACTGGAGCCGGATAGTTTGGTGTAAGATTGAACACACGAGTGGAACCATCACCCACATACTTGGCTGCGTGACCACGAATCTCAACAGGGGTTGGGCCCTCAGGGATCCAATAGTATTCACGGAAGTTCAGGAACTTATCGAGGTCAATACTTGGGCACCAGCTGAAGTAATCCTGAGAGAACAAGCGGTGATGGTTGTTGACGAGGCCACCCTGGAAACGAATGTTGTTGATGAGATCTTCGTAGAACAAGAGTGCCTTGTTGTCGCCGTTCTCATCGATTGAAACCATGCTTGGCTCCAACTGATAGAACGAACGTTCCTTGGTGTCTTCTTCCAAGTAATAGTTGGTATCTTCTTCCGAATAACTGACTGGACGACCGATATAACCGTTCAGCGGCTTACTCTGACCTGGCTCAAACAGGTGATCCGCAGAAGCCGCAAAGAACTTCTGCAGAGTTTCCGTTTGGTTTACGCCAGGGAGCAAGTTTACAATGTGGCGCTTCTCAAAGCTTGCTTTGTCCACATTTGCACCAGAAAAACGATACGAAGCGTTTAGTTGCTTACGATTATCGGGCAGCTTGTCTACCATTTACTTGATCCTCAAACTTGTTGGAGTATTCGAAGGAATAATCTCCACATCACTTACGCTGACTGTTGGGAAGAACATTTCGTCCGGATTGCAACGCACTTCAAACAATTCACCAAAGCCCTGCGATTCCTTTAGGGGAACGATTACAATCGATGAGATGGCCGTGACCAATTCCCTGTGAATGTAACCGGCGAGCTCAGTGAAGTAGAATGTTTCACCAAAGTCCCAGCTATTTACATCGAAGAAAGTTTGCACTGCCTGGATGATACGGCTCTTGATTTCTCCATCGGAGACCGTCGTGTTTGGTAGCTTAACCACTTTGAACTTCGCCTGTAGTTCGTTAGCAGCCGACTTTCCAAACAGCAATTTGTATTTGACTGGTCGCCAAGAGATTTGGTCGCTGAACATTTTGAACTCTTCGAGATCCGCATAGGAGTTGCGAAGCTGGAGTTCGCTCGTTGGCTCCGGCAACAAGTTGATGTTGCTGCCATTCTTGTACCATGTCTTCATCAGTGTGTCATACTCACGTGTGAGTACGAATACATCGATGATGTTGCTGATTGCTGGGTCGATGCGATGATCGATTGGCGCAAAATGCTTCCACTGGAACTTGAGGTTTGTTCGACCCTTATTCGCCGTGTACTCGGACTGATCATCAAGCGGAGCAATTTCCTTCGTGCGACCAATCACTGGTACCGCAGCAATGCCCATGAGCATACGATAGAATGTGCCAGTGCGTTGATCGTCCTCGTAGATGTAGATGACTTCATTTGGTTGCAAGACTGGGAGAGTGTCTCCGTATGCCATTGCCTTGATGCCGTCGATGATCTTGTAGGAAGAATAACCGTACGTATCGGTGACTCGCTTGTGGAATACCCACTCGCCCTTACCCGTAATATCATTGAAGCTCTCAGGATTGTCGGGTTGACCATCTACGTCTGCATCGTTGAAAGTGATCTTTACGCGACGTGGTTCCATGTAACCATCATCGTAGTTGTAGGTGTCTTCGATATCCCATACAACGTCCTTGATAAGGCCAGGACTTGCAGGACGCCAGTACTCTACGAGTACCGCCTTTGGTGTGTCCGTGGTCAAATCCAAGTCTGCACGAGTTGTTTCAAACTTCACACCCGAAGTATGATCCAATACGCATTCGAAATACGTGACAACTTCTGCACCGTTGTAGGTGTCCCAAACACTTACGATGTCACCGACGAAGTAACGCTTCTGCGGGATCCAGTCCTGGGCACCGATAACATGTGGGCTCGTATTGGAGCTCAAAATGTTTACGTGGTCAGTTCCAACCTTGCCCGTATTTGGGTCGATACTGCGGTATTTGTTGATGAAGAAGAACTTCACGTCTTCAACAGATTCAAACACATAGCGGAGACCACGAGCAGTAATACGCCAGTTCAATGGGCTGTACTCGCACTTGATAAGCCAGGAAGAGTCGCTTACGGATTCACTGGTTTCAAAATCATATGCACCGGATAGGTCCATTTTAGCGGAATCGATGAAGTACCACTTACGCTCAACGAAATCCCAACCCATACCAAAAGTACGCTTGGAAGAAATCAACTGAGTCAAGCTTTCATATTCGGATACTGAGAGTTCACGACGAATCGTCGGAAGCAAACGAATTACAGAATCTCCAGTTGTAACGACTTCATTCAGACGTACTGGGCCTTCGTTGGAATTTAGGAATGCTGCACCAGTACCTTCAACGTCGTTGACAGTAACCCAACCAGCCTTCTTGAACTTGACGAGTGCGCCTTGTGAGATGAACTTCTCAACGGAAGTATCAGAGGCATGGACACCCAATACGATTGCAGCGGCTTCCCACTCTTCATCAGTGCTTGGAATGGTAGCTGTTCGTGCGAAACGTCCAGTTGAACTGTAGATACTGTTGGAGCTCTGCTGCCAAATAACTGGTGTACCGGAGAACGTAAAGTTGTAGGCACCATCACCGGTCTTTTCCAGCCAATCCTGGTAGAGGAAGTCGCGCATTTCAACACTCTGAATCGCAGGAGTGATCTTGTTGGTGATCATATCCTGAATTGAGAAGTTACTGGAGAGCGGGATTTCATCATACGAGTAGTTCTCTTCACGAAAGATGCAACCATCATCCGAAAACACATTCGTGCTCTGGTAAGTACCGGTTGGATCATTCAGATCGATGAAGCGTGAGTGGCCCGAGTAGACGCGGTTGATGCTCTTGATTTTCAGCGCAAGATTATTACTCGCTGGGAAGTTGTTGTAGTCTTCACCGGAGACCATACGACCCTGTGTCGCATACATACCGGCGGCACGTCGACGAATCTCATCATTGGTTTCAGCCGGTGCCGCGTTGATGACAGTTTCTTGGAGCGAGAAGCTCAATACGACTGTTTGGGTCTTTTGATTCGCAGCCAAGTAAGGCAAACTGATCGCAACATTGCGCATGTCTTCGGGACGGATATTCATCGCTGTTCCCGCGGATTGGCGATACCAGAAGCGAACATTGCCCATTGGGATGGAACCGAATCGTCCATCGCCGAAACGCAAACTTACGTTATCGTTGTCACGAGTGATGACTTGGAAGATATCACGAACATTGGTGTCGAGCGAGTTATAGGAGATGTTCTCGCCGTTCATTACGATCTTGGTGATGTCGTCGGATGGAACAAAACCAACACGAGTCCAATCAGTATCAACATCACCAGTATCCTCAACCGTCTGCAACCAAACGTCAATGTCGTTGATGTTCGGAACATCGATATCGATGACACGGTTTTCAATTGGCTCAGTGATCTGAATATCTTTGCGCTGGAGCGAACCCTGCTTGAACATCAGGAAGAAGCCAGTGTCCTTGGAGTTATTTCCGTTGCCATCATTGCGATAGATCAGGTGGAAGCTATTTTGTGGGTTCGGCGGACGTTCGAAGAATCCCTTTTGTGTGGAGAAGTCAACGTTGACGACGTCGAAGTTATAGTTGATACCACCGATGCTGCTCGTGAAGGGAATGTTTCCGCTTGTGAAGGGAATATTCTCCATACGATACAACTGTGTGTTGATACCGCCGATTGAAGCATTCTTCAACGGGGTTCCGAATGGGTTGGTTGTGATCATCGTAGCATTCAGCACGAGGATAAACTGTTCGAACCAATTCGGGTTATTTGGATCGTCCCAAAGGATAACCACGTTATTGAGGTTAGTACCCGAGGAGTCGACGATATCTTGAGATGCGCGGATCTCAGTGAGCTTTACAAGACCACGTGCTGGATAGTTGCGTCGTGGGGCGTAGGACAAGCTCCGGGACAAGCGGAGAATGCTTTCGCGTGCGCGGGCAACATCCAAAAAGTTTTCGCGTGCGTTGATGTCCATGCGGAACGCCAACGACTGTCCCAAGTAAGCCATCAAATCGAGAATCGCAACGAATTCGGACGATTCAATCCAGTCGTTGAAGTCCTCCGGATAGTTTCGCTGAATGTAGTCCTTCATGGACTCGCGAATCGTATCAAAATCAAAGGCATTCAAGTTGACTTCAGAGAAAGCCTTGTAAATGGCTGTCCAGTCTTGACCTGCGAATAGTTCGCTCTGTCGGATTGTTGAACTCATTAGTCGTTCATCCCTTCTCGAGTTCTCTTATCGAACTCTACGCTGAAATTCTCATATACGCCCCAAGGCTCAAAGTAGAGCACGAAGCTGATTACGAGGCCTTGTTCGACCTCTTGAACATTTAGCGTTTCAATGCGAACGCGACTGTCGGAATTGACTACGCGACGTGCTTCTTCAACGATAAGTTCGATGTTTGATTCTGTAAGAGGTTCGAACAGAAGGTCCCAAATCATGCAACCATACGTAGGCATCATTGCGCGTTCGCCACGACTGGTATGAAAGTGATTAAGAATATCGCGCTTTACTAGATCCAAGTCGTACAATGTCCAATTACGGGTGGCTACATTGTTACCATTTGGAACGGTCGAAAAGCCCTTAAATAGATGGCGCGCCATACTGTGTCTCCTATTTTACATATTTATTGGCGCATAAACCGCTACGTTAATGGATAAGGCTCAAAACGATGAAAACAGATAAGGTACTTGAAGAATTCCTTGCTACGAAGCTTGATGAAGAACTAAACAGCAAAACTCGTGGTACCCTCATCACGGAACTACCCTCGGGTGAGGATCTACCAAACTCCGAAGATCTCGAATATTTCAACTCAAAGTTGGTTCGCGCAAAACGAACTCTCGATGACATCAAGATTTCCGACCAGCTCAACCCTCTTCTAGTCGATGCAAAGCTCCGTGAGGGCAATGTAATCGAGCCAGATAAGGAAATTGAATGGAAGGATGTTAAGGAAAAAGGTTGATTTGTGGATACAGAAACATATAACAGGCTACGAATGGTACAAAAGAAACAAAAACAAGAACTCTATGTAAGTACGGATATTGAAGCAAACGGTCGGGTCCCAGGACTCTCTTCAATGCTTAGCTTTGCAAGCGCAGTATTCGACATTGACAAGAATCTTCTCGGAACATTTTCGCGCAATTTGAATTTGCTACCGGGTTCCAATCCGCATCCGGAAACGGACGCATTTTGGAACGAAACCGACGCAAACAAAGCAGCATACTTGGCTACTCGCGTAGACACAGTTGATCCTGCTGAGGCAATGCGCGATTACGCCGCTTTCCTAAAGGGTCTTCCAGGCACACCAGTGTTTGTGGGTTATCCTGCGGCGTTCGACTTCAAGTGGATTGACTATTACGCTCATGCGTTTATCGGCGACAACCCTTTCGGGTTCTCCCGTTGCATTGACGTAAAGTCCTATGCTTACGCGGTCCTCAAGAAGGAAAAGTTCTCGCACACAACGAAGCGGAACATGCCGAAGAATTGGTTTGACGATCTCCCACACACTCACATCGCACTTGACGATGCGATTGAACAAGGAGCAATGTGGATCAATTTGCTCCGAGAGACTACTGGTCTCCCACGTCTTGCAAATCTGACGTTGGCTGCATAAATTGTGCATAAAACAAAATGGCCCCGTTTAGGGGCCATTTCCTTATCCAAAATATCCTCCAACGACAATGTCGTCTTCGTTGATCACCGGAAAGTATCTGCGTTCATCGTTGAAGAACACCATGCTAGTGGTTTCCTTCGGGCGCACCACATACACACCAAATTTTCCCATTTCGTGTGCGAACATATCGATGTTTAAGCGCTTTCCAATTAGTGCTTCGACTTGAGCCTGCTTCAAGCTTTTCATCTTATCCCCTTTATACTGGAACGTAACGAGCCGTTACGGATCCTGATTCACTTGCCGCATTTAGACCAATTAGACGACCATTTCCATCCAACACCGGTCCACCAGCCATACCAGGCTTCAGTCCATTTACGTCGGCGGTTGCCATGCCATTGAGACCATAAACAGTCAAACCACCCGGAGGTGTTCCAGGACCCGTGTACTTCACAGTCTTGTTGTTCTCACCCGTCGGATTCGCTGGCATTGAAATCAATGTGTCACCGAATGCGTAGCCATAGCTCTGCATCGGAACTCCATCGGATTCTAGTCCTGCCATATTAATCGGTACCAAGTCGGCGTAATCGTAATTGCGGATTCGGATGTGAGCGATATCCTTTGTTGGGTTCATCGCAACGAGTTCCGCAATTCGCATTCTTCCACCGATTTCCACATACACGGTTTGACCAATTGTGGCATTGGTGATGCCAATGACCTGTGCGTTCGTCATCAACGTTCCGGAGAAGTTAATGACTACACCAGTACCAACATTGTTACCGGAGATGACCTTGCCGATGCTCAATCGACCCGAAGGCGGAACAGGAACGATTGTGCCGTTCTCTTCGCCCTCTTCGAGTTCCGATGGTTTATTCGGATTCTTGATCTGATCCAATAGTTCCTCAAGTGTCTTCAATGGTGTCTTCGGCGGTTTTCCTTCCACAGTTTTTCCATCCGTAGTTGGGAATGTCGGGAAGATTTCCGCAAGGTTATCAATAAGATCTTCCTTGGACTGCTTTCCGTCACGCCACTTCTCAATACCAGCTTTCTTCAACAGATAGTTGGCAATCTTGTCCTGCAGGCTTGCTGTGAATTTCTGAGAACCCGAAAGTCCCAAAGCATCACGCGCTTCCTGCAAGTTGGGCTGGCTGATATTGTAGCGACCTACACCAGTCTCACCGCTTGGGTTCGAAGGCGAGTTCTTCATCTGTTCCTGAAGCTGGTCAATTTGATCCAGCGTCATATTGGTCAGATTCTTGTCGCCGCCTGAATGCTCACCCTTGCCAGCGGTTTCGTTATAGCCATCACCAGCATCTGTGCCTTCGGATTTCGCGGCTTGGTCCAATAGCGGAGTGTTCGCGGAATTATTACCGTTGGTTGTGCTAGGGTTGCCCGAGCCAGAACCACCACCGGCTCCGCCGCCGCCGCCAGATCCACCACCGGCTCCGCCACCAGAACCACCACCAGATCCACCCCCGGCTCCGCCGCCGCCAGATCCACCACCAGAACCACCACCAGAACCACCACCAGAACCGGAGCCATCTCCACCTCCGCCAGAGCCGCCGCCAGATCCACCACCGGCTCCGCCACCAGAACCACCACCAGATCCACCCCCGGCTCCGCCGCCGCCAGATCCACCAGAGCCCGAACCATCGCCAGAACCGGAACCGCCACCAGAGCCGCCTCCGCCGCCTCCGCCGCCTCCGCCGCCTCCGCCGCCTCCGCCGCCTCCGCCTCCGCCGCCTCCGCCGCCTCCGCCTCCGCCGCCTCCGCCTCCGCCGCCAGATCCACCAGAGCCGCCTCCGCCACCAGAACCACCACCAGATCCACCCCCGGCTCCGCCGCCTCCGCCTCCGCCGCCGCCTCCGCCGCCGCCTCCGCCGCCGCCTCCGCCGCCGCCTCCGCCTCCGCCGGCTGCGTCGTCATCGGAATCATCGTCCTCAGTAGGATCATCAACGTTATCTTCGGGCGGCGTTTCTTCGTCGTCCTTTGGAGAGCCGTCGCTATTTGTGTCTTCGTCTTCTTCGCCGCCACCGGAACAATCAGCAGCCTCGTATTCTTCATCACCGCAAACGAATTCGTGACCTTTGAATGGCTCATGAGTTGGCAACCGAGTAACAACGGAATCGCGCGTAATTTCGGGATAGCACTCAGTTAGCTCACGATCCGGAAGCACGCAAGGATCCTTAATCTCTGCTTCTGCCGGTGGTTCAGGTTCATTCGGAGTGTCCGAGCAATTCTGCATAATCTTCTCGGATTTCATTAGGATCAACTGGCCCGAAGTCATCGTAAAGACCTTATCGGAATTCACTGTGATATTACCGCCGACTTGAAGAGAATCTGCACCCTCAATGAGCACTGAACGGTTCTTTTTGATTGTGCTGTGATATGCACCGCCAATGTCCAACTTGTGGTCCTTATTGGTGATTTGATCCCAGTTTCCAGCAGTTCCCCACTTGGTGTCGCCTTCTACGAACGCATTGAAATTTCCACCCACATGTAGGTTAAAATCCTTGTCCGAGTGCATGTTGATACCATTTGCCGCATGAACGTTGAAGGTTTTGCTGGTATACATGTCAATGGCGTCATCCGAGATCTGCACCCAGGAATTGCCCTGCTTTGTGTTCATGTAGATATAGCCGCAAGTCTCATGAATGAGAACCTGCACGCCACTCTTGGTACGCAAACGGATGAATTCATTCTCAGGGTTATCATCCGCGTAAATCTGCGAACCATCCGGAGTTAGGAAACCATAAACGTGACTTGGGGATTCACGACGAGCGCCAGCAGTTGTGGTACCGCGCTGAGTATCCGGATACAATCCCTGCATTTTCAATCCATCATGAAGCGGATCATAACGGGGACGAGTCGGGTCCAAATTGTTTCCGATTTCAGAGAATTTGTTGTATTCGCCTACCGGAGGTTCTTCAGCACCGCACGCGGCTTCGTCAAAGGATTCGCTAACTGGAATACCAGGAACCATGTGGTTCATGTACTGCTTATAGAGCGATCCAACCCAAATGCCCTTGTTTGGGTCACCATTGATGAACATGACAATAACTTCGTTGTCGATATCCGGAGGAACAGCCCACCAACCATAGGAAACCTGTGATTCCGTGTACTTCTTACCGTCCTTGATGTTACCCTTTTTCCACTCATTGTCTTGGTTATTTGGGTATTCTTTGATCGGTGTAGCACCAGCAAACGGGCTGCAATAGTTGACTGTATACCAGGACTCTTCTTGGTCAGAGTCGCCACCTAGGTCTGGAATCCAGACCTTCAAGCGACCCATGAAGATTTCGTCCTCATTCTTGCGAACGAATCCCACGTAGGTCTGGTTATAGATATTGGCGCGACCCGATGGCTGCTGAGCATAACCCTCTGGTGTTCTCTCGTTTCTATTATATGAGTTTGCCATATTACTTTCCGCTTAGAAGCTCTGATACTCGCATCGCTGGGAGGCGAACACCATTGAGTACTTGGGTGAATACACCACCATTGAATTTACTGGTTACGCTTACGGTTGCGTAGAACCCCGAATATGTATCGGTTAGAGTCAAAATAGGATTTCCGTCACCATCGATTCCTTGGGGGAGTAAGAATTTCAACAGGAACGCATGTTCGCCGTTTCCGAAGCTTGCATTGGATTCTGTGCTTGGGGCATCAATGGCTTCAGTGTTAGTGGCTCCGAGCCAATATGGATCCCCGCGCACGATTAGATCAACACGAGCAAGGTTCTCCGTTATAGATCCATACATCTGATTCAGAATCTGTGCGTAGATACTACGGGATCGCAAATTACTGGCTTCGATGGCTTGGTTCACGTGGACACGCGGATCGTTGCCGTCCTGAATGAAGGTCATCGGTAGCGAAGAAGATCCAGCACCCAAAGTATCGACGGATCCGTTAGCGGGTTGATTCAACTGATCCAATATGGTTCCCGCATTTGTCGGAGATCCTCCAACCGCCGGAGCCTTACAATAGTTGATTGGCACAATAGCGTTCTGATAGTTGGGCCACTTCTCGTTCATCGTTTGTTTGTTGAAGTCTTCGGGACTGAACTGAATACCCGGGCTTGCGTTTTCCGTTGTGATGTGGCCCTGCATAATATTGGTTGCCACTGCGAAGTTGAAATTCAACGAAATGTTAAAATCCACAACTTCTGTGTTTCGACCCGTAAACAGGTATTGGTACTCTTTCTTCAAATAGTTCTGACCCGTCAAGAACGTTAGCTTTGCCTTGCCTTGGGCTAGCGCGTCATCTGCACCCTTCGCCGAGTTCACTGCTCGAACGGTATCATGACCTCTGATGTAGAATGTAACCTTGCGAATGTAGTCCTGAGAAATCGTGTCGTAACCGGTGTTCTCAACCACAGTATCAACACGGTGCATCGTGGAAAACTCTTTGGCTTCACTGTCGTTTTCGGTTGCGGACTCTGCTGGGTTAATCATCTGTGTTGCGGTTTCCGAAACACTCATAATGTAATCGACGAGACGACCAATATCAGTACCACGGCTGATCTGAGTCACGCCTTGGTTACGAGACGAATCCAAGAACTTTTGATCACGGATGATCTTGTGCTCGAATGGGCTATTGACGACGCCACCATTCTTGTAGGGCAAATCCTTGATTTCAACAACAAAAGGAGCAACACCGCCGTTTGCGACGTTATAGGATTTCTCCAACGCCTTGTTGATTTGCTTGGCTACGCCTTCCATTACTTCCTTGACTTTGCCTTCTCCCTTATTGAAGTCAATTTGAATAGGCATTTTGATCAAGTTAAACTGGTCGAAGTTACCGATCTCATTATAACCGACAGCTTCGATTACATGTTTACCACCGGTGGAGTCCAAATCCGATGTGAGCTTTGTCACGAGCAGGCGCCAGATCCATGTTTTATCCACAGGCTTCTTCGGGGCGCCAGACTCTGGGTCATAGCCCAAAAAGTCCACACTCAAATAGTACGGACACTTCAAGAAGTTTTGAACGTTTGCCTGGGCCGCACCAGCAGCCATCTTGTCGGGCAAAGCCATACCAAGAGGCTCACTGATACGAATCGTGAACTTGGTTGCACCAATATTCTTGGTCTGGAAATTAGGTGCAACGATAGCTTCGATTTCCACATCAGTAATGTTGAAGGTTGTGAGTCCAGTTTCGGCGATGGTCACAATCGGCATTGTTGATGTACCAGTATCGGTACCAATGTAGAACTTGAAGTGGTAGCTCGGCTGTTCCACATCGCCCATTGGGTTGGCAACCGCAGTGTTCACGTCCATTTGTGCGGACTTTGCTTCGATGCCTTTGAACCCCATATTCGCGCTAGAGCCATTCGCATTGGCTCCACTGTTGAACGCCATATCGGATCGACTACTTGCGGGAATTCTTTGATCAGCCATTATTTTGTCGCCTGAATGTTACTGAGTAGACGTTCCTTTGTCGGGACTCGAATCTGCAATCCAGCCTTGAAATCGTAGATGGGATCGCGAATTACGCCTATGTTGAGAACCTGGAATACCCACCAATAATCCTTAGTCCCATATAGCTCATAGCTGAGGTTATACGGGCGCATGTCGTGCTTGGTCGAGATAACCATCGCTTTGTCAGTCGGATCCGGAAGGATGTTTCGAAGCACCAAATTATCCAAGTACCAGGAGCTTTGTGGAGTGGCCGCATATGCGGAACCATTTGAATAACGAGTAACCGGCATTAGAGCCATCCCTTCTGTTGCATGAGCTCGCCACTTGCGAAGCTATCCCAGTTGAAGCTACGAGCCTTCGCTGGCGTTTGTTGTACGGTGACCAGCACTGTGAGCGTTGTGACAGTCGGAACCTTTGAGATACCGCCTGCACTGCTTACTGTGACATAATCAACATCATCGGGTAGTTGCACCTCATAGTTCTTGACGATCACCGAGAGACCGTTGAACATGTGAGTACCATAACCATCCAGCAGGACCTGCGGTGGCGGTAGACCCTTGTTGGAGTCGTTCTCACCAAAGTGCATTTTCGTTAGAACGCGCAGGAAATGGATACTTGCGAGCAAATATTTGGCTTCGACTTCATTCTGTGCTGTGAACGTGCCCTGAATCGTAATGTCGATGCTTGGGGTGTTCTTGTAGATGTGATAGTCCTGGTTCGCATGAGTTGTTTCAAGCGTCGAATAATTGGTGCTCGCCTGCATCGAAACTGTTGGCGTGAATGGGAATACGAGACCTCCAGTTTCAGTCAGCGGCTCCAAAACACCCGAAAGCATTGCTCCGCGTTGTGAAGGCTTCGGGCTCAACTTGACTCGTTGATCCGCACCACTTGCGACACTGGTTACGCCAACGCTTGTATCATACACCGTGTTTCCGGAATTTTGTGTAAACCCATATCCGGAAGTCAACGAATTGTCCATAAGTCCGGTGCGGGTGATTGAACCGAAATCGTTGCTCAATGTATTGCGGATAATATCGAAGTTGGAGTCGCTGCTCGAACTAATGTCGGCGTTTGTATTGGCAACCTGTCCACCGAAATTCACATAGGTGCGTGAGCCACCACTGAACAAGCTGCTCGTGGAAGCTGAAAGCTCAAATGCGTTGTCGATTTCCGCTTGCAACTCTCTGAGGAGCGACTCATAGTAGACCTCAGCTTCGAAAGCTTCTGTGTCGGCTTCCTCAATCTCGCCGAGTGTGGTACTCGGATCCTGACGAATCTCAATCGCATATGCGGCAGTCTCTAGTCGACGTTCGTTTGCGTTTGCGAGTTGATTCTCGAAATTCAAAGAGACTAGCGAGGTCTTCTCGTTGCTGTTGCGCCGTGCGAGCTCCAATTGGTTTTGATACTCACTCACATAGGCATCAGCCGCAGCAATCGTTGCAATCAGCGCTTCTTTGGATTCTTCACTGGCTGTTGGGTTTTCTCCGACAAATGCTCGATAATTATCGCGTGCGCTTTGTGCGGAAACTAATGCCTCATCGAGATTCTTTGGTGTTGAATTGGTCGATACAACTGGAGGATTGTCTTCCAGAATAAGAGCGGCATTGTCAATTGCGACCTGACGAGTCGGAAAACCCGTTACTAGGCGTCCATCGGCGTATTGGATTGCCCAATTGGCCTCAGTGATCTGAACAATTTCGTAGTTGGAATTATCCTGCGCCATCCTCTGTAAGTGCCTTTCTAACGAGGTCATAAGACTCTCGCACTGAGTTGATATCAACTTCAGAAGGCATCATACGGGCGAATTCTGCAAAGTCACCGGCTGCGGCCGCAGCCCTTGCTTTGGTAGCGGAAACACCATCAGCATCTCCGCTTTCACGATCAAGTTCAATAATACGAGCAGTATGGAATCCCGCGTAATCGAGAAGCCGCTTGTACTTTTTGGCTCGATCGGAACCAGCTACCATAAAAGTGGGACGCTTATTCTGCACCTCGAGAATCTCCATCACCTCATATGCGGATCCGGCGATATCGAAGTGAACAGAAGGGAACCATCCCTTCAAAACGGCAATACGTTGTTCAGGGCTCAAAGGGTTCTTCTGCTTATCCTGCCCGGACTGTTCCCCATCAACGATGTGAAACTCTGCCCGAAGACCATGCTCCTTGGCCAGATCTGCGACTCGTTTGATGAGTCCGTGATGACCACGAGTAGGAGGATTGCAGCGCCCTGTTCCTAGAACGATATTGCTCATTTCGCTACCTTCTACGGTATTTATGACTTCTATAAACAACTGCTTTTATACGGGTGCCTCCATTATAACTAGAGTACACCCAAAAGCAATCCTAAATTGACTTCCACATGTCAGACATAGTACTCTGAATTTAATTAAAAATTGTGAAGCCTGTAGGAATTTAACCACCCTTTCCTACATGATTGCTCTCAAAAAAACAATAATAAAAGGGGCAAAATGGCCAAGGTAAATTTCCTATCCAACAAGGAACTCCTGCATGAGATTCATCTCAGCAAGAACTCCTACTGCTACTACATTGATAAAACCTATTCGAGCTACGATGCGATCGTCCTCGATCTGAGCGAAGTCACTGTAGAGCTAATCGAAGAAGCACGAGTCAAGCGTGCAAACGCTAAGTTCCAGGCCGCAAAGCAGGTTCTAAAAAATCAAGGCTACAAAGCTCACCAGATCAAAGTCGATGTCGTAGGTATTGAAGAAATTCCGGTTGACTCCATCGTAATTCGTGTCATGACTACAGATCATATTCCGCTGTTGCCGGAAGAAGAACTGAAACCTGCACAGAAAGCTCGTAAGGAAGAAGAAAACCGTGTCAAGACAAACTTCAACCCGTTCAAGCATTATCAGCTAAACTATGATGGTGACGTGACAACAACCACTGTAGATATGTCGAAGGTAACCTTCAAGGAAGTCGGTCGTTCGCACTGGAAGAATGGTCTCGACAATGGTTATTTCTGCATGGATCACGGCAACATTACGGATCGTTTGGCTCGTATGTACTTGAAGCTTGTGGATCGTTATTCTCAAAAGCCTAATTGGCGTGGATATTCCTACTTGGATGAAATGAAGAACCAATCTTTGCTCCAGCTAATTCAAGTTGGTCTCAAGTTTGACGAACGCCGTTCTCAGAATCCATTTGCCTATTACACAACGACGATGACCAACAGCTTCACTGGTGTTTTCCACAAGGAAAAGCGTAACCAGAATATTCGAGATGACATCCTCATTATGCAGGGCCAGACTCCATCGAATACTCGTATGGTAGAACATGAAATGTCGCAGAAATAAGGGAAACAAATGAGCTTTGCCGCCTACATTGCAAGCTTTCTGCCAACGGACAATCAGGAATTGCGGGACTCACGTTCCGCAATTACCAAAAGACAAATCCAATGGTGGCTCGATAACACTGGTGTTCCAATCACTGTAATATCGATGAACTATGAGCTGGATGATTACCTCCCGGCTCATGAACGTCTTACCTATTATGATCGTCCACCAATGAAGCTGACACCCGCACGAAACGTCGGATTTAAGCTGTTCTACGAATCCCAATATGATTTCGGGATCATGATGGACGACGATGCTATTCTCTACGACAAGCCCCAGCACAATTTGGGTCCAAAATTGTTTGCGGAGATGGCAGAACAGATTCCCGCATACACGGGTGTCGACGTGTTCTTCCCGATCAATCCTCAGAAGATTGGATTCAACCCAATTTGGGATAAGAATCCAGCCAAGTACAAGGACAATCACGTCTTCAAGCGCAGCATGGACCTAAAGGGTTCCATGTTTGTGGTTCGCAATTTCCGCAAATACGGAATGACTGAAGTGCTACCGGATTTGGATTTCAACTGGCAAGAAGATACCAAGTTCGCCATTGATTGTGTGGCTGCGGGTCATACCGTTTTGCAATGCCATAATTTGGTCCTACACGAGCTCTCTGGAAAAGCTAGCCACTTTGCTGCGGCTGCCGAGCTTCGCGTTCCACGAATGCTTGAGGGCAACACACGAATTGCTCAGCAATACGCGGACAAGGGCCTCCGTATGCAAGAGGGTTCACACCTGTTGGATCGTTCCGATTTTATGAAAGCTTGCTGGAAGTACTCGCAAACCGAGTTTGTTGTTCCTCGTCGGGGGACCCAGCTAAGCAACCTGTTTGATTTTGGTGGTTAATGTTCAAAAGTAGTCAAATGCTTCCATATTTCCCATGGGTCCAACTGACCCATCGGGACGGACAAGTCGTGGATCTTTGCAAGGCTCTCAAGTTTCGTGATGCTCGGCTTTACCATGTATCGGATAAGACTCCAGAAGGTGTTCAGATTCTCGATCACCCACAATGGTATTTCGATTTCAAGCACGTCCGCGGAAATACCCAGACAATTGAAATCACACAAGAACAAGCCGAGGAGCTATCCGAGCATTGCGGCGTAAAAATCGAAACCTTCGAAGACGGTATCTTCTGGTTTTAAAATTGACTTAATGGTTCCTGAGCTCGCATAATGTGGGAAAAGTTCAGGAACCATTTCTATGACAAACCTTTTCAAACGCGCTGCCATTTTCGGCGACATCCACTTCGGCAAGAAGAATAACGACCGACAATTCAATTCGGATTGTGAAGAGTACGTCAAGTGGTTTATCGAGCAAGCAAAAGCTTTCGACGTCGATACGGTAATCTTCCTCGGGGATTGGCACGATAATCGTCACAGCATTCACGTAAGTACACTCAACTACTCGTTGAGCAATATGGAACGCTTGAATAGTAACTTCGACAACATTTACTTCATCACGGGCAATCACGACCTCTACTATAAAGAAAAGCGTGAACTCTCTAGTGTACCAATGCTCCGTAACTTCCAAAACATTACTTACGTGAACGAGTTTCTTCACGTTGGTGGAGTTACGTTCTGCCCTTGGCTCGTCGGTGATGACTGGAAGAAAATTCCATCCTACGCGCAGAAGTCCTCTTACATTTTCGGTCACTTCGAACTACCAAACTTCATGATGAACGCGATGGTCGAAATGCCCGACCACGGCGGATTGAATGCAACTCATTTTGATGATGTTGAGTTCATGGCGTTCTCGGGCCACTTCCATAAGCGCCAGGTAAAGAACAAGGTCTGCTATGTGGGTTCGCCATTCCCGCACACATTTGCGGATGCCTGGGATGACGAGCGTGGTATGGTGCTTTTGGAATGGGGGCAGACCCCGCAGTTCGTAAATTGGACTGAAGGTGCGCGTTATCGCACGATGAACTTGTCGGATCTTCTTGAGGATCCACTTGATCAAATCACCGCGAAAACGTTTGCCAAGATCAGCTCAGACTTGGATATCACCTACGAAGAAGTTCAGTTCATCAAGGACATTTTCACTCAACAGTTTACACCACGTAAACTAGATATTATTCCTAGCTCCAAGAAGAACGATGAGCAGGATTTTGAAGACAGCAACATCAAATTCCAAAGCGTCGATCAGATCGTAGTCGAAGGTCTCAAGAATATTGATTCCCTAACAATGGATAAATCAATCCTAATCGACATTTACCGGAGTCTCTAATGAGCTTTGAATCCACTGATAAAGCCAAACTGATTCAAAGTCTCCGAGAATCCGTGATCGGGCAATTGGCTAGTGATTTTCACGAGTTACTCGACGATGATCAAGTGGAACATCTGCGAGACTATCGTTGCCTTTACGTGTTTCATCCGAAGATATTCGAATCTCGGCAACGTGTTCAAAAGCAATTTGAAACCGAAGAACAAAAACGGGTCATGGACGACTTTGAATCTCTCATCCGTATCATCGAGATGAAGAAGGAAAGCCGGGCCGCGTTTGAATCCGCAAAGCAATTCTTTGAAGAGCATTTCGAGGAAGCCTACCATTTCCCTCGCCTTGTGGATTCAGTCTTCTTTATCAAGGGTGACCATATCTTGGAGCCCATCGTGTTCAAACTGACAACCGGCTTGAGTTTCTACGAGGCGGAAATCTCCCTCTACGATCTTGTCAAGTCCTACCAAGATTAACAGTTGATAACTTCCTGGTGCTGTTGACATCGTAGGTCCCTTATATAAGCTTTTGCTTGTGATGGAGGGACCTATGGATCATCTAGAGGAAATGAGAAATCAATTTGAAATCTCGATGCACGAAGCACTCGTCAATACGTGCCAGCTATCCAATTTCGACACCATCGAAGACGAAAACATCAAAGCGCTCAAATACACCTATGTGATTTATTCGGAACGTGCTTCCCGTTGTATTGCAGCGGGTGACATTCCCTTTGATGAATTTGTCCATGTCGAAACTATGATGGATATCATCTGCCCGGCCTTGGATATCCAAGACCTCAATGAGGAACTCGATTATATGTTCGTTCACAAGGAGTTTGCACTCTTTGTATTCACATCGATCCCAGTTAGTCCGGCTTGGTTCAGAATCAAATCCGGATGGAACATGATCGAGGTTCGTGGACAACGCACACTTTGGGATTTCGTACACCAGTATAGGGCTTCCCTAATCTAATAGATTGCATTCTGGTTAACTCTGTTCGTATAATGGGAACAACTAAGAATCCCAAAGGGACAGAGTATGATCACAATCAACAACGTAACCATGAAGAATTTCATGAGTGTCGGAAACAACACTCAGGCGATTGTTCTAAATGACTCCGCACTTACGCTGGTTCTCGGTGAGAACATTGACCAGGGTTCGAGTGGATCGCGAAACGGCGTTGGCAAGACCACAATGGTTCAGGCTATTTGTTTCGCAATTTTTGGTGTTCCTCTGACGAACATCAAAAAGGACAACCTCATCAACAAGACCAACCAAAAACAGATGGCAGTCACGCTCGACTATACTGTGGATGGCAAAAACTATCGGATTGAACGTGGTCGCAAGCCGCACTATCTGAAATACTACGTCAACGATGACCTCGTAAACGCACCGGATTCCGATGAGGCCCACGGTGAGTCCAAGATCACACAACAGGAAATTGAAAAGGTTTTCGGAATGTCCCACGCGATGTTCCGTCACTTGGTTGCCCTGCATACGAAGACCACTCCATTCCTGTCAGAGTCCGCAAATAAACAGCGCGAGCTCATCGAGGAACTCATCAGCATCACTCAGCTTTCCGAAAAAGCCGAAACGCTCAAGACACTGATCAAAGAGATTAAGGACGAAATCCGCAACGAGGAAGTCCGAATCAAGACCATCACCGAAGGCAACGAACGTGTTCAAAAGGCGATCAACGATCTGCAATTCAAAAGCAAGATCTGGGATCGAGAGCACGAAAAGAAGGTCAACAATCTAGCAGAAGCGCTTGTCGAACTCGAACAAATCGACATTGAAAAGGAAATCGAGAACCACAAGCTACTCAAGCAGTGGGACGAATTGAATTCCGAATTGACCGTTTTGGATCGTGAAAACTCTCGGCTTTCCAAAGCCATTACCGGCTATGAAACCACTGCCGCGCGTAAGGAAACATCGCTTGCCGCTGCTATGGATCAGAAGTGTCCGACTTGTGCGCAGGGTCTGCATGATGCAGAACACTCGCATATTGCGGACCGTATTCGGGCGGAACTAGTCGAGGTACAAGACGAGTTGAAGTCCACGCGCACTGATGCAGAAGGTATCGAGGTCGCACTCCTTGACACGGCTACGCGTCTTGCAGAGCTAGGTAATCGGCCCACCGTAGCCTACAAGAGTGTGGAACAAGCTTACGAGCATCGTCACAGCTTGGATAAGTTGAAAAGCGATCTTGAACGTGAAGCTATGGTCGAAAACCCATATATCGATCAGATTGCTGGTCTCTCCGCAAGTGGTCTTCAGGAAGTATCCTACGATTACATCAACGAAATGACGATGATGAAAGAACACCAGGACTTCCTGTTGAAACTATTGGTCTCGAAGGATTCCTTTATTCGTAAGAAGATCATCGATCAGAACTTGTCCTACTTGAACTTTAGACTCGGACACTACTTGACCAAGCTCCAACTTCCACACGAAGTAGAGTTCAAGAGTGATTTGAGTGTTGAAATTACCCAGTTGGGTAAGGATTTCGACTTCGAGCAGCTCTCGAATGGTGAAGCAAACCGATTGATTCTCTCTTTGGCTTGGGCATTCCGTGATGTTTGGGAAAGCATGAACCATAAGCTGAACCTGATGATTATCGACGAACTCGTCGATTCCGGCATGGACGGCTCGGGTACTGATAGCGCATTGGAAATCCTCAAGGAAATGTGCCGCGTGAACGGCAAAAACATTTTCCTGATCTCCCATAAAGATGGCTTGGAAACCCGCGTTGACCGCGTTGCGATCGTCCAGAAGGAAAATAACTTCACAACCTATGTGAGTTTTTCCGAAGATATGTAAGAGTTGACTAGGAGCCAGCCCTATAGTAGTGTTGGCTCCTAAGAAGGAACACAACGATGTCACAACTTGAAATCCGTTTCGTCAATAAGTACGAATCCGTTTGGAACCCAAAGACGATGTTCTCGGGTTTCAAAGTTCGTGCCGTTCTGATCAAGTCCAACGACGTGATCACAAACATCACTGAAATGCATCAGCTTCGCCGGCGTCTACAGCGCGAGCTTGGTACCGAAGACGAGGATTGGATCCTCGAGGAAAACCCCAACACGCTCGAAAATGAACTCTACCTGCAGAACAGCGGTAAGCTGGTCATGTGGAAGCTCCAGGACAACGACAAGTTCATAAGCTTGTTTGCGTTCGTCGAGCAACACACGGACGATGCTGAAAAGCTCGAAGCGCAACGGGTCAAAGATTTCGAGGACGAACTGAAAGCTCGCGAAGAAGCGCGGCTACAGCGGTTCGCCGGAAGTGACCCCAAACGTTCCGCAGACTTCTAATGGAAAGGGCGCTAAAAAGCGCCCTTTTTACTCTTCGACTTGGATTTTATAGATTCGCCGAATGGCGTGTCCGTGACACAGTTTGAACATTGTCACGTCCAATTGATTTTCGAATAGAATGTAGTCGTACTTCTTGTACGTTTTCGTGTCGAAGTGGGTGAGCTTATTGTCCATCGCGTGGAGGCAATAACGGCCATTCACGTTATTGGCGAGGTACTCTTTGATATCTCGGCTCAGCACGTAGGACTCATCGCAATAGCGATCCCAAAAGCTCATCTTGTGACCAGGGGTCAAGCGAAGAGTAACCTTCCATCGGAATTTACCCTTAGGGAGCTTTTTCAACTTCAGAACTCTTGGACTGTTGGAATTGCTCATAGGTATGCCTTTCAGTTAATGCCCTATTATGCAGTACCTTTGGCTCCTAGTTCAATAAGTTTTTCCTTATTTTGGATGATGAAGCTTTCATAATCCGTAACGATGTATGCGCGATCATCTGTCTTCTGATAATGCACGTAGGACTTCAGCACGAACTTATCCTTGAGCTTCTCATCGAATGCAACCCAGGATCCCTTGCGCGTGATCTTGAAAATCGTAAGACTCAGATCGCCCGGCTCCGCAGGAGTCTCTGTCTGATCGATCCAATCGTTCAACTGCTTACAGTTGCCGTCGATGATCTGATGGAACGCGATGTCCTTGTAGTTCTTGGCTTCCAGGTTCATTTTGGGGAGGTTCTCAGGAGCGATGATATCGCCCTTTACCATGCGAACTTGTCCGGAATCCAATAGGACTTTACGGGTTACGTTCTTACCACCGACGTAGGCTCCGGAGTTCGGGACACGCATCCAGTGTCCACCCAGGTGTTCTCCCAGGAATTTGCAGATTGCGAGTTCCCAGGAATTGCCCTTCGCTTTTGCTTTGCTTGTCATTTTTGGATTCCATAAATAGATTAAAGTTTTAGATATTTATGTACCGCTTTTATATTGCATCGATATTCCTATTTCTGTTATGTTCTGGTTGTTGCAAATGTGCATCCAACAGGCTCCATAAGACCCCTCAGAGACCTCTCCCCCATATACTCCAAACTGAATCTCCTCTCACGAGGACTTGCCCGCAAATAAACGCAAAATAGGGGTGAACTCCCGGGCATTACCACTTAGGGCTGATGGAGCGGCCCTATTTGTCGGCACTAGATGTCGACATTTTCCTGTCGCTGCGAAACGTATTAATCATGCGACTTGAAAATGGGAATCTAAGCTTGTCCCCGAAGAATGGGATCAGTTTAGTGAAACGGAGAGAAGCCGTTTGTGTCTAGTGATACTGTGACTAAACAGTATCGAACCCATCTCGAAGCCGCTGGTATGAGCAAGGAGATGGGGTTAATTGTTGTGCGTAACGAGCCAACGACCGTCCTGATAAATTTTCAAACATTTTGAACAATTTAGGAGCCGCGGGTAGCCTCAGTAATGAGCAGGGGATCAAGTCAGACCTAGCCCCCTTACACCCGTGCATGCCAGCCCATGTGCTATTTGCCCTGTTCCCCGCAACCGGGGGAGCCCGTACCTTGAATAAATTGGTAAAAGGTCTTGAGCCAAAGCTTTGCTTTAGGACTTCGTCCTAAAGAGGTGTCTGCGTTCACTTCGTATGCACTCGTTCACTTGACACCAAGGGTTTGCACTTAATGGGATTTGGGAAATCAAAAAGCTTCGCAATTCCGCTTAAAGCTGTACCAGTAATATATGGGTCATGAGTGTACGAATGAAACCCATATATTACTGGTACTGGTGTATATCCGAGGATATACCCACGCTTCATAAGAATTTCAAAACAGTAATTGGAATAAAGTTGAACTTTAACAAATAAATGGAAAGTTCTGACTTGATTCCACTTAAGGTTTCTGTTATAAAAGTGGAAAATAAAAACGAGATGGAGTTTCAATCCATGAGCAAAATTCAGATATACTTCGACGGAGGTTGCAAACCTAATCCCGGTAACATGGAAATCTGCATCGTTATCGTCGGAGACGGAGCACCACAGCCAAAGACCGTATTTGATCTTGGTCATGGCACCAACAACATCGCGGAATGGTCAGCATTGCTTTGGGCCGCAAGTACGGCAAAGGAACGCGGATACAAGGACGTAGAGTTCCTCGGCGATAACATCACTGTGATCAATCAGGCCGACAATAAGTGGAAGATCAAAGAGCGTAGTTTCTTGCCGTTTAAGGAAGAGTTCATGCGTTTGAACTATGAGATCGGCGGAAAGCTGACTCATACGCCGCGTGCAACGAATCGAGCGGGTACTTATTTGGAATCCGG
>RCUQ01000087.1_pt1 | contig 99350 bp, 87 predicted proteins | sample 2166351 | NCBI WGS metagenome assembly RCUQ01 (sample SAMN09932597, study PRJNA488358) | compost metagenome | feature: garden; material: soil; isolation source: compost soil in acetonitrile-enriched culture | place: Germany: Experimental Botanical Garden Goettingen | collected 2016-01-27
GGTAGTGAGTCGAAGATTATAGCAGCCTTGTTCCACAAAGGGAAGGCTCTTTATTCACCAGCTGGCCGATACGGGACAAAACGCCACACTGGCCGACCTGTCCCGGTCGCGGCCAGCATGTTAGCAGGTGTTTGGACTCCTAGTGGCCGTAAAGCTTCAAGCTCAGTTCGGCGTCCCAGTAAGCCGCTTCTATCTTGTGCCCTTCCGGATCCCGCACGAAACAGCCGTAATACGGCTCGCCATATAAAGGGCGCGGACCCGGTGCGCCGTCATCGGTGGCACCGGCTGCCAGCGCGGCATCGTAAAACGCATGCACCTGTTCTTTGCTGGTGGCGATAAAACCCATGTGGAAGCCGTTGCCGACTTGCGCCGGTTTGCCGTCATGTGGCGTTTGCACCCAGAATTCCGGGTATTGGCGGCCATAAGCAGCTGCGCCCGGGTGCTCCATGATGACTTTAATTTCCAGCGTCGCCAGCACCACATCGTAAAACGCTCGCGCCTGCTCGTACTGATTGGTACCTATCGATACATGGGAAATAATGCTCGGATTCTCGTTGCTCATGCGACCGCTCCTTTAATAGTATGAAGTGTAGACGGTCGTAAGCATAGCTGGCGCTACTGACAATAGATGTCAGTAGTCGTGAAAAACCGTGACCTACACCGCTTGCCCGGCAGCAACGCCGGATGCCCAGGCCCACTGGAAGTTATAGCCACCCAGCCAGCCCGTCACGTCGACCGATTCCCCTACGAAGTGCAAACCCGGCACTTTGTTTGCCATCATGGTTTGCTGTGACAGTTCACGGGTGTCTATGCCGCCGAGTGTCACTTCCGCCTTGCGATAACCTTCTGAGCCATTCGGAATGATGCTCCACTGGTTTAGCGAGGCACCCAGTTTGCGCAGCTGCTTGTCCTGCATATCGGCAACCCGCGCGTCTGCCTTGAAGTCATTGACCGCCAGCCATTCATCGGCCAGACGCGAAGGCAGCCATTGCGCCAGTTGATTGCCGAGGTTTTTCTTGCTGCTCGCCTTGCCTTCTATTAAGGCCTCGGCAATATCGGTTTCCGGCACCAGATTGATGGTCAGCGGCGTACCCGGCTGCCAGAAGCTGGATATTTGCAAAATCGCCGGGCCGGACAAGCCACGATGGGTGAACAGCAAATCTTCCTTGAAGTAGCCGCGCGTCTTTTTCGCGCCGGTCTCGACTTCGACTGGCAAGGCGATGCCAGACAAGGGTACGAAAGGTTGCCAGGCGTTCGCATCAAAAGTCAGTGGCACCAGACCCGGGCGCGGCTCCACCATTTTCAGATCGAATTGTTTGGCTATGCGATAGGCAAAATCGGTCGCGCCTATCTTGGGTATCGATAAACCACCGGTAGCGATCACCAGACTGTTGGCGAGAATGTCGCCGCTGTCGGTGCTGATGCGGAATTGCTCGCCGTTCTTGGCGATAGCAGTCACGGTGCAAGGCATGCGCCATGTGACATTGCCCAGCGCGCATTCGGCTTTGAGCATGTCGATGATGTCTTCCGCCGAGTTATCGCAAAACAACTGGCCTTTATGCTTCTCGTGATAGGCGATGCGATAGCGCTTCATCAGCGCGAGGAAGTCCTGCGGCGTGTAGCGCGACAAAGCGCTTTTGCAAAAATGGGGATTCTGCGACAGGAAGTTTTGCGGCGTCGCGTCTATATTGGTGAAGTTACAGCGGCCACCACCGGAGATGCGGATTTTTTCCGCGAGTTTGGCCGCGTGATCAATCAGCACCACGCTCTTGCCGCGCTGGCCTGCAACTGCCGCGCACATCATGCCCGCGGCACCGGCGCCGATTACGGCAACATCAAACTGTTTAGTCATGGCTTACTACAAATAGAAATAAGCCGTGATTGTAAGCGCAGCCGGGCCAGGCCAGCTGCCTGTTTTCAATTCCTAGGCTGTGCGCTGTGCCAGAACCGTAGCGCGCAGAGTCTGCGCCGCCTGCTCCACAACTGGCTGCTCATTTGCTTGCTCATCTGATTGGATGACTGTTGCACAGCGCACCACATCGCCAATGACGATGATGGCCGGGCTGCCGATGCCGGATTCGGCCAGCGCCTGTGGCAATTCCGCCAAGGTCGTAATCAGTTGTGCTTGTGCCATGCCGGTCGCCGATTGAATCACCGCCACCGGCGTGTCAGCGGCCTTGCCGCCAGCCAGCAAAGCAGATTGAATTTCGCTGCAACGGGCGATACCCATATAAATAACCAGCGTCAGCTTCAGTTTGGCCAGCGTTTCCCAATCCGGATTGGATTCCGCATTCTTGCCATGACCAGTGATAAAGATCGCGCCCTGACTCCAGTCGCGATGGGTGAGCGGCACGCCGATTGAGGCCGGCGCTGCCAGACCGCTGCTGATGCCATTGATCACTTCGACTGTAATGCCTGCCGCTTGCAGATGATCGCGCTCTTCACCGCCGCGTCCGAATATGAAGGGATCGCCGCCTTTCAGGCGCACCACACATTGTCCGGCTTGCGCTTCGGACAACATCAGGCGTTCTATGAATTCTTGCGGAGTTTGTTGACAACCGCCACGCTTGCCGACATTGACGACGCGTGCGGTAGCCGGTGCGTATTGCAGGACTTCCGGATTGACCAGATCATCGATCAGGATCACATCAGCACATCCGATCGCTTTGACTGCCTTGATGGTCAGCAAGTCCGGATCACCGGGACCTGCACCGACCAAAAAAACCTTAGCTGACTGTTGCTCCTGCTGCGGTTCCATCCGCTGTTCCATCCGCCGTTCCATCTCTTGCACCTTGTTTGCTCTGTAGATTCTTAGATACAAGCAAACAATGTTCCACCTGCTCCGCGATAGAGATAGGGATAGGCACCTCACCGCGCAGCGCGGCTTCTATCCATCTGGCGGTGGTAATCGCATCGCGTTCCGCCGGCAAAGGCGGCAAATCGTCGACCGGCTCCTGTTTTTGCACCAGAATCGTGCATTCGCCATCATGCATCCAGCTTATTTGTTGTGCACGCTTGGCGTTTGCAACTGTTTCCCCCTCTGTGCCGCGCATCAGGAAGGTTTCACCGCGCTCTGCTGGTGCAGCCTTCGTGAAGTAAGTGGTCAGCATGGCAAGGTATTCCGGATGCGTGTACGAAGTCAGACGCAAGGCGGGTGCCGCGAACGGCTGCATGATTTTGACCAGTGTATGCGTTGAGTTGCGCACACCCAGTATGCGACGCATCGCCAGCAGGCGGGCCATGCGCGGCGCCAGGTCGGTGATCGGCATCAGCACCGGTGCGCGGCGCGCGAATTGTCCGGCGACGTCGGCCGCGGTATGCGATACCGGATAGCCCATTTCATGCAGAATTTCTGCGGTGGTCACGCGTCCCGGATCAGTGGTGACACCATGGATCAGTACCGGCGCACCTTCGCGCGCCAGCAGCAAGGCCATCAGTGGCAACAGATTCGGCATCTGGCGCGCACCGTTGTAGCTAGGAATCACGATAGGTGCATAGTCGCTGACAGGCGCCAGCAAAGGCTCGAATGAAGCTTCGGCAGCATCAATGAAGCCGGCGATCTCATCCACCGATTCACCCTTGATGCGCATCGCCAGCATGATGCCGCCCATTTCCAGATCCGACACACGGCCGTCCAGCATGGCTGCATACAATTGAAAAGCGTCGTCGCGCGACAAGCTGCGCGCGCCTTTGACGCCACGCCCGATTTCTTTAATGAAACGTGCGGTAGCGAAGGGTTCAGCTGAATGTTCTTTATTAGGGGGATTTTGCATGTTGCAGAGGGTACACCGAAGCCCGCTACTCCGAAAGAGTAGCGGGCGATGCGGCCATGATTTTTACAATGAAATTGCCATCAAAGATCCGGCAAGGCTGGCCACAACTCAGGCCGCCTTGGCCGGGACAGGCTGACTGGCAATGATTTTTTTCAGTTCCGGCACGCATGAGCCGCAATTGGTGCCGCACTTCAGACGCTGCTGCAAACCAGCCAGCTTGACCTCAGCGTCGCCATGCTCACCTGCCAGACTATCGTTGATTTCTGTTTCCGACACATTGAAACAGTTGCACACGATGCGACCACGCGACTTGAAGTTTTGCGGCGGCTTGTTCGACGGCATGAGCAATAGACGACCTAAGGCAGCCACCGCTTGTTCGCTCTCCAGATATTCCTTGAGCCAGCCTTCGGCCGAGATATCACCGGCCAGCGCTACTGCCTGCAATTTTCCGTCGCCAATCAAAATGCGGCGAGTATTACCGCGCTTGGTATCGTCATAGCGCAGCACTTGTGTGCCGGTAATATTGAACTGGCTTTCGATCTCTGCCGTCAGCGCCGGATCTGCCGCATAGTCATCCGCGGCACGGAACAGCACACCGACTTTATCGCGACCAAACAAGGTGCAGGAAGCATAAGCAAACTTGCGCATCATCGGGCGCAAAGCAGATTGCAGCTCGAGCAGCTTCGCTTCGTCTATCCAGCCGAATACGATAAAGCGCCACGGGAACTCGGCCTTCAATATCTTGACTGCCGCATGCTTGAGTTCCGGTTGCTTGGAGCTGCAATCGAAGGCCGGTGTGGTCAAGGCATTCACACCGTAACTGCCCTCACCATTGCGACCGCGACCCGAGACATATTCTTCGCCCCAGTGCATGCCGATGAAGGCCTGCCCGGCGCGCATATCGTCGCCGAGCGCAACCGGGAAGATTTGCGAACCACGCTTGCTGGTCACATGCACCAGATCACCGACATTGAGCAAACGACGCTCCATATCGACTTTGGACAAAACCACCGATGGCTCCGATGCGTGCGAAAACAACTGCGCCACGGTGCCGGTGCGGCTCATACCATGCCATTGATCGCGCAAGCGACCTGTCGTCAGATGGAAAGGGAAACGTGCATCGACCTGTTCTGCCAGCGGCTGATAGCGCGTGTTAACAAACTTCGCACGTCCATTGGCGGTCGGGAAGATGCCATCTTCATACAAGCGCTTCTTGCCGCTGCTCGCACCCTCCGGAAACGGCCATTGTTGCGGCCCCTGCTCTTCCAGCAATTTAAAGCTCAAGCCGGTGATATCCAGATCGCGGCCACGGGTCGATTCGCGATGCTCATTCCAGATTTCTTCGGTCGAGACAAACGGGAACAGTGACGAGGTTTTGCCGAGCGCAGCTTCCAGCTTGCGCGCAAAGTCGATCGCAATTTCCCAATCGTGTTTGCTTTCACCCAGCTTCGGCAACACCGATTTGAAACGCGTAATGCGACGTTCGGAATTGGTGACCGTGCCTTCTTTTTCACTCCAGGTCGAGGCTGGCAACAAGACGTCAGCGTAATCACAGCTGGCGGTGGTCTTGTACGCTTCCTGCACGATGACCAGTTCGGCATTACGCAGCGCTTCCCGGATCATCGCTTGCTCTGGCATCGATTGCGCCGGGTTGGTACAGACGATCCAGATGATTTTGATATCGCCGGTGCGTACCGCCTCAAACATTTCCACCGCGCTTTTACCGGGTGTGGCCGGTACGTCAGCCACACCCCATAATTTTGCAATCTCAGCACGATGTTCCGGATTCGCCAGATCACGATGGGCCGACAACATGGTCGACAAACCACCCACTTCACGTCCACCCATCGCATTCGGTTGTCCGGTCAAGGACAGTGGCCCGGCGCCGGGTTTGCCGATTTGATGAGTTGCCAGATGCAAATTAATCAGTGCCGCATTCTTGGCGGTGCCGGACGATGACTGGTTCAAACCCTGGCAATACATGGACAGGGATGCTTTCGACTTCCCAAACATGCGTGCGGCCTGCAGCAAGTCTTCTTCTTTGATGCCGCACAGTTCCGCCACAAATTTCGGCGTGTAGTCGCGCACGGTTTGTTTCAATTCAGCGAAGCCGTCGGTATGTTCTGCGATGTAATCCAGATCAACCAAGTCTTCCCACAAGCAGATGTGCAGCATGCCGTTAAACAACGCAACATCGGTGCCTGGCAGGATAGGCAAGAACAGATCCGCTTCGCGTGCGGTATCGGTGCGGCGTGGATCGGCGACGATGACTTTCAGCAAGGGATTCGCCTTGCGCGCATCTTCAATCCGGCGGTAGATGATCGGATGCGCATACGCGGTGTTCGAGCCGACGATAAAAATCAGCTGCGCATGATCGATATCTTCATAGCACGGTGGCGGCGCATCGGCCCCCAGCGTTTGCTTGTAACCGGCGACTGCACTCGACATGCACAGCCGTGAATTGGTATCGACATTATTGGTGCCGATTAAACCCTTGGCCAGTTTGTTGAAGACGTAGTAATCCTCGGTTAACAGCTGTCCGGACAAGTAAAAGCCGACGCTGTCCGGCCCGTGATCGCGGATAGTGGAGGCGAACTTATGCACGATGAAGTCCATCGTGGTTGCCCACGAGGTCCGCTCACGCTCGTCGCCGCGCGCCAGCCGCATCTCTGGATACAGCGCGCGCGACTGTTGCTGCAAGGTCGGGCGTGCAGTCAGATGCAGCGTGCTGCCCTTTGTACACAGACGGCCAAAGTTGGCCGGATGATCCGGATCACCGCGTACGCCGGTGATCTTTTCTCCGTCGCTTTCTATCAAGACACCACAGCCCACCCCGCAGTAACAGCAGGTGGCTTTGGTTTCTGTCGATATCACAGCGCTCGCAGAAGGTTCAAGCCGGGCAGTAGAAAGCAAGGATGCACTCATGCAGCGGCAGCCTCGCTGACCGGTGCGTTTAATTCGACCAGATCCAGATAGACCTCGCCACTTTCAACTTTGACGCTGAAGGTCTGGGTGCAACCTTCGTCCGGTGCTGCTGCGCAACCGTTATCCATACCTATGCTCCAGTTGTGCAGCGGGCAGGCGACGCGCTCGCCAAATACGATGCCTTGCGACAAGGGACCACCCTTGTGCGGGCAACGATCGAGCAATGCAAAAACCTTGTCTTCGCTGTTACGGAAGATCGCGACATTCGGCTTGTCAGCACGATTAACGACTCGGGAACCGAGTACTGGAATGTCGCTTACCTTGCAGATGACTTTCCATTGGGTAGACATACGTGGCCTTGATAAAAATTGTTAATAAGGTGTTGCGTACTTGCGGCTGCCCGCAAGAGGTGCAGGCAGCCCGGCATTTAAATCGACAAAGGCTCGAACTGACGCGTATCGACCATCGCTTTTTCCGGTTCATGCCATGGATCAGACTCACCTTCCAGCGAGAACAGCAAACGTTGGTACAAGGCTTTGCGGTTGGCTTCGTCTTCCAGCACTTTTTGTTTAGCATGATCCAGGCCTACACGTGCCAGGTAATGCACGGTTCGTTCCAGGTACCAGCCTTCTTCGCGATACAACTGCAGGAAGGCGCCGGTGTATTCCAGCACTTCTTCATGCGTTTTCACTTTCACGAAGAAATGTGCAACCTCGGTCTTGATACCGCCGTTACCGCCGACGTAGAGTTCCCAGCCGGAATCCACACCGATGATGCCGACGTCCTTGATGCCTGATTCTGCGCAGTTACGCGGGCAACCCGATACCGCCAGCTTGGTCTTGTGTGGCGTATACATCAGCGCCAATTGACGTTCCAGCTCTTGCCCCATGCGGGTCGAATCCTGGGTGCCGAAACGGCACCATTCCGAACCCACGCAAGTTTTCACGGTACGCAAACCTTTGGCGTAACCCAGACCAGCCGGCATGCCGAGGTCGTGCCAGACTTCGCGCAGATCTTCTTTCTTCACACCCAGCAAATCGATACGCTGACCGCCGGTTACCTTGACGGTAGGAATCTTGAATTTGTCGACCACATCGGCGATGCGACGCAGTTCGCTGGAATTGGTTTCGCCACCCCACATACGTGGAATCACCGAGAAGGTACCGTCCTTCTGGATATTGGCATGCGCACGTTCATTGATGAAGCGCGATTGCGGATCATCAATCGCTTCTTTCGGCCAGGTCGAGATCAAGTAATAGTTAATCCCCGGACGGCAGCTGGAGCAACCGTTAGGGGTACGCCAGTTCATATGTTGCATGACACCTGCAATCGTCAGCAGCTTCTCTTGCTTGATCGCATCACGCACTTCCTGATGAGTGTGATCGGTACAGCCGCACATCGGCTTGGCTTTGCTCGATACCGAGTAATCGCCGCCAGCAGTAGCCATGATGATTTGTTCGACCAGACCGGTACAAGAACCGCAGGAAGCCGATGCCTTTGTATGCTTGCGCACGTCTTCAATCGTGAACAGGCCTTTTTCCTTGATGGCGGTGACGATGGTGCCTTTGCACACACCATTACAGCCGCAAACTTCGGCGCTGTCGGGCATGGCCGCAGCCTTGTTGAAACCTTCGTGGCCGGTATCACCAGGACGGGTAGTGTTGGCTTCGCCAAACATCAGCGAATCACGGATTTCACTGATGTCTTTGCCTTCGCGCAGCAGACTGAAGTACCAGCTGCCGTCGACCGTGTCGCCATACAGGCAGGCACCGATCAGCTTGTTGTCCTTCAACACCAGCTTCTTGTAGACGCCGCCGATAGGATCGGACAGCAGGATCTCTTCAGTATCTTCACCACCGAGGAATTCACCGGCAGAGAACAAATCGATACCGGTGACCTTCAGCTTGGTCGAGGTAACCGAACCCTGATAGCGGCCGATACCGAAGTTGGCTAAATGATTCGCACACACCTTGGCCATTTCAAACAAAGGCGCAACCAGACCATAGGCAGTGCCGCGATGGTTCACGCACTCGCCGACCGCATACACGCGCGGGTCATAGGTTTGCATCGTATCGTTGACGACGATGCCGCGATTGCAATACAGGCCAGCGGATTCTGCCAGCGTGGTGTTCGGGCGGATACCGACTGCCATCACGACTAATTGCGCCGGCACTTCGCTACCATCGGTGAAGCGCAAGGCTTGTACGCGGCCATTTGCGTCGCCGATAATCTCTTGCGAATTCTTGCCCAGCAGGAAGCTCAGACCGCGATCTTCCAGCGATTTTTGCAGCATCTTGCCAGCAGCTTCATCCAGCTGACGTTCCATCAATGTGGTCGGAAGATGTACGACGGTGACTTCCATGCCGCGCAGCTTCAAACCGTTCGCAGCTTCCAGACCAAGCAGACCGCCACCGATCACGATCGCTTGCTTGTGGACTTTGGCGGCATCGATCATCGCATTGGTATCTTGAATATCGCGATAAGAAATCACGCCATCCAGATCTTTGCCCGGTATCGGCAACATGAATGGATTGGAGCCAGTCGCCATCAGCAGACGGTCATAAGGTGCGACGGTGCCATCATCGGCAATCACTACACGCTTGATACGATCGATCTCGACGATCTTCTTCCCCAGATGCAGGGTGATGTCATTCTCCGCATACCAATCCACATCATTGAGCATGATGTCCTTGATGGTTTGCTCACCCGCCAACACTGGCGACAGCAAAATACGGTTGTAGTTGGCATAGGCTTCCGCGCCAAATACGGTGATGTCATATAAGTCAGGAGCAATCTTGCGCAGTTCTTCCAAAGTACGCACGCCTGCCATACCGTTACCGACCATGACCAGTTTCATTTTTTTCATCGCTGCATCCCACAGATTTGTTGTTCGCAAATTTAAATAAGCAAAACAAATGCCAGTTTTACTTTTAGTGCACTTTCCGTAAGGGATTACTGTTTCCGCACCATTTAAAGTTGCATTTCGCACTCAACAAGTGCGGTAGCCGGTTTATTTGGTGCAGCCACCCATATTCGTCAACACGCGAAAAGTGCGCGCCCATTCGTGGATCACGTCCGCACTAAAGTGGCATAGCCCTTGCATATTTAGATGCAACCCTGTCTAACTCTGCGAGCTCTCATGCAAAAAACGTCATTCTGGAAAGCGGGTCACACACCGACCCTGCTGGCTTCCTTCTTTTACTTCGACCTGAGTTTTATGGTCTGGGTCATCCTCGGCCCGCTGGCCGTGCAGATTTCCGGCGATCTGGGCCTGACACCGGCGCAAAAAGGATTAATGGTTGCCACCCCTTTATTAGCCGGTGCGCTGTTACGCATCGTCATGGGTGTACTGGTCGATCATCTGAAACCGAAAAAAGCCGGCATCATCGGCCAGCTGATCGTGATGAGCGGTATGTTGTGGGCCTGGCTGGGTGACCTCAGCAGCTATCACACCATGCTGACCTTCGGCGTCATCCTCGGCTTTGCCGGTGCCGCTTTTGCGGTAGCGCTGCCACTGGCATCACGCTGGTATCCGCCGGAACATCAGGGCACGGCACTCGGCATTGCCGGTGCCGGTAATTCAGGCACCGCCTTCGCCGCACTGTTCGCGCCGTCACTGGCGATCCTGTTCGGCTGGCAAAACGTGTTTGGCCTGTGCCTGATTCCGCTCAGCGTAGCTTTTATCGTCTATCTGGTATTTACCCGCGATGCGCCGAATGCACCGCCAGCCAAATCGCTGCTGGAATATCTGCACGTGCTGAAAGATAAGGATGCATGGTGGTTCATGTTCTTCTATAGCGTGACCTTCGGTGGCTTCTCTGGCCTCGCTTCATCGCTGACGATTTACTTCAACGGGCAGTACGGCCTGTCGCCCGTCACCGCTGGTTACTTCACCGCCGCCTGCGTATTCGCCGGTTCTGCGATACGTCCTCTCGGCGGTCGTCTGGCGGATCGCATCGGCGGTATCAAGACTTTGTCGATGATGTATATGCTGGCAGCCAGCTTTATGCTGATCGCCAGTTTCGGTCTGTCGTCAGCGATGGCTGCAGTCGGCATCTTCGTACTGGCCATGCTGGCACTCGGCGTCGGCAATGGCGCGGTATTCCAGTTGGTGCCACAACGCTTCCGCAAGGAAATCGGCGTGATGACCGGTCTGGTCGGCATGGCCGGTGGCATTGGTGGCTTCTATCTGGCGTCCAGCCTGGGTTATTCCAAGCAATTGACCGGCAGCTATCAGGGAGGCCTGATCGTGTTCGCTGCACTGGCAATCGTCGCCCTGCTCGGTTTGTCGGCAGTGAAGAACCGCTGGCGCACCACCTGGGGCAGCGCAGCGATGACCAATGCAAAAATCTAAGTGCCTTATTAAATGTCACCGATAATGAATTGCCACTATGCCACCATCATCATGACTAGCTCGCTCTTACCATGCCACTGAAGCTCGCCGCCGCTTACGCTACGCGCGCCGGGCTGCGTGCGCGCAACGAAGATTTTGTCGGCATGGTGATGCCGGACGAACCGGAGTTGTCGAGCAAGGGCATGATCGCGGCCATCGCCGACGGCGTCTCCGGCAATGAGGGCGGGCGTGAAGCATCCGAGTACACCATACGCGGCTTGCTCAGTGATTACTACGCGACCTCCGATACCTGGCCAGTCACACAATCGCTAGATCGCGTGCTGAAGGCGATTAATAGCTGGGTCCAGCATCAAGGCTCTATCCGCGCCGAGCTGGCCGGCATGGCGACCACACTGACCTCACTGGTCTTGCGCGGCAGTTTTTATTACTTCGCACACGTCGGTGACACCCGTCTCTATTTATTGCGTCAGGGTGTGCTGACGCGTCTGACCGCAGACCATGTGTGGGACCGGCCAGAAATGCAACATGTGCTGACCCGCGCCATCGGCCTCGATAGCCAGCTGGCGATTGATCATGGCATGGGTGAGTTACATGAAGGCGATGCTTTCCTGCTGGCCACTGATGGTGTATGGGCTTCAGTATCGGAATACGAGTTGAAGGATCAGCTCGCGCAATTAGTTGCGCAACAGCAGGAAGCCGAAGCCATCGCGCATGCGCTGATCGATAAGGCGCTGGAAGTCGGTGCGCAAGACAATGTCAGTGCGCTGGTGGTACGGGTCGATGCTTTACCAGAGACGAATTTGCGCGATGCGCTCTCCAGTTCACAGCAATTCCCGGTACCGCCAAAACTTAAAATTGGCCAACTGATAGATGGTTATACCGTCGAGGAACAGATACACGCGTCGAACACTACCCTGCTCTATCGCGTCTCCGAGCCACGCGCAGCACATCAGACACCGCGTTACCTGGTGTTAAAGACACTGCATCCGGATCGTGCGCAAGACGTGCATGAGCGTTCGGCCTTTGCCCATGAAGAGTGGCTGGCGAAACGGGTAGTCGCACGCTTCTTCCCGCAAATCATTACGCCTGAACACAAGAGCTATCTCTACTATCTGACGACCTGGCATGAAGGTGCTACGCTGCAGCAGCATCTGGACGCTGGCGAGCACTTCACGATACCGGATGTGATCGCACATGGCACCAAACTGGTCAGAGCGATCGGTGCCTTGCACCGGCGCAGCATCATTCATCGCGATATCAAGCCGGCCAATATTCATCTGGGAAAAGATGGCGAGTTGCGCATCCTTGATCTGGGAGTCGCGCAATCCGGTCTGGAAGCAGAAGATGAAGTACGCGCACCACGTGCCGGCACGCCGTCCTTCCTCGCGCCGGAACAATTTGATAATGCGCCAGCTACCCAACAAACCGATCTGTATGCCACCGGTGTGACGCTGTATCTATTGCTGACGCGCCATTTCCCTTACGGCGAGATAGAACCCTTCCAGACGCCGCGCTTTGGCACGGCCGTACCACCAAGTCGTTATCGACCTGATTTGCCTTTGTGGCTGGAGAATGTATTGCTGAAGGCCGTCGCACGCGATCCGGCCGAGCGCTTCGAAACCGCAGAAGAGTTCTTGCTAGCGCTGGAACGTGGAGCCAGCAGGCCGCTACCCAGCATCGCGCCCAAACCGCTGGCGGAACGTGATCCGGCATCCTTGTGGCGTGCGGTGGCGGCGGTATCCATCGTACTCAATTTGCTGCTTTTGTATTTACTGGTAGTGCGCTGATATCAGTCGGCAACATTGCACTGCTGCCGACTGATTTCTACTTACAACAACATGCCTTAGGCCGCTTCCTTCGACGGATGCGATTGGCGGTGATACAAGAATTCCAGTACCGCAGTCCGGTATTGCGAATATAAAGGATCCTGCGCCAGCGCCACCCGTTCACGTGGACGCGCCAGTTTCACTTCCAGAATTTCACCGATGGTGGCGGACGGACCATTGGTCAGCATCACGATTTTGTCAGACAGCAGCACTGCTTCATCCACATCATGCGTCACCATCACGACGGTGGAACCGGTGGCTGCCACGATCTTCAGCAATTCATCCTGCAAGTGTGCACGCGTCAATGCATCGAGTGCGCCGAATGGTTCATCCATCAATAAGACTTTCGGCTCCATCGACAAGGCACGCGCAATACCGACGCGCTGCTTCATCCCGCCGGAAATTTCATTCGGACGTTTTTGTTCCGCATGCGTCAAACCCACCAGTGCCAGTGCTGCCTTGGTACGCTCGCGCAACTTGCTTTTGGCTTCGGTGCTGCCGAATACGCGCTCTACCGCCAGATAAACGTTTTCATAGCAGGTCAGCCACGGCAGCAATGAATGATTCTGGAATACCACTGCGCGTTCCGGCGACGGTCCGGCGATCTCACGATTGGCGCACAAGAGCATGCCATTGGTGGCGTGCGTCAAACCGGCGATCAGATTGAGCAAGGTCGACTTACCGCAACCGGAGTGCCCGATCAGCGTGATGAACTCGCCTTTGGCGACGGTCAGATTGATATCGTTCAAGGCATTGAAGACGCCCTTCTTGGTATGAAAGGACATTTCCGCATGTTGAATATCGATGAACTTGCTGTGTATGTTATCCATGGTCTTGGTGCTTTCCTATTCGTTGAAGTCGAATGACGTGCGTATCTGTTTGTGTCTGTCAGTTCTTCACATCTTCGTAGCTGAAGAATTTGGCGATGCCAACCAGGATCTGCTCCAGGATCAGACCGACTATCCCAATGACGACGATGGCAATGATGATGTGCGCCACGTTCAGATTGTTCCATTCATCCCATACCCAGAAACCGATGCCGACGCCGCCGGTCAGCATTTCTGCCGCCACAATCACCAGCCATGCGGTACCAATCGCCAGCCGTACACCCGTCAACATATACGGCAGTACTGAAGGGAACAGGATCTTGGTGATGATTTTCCATTCCGACAGATTCAATACCTTGGCCACATTCATATAGTCTTGCGGCACACGCTGCACACCGACTGCGGTGTTGATGATCATTGGCCAGATTGAGCAAATGAAGATGGACCAGATCGCAGCCGGATCAGCTGCCTTGAATACCAGCAAACCAATAGGCAACCATGCCAGCGGCGACACTGGTTTGAGCAAACTGATGATGGGATTGAACATGCCGGACAGGAAAGAGAAACGTCCGATCATGAAACCCAGCGGAATGCCGACCAATGCTGCCAGACCAAAACCGACCGCTACCCGTTGCAAGGATGCCAGGATGTTCCAGCCTATACCCTGATCATTCGGACCATTGCTGTAAAACGGATCAGCAAACAGTGCGATCGCCGATTGCAGCGTCACCGATGGCGATGGAATGCCGCTGTTTTTAACAGAGATGATTTCCCACACCAGTACCAGGAAAACCAAACCGAAAATCGGCGGTAACACTGTCAGGAAGAAAGGGCGCAAAGAGAAGGTATTACCCTTTGCTTTAGGCTTCTCCACAACGCTTGCTGGTGCAGCCGTATGTTGCATGACACTCTCCGATTTTCTGGTTTCGGCCGATACAGCGATCGGCGCATTTTCTGCTGTAGGCATGATTGCGCTCATGATGATTCCTTATGCTTTGATCTTGAATGATTCCGCGTAAGCTTTTGGATTCTTGCCGTCCCACACCACACCGTCGATCAGCTTCGATGAACGCATCAGATTTTTAGGTACCGGTACGTTCGCCAAGGCGGCTGCTTCCTTGTACAGATCGATGCGATTCACAGATTTGGCGGTGCCCATGTAATCCGGCTCACCTTTGGCCAGACCCCAGCGTTTGTGCTGCGTCATGAACCACATGCCATCCGACAGATACGGGAAGTTGGTCGCGCCGTCGTTGTAGAACTTCATGTAGTTAGGGTCATCCCAGGTTTTGCCCAAACCATTTTGGTAGCGTCCGAGGATGCGTTGATTGATGACGTCGACCGAGGTGTTGACATAGGACTTGGCCGCAATCGTTTCTGCCATTTTGTTTTTATTCGACAAGGATGAGTCGATCCAGCGCCCTGCTTCCAATATGGCCGCGGTCATCGCACGTGCGGTGTTCGGATGCTTGGCGACCCAGTCAGAAGTAGTGCCGAGTACCTTTTCTGGATGATCTTTCCAGATGTCTTGTGAGGTCGCAGCGGTGATGCCGATACCATCGACAATCGCGCGGTGATTCCATGGTTCGCCGACACAGTAGCCATCCATATTGCCGACACGCATATTGGCCACCATTTGCGGTGGTGGCACGGTGATGACTTTGGCATCCTTCAATGGATTGATGCCGTATGTCGCCAGCCAGTAGTACAACCACATCGCGTGGGTGCCGGTCGGGAAAGTTTGCGCGAAGGTGTATTCGCGTTTTTCCATTTGCATTAGCTTGGCCAGACCCGGGCCGTCCACCGCGCCGCTATCAGCCAGTTTTTTCGACAAGGTGATGGCTTGACCGTTGTTGTTCAGGTTCATCAGCACGGCCATGTCTTTCTTCGCACCGCCTATGCCTTCATGTACGCCATACACCAGGCCATACAAGACATGCGCTGCATCCAGTTCACCATTCACCATCTTGTCGCGTACGCCGGCCCACGAGGATTCCTTGGTCGGCACGATCTTGATGCCGTATTTTTTATCGAATCCCATGACGGAAGCCATGACGACTGAAGCGCAGTCTGTCAGAGGAATAAAGCCGACTTTGACTTCTTCTTTTTCCGGCTTGTCTGAACCTGCAGCCCAGACACCCTGGCTTGCCAAACCGCTGAAGGCCGATACCGAAATAGCTGTGCCTGCTTTCAAGACTGTGCGCCGTGTCATATTGAATTTCCTGTCGTTCGTTGTCATGGTTTTCCTCTAGGTCTTCAGCAATAAAAAAAGGACGCCCGGTCAGCAAGAGCAGCGCTCTTGCGACACGGACGTCCTTGTCCTGAACCATACCGGCCATCATTGGTCAGCACAGTTTTTAATTCTTAGCACCGTCGTTGGTGCTGCCTACAGTTCAGCAATATGCATGCCAGCGTTTATCATGGGCTTAGCCAAATACACGACGCACTCAAACGATATTTCCTGCTCTTTTTTCGTGCAGCAGCATTTATTTAGTGCAATTACAGGTGCAAACATCAGCCCAGCAAATCAGCGACATCCAGGATGCGCTGCGCCAGCTCGGACAGTTTCAGGTTCTTGTCCATCGCCATACGGCGCAGCTTGGAATAGGCTTCATCTTCGGAGATCCGATGCCGCTCCATCAGCAAACCCTTGGCACGCTCTATAGTCTTGCGCTCGGCCAGCTTCAGTTTGGTATCGGACAGTTCAGTACGCAGTTTTTGCTCGGCGTTGAAGCGCGCCAGCGCCACATCCAGCACCGGTTTGATCCGTTCGGACTGCAAACCAGCCACCACATAGGCCGAGACGCCTGCCGCCATGGCCGCTTCCATGCTGGAAGTCGCATGATCTTCGGTAAACAATACGATGGGACGCCGCGCATCCCGGGTAGCCATCACCACATGCTCCAGCACATCGCGCGAATCGGACTCGGCATCAATGATGATCATGTCTGGCTGTAACTGTGCGACGCGATCAGGCAAATGCATATCAGCCGGGAACACCGCAATGATGTTGTAACCGGCCTCCAGCAAACCTATGCGCAAGGCGCGCGAACGCTCGGCCTGCATCCAGGCGTTTTCATCCTGCTCCCCTTCCGGCGGCATGACGGTATTGACGACGATAATGCGCAAAGTACGCACGTCGGAACGCAAATCAGGGCGAAAATCGGGTGGTGTAGTTTCAATCATCACAACATTCCAAAAGCAAGTCCTGCGGTCGGTGAGCAGAATAAGCTACAATCCACGCAAGAATCACACCACATGCTGCATTTTTTTTGCAACTTTATCCCCCATGCTTGTTCTCGGTATCGAATCCTCCTGTGATGAAACGGGTCTGGCGTTGTATGACACACAACGCGGCTTGCTTGCGCACGCCCTTTATTCACAAGTGAAAATGCATGAGGAGTACGGCGGCGTCGTACCGGAACTCGCATCGCGCGACCATATCCGCCGCGCCTTGCCGCTATTGGATCAGGTATTCAGCGAAAGCGGCGTCAAGCATGACGCGATAGACGCGATTGCCTACACCCAGGGCCCCGGCCTGGCCGGCGCCTTGCTGGTCGGTGCATCGGTCGCCTGCGGCCTTGGCCTGGCGCTGGACAAACCGGTATTGGGCATCCATCACCTGGAAGGCCATTTGCTGTCACCTTTGCTGGCCAGTGAACCACCTGAATTCCCATTCATCGCCTTGCTGGTCTCCGGCGGTCATACGCAGTTAATGCGTGTCGACGGCGTGGGTCAGTACACGATGCTGGGTGAAACACTGGATGATGCGGCCGGTGAAGCCTTCGATAAATCGGCCAAGCTATTGGGCCTCGGTTATCCGGGCGGTCCGGCCATTTCACGTATGGCGGAGTTCGGCGATCCGACCGCTTACAAGCTGCCGCGTCCGATGCTGCATTCGAAAAACCTGGATTTCAGTTTCTCCGGTTTGAAGACCGCCGTGTTGACGGTCGTCAAAAATCAAACCACGAATATCTGCGAACAGGACAAGGCCAATATTGCACGCGCCTTTGTTGATGCCATCGTCGAAGTACTGACGGCCAAATGCGTGACCGCACTCAAACACACCGGCCTCAAGCGCCTGGTGATTGCCGGCGGCGTCGGCGCCAACCAGCAATTGCGTGCATCGCTGAATGCAGCGGCGGCGAAGAAGCATTTCAAGGTGTTTTATCCGGAACTGGAATTTTGCACCGACAATGGTGCGATGATTGCATTCGCCGGGGCGATGCGTTTGCAGCTCAATCCTGATGCAGCCAAACGCGATTACGCTTTCAATGTGAAGCCGCGCTGGCCGCTGGATAGCATCCGCGAAATCTGATCTGATGATCAAAGGTATCCCGAGCGGGATACCTGCCTGCTTAATTTTTCTTGCCGTCTTTCTTGCTACCCAAGCGGCTTTCTTTTCCTGCCAATAAATTACCGATATTTTTGCTGTGTCTGTAGACCAGCAGGATGCTCATCGCCAGCACGGCCAGCAAAATCACATCCGGCCCGAACAGCAAGCCATAGTAGAACGGCGCAAAGATACTGGCGATCAGCGCAGCCAGTGACGAGTAACGGAAAGCATAGGCAATCACCAGCCAGGTGATCAGCGTCGCCAGGCCCAGCCAGCCATTCAACGCCAGCAATACGCCAAGCGCAGTCGCCACCCCCTTGCCACCGACAAAGCGGAAGAAGACAGGCCACAGGTGACCGAGGAAGACGGCAATCGCGACCAGCGCCACGCCGTTTTCATGCACACCGTAAGCCGGGCCAAAATGCTTGACCAGCCACACTGCGACAAAGCCTTTGGCACCGTCGCCGAGCAAGGTCAGGATCGCGGCTTTTTTATTCCCGCTGCGCAGGACATTGGTCGCGCCCGGATTCTTCGAGCCGTAGCTGCGCGGATCGGCCAGGCGAAAACATTTGCTGACAACGACGGCAAATGAAATCGAACCAATCAGATAAGCGCCCAGGGCAAATAAAACTGTATTCATACCAACCTTTTTAGTATTGCTGCGCCGCCTGCCTGGCGGCAACAGCCATTATTCCTCGAGCGCACACTGCACCGGCGTGGCCGCCAGGCTGTCCGTCAATACCTGCGGCGCGATGCCGATCAGGTAACCGCGCCGGCCGCCATTGATATAAATATACTCCAGCGCAAGGATACTCTGCTCGACGTAGACCGGCATCTGTTTACGTGTACCGAAAGGCGAGGTACCGCCGATCAGGAAACCCGAATGGCGGTTTGCCACTTCCGGCTTGCACGGCTCGACCGACTTGCAGCCGATCTGGCGCGCCAGGTTTTTGGTCGATACCTTGCGGTCACCATGCATCAGCACGATCAGCGGCTTGGCCGCCTCATCCTGCATCACCAGTGTTTTCACCACATGATGCTCATCGACACCCAGTTTTTGTGCCGAAACCGTGGTGCCGCCGTGTTCTTCATAGTCGTAGGGGTGTTCGGAAAAACTTATCCCCTGACGACGCAACCATTGGGTCGCAGGCGTTTCGGAAATATGCTCTTTTTTGGCCATGCGTGTTACGCTCATCTTAAAATTTGGAGCACATTATGCAACAAGAACTCCGCTTTGCCACCTTCAATGTCTGCAATTTGGCCTTGCCGGGTATCAAATACTATGAAGACCAGATTCCATATTCAGTTGAAGAATATGATGCCAAAATTACATGGATAGCACAGCAGCTGGATAAACTGGATGCGGACGTCATCGGCTTGCAGGAAATCTTTTCGCAACAGGCCCTGACAGATGTACTCGCCAAAACGCAAAAATATCGGGATGCACAACAGTTAGGCGTTGATCCTGACCCCAATACCGACCATCTGACGCCCAGCGTGGCGCTGATCTCGCGCCTGCCGGTACTCGCCGGCCCCAGCATTTTTACCGACTTACCCCATCAACTGTCCGTCACCCTACCCGGCGTCGCGCATCCGGTCACGCGTTTCACGCGTCCGATTTTGCATGCGCGGGTAGCCGTCAATGACAGCTTGCCGGTCGATGTTTTTGTCTGTCATCTCAAATCCAAACTGCCGGATTATCGCAACGACCTCGAGGATGAATTGCCGGACCAGACCGGCATCGCAATGCTGCGTTCACTGATACGACGCGGCACCGATGCGCTCGGCTTGCGGCATTTGCTGTCGGATTTAAAACAGGTACAACGCAAACCTATCGTGGTGATGGGTGACTTCAACGATGTGGCCGATGCGATCCCGACCCGGATGGTAATGGGCCTAGGCAAGTACCCGCTCAACGGCATCGATGATCGTCTGTTTGAAAGCTATCGTATTCAGTCGCGGCGCGATCCTTTGCGCGATGTCGGCTACACGCATATCCACGATAGCAGCTACGAGACTATCGATCACATCCTGGTGTCTGAGGAATTCAATCAGGCATCGCCAGCGGCGATAGGTGAAGTGGTCGAAGTGATGTACTTGAATGACCACATGACGTTCAAACAGGCTTACGCGTCAGATCACGGTCTGGTACTGGTGCGCATTCTGCTGCACGACGCAGCGGTCGCGGCCGAAGCGGCACCCGATTAAGACTTAGCAGCAGGACTTACTTTTCAGGCGTACCGGCAGTATTGCTGTCATCAGCAGCTTCGGTATCCGCTTCATCAGCGTCATCAGTCGCTTCGGTGCCGTCGTCAGGGGCATTGCCCTTTTCCAGCTTGCGCTTCAACTTCTCTTCTTTTTTTCTTTTCTTTTCCAACTCTTTTTGACGTTTTTCGTACTGAAAATTAGGTTTAGCCAAGTGGTCGCTCTTTGAGTGGATGTTCTGTTTAAGGTAGGTATCAGGCGCAAACACTGCACGAATACAAGGATTACGTCTGACTATGGGACGAATGCTAGCATGCCGCCCCCCTTTGCGTCTTGCCAGCACAAGGTAGCAAAACCATTGACTATGAGAAACGTCTTTGAAGATCGGCCAAATGAGCACAAGCAAACTCTATCCGCGTCCTTCATGCCAGCAACTAAAGTTGAGCCGGATCTGCCTGATTTACCTGGAGCGCCGGCCTTAGCCGCGCGGATGATGCATCTGATGCAGGCGTTTAAGGCGTTCCCGCGCCACATGGGTATAAATTTGCGTGGTGGAAATATCCGAATGACCGAGCAAGAGCTGAACCACGCGTAAATCGGCACCGTGATTCAGCAAGTGGGTCGCAAAGGCATGGCGCAGCGTATGCGGCGACAGTGGCGCATTGATGTCGGCGGCGGCAGCGTGCTTTTTGATCAGGGTCCAAAACATCTGGCGCGTCATCGCGGTACCGCGTGCCGTCACGAACAGCGCATCATCGATCTGGCCATTCAGGATCACGCCACGCGCCTCCTTCAGGTAACGCTCTATCCATGCGCGGGCTTCTTCGCCAAATGGAATCAGGCGCGTTTTATCGCCCTTGCCGGTGACGCGCAAGACACCTTCGTTCATGCCGACTTCTACTGACTTCAGCAATACCAGCTCAGTGACCCGCAAACCGCTGGCATACATCAGTTCCAGCATGGTCCGGTCGCGCAAACCCAAAGGCGTGCTGACATCCGGCGCCGCCAGCAAGGCTTCTACCTGTGCTTCCGACAAAGTCTTGGGCATGCGCGGTGGCTGCTTGGCCGAACGCAGGCGTAGACAGGGATCGTCCTTGATTTTATTTTGGCGCAAGGCCAGCTGATAGAAACGCTTGAGCACTGCCAGCCGCCGGTTAGACGAGGTGGCCTTGGTAGTCGCATGCTTGGCAAAGAAGTAGCCGTTCAAATCTTCCGCATGCGCCGCCAGCAGCGACTTACCGCGTTCCTGCTGCAGCCATACCGCAAACAGACGCAGATCGCGGCGATAGGCTTCAAGCGAGTTCTTGGCCAGCCCATCCTCCAGCCACAAGGTATCGCAGAATTCGTCAATCTCGGATTGACTCTGCAATGTCTCTGCACTCATCGCTGACCTTCGGCCTTACCGGCCTTGAGCGCATAGCCTTCCACCATTTCATGTGCCAGCAGCCAGCGCTTGACGCCGACATGGAAGCTGGTTTCATCGTCGTAATGCGAGAAGCCACCCAGACCGTTAGCAGCTGTCACGCGGTGGCAAGGGATCACCAGTGGATACCAGTTCGCACCGCATGCCTGCCCCACCGCGCGCGGCGCCGATTGCACCCGTCGTGCGATGTCACCATAAGTCAGCACCTTGCCACGCGGAATTTCGGCAATCGCTTGCCAGACCTTGTTCTGAAAGGCCGTGCCTATTGGTGCCAGCGGCAGATCAAAGCGATAGTCAGGGTCATGCAGATAGCGCTCTACCTGCAGCGCAGCGCGCTCGGACAGCGCATCAACCGCAGCCTTCTCATCAAAGCTGGCCGGTAGATAAACCAGCTCGCGCACATGCGCACCTTCGGTACGGATACCTATCGCGCCGAATGAAGCTTCGACGATGGCGGTGAATAAGGACTGAGCGGCGTTCTGTTGCATGGCGATGGGTCTGAATAAATACGATGGGCTAAGCATAAAACAAAAAAGGCGCATCTCGCGATGCGCCCTCAAATACCTCTACTGTACCCTCGCCACGTATAGCCTGCGCTATCACAGCTTTTATTGATACAGGTCTCCTCTACTAATCCGGCATCGATGCCGTGTGTGTATATGCCCCCTGCTACCCTATTCTGTATTGCACCTGCGTCCGGCCTTGCTGCCTGCCTCCCGAAGTTCGCTGATTATAAAAATCAATCCGGCAGAAATCAAGCACTCATCTGAAACGGATAATAGCCGAGGAAAAGCGTCTGTGCTATGTTTTTTAACAACGTTTTTAACAAGGATTTATTAATATTTTTGACAAGTTTTCGCTACTTGCTGTAGAAGCCGGCAAGGCCGCCCGGGCCCCGCTCTCAGCCAAATAAAAAGGGCGCATCTGACGATGCGCCCTTTTATCTTTGCTGAGCTGTCTGCTGCTAACAGCAGCAAACAGTACTCATACTCTTAGTCTTCCTTGAATGCTTCTTCGCGTTTTTTGCGCAGCGCTGGCAACAACACTACAGCCATCGCCAAGACCGCAACTGCCAGCATGGTCGCGCTGATAGGACGGTTCAAGAAAACCATCGGATCGCTACGCGACAACAGCAATGCACGACGCAGGTATTCTTCCATCATCGGTCCGATGATGAAGCCCAACAGCATCGGAGCAGGTTCCGCATCCAGCTTAGCGCAGATATAACCAAACAAGCCAAACAAGGCCATCAGGTAAATATCGAAATCGCTGTTATTCAAGCTGAATACACCGATTGCGCAGAACAGCAGAATCGCCGGGAACAGATGGTGGTAAGGCACGGTAATCATGCGTACCCACAAACCGATCATCGGCAGGTTCAGCACGATGAGGAAGAAGTTACCAATCCACATCGACGCGATCAAGCCCCAGAACAGCGTAGGTTGTTCCACCATCACGGCAGGACCTGGCTGAATACCTTGAATGATCATCGCGCCGATCATCAGCGCCATCACCGGATTCGACGGGATACCCAAAGTCAGCATAGGAATGAAGGAAGTCTGCGCACCGGCGTTGTTAGCTGCTTCAGGAGCCGCCACACCTTCGATCGCACCCTTGCCGAATTCTGCCGAGTTTTTCGATACTTTTTTCTCGATCGAATACGCTGCAAACGATGCCAGCATCGCGCCGCCACCTGGCAAGATACCCAGCGCGGAGCCGAGTGCAGTACCACGCAGAACAGGAGCGATGATGCGTTTGAAGTCTTCTTTCGTCAGCATCAGGCCGGAAACCTTCTTCATCACCAGCGAGCGAGTTTCTTCATGCTCAAGGTTACGAATGATTTCACCGATACCGAACATACCCATCGCCACGATCACGAAGTTGATACCGTCTGCCAGTTCAGGCAAATCGAAGGTATAACGTGCCGCACCGGAATTGACGTCGGAACCGACCAGACCCAGCAACAAACCGAGGATAACCATACCGATTGCATTGAGCAGCGAACCGCTGGCCAACACCACCGAAGCAACCAGACCCAGAATCATCAGCGAGAAGTATTCAGCAGGGCCGAATTTCAAAGCCAGATCAGCCAGTGGCGGTGCAAACAATGCCAGCAAGATGGTCGCGACGGTACCGGCAAAGAAGGAGCCGATAGCCGCTGTTGCCAGCGCCTTACCCGCTCGTCCCTGTCGTGCCATCTGGTAACCATCGATCGCCGTCACCACCGAGGATGATTCCCCCGGCAAGTTGACCAGAATCGCGGTCGTTGAGCCACCGTACTGGGCACCGTAGTAAATACCGGCCAACATGATCAGAGCAGAGATCGGAGGCAGAGCAAAGGTTGCTGGCAACAACATCGCGATCGTGGCCACAGGGCCCAGACCAGGCAACACGCCGACAGCAGTACCGAGGAATACCCCGGCCAGACAATACGCCAGATTCTGCAAGGACATTGCAGTATCAAAACCTAGCGCCAAATTAGCAAATAATTCCATATGAGTACCTTTTTAACCGCCGAACCATGGGCCAATAATCGCAATCGGTAAACCGAGCGCTTTGACGAAAACCACTACCGCAAACACGGCAGCCCCTATGGCCAGCGCAATCGCTGGTACCCATTTAAATTTAGAACTGGCGTATGCACTGAACATGATGATCGCAAATACAGCAATCACCAGACCGGCACCACGCACCAGGAAACCGAACAGCAAGACGCCGGCCAGAATCAGGATGGTTTCTTTCACGGCAAACTTGCCGATAGGCTCGCCATCACGGAAGAACGAACGCGCCATAGCAGCCACGCCGATCAGCGCCAGCAAGCCACCAAGAATTGTCGGGAAATATGCGGGACCCATCTTGCCTGCGGTGCCCATGTTGTAATCGCGGCCGATGATTACTGCAGCCAGCCCGATACAAAGAAAAATAACCCCAGTCCAAAAGTCCTTGGGATGTCGAATAAATGATAACAAGTTGCTCCCCTTCTCTAAAAACCAGATGGCTCAACGCTGAATATCAATCTATCAGACGTCGAACAAAAAACATTCTGTCCTGCCGTGTATCGGTGGGTGCGAATTTACCGAGCCACTTACTGAAATGACGAGATACACCTGCGTGTATCTCGTCATTTTTAAATTTACTGCATGGTGTGATCAGTCAGCGTAGACGCCAGCTTTCTTGATGATCGGCGCCCATTTGGCGATTTCTGCCTTCAGGTGTGCGCGCAATGCTTCAGGAGTAGCACGGTTTTCTGCAACTGGCTCTGTACCCAGATCAGCAAAACGTTGTTTGACTGTAGGATCTTTCAAAGCGATTTGCAATGCGTGTTCCAGTTTGTCGATGATCGGTTTTGGTGTGGCCTTAGGAGCATACAGACCGTGCCATACCGCGACTTCAAAGCCAGGCAAACCAGCTTCGTTCATGGTTGGCAGGTTAGGCAAGGACGGTACGCGTGTTTTGGTCGTTACAGCGTAAGCCTTGATTTTGCCGCCTTTGATCTGGCTGGTGGTGTTGGTGGTTTGATCGCACATGAAATCAACCTGACCGCCGAGCAAATCGTTCATCGCAGGACCGGTGCCTTTGTAAGGAACGGTTGTCAACTCTGTGTCGATTGCTGTCATGAACAACATACCGCACAGATGCGAAGCCGAACCGATACCAGCATTTGCGTAGGTGACTTTGGTTTTGTTGGCTTTAACGTAGGCCAGCAATTCTTTCAAGTCTTTCGCCGGGAAGTCGCCACGCGCGATGAAAGTCATAGGCACGTCGGTGATCAGACCGATAGGCTCAAAATCATCCACTGCGTTGTAGCTCAGTTTGCGATACAGCGAAGGCGCTGTGGATTGACCGATGTGGTGCAGGAACAGGGTGTAGCCGTCAGGTGCGGATTTCGCAACGCGTGCTGCACCGATGGTGCCGCCGGCACCGCCGACGTTTTCAACCAGTACTGTTTGTTTGAGTGTGTTGGTCATCGATTGCGCAACCAGACGCGCCACTGTATCGGTCGGACCACCTGCAGCAAACGGCACGATCATGGTGATCGGCTTGGTTGGGTAAGGTGTTTGAGCATAGGCAAATGCACTTGCGAACATCGCCAGGCCAGCAACCGATTTCAGAAATTTATGTTTCATGTGACGTGTCTCCTGATTTAATAATTATTGGAAAAGCAACAACTGAGCTTAAATTTACAAGCGTCTATTGTTTGATCATCCTAACAAAATCGCAAATAAAACGATACCAAGGATAGTAGAAGTATCTGAGAAAAGAGGCGTTTTCTTTCAGAAAACGGCTTGTTGTTCTGCCGGGCAGAATATTCCCAAGTTTAATCTAGGGGGCTGATCTTACTGACCAAACCTTTCACCAAACTTGCGGGGACAAGACTAAACGATTTTATCGACCATCTGCAAGAAAGATTCTCATGCAATTTGCACTTGTCACTCATAAAGAAGCGCAGCGAAACAATAATTAACATTAGTCTTCGTTTCGAAGACACAACACTAAAAACAAATATGTCAGATGCAGCAATATAGTGACAGTTATGGTTACTGTGTTTACCACTGCAATTCCTTATGCTGATTTACGCGCGAGTAACGGCGACAATCATTTTTCCTTGCTCGACACTGCAATACAAAAGCGCTTGTTCTGCCATTCACCAGAACAAGCGCTTCGACTTCACTGCATATTTACTTGCCGGGTTTCAGTACTATCCTCCGCACCGTTGCCAACTCAACCGCCTTACGCGAATACAGTAAGGGGAAGTATTCGCCATTGAGCCACTTATCGGCCAAATCGCGATAGTGCGGGCTATCAGGGTCACCCGATTGTCCCGGTGAATTAATCGCCTTGGAATTATCCCAGTTGCCGACGTCGACCACTACGCGAAATGATGGACCGTTGGTTTGCAGGAAATCGCTAGGACGATACGTCGACTGGTTCGGTGTATAGGCACCACCGTGTTTCGGCATGGGTCCAACGTTGAGCTTGGCACGCGTCGCTTCATCCACCACGCTGGCCAAGGGATGCTCCATCAGGTTGTGATGCAGTTTGCCCCATTGCCATTTACTTGCATCGTCACCGGCCAGTTTTACCATCTCGGCATAAGCACCAGCGAGGCTGCTCAGCAAAACTTCGTCGCGCTTCCGAATCGCATCGCTACCGAATCTGGCTTGCGGTTGTTCCAGCGCATCAAGCATCACGGCAACGTCGGGGGCACCCATCGCGGCCGCTGCTTCCTTGCTCAGCACCGCTTCCTTGAACGCCTTGCCGAGATGACGCGTAAGCCAGACTTCATACAGTGCAGCCTGCGGCGAATCGGTGCGTTCGACGTAGTCCCAGTTGTTGAAGAGATTGAGTGCAGCCTGGGTCCGATCATCATTCGTCGTCAGCAACTTGAGCAGCGCACCGAGACGACGTGCAGGAATCGCCAGGTCATCGTTTTGCAGACGCATCGAATCTTCCAGCGATATCTTCGGCAATGCGCTCAACACTTCGTTGATGCGCGAGAAGCGCGAATTGTTAGTCCACTCGAAACCAGGCTTACGCTCACGGTAAGGATAGTCGTCCGGCAAGTTCATCTGGTTGGCCGTCGCGAACCAGCCCTGTTTCGGGTTATAGGCCGACGGCAGCTGATCGCCGCTCCAGAATCCTGCCCATTCATAACGACCGTCACCCGGCACTGGCAGCAAGCCGTCCCAGTTCGGACGCTTAGGCGTAAGGCCCCGTGGCACCCAGCCGATATTACCCCTGACGTCGGCGTAAACGTGATTCAGAGTCGGCGCGCCCCAGTTCAGCATGGCATGTTTGAACGATTTAAAATTTTTGGCGCGCATGTATTCGATGCTACCGAAGTAAGGCGACATTCCCGGCTCAAGCCAGCCGGAACGCACAGCGAAAGCACGTTTCTTTTCCGACTCGACAAAGATCACCGGACCGTGTCGCGTGAACTTCAATTCCGCCATCGCTGGCGCAGCGCCCTTCACATTGATAGCTTCATTCAGAACTTTGAAGCGCTCCCACTTGCCCTGATATTTGTATTCGTTTGGATTATCGGGATTGAGTTCGTAGACGTACAGATCTTCCTGATCGATATTGAAAATCGTCAGGCCGAACGCGATGGTGTCGTTGTGGCCAATAGACACACCCGGCAAAGCCGGTTCACCGACGCCTATGACTTTCAGGCCGGGCGCGCTCAGGTGCGCGATGTAGCGCAGCGACGGCGCGGAATAGGCGCGATGCGGATCGTTCGCCATAATGGCGCGACCGGTGGTGGACTTGGCCGGTGTCACCACCCAGTTATTACTCCCTTCCATGCTGTCCTCAGGGAACTCGGCAGCGGCGATGCGAATAGCGGTGCCGTGATCGTCAGCGGCGGCACTCAGGCTTTCCTTGGTGATCTTGACGTTTTGCGTAGCCAGCGCAAACACCTTGAGCAAATCCTTAGGCAGGCAGGGATCGAGATTTTGCGGCATGCTGGCTTCCCATGGCGGCGTCAGGCCGAAGCGGATTTCATCTGACTTGAGGTCGGCCTTACAGGCCACGTTGGCGCGCGCGACTTCGCTATTGAGGTTGCGTGTCAGGCCGTGACTGCGGATACGCACCACATCTTCCGCCTGCCAGCGTGCCGGCAAGTAAGCCAGTTGTTTGAATTCATATGGCAGCCGCTCGGGATGCGCCCTGACGTAATCGACATAGGCATTGATGCCGGCGACGAAGGTGTTCGTCACCCGTTCGGCATGCCTGCCGTAGGATTGCCACTCGCGCTGCATGTCACCACGGTAGAGGAACAAGCGCGTCGCCTGGTCTTGTGCGACATAGGCCGGGCCAAACACTTCAGACAACTGGCCCAGTCCGCGCCGGCGCCACAAATCAATCTGGAACAAACGGTCGCGTGCAGCATTGAAGCCCTGCACAAAGAACGCATCATCCTGGCTGGCGGCGTAAATGTGCGGCACGCCCCATTTGTCGACGAGAATTTCGGCCTTTTTATGCAGACCGGGAATACGCAAGGTTTCGGTAGTGACACGTTCGGGTGCGGCATGCGCCAGCGACACCCCGATACAAGCTGCAAGCAATAAGGTGCGTGACAGCGGCTTCATGTTTGTCATGTCTAATCTCCATATTAATTTTTTTGTGGAGACAAAACTGTACAAAGAATGTGGCGCGCGCACCGATCTCGGAGAGAAATAAGATAACTCCCTAAAGACTAGGGAATGCAGGCAGGAAGGGGCCGGAGCTAGCGAAAAGAAGCGGATGGAAATAATAAACGTCAAACCGGACCAGCCTGGTCCGGCTTCCATTTAGCCATCGCGTATCAAGATTTAAAAGAGATCACCGCAGACTTAAGAGCAAAGCGGCTGAATATCTATCAACGACCACTATTGCGACGCAGGTCTGCATCGCGGGTGACTGCATAGACGATCGCCTTACCGATCCGTCCTTCCAACTCTTTGTGCACCGGCAGCAAGGCCTGGCGCCATGCCTCTGTTTCTTGCTCAGTGAGAGTGTAGATCTTTACCTTTTTGGATTTTTTGATCCATTGCAGAGCCGCTGCATTTTCTTCTTCAGCCAGATTATTGCCGTAGGTGGTGGCTTCGCGCATCGCCAGATCGATCGTATTGCGCAAATCGGACGGCAGACCATCCCAGAATTTTTTATTCACCACCACTGCACTACCCAGATAGCCATGGTTCGAAATCGTCACATGGCTTTGTACCTCATACCATTTTCTGGCGACAAAATTCACCGGCGAGGTCTCGGCACCATCGACGACTCCACCTTGCAGCGCCGGGTAAACTTCGTGCGCATCCAGAATCAGCGGAATCGCACCCAGTGCTTCCATCTGCCAGGACAGCACTTTGGACGAGTGAATGCGCATGGCCAGTCCTGAAAAATCGGATGGCACCCGTAAACGCTTGTTAGCCGACATGATCTTGAAGCCGTTATCCCAGTAGGCCAGGCCCACCATGCCTTTGGAATCGAGCTTGCGCAGCAGGGTCTTGCCGATCGGGCCTTCGGTGACGCGCGCCACCGATTCCTGATTGGCAAACGCAAATGGCAAATCAAACACTTCAAATTCCTGCAAACCGAACTGCGCCAGCTTGGCCAGCGATGGCGCCAGCATCTGCACGGCGCCCAATTGCAGCGCTTCCAGCTCATCGGACTCTTTATAAAGCAGGTTATTCGGGTAAACATCGACCCGGATGCGACGCTGACTATTACGCTCCACCAACTCCTTGAAGCGCAGCGCGGCCTTGCCTTTCGGGCTATCAGCCGGAGAAACGTGGCTGAATTTAATTACAGTGGTCGTTTGCGCGGATACAATTACGCTGGTCAGCGATAATGCCAAGCCAAGCATAAACAGATGCAGTTTTGTTGCTAATTTCATCGCACGACCAGGAAATTTTCAAATTCGGGTTGATACTATGCGCAGTCACTATAGGCGTCACAACTGTGGTTAACCACATTCTCCGCTTCTATCCGTGAGCTCCGCGCGCTTTCGCACACACCAGCATTTTTTTAGTTTGAATGTAATGCTGTAATGAATCTCAAAAAATCAGCCACCACTCTTTCGGCCGGTTTTTTATTTAGTTATTTATGATACCAAATCAAACCCGTTCACCAAGCTTCGGTTTTCCAAGTCGCAAACAGGCGTGGCGTTGGCTTGCTCCATTATTCCTGGCGCTGCTGTTCCTGACCACGCTGATCTGGTTGCCACTGCATGAGAAACAACAGGAAGCAGCCGAACGTCAGGAACAACTGATCGCCGACTCCCTGTGGGTCGAGCAAACCATACGCTTCCAGTTACAGCGGAATGAAGAAAGTCTCGGCCTGATGGGTTCCGAGATTGTATCCGGCTATCTGGTCGGCAAGCGCCTGCTGGACCGGATGGAAGGTCTGATCCGTAATAATCACGAAATTCACCGCATCATCCAGCTCGATGCCGACGGCAAGTTGTTGACCTCGACCGACGAAACCCTGATTACGCTGAACGAATTATCAGCACCATCCAAACGTGCCAGCGAACGCGCGCGCACCACCCGCACCCCGCTCTATAGTCAGCCCGCCACCGATATCAGCGGTCCGGTGATGATCGATTATCACGTACCGCTTTTTGTTGGTAACAAATACATAGGCAGCATCATCGCCAGCTACCTCGCCTCCAGCATACTGGACGATATGGTGCCGTGGTGGTTTGCGCAAGACAATGAAATCGCACTGACCGATATCAATGACGTCATCATCCACAAACGTGCCTCCGGTGGCGCTGGCCGCGGCGTCTACACGCACCGACGCGCACTGAATCTGGCTGGCCTGTCACTCAAACTGAGCACCAACAGTATCAAGAGCGCGCCCAAACTGCTGCCTAGTTTGCTGGTCGACACCGTCATCCTGCTCTCGCTCGGCCTCGCATGGAGCCTGATCGCGCTGTGGCGCGACATTAACCGACGGCTGGCGGCAGAAACCGCTTTGCGCGAGCAGATTGCCTTCCGTACCGCGATGGAAAACTCGCTGATCACCGGCTTGCGCGCGCGCGATCTGGAAGGCCGCGTGACATATGTAAACCCGGCGTTCTCGCAAATGGTCGGCATGCCAGCCGAAGAAATCGTCGGTCATTTACCGCCTATGCCTTACTGGGCGCCGGAAGCACGTACCGAGTATCAGCGCCATTTTTCGCAAGTAGCAGCCGGCACCGCCAATCCGCAGGGTTTCGAAACCATCTTCCAGCACTCCGACGGACGGCGCATACCGGTACTGATTTTTGAATCACCGCTGGTAGATAACACCGGCGCGCAAACCGGCTGGATGGGCTCGATTCTGGATATTTCAGACCGCAAACGGGTAGAAGACCTGAACCGTCAGCAAGAAGAAAAACTGCAGGCCAGTGCGCGTCTTGCCACCATGGGTGAAATCGCGTCTACCCTTGCGCATGAATTGAATCAGCCGCTGGCGGCCATCTCCAGCTACACCACCGGTGCGCTGAATATGCTGGAGCGCGATAAATCGAAAGAGGCTGAAGTCAATATCGATATGCTGACACATGCACTGGAAAAAGCGCAGGCACAGGCGCAGCGCGCCGGGCAGATTATCCGCAGTGTGCATACCTTCGTGAAGAAGCGCGAACCGATGCGTACCGCCGTCACCATCGAGGAATTAATCGATAACGTGGCACCGCTGGTCGAGCTGCAGGCGCAAAAATACTTTGTCTTCATCAAGATCGACATCCCGAACAATCTGCCCTCAGTACTGGCCGATCACGTCTTGCTGGAGCAGGTCTTGCTGAATCTGACCCGCAATGCGATTGAATCGATGCAAAACATCGCACCGGAAAAACGCGTATTGCGCATTGCCGCCGCGGTCGATGATGTGTCGGTACCGCCCAATGTGGTGGTCTCCATCAGCGATCAGGGGCATGGCATTCCACCGGAAGTGGCGGAACGTCTGTACTCGCCGTTCTTTTCTACCAAGGCAGACGGCATGGGGATGGGCCTGAGTATTTGCCGTACCGCAATAGAATTCCACGGTGGCACCCTGACCCATACTGATAATCCGGGTGGCGGCACCATCTTCCGTTTTTCACTTCCGACATTGCAAAATAGGTTGATCGAAACGACAATGCGTGCAAACCGCTGATAAACACAAGGTGGTTTGATGCTTATTTGATATTTTTACTGACAGGCAAGCGCATACGGCGCGACGCTGCGACAATGGCGCCAATCAGCAAGAGTTGAACAGTTCAGATGCACCCAGAGCTATACCCAGATACAACGCAACATCCGGTAGACCGACAGGATATTTAATGCTGCACATTATTGACGATGAAGAAGTAATCCGCGACTCGCTGATGTGGCTGGCGAAATCGCGTGGCATCCCAGCCACCGCTTACGACAGCGGCAAGGCTTTTCTCACCACGCTGGACAATATGGCACGTGCCACCAGCCCGCAAGGTCAATGCATCTTGCTCGACGTGCGTATGCCGGAAGTCAGTGGCGTCGCCCTGTTCGATTTGCTAACCTCACGCGGCCTGACCCAAACCTTCCCGGTCATTTTCCTGACCGGTCATGGCGATGTGCCGATGGCGGTCGACACCTTAAAACGTGGCGCTTTCGATTTCTTCGAAAAACCGTTCAACGACAACAAACTGATGGACCGCATACAGGAAGCACTCGCCTCCTCCGAACATGCGTCTGCCAGTGTCGCAATTCACACCCGTCTGGCGGCACTCTCAGGTCGTGAACGTGAAGTGCTGGACCTGATCCTGGAAGGCAAGATGAACAAAGTCATCGCCGACAAACTGGGCATCAGCATGCGTACAGTCGAAGTGCACCGCGCGCACATCTTTGACAAGATGAATGTAAAAACTGCAGTCGAACTAGCCCGTCTCTTAAAGTAAAATCAGACCATGCAAGGGGCGCGCACACTCAATATGCGCACCCTTGTGATCTTTCTGCTGTCCCCTAAACTGCAATTCCATTCCGGCGTGCCACGCTGATCGCCATGCATATCGTCAATATCCTGCTGCCCGACTTCCTGCTGATTTTGTTTGGCGCAGTATTGTTCCGTGTCACGAACTGGCATGCGGAATTCTGGATCGGGATGGAGAAGCTGATTTACTACGTGCTGTTCCCGGCACTACTGTTTTACTCAACCGCCCGCTCGCCGATCAACTTTGCCGCCACCGGTCAATTTCTGCAGGTTGCGATTGCCGCCTGCGTCACCGGCATCCTGTTTGGCTGGCTCGCCAAGCCGCTCTTCAAATCCGAACCGATGGTGTTTGAATCCGGCGTGCAAACCGCATTCCGCTTTAATTCCTATATCGCGCTGGCGATCGCCAGCCGTCTCGGCGGTACCGAAGGGACCTCGTTGATGGGCCTGGTGATCGGCTTTGCCGTCCCTTTATGCAATATGGCGGCGGTTCATGCACTGGTGAAAAACAAGGGCGGCCTGCTGCTGGAATTGCTGAAGAACCCGCTGTTGATGGCCACCATGGGCGGCGTCATCTTTAACCTGCTCGGCTTCCACGTACCAGAACTGGCGGGTGCCTTCCTGTCGCGTCTTGGCAATGCCTCGATTGCGCTCGGCCTGATCATGGTTGGCGCCGGCCTGCGCCTGTCCGGCTTGCAGGCCTCCAAGGGCATTGCAGCCTACTTCATCGCCGTCAAACTACTGATCGTACCGCTGGTCACCTACGGCCTGGGCCTGTGGCTGGGCTTGTCGACCGCACATTTACAGATGGTCGTAATGTTCGCGGCGCTGCCGACCGCATCCAGCGCTTACGTGCTGGCGGTGCGCATGGGTGGCAACGGTCCTTTTGTCGCCTTCCTGATTTCTGCCGGCACGCTGATTTCGATGGCGACCCTGCCCTTGTGGCTGGCCTTAATGCAATAAGGCTGGAATTTTCGGCTGCAGACCGCAGCGCAGTGCAGCATAATGCTGCTCGTTAGCAATTATCTTGCTCTCAGATTGAACTCAGGTCGCGCAATTGCATCGTAAAGCAGGCGGGGTCGATCTAGCGCCTGTTTCACTCGACCGTTACACGCGTCCGTATTCACACTGAATGACAGCATCAGGCATAGCAGCTCAGGGAATCTATTCAATGCAAAATTTCACTGTCCATCTGCATGAAGAAGCCGGCACCCTTGCACTGGGTGCTGCGCTGGCGCGCGCGCTGCAGCCGGGCCTGACGATTTATCTGCATGGCGATCTGGGTGCTGGCAAAACCGCATTAACGCGCGCCATGTTGCATGCGCTCGGGCACCAGGGCCATGTGAAGAGCCCGACTTACACGCTGGCAGAACCGTATACGATCACCATCCGGGACGAAGCCGTTCAAGTCATTCATTTCGATTTATACCGGATGGCCAGCGCCGAAGAATTCCTCGATGCCGGCTTCCGTGAATACTTCAATCACAAAACCATCTGCATTATCGAATGGCCAGAAAAGGCTGAAACGGTATTGCCGCCCCCCGATATCAGCGTTTCGCTCGCAGTTGCAGGCGAAGGGCGTGATGTAGAATTGCATGCGTTGTCCGCTCAAGGTGTTGAATGTCTGAATCGACTGAAATTCGCTCCCAACCTGTGAAAGCAAAAGTCCGCCGCACTGTCTTGAAGGCAGGTGGCACTTTGCTGATCTCACTGTTTTCCCCGCTGCCGGCCTACGCCTCGCAAATTCTGGCGGTCCGGGTCTGGCCTTCCGAGGATTACACCCGCGTCACGCTGGAAAACGATGCGAACCTGAAGACCAATCACTTCATCATCAAAGATCCGGAACGGCTGGTGGTGGATGTCGAAGGCATCGATCTGAATCCCACGCTGAAAAGCCTGATCGCCAAGATCCAGCCGAACGACCCCTATATCAAACAAGTGCGCGTCGGCCAGAACCGGCCGGGCGTGGTACGTCTGGTGTTCGACCTGAAGGAAGAAGTCAATCCACAGGTGTTTACGCTGGCACCGGTCGACAAGTATCAGCACCGGCTGGTGTTCGATCTGTATCCGGTGAACCCGCCTGATCCGATCGCCGCCCTGATAGAAAAAGGCCAGTGGTCGCTCGACAAACCGAACGAACCGACCATGCCGCCACCAGTGGCAGAAATCAAACCACCGTTTGCCGAACCGAAGACGGATCGCCTGCCGCAAGTCAGCCGCATGCTGACGATCGCACTCGATCCCGGCCATGGCGGCGAAGACCCCGGCGCAGTGGGTCGTGGCGGCAGCTATGAAAAACATATCGTGCTGTCTATCGCCAAGCGCCTCAAGGCCAAGCTGGAACAACATCCGAATATGCGCGTGATGCTGACGCGTGATGGCGATTATTTTGTGCCGCTGCATGTGCGCGTACAAAAAGCGCGCAAGGTCCAAGCCGATTTGTTTGTATCAATACACGCGGATGCCTTCGTGCAACCGACAGCGAATGGCTCCTCGGTCTTTGCGCTATCAGAAAAAGGCGCCAGCTCAACCGCGGCACGCTGGCTAGCCAACAAGGAAAATGCGGCCGATCTGATCGGTGGCACCAATATCAAGAACCACGACAAACAACTCGCCAGCGTCTTGCTCGACCTCTCGACCACCGCGCAAATCAATGACAGTCTGCGCCTCGGCAAAGCGGTCTTGAATGAAATCGGCGGCGTCAATCGCCTGCACAAAAATGCAGTAGAACAAGCCGGCTTTGCGGTATTGAAGGCGCCGGATATTCCAAGCATCCTGATTGAGACCGCGTTTATTTCGAACCCGGAAGAAGAAGCCAAGCTGAACGACGATGCCTATCAGGACCGGATGGCAGATGCGGTGGCGCAAGGGATCAGGAAGTACTTTGCGAAAAATCCACCGCTGGCGAAGGGCCGGATGATGTAAATGGCTCAGGTAAATAAAAAGTGCGCTGCCCGTATCCCGGCCCAGCGCACTTTTTTATTTGTTTCGTTTCACCGGAATATTAAGGCTGTTTAACTTCACTCTTCTTGAAGCGTTGCAAGAGTTTCCACAGCGCGCCCAGTGCTACCGGTACCGCTGCTGCACCGACACCGATCAGGACGATGGTATTCAAATGATCGCGAATAATAGGAATGTTACCGAACAGGTAACCGCCCACCACCAGCAAACCGACCCACAATACCGCGCCGATACAGTTGAATAACTGAAAACGGAAGAAAGTCATTTCCGACACACCGGCAATAAACGGCGCGAAGGTACGGGCGATAGGCAGAAAGCGCGCCAGTATCAGTGTCTTGCCGCCATGTTTCTCATAGAAAGCATGGGTTTTGCGCAAGGCATCGCGGTCCAGCCAGCGGTAATCATGGGTGAAGACCTTTTCACCGATGGCATGGCCTATCCAGTAATTCACCGTATTACCCAGAATCGCGGCGGCCATCAGCAAAGCCAGTAGCAGCCATAAGTTCATACTGCCGGAAGCGCAAAATGCACCCGCGATAAACAGCAAGGTATCACCAGGCAGGAAGGGAAAGACCACCAGACCGGTTTCACTAAAGATAATGGCAAACAGAACGACATAAATCAGCACGCCGTACTGTTCGATAAAAGTGCCTAAATACTTGTCGACATGCAAAATCATGTCGAAGAACTGCATGAATTCCATAATTTTCCTTGGTAGCGGCAGAATGATACACCAGCGGCAGGACCGGCAGGCACCGTAGAAAGACCCCAGGCTGCGCGCACAGTTCACTGCACAAGCTCGCCGTCCGGCGATCTAATCAGAAGTTATAATCTGCCTATGCAAGCAACTACCCAACCCTTCCGGCCGATACAGCCACTCTCCGACCAACTCATTTCGCAAATCGCCGCCGGCGAGGTAGTCGAACGCCCGTCGGCCGTCGTCAAGGAATTGCTGGAAAACGCACTCGATGCCGGCGCCACGCAAATCAGCGTGCGGCTGGAGCAAGGCGGCGTCAAACGTATCGCGATTACCGACAATGGGCGTGGCATTGCACCGGAACAACTACCGCTGGCGCTGGCACGCCACGCGACATCCAAGATCAACTCACTGAATGAGCTGGAAAATGTCGCGACGCTGGGCTTCCGTGGTGAAGCACTGGCCTCGATCGCATCGGTCGCGCAGCTGACGCTGACCTCGCGCACCGCCGACGCCGCACACGCATGGGAAATCGCCGGCGTGCAAGGCAGCGATCAAAAAAATACCGTCGCGCCTTCATCCGGCGCCCCCGGCACTACCGTCGATGTACAGGATTTATATTTCAATACGCCAGCGCGCCGTAAATTCCTCAAGACCGATCAGACTGAGTTCGGACATTGCGCAGAAGTCGTGCGGCGCATCGCGCTATCGCGCCCGGATGTGTCATTCTCGCTGTCGCATAACGGCAAGACCGTCGATCACTGGACGATCAACGACATCGCCAAACGCAGCGCACACATTCTCGGTCATGAGTTTTCCGAAGCACGCCTGCCGATAGAAGAAACTGCCGGCCCTCTGCATCTGCACGGCTACATCGGTTTGCCGACGGCATCCAAGGCCCGTGGCGACGCCCAGTATTTTTACGTCAACGGTCGCTTTGTGCGCGACAAATTGCTGATGCATGCAGTGCGCTCCGCTTATCAGGACGTATTGCACGGTGATCGTTATCCCTCGTATGTCATCAGTCTGGATCTCGATCCGGCACTGGTCGACGTCAATGTGCATCCGTCTAAAATTGAAGTGCGTTTCCGCGACAGCCGCGCCGTGCATCAATTCGTCTTCCATGCGGTCAGTCGTGCATTGGCACAAACCTCGGCTACCGCGTTTGGCGCAGTACCATCGCCGACACCGGCGCCATCCGGCGCCTTGCCTTGGCTGCGCGATCAGCAGCAAACCACTTTTGCTCCGCAATTCCAGCAACAGTATGGCGTCGCACAAACTACCGCAAATTACGGTGCCTTGTTTAATAGCGATACTGCCGTCAACGGTGGCAATGAGAGCACAGCATCATTCCCGGCCTTTACAGGCAGCCCGGTGCAAGCCATGTCGGACGAGGAATTCCCGCTCGGCTTTGCCCTGGCGCAATTGCACGGCATCTTCATCCTCGCGCAAAACACCAAGGGGCTGGCGCTGGTCGATATGCATGCCGCTCATGAACGCATACTGTACGAGCAACTAAAAAATGCATTGGATGACAATGCAATGCAGGTCCAGCCGCTGCTGATCCCGATCACCTTCTATGCTGATGATGTCGAAGTCGGCACCGCCGAAGACAGCAAGGAAACCCTGCTCTCGCTGGGCTTCGATATCGCCGTGATATCGCCAACCACATTGGCAATACGCGCGGTACCGACGCTGCTCAAAAACGCAGATGCGCAATCGCTGGCGCGTGATGTCTTGCGCGATGTACGCGAGTACGGTGGTTCGCGCGTGCTAGTAGAAAGACGTAATGAATTGCTCGGCACGCTGGCTTGCCATACCGCCGTGCGCGCCAACCGCATGCTGACCGTGCCAGAAATGAATGCACTGCTGCGCCAGATGGAAGCCACCGAACGCGCCGACCAATGCAATCATGGCCGTCCGACCTGGGTACAGCTGGGCTTGTCCGACCTCGACAAACTCTTCGAGCGCGGACGTTAAGATGCCGGCAAAACCACTGGTCGTCTCCATCATGGGGCCGACTGCGTCCGGCAAGACTGCCGCTGCACTCGCCATCGCGGAAAAAATCCCGGCCGAAATCATCTCCGTCGACTCCGCCCTCGTCTATCGCGGAATGGATATAGGCACGGCCAAACCCAGTGCACAAGAACTGGCACAAGTACCGCATCACCTGATCGACATCCTCGATCCGCTCGACTCGTATTCCGTCATGCAATTCCGTCAGGATGCGCTACGCCTGGCGGCGGAAATCAATGCGCGCGGCAAATTGCCGCTGCTGGTCGGTGGCACCATGTTGTACTTCAAGGGCTTGAAGGATGGACTGGATGCATTGCCGCAGGCCGATGCCGTATTGCGCGCGGAACTGGATGCGGAAGCGGCGGCGATAGGCTATCCGGCCATGCACGCGAAGCTGGCGGCACTCGATCCGATTACCGCAGAGCGACTCAAGCCAAATGATTCGCAACGCATACAACGCGCACTGGAAATCATCGCGCTGACCGGCCAGCCGATGTCAGCCTTGCTGGCGCAGGCACCGAAAACAGAGCTGCCTTTCACGCTATTGCCCATCGCGCTGGAACCATCCGATCGCAGCGTCCTGCATGCGCGCATCGCGACGCGTTTCGATGCGATGCTCAAAGGCGGCGCGCTGCTGGATGAAGTCAAAGCCCTGCGCGCGCGCGGCGACCTGCACCTGGGCTTGCCGTCCATGCGCTGCGTCGGTTATCGCCAGAGCTGGGAATATCTGGACGGTGCCTACAGCCTGGCAGAACTGCGCGAACGCGGTATCGCCGCCACCCGGCAACTGGCGAAACGACAACTGACCTGGCTGCGCTCGATGGAAGACCGGCACATCATCGATTGCCTGGCCCCCGCTGCAGCCGGCACCATCCTGCAACAAATAGAAATCGCGCAAAATCGCGCCTGATTGCAAATTCCACAAGCTTTTTACAGGCCGGAAACCCCGGAGCCGGCACGAATTTCTTCGAATATCTGAGAACTAATAGGATTTGGATATTGACAGCAGAGGCCAAAAACGCGATAATTTTCGGCTATCTGGTGATATAGCTCAGTTGGTTAGAGCACAGCACTCATAATGCTGGGGTCGGTGGTTCAAGTCCACCTATCACCACCAAGAACATGCTTCCGGAGCAATCCGGAACATACAAAAACCCGCTCTCAGCTCAGGCTGAAGCGGGTTTTTTGTTGCGCGCGCAGCTTGCGCCCTATTTACTGGATGCCCGCGACTTGCGGCTATAACGCTCCAGCACTTCAAATATCGCCATCCCCAACACCATCGCTGCAACAAAGATGATGGTTTTACTATTACCTATGGTCAGCGATACCAGTGCCGGCCCCGGACAATAACCGGCCAGCCCCCAGCCGACACCGAATGCCAGACCACCGCCTACCAACCGTCGGTCTATCTGCGTAGCCTGCGGCAAACGTAAGGCATCGCCCAGCAGAGTCTTGTTGCGCCGAGCGGCAATGCGGAAGGCGATCAGGCCGATCAGTATCGCGCCGCCCATCACAAAAGCCAGCGACGGGTCCCACTGCCCGCCCAGATCCAGAAAGGCGATCACCTTGGCAGGGTTGGCCATGCCGGAAACGATCAGCCCTATGCCGAAGATCAAACCCGCCAGTAATGCCATCAGTATGTGCATGTCCTGCTCCTTAAGCGATCAGATGACGCACGATGTACACCGTCAGGAAGCCGGCCGCCATGAATGCCAGCGTCGCAACTAGTGAGCGCAAGGACAGGCGCGACAAGCCGCAAACACCATGGCCGCTGGTACAACCAGCGCCGTAACGCGTGCCCAGTCCGACCAATAAGCCTGCGGCGATCAGGCTCGCATGATTGGCGTCGATGGTGGCTTCAGGCAAGGGACGGAACAAGGCAAACAGCAAGGGTGCCGACAGTAGACCGAGCAAAAAGGCGATGCGCCAGAGCATGTCACCCCTGACCGGTCGCAACAGGCCGCCGAGGATGCCGCTGATGCCAGCGATTTTGCCGTTGAATAATATGAAGATGGCTGCGGCCAGGCCTATCAGCAGGCCGCCGGCCAATGAACTCCAGGGCGTAAAGTGCAGCCAGTCTATCGTCATGATTTTTTCCTTTTCGCAGGCGCACAGAACTGTTGATACAAGACTGCAATCACGGCCATCGCCTCTTTGCTTGCCATGCTGTAATAAATTTGTTTGCCTTCGCGCCGCGTCAGCACCAATTCTTCTTCGCGCAATACGGTCAATTGCTGCGACAGCGTCGGCTGACGTATCTCGGTCATTGCTTCCAGTTCGCTGACGCAATACTCGCCCTCACACAACTGGCATAGCAATAGCAATCTATCGCGATTCGATAAAGTCTTCAGCAAGCCACACGCGCGGGACGCAGCCTGCTGCAAAGCTTCCAGATCCACACTTGTTCCCATACACCCTACTCTTTACAGGTAAAACATTATTCAATTGTTTATTATATATTTTTATATAATGTAAAAGAAAAATAAAGCAGCCTTTTAGACAGGCTGCTGTGAGTTCAGATTTGCAATCATGCAGAGCCGCATGCGGTAGCTATGCCTTTCAACACCCCGGGTGTTCGCACCTTCTTCCCTGCTGCTCTTCTGGCCGCAGCGTCAAACGCATTGTCCAGATAACCGCCATAGAGCCCGGCGATGTCACCACCAATAATCGGTGCTGCCAGCATGCAACCTGTAGCGTCTACAAAGATGACGGTAGGCGCGACGAATACTTTATACATCTGCGCGATGCCGCGTTGATTGCTTGCCGCACCATCCCAAGCGCTGACACTCTTCGTACTGCTAAGATCGACTTCGCGAATAATTGCGCGTTGTTTGCGATTGCCATCCCGTAATAAGGGCTGCAAATAATTATTCCGTACGACGTGACAGTAGGGGCAACCGGGTAATGAAAAAAACAAAATGATAGGCTCGCCTTCGCGCTGTGCCTGCGCGCTGTCACGCGCCAGATCACTGAGCATAGGAATTAGGTCTGATTTGTCAGCAGCGCTGGCCGACACGCCTGCTAACAGACCGCATAGCAAGGACAGGATGATTAATCTGATGCGCATCACTATCCTCAATCCTGTTCAGCAAACTTGGCGATGTCGTCAAAGTCTTCATCGAGAATTTCACCGACATCAACGCGACGCAGCATGCCGCGTTTGTCGAATACATAGTTGACCGGTAAGCCCTGCCGTTTCCCCAACACCTTTTCCAGCGCCAGATAATCGGTGCTGACCGGATGCGTCAGCTGATACTTCTGCACCCACTTGAGTGCTTTATCTTTTTGCTGCGGGTCTTTGCTTTCTATATTGACGCCGATCACCGTCAGCTTGTTCATATTCTTGCTATACAGTTTTTGCAGCTTAGGTGCCTCATTCGCACAGAACGGACAATACGAAGCGAAGTAGGCGATGACGATCACTTTGCCACGCAACTTAGCCGGGTCTATGCTCTGACCATCCAGCGTCTTCAGTATCGGCAACACCGGTGTATCGCCCGGCCTGACTTCAGCAGCAGACGCCACGCTGCTGACGCCTATGCACAGCATGCATATCGCATTCAACAGTAGTGGCGTCAAAAACTTATTCATATCCGTTCAGACTCAGTCAGCGATGCCGGGATTACCTTCCATACCGACGATGCGCGGTGTATTCAATTTGCGTGGCGTGACGACCTTGTTGCTACGTAACCATTGGGCGACCACATCCCACACCGGCTCGCCGGACGCACCTTCTGCTACCGGCGCCCAACCGGCAACCTTATAGATCTTGTTCGCATCGACCAATTTGCCATCCAGGCGCATATCTTGAATACGCGCGCCCATTTTTTCTTTCGGTGCAATGGTGTAACTCATACCGCCGACCCGCACCATATCGCCACCCTGCTGATAGTAAGGATCGGGATTAAACAGATTGTCAGCCACATCTTCCAGTATGGTTTTGATGGTGGCGCCGCTCATATCGGTCAGCGTGCTATGTGAATAAGTCGTCGCAGTCTGATCCATCAGATGTTCCATCAGGATAGGACTGTCCGGCAGCAGCGATGTGCCCCAGCGGAAGCCGGGAGAAAACGCAATGTCGGCACCTTTCACATCCATCAAGGCATCGACGATCAGTTGGTCGAAGGTACCGTTGAAATTACCACGGCGATACAAAGTCCCTTCGGTCATGGCCAGACGTTCGTTCAGCTTGGTTTCGTAAGGCGCGCGTATCTTCGTGATCAGCGCATCCATTTCTTTGTCGGCTGGCAGGAAGTTGGAGAATACCGGCAGCAAGCGGTATTTATAGCCCTGCACTTTGCCACCGCGCACGTCGAAATCGAGTACCCCGAGGAATTTGCTATTGCTACCGGCATTCGTGACCAGCGTCTTGCCGCCCGGATTAGTAACGATCACCGGTGCCGGTATGCCGTCATGCGTATGACCGCCCATGATGGCGTCTATGCCGCGCACACGCGAAGCCATTTTGAGATCGACGTCCATCCCGTTATGCGAGAGCACGACCACGACTTTGGCGCCCTTGCTGCGCGCTTCGTCGACCATCTTTTGCATATTCTCTTCCTGTATGCCGAAGCTCCACTCCGGCACCAGGTAACGCGGGTTCGCAATCGGCGTATATGGGAAGGCCTGACCGATGATGGCGATTTGCACGCCGTTCATTTCTTTCAGCACATAGGGTGGGAACACCGGATCGCCAAAATCGGTGGTCTTGATGTTTTGCGCAACAAAATCGATTTTGCCTTTGAAATCTTTCTCGACGATTTCCTTGACGCGTTTGTCGCCCAGCGTCATTTCCCAGTGTGCGGTCATGACATCGACGCCCAGCGCCAGACAGGCATCCACCATATCCTGACCATTGGTCCACAAGGCTGTGGCCGAACCCTGCCAGGTATCGCCACCGTCCAGCAGCAAGGCACCAGGGCGGCCCGCCTTCATGCGTTTGACCAACGTAGATAAATGCGCGAAGCCGCCGACCTTGCCATAGGTCTGTGCCGCTTTTTCAAAATTCAAATAACTGAAGGCATAGGCTTCCGGTGTATTTGGTTTGACGCCGACTTCCTTCAGTAATTTTTCGCCGACCAGATGCGGCATACGTCCGACCGCGTCGCCTATGCCCAGATTGACATTCGGTTCGCGGAAATAAATCGGCTTCAGTTGCGCGTGGCAATCAGTAAAGTGCAAGAAGTGGACATTGCCAAAACGCGGCACGTCATACAGTCTGGCTGCGGAAGGCGCCGCCAGTGCACCTTTGGAATCCAGCAACATACCGCCAGCCGCTGCGATACCCATGACCTGGATGAACTCTCGACGATTCAAACCCATTTTTTCCTCTGATAGTTTCTGACTCGCCGTGCGGCAGAGTGAATCAGCTCAAAGCACAGCAATATTTACTGTGTACTGCGACTGTGCTTTGAGCTTGCCTGCGCAGGCTTACTTATTGACGGGCGAAGCAGGATCCAGCAACAGTGCCATCACATCCTTGATTTGCTTCTCTTGCAGGATGCCGTTATGGCCGAAGCGTGGCATGTTCGAGCATGCGGTAAAGGCCTGTGCGTTATAAATCTTGGCCCAGGTGTACTTCAGCATGTCTTCGCTCTGGCCACGGATTTTTCCGTATTGATAGAGAGAAGGTCCGATGTTGCCAAATGAAATTTCCGCCTTGCTGATTTGGTGACAGGCGTAGCAATTGCCACCGTTGACGCTACCGACCGCATCAGACGATTGCATGCCGCGACCATTCTGTGCGATCTTTTCGCCTTCTTTCCAGTCACCCAGATACTTGCCATCCGCCGGATATTTCACTTGCTTCAGTTGCGATGCTTCCAGTGCCGCCGCCTTGTCTTTCGGCGCATCGCTCGGGTACTCGCTACAGAGTTGCTGCGCCTCATCCTGGTTCAGCATACGTTCCATCGTCGCCGGACCTTTGGATTTGAAATCGGCCTTCAGCATGGCAATGGTTTCCTTGCCATAGTCGGTATCGGCCGCCACGGTCGCGCAACCAGCTATGGTTACGACAGATGCTATTAAGATGCCTATTTTTTTCATATCGCCTCCCTATCGTTTCAGCGCCGGGCCGTTATAGACGCCACCATCGGCGCTCTTGGCCAGGAACATCGTCACTGCGGTGATGACGTCAGAACCGTATAGCGGTTCAGGGAAGCGCTGTTGACGGAAGCAATCGTTCAGACGATGCTGCATGGTGCGCACTTCCCCTTGCGAAACACGATAAGCAGGCCAGGTGCCATAAGCGGCCTGTGCATTGCTCTTGTTCAGCAGGTTGGGCAGATCTTGCAGACGGATACGCTGATTGTCGACCGCATGGCAGGTAGCGCAGGCAAAGTCATGTGAGCCGGCACGATAGAAGAAGATCTTTTTGCCGATTTCATAGGCGCGCTTTTCTTCCGGATGATTGGTCGAGACTGACATCTTCATGCCGCGCGATTCGGACGTGATGTAGGCCACCATCGGTTCGATGTCGGACGGCTTGCCAGCTGAGCCGAATGGCATCTTCACCGCCTGCTCACGTGTCAAACCTTGCAGGGTCATGCGGCAATGAATCAGACGCTGCTCCAGATCCATCACTTTGTTGACGTCCTTGAAGTAACGCGGCAGTTCGGCATACGCGCCTTTGACTACGCCCGCGCCTTTACCCAGATCGCATTGTTCCAGGCTGACGTTCTTCGGCCCGGCCTTGCTACGCCACAGCTCTTCGCCACGCATTTCCCATAGTTCGGCCGGATTACCATCCGCCAGTAACTGGCGATATTTGGCAATTTCATCGGTAGTCGATTGCGCCAGTACCGATGCCGTTGCACCGAGTGCGACCGCCATCGCCAGATACAAGCTGGCTTGTCTCAAGTCTCTCCGTATCATTACGCCTCCTCAAATTTAAGTGGATGCGGTCTGATGCCGCATTCGTATCACTTGGGACCTGCTGCTCCCGTTTTCTTGCGTATTTCAGTTGCTGTTACAGATTCAGTGTCAGGAAACCACTGCTTCATCGGTACGGCTATCGCCCTTATTGTCGGTCCAGCTGATAACGACCTTGTCGCCTTTGGCGCCACCTTTGAACTTGAATGACAAAAACGGATCTTTTGAAATCGACGTGCCCATCAACATATCCAGCACAACTTTGTCATTGCACTTGGCAGTCAGTGTCTGGATGAAGTGAGCAGGTACGGCGGCGCCGGAAGCATCTTTGCGTTGACCTGTTTCCATATCGTGGCGCATCAAGACCTTCACCTCAACCACGTCGCCTGTTGCGTTCGCGCGTATGCGCATCGGATTTCCCATGATGATTTCCTCAAAAATTGGTGTAGATAAACAGCTCGCCCAGTGTCACGCGCTAGCGTGCGAGTGACAGCGGCATTAACCGCCGCAGCCGCCGAGCGTGACCTTGATCTCCTTGCTGGCGATCAGCCATTTGCCATTCGCCTTGACCAGTGCATGCACATTCGAGGTACCGCCCATCTTGACGCGGGTACTGACGTTGGCCTCGGTGCCAGCTGGCAGCGTGATGGTGGCGGACAACGGTGTCGGGTTCTTCTCCACCAGGATCGCCATGAATTCGGTGTTCGGCACATTGCTCGATACCGACACTGGAACGACCGCACCGTTTTCTGCGATATCCGGACCATTGACTGCGATGTCGGTACTGATCGCGGCTTTATCTGCACCCAATGCAGCCAACGCTTCCTGCAGCGACTTCGCATCGAAACCACTGGATTTCCAGTCAGCCGCCAGCACATCTGTCGGCTTCAATATGCCTGCAGTGATAGCCAATCCGAGTACCGTTGCTATGCGCAACGCGTCACGTCGTTTCTCATTCATTAGATTCTCCTCTTGAAAAATTAATGCCATCGCCGGATGGCATGACTACCACTTACTTCACTTGTGCCAGTGCTTTGCTCAGGCGATCCTTGTTCATGACGAAGCTCTTCGACAATTTGTCTGCCTCGGCTTTAGCGGCATCCAGGTTGCTAGCTTTACCAACCTGAATCACACCCGCCATACCCATTGTTTTATGTGGATCGCAAACATAAACATACACGCCCTCTTGCGACAGCGACACTACAATTTCTTCATCCATCTTGCCCTTCCACTCCTTGGCACCTGCTGGCACCAGAGTGGATGCACTGTTGTGCGCTGCATCAGTTTTGATGAATTTAACGGTGTCGCCTTTTTCCGCTTTTAGAAAGGTAGGCTCAAATGACATCATGCCGTCCTTGCCGTTATTGACCATCTTTACCTGATGTTCGGCTGCCGACACGTTCAATGAAATCAATGCCAGAGTCATCGCGCTTACCAGTTTGTACATGCATATCTCCTTGTTTTTAGTTTTGCTTGCTTCACGTTCAAATTCACACTACAGATTGCTTATCTTCGCTGCGTTTATTTGGCCCCACTCAAGATCCAGCTGAGCATGGTCTTCATATCCTCATCCTTGACATGTGCCTGCGCCGGCATAGGGATAGGTCCCCACACGCCGCTGCTACCGTTCTTCAGCTTTGCTGTCAGCGCGGCCTGTGCGCTTGCATCACCTTTGTACTTAGCCGCTATCTCATTAAAACCCGGACCTATCAGTTTGCCGTTGACGCCATGGCAGGCGACACAGGCATACTGCTTGGCCAAAGCCAGCCCATCCACCTTGGCCGCTGCGGCTGGCTTAGCGGGTGCAGCCATTGCCAGCTTTTGTTCAGCGCTGATAGCAGAGAGTGGCTTGGTCGGTGCCGGCTTGGTGGTATCCACCCCGCGCACTTCGCCGAAGGTCCGATTTTGTAGTTGGATATTGCCGTGTGCGTTGCGCGATGGCTCCGGCAAGCTGGAACGCAAGTCGCTGCTGGTTTTGCAATCCTTCATGCAAGCCACGCTTTTCACATCGGGCTTACCTTTGATATCCCACATTCCGTGCTGACGCGTCATGCCATTGCGGTTCGGCATCAGCTGCTGCACTTCGGCGATGTTTTTGTCGGATAGCGTGAAATCATCCGGCAGGATTTCTGCCATGTTCAGGATGTAAGCTGTGACCGCATACACCTCTTCCGTTGTCAGCGTCTTCGGCGCAGTCCATGGCATTGCACGATTGATGTAATCCCACAGAGTGGAGACCGTAGGCACCTTCATGATGGTGGTGCGTTGCGGCTGTTTGTTGTTCGACAAGGCAGCGACATGACCACTCTTGATATCTTCTTTGGTCGTGCCACCGACGATAGGCGTGAACACTTCATTCGACTCGCCAAAAGTGCCGTGACAGGACGCACATTTACCTTCCCACACGGCCATCCCTTTCGCGACCGTGCCGGAACCCGGCGGCAAACCTTTGAAGTCAGGCCGCACATCGATATCCCATGCCGCGATTTCTTTCGCCGTCGCAGGACGACCTATATTGGTATAAGCCGCTTGCGCCCACAACGTCGAGCTGCTTGCCGCCAGCAGCAGCGCGACGACAGTTTTAGTAAACCTGTACATTCGACACCTCTCCTGACTCGGCTACTTTCCACGACTGGATTGCATTGTTGTGATAAATCGAACGTGTGCCGCGCACTGCGCGCAGTTCGTTGATCTTCGGTTGCACGTAACCAGTGTCATCAATCGCACGGGACTGCAAGACGGCGGGAGCACCGTCCCATACCCAATTGATGTTGAAGCGCGTCAGGCACTTGGTATTGATCGGGCCTTCCAGTCTTGCGGTGCGCCAGTTGCGCCCACCATCGACCGATACGTCGACACGCTTGATCTTGCCGCGCCCTGACCATGCGAGGCCGGTGATGTTGTAGAAACCCTGATCCAGCAGCATCTGACCGGCAGATGGGGTGGTGATCACCGATTTGCATTCCTGTATCGATGTGTATTGGCGATACATGCCATCCGGCATCGCGTCGATGTAGTGGATAGCTTCGTCTTTGGTGCCATATTCCTTGTCACCGACTTCGATGCGACGCAACCATTTGACCCAGGACACGCCTTGCACGCCCGGTACTACGAGGCGCAGCGGATAGCCATTTTCCGGCCGCAGCATTTCACCGTTCATGCCCCACGCCACTATCACGTCGTCCAATGCGCGGTCCATGCCGATGGTGCGCGTCATGCTCGAGCCGTCCGCACCTTCAGCCAGTATGAATTTGCCATTCTTCTTGTCGTAACCGCAGTCTTCCAGCAAGACCGACAAGGGAACCCCGGTAAATTCGCAGCAGCTCAACATGCCATGCGAATACTGCACGGTAGGCACCGCGACATTACCCCACTCCATCGCCGTGTTGGCACCGCATTCGATAAAGTGCATGCGCGAGACCGATGGCAGACGCATCAGGTCATCCATGGTGTAGACCTTAGGATTTTTAACCAGACCATTGATCATGAAGCGATGCTTGCTTGGATCAATGTCATGCCAACCCTGATGGTGCCGTTCGAAATGCAAGCCGCTCGGCGTGATAATGCCGAACAAGCCTTGCAAGGGGGCGAACGATACGGACGCAGCAGATACCCGCGTCAAACCCGGCGACTCGCGCCGCAACAGATTGGTTTCGTATTTGGAAGGCACGCCATAGCCATTGGTCGCCACCGGCTGACCAAGCGTGATGGAATGCTCAGGGAGAGTCAGTATATTGGGATCGCCGTCAGCGATGCCGCCCGCCTTGCTTTGCGCGAACGTCAGGCCGCTGGCCACGGCTGTGCTGGCCGCCAGAAAGCTCTTGCGCAAGAAGCCCCGGCGCTCTTCACTCAAACCATTTGCTGTGATTTCCTGGGCCAGCTGCGGGTCCACGAAATTCTCCGGCGCGCGCACGATGCGTCCCGCCTTTACTGCGTCCTTTGTCATCCGTCGTCTCCTACGGCAGTTTTATCTGGTTGTTCCAGACTTTAATTTTGTGCCCATACAATCATATGTACCTATATAACTATATGCGCATATACGGATTATTTATACCGTTTTTTTATTATTTATTTTTATCTGGCTGCTACGCGTCGCTTTGGCGCCACTGGCGGCAAGCTGAGAACCGGCGATTGCACACCGATTTGTGCAGCTACGCGGCCACATACTGCCTTGCACAAATCAACGGTCTTCTCATCATCAACACGGTAGTACACCTGCGTGCCTTCTTTCCGCCGCGCGAGAATTTTTGCGCGGTACAGCATATTGATCTGGCGTGACACATTGGCCTGCGTCGATTCCACTTCGTTGACAATGTCACCTACCGAGCGCTCGCCATTGCAGACTGCGTACAAGATTTTCAGACGTGTCGGTTCGCAGAGCAAAGAGAAGTAATTCGCCACTTCTTCGAATAACTCACTCATTTCTTCTTTGTTGAAATTTTTGTCCACGACACACGTCCGATAAATGAATTGATGTACTAGTTAAATAGGTAATTCAGTAAATAATTTACAGCTCGGTTAAGCATACGCCATTAAGGTTTGATGTAAGCGTAACCTTCTTGTATCTGCAAGCGTGCCACTTCGGCTACACCGGAGGGAACGATGGTCGCTTCCGGTATGACTTGCTTCTTGTCTATATTGCGGGTTTCCAGCGTGTTATTGCAAATGCGAAATTGCACATGGTCTTTATCCGACAATTCCTGCACTGCGATGTCATAAGGATTGCCGTTTTTATTCTTGGCCCCCTCCAACAGGAAATCGATGCCGGCACCATGTGCCACCACAATAATCTTGGCCTTGGGGTTGGCGTTCAAATGATTGCGGATATTATTCAGCGCCTGCGTCGCCACTGCACTATCGGTGATGTGATACACCACTTTCTCTTCGCGTTCGGCGGCCACTGCCAGACCCACCGTGGCCCAGAACAGTAACAGCAAGGCTGTGCGTATCATCTTCATCATGGTCTCCTGTCTTTTTAAACTATCCCTTTAGCAGCTAGGGCTTATCCAGACTTTCTTTTTCCATCAATATATATGTTCCATACGCATTCAGGCGATTTGCCTGATCGAAGGCCGGGTATTTCTCGAACCGGCTCCAATCGGTCTTAGTATAAGCCTCTTCAAACGGCTGCATCTCGGCCACCGCTACGCCCATTTTCTGGCGTAGGAAAATCAGGTAATCACGTGTCAATTGCATATCCTGCAATGGCTGGCTGGACATTTTTCCATGGCCTGGCACCACCAGCGCCGGTTTCATTTCCAGCATACGATCCAACGCCTCCAGCCACACCTTGCTATTGGCTTCGCCGACAAATGGAATCCGCCCGGTGAAGAACAAATCACCTGCAAACAAGACCTTATCTTCTTCGACGTACAACATGATGTCTTCGGCGGAATGCGCACCGCTGCTATCCACCACCCGGAAGTGCAGGCCACCCATTTCGAACGATATGACTTTGCCATCCTTGAAGTTCAACCAACGATCGGCCGGTATCAACTGCGTGTTCTCGTTCACCCATGGCGCCAGATCGTTGCGGCGCTGCTTGAGTCGTTCCTGCGTCAGATCCGAGTTCAAGGCGGCGCGACCGTTTTCATGCGCCCAGACTTCTGCTCCTTGCGCCTTGAACGCCTGCAAACCATAAAAATGATCCGCATGGTAGTGACTGATAATGACGCGCTTCACTGGCAAGGGCGTAATTCTCTTAATCGCCTTCAGCATCGCGCCACCCAGCACTGGCGTGGCCAGCGCGTCAAAGACGACTACGCCATCTTTGGTAAGGACGAAGCCGGCATTCGACATGTACCCTTTGTTGGCGGCAGTCGCCATACCGGCAGTGCCCTGAAAGTAATACACATGGGGCGAGATCTTGATCGGACGCAGCGTGATCTCATCCGCCGCTGCGGCACTGCGCGCGCCCAGCAATGCCAATACCAGCAAAGCCCAACCCAATACCTTGTGCTGCCCCGGCATATCATCTCCTCTACGACGGTAGTGATCGCAGTCGATCACGCAATAGAACACAAATTAATTATATAGTTATATACGCAAATATATACCCAAATGCTGGCAAAGCAATACAGTTTCACCCAGTCGCGCTTAAAACTCGCCGGCCGCGCCACGCTCCATCATTTTCCACATGGTGTCGCGCACCTGCATGACAGACTTGCGTAGTTCTGGCGGCATCTTGCGCCCCATCTTGATCAGCATGTCCATGTTCAGCGCATAGATCCACAAGCCATCTTCTTTTTCGACGACGGTCAGACGGCACGGCATATAGGCTGCCATGTGCGGCGAGAAATCTACCATTTGCCGTGCAATCACAGGGCTACAGTAGGAATACACTTTGAGGAATTTTTCTGGCTTGCCTGAGCGCAGCGACAATTCCTTCGACAGGAAGAACTCTCCGACCGACTTGATATTGTCTTCCGCTGCCACACTGGTAAACGCCTGTTCTACTTCGGCGATGCTCACACCATCCTTGACCTTGCGCTCCCAGGTGGTCGCCGCTGCAATATCACCATCCGTATCAACCCAGCGCTGCCACACATGCAGCGCTTCTCCGCCGGCGCCATCTTCCGTATTGTTGATAGCGCGCAGCGTACCGCAGGCGCTCAGACTAGCGAGCACGACGCTTAAGGACAAAAGCTTGATCCAGTAATTTATTTTCATTACAACTAATCTGACTTGGTTGGCTGGCCGTATCGACGGCGATGGTTCTCTGGCTGCCGTACTATACCGCGCCCGGCCGCCAGTCTCTATCAGGAAATACACCGCCCATTACAGCTGCCAACTTTTTGCTGCGCCCTACTGGCTCAGACCGCGCGCATCGATAGGCCAGATGCACTCGACCACATCACGCCGGTAGCCTACGTATTGCTGATACAGATTGGCCGTCGGATCGCAATGCCCATGAATCAGGAACAGACGTTCGCCCAGATAGTCACGGCTGTCACCAGCCGCGATCTGCAGTACGCCGTGTTCATCATTGGCTGCCTTGTATTGCAGTTGCCCGCCCAGATCGCCTGGTCGCAGTACCGGCAGACCGGAATCCACTGCTACACCTTTGAGCCCGACGTCACAGACAGCTAGTCCAGCTTTGGCGGTACTCATAATCGTACTGGCGATGAATAGACTATGTGCCGGCTTCCAGCCGCCGAGCCAGTCTTTCGAGCCGTAATCACCATCCATGAATATATATGAGCCGGGCTGGATCTCGGTATAGACGCCACTGCTGACGTCGAACTCCGCAGTGCCGGTACCGCCACCGGTAATCACCTCACACCGGATACCGCGTGCGGCGAGGAATTGCACATACTGTGCGGTGGCATGGGCGGCCTTGGTCGCCGCTTCTTTGCGCTGCTCCCAGCTGGCCAGATGCTGGATACCACCGTGATACGCCTGCAAACCACCAAAGCGTAAGCCGGTATATGAACTAATACGATCCACCAGCGCGGCCAGCGCATCATTGCCTTGCACACCGCAACGTCCCTGGCCGATATCGACTTCCGGCAAGACTGTAATCAAGACACCGGCTGCGCTCGCGGCCTTGCCCAAGGCATCCACCTGCGCCACATGATCCACGCATACGCTGAGTCGCACATGCGCGGCCAGTTCTAGCGCCATCGCCACCTTGTCGGCACCGACGAACTCATTACTGATATGGATGCTCGTCACACCCTTGGCGGCGAAGGGATACGCCTCGCTCATTTTCTGGCAGCACACGCCGACCGCTCCCAGCTCCAGTTGCGCCAGCGCTATCGCCGTTGATTTGTGCGCCTTCGCATGTGGCCGCAAGGCGACGCCGTGACTGCGCGCCAATTCCGCCATGCGTCTGGTATTGGCATCAAACGCATCCAAATCCAGCACCAGAGCGGGCGTACTGACTTGCGCAATCGGGTCACCGATACGGGCAAAAGGGGGTGGCTTGAGGGTTGATACATCTGGCATGGGGACTCCGTATTGAATAAGCAGCTTGAGTAGCTAAGTTAAATGTTTGCCGTCAGGAAATTTTAGCTTGAGCTCCTGAACGGCGTTTGTACGCAAAATGCCAATTCAGGTAGTAATTTGGCATTTTTTGAAAAAAATCATGGCAACTTGCTCCCAGCAATTGACATTTTTTTTCAAGTGTATATTGTATTCAATATTCTAAATGCATAGATCGCAAAATCTGCGCCTCCATGCTTTAAGGACAAATTAGCAAAGCTGAAATGAGAAAAGCGCGTCAGACGCATGGCATTTCTAGCTAAAAACGAATTCAGGATGCAGGCACTGTCGTGCGCTACTGATGCAGTAGTTAGTTAAAACAAGGGTATCTACCCACATACAGGAGACATCATCATGCAGAAAAACATTCTTCGCCAACCGATGAAAGTCGGCTTCTTTCTCACCACCATGTGCTGTGCACTCAGCGCTTCGGCGTGGGAACCGACCAAGCCGGTAGAGTTGGTTGTGCCGTTCAGCGCAGGTGGCGCTTCCGATCAGATGGCACGCTCGATTCAGGGCATCATCACCAAGCACAATCTGATGAAGCAACCGCTGATCGTGCAAAACAAGGCAGGTGCAAGCGGTGCGGAAGGTTTGCTGGATTTGAAAGCCGCCAAAGGCGATGGCAACAAAATCATCGTCGCATCTTCCTCGATCTACACCACTCCCCTCGCTACTAACCTGCCCTTCAACTGGCGCGACCTGACACCAATCGCGATGATCGCGCAAGATGCTTTTGTACTGTGGACCAATACCCAGGCTGGTTACAAAACACCGATGGCGTATATCGATGACGTCAAGAAGAAACCAGAAACCTTCAAAATGGGCGGCACCAGCTCCAAGCGTGAAGATCACATGATCACCACCATGATCGAAAAACAAACCGGTGCGAAGTTCCTCTACATTCCATACAAAGGCGGCGGTGAAGCTGCTACCCAGTTGTCCGGCAATCACATCAATTCCGATACCAACAATCCTTCCGAATCGATCTCGCAATGGCGCGCAGGTGAGCATCAGGCACTGTGCGTATTCTCGGACAAACGCATTTCCTACACTGGCAAAGTCACCGCCACCCAAGGTTGGTCCGACATCCCTACCTGCAAAGAACAAGGCCTCAACGTCAGCTATGAAATGCTGCGTATCTTCATGATGCCGGGCGGCGTTAAACCGGAACAAGTGCAGTTCTATGTCGACCTGCTGCAAAAAGTCACCGCGACTCCTGAGTGGAAATCGTATCTGGAAAAGAACGCGCTCAAACCTGAATTCGTGACCGGCGACAAGCTCAATGCCTTCCTGCAAAAGGATGAGCAGTTGCACCGCGAAATCATGAAAGACGCCGGCTTCCTCATCACCAAGTAATTCACCGTCATCACTCTGGCGCAATGACCGGCAGCTGGCTGCCGCCGTCATTGTGCCGCCTCACGGATAAACGATTATGAATCCTTCAGACTCCCCTGCTGACGAAGAGAGAGAGCACTCTCCTACCGTCATTACCATCCGTAATGCTGAAATTCTGGTTGCGATCGGACTCGGCCTTATCTCACTCATGACCATCTGGAGTAACTACCAGTTAGGTGCCGGCTGGAGTTCTTACGGCCCTGACGCCGGTTACTTCCCGCTCCGTTTGGGCGTGGTCGTACTGCTCGCCAGCTGTTTCGTGTTCTACCGAGCGATACGCGATAACGACCAGACCGCTTTTCTTGAGATTGCACAAGCCAAGCTGGTAGCCGTCATTCTGTTGCCACTGCTGGTCTTTGTATTTGCCATCGCCTATCTCGGCATTTATGTTGCGTCCGTCATCTTCATCGCGGCCTTCATGCTTTTCCTCGGCAAGTTCCCATGGTGGAAGGCAGCAAGCGTCTCGATCATCACGATGCTGGTGTTCTTTTTTGTTTTTGAAATTCAATTCAAGGTGCCGCTACCCAAAGGGCCGATTGAAAACTGGTTAGGCTTCTAAGGAAAAAACATGGAAGAACTCAACTCATTAATGACGGGCTTCGGCCACGTCCTCAGTTGGCACAATATTGCCCTGATGTTCATCGGTATCTTGCTCGGCATCGTGGTCGGCGTGCTGCCTGGTCTGGGTGGGCCGAACGGCGTCGCAATCTTGCTGCCGCTGACCTTTTCGATGAACCCGACCTCGGCCATCATCTTGCTGTCCTGTATCTACTGGGGCGCATTATTTGGCGGCGCGATTACCTCCATCCTGTTCAATATACCGGGGGAGGCGTGGTCAGTCGCCACTACCTTTGATGGCTACCCGCTGGCGCAGAAAGGCAAGGCCGGCGAAGCACTCACCTCGGCGTTTACCGGCTCCTGCATCGGTGCCTTGTTCGGTGTGCTGGTCATCACCTTCCTCGCACCGGTAGTCGCCAAGTTCGCCTTGCGTTTCGGTCCGCCAGAATTCTTTGCGGTCTACTTCCTGACCTTCTGCAGCTTCATCGGCATGGGCAAGGAACCAAAAGCGAAGATCATCATTTCGATGTGCGTCGGCTTCATGTTGGCAGCTGTTGGCATGGATACGGTGTCCGGGCAGTTGCGCATGACCTATGACATCCCTGACCTGCTGCGTGGCTTCGACTTCCTGGTCGCGGTGATCGGCTTGTTCGGCGTCAGCGAAATCCTGATCACGATGGAAGAAGGCCTCGCATTCAAGGGCAAGAAAGCCTCCATCGACCTCAAGGTGGTCTTCAAGACCTGGGCACAGATGCCGCGCTACTGGATGACCCTGCTGCGTTCGTCGGTCATCGGTTGCTGGCTTGGCATCACACCAGGCGGTGCGGTGGCTGCATCCTTCATGGGCTACGGCATGGCGAAGAAACTGTCGCGTGATTCGGCATCTTTTGGCAAGGGCAATATTGAAGGCGTACTGGCACCGGAAACCGCAGCGCATGCTGCCGGCACCAGCGCGCTGCTGCCGATGCTGGCGCTCGGCATCCCGGGTTCCGCCACCGCTGCGGTCTTGCTCGGCGGCCTGATGATCTGGGGCTTGCAACCTGGCCCTATGCTGTTCGTCGAACAGAAGGACTTTGTCTGGAGCCTGATCGCCAGTATGTACCTCGGTAATATCGTCGGCCTGCTGGTGGTGTTGAGCACGGTACCGCTGTTCGCCGCCATCCTGCGCATTCCGTTTTCCATCATTGCCCCGGCCATCATGGTGATCTGTGCAATCGGTGCCTACACGGTGCACGGTGCCGAGTTTGATATCTGGCTGATGGTGATCTTCGGTGTGATCGGCTACATCTTCAAGAAGCTGCAGTACCCATTGGCACCCCTGGTGTTGGCACTGGTGCTCGGCGATCGCGCAGAAGATGCATTCCGTCAAACCATGGTTGGCTCGAAAGGCGCGCTCGGCGTGTTCTGGGGTAGCGGCCTGGTTGGTACCGTGATGACCCTGGCTGTGATTGCCCTGGTCTGGCCTATCATCAGCGGTGTAATCAATAACCTGCGTCAGACACGCCAAAAGCCTGCCTGATTGGTTTAGCGGATGGGAGCTACCGCTCCCGTCCAAAAACAAAAAAGCCTGGAGAGTAATCTCCAGGCTTTTTTCTTATCGACGCTTTATTGGCTGGCTTGCCGGCAGCTGTTATCAGGCCGCCTTGCCATTCGCCGCGCGTGCACTCGCATCGCGCAGATCCGCCATCACCGAATCACGCTTGTCGAGCAAATGCTGGCGCAAGATACCGGCCAGGCGTTTGCCATCGCGTGCTTCCAGTGCCTGGATCATTTCATCATGTTCATGGATGGCACGATCCCACTTCTCTTCCTTGAAGTTCGATTTGAAACGCAAGGCCAGCAGGCGACGGTTCACCGACAAATAGATTTGGCGCAGCATCGAATTGCGTGCCGCTTCATTGATCTTGTTATGGATAGTCTGGTTACGGCTGTAATAACCGGGCAAATCATTTTGCGCGCGGCAGACCAGCATCGCCTGATGCAAGACCTTGATATCGGCAATCTCGGCCGGCGAAATACGTTCCGCCGCCAGCTCGCCCGACAGGGCTTCGAGGCCGCTCATCATTTCAAACGCTTCCCAGATTTCGGTGTCATTCATTTTCGACACGAAGGCACCGCGATTCGGCACGATGTCGATCAAGCCTTCCGACGCCAGCACCTTCATCGCTTCACGCAAAGGCGTGCGCGAAATACCGAGGCGCTCACACACTTCGCGCTCATTCAGTTTCATGCCGGGCGTCAGCACACCTTCAATGATCAGGCGCTGCAAATGCTCTACCACCGCATCGTGCAGGCGCTGACGTTCCATCCTTGGCAAGTCAGGACTAGTCATCGGGGTATCACCATTCATCAATGTATTTTGCATACGAAGTCCAAATTAATTTAACTCTATTTTAATCTAATTGTGTCGGCGGTGACGCAGTGCGCCATACGGCAAGGCAATAAATCCAACATCTTCGCGATACAGAGGTAAAGCCAATACCAGAAAAGGCTGGAACAACTTCCGCTGGGCCCTTCCGAATAGGTATTTAGGCAACATAAATCTCACCTTTGGCAAATTCGTCGCGTTTCCATGCAAAAGGCTTTACTAAACAAAATCCGTCTGCTAAAGTATTTTGTATGCAATATTCAATTGACGCGTAGTTTCCTTAGGAGAATGAAATGTTGAAGTTAGACTTCCACCCAGCAGGCCGCCATTTCTTGCAAATTCCAGGTCCTAGCCCGGTGCCAGACCGCATTCTGCGTGCGATGAGCCTGCCAACCATCGACCACCGCGGCCCTGAATTCGGCGCGCTGGGATTGCAAGTTCTGTCCGGCATTCAAAAGATTTTCAAAACCACCCAGCCTGTCGTGATCTACCCGGCATCCGGTACCGGCGCCTGGGAGGCAGCACTGACCAATACCCTCAGCCCTGGCGATACCGTGCTGATGTATGAAACAGGTCATTTCGCCACGCTGTGGAAAAAAATGGCTGAAGCACTCGGCCTCAAACCAGAATTCATCGGCTTGCCTGGCATCGAAGGCTGGCGTCGCGGCGTTCAGGCTGATGCGATCGAAGCACGCCTGCGTGCCGATACCGGCCACGTCATCAAAGCAGTCTGCGTCGTACACAATGAAACCTCGACCGGCGTGACCTCGAATATTGCAGCGGTACGCAAAGCGATCGACGCTGCGCAACACCCTGCATTGCTGCTGGTCGACACCATCTCTGGTCTGGCTTCGGCCGACTATCGTCACGATGAATGGGGTGTCGACGTAACTGTTTCCGGTTCACAAAAAGGCTTGATGCTGCCACCAGGCATCAGCTTTAACGCGGTCTCGAAAAAAGCGATTGAAGCCAGCAAAACCGCCAAACTGCCGCGCGCATTCTGGGGCTGGACCGAAATCATCGAAATGAATAAAAGCGGTTACTGGCCATACACGCCTAACACCAACCTTTTATATGGTTTGAATGAAGCACTCGACATGATTCTGGATGAAGGTCTGGACAATGTGTTTGCACGTCACAACCGCCTCGCCGCTGCTTGCCGTCTGGCCGTAGAAGCCTGGGGTCTGGAAGTGCAATGTGCCGATCCTGCGGTCTACTCGCCAGTGCTGACCGGCGTGATGACACCGGAAGGCTTCGACGCAGATGCCATCCGCAAGATCATCTACGAGCGCTTCAATATGTCGCTGGGTACCGGCCTCGGCAAGATGAAGGGACGTATGTTCCGCATCGGCCATCTGGGTGAAGCGAATGATCTGAGCCTGATGGCAACGCTGGCTGGTTGCGAAATGGGCTTGAAGATTGCAGGCGTCAAACTCGCTGGCAGCGGCGTAAGCGCAGCGATGAATTACCTCGCCGAGCAAAAAATCCCGGCGCTGAAAATCGCAGCCTGATCGCAGTCTGATTTAATTCTCCGTTCGCAAATTGCATGAGCGATACAGGCCTACCGATGCTGGTAGGCCTGTATCGAAATTTGGCTCTACCCTTAGTTCAACCGTTTCGCCGTGGAGCTCTCCGCTGGCACGGTGCAAAGACAGCGGTAAATAAATACGAAAAACAAAAGACGCAGATCCAACTGTGCAGCAATACCTGAATACTTATCTGCTCCAGAAAAGGACACCACGAACATGCTCGTCAAGCCCATCCACTTTGTTCCTGTAAGCGGCAGTAGTCCTAGTCCGCTGGCCAGCCGTTTGCGCAAGGAATTGCGAGGCGACGTCTTGTTCAGTAAAGCCGACCGCGGCCGTTACGCCACCGATGCCTCCATCTATCAAATCATGCCGATAGGCGTAGTGGTGCCGCGCGATCAGGCCGATCTTTTGCTCTGCCTCGACATTGCGCGTTCGGAAAAAACACCTATCCTCGCACGCGGCGGCGGCACCAGTCAGTGCGGCCAGACAGTCGGCGAAGCGCTGGTCATCGATAACAGCAAATGGCTGAACAACGTCGTCGATTTCGATCCTATCGCGCGCACTATCACGGTCGAACCGGGCATCGTGCTGGATCATTTGAATGCATGGCTCAAGCCACATGGTTTGTGGTTCCCGGTCGATGTCTCGACCGCAGCGCAATGCACCATCGGCGGCATGGCTGGCAATAATTCCTGCGGCTCGCGCTCCATCGAATACGGCAATATGGTGCACAACGTACTGGCTATCGATGCGGTACTCGCCGATGGCACCCAGGGTCGCTTTGAAGCACTGGGCAAAATGGCGAATAGCACCCGCCTGCAAGAAATTACGCAAGGCCTGCAACGGATTGCCAGCCGTGAACAATCAGAGATCGTCGAGCGCGTGCCCAAGGTATTGCGCCGCGTCGGCGGCTACAACATCGATCTGTTTGATTGCCAGAATCCACGCGCATACACCGATGACGGCAGCGCCAATCTGGCACACATTCTGGTCGGCTCCGAAGGCACGCTGGCATACAGCCGTCAACTGAAACTCAAATTATCACTCCTGCCTAAACACAAGGTACTGGGCGTCATCAACTTCCCGACCTTCTATCAGGCGATGGATGCCGCGCAACATATCGTCAAGCTGCTGCCGACCGCAGTCGAGCTGGTCGATAGCACCATGATCAAGCTGTCGCTGAACAATCCAGCCTTCCGTCCGGTGATAGAAAAAGCCTTGGTCGGCACGCCGGAAGCCATCCTGCTGGTGGAATTTTCAGGCGATGACAAAGCCGCATTGGTGGAACGTCTGTCTGCATTGTCTGATCTGATGAGCGATCTGAGCCTGCCGGGCTCAGTAGTCGATATGGTCGATGCCAATGAACAAAAATCATTGTGGGATGTCCGCAAAGCCGGTCTGAATATCATGATGAGCATGAAGGGTGACGGCAAGCCGGTGTCCTTCATTGAAGACTGTGCGGTACCACTAGTGCATCTGGCTGAATACACCAGCCGCCTGACCGAGGTCTTCCACAAATACCATACCGAAGGCACCTGGTATGCGCATGCCAGCGTCGGCACGCTACACGTACGCCCTATTCTCGATATGCGGCGCAATGGCGCAGCCGATATGCGCCAGATCGCGGAAGAAGCGTCCGCACTGGTACGCGAATACAAGGGTGCTTATTCCGGCGAACATGGCGATGGCCTGTGCCGCGGCGAATGGGTGTCGTGGCAATACGGTCCGAAGATCAATCAAGCCTTTAGCGAAATCAAAGACTTGTTCGATCCCGACAATCGCTTCAACCCGGACAAGATCGTGCGTCCGCCGAAGATGGATGAGAAAAGCAATTTCCGCTTTGCTCCCGGCTACCGCGAATTGCCGCTCAAGACACAGATGGACTGGTCGGCCTGGGATGTCACGCGCGATCCGGCCAGCGGCGTGGAAACCGCACCCGGCACTGGCGATGACCGCACTGGCGGTTTGGCCAAGGCGGTCGAAATGTGCAACAACAATGGTCACTGCCGCAAGTTCGATGCCGACACCATGTGCCCGAGTTATCGCATCACCAAGGATGAACGCCATGTTACGCGCGGCCGCGCCAACACCCTGCGCCTCGCGATCTCGGGTCAGCTGGGTGAGGACGGTCTGGCCAGCGCCGATGTGAAAGAAGTGCTCGACCTGTGTGTCTCCTGCAAAGGCTGCAAACGCGATTGCCCGACCGGCGTCGATATGGCCAAGATCAAGATAGAAGCGCGTGCCGCCTGGGCCAGCCGCCACGGCAGCACCCTGCGCGAAAAGATGGTGGCCTTCATGCCACGCTACGCGCCCTATGCCAGCCGCATCGGCGGGCTACTGGCTATCGGCGACAAACTGCCGTGGGTATCGGGCTGGCTGAAAAAGAGTCTGGGACTCGCACCCCAGCGTGCCTTCCCGCGCTTCCGCACGTCTTTCCTGTCGCAGCTAGGCGCAGGCAGCAGCAAAGCGGCAAGCGGCAACAAGGAAGTATTGTTGTTTGTCGACACCTTCAACAATTACATGGAACCAGAAAACGCCAGAGCCGCGCAGGCCGTGCTGGAAGCAGCCGGATACACCGTTCATTTCAATGTGAAAGAAAGCGAGCGTCCGCTATGCTGCGGCCGTACCTATCTGTCGGCGGGTCTGGTCGAACAAGCGAAACAGGAAGCCCGGCGTACGCTGGATGCCTTGAAACCGTATATCGACCGCGGCGTTGCCATCGTCGGCCTGGAACCTTCGTGTCTGCTGTCATTGCGCGATGAATTCCTCAGCTATGGCTACGGCGAAGAAGCTAAAAAACTCGCCAGCATGGCATGGCTGTTTGAAGAATTCCTCGTCAATGAAAAAGCGGCGGGCAGATTGCAACTCGATCTGAAACCATTGGCCGTCAACAAGGCAATGGTGCATGGCCATTGCCATCAGAAAGCATTCAATGCCTTCCGTCCGGTGCAAACCGTCTTGCAGTGGATACCGCAACTGGATGTGGCGGTGATCGAATCTTCCTGCTGCGGCATGGCTGGCAGTTTTGGCTATGAAGCGGAACATTACGAAGCGTCGCAGGCGATGGGCGAATTAAAACTGTTCCCGGCAATACGTGCAGCAGCCGACAATACCCTGTTCGTTGCTGACGGCACCAGTTGCCGCCATCAGATCGCCGATGGCACGCAAGAAAATGCGATGCACGTGGCCCGCGTGTTAGCTGATTCGCTGCGCGCACACTAACTTCGTTTCAATTGTCGACAAAAAGCCCGTCCGTCCCCGGATGGGCTTTTTTACATATCAGGCTGATAAGAAACTGCAGCCGCTCCGGAACCAATCCGCATCTGGCAACTCCCACCAATATGGCCATCTTGTAACAAGGAAAGCCAGCTTCACGCTCGCTGGCGATCAGGCTTTTGACCTGGATCAATAAGCGGCTTTAGCCTCACCCTAGAATGAGTATGTGCAGCGTCCATCCACGCCACCCCTCACCAAGGAGTACATCATGTTCAAAAAAATCCTCATCCCGACCGACGGCTCGCCACTCTCGGGTAAGGCAGTCGACGCCGCAGTCGAATTTGCGCAAAAAATGGGCAGTGAATTGTTGGTATTGTCGGTTGCCGAACCCTATGTCTATATGGGCTTGATGGAAGGTGCCGGCGTGTTCCCGACCGACCCGGTGATGTATGACGATAAGGTCAAGGAACTGGCACAACAACACTTGAACAAGGTTGAAGCAGCCACGCGCGACAAAGGCGTCAGTTGTAAAACCATCGTCTCGGTCGGCCTCAGTCCTTTTGAAGAAATTGTGCGCGTTGCCGAAGAGCAAAAATGCGATGCCATCTTCATGGCTTCACATGGCCGCAAAGGTTTGAACAAGCTCTTCATCGGTAGTGAAACCCAAAAAGTACTGGCCCATACCAGCCTGCCGGTACTGGTTCTGCGCTAAACCAGATCACGGAAGCGACGCCGGTCGCTTCCGCTGCCTACCCCTCCCTTGCCATCCCCGTACCGCGGCTGCATCCGCAGGTCTGGCCAATTCTGGCCCCGTGGTATGATTGCGCTTCGCAAAAACGCGCAAAACCGTGCCCGATCAATAACGGGTTCCATCGAATCCGCGCGGATCACATCTCACCTTTTTCAGCCTGACCGTCGCCCTTTAGCCCTGAACGGAATTAGCCATGCGGATACAAACTTTCCTGCTCAGCTGCGCCCTTGCCTTGGTAACGTTATCGGCACAGGCATTTGACCGGCCCTTCCCGGACATCGCCAAGCGCGGTGTCATGACGCCAGCCAATTACCCGGCCGTCATCATCAATGAAAAAACCCGTACTTTGTCCGCCGGTGCCCGGATCTGGAATCAGGACAATATGATAGAGATGCCGTCCGCCTTGCGCGGCAGTGAAATGGCGGTGAACTACACCGAGAGCGATACCGGCGACATCGATCGCATCTGGATACTGACGGCAGACGAAGCGAAAAGAACATTGCCGCTGCTGCCGGTGAAACCAGCTCCGGTCAAACCGACACCCCTACCGGCCCCGGTCACCAAGTAATTAATTTAGTCAGCACATAAGCCACACCATGCAGAAGAAGATATACATCAAAACTTTCGGTTGCCAGATGAACGAGTACGACTCGGACAAGATGGTCGACGTGCTCAATGCATCCGAGGGCTTGATTAAAACCGACACACCGGAAGATGCCGATGTGATCCTGCTCAATACCTGCTCCGTGCGCGAAAAAGCGCAAGAAAAAGTATTTTCCGATCTGGGCCGTCTGCGTGAATTGAAGCTGATCAAACCCGATCTGATGATCGGTGTCGGCGGTTGCGTCGCATCGCAGGAAGGTGATGCCATCGTCAAGCGCGCGCCTTATGTCGATCTGGTATTCGGCCCGCAAACCTTGCATCGCCTGCCCGACATGCTGCAACAACGTCGCGCCACCGGCCAGTCGCAAGTGGATATCAGCTTTCCCGAAATCGAGAAGTTCGATCACCTGCCTCCAGCCAAGGTCGACGGCGCCAGCGCCTTCGTCTCCATCATGGAAGGTTGCAGCAAGTATTGCAGCTATTGCGTGGTGCCTTATACCCGCGGTGAAGAAGTCTCGCGTCGCTTCGACGATGTGCTGACAGAAGTAGCCGGACTGGAAGCACAAGGCGTGAAAGAAATTTCGCTGCTGGGCCAAAACGTCAACGCCTATCGCGGCGTGATGGCGGATGGCGAGATCGCCGACTTCGCCCTGCTGATTGAATACATCGCCGAACTGAAGGGCATAGAACGCATACGCTTCGTGACCAGTCACCCGAAAGAATTCACGCAGCGCCTGATCGATGTCTACGCCAAAGTACCGAAGCTGGTGAATCACCTCTACCTGCCGGCACAACATGGCTCCGACCGCATATTGGCGGCGATGAAGCGCGGCTACACTTCGCTCGAGTACAAATCGATCTTGCGCCGCCTGCGGGAAGTGCGCCCGAATATGTCGATTTCATCCGATTTCATCGTTGGCTTTCCGGGAGAAACCGATGCCGACTTCGACTCCATGATGAAACTGATCAACGATATCGGTTACGACAATAGCTATAGCTTTATCTTCAGCCCGCGTCCAGGCACACCGGCTGCCAATCTGGAAGATGACACGCCGTATGAGGTCAAACTCAAACGCCTGCAACAGCTGCAAGCAGTGATCGACCAGAACACCCGCCGCTATAGCAATGAGATGGTCGGCACCGTGCAACGCATACTGGTGGAAGGTCCGTCGAAAAAAGATCCGGACGAACTGCAAGGTCGCACCGAAAACAACCGCGTCGTCAATTTTGCTGCTGGCGCGAATGCCAAAGCGCTGATCGGTCAAATGCTCGATGTGAATATCGTGCAATCTTTCGCCTACACCTTGCGTGGCGAAATGATCGTCAAGCAATAGCTCCGGCCCATCCTGACTCATATCACGTCACCAATTACTGTCGCTTACTCAACTGACTTACTAAACTGATCCAGCCAAAATTGAAAACCAAAACTGCCGTCCAACCACTGTATTTCATCCCTGAGCCGCTGGATAACAAGCGCCTCGCGCATCTGTGCGGCCCTATGGATGAAAACCTGCGGCAGATTTCCGCCGCCCTCGACGTCACCATCTTCCGTCGCGGTGAAAAGTTCATCGTCACCGGTGACAACGGTGCACGTGCGGTAGAAATTCTGGATCAGTTTTACGAGCAAGCCGACAAAATCGTGTCGCTGGAAGAAGTGCAACTGGCACTGGTAGAACAACGCGCTGCGCTGTCTGAGCCGGAGCTGGTATTGCCGGTCGCGGCAAAACCATCGAAGAAAAAGCCAGTGGTATCGGTGACCGACGCACCAGTTTTAAAAACCCGCCGCCATGATTTGCGTGGCCGCACACCGCATCAGATTCAATACATCAAGTCCATCATGGAGCACGACATCACCTTTGGTGTCGGCCCGGCTGGTACCGGCAAAACCTATCTGGCGGTGGCCTGTGCGGTCGATGCACTGGAACGCGATGCAGTTAAACGTATTGTGCTGACCCGTCCTGCGGTCGAAGCCGGCGAACGCCTCGGCTTCCTGCCGGGCGACTTGTCGCAAAAAATCGATCCCTATCTGCGCCCGCTTTACGATGCGCTCTACGATTTGCTCGGCTTTGATCGCACGCAAAAGATGTTCGAGAAGCAGGCGATTGAAATTGCGCCGCTCGCCTATATGCGTGGCCGCACCCTCAATCATGCCTTCGTGATTCTGGATGAAGCGCAAAACACGACGCCGGAACAAATGAAAATGTTCCTGACCCGCATCGGTTTTGGCAGCAAGGCTGTGATCACCGGCGACATCACGCAAATCGATTTGCAACACAATCAAAAAAGCGGTCTGGTCGAAGCGATAGACGTACTGAAAGACGTACGCGGTCTGGCCTTCACGCGTTTCTCCAGTGCTGACGTGGTACGTCATCCATTGGTAGCGCGCATCGTCGATGCCTATGATGAAGCCGGCCAGCTCGCCAAGCCGGCTGGCAAGGCTGCAACTAAGTCAACAACGAAACCTGCTGCAAAAGCAGCCAAGAAAACCATAGCGACTAAACATGCTGCAAAAACATAAGCTTGCCCTGTCGGTGCAATATCCGGACAAACGCCTGCAAGACACCGTCACCCGCCCTAAACTGCGCAGCTGGGTCAAAGCTGCCCTGCTGGCACCGGCGCAAATCACGCTGCGCTTCGTCGATGCCGAAGAAGGCAAAACCCTCAACCGCAATTATCGTGGCAAAGATTACGCCACCAACGTCCTGACCTTCGCCTACACCGAAGACGAAGATGCCGAAACCACGCAAGCCGACATCATCCTGTGCACCGATGTCTTGCAACTGGAAGCGCTCGATCAAAAGAAATCCGTGGAAGAGCACGCGGCGCATCTGGTGGTACATGGCGTCCTGCATGCGCAAGGCTACGACCATGAATCAGACGAAGAAGCCGAAGAGATGGAAGCACTGGAAATTGAAATTCTGGCTGAACTGGGCTACCGCAACCCCTATCTCAACGCTTGATCAAGCCTAAATTCGGCTGATCTTGCATGCGGGTAAGCGCGCTGCCACGCGCCTTCTGGCGTATTTTTGGCGGTGCGCGGCATTTGTTGTATCCTAATATCCATCGTAACTACCACCCGCAACGGCTTTTCGCCATATGCAAGACATTCCCCCTAGCGGCAAATCCGGCGATGCCAAACCGCATCGATCCTTGTTTGAACGTTTGACCGCACTCATCGCCCCCGAACCCGAAAGTCGCTCCGAGTTACTGACCATATTGCACGACGCGCACGAGCGTAATCTGATCGATGCTGATGCATTGGCGATGATAGAAGGGGTGTTTCAAGTATCGGAACTGTCGGCACGTGACATCATGGTGCCACGCGCGCAAATGGATGTCGTCGATATCAGCAAGCCGATAGAAGAATGGCTGCCTATGGTGCTGAGTACCGCCCATTCGCGCTTCCCGGCGGTGGAAGGTGAGCGCGACCAGGTCGTCGGCATCCTGATGGCTAAAGATTTGCTGCGCTACTACGCCGAGGAATCCTTCGATATCCGCCGCATGCTGCGCACGGCAGTATTCATCCCTGAATTCAAGCGTCTGAACGTCTTGCTGAGCGATTTCCGCGCCAAGCATAATCATATGGCGATCGTGGTCGATGAATACGGCGGCGTCGCTGGTCTGATTACGATTGAAGATGTACTGGAACAAATCGTCGGCGATATCGAGGATGAATACGATTTCGATGATGATGAAGACAATGTATTGCCGATCAAAGCCGGGGAGCATGGTCCGCGCTGGCGCGTCAAAGCTTTGACCGAAATCGCGCAATTCAATGAAGAAATCGGCGCCTCGCTGAGCAATCCGGAAGTCGACACCATAGGCGGTCTGATCGCCGATCATCTAGGCCGCATGCCGCACAAAGGCGAGATGCTGGACATCGGCGAGCTGCGCTTCGAAGTACTGCGCGCTGACGCCCGTCACATCCATGTACTGTTAGTGGAAAAACTACCCCCGCCGCCTAGTGAGGATGTGCTTGATAGCTGACACCTGCCCTCACCGCACGCGCCCTGAGTTGCACGCTATGGCATTACGCCCTGCCGCGTGAAGCCGCTTAGCTCCTACCGTTTTAGTTGCACCCAGGCCGCACTTGCGGCCTTATTCGCTGGCGCCTGCAATGTTTTTGCGTTTGCCCCGTTTGGTCTGTGGCCCTTGCAAATCCTTGCGCTGGCTGTGCTGTTCCACCTGTTATTGCAGGCACCGTCGGTCAAGGCTGGCGTGCTGCTCGGCTGGCTGTATGGTTTTGGCTGGTCGGTGGTGTGCGTCTACTGGCTCTATATCAGCATGCATCAATACGGCGGCATGCCAGCGCCGCTCGCGGCATTAGCGGTCGCCCTGCTGGCAATGTTGCTGGGTTCGTTTACAGCCTTGGCAACCGGTCTGGCAACGCGCTTGCGGCTTCAGCGTGCGATGCCGGACTGGATCATGTTGCTGTTAGTACTCCCTGCCTTATGGATGTTTTCCGAATGGTTGCGCGGCTGGGTGTTGACCGGTTTTCCATGGGCGATCTCCGGCTATGCGCACACCGCTAGTCCGCTGGCCGGCTATGCGCCGCTGATCGGCGTCTACGGACTGGGCTGGCTGGTCGCGCTGTTGGCCGGATTGTTGGCCGCTGGTCTGGGGCAAAAACCTGACAGAACACTTACGGCAGGTTTGTTCATCGCCGTTCTGGTACTTGGCTGGACGCTGAAGTCAGTCAGCTGGACCACGCCGAACGGGCAGCCCATTTCGGTACGTCTGCTGCAAGGCAATGTGCCGCAAGAAATCAAATTCGATGCCGAACAGACTAATGCCACGCTAACGCTGTACGAAGACTTGATCCGTGCCGCACCAGCCGACCTGATCGCCACCCCGGAAACCGCATTGCCGCTGCTGGCGCATCAGCTGCCGGTGGATTACCTGCCGCGTCTGGCTGAATTTGCCACCGCATCCAACAGCCATTTGGCGATAGGCATACCGATCAGCGACGGCCCGCAGCAATACGCGAATAGCGTCATCGGTATTGCGCCGACCACTGCGAATGGCGCCGTGCCCAAGCTGTATCGCTACGACAAACATCATCTGGTGCCCTTCGGTGAATTTATTCCATTCGGCTTCCGCTGGTTTGTCGACATGATGCATATTCCGCTCGGCGATTTCAGCCGCGGCAATACCTTGCAGGCACCGTTCTCAGTCAAGGATCAATGGGTATTGCCGAATATTTGCTACGAAGATTTGTTTGGTGAAGAAATTGCCGGCCAGTTGCGCGCCAGCAATGCTTCCGGCGGCCCGGTCGCCACCCTGCTACTGAACGTGTCGAACATCGCCTGGTTCGGCGATTCGATCGCCTTACCGCAACACTTACAAATCTCGCAGATGCGCGCGCTGGAAACCGGCCGCCCCATGCTGCGTTCGACCAATACCGGCGCGACTGCCATCATCGCCCCCGACGGCAAAGTGCTGGCGCAGCTCAAGCCATTTGAGCGCAATGTGCTGACGGCATCGGTACAAGGCTATCGCGGCATCACGCCCTATGTTGCGATTGGCAACATTTTCATCGTCTTGCTCGCACTGGCCTCCCTGCTGGCGGGCTGGTATCTTGCTCGCAGAACCCCTAGTAGCCGCTAAAACCCGGTAAAATCTAGGGTTTAGGCAACTCTGCCCTCGCCCGCCCCGGGTGATGCAAAAATTCAAACAAGATGCTCACATTTCAACAAATTATTCTGACTCTCCAGCAATACTGGGATGCCCAAGGCTGCGCACTGCTCCAACCATACGATATGGAAGTCGGCGCCGGCACTTCTCACACCGCGACTTTCCTGCGTGCAATCGGGCCTGAACCATGGCGTGCCGCCTATGTACAACCATCGCGCCGCCCGAAAGATGGCCGCTACGGCGAAAACCCGAACCGCCTGCAGCACTACTACCAATATCAGGTAGTACTGAAACCAGCGCCAGCCAACATTCTGGAACTGTATCTGGGTTCGCTGGAAGCGCTTGGCTTCGACCTCAAGGCCAACGATATCCGCTTTGTTGAAGACGACTGGGAAAACCCGACGCTGGGTGCCTGGGGTCTGGGCTGGGAAGTCTGGCTCAACGGCATGGAAGTCACACAGTTCACTTACTTCCAGCAAGTCGGCGGCATCAACTGCAAACCGATCACCGGCGAAATCACCTACGGTCTGGAACGCCTCGCGATGTATTTGCAGGGTGTCGATAATGTGTACGACCTGCGCTGGACCGACAAGCTGTCCTACGGTGATGTCTACAAACAAAATGAAATCGAGCAATCGACCTATAACTTCGAACACAGCGATGCCGACTTCCTGTTCACCGCGTTTGGTGCACACGAAAAACAAGCGCTGAATCTGATCGATAACAAACTGGCTCTGCCGGCTTACGAACAAGTCTTGAAAGCGGCGCACACTTTCAATCTGCTGGATGCACGTGGCGCCATCTCGGTCACCGAGCGGGCTGCCTATATCGGCCGCATCCGCAATTTGGCGCGGAGCGTGGCACGCAGCTATCTGGATAGCCGCGCCCGCCTCGGCTTCCCTATGGCAAAACCAGAACATGCCGCCGAAGTGCTGGCCCAGATTGAAAAGGAAGCGGCATAAGCATGAGCACCAAAAACTTATTACTCGAACTCTTCGTTGAAGAACTGCCACCTAAGGTACTCAAAAAAATCGGCGAAGCTTTTGCACAAACGTTGCAAGCATCACTGAAATCACAAGGTTTGCTGTCCGCTGACAGCGTACTGAGCGCATTTGCCTCACCGCGTCGTCTCGGCATTCATTTGACCAAGGTGCTGGAACAAGCCGATGACAAAGCCGTCATGCAAAAACTGATGCCGGCCGCAGTTGGCCTCGGCGCAGATGGCAAAGCGACACCGGCCTTGCTGAAAAAACTGGCAGCACTGGGCGCAGACGAATCCGCAGTGGCAGGTCTGAAACGCGAATCCGATGGCAAAGCTGATGTGCTGTATTTCAACAGCACCGTTACCGGTGTCTTGCTCAGCGATGGTTTGCAAAAAGCGCTGGAAGAAACATTGGGCAAGTTGCCTATTCCTAAAGTCATGGCCTATCAATTGGCCGACGGCTGGGAAACCGTCAACTTCGTGCGCCCTGCGCATGGCCTAATTGCTTTGTATGGTGCCGATGTCCTGAATATCTCCGTGCTCGGCCTGCGTGCCGGCAACACCACACATGGTCATCGCTTTGAAGCTGGCATCGATCCGGTCTACATCCGCGATGCTGATAGCTATGCCAAACAAATCGCCACCGAAGGCGCAGTCATCGCCAGCTTCGACGAACGCCGTGCAGAAATCGTGCGCCAGCTTGCCGCTGCAGCCAAAGAAGCTGGCAGCAATCTGACACCGATTGAAGATGAAGCCTTGCTAGACGAAGTAACTGGTCTGGTCGAGCGTCCGAATGTGTTGATTGGTCAGTTTGAAGAAGCCTTCCTCGAAGTACCGCAGGAATGCCTGATCCTGACCATGAAGGCCAATCAGAAATACTTCCCGCTGCTCGATAGCAAGGGTGGTCTGAGCAATAAATTCCTGATCGTTTCCAACATCCGTCCAGCCGATGCCAGCACCGTCATCGGCGGCAATGAACGCGTGGTACGTCCACGTCTGGCCGACGCCAAGTTCTTCTTCGATCAGGATCGCAAAAAGACGCTGACATCACGCGTCGCTGGTCTCGACAAAGTTGTGTATCACAACAAGCTGGGCACACAAGGCGAACGTATTGCACGCGTGCGCGCGATTGCACAGGCGATCGCCGGCAAACTCGGCGTCGATGCACAGCAGGCAGATACTGCAGCACAATTGGCCAAGGCCGATTTGCTGACGGATATGGTTGGCGAGTTCCCGGAACTGCAAGGCATCATGGGCCGTTACTACGCGCTGCATGACGGCTTGCCAGCGGCGGTCGCGGACGCCATCGAAGATCATTACAAACCACGCTTTGCCGGTGATGAACTGCCGCGCAATCCGGTCGGCCTCGTGGTCGCACTGGCAGACAAACTGGAAACACTGGTTGGCCTGTTCAGCATCGGTCAAATACCGACTGGCGATAAAGATCCGTTTGCATTGCGTCGCCATGCACTCGGCATTATCCGCATGCTGATCGAAGGCAAGCTGAACATCGGCATCAACGAGCTGATCACGGCAGCGGAACAGCCATTCAATGGTTTAAGCGAAGAGCATCGTGCTGCACTCTTGAATTTCATTTTTGATCGCCTCGCCAATGCCTTGCGTGAACAAGGTTATAGCGCGCAGGAAATCGATGCGGTATTGGCGCTGCAACCACAACGTCTGGCCGATGTCGCCGAACGTCTGGCAGCAGTACGTGCGTTTGCCGCCTTGCCGGAAGCAGCCAGTCTGGCAGCCGCGAATAAACGCGTCGGCAATATCCTGAAGAAAATCGATGGCACAGTCGCTGCGCAAGTTGATGCGGCACTGCTGAAAGAGCCAGCCGAGATCGCACTGAACCAGACTCTGGCCAGCGTCAAACCGCAAGCCGAAGCAGCGTTTGCACGCGGCGATTACACCGCGTCGCTGCAGGCACTGGCAGCATTGCGCAATCCGGTCGATGCCTTCTTCGATGGCGTGATGGTGAATGCGGAAGATGTCGCTCTGCGCAATAATCGTCAGGGCTTGCTGGCCACCTTGCATCAGGCGATGAATCAGGTCGCCGATATCTCCAAGCTGGCTGCCTGATTGAAAGCACTACCCGGCATCGCGCAGTTTCAGCAGTGCGTACTTGCAACAGCGTACGCTGCTGGCGCGTTGCCGCATGTCCTTGTTCATGTCAGCCACTTTGAAAGGTAATCCGATGAAACTGGTTATCCTCGATCGCGATGGTGTCATCAATCAAGACTCGCACACCTTCATCAAAACGCCGGATGAATGGGTGCCGATTCCTGGTTCGCTGGAAGCGATTGCCCGCCTGAATCAGGCTGACTATCGGGTGGTGGTTGCTACCAATCAGGCTGGCATCGCGCGCGGCATGTTCAACATCATGGCGCTGAATGCGATTCATCAGAAAATGCATTCCGCCGCACAATCGGTCGGTGCTGAAATCGATGCTGTGTTCTTTTGCCCGCACGCACAGGACGATAGCTGCGATTGCCGCAAACCAAAGCCGGGTATGTTGCATACGATCGCCAAACGCTATGACGTCAGCCTGAAAGGCTTGCCTCTCATCGGCGACTCCTTGCGCGATCTGCAAGCTGGCTTTATGGTGGGTTGTGCGCCTTATCTGGTACTGACCGGCAAAGGGGAGAAGACCCGTGAAAAAGGTGGCCTGCCACCCGGCACCACGATTTATCCGACCCTCTCTGCCGTCGTCGATCATTTACTGAAAGCGCCTGCGCTCAGTTACGCCGTTTAATATACTGCTATTAGAAAATCTGGAGACTTGATGTCACGCGCTATTTTGTTTTTGCGTTCCCTGTTGTTTGCTCTGATCATGTTGATTGCCACTTTGATCTGGGCCCCGGTCTGCTTCCTCGCAGCACCGCTCTCGTATAACCAGCGCTATTACATTACCTCACGCTGGAATGTGTTCATCATCTGGCTGGCCAAAGTACTGTGTGGCATCCGCCATGAGATCAAGGGCCTGGATAATCTGCCGGACCAGCCTGTGATCCTGCTATCCAAACATCAATCGGCATGGGAAACCATTTTCCTGCTGTGCAATATGCCGCGCCCGCTGGTGTTCGTCTTCAAAAAGGAATTGCTCTATGTGCCTTTCTTTGGCTGGGCCTTGGGCTTGCTGCGCATGATTCCGATCGACCGCAATAACGGCAAGGATGCGTTCGCGCAGGTGGTGGTACAGGGTCGCAAACGTCTGGCCGATGGCCAATGGATCATCATGTTCCCCGAAGGCACACGCATCCCGGTCGGTGAACGTGGCCGCTACAAAGGCGGCGGCGCCCGTCTGGCGATCGAAACCAATACCGTGGTGGTGCCTATCGCACTGAATCCTGGTCATTGCTGGCCGAAGAATTCTTTCGTCAAGAAACCGGGGCTGGTCACCGTGTCGATCGGCAAGCCTATTTCGCCAGAAGGATTAACTGCTGTCGATTTGATGCAGCAAGTCGAAAATTGGATAGAATCCGAAATGCGGGTGATTTCACCGGCTGACTATCCTGCTACAAGCGCACCAAAACCTGACGCTAACTAAGTAACAATAACGAGCCGACTATCCTTGAAGCTGCTTCGTCAAACACTGCCGGATCCGCAACAGCTTGCGCTGCAGCTTGATTTCTTTTCGTCCGATTTTTCATCGCAACCAAAAGTAGATCATCCTGCGCCCAAGCATTCGCCGGGATCGCTGCTGCCTAGCCTGCCCTTATCGAATGGCGATGTGAATTCGCCGGTCCCGAATGGCAAGCGGCGTGTGCATGTCGGCGAACACATGCTGGACTACACGCTGGTGCGCTCCAAACGTCGCTCTATCGGCTTCATGATCGATGATGATGGCTTGCGCATTACCGCGCCGAAGTGGGTGACGCTGACCGAGATAGAAAACGCCATTTGCGAAAAGCAGCGCTGGATTTTTACCAAACTCAATGAACGACGCGAACATTCAGCGCGTCGTTTACAACCGCAAATGGAATGGCGCGATGGCGCCAGCCTGCCCTATCTCGGGCAAGACATTACCTTGCGCATACTCGGCACCCAGGCGGCCGGTATCGCCTACAACGCCGACACCAAAGAACTGACCGTCTGCCTGCCGGGCGATGCCGCGGAACGTCAATTGAAGGATCGCGTACAAGGCTGGTTGCAGCTGGAAGCCAAACGCATCTTTGCCGAGCGCCTGCCGGTGTATGCAGAAAAGCTGAACGTCAGCTATCAATCGTTTGCGCTGTCGTCAGCGATGACACAATGGGGATCTTGCACTGCGGATGGCAAGATACGTTTGAACTGGCGCCTGATTCACTTCGCGCTGCCATTAATAGACTACGTAATCGCACATGAACTTTCGCACTTGCGCGAAATGAATCACAGCCCGCGCTTCTGGGCCACAGTGCAATCGGTATTCCCTGAATTTGTCGCGGCGAAAAAAGCCTTGCGCGACCATGCTCCTGAGACCTTGCCTATTTTCTAGCAAGTTACTGTCATGCATAGCGCCGTATGCATGACTGAATTTCTGCCTAACGTTTACTGCAAGCTAAAGCGTCAGAACTTCTCGGCGCTTTCCCATTCCTTGCGTTCGATCAGCTCGACTTTATAACCGTCAGGATCTGCGACAAACGCAATCACGGTACTACCGCCCTTCACCGGTCCTGCTTCGCGCGTCACATTGCCACCACCGGCTTTCACATCGGCACAGGCTTTGTACGCATCTGGTACCGCAATCGCGATATGACCGTAAGCAGTACCCATTTCATATTCAGTCTGACCATGGTTATAAGTCAGCTCCAGCTCTGCGTGTTCCGGATTGCTACCGTAACCGAGATAAGCCAGCGTGTATTTGTACTCGGTGTTTTCTACCTGACGCAGCAAGCTCATGCCGAGCTGTTTGGTATAAAAATCGATAGACTTTTGCAAGTCGCCGACGCGCAGCATGGTGTGAAGTATGCGCATGTATATCCTCGTAGGTAAATAATTGAAGGCTCAATTTTATGCTGATCAGGCATTCTTTGCCCGCGGCAGCTGCCGCGCTTGAGCCTTACAGGCGATTCGCCAGTGCCACGTATTGCGCCAGCGGAATTGTTTCCGGACGCAATTGCGGATCGATGCCGACCTCCAGCAAATCAGCCTCGGTGAACATACCGGCCAGACAGTTGCGGATCACCTTGCGACGTTGCGAGAAGGCTTTTAATACCACTTGTTCCAGCTTGGCCTGATCGCATGGCAGAGGTTCCGCCAGCGGAATCATGCGCACGATGGCAGACTCCACCCGTGGTGGCGGGTCAAATGCAGTCGGCGGCACGATGAACATCAACTCCATGTGATAACGCCATTGCAGCATGACCGACAGGCGGCCATACACTTTGCTGCCGGGCTCGGCCACCATGCGCTCCACCACTTCTTTTTGCAACATGAAATGCTGATCCTGCACGTGCGGCGCCATCTCGGCCAGATGGAATAACAAAGGGCTGGAAATGTTGTAAGGCAAATTGCCGACCACGCGCAATTTGCTACCGGCAGGAACCGGGATACTTGAGAAGTCGAACTGCAAGGCATCGGCCGAATGAATGATCAGACGCTTGGGATCAAAACTTTTCTTTAGTCGTTCCACCAGATCGCGATCCAGTTCGACCACATGCATTTTCTCTACGCCTTCCAACAGCAGACGTGTCATCGCCGCCAGACCCGGGCCGATTTCGACCATGGTGTCTTGCGGCTGCGGCTCAATGACGCGAATGATGTTGTACAGAACGGTATCGTCGGTCAGAAAGTTTTGACCAAAGCGTTTGCGAGCAATATGTTTCATGAATTAAACGCTTCTGGCCGAATCGGATCGGCCGGTTATTTCTATCAGGAGGATGAACGCGGATTCAAATGCGACGCTGCCGCCATCTGCGCGGCTATACGCATTGCTTCCAGCATGCTGCCGTGATCGGCCCGCCCCAGCCCCGCGGCAGCCAGGTCCAGTGCGGTACCGTGATCAACCGAAGTGCGGATTAATGGCAAGCCCAGCGTGATATTCACACCCAGACCAAAGCTGGCGTACTTCAATACCGGCAAACCCTGATCGTGATACATCGCCAACACGCAATCGGCGTCTTCCAGATATTTTTGCTGGAATAAGGTATCGGCCGGATAAGGGCCACGTACATCAAAGCCCTTCGCTATTGCTGCTTGCAGTACCGGGCTAATCACTTCTATTTCTTCGCGTCCCAGATAACCACCCTCACCGGCATGCGGATTCAGACCGGCCACCAGTATGCGTGGTTTTGCGATGCCGAATTTGTTTTGCAAATCGGCGTGCAAGATATCCAGGATGCCGGCCAGACTATCGTAAGTAATCGCCGCTGCCACATCCTTCAACGCCAGATGCGTGGTCGCCAGCGCCACCCGCAAAGGCTGTGGCGTGGCATTGGTGGCCAGCATCATCACCACTTGCGCGGTGTTGGTTTTTTCGGCGAGGTATTCTGTATGACCAGTAAATGGCACACCGGCATCATTGATCGTGCTTTTTTGCAGCGGTGCGGTGACGATCGCATCGAACCAGCCTTGTTGCGCGCCAGTGATGCCTATATCCAGCGTTTGCAAGACGTAACGGCCGTTCTGCGCGTCCAGTTTGCCGGGCACTACATGCGCCGCTAGCGGGCAATCAATCACGGTGATCTGATCACGCGGGAAATCCGGCAGACCGCTATTCCGAACGGCCTGCAGTGAGAGTGCTGACAAGCGTATCGCGGGATTTATCGCCGCTGCCGTCATGGCTAGAAATGCGGCGTCGCCTATCAATACACTTTTTACATCGGCACGCAATTCCCATGCAGCCCTGATTGAAATTTCAGGGCCTATGCCGGCGGGTTCACCACTTGTGATGGCGATAGTCGGACGCTTACTCACGACCTACTCACGGCAAGGGAACAGCATAGCTGGCATTATTGTGGATCATCCAGACGGTATTCAACATAGGCGCGGTCACGCACCTGACGCAACCAGTCCTGCGTTGCTTCTTCTACTTTTTGTTCACGGATAGCCTGACGTGCAGCCATGCGCTGACGCTCTTGCGACACGTCATCGCTCTTGCGCTCTGTCACCAGAATCAAATGGTAACCAAATGGTGATTCGATCGGTTCGCTGACCTGACCGATAGGCAAGGCATCCATCGCACGTTCAAATTCGGGGACCGTATCACCTGGATAAATCCAGCCCAGATCGCCACCTTTAGCGGCCGAAAAGTCATTCGAATACAGTTTCGCCAACTCTTCAAACGTCGCTGCCTTGTTGTCCAGACGCTGCTTCAATTCAACCAGCTTGCGACGTGCATCGGCGGCCGACACGACCTGCGTTACTTTGATCAGGATATGGCTGGCGTGCGTCTGGCGCACTGCTGCGGCATCCGGCTTGGCGGCAGGTGCGCTGCCGTCTTGTGCTCCGCGCATCACACTTTGGGTACGACGACCGAGCAACTTCAGGATATGGAAGCCATTGCCACTTTTGACGATAGGTGCAATCTGACCATCTTGCAGGTTGGCAGTGGCATCAACAAATAGTTGCGGCAGACGCTCTGCGCTGCGCCAGCCCAGTTCGCCACCGGTCAGACCATCGGTACCATCCGAATAAGCGCTCGCCAGTTTGGTGAAATCAGCGCCAGCCTTCAATTGCGCAACCACTTCATCCGCACGGCGTTTGCTATCCGCCAATTGCTGCGGCGTGGCGTTTTCCGGTACGCGGATCAGGATCTGCGCGATGTGCAGTTCTTGCGGTGCAGTCGCTGCCGGTGCATTTTGCGCAGCCATATAGGTATCGATTTCAACATCCGACACCTGCACTTTGTTATCTACTTCACGTTCACGCAAACGCTGTATCGCCATTTCGTCGCGAATTTCGTTACGGAACTTCGAGTACACCAGACCATCTTCTTCCAGACGTTTGCGGAACTCAGGCATGGTCAGTTTATTTTGATCTGCAATACGGGCCATCGCGCGGTCCAGCATGGTGTCATCGATCTTGATGCCGCTTTCCTTGGCTTGCTGCAATTGTGCGCGCTCAACAATCATCCGTTCCAGCAATTGCCGTTGCAGCTGATCCCGTGGTGGCAAGGTGCCGCCCTGACTTTGCAGTCGGGCTTCGATCATTTTGTAGCGCTCGAGAAAATCGTAGCGCGTAATCACTTCATTATTGACCACCACGATAATGGCATCCGCCAGTCTTGGCTGCACTGCAGCAGTAGCTTGGCCTTGCGCCTGAACATGGGCTACGACGCCGCAAGTCAACCCTAACAAAATCAATGCATGCTTGGCAGATTGAATCGGTTTTTGAAAATTAAACATAGGACGAATATGACTCATGAGTTAGCTTAGTTTTAGCTTAGTAATTGCTACTGTTGGAAGGTCTTCCCAAGACTTGATAGCCGGGAATACTGGTACGCAAAGCTTCCAAAGGATCGGAACCCAACCTGGTCAAACCACTCAGCTCAAGTTGGAAGAACAGCGTCGACGTTGATTTGCCGGTAGCGGTCGGAATACGTTGTGCCACGACCCGGAATATCCAGCAATCTGCTTTATATTCAAGACCGAGCAAACCTTCAGACAGGCCACGTGCCGGCGGTACTGCCAATGCCGTATAACCCGGGCGGTTAGCGTAATCATTCTTCAAAGAATAATTCAAACGTCCGACGCCATACCAACGATCAGCGATCGGCCATTGGCCGGATATATCAACCTGACGCAAGGCATTCGGTACGTCGACGCGGTAGGTCAGGTTCAATACTTTCTTCGGTTCCGGCCGCCAGCTCACACCAGCATTACCACGGCTGACGGTTTTTTGACTGGAGCTGTATTGCACATTACCTTCGGTACGCAAAGCCTTAGAAAGCTGGAACACACCGGAAGCCAACAGATCTGATTTGTTCTGCACCAGCGGTGTACCCAGCGTTACTCTTTGATCGCTGAAGTAAAACCTTTGCGCCAGTGCCACGCGCAAACGCTCGGTTCCGCTTTCCTCGATGTAACGTGAGACCATCGCTGCGGTCAACTGGTTCGCATCACTGATACGATCATTACCGATAAACCGGTTTTCACTGAAGATTTGCGCAAAGCTCAAATCGGCGGTAGCGGTATCAAACAGCGGGAACTGGCTTTGATCACGGTAAGGCGTGTTGACATAGAACAAACGCGGTTCCAGTGTTTGCGTCGCGGCTGTACCGAACAGTGTGGTTTCACGCTCAAATACCAATCCACTATCGAGCGAGAAGGTAGGCAGAGCGCGGTTGTATTTTGAATTAACGTTGGTCAGCGGATCCTGCACGCTGTAGGTCGCCGCGTTCAACGAGATCTTAGGCGTCACGAAGTAGCTCGGACGCACGATCGGGTAAGACAGACTCGGATTGACTACATAGCGCTCACCGCGCACCAGATCCGGATGCCAGAAACGTGTCGCTTCCAGATTCGCGGTCCAGTCGAAACCGTTGACGTCTTGCCGTGCCGCTACCAGTGACAATTGCGGCAAGCGGTCATAAGGTCGGGTAATCGGTGATGCCGGATCTTGCAAGACCTGGTAATTGGATGCGCGCGCAGTGGCCGTCCAAAAGGTGCTGGCATAACTCAGGTTGATATCGCGCAACAACAGACGCTGGGTACTGATAGACAAATTCCGCGAGAAATCACTCGGGTAGTTATTATCCGAGGCCGAGTTGATGTTCCAGTTGAAGGTCGTCTCTGGCGAGAATTTCTGCGTATGTACCGACGCGATGGACCAGCGATTGGTCTTGGTCTGATCATCATTCGGCAAGAATTCTGCCTTCGTCTCACCGGCGTAGGTGCTGTCCATATAGCGCGCATCCGCGCCCAGCATCATGCCGCGACGGGCGATATATCGTGGTGTCAGTGTCAGATCGCGATTCGGTGCGATATTGAAATAGTAAGGTACCGATACTTCCAGACCACCGGTACTGGTGGTGCCTTGCGTCGGCGCCAGGAAACCTGATTTACGCGCGCCCGACAGCGGGAAGGACATCGACAGTGCACCCAGAATCGGTACACCCTTGAAATAAACGATAGGCGCTTCGGCATTACCAACTTCACGCCCTGTATCCAGCTTTAAAGTGCTGGACTTGATGTACCAGTCAGGATCCGGGCCTTCGCAGGTACTGAAGGTACCCTCGGTTACAACGGCGCGATCTTCGGATTCGAAATCAATTCGCTCGGCGGTGCCCTGACCATTGCTTTCCTGCATGTAGAAGGTCGAATTCGTCACATAGCCGACCCCGGTATCCATCTTCAGGCGCAGCTTGTCGCCAGTGAACCGGTCGCCAAAACGCTTCATCCGGATATTGCCGGTTAACTCAACTTCATCTTCCACCGCCCGGTAGATCGCATGATCAGAATTCACCGTGGTGTCGCCACGGGTAATTTCCACATCGCGCTCCAGCACCAGCTCGCGATCCGGACGTCCGGTCATCTGCTCCGACGAAATGCGCGTTTCTTCTTCGCGATCATCCGGCTTGGCAGGCTTGGCATTTGTCTGAGCAGCAGCAAAGGTCGGCGCAGAAACCGCCGCTATGACTGCGACCACAGTTGAGAACAAACGTTGAGGACGGCGTAAATGGAAAGGCCAGGTCATGAAAATATAGTTTTGAGTACCATCGCTGGCGATTTTTCGAATTTAATCCCTTATTATATGGGAACTCAACGCCCATCAACCGGATTACCTAGGCTTGCTTCATGTCTTTATATACAACACCCGCTTCCGCTGACGACTTACGCCTGCCGGAACTGACCAAATGGCTGGCGGCTTTACCTGCGCCCGCTCTCAAACTGGACTCGCTGCGCCCGGCTTCCTCCGATGCAAGTTTTCGTCGTTATTTCCGCATAGATGGGGTGGATGGCGGCAGTTTTATCGTCATGGACGCCCCGCCGCCACAGGAAGATGTCCGGCCTTTTATCCATGTAGCCGAAGTTTTCGGTGAAACCGGCGTTTCCGTCCCGGCCATCCTGGCGCAGGAAGTCGAACAGGGTTTCCTGCTGCTGAGCGATCTGGGCTCCACCACCTATCTGCAATTGTTAAATCCTGACAATGCACATAAGTTATACATTGATGCCATTGATGCGCTGGTACACCTGCAAATTCATAGCAAGCCAGCGGTTTTGCCCGAATATGACCGCGCGCTGCTGTTACGCGAACTGATGCTGTTTCCGGAATGGTATGTGGCCAAGCATTTGGGCCTGACCATGACCGACAAGCAAACCGAGACCTTGAACAAGGTATTCGAACTGCTGCTGGCCAATAATCTGGCGCAGGGGCAAGTCTATGTACACCGCGACTACCACTCACGTAACCTGATGGTGCTGACGCAAGGCAATCCCGGCATCTTGGACTTTCAGGATGCGGTGTTTGGCCCTATTACCTATGACCTGGCTTCGCTGCTGCGCGACGCTTACATCCAATGGGATGAAGAAATCGTGCTGGACTGGGCCATCCGCTACTGGGAACGCGCCAAACGCGCGGGCTTGCCGGTCAATCCGGATATCGACGCCTTCTATCGCGATTTCGAATTCATGGGCTTGCAACGTCATCTGAAAATACTCGGTATCTTTGCTCGCCTGTATCATCGCGACGGCAAAGACGCTTACCTGAAAGATCTGCCGCTGGTCATGGAATACACCCGCAAAGTCGCCTACCGTTACAAAGAATTGGCACCGCTGGTGAAATTGCTGGATGAACTCGAAGACAAAACGCAGCAAGTTGGCTATACCTTTTAAGTTGTAAGCCAGCACTTCCAGACCGCTTGCACTCCCCCGGCCTGCGCCCAGTCTTTGACTACGGAGGCCGCATTGAAGACCTATGAACGAAATGCGAACACCATGAAAGCGATGATATTCGCAGCCGGACGCGGCGAGAGAATGCGTCCGCTTACCGATACCTGCCCCAAACCCCTACTCACCGTACGCGGTCGCCCTCTGATCGTCTGGCACATCCTGAATCTGGTACGTGCCGGCATCACTGACATCGTGATCAACCACGCCCATCTCGGCAATCTGATCGAAGAAACGCTGGGTAACGGCGAACAATACGGCGCACAGATCCGTTATTCGGCAGAAGCCACTGCACTCGAAACCGCAGGCGGCATCGCATACGCACGCCACTTGCTGGGTGACGAACCCTTCGTCGCCCTTGCAGCCGACATCTACTGCCCCCACTTCAATTTTGAGCAAGTGAAAAATGTGCTGGAAGATAACGATGTCTGGGGTAATCCCTACCCGGTTGATCAGCGCGATGTAGCATGGCTGTATCTGGTCAAAAACCCGGCCCATCACCCGGAAGGCGATTTTGCCCTGCATAGTTTTTCGCTTGCCAACGAGGGCGAACCCAAGCTGACTTTTTCCGGCATCGGGGTCTATCGCCCATCGATGTTTGATTCGATCACAGCGGGCGAATCGGCCAAGCTAGTAACATTGCTGCGTGAATATGCAGCACGTGGCCAGATTGGCGGCGAACTGTTCCGCGGTGACTGGACAGATGTAGGTACAGTCGAACGACTGACAGAATTGAATGCACCTTTAACCGGACATTACAAATGAAACCCTATAGCGATAGACGCGCATCACTGATTGCTCAAATGCAGGCCAAGGGCGGTGGCATCGCCATCATCCCGACCGCACCGGAAGTCATGCGCAATCGCGATGCCGACTATCCGTATCGGCACGATAGCTATTTTTATTATTTGTCCGGCTTCACTGAACCGGAAGCATTGATCGTGTTGGTCGCTGGCGCAAAGAATCAGGCTATTTTGTTCTGCCGTGAAAAGAATATGGAACGTGAAATCTGGGATGGCTTCCGCTATGGTCCCGAGGTTGCGCGCACCACCTTCGGTTTCGATGCAGCATTCCCGATCGAAGCACTGGATACAGAATTACCCAAGCTGATGGCAAACTCTGCCGCCTTGTACTACGCGCTCGGCAGTGACAGCAAACTCGATACACAGGTACAAGGCTGGCTGCAAAGTGTGCGTGGCCAGGCCCGCGCTGGCGTGACGCCACCTGCTGCCGCCTACGATGTGCATGTCTTGCTGGATGAGATGCGTCTGTTCAAGGATGCAAACGAAATCGACATCATGCAACGCTCCGCGGATATCGCTGCTGCCGCGCACCGCCGCGCCATGCGTATCGCACGTCCGGGCCTGCGTGAATATCATCTGGAAGCGGAAATCCTGCATGAATTCCGCAACAGCGGTTCGCAATATCCAGCCTATGGTTCTATCGTCGCCACTGGTGCCAATGCCTGCGTATTGCACTACCGCGCCAGCGATGCCGAGTTAAAAGATGGCGATCTGATTTTGATCGATGCCGGTTGCGAACTCGATAGCTACGCTTCGGATATCACGCGCACCTTCCCTGCGAATGGCAAGTTTTCCGGCCCGCAAAAAGAATTGTATGAAATCGTACTGGCCTCGCAAGACGCCGCCTTTGCCGAGACACGTCCGGGCAAGCGCTTCATGGATGGTCACGACGCAGCAGTCAAAGTATTAGCGCAAGGCATGCTGGATACCGGCCTGCTCGACCGTAACAAGGTCGGCTCGCTCGATGATGTGATCGCCAGTCGCGCTTACAGCCAGTTCTATATGCATAGAACCGGCCACTGGCTGGGCATGGATGTCCATGATGTCGGCGAGTACCGCGATGCGGCGCCAGCTGGCAGCGAAAAACCATGGCGCACCTTAGAAGCCGGCATGGTGCTGACGGTAGAACCAGGTATCTACGTGCGTCCGGCCGAAGGCGTGCCGGAAAAATACTGGAATATCGGCATCCGCATAGAAGACGATGCACTGGTCACGGCCGACGGCGCGCACGTGCTGAGCGCGGCCGCGCCGAAAACCGTGGCCGATATTGAAGCCTTGATGAAGCACTGATCCGATAGCATGCAGACTGATTTCGACATCGCCATTTGCGGCGCCGGCCCGGTCGGCCTGGCACTCGCTGCATTACTGGTCAAACACGGCAAAGCGCCTGATCGCATTGCCTTGATCGATGCCAAAACCAAAGAGCAAAGCGCACAGGATCCACGCTCGATTGCGCTGTCCTATGGCAGCCAGCAAATCCTGCAAGCCATAGGCGCATGGCCGATAGCGGCAACCGCCATCCACCAGATTCACGTCTCGCGCCGCGGCCGGTTTGGTCGCACCTTGATAGACCGCGCGGAATACACACTCCCCGCACTCGGCCACGTCACGCGCTACGGCGCGCTCGTCACCGCTTTGCATGCCTGTGTTGCAGACACCGGCGTCAAGCTGATACGCCCGCAAACTGTCAGCGCTATCACGCAGGAGAATGGCAAGGTCACACTGAATTTTGCAGAGCACGCAGCGCTTACGGCGCAATTGGTGGTGCAGGCAGAAGGCGGTATTTATAACGAGCAAAGCAAGAAAAATTTGCATCGTGACTACGAACAAACTGCGATCGTCGCGCACGTCGATGTCAGTGCCGCCATCGCACATCGCGCATTCGAGCGCTTCACCGATGAAGGCCCGCTGGCACTGCTACCACAGGAGCAAGGCTATGCCCTCGTCTGGTGTGTGCGGCCGCAAACTGCAACACGTCTGCTGGCCTTGCCGGATGCAGACTTTCTGCAAGAGCTGGGGCGCGCCTTCGGCACACGTCTGGGTCACTTTACCGCCAGCAGCAAACGTATTGCATTCCCCTTGGGCTTGAATGCCAAACCAGATACCTCCGAACGCCTGATCGCCATCGGCAACGCCGCTCAAACCTTGCACCCGGTGGCCGGTCAGGGATTGAATCTGGGTTTGCGCGATGCAACCGTGCTAGCCCAATTACTCGGCACCGAGCCAGTTCCGGAAGCACTCAACAGCTTTGCCGAAAAACGGCGCACGGATCGCAATACCACCATCCATTTGACCGATCTCATGGCAAGAATCTTTGCCGATAATGCACGTGGCATTGTGTCGCAAACCTTGCTCGGCATCTCGCTGGGCGTGGTGGACGCCGTGCAGCCAGCCAAGAAATTCCTGGCCGAACAAATGATGTTTGGCCGTCGACCCTGAACGCGCCAGCCATAACTGCGTAGAATAAGCAGCGCTAAGCGCAGAGCGATGCGCACTGCAACATGAGTTTCACGTTATTAATTTGAAAACAAAAGGATAAGGATCTGGAGTTTCGCCGGGCATACAATTTGCATTATTGATACCGTTACCACTATCGGCGGTCATATCCAAAATGCGAGTCGAATTGCAAAAAGTGCGATCTCTCCTTAAAATGCTGGAAATGCGTCATATTTATGTGCTTCTGCTCCTGCTATCTTTGCCACTCCAATGGGTGTGGGCAAATTCGGTCGCTTGTCGAACCGAGGCACAGGCGTCTGCAGCGCATAGCAGCGCAAGCGCCAAGCAGAATATAGCTACCGCACTGCACAAAATCAGTTCGGGAGCTACGCTCTCTGCCAATCAAGACCAGCAAAACAGCTCTCTGCCTCCCTCCATCTTTATCGAAGAACCCTCCGTCGAAAGCGAACTGGCGCGTTGGGAATTCGAAGTAGAAGGTGAATTTGGCAGTGCGGCCCAAATGCTTGCACCTGATTGGGGCGATACGGCCGACAATTTGTCTTGTCGTCCACCTAACCAACACCAAAACTCTGCAGCGCAAACGCCCGATCCGTACGAAGCGGACCTGCCTTTAGCGCTGTCGCTTGCCTGTCTGGTACTGGGTGACACCCTGTTTGTCGCCCCGCAACACCCCCCTCTTCCGGCGCCTGTCTTCCGCGCTGACCGTCCGCCGACACTGGCGGCGTAAACAATTTACCTTTCCGGGACGGCTGTATAGCCGTCCGCATGTCGTGCGGTCTTACGTCCGCGGCGTGTACTCGCTTTAACTAAAATCATGAAACCTATCACACTACTTATTACGTCAGTGTGGCTGGCCGGCATGTGGTCGCCCGCGATCGCCGCCCAGCCTTATACATTGGAGCAGCTCTTGTCCCTGGCAATGCAGGGCAACAAAGGGGTGCAAGCCGCCGCCGCCGGCGTCGAAGCTGCACGTGCAGGTGTCACCACCGCCGGTGCCTACCCTAACCCTGAAGTCGAATATCTGAGTGGCAGAGTCTCGGCGCGTGTGCCGGGCGTCGCCACCGGTAACGGACAAACCGTCTCGATCACCCAACGTCTGGATCTGCCAAGCCAACGCTTTTTGCGTCAGGAAGTGGCACGCAAAACGGTCAACGCAACGATCGCAGGTCAGAATGTGTACTCGGCCGAACTGGTTTCCAAAGTCAAACTGGGTTATTACGAAACCCTGCGCCGACAAGCCGAGTTCGTCGCCGCACAGGAAGATCTGGCGTTGACGCAACAACTCTATGATCGCGCCCAGGTCAGGGTCGATGTCGGTGAGGCACCACGCTATGAAGCCATCCGCGTCTCTACCGAATTGCTGAACGCGCAAAAGAATAGCCACAGCACGCTGCTGCGTGCCAACCAAGCCAAGTCTTTCCTACGCCAACATGTCGGCGACATTTTGCCGATGAGCTTTGCCATCGCTGGCAGCATGGGCAACGTGCCGCCACTGGCACCGTTGAGCGACCTGCGTCAGATCATGCTCACCAATAATCAGGAGCTCGCGCAATACCGTCAGGAATTGCAACGCGCATCGGTTGCGGTCGACTATCAACGTTCACTGCGTCTGCCTACCGTTTCATTGAAAGCCACGCAGAGCCGTGACCCGGAAGTGCGTGACACTCAATTCGGTGTGGTGATGAGCATTCCTTTGTGGAATCAAAACCGTGGTCCGATCAATGAAGCCAGCGCCAGCGCCATGCGCGTACGTTACATGCTGGAAGCACGCGAATTCGAGCTGACCCAGCAACTCGATTCTGCTTACCAGCAAGCACAAATCGCTGCCTCGCAAGTTGAAGCACTGGAGTCCGGCATCGTCCGTCAGGCTGAAAGCGCGCTGCGCGTAGCAGAAGCTGCCTACCGCTACGGTGAGCGCGGCATCATCGATTATCTCGATGCACAACGCGCGCTGCGTACTGCCCGCAATGAACTCATCGCCGCCCAATTTGATCTGCAAGTAGCCGCTATCGAAATCGAGCGACTGTTAGCCAATTCTTCTACAGGTAACAAACCATGATGCCCCGCCTCTATTCAAGCGCCACAGTGATCGCACTTTGTCTGACCCTTGCCGCTTGCGGTGACAAAGAAAAACCAGCAGAAGCACCGGCCGCAAAAGTTGATCCCAATGTTGTCATTGCACCAGAAGCACTGCGTGCACGCGTCAAAATCGGCACCGTCGGCGTCGCTCCTTTCAGCGATGTACTACGTGTTCCTGGTCTGATTGATTTCGACCGTCAACGCGTGGTCCGCATAGGCGCACCAGTGACCGGCCGCATCACCGACATCAGTGCGAATCTGGGCCAAAGCGTCAAACCCGGCGATGTACTGGCGCGTCTGCACAGTACCGAACTGGGTAGCGCACAACTGGCTTACTTGAAAGCGCGTGCGCAGGCCGAACTACAAAAAGATAATCAGACCCGTGCGCGTCAACTGTTCGCCGCCGACGTCATCGGTAAAGCCGAATTGCAACGCCGTGAGAATGAGTCTGCAGTCGCTGCCGCCGAATCGCGTGCAGCCGCTGAACAACTCAAAGTACTCGGCATGTCATCCTCTGCTATCGCACGCATGGCGGAAAGCGGAGACATCAGCTCGTACGCACCGGTCGCATCAACCTTGCAAGGTTCGGTGGTCGAACTCAAAGTGTCACCTGGTCAGGTCGTACAACCGGCCGATGCGCTCTTCACCGTAGCCGATCTGTCGCACGTATGGGCAGTCGCCGAAGTACCTGAGCAGCAGGCAGATATGGTGGCGGTCGGTCAGACCGTGGATATCGAAGTACCGGCACTGGGTAATCTGAAGCTCTCGGGCAAACTGATTTACGTCGGACAAATCGTCGATCCGGCGACGCGCACTGTGCATGTACGTACCGCCATCGACAATAAGGATGGCCGACTGAAACCAGCCATGCTGGCCACCATGCTGATCGCCAGCCGTCCTAGCGAGCAAATGGTGATCCCGGCCGCGGCCGTGGTGCGCTATGAGAATGAAGATCTGGTCTATGTAGAAATCCAGCCTGGCCATTTCCGCGCGACCAAGATCAAAGTAGGACAGTCAAACAACGGCACTCTCGTCGTGGCGTCGGGGCTGAAAGTGGGTGATCGCATTGCAGTAGACGGTGCCTTCCACCTCAACAATCAGCGCACCGGTATCGCACAGGAGTAATGCCATGTTAGAGAAGATAGTTCGCGCCGCCCTGGCGCAGCGACTAATTATTGTCGTGCTGGCTGCGATCGCCCTGATAGTGGGTATCGATGCCATGCGCAAGTTATCAGTCGACGCCTTCCCTGACGTGACCAACGTTCAGGTACAGATTGCTACCGATGCCACTGGTCGTTCGCCCGAAGAGGTAGAACGTTTTGTGACCGTGCCGATTGAAATTGCTATGACCGGCTTGCCCGGCATAGAAGAAATGCGTTCGCTCAACAAACCTGGTTTGTCGCTGATCACGCTGGTCTTCACCGATGCCACCGATGTGTACTTCGCACGGCAACTGGTGATGGAACGTCTGATCGAGATAAGCGCGCGCATGCCGACCGGTGTCACACCTGTCTTGGGTCCGGTCTCTACCGGTCTCGGTGAGGTCTACCAGTACACGCTCGACAAACCCGATGATGGTGATCGTGAATTGACGCAGAAGGAGTTGACCGAAAGACGTATCGTGCAGGACTGGATGGTACGACCACTGCTGCGTTCGATTCCGCAAGTCGCCGAAATCAACTCGCAAGGTGGCTACGTCAAGCAGTATCAGGTGTTGGTCAATCCTGATCGCATGGCCCACTACGGCATCTCGCTCAAGCAAGTATATGAGGGGCTGGCACGCAACAACGCCAACTCGGGCGGTGGTATTTTGCCGCACTATGCGGAGCAATACCTGATCCGAGGCGTGGGTCTGATCGAGAATCTGGATGACATTAGCAACATCGTCTTGAGTGAATCCAACGGCACACCGGTGTATATCCGCGATCTGGCACAGGTCACCCTGGGTCACGATGTGCGTTATGGTGCGCTGGTCAAGAACGGTGTCACTGAATCCGTCGGCGGTATCGTGATGATGATGCGCGGTGGTAATGCGAAGGAAGTGGTATCACGCATCAAGGACCGGGTGGCAGAAATCAACAAGGCAGGCATGTTGCCGGATGGCTTGCAGATCGTGCCGTATTACGATCGTAGCGAACTGGTCGATGCTGCTTTGTGGACCGTCGCCAAAGTGTTGCTGGAAGGCGTGGCGCTGGTAGTTGTGATCTTGCTGGTCTTCCTCGGTGATATACGCTCATCGGTGATCGTGGTCGCCACCTTGATCCTGACGCCATTACTCACCTTCTTCGTCATGAACCAGTTCGGCATTTCCGCCAATCTGATGTCACTGGGGGGGCTTGCGGTCGCAATCGGTCTGATGGTCGATGGCTCGGTGGTGGTGGTCGAGAACGCCTTCGGCCACCTCGGCCGACCCAATAAGTATGGCAAGCGCAAGGTACACATCATCCTGAAAGCAGTAGTTGAAGTTGCGACCCCGGTGGTGTTCGGTATCGGCATCATCATCCTGGTGTTCCTGCCATTGATGACGCTGAAGGGCATGGAAGGCAAGATGTTTGCACCGCTGGCCTTCACGATTGCGATTGCGCTGGCGATTTCACTATTGCTGTCGCTGACACTGACGCCGGTGCTGTCTTCCTATCTGCTCAAAGGCGGTGCCGAACATGACACCCGCCTGGTCGGCTATCTGAAGAAACACTATCTGCGCATGCTCGACTGGGTATTGGCGAATGCGAAGAAAACCGTACTGTTCTCGGTCCTGGCATTCGTCGCGGCAGTAGGCATGTTGCCGATGCTGGGTACCGCCTTCATTCCGGAAATGAAGGAAGGTTCGCTGGTGCCGGGTATCAATCGTGTGCCGAATATCTCGCTGGAAGAATCAATCGCGCTGGAGAAGCAGGCGATGGGCATCATCATGAAAGTGCCTGGCGTGAAGTCTGCCATTTCGGGTGTCGGTCGCGGTGAAAGCCCGGCAGATCCGCAAGCACAGAATGAATCGACGCCTATCGTCAGCCTGAAGCCGCAGGATGAGTGGCCGGACGGCTGGACCCAGGACACGATCGCCAGTGAAATCAAGAAGCGCCTGCAGGTAATTCCAAGCGCGCAAATCATCATGGCGCAACCGATTTCAGATCGCGTCGATGAAATGGTGACAGGTGTGCGTTCCGACGTCGCAGTCAAGGTCTTCGGTGAAGACCTCGATCGCTTGCTGGAGAAGGCCCACGAAATTGCACGTGTGGCGGAAACCGTAACCGGCGCGCGTGACATCCGCGTAGACCGGGTCAGCGGCCAGCAATATCTGTCGATCAATATCGACCGACAAGCGATTGCGCGTTATGGCCTGAATGTGTCGGATGTACATGATGTGATCGAAGTAGCGATCGCCGGTAAAACCGCGACCGATATCTACGAAGGTGAACGTCGTTTCTCGGCAGCAGTCCGTTTGCCCGAGAGCTTCCGTGGCGATGTGCAGGCGATCAAGCAAATCATGTTGACCACACCTAACGGTGCACGCGTACCGCTGGACAGCCTGGCCAAGATCGAAGTGCGTGACGGCCCGGCGCAAGTCAGCCGTGAAGGTGGCAAACGCCGTGTCGTGGTGGCGATCAACGTGCAGGATCGCGACCTCGGTGGCTTTGTAGCCGAGTTGCAGCAGGTGGTGGGCGGCAAGATCCAGTTGCCACCGGGTTACTACCTCGAATGGGGCGGCCAGTTCCAGAACATGGAACGCGCACTGGGTCACCTTGCAGTCATCGTCCCGGCGACGGTAGCAGCGATTTTCTTCCTGCTGTTCCTGCTGTTTAAATCGGTGCGCTATGCAACGCTGATCATTACCGTCCTGCCTTTCGCTTCGATTGGCGGCATCATCGGCCTCTTCGTTACCGGCGAATACCTGTCGGTACCGGCGTCGGTGGGCTTCATTGCCTTGTGGGGTATCGCGGTGCTGAACGGTGTGGTGATGGTGTCTTACATCAGGAAGCTGCGTACCGAAGGCTTGAGCATTGCGGATGCAGTGGTGCAAGGCGCGACCATGCGTTTCCGTCCGGTCATGATGACGGCTACGGTGGCGATGCTGGGCCTCGTACCCTTCCTGTTCGCGACCGGTCCGGGTTCCGAAGTACAGCGTCCGCTGGCAGTCGTGGTGATCGGCGGCTTGATCACCTGTACCGCGCTGACCTTGCTGGTACTGCCTACCCTGTATCGCTGGTTCGATGAAGAAGAACGGGAAGCCTGACCGGCCATCCGACCACGGCGTCACCAATGAAGGTGACGCCTGTTGTCCCCAACCGAACACTAGGAGTCAAGCATGAAAGAAATCAAAGCCATCATCCGCCCGGTACGCCTGGACGATGTACGCGAAGCATTAGGACAGGTAGCCGGCTTTCCCGGCATGACCATCACCCATGTGGAAGGCTGCAGCTCACCTGCGCGCCATCAACCGCATGACTTCAAGGAAGAACTGCTCGATTACTCGCCGAAGGTGCGTATCGATATCGTGATTGACGACCAGTACGCAAAAGCCGTGTACGAAACGATCAAGCGCGTTGCTTCGACCAAACATGTCGGCGACGGCATCGTGTGGATGAATACGATAGATCAGTTCGATTACATCTGGCAGCCGGATACCTAAGGCTGCCTGCGCAGAAAACAAAAAGCCCGCTGATGCGGGCTTTTTTACAACGGCAATCGGCATGAGCCGATATGCGAAATCAGATGGCAGGAATCAGACGCCTACTTCAGCGCGCTGGAATTCCGCCCAGTTCACCGTCGATGCTTTTTTCGCACCGCCATTGGTCATGGTTTCATAGCAACGCGCCTTGGTGGTCTGGATTGCATCGATCAGGAAGTCCGCGTCGTATGCTTTGAGCAAGTGCGATTGATGCGTTTCCATATACTTCTTGATGCGATCTCTTTCGCATTCCATGCGCTGCAGTGCATGGAAAGTTTCATCATCCCAGTGCCAGCTCAGACCGAGCTCGTAGAAAGCGGCATTGTAAGCGGCGAGATGGCATTCAACTGCTGCACCAATCGGACATTGTTCAAGTACGGAACTGATCATTGCACTTCTCCTTCTGTATGTGCACGTCACTGCGGAACTTAGCCTGCTGACCTTTTTGCAGACTTCGAACGTATCGTAAGCGCTAAAAACGATTAGGTATAGTTAAAGTATTTAATAACAATCATTACTTAATACTTATGGTTTGGACGCCGGAAAATCGACTATTTCCGGCTTTATGGCGATTCTTGACAGTAGTCATAGGCAAATTTTGCGCAGGCAGGATATGGTTACGCCTTGGCCAAATACCGGCCTGGTCTGCAATCCGCACACTTCAGTCGCAGTCATGCTCGCAGGCATACAACAGCAATATCTCGGGAATGATCGCGTCATGAAAGTCATCGTTTTGGGTTCGGGCATCATAGGGACAGCGTCCGCCTGGTTTTTAAATAAGGCCGGCCACGAAGTCACCGTGATTGATCGCCAGCCCGGTGCCGCACAAGAAACCAGTTTTGCCAACGGTTGCCAGATCTCGGTCTCGCATGCCACGCCATGGGCGAACAAGGGTGCGCCACTGACGATACTCAAAGCATTGGGCAAAGAAGATGCACCGCTGCTGTATCGCTTCCGGGCCGAATGGCTACAGTGGAAATGGGGCATGAATTTTTTGCGCGAATGCACGCCGCAGCGCACCGTGCACAACATCCACCAGATCGTTGCTATCGCCGAATACAGCCGTCAGACCTTGCAGGCGGTACGCGCCGAAGTCGAGATCGACTACGACTGCCTGACGCGCGGCATTCTGCACTTCTACACCGAGCAAAAAGATTTCGACGACTCGCTGGCATCCGCCAGTGTGATGCGTGAGTTGGGTTGTCCGCGCGAACCGCTGACGGTGGAACAAGCGGTACAGCTGGAACCGGCCTTGGCCCATATCCGTCAGCAGATAGTCGGCGCCGACTTCACTGAAACCGATGAATCGGGCGACATCTACAAATTCACCACCGGCCTCGCACGCAAAGCCGAAGAACGTGGCGTCAACTTCCAGTACAACACGACGGTGACGCGCCTGATCACCGAGGGCACGGGTGCCGCGGCCCGCATCAGCGGAGTCGAAGTCATCAATCCGGAGGGGCGTCACATGACGCTGCATGCGGATGCGTTCGTGATGGCGATGGGTAGTTTTTCTGTGCCGGTATTGCAGCCGCTGGGCATCAATCTGATGATCTATCCGGGCAAGGGTTATTCAGCCACCTACCCCATCATCCAGCCGGAACTGGCACCGACCGTATCGCTGATTGATGACGGCTACAAATTAGTGTTGTCACGGCTGGGAGATAAATTACGGGTCGCTGGCACCTGCGAGTTCAACGGTTACTCACGCGCCTTGAATGCAACGCGCTGTGAAGCCATTACGCGCAGGACACGCGAGTTGTTTCCGGATGCCTGTGATTATGACAGTGCGGCGTACTGGGCCGGATTGCGCCCGCTGACACCATCGAATGTGCCTTACATAGGCAAGACCAAATTCAGTAATTTGTATTTGAATACCGGTCACGGCTCACTGGGCTGGACCATGGGCTGCGGCTCAGGACGAGCGATTGCCGATATTATTTCCGGTCTGCAACCGGAAGTCGATTTTGCGTTTACCGGTATGGGTACACACCCGGTAGTCACCGCCGCAACAACATCCGGCAGTCACAGCACCGCGTAAATTGTCGTTGCGGTGGCGTATATCAAACCTTGTTCAGGCGTTTTCTGCCACTGCCAGATCGTCAAACACGATGCGATCAGCACCGCTGAGCAATAGAAAATGTTTACCGCTGCAACGTGCCAGCAAAGACATATTGAGTCGCTCCGCAACCATATGCCCCATCTGCGTTGCGCCGGAACGCGATAGCAGAAATGGAATGCCCATCTGCGCGCCCTTCATCACCATCTCCGACGTCAAACGCCCGGTCGTGTAAAAAATCTTGTCGGCACCGGACATATCGTCAAACCACATTTTCCCGGCGATCGCATCGACTGCATTGTGGCGGCCGACATCTTCAACAAAATGAATTAAGTCGCCGCTAGCCGAAAACAAGGCGCAGCTGTGCACCGACCCTGCCTGCTTATACACCGAGCGATGTATCCGTATGGTCTCTATGATTTTGTAGAGCGTCGATTGCAGCAGGCGTGCGTCAGCAGGCAGAGAAATCGCATCGATCTCATCCATCAAGCCACCGAACACCGTGCCTTCGCCGCTGCCGCTGGTGACCGTATGGGTAGCGGTACGCTCTTCAATATTGTCTATACCATTGCGCGTGACCACTGCCGCTGCATCGACATCCCAATCCACCTGCACCGACAGGATGTCTTCGATATTTTTAATGAAACGCTGGTTACGCAAATAACCGAGCGTCAAAGCCTCTGGTGCCCCGCCTAGCGTCATCAAGGTAACCAGCTCACGCTTGTCAACATAGATGGTCAGCGGCTGCTCGGCTGGAATCGCGATGGTGGAGGCGCGACCGCGCTCATCCATGATTTCCACCTCATGGGTCAGCTTGCGTAAGGCATTGGATAAAACCGGGCGAGCATTCATAGATAAAAATGTGAAGAAACAAACTGACTAGCTCTGTACAAACGCCACACTACTTCTGCAGCACGGCATGCGGTATGGGATGCGCAAAAGAACACCTGCCCCGATTATCGCATCAGTCAGGCCCCGCTGTCCGCTTATGCACCAGTCTGGAGCAAGCCTGTTGCAGTGAGGGTATGATGAGGGCTACACATTTTTCTCCATCCCATGACGTCCTCTCTCGCCGACTACTTCGCATGAGCGCACTGGTCCTTACTCTGGTCTTGTGCGCAGCGCTGCTGCACGCCTCCTGGAACGCTTTATTAAAAAGTAGTGCGGACCCCTTGGCCTCACTGGCCGTCATGACCATAGGCGCCGGTCTGGGTGCCTTGCCACTCATCGTGTTGCTGCCGCTACCACTACCCGCTAGCTGGCCATTCATTGCCTTGTCGGCGGTTCTGCATACCGGCTACAACCTGTTCCTGATACGTGCCTACCGCATCGGCGACTTCAGTCAATCCTACCCGATTGCACGTGGCTCCTCACCCTTGCTGGTCACACTCGGCGCCGCTTTCTTTGTCAACGAACAAATGGGGCTGATGACGCTACTAGGCGTGGTCTTGATTTCGGTCGGGATTATCAGCCTGGCGCACGTCAGGAACCGGACCAATCTTGCCGGTCCTATCGCCGCTTTCACCACCGGCGCCTTCATCGCCGCATACACCATTACCGATGGTATGGGCGCACGCGCCGCCGGCGATGCCTTGTCTTATTGCGGCTGGTTATTCGTGCTCGATAGCATTCCACTGGCACTGATCTATCTGTGGCGTCATCGCCGCCTGCCGATCGCAATGGATGGTAAAGCAACCTGGATCGCGCTCGCGGGCGGGGTCATGTCTTTACTGGCTTATGGCATCGTGATCTGGGCCGTCACGCTGGCGCCTATGGGTACAGTCTCGGCATTACGCGAAACATCGGTGCTGTTTGCGGCACTGATAGGCTGGCTCTTCCTCGGCGAAAAGCTGAGCATGCGACGCATACTTTCCTGCTTGCTGATAACCATCGGCGCTGTTGTGCTGGGCTTGCATCTCTAAGCTTGTTGTTCATGTGCGAGAAGTCAGTACTGCTACTGAACTCGACAATTCAAGCAGACAAATAAAAACCGGCACTTGCTGCAAGAGCAAGTGCCGGTTTTTTGTTTCCGACTAGCTTAGCGCAACAGTCTTAGTTGACTGCCAGGCTATTGGTCAGATTTTCCAGAGCTTGACCACCGCCGTAGCTGGTTTGTACCGGTGCATCGCCGCCCAGAGTAATACGGATTGCGCAGTATTTGAACTCTGGAATCTTACCGAACGGATCCAGCGCAGCATTCGTCAAACGGTTAATCGCCGCTTCGTAGTAGCAGAACGGTACGAATACCGCGCCACGTGGCGAACCATCATCCGCACGAGCATACAAGGAAACTTCACCGCGACGCGATTGCAGGGTGATGATGTCGCCTGGTTTGCCGCCCATATTCGCCAGATCCAATGGATGGATCAGAGCGATAGGATCTGGTTCGATCGAATCCAGTACCGTGGCACGACGGGTCATACTACCGGTATGCCAGTGTTCCAGTTGGCGACCGGTGATCAGCACCATCGGGTATTCCGGATCTGGACGTTCAGCCGCAGGAATAATATCTGCAGGAACAAAACGTGCACGACCGGATTCACGTGGGAAGCTGTCAACGAACACGACTGGCTCACCTGGATCGCCTTCTTTTTCGCATGGATAGGTCACGGAATCTTCACGTTCCAGACGTTCCCATGTGATACCAGCGATGCTAGGCATGGTGTGACGCATTTCGTCGAATACTTCCGACACGTGCTTGTACTGCCAATCCAGACCAAGGCGATTTGCCATTTGCTGAATGATCCACAGATCTTGCTTCGCTTCACCCGGTGGGTTCAACGCTTGACGACCCATTTGCACGGTACGGTCAGTGTTAGTGAAGGTACCGGTTTTTTCCGGGAATGCGCTTGCTGGCAAGATAACGTCAGCCAGATAAGCGGTTTCGGTCAAGAAGATGTCCTGTACCACCAGGTGATCCAGTGCAGCCAATGCTTCACGCGCATGGTTCGCATCCGGATCCGACATCGCAGGGTTTTCACCTTGTACATACAGACCGCGGATTTTGCCGTCGGTGATTGCATGCATGATCTCAACCACGGTCAGACCTGGTTCCGGATCCAGCAAATCTACCGACATATTCCATGCTTTAGCAAAGTTCGCACGGATCTTAGGATCGCTGACGCTTTGGTAATCTGGATAAACCATCGGGATCAGACCAGCGTCCGATGCACCTTGCACGTTGTTTTGACCACGCAATGGGTGCAAGCCGGTACCTGGACGGCCGATTTGACCGGTCATCAGTGCCAGAGCGATCAGGCAGCGTGCATTGTCAGTACCGTGGATATGTTGCGATACGCCCATGCCCCACAAGATCATCGAACCTTTCGATGTTGCGTACAGACGTGCAACATAACGCAGCGTTTCTGCATCGATACCGCAGATAGGCGCCATCAATTCAGGTGTGTAGCCTTCAACGTTTTTGCGCAGCTCTTCGTAACCGATGGTACGGCTTTCGATAAATTCTTTATCAACCAGGCCTTCGGTAACGATCACGTTCATCATCGCGTTCAACATCGCGACGTCGGTATCTGCTTTGAATTGCATGAAGCGATGTGCGATACGCGACATTTCGGTACGACGTGGATCGCAAACGATCAACTTGGTACCGTTGCTGACTGCATTCTTGATCCAGGTAGCCGCTACCGGATGGTTCACGGTTGGGTTCGCGCCAATGATGATGACCACTTCTGCTTTGGTCACGTCCATCACAGGATTCGATACCGCACCCGAACCGATACCTTCGAGCAAAGCGACAACTGAAGATGCATGGCACAAGCGTGTGCAGTGATCGACGTTATTGCTACCGAAGCCGGTACGTACCAATTTTTGGAACAAGTAAGCTTCTTCGTTACTACCTTTAGCCGAGCCGAAACCAGCCAGCGATTTTTTGCCGTGGGTGTCGCGGATTTTTGCGAAGTTGCCACCAGCTACTTCCAGTGCTTCTTCCCATGTCGCTTCGCGGAATACTTCCATCACGCGATCCGGATCCATGATGAAGTCGCCGCTCTTAGGCGCATCAGCACGACGGATCAGCGGTTTGGTCAGGCGGTGTGGATGGTTTGCATAATCGAAACCGTAACGACCTTTAACGCACAGACGCTCACGGTTAGCAGGACCATCGCGGCCTTCTACGTAGAGAATCTTGTTGTCTTTGATGTTGTAGGTCAGTTGGCAACCGACGCCGCAGTATGGGCAAACGGAATCAACTTGTTTATCAGGAACGCTCAGCGCTACTTCGCGTGCCGGCATCAGTGCGCCGGTCGGGCATGCTTGTACGCATTCGCCGCAAGCCACGCAAGTGGACGCGCCCATCGGGTCATCCATATCGAATACGATCTTCGCATGGTCGCCACGGAAGGCCAGACCAATAACGTCGTTTTCTTGTTCGTCGCGGCAAGCACGTACGCAACGTGTACATTGAATACATGCGTCGAGGTTGACGGCAATCGCAGGATGCGAGTAATCGTAAGCAACTTTTGCACGTGCTTCAAAACGTGGTTTGCCGACGCCCATTTTCGCAGCCCATTCGTCCACTTCATTGTGGCGCGTATAGTCAGCTTCCGGCATATCGGACTGCAACAGTTCCAATACCAGTTTTTGCGATTTCACTGCACGTTCGCTTTCGGTATTTACTTTCATACCGTTAGTCGGGTTACGGCAGCAGGATGGTGCCAGTACGCGTTCGCCATTGATTTCGACGACGCATGCACGGCAGTTACCTGCAGTGTCCATACCTTCTTTAAAGCAAAGGTGCGGGATTTCTATGCCTTCGCGCTTGGCGACGGTCAAGATCGTATCGGTTGCACGGCCGGTTACTT
>RCUQ01000090.1_pt1 | contig 95736 bp, 80 predicted proteins | sample 2166351 | NCBI WGS metagenome assembly RCUQ01 (sample SAMN09932597, study PRJNA488358) | compost metagenome | feature: garden; material: soil; isolation source: compost soil in acetonitrile-enriched culture | place: Germany: Experimental Botanical Garden Goettingen | collected 2016-01-27
ATGCGATGGTTGGGCAACCAATCATCGAAGACTGAGTTGTTTGTAACGAAATAAGGACGGCATCTTCGGATGCCGTTTTTTTTCACGTACAATTTCGTTAATCTATTACTGTGCCAAACTGGTCGGGTGGAATTAACCTGATCTGCTCAATAAAAGGAATGAACGCCATGAAAATCCTGTTCAGAATTTTTGCTGTCTTACTTTTCATCGTGTTCTTCGGCTTTGCTTTAAAGAATACGCAGGAAGTGTCTTTGCAGTTCTTCCTCGGTTACGAAATGCGCGGGCCTTTGGTATTGCTCTTGCTGGGCTTTTTTGCCGGTGGTGCTGCACTGGGCGTGCTGGCGATGATGCCGACATTCTTCCGCCATCGTCGTGAACTCGCGAAGCAAAGAAAGAGCATTAGCTCGATACAAAAAGAAGTACAAGAACAGGCATTGGTAAAGTCACAGCCGCCACAACCGGACGCCGTGATACACCTGTAAACCGCATGCCTTTTGATTATTTGAATACTCTTTACATCACAACATTGCATGGAATTTGAAACTTGGTGGTTGCTCGCCGTTCCCGCCTTCTTTACCTTGGGCTGGATTGCTGCGCGCGTTGATATCAAACAGTTGGTTTCGGAATCGCGCACGCTACCGCGCGGCTACTTCAAGGGTTTGAATTTCCTGCTCAATGAACAGCCGGATAAAGCGATCGATGCATTTATCGAAATCGTCAAGCTGGATCCGGAAACCGCAGAGCTGCATTTTGCGCTCGGCAATCTGTTCCGCCGTCGCGGTGAAACCGAGCGTGCGATACGCGTACATCAAAACTTGCTGGCGCGTCCGGATTTGCCGCTGGAGCACAAAGTACATGCGCAATATGAGCTGGGGCAGGATTACCTGAATGCCGGTTTGCTGGACCGCGCAGAAGAAACATTCAATCAACTGGTCGACACCCAATACGGCGCGCAAGCCAGGCGTGCTTTGCTGGAGATTTACCAGCGCGAAAAAGAATGGGAACGCGCGATTGAAGCGGCGCATGCACTGCAGGAGTCGGGTGCGGGTGGACGTCAAAAAGAAATCGCCCAGTTCTACTGTGAACTGGCGCAAGACGAATTGGTGCATACCCATCCGGACGCAGCCATCACCTTGCTGGAAAAAGCCCTGGCAGCAGATCGCAAGAGCGTGCGTGCGACCATCTTGTTGGGCGACGCGCAACTGGCCAAAGGCGATACCGAATTGGCGTTGTTGACCTGGCGTCGGGTTGAGCATCAGAGCGTGCCGCATGTGGCGCTGGTAGCCCAGCGTCTGATGGATGGTTATCGCGCCGTAGGACGTGCGCAGGAGGGTGTGAATCTGCTCAGGTTCTATCTGGCTGAAGCCTCGTCTATCGATTTGCTGGAAGTGGTGTTCAAGGCGGTGCTGGAGCTGGAAGGTGTTGATTCCGCCAACCAAATGGTGAGCGATGAATTGCGTCGCACGCCAACCTTGCTGGGGCTGGATAAATTGCTGGAAGCGCGCTTGATGGAAGCGCCGCCAGAAATGCGTTCGGAACTGTCGCTGGTCAAGAATCTGGTGCATGGTTATACCCAGAAGCTGGCTCGTTATCAGTGCAGCCATTGCGGCTTCAAGGCGCGTCAGTATTACTGGCAATGCCCGGGTTGCAGCAAATGGGAAAGCTACCCGCCGCGTCGTACCGAAGAACTGAACGTCATGAACTAAGTGTCGTGAGTATTGCCGGTTAATCTGCGTCTATCAGAAGCAGTTTGGCCGGCTCTTACTTCCACTATGCATCTCTCCTCCGCATTTATGCATTTCCTTTGGGAAATGTCCGCTTCAAATCCTCCTCTTGCTTGAATAAATTTGACGCTGGTATAGCGATCAATAGAGCTGTTCAACATCGTTATTCCTGTATTTCTTCTAAACCAAATAGGGAGTTGCTATGTTTAAAAACATATTGTTGGCATGCGCAGCTGCATTGTTATCGATGAACTTGGCGTGGGCTCAGGTTGACGTCAATAAAGGGGATCAGGCGGCGCTGGATGGCATCAAGGGCATAGGCCCGGCGATGTCGAAAGCGATCCTGGATGAGCGTAAGAAGGGCGGCAACTTCAAGGATTGGGATGATTTGCAGAAGCGGGTGAAAGGGATAGGCGAGAAGAACGCCGAAAAACTCTCGCAAGCCGGTCTCAATGTGAATGGTGCGGCGCGCTCAGCGAGCGCTAAACCGGCGGCAAAACCCGCTACATCCCAGCCTGCAGTAAAACCGGCGGCAGGTAAGTAGCGACTTCATCTGGATACTGCACCCTCCGCTCAGCCCCGCCCCTGCAATTCGGCGGGGCTTTTTACTGCGGAACTGGCTTTTTATCGAGTTTGTACGCGTTAGCTCATCTGCGATTAAAATGGCGTTTTACCAGAGACACCATATAAGCACTCACTATGCAATATTTGACCATCGAAGACACCATCGGCAATACCCCACTGGTACAACTCAAGCGACTCGGCGGCGAAGATGCCGTGAAACGTAACAACGTCATTCTCGGCAAGCTGGAAGGCAATAACCCTGCTGGTTCGGTTAAAGACAGACCAGCCTTCTCGATGATCATGCATGCAGAAGAGCGTGGTGTCATCAAGCCGGGCGATACCCTGATCGAAGCGACCAGCGGCAATACCGGTATCGCACTGGCGATGGTGGCGGCGATGCGTGGTTATAAGATGGTCTTGCTGATGCCTGAAAATCTGAGTGAAGAGCGTCGTCAGGCGATGGCTGCGTACGGTGCCAGGATCGTCCTGACGCCTAAAACCGGCGGTATGGAATATGCACGTGATCTGGCCGAGCAAATGCAAAAGAACGGCGAGGGCATTATCCTCGACCAGTTTGCTAATCCGGACAATCCGCGCGCGCACTACGAAACAACCGGCCCCGAAATCTGGCGTGACACTGGTGGCCAAATTACGCACTTTGTCAGCGCGATGGGTACGACCGGCACCATCATCGGTGTGTCGGAATATCTGAAAGAAAAGAATCCCGATATCAAGATCATCGGTGTGCAGCCGGATGAGGGTTCGCAGATCCCGGGCATACGCAAGTGGCCTGAAGCCTATCTGCCAAAAATTTACGATGCCAGCAAAGTCGATCAGCTGGAGTATGTCAGCCAGGCTGTCGCCGAACAAATGGCGCGCCGTTTGGCAATAGAAGAGGGGATTTTCTGCGGGATTTCAGCTGCGGGCGCGTGTGAAGTTGCGCTCAGAATTTCTCAGACGGTAGAAAATGCGACGGTGGTCTTCATCGTCTGCGATCGAGGTGATCGCTACCTGTCGACAGGAGTATTCCCGGCTTAAGCCGAGAATACTCTGCGGGTAACTAACATTACTCTTGCGGCTCGGTTGCGACGCCGCCACCTTCTTTTGGTTTGAATTGCTTGTCGCTGATACGGAATTTATCGCGGCGGTCACCCATCAGGATGCGCAGGTCACGAATGCTCAGATCACTGACTTCGTGCATGCGGATCAGCAAGGATGCGCCTACCGGCAAACGGCGATGGCGGATTTTGCTGATTACTGGCGGGGCGACTTCGAGTGCGCGCGACAGAGCCGCATCATTTTTCAGATGCAGTCTTTCAATCAACGAGTCCAAGAGGTGGTTTGGGTCGTAAGCAACTTGATCTGCAAGTCGGTTACTTGTCATTTGGCTATCTTGAGTAGTCATAGTATCTTCGATTTCAAAGTGTCAAACGAGGGATCGGTGAAATGCAAGGCACCTTGCAATTTCGTCGGCTACTGATATTGGAGTCTTGTCATATTAGTAAAGTTGCAAACGGTGATGATTTTTTCGTGCCACATATGAAAAAATTAACTATATGCAATCAATATAGCAAGGAATTTCAAAAAAGCAATTACAACTCAGTGTTCTTTTGGCCTCACAATTGGCCAAGAGTTCCTTCAAACAATCTTTTCTTTTTGAGAAAAGTAGCGTTATTGAAATTTTATTCTTTTCTGCCCTTTTTCACAAAAAAACCTTAAAAATCAATGCTTGTTGTTGTTTTAAGGAATGATGCCAGAGGGCAATCCCTGTGCATAAATAATACTTGTATGCCATTATTTTGGCTTGCGTGCAGGTGTGAACAATTGCAAATTCGACCAGCCCTGTAATCCTAGCTGACGCAGCGTTTCCATATTTTTTTCATAAATATCTTCCGCTTCGGGGAAGGCAGCGACCGCGCGTTCTATGCTGGTTTCGCGCAAAAGATGCAAAATTGGATACGGCGAACGGTTGGTGTAGTTTTCAATATCGTCCGTTTTGCTACCGGCAAATTGATAATCAGGGTGGAAACTGGCGATTTGAATCTCTCCGTCCAGCCCCAATTCTTCGATGGCTGTATCAGCCACATCCAGAAAATCGTTGTAATCCAGGAAGTCATCCAATACATCTGGCAGGATCAGCAGGGTGGTATCGATTGCGGCCGGATCGCTGGCCTGCAAGAACTGTAGCTCGCTCTTCAACTGCTGCAGCAAGGCTTCGGTGTCCTGCGCATCGCTGACCGTATAGCGGATTTGCTGCTTGACGTAGACCGACTTGGCGAAGGGGCAGAGATTCAGGCCGATCACGGCGCGCTCCAGCCATGCTTGCGTCGCCGCGATGACTTCGTCTGGCCGGGCTGAGGGGGGAGTTGTTTGCATGCAGACCATCCTGTTGACAGGCCGCTATTTTAAACGTTTGCCGAAAATGCTTTCGGCCAGCCCGAATAATCGCTGGCGCTAGCCAGAGTTTGCGCGCAGGGCTATTAAAAATGATCGCCACAGCCGGGTCGGATCGGCTATTCTTGCCACCGTTCCGCCTTGCGCACATGCGCGGCATTTTCATCAAAGTAAAAATTCATGGCTCTTAAATCCACCATTTTCAAAGCTGACCTGCAAATCGCCGATATGGACCGGCAGTATTACGATGGTCATGTGCTGACGATAGCGCGCCACCCGTCCGAGACCGATGAACGGATGATGGTCAGGATTCTGGCCTTTGTGCTGCATGCGCATGCAGCGCTGACCTTCGGCAAGGGCTTGAGTGCGGATGATGAGCCCGACCTGTGGCAAAAGGACCTGACTGGTGCGATCGAGCTCTGGATAGAAGTCGGCCAGCCGGATGAAAAGCGCATCATGAAAGCCTGTGGCCGTTCGAATCAGGTCATCATCTACAGCTATAGCAGCATGAGCAATATTTGGTGGAATCAGATCGCCAGTAAGGTTGATCGCGCCAAGAATCTGAGCGTCTATAACCTGCCAGCAGCAACCAGCCAGGAATTGGCCAAACTCGCGCAGCGCAATATGCAATTGCAATGCACGATCCAGGATGGTCAGGTATGGATTAATGGCGAAGGCGTCTCGATACAGATCGACCTCACGCTGTTGAAAGCGCCTGCGAACGCAGCGCGCTGATGGTGACGGCGCAGTGCACCGTCACCAGATAAGCCTGGCTTAGAAGCCGCGTGCGGCACGCACGGCGCGACTCAGGTCCACCACCGACATCGCGTAGAAGAAGCTGCGGTTGTATTGCGTGATCGCAAAGAAGTTATCTGCTCCCAGCCAGTATTCGCTCGGGTCTGCACCATTCTGTAAATCAACCAGACCAAACTTCATATCCGATGGCGGTTCCGCCAGTGGTGTCACGCCGGCTTCCTTCATCTCTTGCAAGCTGAACTTTGCGCTCAAGCCCTGATTGATAAAGCGCTGCCAGTTTTCTGTCATGTCCACCTTGGCCGGGAACACGGTCGGCTCGCCTTTGCGCCAGCCATGCTGTACCAGGAAGTTGGCCACGCTACCAATCGCGTCAACCGGCGAGTTGCGCAGGTCGATATGGCCGTTACCATCGAAGTCGACCGCAAACTTACGGATGCTGCCTGGCATGAATTGCGGCCAGCCAATGGCGCCGGCATACGAACCGAGCAGAGAGAAGGGGTCGATCTGTTCATCACGTGCAAACAGCAATGTGTTTTCCAGCTCACCACGGAAGTAATTCATGCGTGCGGTGCGATTCGGGGTTTCCGGGTAAGCAAAGGCGAGCGTCGTGATCGCGTCCATAACACGGAAGTTGCCGGTGTTACGGCCGTAAACGGTTTCTACGCCGATGATCGCCACGATGATTTCTGCCGGTACACCGTAATTGGCTTCAGCGCGCGCCAGTGCATCTGCATATTGATTCCAGAAGGCGACACCGCCATTGATGCGCACCGGTTCCACGAAGCGCGCACGGTAGGCCGCCCAGTTCTTCGGTTTGCCCGGCGGCGCCGGTTTCATCAACTGGATGGCGCTATCGACGTAATGGGTCTGGTTGAGCGTGGTCTGCAACTGCTTCTTGTTGAAGCCGTTCTTTTCCACCATCTGATCGATAAAGCTGGAGACATCACTCCATTGCGAAAAGTTGGCGAATTCATCGCCCTGTACCGGCTTGACCGCAGGCTTTGCGGCTTTCTTGGCTGTGGCCTTGGCCGCGACCGGTTTCTTGCCGGGTTCGCCGGCAGATGCGCAGCCGGTTAATGCAAGGATGGAAGAGAGGGCGAGGAGTGGAACGGAGCGTTTGGAAAGCAGCGGAAATGTCATCGAATTTGATTCAACAGTGATTTGAGTGTGGAAAGCGCATGGGTCGGCGACAATTGTTCAGCACGACCGTAACGCAGGTTTTCATACAGAGTCATAAATTTCCCGGCGGCATGTTTGCGTTTCTGTGTCAGTGCAGAATCGTCAGCCAACAACCGGTTTGAATAGCTGCGTGGTCCTTCGTGAGGCAGACGCGGATAGCCGTGGCGCGCCATCTGTTTGCAAAACTGCGCATACGCAGCATGGATAGGATCGCTCTTGCGGCGATAGCCTAGCAGCAAAAATGCCATAGCTGCCGTCACCGTACCACCCACAGCCAACAGCAGCAAGACCATCGTTTGCCAGTCGATGTTACCGAAGCCCAGTGAACCTAGCAAACTCTTTTGCTGATCAGGGGTGTAGTTCAGTACCCATTGATTCCAGCCGTTGTTAAGAGCTTCCCACTGAAAGCGCATGCCGCGCAACCAGCCAGCGGCTTCGCTGCCATCATTCACCAGTCCTCCTAAAGCAGCGTCTGCCGTAGCGGCACCGGCATTGCGTTCTACGCGCTCTGGCGCAACGGCGGCGGTTGGATCGATGCGCACCCAGCCTTGTTGTTCCAGCCAGACTTCAGCCCAGGCATGTGCATCCGATTGGCGGATGGTCATATAGCCATCGACCGGATTGATTTGTCCACCCTGATAACCGGTTACTACCCGCGCCGGGATACCCATCGCACGCATCAGTACGACAAAGGCACTCGCATAATGTTCACAAAAACCTGCGCGCGTCGTAAATAAAAAATCATCCACGCTGTTGATGCCTAGCGGTGGCGGTTCCAGGGTGTAGCGGAAGGCTTCAGTGCGAAAGTTTTGCAACACCTGTTTGATTGCCTTGTTCTCATCGCCTGCTGTGCGTTTGATTTGTGCTGCCAGCGCCAGTGTGCGCGGATTGAAGTTCGCGGGTAATGCCAGCCATTGCCGTACTGATGTGCGTTCCGCTTGCGGTATCAAGGCAAAATCGAGATGCGATGTGACATCGTAACGAATGCGTTCATTGATGGGGCGGTTCGAGCGCAGTTCTTCGTCAACTGTACTGACGATGAACTTACCTGCCAGTTGTGGCGCGCCGCTCGGTAACTCGAGTGCAAATAGCCAGGGCTGCGAACTGGCTTCTTGTGTGACCTGATAGCGCACTGCAGTGCCGCGCATCAGCCGGGTCGCAGGCTGCTCGCCGCGGCGCTGTAAAGACTTGGTCCAGCTCAGGCCATCGAAGTGATCGAGCACAATGGCACGCCAATACAACTGATTACTCGCCGGTACCGGATCGGCAAATTTGACGCGAAAGGCGACCTCGGGCGACAAGGCTAGTTTGGCGATATTACCCGGGCTCATCGAACTGGAAAGGCCGCTGCGCGCAGTCTTCGCATCGCTCGGCATCGCCCACAGCGGCCCTTGTATGCGTGGAAACAGAATAAAGAGCACGATCGTCAGTGGTATCGCCAGCGCCAGAATTTTGCTGGTGAGCAGCAGTCTTTTGCGCAGTGGCGGGATAGCACCGGTGTATTGAAAAGAGAGTTGCGCGCTGAGGAGCAGGATCAGCGTGACGACGGTTAATAGCGCTGTTGCCAGTGATTGCGAGTTGAAAAAATTAGTCAGCAGCAGGAAGTAGGTCAGGAAGACGACTGCAAACAAATCGCGGCGTGCATGCATTTCCAATAGCTTGAAAGTCAGCAGCAGACTCAGCACGGCAACACCGGCTTCGCTACCGACCAGAGTTCTAAAGGTCAGGTAGACCCCACCTAGCGTCAACAAGGCGAGCGGCAATAGAAGCCAGCGCGATGGCATGCGATTGCCACGGAAGGTGATCCAGCCGCGCCACAGCAGCATCGCGCAGATGACGGCGCTCACCCATGGCGGCAGATAGAACACATTCGGTAGCAGTACCAGTGCGCAGGCGCACAGCAAGAGCAGGGTATTGGTCTTTTCAGGCGACAGCGGGCGCAAGGTCGGACGTGCTAGCAGGCCGGAAATGTTTTTTGGCAGACTCATGCGGCACGCTCGTATAAAGCGAGTGCCTGCAGGCAAGCCGCCTGATGGTTCGGCCCTGCGGCTGGCGGCAGATACACATGGCCCAGCCGTAAAGCGTAAGGCAGGCTGCGCGCTTCCGCCATCAGCACCCAGCTCGTCATGCGCGCCAGTTTGTGTTCCACATCCATGGTTGGCGGCAAGCTACTCAGATCAAGTATCAACTCGCTGGCAGCACCACCTTCGAATTGTTTGGTCACCAGAGCACCGTCATTGCTGCGTGCAATTTGACGCCAGGCCATATGGCGCACGGAGTCACCGGCCTGATAGGCGCGGATGCCGGCAAAGTCATCATGCCCGGCACTGCCACGCCCATCTGACTGTGTACCTGTGGTCAAGGGTAGCGGCGGGCTGTCCACTTCGGGTTGCGGATAGACCAGCACCTGCATCGCAGGTTGCCAGTAAGCCCATGCCTGCAACAGACCGAGAGGGAAGCTGGTGTCCAGACGTATGCGCGGTGCCGCGTGCCAGCCACGTTGTATGGTCGGCGTACTCAGTGTCAGCTCACTGGTGGCATCGCTAGCGATATCGGTGAAATGAGCAATGCCGGGCACGCCATCCGCGATAAACGCCAGACGTATCGCATACCGGTCATATAAGCGACGATTGTGCAGATGCAGTGTGAATTGCGCGACCTCACCGGCGTACACCGCCGTGCTGCGTCCCGGTGACAGATGCAAATAGGCGAGGTTGCGGAAGGTCAGGTGCATCGTGATGATGGCGCAAGCTGCCAGCAAGAAGGTCAATGCAAAACCCAGACTCAGACTGTAATTGATTGAACACAGGAAGAGCACCAGCAGCATCACGCCGAAGATCAGGCCAGCGCGTGTCGGCAGAATAAAGATGCGACGCTGTCGCAAAAATACTTCACCCGGTTCGGCATGGTGCAGCCGGAACAGGTATTTACCGGTCCATGCATGGAACATGCTGCTGACACGTGGTGGAATGAGGCGCACGATGCTGGGTCCCGGCTCAGACGCTGACTGACCTCATTAATTGCAGCACCAGATCACGGCTACCGAGCGCACTCGCGCTACCGGCTTTGACGGAACGCAGACGATGCGCTGCAACCGGTACCAACACCGCTTGCACATCTTCCGGAATCACATGATTACGTCCTTCGAGCGCAGCCCAGGCGCGTGCTGCTTGCAGCAGTGCGATCGTGGCACGTGGGCTTAGTCCTTCCACGAACATGCCGTTCTGACGTGATGCCAGCGCCAGTGCCTGTATGTAATCGATCAGGGATGGTGACACATGTATATTCTTCAGCTCAGCCTGTGCCGCGACCAGATCGGCGGCTTGCATCGCCATCGGTAGCGTTTTTAACAAGGTCCGGCGGTCTTCGCCCATCAGCAATGCTCGTTCCGATGCGGCGTCGGGGTAACCGAGCGATAAGCACATCAGGAAGCGGTCGAGCTGCGATTCAGGCAAGGGGAAGGTGCCGAGCTGATGCGTCGGGTTTTGTGTGGCGATGACAAAGAAGGGAGCGGGCAAGGCGCGTGTGACGCCATCCGATGTCACCTGGCGTTCTTCCATCGCTTCCAGCAATGCTGATTGTGCCTTTGGTGTGGCGCGGTTGATTTCATCTGCCAGCAAGACTTGCGTGAAGATAGGGCCGGGATGAAACACGAAGCCATTCTTCTCTCGGTCGAAAATAGAAATACCCACCACATCTGCCGGCAACAAATCGCTGGTGAATTGTTGACGGTTGAATTGCAAACCGAGTGAAATTGCTAGTGCATGAGCCAGCGTCGTTTTGCCGACACCCGGTACGTCTTCAATCAGCAAATGACCACCGGCCAGCAGACACACCAGCGCCTGACGTATCTGGAGATCTTTACCGACAACAATCTCGCTCACTTGTCTTGCAACTGCATGCACTTTTGCGAACATTCGATTTTCCGTAGCTGATGAAGTGCGTCGCCAGGACGCGTGAGGGAAGGGTGAGCTACAGATTCTATGCGAAATTACTTGCTTAGGCGCAAGTTCGCGTTGCTGTTAGCAATCGTTAATCTGAATGAATATTCGTTTGCAAGGTAGATGCAGCGGATTACTTGGCAAGCTTGTCGACTAATCCTGCTTTTGTTTGCGGATGACAAACCAGCCTGCGACCACTGTGAAGGTGGCGACGATGCCAGCCACGATCCAGAAGCCATACGCATGTTCTGCGAGTGGTACACCGCCAACGTTCATGCCGAGCAAACCGGCAATGATATTGATCGGCAATGCCAGTACCGTGACGATGGTCAGCACGTACAGGCTGCGGCTGTTTTCTTCATTGACCTGCGCGGCGATTTCTTCCTGCAGCAACTTGATGCGCTCCTGCAGCGAGCTCATATCGCTCAGAACCACCGAGAACTCCTCGGTCGACTGGCGCAGTTCCTGCGTATCCAGTTCTGCCACCCAGCCTGGTGGTTTTTGCAGCAGACGGAACAGCGCCGCCGGTTCTGGTGCCAGCAGACGTTGCAAGCGCACCAGAATACGCCGCAGCGCGCCCAGATCGGTACGTTGCTTGTTGAGGCGACCCGCTAACAGATTGTCTTCGACCCGGTCGACCCGGGCGACCGCATCGCGCACGATTTTTACCAGCACGTCGGCCTGATCGCGCAGCAGGTGTACCAGTAGTTCAACCGAGGAGCGTATGGTGTCGCCGTGCTCGACCGCCTGCCGCAAACGCTCGATCGATTTCAGCGGGGTACGGCGCGCGCTGATCACGACATCTTTCGTTACGCTCAGCCATAAAGTGGCGATATCGGCTGACTCGAAGGAAAAGCTATGCAGCACATCGTTGACGACTGCAATCAGGGTATTGTCGGCCAGCTCAATGCGGGTGGAACGTGAGCCATCATGCAATGCTTCATTGAATTCATCGGCGACCCCGGCATGCTCGCTCATCCATTTTTCGCTGGCGGTATTGCTGAGGTTAAAGTGCAGCCAGATGAATGAGCCTGCTCTTTGTGCTGGTTGCAGCTGCAGCCAGGCCAGCGCTTCGCTGGACGTGATCAGTTTTGCTCTTTGTTCCGGGGTAAACAGGAAGCCCCAGATCAGGCCGGATGGGTCCGAACCATAGCTCAAGCCGCTGGCGCTAATCATCGTGGTGTAAGGAAAGGAGGGCAAAGTGATGCCGCGCGGTGACTGAAGATGTCACGCGGCAGGTCTACAGATCGGTAGCGGAAGTGCACGATAGATGCGTTTCTTGCAATGCCGGGTCAGGCCGGCAGCATTACAAAGGAATTGGTCGGGGCCTTTATTGCGCCGGTCCCCGTTGGCGCTGCGGAAGCTACTATGCATGCCGGATATGACGCGCGTATGACAATTTCAGGCAATGAAAGCGCTGATAAAGGCCGGAATATGGCGAAACGGACCCCGGCTTATCCTCGGAACCGGCTGTGAACGAGTAAAATAGCGCCTTGCTTCCCTCAGATAAAGTCACGCATGTCCATACAATGGTACCCAGGTCACATGAACGCCGCCCGCAAGAAGGCGGCGGAAGCCATGGAAAAGACCGACATGATCATCGAGGTGCTGGACGCGCGCGTACCGCAGGCCAGCCGCAACCCGATGATCGAAGAGCTGCGCACTTTCCGCCAGCGTCCCTGTTTAAAGATACTCAATAAGAGCGACCTGGCCGATCCGGCCGCGACGCAAAAATGGCTGGATTTATACAATAGCCAAAAGGGCGTACACGCCGTTGCGCTGAGCTGCAAAAAGCCGTCCGATGTCGCCAAGATCCCGGGTTTGTGCCTGAAGATTGCACCGCATCGCGGTACCGCGCTCAAGCCTTTGCGCATCATGATCATGGGTATTCCGAACGTCGGCAAATCGACGCTGATGAATGCCTTGCTGAAAAAACGCGTCGCCAAGGTTGGTGACGAACCGGCCGTGACCAAGATGCAGCAGCGTCTCTACCTCGGCAACAATATGGTGCTGACCGATACACCGGGCATGATGTGGCCGAAGATCGAACATCCGAGTGATGGCCTGATGCTGGCGGCCAGTCATGCGATCGGCAGCAATGCGTTGATCGAAGAAGAAGTCGCCACCTTCCTGGCGGATATCGTGCTCATGCATTACCCGCATTTGCTGACCGCGCGTTACGGTTTCCCGACCGAAGGCATCGATGGCGTCAGCGTGATCGAAGGCGTGGCTTTGCGGCGCGGCTTCCGCATCAAGGGCGGTGAGCTCGACCTGGAAAAAGCCGCCCATACCTTCCTGCAGGATTACCGGGTTGGTGCTTTGGGTCGCGTCAGCCTGGAAACACCGGAAAGCCGTATCGCCTTATTGGCCAGCTTCCAGCCGCCGCCGTCGCTGAGCGATGTGGCACATGATGACGATGAAGAAGCGGAAGAAAGTCGCGACGATAGCGCATCACGTCGGCGTTAAATAAATCCGGAAGTCTCAGGGACAAGAAAAAGCCCGCAAGGCATATACCTTGCGGGCTTTTTTTGATGTGCAGGAAAAGCGCATCGGGCGGCGGCACCGTGCAATACGGTACCGCCAGCGGAACGGCACTTACATCATGCCGCCCATACCACCCATGCCACCCATACCGCCCATATCACCCATGCCGCCTGCTGGTTTGTCTTCAGCGACTTCAGCAACCATGCAATCGGTTGTCAACAACAGGGCAGCGATCGAAGCAGCATTTTGCAATGCCGAACGGGTCACTTTAGCTGGATCCAGCACGCCCATTTCAACCATATCGCCGTAGGTACCGTTGGCAGCGTTGTAACCGAAGTTACCTTTGCCTTCCAATACTTTAGCGACAACAACCGAAGCTTCTTCGCCGGCGTTTTGCACGATCATGCGCAGTGGTTCTTCCATTGCACGCAGAACGATACGGATACCAGCTTCCTGGTCTGGGTTGTCGCCTTTGATGTTGATCGCAGCACGTGCGCGCAACAGGGCAACGCCGCCGCCTGGAACGATACCTTCTTCAACTGCAGCGCGGGTTGCGTGCAGAGCATCTTCAACGCGTGCTTTTTTCTCTTTCATTTCAACTTCGGTAGCTGCACCGACTTTGATCACGGCAACGCCACCTGCCAGTTTGGCAACGCGTTCTTGCAGTTTTTCACGGTCGTAGTCCGAAGTTGCTTCTTCGATTTGGGCACGGATTTGTTTCACGCGTGCTTCGATCGTGACAGCCTGGCCGTTACCGTCGATCAGCGTGGTGTTTTCCTTGCCGATTTCGATACGCTTTGCCTGGCCCAATTCTTCCAGTGTGATTTTTTCCAAAGTCAGGCCGACTTCTTCAGCAACAACCTGGCCACCGGACAGGATCGCGATGTCTTCCAGCATTGCCTTACGACGGTCGCCGAAGCCTGGTGCTTTTACTGCGCAGGTTTTCAGGATGCCGCGGATGTTGTTCACAACCAGGGTTGCCAATGCTTCGCCTTCGATGTCTTCTGCGATGATCAGCAGTGGACGGCCGGCTTTTGCAACTTGTTCCAATACCGGGAGCAGGTCACGGATGTTGGAGATTTTCTTGTCGCACAACAGGATGAACGGGTTTTCCAGGATAGCGGTTTGCTTTTCCGGATTGTTGATGAAGTATGGCGACAGGTAGCCGCGGTCAAACTGCATACCTTCAACGATGTCGAGTTCGTCGTTCAGGGATTTGCCGTCTTCAACAGTGATGACGCCTTCCTTGCCGACTTTTTCCATCGCTTCAGCGATGCGCTCGCCGATCGATGCATCGCTGTTAGCGGAGATCGAACCAACTTGAGCGATTTCTTTGGTGGTGGTGCATGGCTTGGCAATGGCAGCCAGTTGTTCGACAGTTGCTGCAACAGCCTTGTCGATACCGCGCTTCAGATCCATTGGGTTCATGCCGGCTGCAACGTACTTCATGCCTTCGCGAACGATCGCTTGTGCCAATACGGTTGCAGTGGTGGTGCCGTCGCCTGCGTTGTCGCTGGTGCGGGAAGCCACTTCTTTCACGAGCTGTGCGCCCATGTTTTGCAATTTGTCTTTGAGTTCGATTTCTTTAGCGACCGAAACACCATCCTTGGTGACGGTTGGTGCGCCGAACGAGCGTTCCAGAACCACGTTACGGCCTTTAGGGCCCAGGGTTACTTTAACTGCATTCGCCAGAACGTTGACGCCTTCAACCATCTTGGCGCGCGCTGCGTCGCCGAAAATTACTTCTTTAGCTGCCATGTTGATTGCTCCTGATTATTCGTTGAGTGACTGAATCACTGAATCCCGACTAGGGATGACACCATTTCGAGCGCTGCGGCCTGGCCGTCGCGTCCGAAAAACGGCATCACTTTTGTACGATTGCCATGATGTCTTCTTCGCGCATCACGAGAACTTCGTTGCCATCAACTTTGACGGTTTGGCCAGCATATTTGCCGAACAGAACGCGGTCGCCGACTTTAACGTCGAGTGGGCGAACTTTGCCGTCTTCGAGGATCTTGCCGTTGCCGATTGCCAGAATTTCACCTTGATCAGGCTTTTCAGCAGCTGCTTCAGGAATGATGAGGCCGGACGCAGTTTTTGTTTCCTGGTCGAGGCGCTTGACGATGACGCGATCGTGCAAAGGACGAAGGTTCATACAAACTCCTTAGTTTTCAATAAGTTATGGTGATTTGCGGCAATGGGCTGCAAAGCGTGCTTTACAGTGCATACCTGCCGCACTAGAAAGTTGGTCGTACGGGCAAAGTTGTTAGCACTCTCGCCCGGCGAGTGCTAAGTATAGGGACGCTTGTTCGATATTTCAAGTCAAGGGCGGTGTTGGCAGATGAAATAATCAAAATCTAAATATAGATAGCGGGATTTTTCATGAGGCAGGCTAGGCCTTTTATCTATGAGCCGATGACGATAATGGCCAGACCTGATGGAAGGCAGGGTGGGTTTGCTGGCTTGGATGCTTGTGGTTGAAAAACAAATGTTTGCTACAGCGTGTTTCAAATTGCTGGAAAAAAGCTTGTTCACAAGTGATAATGAGAATCACTATCAACATCTCATCTTTTTATGTCAGCCCCAGAATTCCAGTTGCGTCCGTCAGTTCGCTCCATTCGTTTAGCACTTCTCCTCCTTTCTTCAGTCGGCATTTCCTCAGCAAGTGCGCAAGAAGCCAGCTCCGAAAATGTTTTGCCGGTGATTCAGGTCGTGCAGCAAGGCGAGCAAGCCGGGTTCAGCACGCAGAAGGTCAATACCACCAAATCCGATAAGCCGCTGTTTGAAACGCCGCAATCGATCTCCGTCATCACGCGTGATTTGATGGACGCGCGTCAGGCCACCAGCTTGAACGAAGCGATCGAAACCGTGGCCGGTGTGACTTCATCGTCGCTCGGACGCCGTGGCTGGGATGACTTTCTCATTCGCGGTCAGACCGCATCAGACACGATGTATCTGGACGGCTTGCGTATCGGTCAGGGCAACTGGGTAGCGCAGGAGATTTACGGTGCAGAACGTCTGGAAGTCATCAAAGGCCCGGCGTCGATTTACTTTGGTCAGGTAACGCCTGGCGGCACCGTGAACATCATCAGCAAGCGCCCGACAGCAGAAGCATTTAATCAGGTCGGCTTTACGGTTGGCGACTACGGCTATATGCAAGGTACTTTCGATTTCAATCGCCCATTGAATTCTGCGAACGGCAAGGCTGCCATCCGCATCAATGGTATGGCAATGAACTCGGATGATCCGACGGTGGGTGTCTGGTACAAGAATCGCTACATTGCACCATCGATCTCGCTCGACTTGGGCGCAAGAACCGACTTCACTATTCTGACCGCCATCAATCAACGCAACTACATACGTCAGCAGGGCATTCCGCTGGCGGCAACTTCATTGGTCAACAATGGTGTACGTGTCGCGAATAATTACTACGCTGGCTCAAATACTATTGCGCCCTACGATGCAGAGCAAAAGTCGATCGGCTATGTGCTGGCCCATCGCTTTGATAGTGGCTGGACCCTCAATCAAACCTATCGTCATCTGGAAATGGATATGACGGGGCAACTCGCCAATACCAGTGGTGCAGTGAATATTGGGACCGGGGCGTTTGGGCAAAACGTCTTAAGTCAAAAGTTTTGGGGTCGTTCTGACGGGCTGGATACGAATGTAACCAAGGCATTTAATCTTGGCGGCGCTCGTCACACTGTGACCGTTGGTGTCGATACGATGTATGACGTGCTCAACCAGGATAGCCGTCGCTGCACGATCGCAAATCAAAATATTTACCGGCCGAACTACAACCGGCCTGTAGGCCCTTGCAGCCTGACGTCAATTACTGATACCAAGCTTGCGCAAACCGGTTTGTACCTGCGGGATTACATTGATTTCAATGAGAAGCTGAGCCTCAGTGCTTCCTTGCGCCAGGACCGCTCGCGTATTTCCACGTATACGGTTGCGCCGAACAAAACGACTGCGGTCAGTAGCGAGAAAGATGCAACCACTGGCCATGCTGGCCTGATTTATAAGGTCACACAAAACATCGCACCCTACCTTAGTTATGCGACGTCTTTTTACCCGCAGAGCGATTTGACTTATCCGGGTACGCCGATAGACCCGGAACAGGGGAAGCAGAAAGAGATAGGGGTAAAGCTGCTGTCGGATGACAAACGTTTGAGCGCCAGCTTTGCTTACTATGATTTGGTACGCAAGAACGTGAAAACGGCGGATCTGGTCAATACCGATTTCTTCACGACGATAGGTGAGCAACGCACTAAAGGCTATGAAGCAGAAGTGTCCGCTGATCTGAAGAATGGATGGCAGTTGTCTGGCGCGCTGTCGATTTTGGATGCATTCGTCACGCAAGCCAATGCTGCCCAGCAGCTTTCCATCGGTCAGCCTTTGTCTAACATCCCGAAAAAGTCGGCCAGCATTTTTGCCAACTACACCTTCACTGGAGCCTTGCAAGGTTGGGCCACCGGTTTCGGCATACGCTATGTAGACCAAAAGATTTCTCGTGATGCTGCAAGTGCTCTGGTGTATTACACCGTGCCGTCGTACACGGTGGCAGATGCCAATGTCTCGTATCAAGGCAAAGGTTACCGCGTGCAGCTGAATGTCAAAAATCTCTTCGATAAGGACTACTACGCTGGTGCTTCCGGGCAGTTCTGGGTGCCAGCCGGCAATCCGCGCACGGTCATGCTGAGGACGGTATTTGATTTCTAAAATAAAAGAGCGCTCAGACGCTCTTTTTTATTTGTCCCCGTGTTGCAGCCATCTCTTGAATTCACGCTTATTATCAAATATTAACGAGCTGGCTACATTGATCGATAACCGCAGGGAGCAAGCCATGGCAGCGATACATTTTCACGATCAACGCCAGCACGTGCTGGTAAGTGGTGTGACTGGTTTCATCGGGCAATTGCTGGTGCGTGCCTTGCTGGCAGACGGGCATGCAGTGACGGTGCTGACGCGCAATGCGAAACAGGCAGCAGGGACGTTTAACGGTGCTGTCACTTGCATAGAGAAGCCGGAACAAATCGCTACCGATGAAAAAATCGATGTGGTCATTAATCTGGCCGGTGCCCGCATACTGGGCCCGCGTTGGAGCGCGGCACGGAAGCAGTTATTACGCGACAGTCGGGTGGCACTGACGCACAAACTGGTCGAGCACTTGGGACGCCTGTCGCATAAGCCACGCCTGCTATTGTCGGCTTCGGCGATTGGTTATTACGGGGTGCAGGCGAGCGATGATATGACGGTGCTGAATGAGGATGCGCCGCCGCAAGCGATCTTCATGTCGCAGCTATGTCAGGAGTGGGAGAGTGCAAGCCAGAGTGCGCGGCTACATGGTATTGAAGCTATTTGCATGCGCTTCGGTCTGGTGCTGGGTAAGGGCGGTGCCTTCCCGATGATGGCTATGCCGATCAAGTTGGGGCTGGGTGGTCCGCTTGGTGGTGGTCAGCAAATACTGTCGTGGATACATGTGCAGGACTTGTTGCGCGGCATCGCGCATCTGATGAATCGAACGGCAACAACGCCAGCCAAAGCAGCCTATAACTTCACCGCACCCGAACAGCCAACACAGGCAGAGTTCACGCGCGCAGCAGCACAGCAACTGGGCCGACCCTCGTTTTTCCCGACCCCGGCGCTGCCGGTACGCATGCTGCTGGGAGAGCAGGCTGATCTGTTGCTGAAAGGGCAGCGCGTGGCGCCGCGTGCCTTGCTCGATGAAGGCTTTGTGTTCGAGTATCCAACGGTAGCAAAGGCGATGCAGGCTTTGCTGTAAAGACGCGCTCGCGCCGTATTCGATACGCTAGTTCAATACTTTTGCATTGCGCCGTATCGCTTGCGGTGGTTGACCCAACACGCGCAGGAAGGCGCGCCGCATTCTTTCCCTGTCACTGAAGCCGGTTTCTGCCGCGATGATGTCCATCGAGTGGCGGCCGTCTTCCATCATTAAGCGCGCTGCTTCGACTCGCATATGTTCGACCGCCTTGGCCGGTGATTGTCCGGTTTCGGCGCGGAAGGCGCGGCTGAACTGGCGTGGGCTCAGGCTGGCTGCTTCTGCCAGTTCATCGACATTCAAACTATTCTTCAGATGACTGCGCGCATGTTGCAGTGAACGCTGGATGCGGTCGGATTTCGGTTCCAGTTCCAGCAAAGTCGAGAATTGTGATTGCCCGCCCGCGCGGCGGTGATACATCACCAGTTTGCGTGCGACCGCACGCGCGATTTCCACACCGTGATCTTTCTCTATCATGGCCAGCGCCAGATCGATGCCGGCGGTCATGCCGGCCGAGGTCCAGATCGGGCCATCGATGATGAAGATCCTATCTTCTTCCACTTTGACGGCTGGGAATTTGCGTTGCAGTTCCTGTGCAAAGAACCAATGTGTCGTCGCACGGCGCCCATCCAGCACGCCGGCTTCTGCCAGCACAAAGGCGCCGGTACAGGGGCCTGCCACGCGTCGTGCAGTTTTCAGCGAGCGGCGCACAAAGTGCGCCAGTTCAGTCGACACTTCCTGTATCTCGGTGCCGGCACCGATGATGACGGTATCCAGTGCGCGTTTGCCGAAGGTTTTGGTTTCCACCGAGAAGCCTGCCGATGAAGGTACCAGCCCGCCTGTTTCGGACAGCAGGGTAATGCCGTAGACCTCTTTGCCAATGACGAAATTGGCGATCTCAAAGGCCGTTATAGTCGCAAAGCCCATGATCTGGAAACCGGGGAAGACCACATAGCCGATTTTATGCATGATAGCGCTCGATGTCCTAAAAGGTGGTTTATATGACGTTTACGCCATTATAGCAAATGCCTAATATGGCTTCATACCAACCGCGGCGATGCCGCATAACCGGAGCTGATCATGACTACAAAATTAGGTACTGCCCTTATTACCGGCGCTTCTTCAGGCATAGGTGCAATTTACGCAGATCGTTTGAGCCGTCGTGGCTACGACTTGATCCTGGTGGCGCGCAATCGCGACCGCCTCGATGCGCTGGCGCGACGTCTGGGTGATGAAACCGGCCGCACCATCGAAGTGGTAGTTGCCGATCTGGGCAATAAGCAAGATGTTGCGCGGGTGGAAGACTTGCTGCGCACCGATGCCAGCATTACCACGCTGGTCAACAATGCCGGTGTCGGTGCGACTGCCCCATTGCTGGCCGCAGATATCGAGCAGATGGAAAGCATGATCACGCTCAATGTCAACGCGCTGACACGCCTGACCTATGCCGCCGTACCTGCGCTGGTCGCACGAGGTGGCGGCACCATCATCAATATTGCATCCATCGTTGCGATTGCACCGGAGATATTGAATGGCGTCTACGGCGCATCCAAGGCCTATGTGATGGCGCTCAGCCAGTCACTGCATCACGAATTGAAGGATAAAAACATTCGGGTGCAGGCGGTATTGCCGGGTGCTACTGCCACCGATTTCTGGGGAACTGCTGGTACGCCGGTAGAGCATCTGCCGGGTGAAATCGTGATGCAAGCCGAAGATATGGTCGATGCCGCACTGGCTGGTTTGGATCAGGGCGAACTGCTCACTATTCCTTCGCTGCCAGACGCTGGTGATCTGGCTGACTATGAAGCAGCACGCCAGAAGCTGATGCCGAACTTATCGCTCAGCAAACCAGCTGCACGTTATCTGGCCTGATCAGACGCATCTCACATTATTCAGAAAGCACAAGATGAACATACAGAATGCAGTCGTTTTTATCACTGGCGCCAATCGCGGTCTGGGTCTGGCCTTTGCGCAGGAAGCACTGAAGCGCGGTGCGCGTAAGGTGTATGCCGGCGTGCGCACTACGACTGAGCAAGTCGTACCCGGCATTATTCAAGTCCGACTCGATGTGACGGATCCTGCTTCAGTCGCTGCCGCTGCCAGCTTGTGCGGTGATACCACGGTAGTGATTAACAACGCAGGGATTGCACGCCTGAACAGCAGTAGTCTGGATGCGTCGATGGTCGAGTTGAGCCGGGAGATTTTCGAAACCAATTACTACGGCACCATCCTGGTCAGCCAGGCATTTGCACCTATCCTCGCGGCCAACGGCGGTGGCGCAGTCATCAATGTGCTGTCGGATGCGACCTGGTTTTCGCGGCCTATGCTGGCGTCTTACTCTGCTTCTAAATCGGCGGTGTGGAGCTTCACCAATGCGCTGCGCGTCGAGTTACGTCAGCAACAGACCATCGTGCAGGGTTTGCATGTCAGTTTTATGGATACCGATATGACGCATGGTTTTGATATGAAAAAAACCGTACCGGCACAAGTCGCGGCCGCTGCTTTCGACGGCGTAGAGCAAGCTAGTGAAGAAGTGCTGGTGGATGACTTCACGCGGACGGTCAAACATAGCCTGTCGACCGCGCAGGCGGTATATCTGAACCCACCGGAAATCGCTTAAGTGGTGAGCAGAAGCAGTCCTGCACAGACTGCTTCTGCTACAGATCGAGATGCAGAGTAGTGCAACCAGCTGCCGGTCTGGCGCAGCATATCAATGCTTCATCCGCCTCTGTTTTGAAATCAGGTGGGCTGTCGTAAGTCACGGCACCTTTGAGTATGCGCGTGCGGCAAGTTCCGCAGCGACCATCACGGCAGCTGAAGTCAGGTGTTAAGTCACGTTGCTCGGCCAGCTCCAGCAAAGTACCGCTCTCCGGATTCCAGCGTGCTTCTTTGGCCGAGCGCATGAATAGCACCGGCACTGCCGTTTCTGACGCTGCTACCAATTCTGGATGCACGCTTGTTTCTGCACGACTACGCTGCAGACTGGATGGTCCGAATGCTTCGGCATAAATCCGTTCATCGGCAACATTGATGCCGCGCAATGCGTCGTACATTTCTTGCATGAAGCCAGCCGGTCCGCACAGATAAAAATCGTGATCGTCGAAGGGCAGGGTGCTCTTCAATAAATCAAGATTGATGCGACCGGCGCTATCGTAGTCACGGCTTGCTTCGGCATCATCGACATGGCTCAGCACGCGTATGTGTTGGGCGCTGCCATGGGCGCTCAGCAAACCGGCAATTTCTTCATCAAAGGCGAGCTCGGATTTGTCATGCGCAGACTGAAACAACCAGACTGGTCGGCGATAACGCTTGCGCAAGCCTTCATGTGTCAGGTGGCGCAGCATCGCCAGCATCGGCGTGATGCCGACGCCCGCTGCGAGCAAGACTGCCGGACGGCGTACCGATGCGTCTATCGTAAAGTTGCCAGCCGGAGCGCGCGCCTCGATGATGCTGCCAAGCTGCAGGCTCTGATGCAAATGTTTGGAGAATTCACCGGCACGTTTGACGCTAATGCGCAAAAACTCATCTGAAGGTGCACTCGACAGTGTGTACGAACGTAATTGCAAGCCTTCAGGTAAGCGCAGTGATATATGCTGACCTGCTGCTGCCTGCGGCATGCCGGCACCATCCGCCGGTGCTAAATAAAATGAACGGATAGTCGGGCTCTCATCGTTCATGCGCATGACGCGGAATGGTCGCCACTGCGTAGCCAGCGCGGCCGCCTGCAGGCGTGCTGCCGCGTCTTCCCAACTGCCGGTGATCAGCGCATTCGGTGAGGCACCTGCCTCGCTGGCGATCCAGCGCAGCGGCAAGGCCGCCGGGCGTCGCACGATTTGTTGCGGGGTGAAACGCCACATGCGATCAGCCCCCATGAAAGCGGCGACCTCTGGCGAATTCAGAATCACTTCTGCGCGTCCGCTCAATTGCAGTAAATCGCCCGTTGCGAAATCCACGAAGACCAATCCCGCGCGTGGATTCACCAGAAAATTACCCAGCGTATTGAAGAACAGATTGCCGGAAAAATCAGGGATGGTCAGCGTGCCGTCGGCATCCACTTTAACGAAGCCGGATTTGCCGCCGCGATGCGAGGCATCTACCTGCCGCTTACCGTCACGCTCGATATAAGACGCAACATAGAAAGAATCACTGTTGCTGATGATGGCTCTGGCAGCCGCATCCAGCGCGCTCATTTTGCTCACCAGACCGGGCTTGCTATCGGTGTATTCATATTGCCGTAGCTGTATGTATTGCGGGCAATTGCCATACGCCTGCGTAACTTCAATCTCGAAATGGGCTGCTGCACTCCGCCGCACCAGACCATTCATGCGATTGCGGCGACGGGTGTGCAACTCAATGCCCAACATGCCGATGCCATCGCCATCTTCCATACCGGCATCGGCCGGATCATCTGTATCGCGTGGCAGCTCGAGCCGCAGCCGCTCGGCAACGTCGGAACGCATAAAGCCCGCTTCGCCCGCACGCAAAGTGGCCCACACTTCGCCATCGGCATCGACCGCGCCCAATACAACAAACGGCAACTGGCTATAAAACTCTCGATGCTGATCCGGCATGTAGGCGCGCGCCATTTGTCGCTGGCCGGGTACGGTCATGCGTTCGACCGCGCCGACACTTTGCTGCAAAGCCAGCTCACCGGCATGCCATGGCGAGTCCGATGAAACCGGCGCGGTTCGTTCTATCAGTTTCATCGCTTCCATGATCACTCCTTAAGCAGCCAGACCGACAGCTGTTTTATGGAAAGGTACATAGCCCGGCAATGCTTCTATGCGTGCCAGCCATTGCTTGATGTGCGGATAGCTGCTGAGGTCGACATTGCCTTCTGGCGCACTGGAGATATACGAATACAGCGCGACATCGGCGATGGTCGGCTGGGCTGCGGCCAGCCATTGCTGTTGCGCCAGAGTTTGCTCGACCAGAGTCAGAATGGCATGCGAACGCTTGATGGTATCTGCCGCATCCAGTGGTGCTCCGAATACTGTAATCAGACGCGCCGAAGCCGGGCCGCGTGCGATCTCGCCAGCTGCAACTGAGAGCCAGCGCTGTACTGCAGCGGCCGCGGCCGGTGCTTCAGGCAGCCAGTCTTCACGCTGCTGTGTTTTCGCCAGATAAACCAGAATGGCATTCGAATCGCTGATGACGGTAGCGCCATCTTGTAGCACTGGGACCTGACCAAAGCGATTGAGTTTGAGGATGTCGGCTGACTTTTGCTCGCCCTTTTTCAGATCGACCAGAACCAGCTCATGCTCTACGCCGAGCAAGGACAGGAAGAGGTGTGCGCGATGCGAATGGCCGGACAGTGGGTGGTGGTAGAGTTTCACGGGTGCTCCTTAAGTGGTTGGGAGACGCCAGTGTCACTGATAATGGATTTGATTAGAATTCCATATTTTGGCAATTTACTATTTCTATTTTAGGAATAATGCCTAGCATGCGCTGCATGCTTTGAACGCGCCGTATTATTCGGATACGGCGCTGACCCCACGCAGTTCTTGCACCGACAGATCGAGGAAGGCGCGTACTTTGCGCGCGGCGTGTCGTCCTTCGTGCTGCATTACTTGCACTGGCAAGGTGGCCGTTTCGTGTTCGCGCAAGACTTCGACCAGACGCCCATCAGACAAATACGGCGCCACCATATATGACAAGACACGGGTGATGCCAAAGCCATCCAGCGCTGCAATGATCGCTTCATCATTGGACATCACGCTCAGACGTGGCTGTAGCCGCACGATGGTCGGCGTTTTGTCTTGCATGAAGCGCCAGTCCAGCGAAGTGCTGATGCCGATAGGCGATACGATCACGTGTTGCTGCAAGTCTTCCGGGGAGGTCGGTTTGCCGTGCTTCTTCAGATAAGCGGGGGAGGCGCACACCACGCGGCGTACTTTGCCGACGGGAATCGCCTGGTAACTGGAGTCCTGTAATTGCCCGATACGAATCGCGACATCAATGCCTTCATCCATCATATTCACGATGCGATCATTGAAACGGCATTCGACTTCAGTCTCCGGATAGCGCCGCAAATATTCCAGCACGATAGGAGTCACATACATGCGGCCAAACATGGTCGATGCCGTAATCACTAAGCGGCCACGCACTGCACCATGGGCACCGGAGGCCAGATCTTCCATTTCGGCGATATCCGCCAGCAAGCGGCGGCAGTCGCTCGCATAACGCGCACCGACATCGGTCACGCGCACCACACGCGTAGTGCGGGTCAGCAGCCTGACGCCCATCGCTGCTTCCAGCTCGCTCACGGCGCGCGTGACGACTGGCGGCGACACTTTCATCTTCCTGGCAGCGGCGGCAAAACCGCCTTGCTCTACTACCGCGAGAAAAAGCGCCATCGACTCCAGCCTGTCCATATTGTTCCTCTTTCAGTAATAGTTCATTGCGATTTTAGTCTATTCCGTTTGCATGTGGAATGAATGACACTGCATTTGTCCCTCGCTAATCAAGCTCAATCAGGGGCTGCTCACTCAACCATTTACTCAGGAAACCAATATGACCCGCATCAAAACCATAGACAGCAGCAACGCCAATACCGAACAGACCGAATTGCTGAATGCCATTCAGGGCCAGCTCGGCATGGTGCCCAACTTTTTAAAAATCTTCGCCAACTCACCGGTCGCGCTGCGCGCCTTCCTCGGCTTGCACGGCATTGCCAACGGCGGCTCGCTGGATGCGCTGACACGTGAACGCATTGCACTCGCACTGGCGCAACAAAACGGCTGCGAATACTGCGTCTCCGCACATAGCGCGATCGGCCGCAAAACCGGTTTGTCGACAGATGAAATCGCCGCAGCGCGCGCTGGTACCAGCGAGGATGCACAAGCTGCGGTTGCAGTGAAATTTGCGCGCAGCCTGATGGAGAAAAAGGGTGAAATCGGTACACTCGAACTGGTCGAAGTACGCAGTGCCGGTTACAGCGATGCCGACATCGTCGAAATCATCACGCACGTCGGCATGAACTTCCTGACCAATGTATTGGGCAAGGCGAGTCAGGTCGAGATCGACTTCCCCAAAGTCAGCCTGAAGCTCGCGGCTTAGGCTGCGCCTACGTTTATAAACGCTTAATTGACATCGACAGGAGCTGCAAATGGGCCGTGCTTATTCAGATATCGCTTTCACACCACAGGTGCGTGCTATCCAGACGCAAAAAGGCAGTCGTGAACAATATGCGCGTTGGGATCAGATGGCCGAGCGCGGGGATCACTTGCGCCGCAGCGAAGTTGAGTTCATTAAGCGCGCCGATCATTTTTATCAGGCGACCGTCAGTGAAACCGGCTGGCCCTACGTGCAACATCGTGGCGGCCCGGCCGGCTTCCTCAAGGTGTTGGATGACAAAACGCTGGGCTTTGCTGACTTCGTCGGCAATGTGCAATACATCAGCGTTGCCAACCTCAGCAAGGACGACCGTATTGCGCTGATTTTTGTCGACTATGCCAATCAACGCCGCCTGAAATTAATGGGGCGGGCGCGTACGGTGGAGGTGGCCGATAATCCGGCGCTGGCCGAAAGCTTGCGCACGCCGGGTTACGACGCCCGCATCGATCGCGCCGTCATTATTGAAGTGGAAGCGTATGACTGGAATTGCCCGCAACATATCACGCCACGCTTTACAGAAGAACATATAGAGATGATGACGGCGCCCTTGCACGCACAAATCAAGCGCCTGCAAGAGCAAGTGGCGCAGCTCACCGCCGCCAGAGTGCGGGATCAAACCTAGCGCATCCTTGTACCAATCTTAAAGAATGATGTTGTTCTTTGGTTGCAGCAAAGGTGGCAGCTCGGCGTCGCCCAGCATTTCGCATAACTGGACTTCTATCATGCGGCTGATTTGCGCGATCGGCACATCGTTGGCACCGCCTTCGAATGGGTGGGCGGTGCTTTCCCCCACTTGTTCCAGCGAGGTGTACACCCAGGAAATCATCACGCTGAACGGAATCACCAGCCACACCATATGGCCTTGCATCAGACCGCTCATGCTGGCATTCAGGGCATCGAATTCCTTGAGCATGCCAAATGGCAGCAACACGCAAAAGAAGCGGATGAAAATGGTATTAATGATGGCGTACTGGCGCGGATAGGGGAAGTTCTTGATGCGTTCGCTGCGTCCCTGATGTTCGATCAGTTCCTTGATCATCTTTTCCATTTCGATGAAGAAGTTGATGACGATCTCGCCACTTTGGAATAACTCGCGTATGGCGCGGCTTTGATGTGCGAGTAGCTGGCTGGCCTTGTTTTGCGTCGCCAGCACTGCGTGCAATTCGCCGTCTTTCAGATACTTCGCCAGCTCGGCGTCGAGCGTGCTTTCTTTCTCCGGTACGCAATACAGGCGTTGATACTCGGCATTGGTACGTCCGTTGGTGCTTTCCCAGGCACGCGTTTGCCGCATCTCGTAACGCAGCGCGGTGACCCAGGCCAAATGACGGTTCACCAGTTGTCGACTGCTGTCACTGCTTTTTAGATAATCCCGACTCATCAGGCCCCAGGCTTTGCTGCTGCTGAGAATAGCGCTCCAGATTTGTTGCGCCTCGACCGTGCGGTTATAGGTTTGCGTATTCTTGAAGGCAACGATGAAGGCCGTGGCGGTGCCTATCAGTGCGACCACGGTCCAGGGTATCGCCAGCCAGCGCCAGTGCGCCAGCTGGTAGAGGCACACCGGTATCGCGCCGAGTGCCAGCAGCAGATAGATTTCCCGCCGTGTCCAGCGTAAGAACTCGGACAGGCGGTATGACTTGCCTACATTCATTTGGCCGCAGCCTGTGCAGCTTGCGATTTGCTGAGCCAGTCTGCAAAACCGGTGTTGCCCAGATGCGGATTGGCACCCGGAGTCAGCGACTGATCATTCAGTTTGACGCCAAAGTAAGCTGCTTCGGCATCCGGCACGACTTTGCGTGGATCATTGATCGCATGCAAATAGCGTTGCACCAGATCTGCCAGACCAACCCGTTCCGGACCGGCGACTTCGAACGTGCCATTGCTCGGCGCGGTCAGAGCGGTGGTGGTGACAGCTGCTGCAATATCGTCGGACGAAATCGGTTGTACATGCGCCGGTGACAAGCGCACCTCATTTCCGACTGTGCCCGCTTGCGCAATGCCACTCAGGAATTCGAAGAATTGCGTAGAGCGCACGATGGTGTAGGGAACCGGCGATGCCTTGATCAGTTTTTCCTGTGCCATCTTGCCGCGGAAGTAGCCACTATCGAGCAGGCGCTCGGTGCCGACCACCGACAATGCAATGTGATGGCCGACGCCGGCCTGCGTTTCTGCCGCCAGCAAATTACGCCCTGATGTTTCAAAAAATTCCAGTACTGCCTGATCTTCGAACGAAGGCGAGTTGGCCAGATCGACCACGACTTGCGCGCCCTGCAGTGCTGCCGCCAGTCCCTCACCGGTAATGGTGTTAACCCCGCTTTGTGGCGAGCCGACCACCACTTCATGACCGAGCGCGCGCAGATTCACCACCACTTTGGAGCCGATCAGGCCGCTACCGCCTATGACTACGATTTTCATACGATACCTTTCAGGATTGATACATACAGATCTGTTATTACAGCCGTCAATAATGCGAGGGCTGACAACTGACTACGCTTGACGACAGAGTTTAATAATGGAAGAATTTGACGTAAATGACATATAACCCTGAATTTAAGTCAAGCCATATCGTTAGCCCGCGGCTGGTGCTATTCCTTGCTTTTCCTGAGATGGGATTGCTTGATCTGACGGGCGCGCAAACGGTGTTTTGGGCGGCTGATAAATACATGGCGGAGCGTGGTTTGCCCGGCTACGAGCGGCATACGATCAGCGTGCATGGCGGACTGGTCAGCAGCGTCGAAGGCGTGGCGCTGGATACCTGCAAGCTGGCAGATTTCAATCGCCAGAAAATAGATACCATCGTGGTCCCCGGTTCTCCGGCGATTGTGCAGGTGCTGAACGATGCCGCCACTGAGGTCGCATGGCTGAAAGAGAAGGCCGGCAAAACGCGCCGTGTAGCCTCGGTTTGCAGCGGTGCGTTTTTGCTGGCGCAGGCGGGTTTACTGGATGGCAAACGTGCGGCTACCCACTGGGCCATGTGCGATATGTTGTCTGAACGTTTTCCGGCGATCACGGTAGATCGTAATGCTATTTTTGTGCAGCAGGAGGCGATCTGGACCTCGGCCGGTGTCAGTGCCGGTATCGACCTCGCGCTGGCGATGGTGGAAGCCGATTGCGGACGCGACATTGCGATGAAGGTAGCGCGCGAGCTGGTTGTGTTTTTAAAGCGGCCGGGCGGACAGTCGCAGTTTAGTGAGTTATTGCAGTCGCAAACCGAAGATGCCGGCATTTTTGACGAGCTGCATTTATGGATAGAGAATAATCTGGGCAGTGAGGCACTGACAGTGGAAGGGCTGGCTGAAAGAGTCCGCATGAGTCCGCGCAACTTTACACGTGTCTACAAACAAAAGACGGGGCGCACCCCGGCCAAGGCAGTCGAGATATTCCGGCTGGAAGCTGCGCGTCGCATGCTGGAAGACTCCGGCCGCAACATCGATCAAATCGCCAGGCAATGCGGTTTTGGCGATGAAGAAAGAATGCGAGTCACATTCCAGCGCAATATCGCGATCTCCCCGGTCGACTATCGCAAGCGCTTTTCTGCCTGAACCGGCACTTCTTGGGGCGATGTCCTGATGCGGCGTCCTGTGTCGCTGTGGTAAATAAGCAATAAAACGGCGTGTACTAAAATATTCTCGATAATGATAATCATTATCGATTAAAATATAAGCCAATTTTTGGCGTAACGCCTGTCACGCATCCCGTGCCAAATCTATACGCCTGCGCAACGAGCATTGAGTTATCTGCTTATATAAACAGGTGTAATCGCAGGGCACGCTGGCACGCCTTTCAGCAAGTAAATTCAAGCAAATGAAACTGAACCACGAATTGCAATATCGTCTGGGTGTTGCCTCACGCGCCATAGCGGCCATTTTGGGCGGCTATGCGGTGACTGCGCTCGCCACCGCTTTGCTGGCTGTCAGCTTGCCGATGGCACGGATCGATGCGGTTCTCACCGCAACCTTGTTATCTTTTACCGTCTATACCTGCGCCGTGTTGTGGGTGTTTGCCGCGCGTAGTGCTTGGCGTGCGTGGATCGGTATCGTATTACCTGCGGCAATCCTGGGTCTGGGTTTGCTGGCGCAACGGAGCATCGCATGAAAGAAGGATTCCGCCAGTCGATGGCATGGTTGCATACCTGGTCAGGTTTGCTGGTGTGCTGGGTTTTGTTCCTGGTGTTTTCTGCGGGGACGGCTTCGTATTTCCGCGATGAGATCAATCTGTGGATGAAACCGGAATTGCACGCCGCAGCGGCCGTGCACGTATCAACAGCGCAAGCCACCGAAAACGCGATCCGCATGCTGGAAAAAGAGGGTGCCGGTGCCAACCGCTGGTTCATCACTCTGCCAGATGAGCGCAATCAGGCTTTAGGTGTGACGTGGATCATGCCACCTGAGCCGGGTCAAAAAGGGCGCGGCAAACTCGAACGGGCACAATTGAATCCGGCCACCGGCGAACGTCTGGCCGAAGTGCGCGAGACCCGCGGCGGCGAATTTATCTATCGTCTGCATTACGACTTGCACTACATGCCGGCGATCTGGGCGCGCTGGATCATCGGCTTTTGCGCGATGTTCATGCTGGTCGCCATCATCAGTGGCGTGATTACGCATAAGCGGATTTTTAAAGACTTCTTTACCTTCCGGCCGAAGAAGGGGCAGCGTTCCTGGCTGGATGCGCATAATGCGGTGGCGGTGCTGGCTTTGCCGTATCACCTGATGATTACCTACACCGGCCTCGTGACCCTGATGTTTTTGTACATGCCGTTTGGCGTGCAGTCTGCCTACAAGGGTGACGAGAAAGCCTTTAACGCCGAAGCCTTCCGTCAGGCCGAAAACAAGAAGCCGGCGAAGATCGCAGCGCCGCTGGCAGCCTTGCCGCCTATGCTGGCGCAGGCCGAGAAACATTGGAACGGTGGTCAGGTCGGTCGCGTCACGATTAATAATCCGGGCGATGCGAATGCCACTATCCAGATCACGCGCGAACAAGAAAAGAAACTCTCTAATTCACGCCAGTCGATGCAGTTTGATGGTGTCAGCGGCGCCTTCATATCTGCGATAGGGGATGAAAGCAGCAATGCTGTCGAGACCCGCGGCGTGCTGTATGGCTTGCATGTCGCAGACTTTGCGAATCCTTTATTGCGCACCTTATTCTTCATATGTGGTCTGGCTGGCTGCGCGATGGTGGCCACCGGCGCTTTGCTGTGGGGCGTCAAGACGCGCCAAGGCTATGCCAAGGTACTGGCGAAGGGCGGACGCATAGGCTTTGGCTTGCGTCTGGTTGAAGGCTTGAACATAGGCGCGATCGCCGGCTTGCCGATTGCGTTTGCGACTTACTTTTGGGCCAATCGCCTGCTCGCGGTCGGCATCGAAAAACGTATCGAAACAGAAATCAGCTGGTTCTTCATTGCCTGGGGTGCGGCTGCTGTACTGGCGCATATCCGCCCGAATCGCCGTATGTGGCAATGGCAATTGACGGTAGGTGGCTTGCTGTTTGCGCTGATCCCGCTGTTGAATGTATTCACCACCAACTCGCATCTGGGCGTGACCCTGTTGCAGGGTAAAGGCCCATGGGCGGTGGCCGGGTTTGATTTGTTTGCACTTGGTTTTGGCCTGTGCCTGCTGTATGCAGCAAAACGCCTGCAACAGAAAAAAGCCGTGCCTAAGGCCAAAGCGGTAGAGAAAAACATCAGCGATAGCGATCGCACCATGCAGGAGGCGGTATGAGTGGTTTTGGTTTTATCGCGGCGCTGGCGTTTGCCTATGCGGGCTGGACCGCACTCAGCCTCGGCATGGACCGGCATTATTCGGACATACATGGTCGCGGCAAAGAGCCGCAGCAGCGTGAACGCAATATATATAGGATGGCGGGCAGCTTGGGCTTGCTGGCGACTTTCGCGGTGTGCGTCAAACTGCAAGGCTGGACGGTAGGTGCGGTGCTGACTCTGGGAACCATGACTGCCGGTGCTTTGCTGCTGGTCTTGCTGCTGACGTATGCGCCGCAGCGCACCGTCTTGTTTGGCAAGGTGGCCGCAGTATTTTCTATCTTGCTCGCTGCCGTGTGGTTATTTAATTAGACGAATGACCTGACATCGGTCTAAGAGCCGGACAATAAAAAAGGGCAGACATATTAAATATGTCTGCCCTTTTTGTTAGTGCAGCTGGCTGAACGCTAGTTGCGAATTTCCAGTGCGCGGTTCAGGCTCAGTGCCGCCAGCGAACCGACTGCGCCGGACAGCAGGTAGAGGCTGACATAACCCAGACCGAAGTGTGCCGACAGTCCCAGTGCGACCAGCGGTGCAAATGCAGCACCGACCAGCCACGCCAGATCCGAGGTGAGGGCAGCACCGGTATAGCGGTATTTCGACAGGAAGTTGGCAGAAACCGCGCCAGCTGCCTGACCGTAGGACAAGCCCAGCAGTGCGAAGCCGATCAGAATGAAGAGATCTTCACCACGGGTGCCGCCATTGAGCAACAAGGGAACGAAGCCACTGAATACCGCGATCAGGCAAGCCAGCGTACCCAGCGTGGTGCGACGTCCGAAGCGATCCGCAATCAGGCCAGAGATGACGATACCGACCGCAGCCAGTGCCGCGCCCATCATTTGTACGTGCAGGAAAGCACTGATGGAGCGATCCGAATACAGGCTGATCCACGACAGCGGGAACACCGTGACCAGATGGAACAGCGCATAGCTGGCCAATGCTGCGAGCGCACCGATGATCAGGTTGCGACCTTGTTTTTGCACAATTTCGGTCGCGCTGACTGGTTCCAGCTCTTGTTCATCCAGCAAATGCGAGTATTCCGGGGTGGAAACCAGACGCAGGCGGGCAAACAGTGCAACCACGTTGATCGCAAACGCTACATAGAAAGGATAGCGCCAGCCCCAGTCGAGGAAGTCAGCACGCGACAGCTCGGACAAGAGGAAGGAGAACAGACCAGCGGCGATCACGAAGCCGAGCGGTGCCCCGAGTTGCCCCAGCATCGCATACCAGCCGCGCCGGTTTTGCGGCGCATTCAGTGCCAGCAGCGAAGGCAAACCATCCCATGAGCCACCCAGTGCAATACCTTGGCCGATGCGCAACAGCGACAGGAAGATGATGGCGCTGACACCCAGCTGCGCGTAATTCGGCAGGAAGGCGATGCCCGCAGTGGAGAAGCCGAGCAGGAACAGCGCCAGCGTCAGCTTGGCCTCCCGGCTAAACCTGCGTTGAATTGCCATAAAGGCAACAGTTCCTAGCGGTCGTGCAATAAAGGCGAAGGCAAAGACAGTGAAGGAGTACAGCGTCGCTTCAAGAGGTTGTGCAAATGGAAAGAAAACCGCCGGGAATACCAGTACCGAGGCGATGGCATAGACGAAGAAGTCGAAATACTCGGAAGCGCGACCAATCACCACACCAATCGCTATTTCTCCCGGGGCAATATGTCCGCCGCGGGTGTTGATCAGCCTTGGGCCATTACCTGGCGAGGCAAGTTTGGAGTCATCTGGAAGTCCGGTGTCATACGTGGTGGCCATAATTTGTCTCCAATCATGTTGATCAACGCGCTGACGCTGCCCCACACCACAAGTCCCTTACCCGTAGGGTGGGACAAAACGTCCAATCGGCAACGCGCGCTGTTTGTATTACATTAGCACGATCTCCCAACCTCCGTAATGCATTGAATGACTTCTTTGATAACTCGTCGCGGATTAATGCTATTACCACTCACGTTGCTGGCCGGATGTGACTGGGTAGTATTGAATCCATCAGGTGACATTGCCTCCCAGCAGGGACAACTGATCGTTGTTTCCACGCTACTTATGTTGTTGATTATTGTTCCTGTCATCGCCCTGACGATTTTGTTCGCCTGGCGCTACCGCAAGAGCAATACCGAAGCCAAATACGAGCCTGACTGGGATCACTCGACCCAGCTCGAGCTGGTGATCTGGGGCGCGCCGCTGCTCATCATTATCGCATTGGGCCTGATTACCTGGATCAGCACCCACAAGCTGGACCCATACCGTCCACTGGATCGCCTGGATGCCAACCGTCCGATTTCGGCCGCTGCCGAGCCGCTGACGATTGAAGTCGTGGCGCTGGACTGGAAGTGGCTGTTCATCTATCCGGAACAAGGTATTGCGACCATCAACGAACTGGCAACACCTGTTGACGTGCCGATCCGCTTCAAGATCACGGCATCGACAGTCATGAACTCGTTCTACATCCCTGCACTGGCCGGCCAGATCTACGCAATGCCAGGCATGGAAACACAACTCAATGCAGTCATCAACAAGCCGGGTACCTTCGACGGCTTCTCCGCGAACTTCAGCGGCGCCGGCTTCTCGCACATGCGCTTCAAGTATCACGGCATGGATGTGGCTGACTTTGACCAGTGGGTCAAGGACGCGAAGAAAAACGGCTCGACCCTGGACCGTGCGGTGTATACCGAACTGGAACAGCCTAGCGAACGTGAGCCGGTACGTCACTTCGGCAAAGTAGCGCCGGATCTGTACCACGCCGTGTTGAATCGCTGCGTGGCCGAAGGCACCGTCTGCATGAACAAAATCATGCATGAAGATGCAAATCGCATGAAGGTTCAGGCTGCAGCCCGGAATTTCCTCAGAGACGAAAAGACAGTCCTTGCTGAAATCGATTCAGCGGTATGTACTCCGTCCACCAATTTATTGAAGAGTAACTAATGCAAGACCATACTGATCTGACGAAGCTTATCTTCGGCCGTCTGAGCTGGGAAGCAATTCCGTTCCACGAGCCCATCCTGCTGGTAACCTTTGCAATGGTTGTCCTCGGCGGCATCGCTGTCCTGGGCGGTATCACTTACTTCCGCCTGTGGGGCACTTTGTGGCGCGACTGGATCACCAGCATCGACCACAAGAAAATCGGCATCATGTACATGATCCTCGGTTTGATCATGTTGATGCGCGGCTTTGCCGATGCATTGATGATGCGTGCCCAGCAGGCCATCGCCTTTGGCGACAATCCGGGCTTCCTGCCACCACATCACTACGACCAGATTTTCACCGCGCACGGCGTGATCATGATTTTCTTCGTCGCGATGCCGCTGGTAACCGGTTTGATGAACTACGTAGTGCCACTGCAAATCGGTGCGCGCGACGTGGCTTTCCCATTCCTGAACAACTTCAGCTTCTGGATGACCACCTTCGGTGCCGTGCTGGTGATGGCTTCGCTGTTCGTCGGTGAATTCGCGAAAACCGGCTGGCTGGCGTATCCGCCGCTGTCGGGCATCCTTGCGAGTCCGGACGTCGGGGTTGATTACTACATCTGGTCATTACAGATTGCCGGGGTCGGGACGCTGTTGTCAGGCGTCAACCTGATCGTCACCATCGTCAAGATGCGTGCGCCTGGCATGGACATGATGAAGATGCCGGTATTTACCTGGACCGCGCTGTGCACCAACGTCCTGATCGTGGCCGCTTTCCCTGTGCTGACCGCAGTACTGGGCATGCTGACACTGGATCGCGTATTGGATACCAACTTCTTCACGAATGATCTGGGCGGCAACGCGATGATGTATGTCAACCTGATCTGGATCTGGGGTCACCCTGAAGTCTACATTCTGATCCTGCCTTTGTTCGGCGTGTTCTCGGAAGTGGTATCGACCTTCTCGGCCAAGCGTCTGTTCGGTTACACCTCGATGGTGTACGCGACGGTGGTGATTACCATCCTGTCTTACCTGGTGTGGCTGCATCACTTCTTCACCATGGGTTCGGGTGCCAGCGTCAACTCGTTCTTCGGTATTACCACGATGATTATCTCGATCCCTACCGGCGCGAAGATTTTCAACTGGTTGTTCACCATGTATCGCGGCCGTATCCGTTTCGAACTGCCTATGATGTGGACCATCGGCTTCATGATCACGTTCGTGATCGGCGGTATGACCGGCGTCTTGCTGGCAGTACCACCAGCTGACTTCGTATTGCATAACAGCCTGTTCCTGATTGCTCACTTCCATAACGTGATTATCGGTGGTGTGTTGTTTGGTCTGTTTGCAGGTATCAACTACTGGTTCCCGAAAGCATTCGGCTTCAAGCTCGACGTGTTCTGGGGTAAATGCTCGTTCTGGTTCTGGATCGTTGGTTTCTGGATGGCCTTCATGCCGCTGTACATCCTCGGTCTGATGGGCGTAACCCGCCGTATGAGTCAGTTCCAGGATATGTCGCTGCAAATCTGGTTCCAGGTTGCTGCTGTCGGTGCTGGTCTGATTGCACTGGGTATCGGCTCGATGCTGATTCAGTTCTATGTCAGCTTCCGTCGTCGTCATGAACTGCGTGATGTGACTGGTGATCCATGGGATGGCCGTACGCTGGAATGGTCGACTTCGTCGCCACCACCAGACTACAACTTCGCGTTCACACCTCAGATCCATGATAACGATACCTGGGCGGACATGAAGAAGAATGGTTACAAGCGTCCATTGACCGGTTTCACCGCGATCCATATGCCAAAAAATACTGGCGCCGGCTTCATCATCTCGGCGATCAGTGCGGCGATTGGTTTCTGCCTGATCTGGCAAATGTGGCTGGTGGCAAGTGTGACCTTCGTGGTGTTGTTGGCCGCGATCATCATCCATACCTTTAATTACAAACGCGACTATTACATCCCTGCGGAAGAAGTAGCCCGCACCGAAAATCTTCGCACTCAGTTGTTGGAAAGCCATGTCTGATATCACTGCAAATTCTGCTAGCGCCCTGAGATCTGATCTCGGCGCAGACCCGAGCGCACGTTACTACGTGCAAGAGCATCACCCGGAAAACGGCACCTTGCTGGGCTTCTGGCTGTACCTGATGAGCGATTGCCTTATTTTCGCGTGTCTGTTTGCAACCTATGCAGTATTGGGTCGCAACTACGCAGGTGGTCCGACCGGTGCTGAGTTGTTTGACTTGTCGCTGGTTGCGATGAACACGGCCTTCCTGCTGTTGTCGTCGATCACCTACGGTTTCGCGATGCTGGAAGCACAGCGCAAGCGTCTGAAGGCCACCATGATCTGGCTCGCCATCACCGGCTTGCTGGGCGCAGCCTTCCTGGGCTTGGAACTGTATGAATTCAGCCATCTCTTGCACGAAGGCGCAGGCCCGCAACGTAGCGCGTTCCTGACTTCGTTCTGGGCACTGGTTGCAACCCACGGTTTGCACGTTACCTTCGGTATCATCTGGCTGGTCACGCTGATGTTCCAATTGAAACGCCACGGTCTGATTCCTGAAAACGGTCGTCGCCTGATGTGCCTGTCGATGTTCTGGCATTTCCTGGACGTGATCTGGATTGGTGTATTTACCTTTGTTTATCTGATGGGAGTGTTGCCATGAGCGATCATCACGCACACGGCGCGCATGGCGCCGACCACGGCCACGGTCATGGTCACGACGATCATGCCCATGGCAGCCTGAAGAGCTACACCATAGGTTTCATCCTGTCGGTCATCCTGACGGCGATTCCTTTCTGGCTGGTAATGGGCAAGGTATTTGACAGCTCCAGCACAACCGCATTTGTGATCCTCGGTTTTGCTGCGGTACAGATCGTGGTGCATATGGTTTACTTCCTGCACATGAATACCAAGTCGGAAGGTGGCTGGTCGATGCTGGGCCTGATCTTCACGATCATGGTTGTGGTCATCATGCTGGCTGGTTCGATCTGGGTCATGTATCACATGAACCACAATATGATGCCGCACCTGATGGACCCTACCAATGAGTTGCACACCTCATCGACCACGATGCCGGCAGCAACCCATCAGATGAATCATCGCTAATGACTGATAAGTCTGTACAGACAAGCGGCTCGGTTTCGAAGGAAGCCGGGCCGCTTTTTCGTTCACGTACCACCCTGGTGGTACTGGCCGTGATCGCCGCCGTGCTGTTCACCGGTTTGCTTGCGCTGGGAACCTGGCAGGTATATCGCCTGCAATGGAAGCTGGCGCTGATCGAACGCGTTGAGCAGCGGGTGCACGCACCTGCCACGCCTGCGCCAGGCCCCGCGCAGTGGCCGCAGGTCAGTGCGGCGAATGACGAATATCGCCATGTCAGCGTCAGTGGTACTTACCTGTACGAGCAAACAGTCAAAACACAGGCGGTCACTGAACTGGGCGCCGGTTTCTGGGTGTTAACACCTTTGCGTACGGCCGACGGCAATATCTTCCTGATCAATCGCGGTTACATCCCGGAGCGTGCGACACCATCGTCCGGTGCGCCGGGGGAAGTGCTGACGGTCAGCGGCCTGTTGCGTATCAGCGAGCCGGGCGGCGGTTTCCTGCGGCATAACGATCCCGCTGCCAATCGCTGGTATTCGCGTGATGTGCAGGCGATCGCGGCACAGCACAAGCTGGCACCGGTTGCACCTTATTTCATTGATGCGGCAGCGGGTAAGCTTGCCAAGCCTGCCACAGACCCGGCCCTGACAGAGCCGGTTGGCGGTTTAACGGTCATCTCATTTCACAATAACCATCTGGTCTATGCACTTACTTGGTATGCTCTTGCCTTGATGGTGGCAGGCGCGGCTTTTTGGCTCAGGCGTGAAGAGCGCAAAGTACGCGCCACCCGTGCTGATCGTATAGACCGAGAAACCGAAGATGTTGGGAAAAACCGAAGCTCCAGCGAGTAAAGACGCGTTAAAAGAACGCTGGGCGACCACGGATAGCGAAAACTCCGTCGGTCACAAGAATATGCAGCAGTTGATACAACTGCGCTGGATCGCCGTCGTCGGACAAATTACAACGATAGCGGTGGTCACCCTTGGCTTCGGCATCGAATTGCCGGTACGGCATATGCTGGAAGTGCTGGTCTGCCTGGTCGCTTTCAATATTGCCAGTCACTTGCGCTGGCATGAACGGCCCAGTGTTTCCAACAGCGAATTATTCCTCGCCTTGCTGGTCGACGTCGGCATCCTGACGGCCCAGCTGTACCTCAGCGGCGGCACCACCAATCCTTTTATTTTCCTCTATCTGTTGCAGGTCATCCTCAGCGCAGTGTTGCTGGAAGCCTGGTCGACCTGGATCATCGTGGCGATTACCAGCGCCTGCCTGGTCGCCTTGTCCATCCTGTCGAGTCCGCTGACGCTGCCTTACGATCACGAGTACCGCTTCTTCAGCATGTATGTGCAAGGCATGTTGATTTGCTTTGCGCTGAATGCGATCTTGCTGGCCTTTTTCATCACGCGGATCAATCGCAATTTGCGCGCCGGTGATGCGCAACTGGCTGACTTGCGCAAGCGTGCGGCCGAAGAAGAAAATATCGTACGCATGGGTTTGCTGGCCTCCGGTGCGGCACATGAACTGGGCACGCCGCTGGCGACGCTGTCGGTGATCCTCGGCGACTGGCGTCGCATGCCGGAATTCAGCAATAATCCCGACCTGCAGGATGAAATCATTGAAATGGAAACGCAGCTGAAACGCTGCAAGGCTATCGTCAGCAGCATCCTGCTATCGGCCGGTGAAGCACGCGGCGAGTCGTCGGTGAAAACCACGCTCAGCACCTTCCTCAATGATCTGGCGGAAGAGTGGCGCAGCAGCCGCGCGATTGTCAGCTTTGAATACAAGAACCGGATAGAGCAGGATATTCCGGTGGTATTTGATTCCGTTCTCAAGCAAATGATTTGCAATGTATTGGATAATGCGGTGGAAGCATCGCCGCACTGGCTGAGCCTCGAAGTATCGCGCAAGGAAGATGTGCTGACCTTGCTGATTACCGATGCCGGTCCCGGTTTTGCGCCGGGGATGCTGTCGCAGATAGGCAAGCCATATCAATCGACCAAGGGCAGACCCGGCAGCGGCCTCGGTTTATTCCTGGTCGTGAATGTCGCACGCAAGCTAGGTGGCACTGTTGCCGCCCGTAACCGCGCCGAGGGCGGGGCAGTTGTAGAGCTGACCTTGCCACTCTCCGCTATCAGTCTCGACGAGGATGATGAATATGTCGGCTGATACCCGTATGGATGTACGCTTGGATACCGCTTCTGATAATCGCCTGTTACTGATCATAGAAGATGATGCCGCCTTTGCGCGCACGCTGGGCCGCTCCTTTGAGCGACGCGCCTACACCGTGCTGCTGGCGGCCAATCTGGAAGAAGCCAGCGCCTTGCTGCGCGATCACAATCCGGGTTATGCCGTGGTCGATCTCAAGCTCGAGGGCAATACTTCTGGTCTGGCCTGTGTGCAGATGTTGCACAAACATGATCCGGCGATGCTGATCGTGGTGCTGACCGGCTTCGCCAGTCTGAATACCGCAGTCGAAGCCATCAAGCTCGGGGCCTGTCAGTATCTGGCCAAACCATCCAATACCGATGATATCGAAGCGGCCTTTGGTCACATCGCCGGTGTTGCCGAGATCGAACTAAGCAATCGTTCGACCTCCATCAAAACGCTGGAGTGGGAACGCATACACGAAGTATTGGTGGAAACCGATTTCAATATTTCGGAAGCAGCGCGGCGTCTGGGCATGCACAGGCGCACGCTGGCGCGTAAGCTGGAAAAGCAGCGTATCAAGTAAGTTGTTTTAACTAAGTCGTTTGCGACTGTAATCCGCATCTTGCTTTGCAAGGCCTGCCAACACGCTTTGCCGTTTTCCTTTAAGCTTCTGTCATGTCATCGCCAGATCTTCCTTCTTCCAGCTCAATTCCTCCTACTCAGCCCAAATACGTCGATACCTCAGCCTTGTTGTTAATGGCTGTCGCTTCGGGTTTGTGCGCGGGCGGTAATTACTTCAATCAACCTTTGCTGCGTTCGATTGCGCTCAGTCTCGACGTCAGTGAAACCACAGCGGCACTGACGGTCACGATGGCGCAAGTGTCGTATGCCTGCGGCCTGCTGTTGCTGGTGCCACTGGGTGACAAGCTGGAGCGGCGCGGTCTGGCTGTCACGCTGATGTTGCTGGCGGCGACCGGCCAATTCATCAGCGGTTTTTCGACCAATATCTCTATGCTGTTTACCGGCATCATCATGGCCGGTCTGTTTTCAGTCGCCGCGCAAATCATGGTGCCGATGGCGGCCACCTTGTCTGACCCTGCGCGCAGCGGGCGTGCGGTCGGGCTGGTCATGAGCGGTTTGCTGATCGGCATATTGACGGCGCGTAGTGTGGCCGGCCTGCTGTCTGAGTTCGGTGGCTGGAACACAGTGTATCGGGTGGCAGGTGTGGTCATGTTGCTGGTGGCGATGGCGCTCTGGTATTTGCTGCCGCCCTCACGTAATCCGCAGCAAGTGAGCTACCTGCAGGTATTGCGTTCGATGACTGCACTCATCAGTCGTTACCCGCGTTTGCGCAGTCGTGCGCTGATGGGCGCGTTGGCATTTGCTTCAGTCAGTGCCTTGTTTTCGACCATGGCCTTGCTATTGTCTGGCCCGCAGCATGGCTTGAGTGATGCCAGCATCGGTCTGGTTGGTCTGGTCGGCGTCGCCGGTGCGTTGATGGCGAGTGTGGCCGGACGTCTGGCAGATAAAGGCTGGGGGCAGGCGACCAGCATGGGCTGCCTGCTTTTGCTGCTGGTCGCATGGGGCTGCTTCTGGCTCGGCAGCAGCAGTCTGATCTTCTTTCTGGTCGGTATGCTGGTCATCGATCTGGCGCTGCAAGGCTTGCATATCAATAACCAAAACGTTGTGTTTAAACTCGAGCCGCAAGCGCGTTCCAGACTCAATGCGGTGTACATGACGACTTACTTCATCGGCGCTGCCTCCGGTTCTGCGCTGGGTTCGCTGGCCTGGCGACTTGGCGGCTGGCATGCGATCTGTATCGTCGGCGTGGTGCTGACCTTGCTTGCTGGCATGGTGCTGTACCACGATCAAAAACTGGCACGGGCAGAATCATTATGAGCGGGCGCATCAGTCCAGTCGAAGTGCATGAGTACGCATTGCTGACTGACATCTGGGAACGCTCAGTGCGGGCCACGCATGACTTCCTGAGTGAAGCCGATATTCAAGATCTCAAGCCCAAGGTCTTGCACGATTATTTGCCGATCGTCGCTTTGCGCGCCTACCGCAATGAAGACGGCGCCGTGCTGGGTTTCATCGGCGCATTAAATGGCAAGATAGAAATGCTGTTTGTCGCACCGGACAGTCGCGGCACGGGAGTAGGCAAGGCGCTGATCAGATACGCGCTCGATATCATGGCGGCCTATGAGGTCGATGTGAACCAGCAAAATCCGCAAGCGCTGGGCTTTTATCAGGCGATGGGTTTTCACATCATCGGCTATTCAGCTGTCGACGCGCTCGGACATCCTTTCCCTCTTATCCATATGAAACACGCTGATGCGCTGCAATAAAATTGCCCGCATCAGAATTTGTATTCATCCGTAAATTTCGCTTATCCCGCCGGCAACCTGCATTTTCTGCGCGTAATCTGCTCGTAGCCAAACTGATTCTCGCATCGCAACATCTCTTCCTGTTTGCTTAGCAAAAAATCGCAGTGCAAAGCATGCGCTGAATCCATTCCTGTACTTGCCCCGTATGAATTGTTATAGCGCATCAACTTTGTCTTGCTTAAATATTGCCATGCGGAAAATGTGTCATCAAAAGTATTGATAAAGTTAACGATTGCAAATAAAGTACATTTGTTCTGAACCAACTTGTCGACATCTGTATCTGAGATGGAATAAGTGTCTGAAAGTAAATTTTCCTGAGAGAACGTCAGAAGAATTTATTGAGTCGCTAGCGCTATAAATTTAAAAACCAATCGATAAATTGCTCGCGGAATTGAGTTGCGGCAATTTTTTAGAAAGGAAGCTCGCGGATGAAAATACTTTCCATTTTTGGAACACGTCCCGAAGCCATCAAGATGGCCCCATTGGTACGTAACCTGGAGCAAGCCGCCAGTATCGATTCGGTGGTGTGCATTACCGGGCAGCATCGAAGCATGTTGGAGCAAGTCATGCACTTGTTCGACATCAAGGCGCATCACGATCTGGATGTGATGGTCCCTAACCAATCGCTGAATTCTTTGTGCGCGCGCATTTATGCGAAGCTGGACCCTATCCTGGAAAGTGAAAAGCCGGACCGGGTGCTGGTACATGGCGACACCACCACTGCAATGGTGGCGGCCACTGCGGCCTTTCATCGCCGCATTCCGGTCGGTCACGTCGAAGCAGGTTTGCGTACCGGTGATTTGACGCAGCCGTGGCCGGAAGAAATGAACCGGCGCGTGATTGATGTCATGAGCGATTATCTGTTTGCTCCGACCATCAGTTCACGCGACAACCTGCAGCGCGAGAATCTGGGTGGACGCATCGTCGTCACCGGCAATACCGTGATCGACGCCTTACAGCTGACCGCACAACGAATCGAAAAAGATACGCGCCTGCGCAGTCAGCTCGACGAAAAATTCCCCTTCATTACACCGCAGCGGCGCATCTTGCTGGTCACCGGCCACCGACGCGAAAACTTCGGCGATGGCTTTGCCCATATCTGTGAAGCGCTGGCGGAGCTGGCGCAGCGTCCCGATATCGATATCGTCTATCCGGTGCATCTGAATCCGAATGTGCGTGGTCCGGTGATGGAGTTGCTGTCTAACCTGCCGCGCGTGCACCTGATCGAACCGCTCGATTATCTGGAGTTTGTGCGCCTGATGCAGTTATCGCATGTGGTGCTGACCGATTCCGGCGGCGTGCAGGAAGAGGCACCGTCGCTCGGCAAGCCGGTACTGGTCATGCGCGATGTGACCGAACGTCCGGAGGCAGTCGCGGCAGGTACCGTCCAATTGATAGGCACCAGCCGCAAGCGCATCGTCGACGCCGTCAATCTGCTGTTCGACGATCCAAAAAAATACAGTCAATTTTCCAGCGTGGTGAATCCATATGGCGACGGGCATGCCTCGTCGCGCATAGTGCGCGCCTTGCTGGGCAAAGAATTTGAAGAATTTAACGCTGACGGTGAATCGTCTTTAAGCGAATTTTTATCTCGGGGAAACTATGTACGCAATTAATCGCTGCGCTCGCGCATCACACAGTCGACTCACGTCAAGCTCATCGAAGTTATTGCCGCTCATCGGCTTGCTGACGCTGTGCACGCTGGCCACGCAGGCGCGCGCGGCAGATGGCGTCGGTCGCTACTTTCAGCAAATGGCAGTCGAGCAATCCGTAACCCGGCAAGTTACATTGAAAGAGCTGGGTATTACCGCGCCTATGATTTTTACCGGTGCCGATAGTCAGCGTGAATTATTTTTACCGGTGCCAGCGGGGATTCCTGTCAACAATGCAGCCTTGCAATTCGGTGCCAGTTATTTGCGCGCCGATGGTGGACGCACCTCGATGACCTTATCGGTTGACGGTTACCCGGTGGTGGCGCGCCGACTGGCGGAAGATCAGGGTGATCTGAGTCAAGGCGTGGCGATTGCGGGTCAGCCGCGCACCGATGGTTTCGTCCGTTTTGGTATCCACTGGTCGTCCGTGATTTCTGAGAATGTCTGTAGCGATCAGCGTGCCCCCGGCAATGCATTGCGAGTGGAGCCCGGTACGCGTTTTACCTATAGCTATGATCGCAGCGCGATCAAATCGATTGCCACTGCTTGGAGCGCCTTGCCGCCCAATCCGGTCTTGCTGGTGTCTGGCAAAAATCTGACGGCAGACGCCTACGATACCGCCTGGCGCATGGGTCTGACCTTGAAGCGCGCCGGTAAACGGCCACGCTGGATGTCCGTCCCTGCGGTGGGTGATACGGTCAATCTTTCCGCCATCAGTGTGCCGCCTGAGTTGCGCGGTATTCCGTCTTTCGCCTCTTTGATGAATGGCGACACGCAATACAAGATCAAGAACAATGCAGAGATCGCCGCCTTGTTTATTCTCGGTAATCAGGGGCCATTCCGCGCCGATCTGATTGTGGCTGACGCCGCGCTCAATACCAATTTGCGTAATGCAATGAATGCGCTGGGCGCAGAGATCCAGGCCATCTCGGCAGATGCCAGCGCTATCTATCAACAGTGGCTGAAGAGCGATGTGGCGATACTGGATCAGCCGAATGAAGCCGATCAGGTGCGCCTCGCTTCCTTCATCGGCAGCCCGGTCATCATGGTATCGGCCAAGGGCGGACAAAAGGCTTCGGCACTGTTTGATACCTTGTGGCGTCCGATCGCCGCCTCAAAAGACCTGACGGTAGAGAAGGCCGAAGCCTTGCGTGCGAAAGCAGAAACCGTCTTGCTCAGCCAGTTCGGTGCGATTAACGGCACGCTGGAAGTATCGGAAAAAAGCGAACGCGCGGTCAACTTTGAAATCGGCGAACTGGTCGGCAGCGGCCGCTTGCCGAGTCAGGTGGTGTTTGACGTCTCAGCCGCACCGGGCACCAGCGGTGAAGCGCCGGTCGTGTCGATCTTCCTCAATGATTATTTGCTGGGCGCGCGCGTGATGGCGGTAGATGGCAAGCCGCACCGGATTGCGGTGGATATTCCGTACTACACGCTGGCGGCACGCAACACCATACGCATCGCCTTTGTGCGTCAACCTTCCAAAATTCATTGTCATGACGTGCCGAGTTCCTTCCCGGTTGCGATCTTCCCGGGCAGTCATTTGAAATTGAAACAGACCGCACCCGGCAATAACTTCGTCGGCATTGCCGCGCGCTATGCGAAAGAAAGCAGCCTCATCGTCAAGGAAGAATGGTTGAAGGATGCGCTGGCCATGTTGCCGCTGACAGTACGTGTGGCCGACGCCGCTGGCCTGTCATCCATTCATACGCAGTTCTCGGTGGTCAAGCCGGGCGAGGTCCTGAAACCGACCACGCCATTCCTCGCACTGGACGTGCCGCTGGATGATAAACATTCGGTGCAGGCACATGACGGCATGCTGGTACTGAACGGTGCCGAGAAGACACCTATTCTGCAATTGAAAGGACTGGATCGTCTGGCGGTGGCAGAAGTAATCGAGGTCAATGGCCAGAGCGGCATCCACTATTACACGGTAGGTAAAACCATGCCGGTACTGAGCAGCTCCTTCCGTCTGGCGCATGGCAATCTGGCGGTGATTACCGATGCCGGCCCGGTACTGCAAATCGATAAGAACGATCCGACCGATAGCCGCTTTGCGAAAGAAGACAACCCGCAATCGCTGTGGCAGCGTCACATGGAATGGTGGCTGGCCGCGATTGCCGTGATTATCTTCATCCTGATCTCTGCACGCGTGGCGCGTGTACGTCGCAATAAGCGCAAGCAGGCTGAGTCACAGGGTCTATGAATACAGGATCTAAAAACGCAGGGTCCATGATTTGATCTCATCTTCTCTTTTCTGGCCGGTATTCTTTGCGCAGTATTACAGCGTACTGGAGAGTATCGGCGTCGTCGTTGCCGTCCTGATTATGATCTCCAGCATCGATGATTTATTCATCGATGGCTGGTACTGGACGCGCGAAATCATCCGCAAGTTCAGATTCAGAAATGACAGCAGCTACCGGCCGCTGACACCGGAACAGATACAGCAACGTGACGAACAGCATCTGGCGATCATGGTGCCGGCCTGGCTCGAATATGACGTGATTGCGCAGATGATAGAAAGCATGGTGGCCACGCTCGACTATCGCAACTACACGGTGTTTGTCGGTACCTATGTCAATGACCTCGCCACGATAGAAGAAGTGGAGCGCATGCGTCGCCGCTACAAGCAATTGCGGCGGGTCGAAGTGCCGCATGCCGGTCCCACCTGCAAGGCCGATTGTCTGAACTGGGTGATACAGGCGATCTTTCTGCATGAGCAACAGGCCGGGATCGAATTTGCCGGCGTCATCCTGCACGATAGTGAAGACGTGCTGCATCCGCTGGAACTGAAGTTTTTCAATTACTTACTGCCGCGCAAAGACATGATTCAGTTGCCGGTCGCTTCGCTCGAGCGCGAGTGGTACGAGCTGGTGGCGGGCGTCTACATGGATGAATTCGCCGAATGGCATGCGAAGGATCTGGTGGTGCGCGAGAGTGTGACCGGCACTGTGCCATCGGCCGGGGTTGGCACCTGTTTCTCACGCCGTGCCTTGCTGGCTTTGGCGGCCGCTACCGAGAATCAACCCTTCAATACCGAAAGCCTGACCGAAGACTATGACGTCGGCAACCGACTGGCGGCGATGGGCATGAAATCGATTTTTGCCTTGTTCCCGGTCGATTTCTTGACCAGAGGACGACGCTGGTTTGGTCTAGGACCCGACAAGGAACGCATCATCCGCATGCCCTTGTGCGTACGCGAATTTTTCCCCGATACCTTCCGTACTTCTTACCGGCAAAAGGCGCGCTGGGTGCTGGGTATCAGCATGCAGAACTGGGAACAGATGGGTTGGCGCGGTTCTATCGCACACAAATATCTGCTGTTCCGTGACCGCAAAGGGATACTCACCTCCATCGTCAGTGTCGTCGCCTACGTTCTGTTCTTCCAGTTCATCCTGTTTTACCTCGCGCATCTGGCAGGTATCTGGACTCTGGAATTCCCCAGCATCTTTATCGAGGGCAGCTGGTTGCAGTGGGTCGCACAGTTCATCCTGTTTGCACTGGCCTTGCGCATCATCCAGCGCTTCTACTTTGTGACCCGCCTGTATGGCTGGGAACACGGCTTGATGTCTATCCCGCGCATGGTGGTCGGCAATGTCATCAACTTCATGGCGGTGTGCCGCGCGTGGAAGCTGTTCTCCGGCCATATGCTGATGGGTAAAAAAATGGTGTGGGATAAGACCATGCATGATTTCCCGACCACTTCGCAATTGGTACAGAAGCGCCAGCTGCTGGGTGAAGTGCTGACTGCATGGCAGGCGATCGATGCCGATAAAATCAGCGATGCGCTGAGCGAGCGTGAAAAAACGCATAGACCGCTAGGCCGCATCCTGATTTCGAATGGCTGGCTGGATGAAGAAACGCTGGCGGAGGCGATCGCCTTCCAGGCTGACTTGCCGCGTGCGCAAATCGATGCCGAGCTGGTGGAAAAATATGCCGGTTATGTGCCGCAGGAATTGTGTGTGCGTTTGCGCATGCTGTATATCGGCAATGATGTGCGGCAGCGTCCCATCATCGCGGTGGCGGCACCTTTATCGACCGAAGAGATGCAGCAAGTGTCTATCGTGTTCGGGCAAGACCCGGCCCAGCGCATTGCCCGCGATAGCGAAATCGCCACCGGTTTGCGTTTCTTGCGCGGCGACAGCACCGCCTTCCAGACGACGCCGGATGGTGCAATCGGCGTGCCGCTCTTGGGTGATTTGCTGATCGAGCGGCAACTGGTACAAAAAGACGCCTTTGATGCGGCGATGGATGCCTACCGGCCGGACGAACATGGACGTATCGGTGACTATCTGGTCGCCAGCGGCGTGATCGAACGGCAGGTGATCGAACAAGTAGTGGAAGAACAACGTCGTCTGCGTGCGGCACAAGAAAGCCCTCATTCATGAAGAAAACCAAATTACTTTTAATGCTCTTGATGCAGGCCGGCTTATTGAGCAGTGCAGCGGCGCAGGAAATAGAACTGCCGCTGAGCGGACCCGCATATGAACTGGCCGATGCCGCTTACAAATCCTATGCGCGCGGCGATTATGCGAAGGCAGTGCAAGAGGCTAGGGAAGCAGTACGTCTGCGTCCCGACGTGCCGCGTTTGAAGCAACTGCAGATGAATGCAGAAGCGGCGCAAAGAAACCAGCAACAATCTGCCGCAGCCAAAGCAGAAAGCAAGGCAACGGCACCGACGCCCAGAGCAAACAATGCGCCTAATCCGGCGTACAGCGCCGCCGACCTTGCCTACAAGGCTTACGACCGCAAGGATTACCCCAAAGCGATCAGCCATGCGCAACAGGCCGTGCAACTGGCACCGGGCAATGCCGCGTATTGGACTTTGCTGATTAATGCGCAATTGGCGGCACAGCGTTTCGATGATGCGGATCAAAGTGTGACGGCCGCCTTGCAACGTTTCGGCGCGAATTCTTCGTTCGCGCGTCAGCGTGAGAGCGTGCATCAAAATATTGCCGCTGCTGCCGGGGCGCGCATTTACTCGGCGCTGGAGCAGCGGGACTATCCACAAGCTATCGATGCAGCGCAGCGTGCGGTGAGCTATGCGCCGCAACGTCGGGTGTATCGTCTGCTGCTGGTGCAAGCGCTGTTGGGTGCGGATCGACTGAGCGATGCAGAACAGGCCTTGCAGCCGCTGCTGCAAAAAGCCGACGACCCGGTGGCACTGGCGTGGCGAGGATATATCCGACAAAGGCAGGGGCAACGCGCGGCAGCTACCGACGATTTTGCGCGGGCTTTGGCGCTGCGCGGCAGTCTGACTACGGAAGACATGGTCAACCTGCGCCTGATCGTCGCAGACGCAGGTTTGTATGCGGCCGATCCGGAGGCGACGCTGCAAGTGCTGGAGGCACTGGATGGCAACGCGGCCGTGGCGGCGCGCAAGCGCAGTGCGCTGGCCTTGCGCTTACAGCAGCGGCAACAATCAACAACATTAGCGAGCAACACGACTATGCCAGCCCCGTTGCTGAGTTGTCGCGGCGAGGCGAACGCCGAGGTCTGTGCTCTGGTACCGGGCAGCCCGCCACCTGATCCATCCTATGCCAGTGCCGATGCCGCTTACAAGGCGCTGGGCAAGAATGATTATCCGCTGGCACTGAGCAAGACGCGGGAAGCCTTGCAGCTGTCACCGCGCAATCCGGCGCTGCAATTATTGTTGGTGAATACACTGACGCGGGATGGGCAGCTGGACGCCGCCGAGCGCGAGGCGACGCAGGCGCTAGAGCAGGGCAATCGCGATCCGGAAATGCTGGCGCAAAGAGGGCGTGTGCGCGCCGCTTTGGGCAAAAAAGACTTGGCAGAGCAAGACTACAACGCGGCCTTGTCCTCACCGCAGGCTTCCTTGCCTTTGCAAATCAATATGCTGTCGCTCTTGCATAACAAGCAGGAAGCCGCGCGCCGTTATCAGACCGCTGAACAAGCCGGGGCCTTCGAGGGCATGCCCAAAGTTGAGCAAGCATATATAGCGGCGTCGGCGGCGCAGAGTGAACGCGCATTTACCTTGTTTGATCAGGCGCAGCAAGAAGGCAGCCTGCCACCAGCGGCGATACCTGATACCGCTTATGCCGCACTCAATGCGCGACGTGATAAGGATGCCTCGCGTTACTTCAGACGCACGGTAGATGCAGTCGATCAGGGTGATATTGCACTCGCGCCACAGCAATTGTTTGAAACCCGGCGTGCGATCGCCGACATCGAACGCACCTGGGGCGCGACTGCTTCGCTCAACTATCGTGGTTCCAGTCTGCAGCCCGGTTCCGGTATCACGCCGGGCGGCACCAATAACAGTGCGCAGATCGGCGGCGAAGTCTACTGGCGGCCATTTGGTTATCGCAGCGGGCGGCCGATAGAAGTCTATGCCAGCCTGTATGAAAGCATCTATAGCAAGGACAAATCGGTAACTGGTGCACCGACCGCGCAAGGTGGGGTGGGTGTGCGCTGGAAACCGTTCAGCGAGACGAATTTCATCATGGCCTTGCAGCGCCAGATCAAAATAGGATCGGCCTCGGGTGACGGTGACTGGCTGGCACGTCTGGCCTACTCGAATTCTTTCGGCACCGATTTGCGCGTCGATAAACCGGACTGGTGGACCGGCCAGATCTTTGGCGAGGTCGGGCGCTATATCGACAACAAGCAAACATACTCGATCTTTGAAGGGCAACTGGGCCGGACCTATCGTCTGGATAATATCAATCCCAAGCTGACGGTCACGCCGCATCTGGTGCTGGGTTCTGACTTCAATTCTGCCTTGCGTGTGCCCGCTGAAAAAACCGCAGTAGGCGCCGGGCCGGGTGTGAATCTGCGTTACTGGTTCCGCGAAGATCACTACAAAGCACCGCAGTCCTATGTCGACTTCTCGCTGCAATATCGCTTCAAGCTGTCCGGCGATGAGCGGGCCGAAGGTGTGGTCTTGCGTACCACGCTGTCTTACTAGTGCAGAGCGACAAATAAGCGCACTATGGTTGTCTTGATCCTCAGGCGAGCGCATGCACTCCATCCTTGAACAATTCACTGGCTCTACTCGCAGCGCGCGTTTTTTCGCACGCTGTGTGCTGCTGTCTGTGTTGAGCGGCGTCGGCGCTGTCAGCAGCCACGCCGCCACCATCGCCGGGGTGGTGTGGCAGCCGCAGAATGCATTGATAGAGCCCAAGGGTAAATGGGAGCAGCTAGGTGCCCGCAGCTTACTCATTCAATGGACAGCCGTCGACAATCTGGCCTTCGTCGATGGTGCCGGCATCCCGCTGGTGCCCAAGCTGCCGGACTGGCAACGTATCGCTGGCGAACCATGGGCGCAGGAAGTGATACTGGGTCTGGGCGGATATTTTGATGAGACCAAGGCGCGTGCCAATCTGGACGAGTTGGGTAAGTTGTCGGCCCGTCTGGCCAAGCTACCCACACCCTTGAATGTGGTTGGCTGGTACTTCCCGGTAGAGATAGATCCGACCTGGGATAGCGCCAGCAAGCTGATTCCTATCCTTGATAGTCTGCCGCGCCCATTGTGGATTAGCGTCTATGACAGTGCCAATCGTGGCCCGGATGATGTCGCGAAATGGCTGGCGGCATGGTTGCCGAAAGATGTAGGCGTATTTTTTCAGGATGGTGTCGGCGTGCATGCGCGCGAGGCCAGTGTCGCCGTCGATTATCTGAAGGCGATGGAAAACCGTTTGGGCAAGGACAGAGTACGCGTGATAGCCGAAGCGTTCCGACCACAAGCCGGTGGCGGTTTTCGCGCAGCGACCGCGGCAGAGTTAGTGCCGCAGCTTAAGACCTATGGCGCGCGTCAGGTGTATTTGTTTGACGGGCCGCATTATGTGAGCGATGCGCTGGTCGATGCACTCAAGGCAGCCTTGCCTGGCACGGCGCCCTGAGTGTGCGTCTGGTTTAAGAATAAATCGAGGGCGTCGGCACTTCACCGCTCAAGACCCACTGGCCGACATCCTTCAATTTGTAATCCAGCGAATCGTGCAGTGTGTGTACACGCACATTGCGCCAGTAGCGATCAAAGCCATACTTGGCGGCAGTAGCGCGCGCCCCCATCACTTCAAAAATCTTCGCCGTGATATCCAGCGCGGCGCGTGCGGCGGCGATCTTGGTTTCATAAATCGTGACCGCCAGTACGCCACGTTCTTCCGCCGTCAATGCATCGCCGCGTTCCCATGCCTTTTGCAATTTGCCGGCAGCATCTTCTGCCAGCGCGATGGCGCCGCGCAGTGCAATGCGCAGATCACCATAATGCTGCTGGGTAAACGGATCATCAATCGCGCGTGCCACGCCTGAGGTGAACCATGGACGACCTTGTTCATGCGTGTACTTCCACGCATTCAGCAATGCACCTTGGGCATTGCCGATATAAATTTCAATCAGGATCAGTTGCGACACCAGCGTACGCAGGGTGGCGCGTGGGGTGCCGGAAGTGCCCGGTGGCCCCAGTACTTCATGTGCTTCCACCCGCACTTTATCGAAGGTGACGGAGCCGCTATCGGTCTGACGCTGGCCGAGGTTGTCCCAGTCATCGAGTACCTTGACGCCGCTGCGGGCTGTCGGTATCGACAGGAATACGCGATCAGCCGGATCGGCCGAGCGCGGTGCGGTGATGTTAAGCATGTCGGAACCGGTGGCACCCGAGCAGAATGACTTGATGCCATTGAGTTCGTAGTGACCGGCATTGCCATCTTTTTCGTCGCGCCAGACCAGCGTGGCGCGCGTGTCCAGACCGTTGGTGGCATTGCCCCAGAACCAGTTTTCACTGATGGTTTTGCCCAGATACAAAGCCTTCTGTTCCGGATTGGCGAACAAGGCGACGCTGGCTACCTGCAAATGCTGGAAGCCAAACAGATGCGCGAGCGAGCTGTCGACTTCGGCAAAGCGTCGGATGATTTTGTAGATAGTCGGCCACGGCGTTTCCGGTCCACCGAAAGCGGCAGGGACTGCCAGCTTCAGCAAACCACTGTCGCGCAAGACCTGTCTTTCGGTCCATGCGGTGCCGCCGCTGCGATCACGCTCGGTGGCGGTGAGCGCCAGTGCCGCCGCAGTGTGCTCGACGGCGGTTGTCAGTGCGCCAAAATCGCGATCCACCAGATGGTCTGGCGTATAGCTTGCGGTGGCTTGCTCATCGAGCTTCAGTAATTGACCCATGATCGACTATCCCAATACATTAAAGCGTGAATAAAAAGCGTGCATATGAAGACGGGGTTGTTGACTTGATCAACCCCGTCTCACAGATGTTTACATCAGAAAACTGGCACAGCAGTCGCGTTGACTTTCTTCGGCAACAAGCCTTCAGCCAGGAAGGCATCGGCGATTTTTTGCTGTTCACCCAGACGTTCCTGCAAGACCGGACGCACTTCGTAGCTGCGGCGTGCATTCGCTTGTTCTACGGTAGCGACATCCAGACCCCATACCGGTGCCAGCAAGGCGGCGGCTTCTTTCGGTGCCTGTTTGACCCATTTGCCGGTCTCTTGCAGCGAGTCGACGATGACTTTCACCACATCAGGACGTGCTTTGGCGAACGGGGTAGAAGCCAGGTAGTAACGCTGGTAATCAGCCAGACCGCGACCATCGGTCAGCACGCGTACTTGCGATTGACGTTGGACGGCGGCGAGGAAGGGATCCCAGATTACCCATGCATCGATTGCTTCGCGCTCGAAGGCAGCACGACCATCGGCCGGGGCCAGATAAGCGAGTTGAATATCCTTGAGTGTCAGACCGGATTTTTCCAGCGCGGCGATCAGCAGGTAATGTGCACCGGCCGCTTTGGCAAAACCGACGCGCTTGCCGCGCAGATCGGCGACAGATTTGATATTCGAATCAGCCTTGACCACGATCGCCTGTGCGCTTGGTGATGGTGATTCCTGTGCAATGTAAGTCAGTTGTGCACCGGCTGCTTGCGCGAACACCGGAACGGTATCGGCGACGTCAGCCGAGACGTCGATTGCACCCACATTCAGCGCTTCCAGCAAAGGCAGGCCGCTGGCGAATTCATGCCATGTGACTTTGACGCCCAGTGCGCCCAGACGCTGTTCCAGCGTGGCACGGGTTTTCAGGACAGTGATCAGGGTCGATGACTTTTGATAACCGATACGTACTGTGTCACCGGCTTTTTGCGCATGCGCCGGCAAGGCGAACAATGGTGTCAGTGCAAGCAGCGTCAGCAGCTTGCGGCGTAAGGTGGAATTGGTTTTCATTATTTACTCCCGGGTTGAAGATGATTCGGTTTGCTGCGATTTTTGCTGCAATTTTTTGTTGCGATTCAAATGGCGTGTATTTCTTCCAGTACTTTCAGGATGTCGTCGCGTGCCGTGGCCAGATCGGGTGAGTGACGGTTGCGCGGGCGCGGCAAGCTGACTTTGGTGTCGGCGATGATTTCGCCTTGTCCCATCGTCAGTACGCGATCGCTGAGATAAGCCGCTTCGTCGATATCGTGCGTCACCAGCAAGACGGCAAAGCCATGTTCAGTGGCCAGCGTGATCAGCAAGTCTTGCAGGCGCATACGGGTAAACGCATCGACCGCAGAGAAGGGTTCATCCAGCAATAAGAGACGCGGCTGATTGAAGAGGCCACGTGCAATCGCCGCGCGTTGCGCCATGCCCCCCGATAATTGCTTCGGCAAATAATCGATGGCATCGCTCAAGCCGACTTCATGCAACAAGCTTTGCACCTGTGGGTTCTGGTTCGCACGTGTGCGGTTTTGATCGGGACGGTTGAAGCCGACGTTCTCTGCCACGCTGAGCCAGGGCAGCAGACGCGGCTCCTGAAAGATCAAACCGATGTCGGGGGTGACGCCATGCAGTTTGCTGCCATCCAGCGCAATCTCGCCACGGTAGTTTTTATCCAGTCCGGCGATCAGGCGCAGCAGTGTGCTTTTGCCGCAACCGGATTTGCCAACCAGGCTGACGATTTCGCCGGCAGCCAGCTTCAGCGAGACATCTTGTAAAACAGTACGGCCGTCAAAGCTTTTTTCGCGTACATCGAGCTGGAGCAAGGGGCTGCTGACGGGATTAATTACAGTACTCATGACAGCATCCTCAGACCGCGCGCGTGGCGAGCGAATCCGACCATGCCAGCTTGCGGGTTTCCAGCCACTTCAAAGCACCATCAGTCAGCTTTCCGAGTATGGCCAGCAGCAAGATCGCCGCCAACACTACGTCGGGACGGCTGGTTTCGCGGCCATCGGTCAACAGATAACCGATGCCCTTGGTAGCCGCGATCAATTCAGCCGCGACCAAAAACATCCAGGCCAGCGACAAGCCGTTACGCAAGCCGGTGAAGAGACTAGGCAGTGCGGCTGGCAATACGATGCGGCGTGCCAGTGAAGGTGCCGACAAGCCATAGATTTCACCCAGTTCGATCAGCTTGCGATCCACATTGCGGATGCCGGAAACCAGACCGAGATAGATAGGGAAGAAGGCCCCGATGGCGATCAGCGTGATCTTCGGGGTTTCATCGATGCCGAACCACAGCAGCAACAAAGGCACCCAGGCCAAACTAGGAATTGCGCGCAGAGCCTGAAAGGTCGGTTCGAAGAAGGCTTCTGCATGTTTGCTTAAGCCGACGAACAAACCGAACAGGATCGCGAGTGCAGCACCGATCGCATAACCGGAAAAGACACGCGCCACGCTGGCACTGATATGTACCAGCAAGCCCTGATCCAGCAGTGCCGATAAGGTTTGCACGATCTCGGATGGTGGTGGCAGCAGGCGTGCCTGTACCCAGCCGAAGTGCGCCGCGACTTCTATCAGTGCCAATACTGCAACCGGCAATATCCAGCCCAACCAGCCGAGGCTGCGCGCTGCTGCCACCTTAGGTGTGGCGTCTGATTTGACAGCAGCATTCTTCTGCACCGTCACCTGCGCTGGGCGTATGTGACTGGTATTGACTGGTATAAAGCTGGCGCTGCGACTGTTATCCATGACGGTCTATATCCCTTAACGTTCTGCTTAGTGCGTTTCCTGACTGCGGCCTTAGGCAGGTGTTTTCTTCGGTGCCAGCGCTTGCACGAAACTAGGATCGATCAAATCATTGATGACCTTGTTCAGATCCGTACCTTTCTTGACCAGATCTTCTTGCAGCAAGATAGGTGCGGCAGCCTGCAAGGCTTCACGATGTTCACGGCCGATGTAAGGGTTGGAGAAGTCGGTGCGATTCAACTGCACTTTGGCGACCGCCAGAGAAATCTTCGCTTCATCCGCCTGGATTTGTGATGCTTCACGCGGATTCGCCAAAATCCACAGACGCGCACGCTCATAGGCTTGCAGTACTTGCTTCACTTGTTCCGGATACTTCTTCGCGAAGTCTTCCGTCACGTTCAGGAAGCCATAAGTATTGAACGCCACATTGCGATACAGCAGGCGCGAGCCGGCTTGCAATTCGCTGGAAGCCATATGCGGGTCGAGACCGGCCCAGGCATCGATGCGGCCGGTTTCCAGTGCGGTGCGGCCATCAGCATGTTGCAGATGGACGATTTCAACATCAGATTTCTTGATGCCGTTGGCTTTTAAAGTACGCAACAGGAAGAGGTAAGGATCTGTGCCTTTGGTGGCGGCGATCTTTTTACCTTTGAGGTCGGCCACGGTTTTGATCGGTGAATCCTTGGGTACCAGCAAGGCGGTCCATTCCGGACGCGAGTAGACGTAGACGCTCTTGATCGGGTTGCCATTGGCACGTGACAGTACTGCGGCCAGACCGGCGGTGCTGCCGAAGTCTATGCTGTTGGCGCTCAGGTATTCGAGCGCACGGTTACTACCTTGCGACAGCGTCCATTTGACTTTGATGCCGCTGGCTTTGACTTGTTCTTCCAGCCAGCCGAAGTGTTTCAGCACCAGGCTGGTAGGCGAGTAGTACGCATAATCGAGACGAATTTCTTCCGGTGCGGCAGCTGCATGTGCCGAGAAGGAGACGCCGGTGCTCAGGCCAGCCAGAGTAAGCAATGCAGTATTTTTAATAAAAAATCGGCGATCCATGTTCTACCTTGAAGAGTGAAGCAGGTACTGGGTACCAGCCCGGGTTATCGTTTATGTCGGAGTGGACGTTTCAGATGTGAGACAGCCGGCTAGGGCTGCTGATGTGCGCTGCATACAAACGCTGCGAAATCAGGGGGAACTCAATCGTTATCGTTGCTGGGAATAAGATTAACGACAGGTGTAAATTAACGGAACGAATCTCTTCGTTGATGCATCATCGGTTTCCGCATAAGTCGTTTTTGCTATAAGCACATGCGAAAAATTGCGCGGCATAAAACTGCAGATGCGGGTGAAGATGGCGCTAGTCGGCCAGTACCAAAGTGCGTTCTTGCAGCATGCGTTTGTTCAGCAACAGGGCTTCGATCTGATCCGCCGGTAGCGGTTTGCTGAAGTAATAGCCCTGCATCTCATCGCAGCCCTGCGCCCGCAGCAAGTCCATCTGGCTGGCGGTCTCGACCCCTTCGGCGATGACGTTGAGCTTCAGATTGTGTGCCAACGAAATAATCGAGGACACGATGGAGGCATCATCGCGATTGATGGCGATGTCGCGTACGAAGGAGCGATCGATCTTGAGCGTATCGATAGGGAAGCGCTTGAGATAAGCCAGGCTGGAGTGGCCGGTGCCGAAATCGTCGACTGATAACTGCACGCCCAGCGATTTGAGATCACGCAGGGTCATGATATTGCGTTCGATATCGGCCATGACCGAACTCTCGGTCAATTCGATTTCGAGGAACTGTGCAGCCAGACCGCTTTCCTGCAAGGTGGCCTTGATCGATTCCAGCAGACTGGCTTGCGTGAACTGGCGTGCCGACAGATTGACCGCGATGCGCAAATCATTGCAACCCATGTCTTGCCAAGCTTTGGCCTGACGGCAAGCCGTTTGCAAGACCCAGGCACCGATCGGGATGATGAGGCCGGTTTCTTCGGCCAGACTGATAAAGCTGCCCGGTTGCACCATGCCGAGTATCGGGTGGTTCCAGCGTACCAGTGCTTCCAGCCCGACGATGGCGCCGGTATGCAGATCGACTTGCGGTTGATAATGCAGCACCAGTTCATTGAGCTCGACCGCATGGCGTAATTCGCCTTCGATGCGCAGACGTTCCAGCGCCTGATCATTCATCGCCGGGGTATAGAACTGGAAGTTGTTGCGCCCCATTTCCTTCGAGCGGTACATGGCGACGTCGGCATGTGCCAGCAAAGTGTTGGGATCGTCGCCATCATTCGGGTAGACCGCAATGCCCATGCTGCAGCTCAGGACAAATTCGCTGCCTTGTATGGTCAGGGGTTTGACCACCGCTTCCATGATGCGTTGAATCACATCAGACGGGTAACCGGACGGACCGTCGCCGCATTCCGGCAAGACCAGCACGAATTCATCACCGCCCAGCCGCGCCACAGTATCGGATTCACGCACCGATGCCTGCAGGCGATCGGCGATGATCTTCAGCAGCAAGTCGCCAGCCTGATGTCCCATCGTATCGTTGACGAATTTAAAGCGATCCAGATCGACCAGCACCACCCATACCGCATGCCCGCTGCGGCCGGAGTAGGCAATCGCATTCTCCAAACGATCCTGCAGCAGCGCGCGATTCGGCAAGCCGGTCAGGATGTCGTGACTGGCCAGACGGTGCAGCGTGGTTTCGTACTGCTTCATCGGCGTGATATCGCTCATCGCAGCGACAAAGTGCGTAGTCTTGCCGTCGTCATCCTTGACCGGTGCGATATAGAGATCGTTCCAGAATAGCGAACCGTCTTTGCGGTAGTTGCGCAGTACGGCCTTGCCTTCGCGTTTTTCTGACAAGGCTGCGCGTATTTCCAGCAAGCCGGCCTGATCGTGATCCTTACCTAGCAGGAAGATGCTATTGCGTCCCAGCGCTTCGGCCGCGCTATAACCGGTGATGCGTTCAAATGCAGGGTTGACGTATTCAATCGCAAAATCCGGTGCCAGTGCACTCGAGATAATGATCGCATTCGCGCTGCACTCTATTGCCCGTTCGCGCAGGCGCAAGGCGGCTTCTGCCGCTTGCCGCCCGTTGCGGTCGCGATGCGCGCGCAGTTCGAGCGTGACCCTTTGTGCCAGACTGACCAGCAAAGCGACTTCTTGCGCATCGAAGGCATCCGGTTCCGACGCATAGACATTGAATACGCCGATGGTGGCCTGATCGTCACCCATAGGCAGCACCAGCTTGGAGTAAAAGCCGCGCCGCATCGCTTCCTCGCGCCATGGGGTCGGGCTCATATCGCTGGCAAAGTAATTGGCAACCGCCGGACGTCGGGTCTCGAGCGCGGTATTAATGGCGCGGGTGCCTTTGCCGCCAGCCTGCAAGGGGATTTTCAGCGCATCCAGATAACCTTGATGTTCTTGCGTCAGGCCGACCGGCGTGATGGCACCGTCGGCTTGCACGATGCCGACCCACGCCATGCGGTAACCGGTGGCGGTGACGACATCGCAGATCCCTTGCAGTAGCGCGTTTTCATCGGTGGCGTTGGAGATCACATCTTCGCAGTCGTGGATTGCGCGCAGCGCGCGATTGCTGCGGGCCAGCGCGATTTCCAGATGATGGCGGGTGGTGATGTCGGTGCCGATCAGCTTGATATGGCCGCTGCGGCCATCGGTATCTGGGATGAACTGAGCGTGGTATTCAATCCAGCGTGGACTGTCGTCGCGGCGATTGATGCGCAAGCGCAGGGTTTGCTGTGGTTCGTGCAGGATGCTGGAAAGGATCGCACGCGCTGGTTCGCGATCTGACGGCGCAATATTCTCCAGCCATAAACGGGAATTCGCATAAAAGCGCTCAGGCGAACTGCCATACAGCGTTTCCACGTTTTTGCTGGCATAGATCACCTGACCATCTGGTATGCGCAAGACCCAGACGATCTTGTCTGCCGATAACAGACCCTCGGTTTCGTTATCCGTCAGATAGCGACTTTGCCGGCGCGCAGTGTAGCGCCGCAAGCCATTCTGCAAAGTCGAGACGAGAGCATGCATGCTGGCTTGCAGCAACTTCAGATTCGCGCCAGGTTCTTTGCGGATAATACGTTCCATGCTTCTGTCGTTTCGATCAAGGCCAGATCGCAGCCGGTGCTGCTTAAGCCATAGGCACTGCCGTTGCACATGCAGAAAAACGCGCGCATCGATGACGATGGCGGCATGCGCGGGCAGGTAAAGAGTTGATTTAATGCAATAGGATTCTAAGATAAGTAAAAATGAATTCAGTCTAATTTTTCTGAATATGAATATGCGTTTGCTGATGCCCCTTGTGCAAGAAAGTGTGCTTTGCAGTAGTCTTTACGTCTTATCAGGTAAATCAGGACAAGCTCATGACGACACGTACAGAACGCGATACCTTCGGCCCGATAGAGGTGGAAAACCAACGTTTGTGGGGCGCGCAGACGCAACGTTCGCTGGAACACTTCAAGATCTCGACCGAGAAAATGCCGCAAGAGCTGATCGTGGCACTGGCCGAGGTCAAGCGCGCCGCCGCCATCGTCAATCTGGAATTGGGCAAGCTGAGTCAGGACAAGGCGCAAGCAATCGCGCGCGCCGCCGAGGAAGTGATAGACGGGCGTCACCCGCATGAATTCCCACTCGCGGTGTGGCAGACCGGTTCCGGGACCCAGAGCAATATGAATATGAATGAGGTGCTGGCGAATCGCGCCTCAGAATTGCTGGGTGGCGAGCGTGGCGAAAAACGACTGGTGCATCCGAACGATGATGTCAACCTCGGCCAGTCTTCCAACGATATCTTCCCGACCGCGATGTATGTGGCGGCCAGCCTGGCGGTGGTGAAGACCTTGCTACCTGCCACCGCAGCGCTGCAAGAAACCCTGAACGCTAAGTCGGAGGAATTTGCCGATATCGTCAAGATAGGTCGCACCCATTTGCAGGATGCAACGCCGCTGACGCTGGGGCAAGAGTTCTCCGGCTACGTCGCGCAGCTGGCGCAGTCGGCGGCATCCATCACGCTGTTGCTGCCGCCCTTGCAGGATCTGGCAGTGGGCGGCACCGCAGTAGGTACCGGCCTCAATACCCATCCTGAGTTTGGCGTGCGTGTGGCAGCGGAACTGACGCGCCGCACAGGCGTGGCGTTTAAAAGTGCGAGCAATAAATTCGCCGCGCTGGCAGCGCATGACGCTCTAGTCAGTGTGCATGGCGGGTTAAAAACGCTGGCGGCCAGCATGATGAAGATCGCCAACGATGTCCGCTGGCTGGCCTCCGGTCCGCGCTCGGGACTGGGTGAACTCAGCATTCCGGAAAACGAACCGGGCAGCTCCATCATGCCGGGTAAGGTCAATCCGACCCAGAGTGAAGCCGTGACCATGTTGTGTTGTCAGGTGTTTGGTAATGATGTGGCGCTGAATTTCGGCGGCGCATCCGGCAATTTTGAATTGAATGTATTCAAGCCGCTGATGGCGCACAACTTCTTGCAAAGCGTGCGTTTGCTGGCTGATGGCATACACAGCTTTGATGAGCATTGCGCGCATGGCATCGTCGCGAACCGCGATCGCATCGCTGATTTGATGGAACGTTCACTCATGCTGGTGACCGCACTGGCACCGCATATCGGCTACGACAAGGCCGCCAAGATCGCGAAGCAGGCGCATCAGCAAGGCGCGAACCTGAAAGAAACCGCGCTGGCGCTCGGCTATGTGACGAGTGAAGAGTTTGATTTATGGGTCAAGCCGCAGGATATGATTCATCCGGGCTAGGCAGGGCGCTGAATGTGATCGCGCCCCCGGCAAGAAGTTTTACCGGGGGCGCGCCTAAGCTCAGGGTTGAAGGGACAGGTTAGCGTATCGTTGGCCTGTACCACCATCACTTATTTGCCAGCGTTAGCGGCTGCCAGACAGCGTGATTTTTCGTCACCTGCAAGGGCATCACACTTCTCTTTTTGCACGGCAACGTTAGCGTCTTTCTTTTCTTCACGCGCGTCTTTACGTGCATCAGTTACTTCTTTGCTGGCTTTTGCATCAGCAATCGCTGAGGCTTGTGCAGCTTTCGCTTCTTTTACACAGACATCTTTTTTGTTGCCGCTAAAGTCGTCACATTTTTCTTTGGCGACTTTGTAGTTAGCGTCAGCGATGTCGGTGCGCGCTTTTTTGTGCGCGGCAGGGGTGCCTTTGTAAGCGGCTTCGGCTTCGGCTTTGGTTTTTACTTCAGCAGCCTTGGCTTCTTCCTGGCAGATGTCTTTGGCATTGCCTTTGTGTTGGTCACAGGCAGCACGAGCGACCTTGTAGTCGGCTTCGGCGCGCGTTTTGGCAGCGTCGTAGTTAGCCTTGGCTTCAGCAGGTGCTGCAGATGAGACGCTCATAAAACCGAAGCTAGCTGCAGCCATGACTATCATAGAGAGGGATTTTTTCATTTTGTATCCTTTATGTTTATTTAGAAGGTCTTGCTGCTGGCGAGCTTTACTGTATGTCGTTTAAGCTCGCACGGCGAAACGCTGTGCTTTACAGATAGCGTTTGTCGTTGCGATTGCGTTCCTCGAAAGCCTTGATTTGCTTTTCGGCTTCATCTTTATTGACGCCGTAGGCTTCTTGGATTTTGCCGGCCAGCTGATCGCGTTTGCCGGCGATGGTGTCAAGATGATCGTCAGTCAGCTTGCCCCATTGCTCTTTAATATTGCCTTTGAGTTGTTTCCAGTTACCTTCAATAACGTCCCAATTCATAGCAGCTCCTTTTCCACATTGCTCACGAACATCATTTCGATGCTGCGCGATTAATGTGATGGTTGGTGTATAGGCAAAGTGCCTGCCTACCATTACGCAAGTCGCAGGCCAGCTTTGAGCCCTATAAGAATCAAGGACTTATGTTTATTTTTTGATATTTTTGTAAATATTTCCGGGTAGCTTGCAAGGGCTACATGTGGGATAAACGGACTTTTCGTGTAGGAAGCAAAGCGCGCGGATGAAAACTCTGTCCAACAATTTTGTTACCAATTTGGAACCATTTCCTGCAGTCAGCATCTGACCAGACAATTTGCCGTAAGGCATGCCTTAGCGCTGCTAAATAGAGTGCTAAGGCAGCGCGTAGTTTGCAGTGCGCATGGTTGCTGCTATGCTGATTCGACTCAGGGATAATCGTCAGGAAGCGCAAGGCTTCCGCGTTTAAACTCACATCGGCTCACAGCAGCCCGGATGACAGTGCTTAGTGGTATGTAATGGCGGCCAGCAGCTCGCTACGCCATATGTCCCGGCCCTTCATCTTCCATTTCCATCTTTTATTAGTACAGGAAATTTATGCTTACCAGCCCGGCACCCCGCACCACCTTCACCCCGCTTTGGGCCCCGCTATTGGCGGCCGCACTGATGGCCTCGGTGGGTGTGATGGCGATGTTCAATGTGCATCAGAACTTGTGGTTCCTGGATTACCGCCTGTTTGATCTGGTCCCGATTATGGCCAATACCGCGGTGGCCTTTGTGCTGGCCGGTCTGGCGCTGGTTCTGCGTTCCTTCAAGATATCGACGCGTCGTGCCAACACCGTGTTTGCGGTGCTGGCCTCGATCGCCGCGCTGTGTGTCGCCTTGCTCGGTTTGTCGACGCTGGCGCAGTATATGTTTGACCTCGATGTTGGCCTCAATCGTTTGTTCCCCGGACTGGCCGAGCATGGCTACAAGGCTTATCTGGCACGTCTGGCACCGTTGCCGGCGCTCGGTTTTACACTGGCGGGTCTGAGTCTGTTGCTACTGGATTACCGCACCGCGCGCGATCACTATCCGTCTGAATACGGCGCCTTTATCCTGGCCGGTGTGATGGGCATACCGCTGATCGGGCATTTATATAACGTGATGTCGGTCGATGAATTGAATGCGGCCCACACGGTAACGCCTTTCATCTCCATCATCTTCTTCATCCTGGCGCTGGGCATCTTGTCGGCACGTCCCGAACATCGCCTGATGAGTTTGTGGAACAGTACCTCGCCGGGCGGTCCGCTGTTGCGCCGCTTGTTGCCGAACAGTCTGTTGCTGCTGGTGGTGCTCGACTTTGCCATCAAGTGGGGTGTACAGCATCGCTACTACGATGCGGATAAGGCTTCGCCTCTGCTGATCTTGTTGAGCAGTACGCTCTTGTTCATTATGTTTTGCCGTACGGCGGCCTTGCTCAATCGCGAGTACGAGGGACGGCAACAAGGCGAGGCGGCACTGGCTGAAAGCAATGCCTTGCTGCGCGCGGTCAGCGACAACACGCCGGACGCGATCTTCGTGAAGGATAGTAGCGGCCGCATGGTATTTGCGAACCCGGCCAAATTGCGTTTGCTCGGCAAGGAGCGCGATGAAGTGATCGGTTTCCGTAGTATCGATCTGTATCCCCTGAAGGAAGATGCAGATAAGGTCAAGCTGGAAGACCAGAGTGTGCTCGATGGTGGTGTGCCTAAGGTGTTTGAAACCACAATCCGTTTTGCCAGCGGCGTGCACACGATGCATTCGACCAAGGCACCATGGCTCAATGCAAACGGGCAGGTGATGGGCCTGGTCGGTATCAGTACCGATATTACCGAGCGCAAGCGGATGGAAGACTCACTCAAGGCGCACGAGACGCAACTGGAAGCACTGGTGACCGCGCGTACCTTTGAAGTCAGCGAGCTGATCGGCCATCTGGAAACCACACGGGAAGAAGAGAAGCGTTCGATTGCGCGCGAATTGCATGATGATCTGGGCTCGGCATTGACGGCCTTGAATATGCACTTGTCGCTGCTGTTCCAGCAAATGCCACCAGAGCCTAAATTTACCGAACGCTCACTCAAAATCAAGGCGCTGCTGAGCTCGATTACCGACGCTACACGACGCATTCAGAATGGTTTGCGGCCCGACAAGCTGGATGTGTTTGGCATCAAGATTGCGATTGCCGAGCAAGCTGCCGAGTTTGAAAAATACACCGGCGTGACTTGCAACTCGAGTCTGCCGGACGATCGTCTGATTTATGCGCCGCGGGTCGATATTGCCTTGTTCCGCATGGTGCAGGAAGCCTTGAACAACATCGCCAAGCATGCCCAGGCTACGCATGTGGATGTGATCCTTGATGACACCGATGACGAGATCGTCTTGACGGTGCGCGATAACGGCATAGGCATGCCGAGTGGACAATCAACCGATGTGGTGACGCATGGTTTGCGCGGCATGCGTGAACGTGCCGGTTATCTCGGCGGTTCAGTCAAGGTAGACAGCGTGATCGGTCGCGGCACCGTGATCGAGGTCACGATACCGAAGACGGCAGTGAATATGCAGGTGGAAGTCGATGAAGAAAACGAGGAAGACGGCGAGGCAGAGAAATCGAGCTGAGCAGTTCTGACCAGAGGCTAGGGGTGGAAAGCAGCGGTCTCAGGCGCGGCTATTGCATTCCACCTTGTTGTTGGCGCAGCTGAGGTCTTTCAGCAACTCAAACAATTGTGGGAATTCAGAGGTCTTATCGAAGAAGTGATTGACGCCATATTGCCGGCCGACGCGACGGAACACTTCGGTGGCGTTGTTGCTGCAGATGATTTTTAAGGTGTTCGATACTTTGGTTTTTTCTGCGATCTGGCGCAGCAGGTTAATGCCGTTGCCCTTTTTGAGCTGGATATCGACGATCAATACATCGTAGGGCGCCGTACTCAGCTGACTCAATGCATCGCCTTCTGATTCAGAGACACCGGCCACGACCACACCGGGTATCATCGCCAGATTTTCTATCATCAGTTCACGCACATCCAGCGAATCTTCGACCAGGAAGACGCGTAGAGGCTGGGCCACTGTATTCTCAAAAAGATTCATCGCTTGGGTCATATTGCAACCACGGTTAAAAATTCTGCCTGCTGTATCGGAACATCTTGCCTGCGGTACTACTGTGCTTGCTACTGCTGCTTCAGTCGATCAGATTTTGCTTGATCGCGTAGTAAATAATGCCAGCGTTGTTTTCCATATTCATTTTCTGCAAGACGCGTGCCCGATAGGTGCTGACAGTCTTCACACTCAGGCAAAGCTCGTCGGCAATCTTGGTCACGCCGTGCCCCTGGCACAGCTTGTAGAAAATTTCGTATTCACGTTTCGACAGCGTTTCGTGCAAAGGCTTTTCGGTGCTGCTATCGAGTTCTGTCGTCAGTAACTCGGCCACCGTATGGCTGATGTATTTATGGCCGCGCAAAATAGTCTGAATCGCATTCACCAATTCATCTGCCAGTGCTTCCTTCTGTACATAACCGCTGGCACCGCTGCGCAGAATCTGTACCGCATAGCGGCTTTCAGGATGCATGCTCAGGATCAGTACCGGCAGATCCGGCTTCTCGCGCTTGATCTGCTTCAACACTTCGACACCGCTTTTGTCCGGCATATTAATGTCGAGCAAAACAATATCCCAGTCCTGGGCTCGCACCAGACGTATGGCTTCCTGCGCAGTAGCGGCTTCGCCCTCAATCTTCATGTCCGGAACCTGGGCGATGAAGTATTGGACGCCGGCTCGAACTACTGCATGGTCATCGACTACCAGAATTTTTATCATTTAGAAGTGTTCGTTTAACCGATTACTGATTACGACCTTGTGCGCCATAGGGTCGCGCATGCGGAATAACATCGCCGCTAAACAGCTTGGCCTGATATTCGTTCAATCGATTGTAAAGGGTTTTCAGGCTCACACCTAACACCTCAGCCGTCAGAGTCTTATTGCCGCCACAATGGCCCAGCGTGGCGTAAATCAGGCGTTGTTCGGCATCGGCCAGCTTGCTGCCCAGCTGTACCGTGACGCAATCACCGATTTGTTCGCTGACGGTGGATCGACTTGGATTGACGGCCGGTAACAGATTCAGCTCCTGCTCGGCCATGATGTAGGCGCGGTGCACCACGTTTTTCAGTTCGCGCACATTGCCCGGCCAGTTGTATTCATTCAACAGACGCCACGACGCCTTGGAAAAGACTTTATTGCGGCCGTCTTCTTCATTCAGCTGATCGAGGAACAGGCTGGCCAGCAGGCGGATATCTTCATCGCGTTCGCGCAGCGCTGGCAGATCGAGTGGGAATACCGCGAGGCGATAAAACAAATCGCTGCGCAGGATGCCGCTCTTCATCGCTTCCAGCGGGTCACGGTTGGTCGCCGCGATGACGCGTACTTTGACCTCGGTTTCTTCTTCGGCACCGATGCGGCAGAAACGGCTGCTTTCCAGCACGCGCAAGAGTTTGACTTGCATATCGAGCGACATTTCGGTCACTTCATCGAGGAACAGGGTGCCGCCGTTGGCGCGTTCGAAGCAGCCTTTTTGCATGCGGATGGCGCCGGTAAAGCTGCCGCGTTCGTGGCCGAACAATTCGGCTTCGATCAGCTGTGGCGAGACGGCGCTGCAATTCAATGCGACGAAGGGTTGATCTTGTTCTTTGCTCAGTTGATGGATGGCTTGTGCCACCAGTTCCTTACCGGTACCGCTTTCGCCGGCGATCAGGACATTGGCGGTGGTCGGAGCCACTTTGCCTATCATCTGGAATAGCTGTTGCATCGGAGCGGACGCGCCATACAGGTCGCCGCAACGCGCAAGTTTATTGCGCGAGAGTGTGGGGGAGTGCGGAGCGCTATCCTGAGCTTGCAACACGGCCATGTTAAGGGTGTTCGCAACCGGTAAGTCGACGACAGCGCCACAAACATTTAATCCGTTAGACATTCACTTCTCCTCTGTTGGACAGATACGACTTTGACAGAGGAGATTGTGGCTGACTTGATAACAATGCAGAATCGGCGGTTTTCCGATTCTGCTGTGGGAAAGCGCTTACACGTTTGTTGCAGTGCGGCAGAGGCCTGCCGCGCTAGGGCACAGGGGGCTGATTATGGCTTGGCAGCCATCCAGACCGCGCTTTGTTGACGCACGACATCACTCAGTGAGCCGGATTTTTCGTAGCTGGCGCGCAACCAGTCGGCATCCGACTGACCGGCCAGGACGCGCTGGCGCAATAGTTCTATCGCTTCGGTGGTGCCTTGTTCCTGCGCAATGTCGGCCAGCATGTCGAAGGTTTGCAGGATGTCGTCCTTGATCGCCATCTGGGTACCGTTGATCGGGTTGATCACGGTGCCGCACAAACCAAAGCGGCAAGCCTGGAAGCGATTGTAGGAATAGGTCAGATAGGTGTCCTGTGCCGGCTTCAGTTCCTGCTGCGCGAAGAAGAACTTGCTCAGGGTTTGCGCATAGCCCGCCAGTGCCACCGCCACTTCGATCGAAAGCGGGGTATCGCAGACGCGAATCTCGACCGTGCCGTATTCCGGCTTTGGTCGTATATCCCAATAAAAATCCTTCATGCTGGCGACAATGCCGAGGCTGGACATCTTGTCGAAGTAGGCATTGAAGGCATCCCAGTCGGTGACGAAGGGCATATAGCCGCTCAGCGGGAAGGCATTGATGCTGGTCAGACGCGAAGACTGGAAGGTGGTATCGACGCCTTGGTAGAACGGCGACGAGGCCGACATCGAGATGAAGTGCGGAATGTAGCGCGCCAGCATATGCGCCAGGCGGATCGCTTCATCGCCATTGGCGCAACCGATATGAATGTGCTGACCGTACACCGTGAATTGCTTGGCCAGATAGCCATACAACTCGGATACCAGACGATAGCGGTCGGTCGGATAAATGCGCTGGTCTTCCCAATGCTGGAAGGGATGGGCACCGCCGCCGGCGAGGCCGAGATTGAGCTTGTCGGCCGCACTCACCAGCAAGGTCCGCATCGCAGTCAATTCGGTCAGCATCTCTTTGTGATCGGTATGCACCGAGGTCGCGATCTCGATCATGCTCTCGGTGATCTCTGGCTTGATGTCATAGCCGTGATCGGTCTTGTCTATGATCACCAGCAAGTCGCTGGAACCACGAGTCAGATTGTAATCGCGCCGATTGACGATCTGCAGTTCCAGCTCCACGCCCATCGTCAGCGGAGTCGAATTATTGAATTCCAGCATTTGGATTTCCTTATTGTTGTTTGCTTGGTCTGATCAGACTCACTGCTTGGCTTCGCCGGAGGCAACCAATGCATAACGGGTACAGACCGGACCTATGATTTCCAGAATGACGAGGATAGAGACCACCAGCGCGGCCAGCTGCGAACCGAACTGCGGGTAGTAGCCGACCGCATGTTGCACCATGATGATGTTAAAGCCCGACAGCGGCATCAGACCGATCCCGAGCAGTGCACCCTTACGCAAGGTGACGCCATTGATGCGTGCCATCGCAGTGGTGGTGGTCATTGCAATCGCCAGACGCAAGGCGATGAAGGCCAGCACCGCAGGCCACAGGGTCAGCAAGTGCGACAGTTCCAGCTTGGCACCGGCAAACACAAACAACGCGACATAAAACAAGCCGCTGAACTGGCTCAGATCCGGTTCCACAATCGCGTGGCTGGCATCGTAGCTGCGGCTGGCAATGCCGAACACCAGCAGCGCGATCAGGGCCGACAGATTGAACATCACAGAGACGCCGACGGTGGCGGCAATCAGCGCCAATACCAGTATCAGTTGCGCCTGACTATCACGACCCAGCCATTGCCCTATCCATACCAGCAAGCGGCTGATGATCCAGCCCAGTGCGGCCGAGCCCAACAAGAGATACAAGGGATGCAGGATGTAGCTTTCCCAGCCGGCGGAATATTCGACGTGGACCGCTGCCAGCCCCATCGAAAAAATAATGAAGGCCAGTGCATTGCCGATCACGACGATATTCAGCATGCGTTCGGTCAACTGACCTTCCGCCTTCACTTCGCGCACCACGTTCAGAATTACGGCAGGCGAGGTCGCCATGCCCAATGCGGCCACCATGCTGGCGACCAGTTTGCTGACACCAAATTGCGTCAGCAACAGGAACAATGCAAAGAAGGTCACCAGACTCAGCAATACGCCGGTGATGAGCAAGCCTCTTTCGCGTAGCAGCCATTTGTAATCGACGCGTCGACCCAGTTCAAACAACACCAGTCCGAGGGCCAGATCAACCATGATGCTGATTTCATCCAGCAGCGAAGCATCGATCAGATTGAGAGCGGAGGGGCCGATCAGCAAACCGGTCAGCACATAGCAAGTGATGGCTGGTATTTGTGGGAAGTAGCGACGCAGAAAATGCGCACCGAGCACACCGGCAATCAGAATCAGGCCGGTGGCGGTCAGCACATTTAATGCGTGCGGCATGGTCGGAAAAAAACTATGTGATGTCATGTTGTTCCCGGCAATTTCTAGTGTGTGTTTCATGCGAGATGAAACGACATGGTTAGCAGGGCACCTGATCTATTCTGCAGGCAGTGATGTAGACACTACGGCAGACGACCACGTACTCGGTCCAGCAGTGTTCAGTGTTATTCACTGATGAATGTGCAGACTAATGCACAGATTATTGTCGGATGCTCAGCCTGCACTCGTTGCAGGTGTCACCCGGTTTGTCGTGTCGTGATGCAAATTGATGCATCGTGCGGCACTTAATCGAATAAGACTGTTAGCTTCTTAACGGAGATACCGTTTTTTAAAATAATGTGACTTCAATAATATGACTGCGGAAAGTGTAGCAGCAGTTTTAAAAAAAAGTCATATACATTTTTTTGCAGAATGTTTTGCAAAAAAATATGAGAAATCAAAAGAACGCGCTGCATGCCGGAGATTGCGGCATGCAGCGGCGCATTATAGAGCAATTATTTTTTCTCTACATCACACGAAGATATCGTGTGTCTGGTGCAATGTTTGTTGCAGTGCCTTATGGATCAGTTAATGCAACTTCACACGTGGTGATGTTTTGCGTCGCAACCAGTGTGCCACCGTGTCAGCACAGGTACGAATCACGCCGTGCAATGCAACCAGATGCATACGATACAGCGAGATGTAGAGCAGGCGTGCCAGCACACCTTCAATGAACATCGCGCGACCGAGCAAAGGTCCCATCAGATTGCCGACTGCATCGAAGCGTCCGAGTGATACCAGCGAACCCAGATCACGATACTGGAACTCCGGCAAGGCTTCGTGATCCAGACGTTTCTTGATGGCATCGAACAGGAAGCTGGCTTGCTGATGCGCGGCCTGCGCACGTGGTGGTACCGTGCTGTTTTTTTCCGGCCATGGACAAGCGGCGCAATCACCGAAGGCAAAAATATTCGGATCGATTTCGGTCTGCAAACTTTGCGTCACCACCACTTGCCCCAGACGATTCACCGGTAAGCCAAGCTCACTGAGTATCTGTGGGGCACGGATGCCGGCGGCCCATACTGTCAGGTCGGCCGGGATGCTGCTGCCATTCGCAAACACCACCGCGTTTTCCTGAACTTCAGACACCTTGGCGTCGGTCAGTACCTCGATTTCCATATGGTTGAGCAATTCGGTGGTTTTGCTCGACACGCGTTCCGGCAGCGCAGACAGAATGCGCGGTGCCGCTTCGATCACGCTGATGCGGATATCGCGATGCGGATCGAGGTGATGCAGGCCATAGGCACCAAGGATCTCTGCCGTATTGCGTAATTCAGCCGACAATTCAACTCCGGTCGCACCACCGCCGATGATGGCGATATTCAGTTTGGATTGCGCCTGATCAGCCCGCACGCACAGACCTATCATGCGGCGACGGAAGTGCTCGGCCTGATGCATGGTATCGATCGAGATCGCATTTTTTTCCGCACCCGGCACATTGAAGAAATTGGTCACGCTGCCTATCGATAGCACCAGCGTATCGTAAGGAATGTCACGCCGCGGCAATAACTCGACGCCATCGTCGTCGTTCAGACTGCCGATGGTAATCGTTTTGCGTTCGCGATCCAGGCCTTGCAACTCACCCGGCTGATAGACGAAGCGATGCCAGCGCGCTTGCGCCGCATATTCCAGCTGATGTGAGTTGGCATCCATGCTGCCGGCGGCTACTTCGTGCAGCAACGGCTTCCAGATGTGGGTGGAGGAACGGTCTACCAGTACCACACTGATGCGACCGCTTTTGACCAGTTTGTCACCCAGCGCAGTGGCTAGTTCGAGGCCACCCGCACCGCCACCGACGATGACGATGCGATGCACCGCGGCAGCGTTGCTGCTTAGTGCTGGCGCTTCGATAGGTGCTACAGCGTGGTTCGGGTTGCTCTGGTTTACTTCTCCATCAAGGTTGTTAGACATAGTTACTCTCCAATTGTTGAAAATCGTGAGCGGCAGGGCCATAGTCCCTGCGATGCATGTCTTTCCTGGAAACGGCGGGTATTCAGCACGGTTTCAACAAGAAATCATGCGCAATAGTGTTGTTATATCAGTTTCAGCCAGCTTGCGTACAGTTCAATCGAAGGCAAAATTGTAGAACACAGACAGCGCGCTGCTGGTACCGGCTTCGCCTTCCAGCGTGATGCGTGGCGTCAGGGTATAGCGCAGCAAGAGCACACTGCCCACGTTGTCCAGACTCTGCTTGAAGCTGACATAGAGTTTGGCCGAGATACGTTTGCCGAGCGTGATGATGCGGTCCTGCAAATCAGTACCGCCTTTGCCCAGACTGACATCATCGAAGCCAAAGGCACTCGCGATTTGCGATTGCAAACCAGCGGCAGCGCCACCGGACAGCAGCGAGGTCGCAGCGCTTTGCAAGGCGTCGCGATCCGCATCGCCGGTACCCGACAAGCCTCGTCCCAAGACCAGCCATGACAATTTTTCGGCATCTGTCACGCTCGGTTCCGACACCAGCGTAATGCGTGGTGCCAGTGCTGTACCGCGTATCGAGACGCCAGCTTCGACTTCCTGCCCGCGCCGCATCGCGCGTATATCCAGCGCCGGATTGTTGAGCGGACCGCTGAACAGTACCGAACCCTGTTCTATGCTCAGTTCACGTTGATAAGCCTTGAAGGTACCCGAAGCTACACGTAGCGTGCCTTGCGCGCGCAAGGTATCACCGGCGCTGGCCAGCAAACGGATCTGACCGACCAGCAAGGCATTCAGACCGCGTCCCTGCAGGCGTATGCCGTCACCCAGGCTGATGCTGACATCGAGTGCGATTGCAGTCTTCTTACCGGCATCTTCAGTCTTGCCAACAATGACCACGTCGTCCGACAGTTCCGGCGTACCGGACACGCCGATATCGACAAAACCGGAATTGACTTCAAACTTGCCGATGGCCTTGGCCACGCCAGCTTGCCAGCCAACCACGCTGTCACCGCTGATGACCAGCTTGCGGTCAGTGCGGTCTATTAATTTATAGCGTGTTGCCTGCACCTTCAACTCCAGTGCCAATTGTTCACGCAAGAGACTGATAGGGCCGGAGATCACCAGCTCGCCCTCGTTCTTGAAGGTCAGCTGGTTGACCAGCAACTGGTCGGTCTGGAAGGTGCTGCGCAGGGTGCCTTGTTTGAGGTCGACCCCGGTATCGCTGAACAGCAGGCGCAAGCCATCGGCATTCACCGGGCCCAGCAAGCGCGGTTTGGCAAAGCTGCCATCCAGTACCACGTCGGCTTGCAGACTGCCTTCCATGATCAGGGCCGGCGAAATCAGCGGGCCCAGCCAGGCCAGGGTAGGCGTATTCATTTTGATGTTGCCCGCCAGTGGAGCATTCGGCGCGATCGAAAAACGACTGTCACCGCCGAGCGTGGTCGCCAGATTGACATCGATGCGGCCGGTGCGCTTGCCGTCAGCCAGTAGTTGCGCTCTGATTTGTCCTTTGCTGGCGTTGACATCTGCTTGCAGCGTACCGAGGCCGAGCGCGGTCGAGGCACTGCCATGGATTGCGAGATCGCCGCTTTCGCGTCGCACGCTCAGCTTGCCGTCCAGTTTGTCGCTCATCACCAGATTCCATTCGCCACCAAGTGCCAGATCGCCGCTGATGATGGAAGCCTGATTGAGGGTTTGCAGTAATTCGCCGACCTTCAGATTTTTGAAGTTGCCGCGCGTACTGATATTGCGTTCGGTACGCAGAAATTGTTCGACATAGATGTTGGCATTCTTGGCGCTGATTTTGAATTGATCGAGTTGCACCTGCTTTTGCGAAATCAGCAAAGGCGCGGGCGCGTCGAGTTTGGCGTTCAGGCGGCCAGCAATATCCAGCGTATTGATACTGCCTTCCCAGCGTGGCGCACGGGCCAGATTTTTCAAACCACCGGCGGCGCTGATTTTCCATTTTTGTGCTGTTTCGTTGAGGCTGGCCGTCAGGTTATGCTGCGCGGTGCTGCCGTTGACGTTCAGATCAAAGGTGTCGGCGCGTAGTGAACCTGCAAGATTATCGGCATGCAGCTGGAGCAGTAGCGGTGCCTGATCTTGCGCGGCAAACTGAGCCTGCGCATTCAGCTTGGCGATCTGTTGGCCGTTGGCCTGTATCGCATCAGCGGTGGCCGTCAGTGTTGCGCTGGAGAGCAGGAAGGCTTGTTCCTTGAGGTTCAGGCTCAGATCGGTTTTGCCCTGTGTACTGCCGATTTTGGTCTGACCCGGCAGACGCAGACGATTGCCCTTCCAGTCGGCAGTGATGCGCGGCTGTTGCAGCTTGCCGCGTACTTCACCATTGATTTGCAACTCACCGCCGAACTGCGGTCCCAGCTGGTCCAGCGCGGGTGCCTGTACATTGAAGCTGAGGCGAGAATTGCTTTCGTCCAGTTTGCCTTCGGCGCTGATGCGGTTCTTGCCTGCGATCAAAAGCAGTTTGGGAATATTCAGTGTTTCCGCGCGTAGCTTGACTTCGCCTTCACCGCTGAGTGGCTGTCCTGCCAGCTGGCTATCCTGGATGCGGAAGGACAGATCGCTTTCGAGACGCGGCTGACGTGCGCCGCTGAGCGTGAAGTTGCCGTTCAGATTCAGCGTCGGTAACTGCGAAAAATCGCCGAGCACACGCGGATTGAATTGACGGATCACACCTTTGGCACTGAATTGCTGTTTGCCGCTAAAGGCAATTTGCGCACTGGCATCGATCGCGCTGGCATCGGCGCGCAACTCCATGCGGTCCAGTTTTAATACTTCATCTGCAATCACCGCATGCGCGTTCAGGCTGAGCTTGTTTTTCTTTAAGGCTTCGCTCGCTGCCAGCGTAATGATTTGCTGGCCGTCCGCATGTGCGACATCGAGCTTGATTGCCAGTTTGGTGGCGCGCATGCGCTGATCCAGCTTTTTCAGGTCGAGCGCATCGGTGTTCAAAGTAATGTTCAGCGCACCGTCCGCATACTGTCCTTTGCCATTGATGCTACCAGCCGGACGTTGTGCGCTGCCCAGTTTGGCGACGATGGGTGCCAGCGTGAACTTGCCGTCTTTTTGCATGAAGCTCAGACTCAGATCACTAAGTGGGATGCGACCTTCATCCAGCAGACCAGCGGCAGCGTTATTGAAGTTCAGCGTGCCGCTGCCGCTTTCTGTTGCATGCAGCTGCAGATTGATATTGGTCTTCGGCAAATCACTGCCCAGCTCGGCCAGATTCAGCGACTGCGCGCTTAGGTCGGCGGTGCCCAGCATGTTCTCGGCAAAGGGCTTGAGGACGATCTTGCCTTTGACGATGGCTTTGTTCAATTGCGCATCGATGGTGGTGATCAGCTCAGCCAGTGAGCCATCCAGATCTATGCGCGCATTGGCACCGATATTACGTTCGTCGAGCAGCGCTTCGGTACTGCTGACCAGACTGGCTTGCAAAGGGTAGGGGCTGGTGGTCGATAGCGTGGCATGTCCGTTCAGCTTGCCGCTATAGGCATTGTTGCCGGACGAGGAACTGGCTGTCAGCTGGTCCAGATTGAGCAGGTAGCGCTTGCCATCGAAATCCAGATTGACGGCGAAGGCACCGAGTGTGATCACATCGACCGGTCCCCATGCGATGCTGCCGCCGTTGACCTGGATCTGATCGACTTTTAATTTGACCGGCAGGCTGATGCTATCCGGCAGCTTCGATGGTTCTTTGCTCTGGTCTATCTTGCTGATGATGCCGAGCTTGCCTATCTGTAGCAGCGGGATGCGAACTTGGCCGGACAAGAGTGAGGACAAACGTGTTTCTATCAGTACGTCATCGAGTGTGATGCTTTGATTTTCCAGTTTGATCTTCAGCTGCTTGATGTGCAGCGGCCCGCTCAGCTGACCGCTGACTTGCTCGCTTTGCACCATGCCATTGCTCAGACTCGCCACCAGCTTGAAGGTGAATTGCGCACCGGCTTCGCTTCGGATTAACCAGCCCATGGCGGCCAGCGTGATGAGGCCGAGCGCCAGCGTCGCCAGCGCCCAGTGGCGTAATCTGTGCGAGCGTGCTGGCGCTGTCAGCGGTTTTTGTTGATCGTCAGAAGCCATAGCCAATTGAGAAATGTAGTCGCAGGTCTTTGCTGTCGTGACCGTAAGCGAGATCGAGATTGACCGGGCCGATAGGGCTGCGCCAACGTGCGCCGACGCCGCTACCTTGTTTCATCCGGAAGTTCTTCCACGTGTTGGCGGCATTACCGGCGTCGGTGAAGACCGCCGCGCCCCATTCCGGGGTAATGCTATAGATCACTTCGGCGCTGACCACCGCACTCACGGTGCCGCCGACGATGGCACCGTCTTGCGCCACGCCCAGACTGTTGTAGTCGTAACCGCGCACGGATTGGTCACCACCGGTGCGGAACAGCAGGTCGCCTGGCACTGTATCGGAATCAGCCCCGAATACCTGCCCGACCTGACTACGCAACACCGTTTGAAAATTGCCCCAGCGAGGCGAGAGCCAGGTCACGCGTCCCACGGTGCGAACCAGACTTTTTTTATTGATTAGTCCGGATGGGCCCACACCCAGTTCCAGCGACGCATAGTAACCACGCGTCGGTGAGATCAGATTGTTGACCCGGCGCTGCGTGTAAGTGTAGGTCGCGATCAGCGCCTGCCGGTTATTGCCGTAGACATTGCCGATGCGCTGACGGTCAGCGAGGAAGGACACACCGATGATGCTTTCATTGCGTTTGTCCGGACTGATCAGGCGAGCGCCGGTGCGGAACTTGTTATTGGTCTCGCCCGCGCTGTCGGTGTATTCATAATGCGCACCGACGCTGGGACGCCAGTCGTTGCTGATCGTCGGCAGATAGACATCGCTACCCAGCAGGCGGTTTTCGCGATCCGCACGCAACTGTGATTCGAGACGCCAGTCTTTGCCGAGGAAGTGACGGTCGGTCCATTTGATCTGCGCACGTGCGCCCGAGTCGGTCGAGAAGCCCAGACCCAGTGACAAGCGTCGACGTTCGTTCTCTGTCAGATCGAGTTTGATCGGAACATGATGCGGATTCGCCGGATCGACCACGATGGTGGCAAAGGCCGAGCGGAAGTAGCCGGTGTCTTGCACCCGCGCCTGCAATTCATTGAGCTTTTCCTGTGAATAGCGTTCACCCGGTTTGATCGGGTTGAGTTTTTCCACCATCTCGCGCGAGTAGCGGTTCAGGCCGACGATCTCCAGTTCACCAAAGGTGAAGGCCGGGCCGGAGTTGACCTGTACTGTCAGCACCGCGCTATTGGTGGCCGGATCTATCCGCGCTTCACTGTGCGCAATGGCGGCAGCCGGGTAGTCGCGGTTGAGCATGGCTTTGAGCAAGTCGCCCTTGGCGCTATCCCAGCTGCTTTGGCGGAACACGGCGCCGGGCTGCAAATCCCAGTTCTCGCGCAGTTGCGTGATGCGGCGCGGATTTTTTTCTGTGATGTCGCCGCTAAAGCTGATATCGACCGCTTCAATCTTGGTCGGTGCGCCCAGCTCGACGTTAAAGCGTGCCGCCCACGGGCTGCTTTGCTGATCCAGCGTGCCGCTGACGACCGGCGAGAAATAGCCCTCGGTGGCCAGCAGGGAACGGATTTGCGCCGGTGCGACTGCGACCAGACGTTGCACTTCTTCTTCGCTGATATCTGCGGTGTCGGCGCGCTTGGCCACGTCCAGATGTTCGTTAAGCAGTGAGGTATAACTGTCCGCACCGCTAATGCTAACGGTGTAGGTTGGGGCAGCTACACTAGTGAATGGCAGACATAATGCGATCAGTAGGAAGCATAGCCACCACGCTGAATGTTTGTTAAAGGTAACTCTTGGCACGTTGTTGGTAATGAAGGGTAAATTGAAAAAGCGGCATGACAAGACAAGCATGTCGATTTTGCAAATTCGCTGACAGCCACGAGTGGAGCCATCTTATCAGTATTATCAGTAATGTCCTTATTTGCGCCGTCTGGATGCCGGTTTACGGCCATTATTTTCCCCGATTAGTGCCAGGTATTACTGTTATGTCGCAGCGCAGAGCTTGTAGCCGAAGCGCAAAATCCCTATAGTGAGCGCACCCCACGATCACGGAAAACCTGCCAGATGAGTAATACCCATGAAATCCGCCCCGGTCAGTCGCTCGAGCTGCTGAAGGAATTGCATATCCTGACGCGCGACGGCAAGCTGAATCAGGATAGCCGGCGCAAGCTCAAGCAGGTCTATCACTTATATCAGTTCATCGAACCGCTGCTGCAGGAAATCCAGAACGATCATCCTGATATCACACTGGCCGATCACGGTGCCGGCAAGTCTTACCTTGGTTTCATTCTGTACGATTTATTCTTTAAAGAGCGCAAGGATCAGTCGCGCATCTACGGCATAGAAACCCGCGACGAGCTGGTGCAGAAATCAGAAGCGCTGGCCAAGAAGCTGGAATTCCCCGGCATGTCTTTCCTTAACTTGTCAGTGGCCGAGTCGATCACCTCGGATCGTCTGCCAGAAAAAATCGACATCGTCACCGCACTGCATGCCTGCAATACCGCCACCGATGATGCGATTAACTTTGCATTGAAGAAACAGGCGAAGTTCATTGTGCTGGTGCCGTGCTGCCAGGCGGAAGTCGCGTCAGTGCTGAAGAAGAACAAAGGCAAAACACTGGCCAAGAATGCGCTGACCGAAATCTGGCGTCATCCTTTGCACACGCGTGAATTCGGTAGCCAGGTCACCAATGTCCTGCGTTGCTTGCAACTGGAAGCACACGGTTATCAAGTCAATGTGACGGAGCTGGTAGGCTGGGAACACTCGATGAAGAATGAATTAATCATCGCCAGTTACAAGGATCTGCCGCGTCGTCGCCCGAGCGAACGCTTGCAGGAAGTATTGCAAACGCTGGGGCTGGAAGAAATGCAGCCGCGTTTCTTTACCGATGCTACTGCTGCCACAACTCCAGAATAATTCCGCTTACAGGCTACTTCTGCTGCGCCATCTGGCGCAGATAAGCCAGCAAATCATCGAGCTGTGCATCACTCATGACGGTGTCGGAAAAGCCCGGCATCGTCATCCCGCTCCAACTGCGTACCGCTGCCGGATTGCGCAAATACTTTTTCAAAAAAGCCTCGTGGAAATACTCGGTCGGGTTCGCCGGCTGATTCAGATCCGGACCGATAGCCGCATCGCCGCCGCCATTGACCTGATGACAGCTGGCACATTGCGTCGCATACACCTGCATGCCGCGATAGGCAGCACTGTCGACCGTGGCATTCGGTTTGATTTGCGGATAACGCGTGTGTAGCGGTGCTACACCGCTGATGGCGGCGATTTGATACGGCCATTGTTCCTGCGTGACCGGGCCTTTGGCCGGCGCTAGCCACACCAGATAAAAGGGACCGGCACTGGCACCGCCACTTTTCAAGGCAGGCCATGGTGCTTGCGGTAGTTCTATTGCCAGCCATGGTTCGGCACCACCACGGAATAGCTGCGCCGGAATATTCGCCACGAAGCCGTCGCTGGCCTGGAACTGCAGGGTATCGACCTGACTGATATCACGCAGGATGGCCGACAAGGGCAGGGCCTTATATTCCATCGCGCGTTTATAACTGACGTCGGCCGGAATGCTGATCGTGCGTAAGGCCGGATGCTTGAGCAAATCGCTGCGCGTCAGGGTTTGCTGCTGCTTGCCTATGCGCAGCTCCAGTGTGGCATCTGCTGCGTGCGCCAGACCGAGTGTGGCGCTGAGTATTAAAGCGAGCAAGGCGTGGCTGCTGCGCAAATGGAGAAGGGTAGTCAGCATAGTGGCGAGGGCGCTTGCGCTAAGTGAACAGTTGTTAGCTAGCGATTGTAAAGCTCTTTATACTAGCCGGCATGACATGGTTTCTATATCTCCTTGAATGCCGGAACGGCAGCATCTATACCGGTATCGCGGTTGATGTACAGGCACGCTACCGCGCGCATCTGAGTGGCAAGGGCGCACGCTATACGCGCTCCAATCCACCGCGCCGTCTGTTGGCTGTGCTGGAGTACCCGGATCGTTCCAGCGCTTCCAAAGCCGAATATGCAATGAAACGTCTGAGTGCCACCGCCAAGCGCAGCTTTTGTCTGCAGCGCGATGCTTTATGGAGCATCGCGGTGGCAGACGCCATTCCCCAATCGAAATCATCTTCCGAATAATTGAAAGCACAGTCAGCTAATGAATAAGCAATTTTCCGCGGCCAGTGAGCGCAATCGTGAACCGATACTGGCAGTGTTGCAGCAAGAGCTGGCGACCAGTCGCACGGTGCTGGAAGTGGGCAGTGGCACCGGCCAGCATGCGGTGTTCTTTGCCGCACAGATGCCGCATCTGCTGTGGCAAACCAGCGATCTGCAACAAAACCATGCCAGTATCGCAGCATGGATGCAGGAGGCGAACTTGCCGAATGTATTGGCACCGCTGGTATTGGATATGGAGCAGCCGCAATGGCCGCAGCAGACTTATGACGCTGTCTACACTGCCAACACCTGTCACATCATGGCCTGGCATCAGGTGCAGAATATGTTCGCAGGTGCCGCACAGCGTTTGAACGCAGGCGGCAAGCTATGCGTCTACGGTCCGTTCAACTACGACGGAAAATTCACCAGTGAGGGTAATGCTCAGTTTGATGCCGCCTTGCGGGCGCAGGCCGCGCATATGGGCATACGCGATAGCGCAGAGGTGAATCAGTTGGCGCAAGAGCAGGGTTTGCAGTTGCAGGCAGATCACGCGATGCCAGCCAATAATCGTCTACTGGTGTGGCAACGCGTGTAAGACTAAAGGGCAGGAGCCGCCTTACTTGCCTTTGACTTTGGCAGGGGCGGCCGGAGTCGTTGGTGCTTCCGAAAGTGGGTCTGTTTTGCAGCCTTTGTAGCTGACGCCATTCATTTCAAACAGCGCTTCATTGCCCTTGTTCCAGAAGGTGGTGCTACCGTTCGAGTAGCGCGCGCCGGAGCCAGAGATCACGTGCGGCAAAACAATCGTACGTCCGGCCAACAGGATTTCGACCTTGTCGTCGCTAGGAAACTTGGCGATAAATTCCAGTTCATCACACTTGAAGGCAGCGACATTAGGGCGGGCTGACTTGTCCAGCGCATTGTAGGCAGGATGGTTCGCCATCGGATTGCCGACCCGTTGCAACATGAGGTTAAACGGCTGGTCCGCTTCCTTGAAATTCACCGGATAGGACTCAGTCGTGGTCCACAACAACTCATCCCGATTGTCCAGAATCACCGCGCGCACGCTATAGCGATTGCGCAAGTCGATAGCCGACGGGATGTAACGCAAATCAAAGGCGATAGGCACTTGCGAGCTGGCACGCAAGGTTTGTTGCGCGATGAAGATGCTGCTGGCACCGACGCGGCTGACATCTTCCAGGCTGACGATGATCTTGGCATCGGGTGGCAAGGCGATGCGCTCTCTGTAGGTCACCGTGCCAGTGACACGGCCGGACAAGGAAGGTTTGTTTTCTGATTTGAACCATTTGGCACAGCCAGTGGCAGCGACGCTGAGGACCAGCAGGGTAATGATGGTGCGTGATGTACGCAATAAGGTTTTCATCTTAAATGTCCTGAAAATAATATCTGATGCAGAAGTGTAGCGGCTGTCACCACAAAGTCCAGTTTTGCTAACGTGCGTTGACATCTTGTAGAGTGCAAAGTAGTCTGTGCCTTGCTGTCAGGCCGGTATGGATGGACAGCAAGGCTTGATCTGCGTTCCCGCCCTTGCGCGTTAAAATTCCTGCCCACTCAAATTTAATGCATATAGACCGACCTACTCGCTCCCGCCTTGCCCCTTTTTCTCTGTCGCGCTGCTTGCTGGCGGCGCTCATCTCGCTATCTTCCGGCGCTGTGTTGGCCGACGATGAAGTCTGTACCTCCAAGCCCGGTGTCAGGGCGCTGAAGAATTATCCGGACGTGTACAACTTCTATTATGAAAACGATTTGTTCGCCGGGACTGACAACAACTACACCAGTGGCGCCAAGTTTTCATGGGTCTCGGCCAATCTGGAAGACTACATCAATGACCCTTGCTTGCCGAAGTGGATACGGCAATTAAATCGCGTCTCGGAAATGGTGCATCCGGGCGTTTTCGATTCGCGCAATATGGTGGTCAGCCTGGGGCAGGAGATGTATACGCCCACCGATAAAACGCGGCGCGATCTGATTACCACCGACCGCCCTTACGCGGGCTGGCTCTATCTTGGTCTGGCCTATAACGCGCGGAATGAGCGGGATATGGAAATTACCGAGATCAATATCGGTATGGTGGGTCCGGCCTCGCTGGCGCGCCAGTCGCAAAACTTCATCCATCGCATCCGTGGCATCGACCGCTTCAATGGCTGGGACAATCAACTCAATAATGAATTGGGTATCCAGTTTGTGAAGGAAAGAAGGAGCAAGCTCTTCAATTGGTCGCGCTCAGGCTGGCCCAAGATGGATGCGATCAGCCACTACGGTTTTGCCGTCGGTAATGTGAATACGTATTTGAATGGTGGACTGGAAGTGCGCCTCGGTAGCTTCCTGCCGAATGACTTCGGTACCTCACCGATACGCCCGGGCAGCGATAGCAACGCACCGTTGGCCGAGAATGTATCGCGGCGTCTGGCCGATGGCGGCGTGCATTTCTTTACCTCTGTCGGCGGGCGAGCTGTGGCGCGCAACATCTTCCTCGATGGGAATACCTTCTCCGACAGTCACAGTGTGTCCAAGCGTTACTTCGTGGGTGATGTGGCGGCAGGCGTGGCGTGGCAGTGGAATGGCGGCAAGATCACTTACGCGCAATATCTGCGCAGCAAGGAATTCCGCGGTCAGGTCAAACCACAAAGCTATGGTTCGCTGACCTTAAGTCTCGAATATTGAGTAAGCAGTATTGCGCAGGATGACGCCCGTCATCCTGCGCTGAAGCAGTGTTTGTATCAGTAGCCGGCAGGGATGCCGTCAAAGAATTCCACTTCACCGGTTTCCAGCGAATACTCGGCACCGACCACCAGCAAACCTTCGTTTTGAATCAGGTTTTCCAGCAATTCCGAGCCATGGCGCAAGTGATTGACCGAGGCGCGGATGTTGGCGCGTACCGATTGATGTACCAGCGCGTGATGATCGTGCTTCAGATCTGTTTCCAGCAGGGTTTCGATCGAAGGGCGGATGCGGTCGACGATGGACTTCAGATTGCGCGACTGGTTTTCATTCGGACGCTTGAGTTCGTCCAGCGTCGCCAGAATCGCACCGCATTGCGAGTGACCGAGTACCACCACCAGCTTGGTGCGATACATGGCGGCCGCGAATTCCACGCTGCCCACTTGCGATGGCGCCACGATATTGCCAGCGACGCGGATCACGAATAAATCACCCAGGCCTTGATCGAACACCAGTTCTGCCGGTACGCGCGAATCCGAGCAGCCGAGAATGATGGCAAAGGGTTCTTGTCCATCTACCACTTCGCTACGGCGTGCGAGGGTCGACGAGTTTTTACGGATATCTGCGACAAAACGGCTGTTGCCGTCGCGCAGACGCTTCAGTGCGGCTTTTGCTGTATCCATGAATTTCTTTCTATCGTTTGCTGTTCTGGTGCCTGCGTGAGGAGTGCATTTGCTTGGGGAGGCACGAAGACGCGCAGGCGCGGGTTCGTGTGCAAAGGCAGGCGTTCGCTACTTTAAAGCATTCTCAGGCGGCTTGCTGCGGAAATTTTGCAGTGCAAGGGCAGATCGTTGATGCGTGTCAGGCAGCGGTGAGGGAGGGTATATCGCCGATGTTAGCTATGTTTTTTCTGGAAAAGCGCGAGGATGCTGCAGGATGAAGAGGCAAATACGGCCTATCGATGGCAGGGCTGCCACCGATTTGTGCGGTCGCATCAGAAATCGAATAATTCGCCGATCAGGTCTTTTTTGCGTTTTTGCCCGTAACCTTCCTTGTTGTAACCGTGTTGCACGGTACGCACAGGAGTGCTGCGCTCGCCACGATAACGTGGCAGCGGCGGTGCTTCCGGTGGCAGGGCATTGGCAGAGCGATCTATCAGTTTGTCGAGTTCGCCCCTATCCAGCCATACACCGCGGCAGTTTGGGCAGTAATCAATTTCAATTCCGTGGCGATCTGATGTGATCAAATGCATTTCATTGCAGGCCGGACATTTCATCTTGATATCCTCGTCGTTAATTCGTATTGCCAGGTCGCATTGTTAACGCGCGTTTCCAACGCGCATTGCGAGCGATGAATTGCACTCTAGGCTCTCTTTAATCATTTGAAAATTCGAATATAATCAATTTTTCATTCGAAAAAACGGAAGAGAGATCTTGCATGAGTGGAATAAATTACAAGCATTTGCACTATTTCTGGGTGGTCGCCAAATCAGGTGGCATAGGGCGCGCCAGCGAGCGCCTGCATTTGACGCCGCAAACCATCAGTGGCCAGATCAGCCAGTTCGAGGATGTGCTTGGCTATAAATTATTCAACCGCGTCGGACGTCGGCTCGAATTGAACGATGCCGGGCGCGTGGTGCTCGGTTACGCCGATGAAATCTTTACTCTGGGGGAAGAGTTGCAAGAGGTCTTGCGCTTCCGCCCGGGTGGCTGGCCCCTGCAATTCCGCGTCGGCGTGGCCGATGCGGTACCGAAGGCGATTGCCTACCTGCTGCTGGAACCGGCGATGGAATTACCCGAATCGCTGCGCATCGTCTGCCGCGAAGGCAAGCTGACTAATTTGCTGGCCGATCTGGCGGTGCACCGTTTGGATATTGTGATCGCCGATAGCCCGATGCCAGCCAATATCGATGTCCGTGGTTACAACCATTTGCTGGGTGAATGCGGCATGACCTTCTTCGCCACCGCCGAGCTGGCGAAGAAATATCAAAAAGATTTCCCCAAGAGTCTGGATGGCGCTCCCTTCCTCATGCCGGGTGAAGATGCGGCGGTCCGTCCGCGCCTGATCCGTTGGTTTGAAAAAGAAAAAGTCCACCCGCGCATCGTCGGCGAGTTTGATGACGGCGCGCTGCTGCAGGCTTTCGGTGAAGCGGGCAAGGGTATTTTTGCCGCACCATCGGCGGTGGCCGACCAGATCAAAAAACAATACGGCGTGACCGAGATCGGTCGCACCAATGCGGTGTCGGAGCAGTTCTATGCGATTTCAGTCGAGCGGCAACTGTCGCATCCGGCGGTGGTCGCCATCAGTTCCGCCGCGCGCGAAAGCCTGATCCGATAACTTAATTACCCGGTAGCGCCGGTTGTTCCTGATCGATCGCGGGCAGATAAATATGTTCGGGGCGCGCACCGATGCCGACCGCATAGGCCGGTATCACGCGCAGCATCGGCCAGCGATTCAACAGGCGCAAAGGCCAGGGTATGCGCAAGGCCTGATCCGGCGTGCGATTGACGACCGGCACCAGGATGCGATTCTGGATTGCGACTTGCGCTGCTTGCGTAACGCGGGTGGGGAATAGACGGCGGGTTTGTACCTTGGCCAGAAACGGTGTCAGTGCCAGTGCGTTATAAGTTGGATTGGCCAGCGCCAGTGCCAATATATTGGCGCTGGCAACCGCATCCTGTATCGCCAGATTGATACCGATGCCACCCACCGGTGACATCGCATGTGCCGCATCACCTATGCATAACAAGCCCGGCTTCCACCAGCGCTCCAGGCGATCCACCGTCACGCTCAGTAATTTAATATCGTCCCAGCTGTGCAGGCTGCTGACGCGATCGGCAAAGACCGGTGCGATACGGCTCAACTCAGCCTGAAAGGCGGGCAGGCCGCGCGCGTGTATCTCTTCTATGCCGCCTTTCGGAATCACATACGCACATTGCCAGTAGGTCCCGCGATGGAGCATCACAAAGAATTGCCCGGCATCGAGGCGACCACTGGTACTCACCGGATCACCTGCTGCCATCGGCAGACGCAGCCACAACACATCAATCGGCGCGCCCAGATTGCGCACCTGCAGTTGAGCCGCGGCCCGCACCGTGGAATGGCGACCATCGGCACCGATCACCAGATCAGCAAGTACCTGCAAGGGACCATCGGCAGTCGTGACCTGAACGCCGGTGATGCGCTCGCTATCTTCCAGCAAGCCATCGACTTGCGCATTTTGCAGCAGGCGGAAATTAGGGTAGCGCAGCGCTTCGTCGCGCAAGAAATCGAGGAACTCCCATTGCGGCATCATCGCTATGAATTTGCAGCGTGTACCCAGACGTGAAAAATCAGCGAGTTTCAATTCAGTGCCCGCCAGATTGATGCTGAGTTCGCGCACTTCATCATGCGGCCGCTGCAGGAAGGCCGTCAGCAAACCGAGCTCATGCATGATTTCCAGCGTCGATGGATGAACCGTATCGCCGCGGAAGTCGCGCAAAAAATCACCATGCTTTTCCAGCACCAGCACATCGACGCCAGCACGCGCCAGTAGCAGGCCCAGCATCATGCCGGCCGGACCACCACCGGCGATGCAACAGCGAGTATGGATTTCTTGCAGCATACGGCGTCTCCTGGCAGTCAGCGATGTGAGCAAGGACAGATGCGAAGTTCTGGATGACGAATTTCTAGCCGACGAAGTGTTAGCCGACGAAGTTTTAGCTGACGAATTTCTAGCTGATTATGGCGCTAGTTCCGCCATGAGGGAAGAGCCTGTCAGGTGCAATGCAAACGTCCCGCCGACGCATGAAGCGCGGGCGGGACGGATGGCGGTGTGGAATGAGTCGGCCGGAGTGGCCGGACCTGCTTCCGCGCTAGCGCAGAGACAGATGCTTACTGGAAAGAACCGGTTTGCGTGGTGCTGAAAGGAACGACGATGGTATGCGAACCTTCTGACTTGTCTTGCACTTCATTGTGCGACTGGTCTTCTTGTTCTTTAGCGGCTTGATTATGTTCCTTTTCAGAAACATGTTTAGCTGCGTGGATAGATTTAGCCGGTTGGTTGGCGTTATCGTAGTTTTTATACATAGTCGATATCCTTATTGATCACAGCGATCAAAGTTCGAAAGCTGCTGATTGTTGTGATGGCATGTCGCACTGCCCGCGCCGTTTTCAGACGGTAGTTCTGTCTGTGGCGCGACCTGAGTTGCGAGAATAAAGGAGCCATCGGTGGATGGCGATCAGCGATCATCCTAAAGCTTTGTAGGAATGCGCTGACTTGTTTGTGCAAATGGCGGGTGGCCAACTTGCCGACGATGCTGGAACAGGATGCATAGTGCGGGCGAACGATATTGCTCTGGTGGTTCGCACACACGAGGACGATTGCGGCAGGCAGATGAGCTGCAGCGGCGCAATGATAGTTGATTTTGCTGCGGGGGTGGGGAATGCCGACAGAAGCTGGCCGGAATGCTGAGGAGTGTTGTTTTGCAGGCGGATATTCCGCCTGCAAAACGCTTTACTTTGGGTCTTTTGCTACTGCTGCCGGGCTTTTATTTCTATCCGGCAATTAACTGATGTGAACTTCGTCAGGCTCGGCTTCACGTCTTTCCTGACGCCACTCCATCAAGGTCTTCAAGACCAGAGTCAGCAATGCCATACAAGCCAGCAAGGCAGCCGCGGTGAAGGCGGCGGCGGTCTTGTAATCGTTATTGAGCTGTTCGACCAGCAAAGGCAGGGTCAGCGTCTGATTCATGATGGTGCCGGACACCACCGCCACCGCGCCGAACTCGCCGACTGCACGCGCATTGGTAATAACGGCACCGTACAGCAGCGCCCATTTAATATTCGGCAGAGTCACGCGCCAGAAAATTTGCCAGCCAGTAGCACCAAGTGACAATGCCGCGATCTCTTCTTCGGTCCCTTGCTTTTGCATCAGCGGCATCAGGATACGTGCGATATAAGGTGCAGTCACAAACACCGTGACCATAATGATGCCGGGCCATGCGAACATCAATTGCACGTCATTCGCATACAGCCATTTACCGATCGTGCCTTCCAGTCCATACACCACCAGATAGCAAAAACCTGCGACCACCGGGGAGGTGGCATACGGGATCTCGACCAGCGTGATCAGCAGACGGCGGCCAAAGAAATCGTAATGGGTCACGCACCACGCCAGCAAGATGCCGAACACCAGATTGATAGGCACGGTCAGCACCGCCGCCGTCAGCGTCAGGCCGAGCGCGTGCTTCATGAAGTCTTCATTCAGATTGGCCCACAAGAGTTCCAGCCCACCGCTGAACGCCTGCGTGAAAATCAAAATCAAGGGCAGCACCAGCAACAGTATCGTCATCACGATACCGAGACCGATCAAAATCCATTGATGTGCTTCTTTAGGGTATTTAGTTGCTTTTGCCATGATCGTCCCCCTTACACTTTCTTGAAGAGTCGTCCCTGCACTACCTGCAGCAGGAACAAGAGGATGAGCGAGGCCAGCAGCACCACCGAGGCGATGGCAGCAGCGGCAGGGTAGTTATATTCCTGCAGGCGCACAAACAGCATCAGTGAGGTCACTTCTGTTTCGAACGGGATATTGCCGGCGATCATAATCACCGCGCCGAATTCACCCAGACTGCGGATAAATGCCTGCGACGAACCGGTAATCAGCGCCGGGATCAGCGTCGGCAAAATCACGCGCCAGAAAATCTGCCACTTATTGGCACCCAGCATCAGGGCGGCTTCTTCCAGTTCCTTCTCCATATCTTCCAGCACCGGTTGTACCGAGCGCACGATGAAGGGCAGGCTGGTGAAGGTCATCGCGACCACAATACCGGGGAAGGCATACGAAATCTTGATGCCGAATATTTCAAACCATTGGCCGAGCCAGCCGCTAGGGATGAACAGGGCCGAGAGGGTAATACCGGCAACCGAAGTCGGCAGCGCAAACGGCAAATCGACCAGCGAGTCGATCAGGCGGCGCCCGGGGAAATCGTAACGGGTAATGATCCACGCCAGCAGGAAGCCGATGAAGGCAACGATCACGGTGGAATAAAACGCCCCTTGTATCGTGACCTTATAACTCTGCAAGACGCGCGCATCGGTAATCGCAAACCAGTATTGATCCCAGCTCATGCCGCTGACGTACAGCAGCAGCGCCGAAATCGGCAACAGGATGACCAGGCTGATATACAGCGTCGAAAAGCCGAAGCTCATCGAAAAGCCCGGCAGGATAGGCGTACTACGGAAAAAGCGAAGAGACAGGTTCACGGTATGTGCGGGTCAGGGCAGTGCGGCGTCACTGCAAAACGGTATCTGTAAAAACAAACGACCATCCAGTAACGGATGGTCGTGTGGATGGCGGCATTGTAAACCACCATCATCCCGAATGACAAAGGTGATGCCGGCGCAGTGTCAAATTCACGTCGCCAGCCCCTTATCAACGACGTTGCGACAGCAACTGGTCGAGTACGGCGCCACCGGCAAAATGCTTGGCCTGGATATCGTCCCACGAACCGAGTACCTTGGTCGGGTCGATCAGGCGGACTTTTGCATAACGGTCAGCTACCACTTTAGCGACGTCAGGGTGATGCACGCGGTAGTTGAAGGTGGTCAGCAAGAGCTGGATTTCACGCGAGTATTGATAGTTCAGGTAAGCGGTTGCGACTTTACGTGTGCCTTTTTCGTCGACCACTTTGTCAACAACTGCAACTGGGAACTCAGCCAGTACCGAGACTGGTGGTACGACGATTTCATAAGCGCCGGATTTGAATTCATCGCTTTTTGCAATATTGATGACTTCAGATTCAAAGGTCAGCAGTGCATCGCCTTGATTGTTTTGTGCAAACGCGACGGTTGCGCCGCGGCCACCGGTAGGGAAGTTCACAACGTTATGCAGCAGTTTGCCGACGAATTGCTTGGTTTTTGCTTCGTCGCCCTTGAACTTCTCGTTAGCGTACAGCCATGCGCCGAGGTAGGTGTAACGTGCGTTACCCGATGTTTTTGGGTTAGGGAAAACGACTTTTACGTCATCACGGACCAGGTCATCCCAGGTTTTGATGTTCTTTGGATTGCCTTTGCGCACCAGGAAAGCGATGGTGCTGTAGTAAGGCGAGCTATTGTTAGGGAAGGCTTTTTGCCAGTCTTTACGAACCAGACCGCGTTGCGCCAGGATGTCGATGTCAGTGACCTGATTGAAGGTAACGGTATCTACTTTCTTACCCTGGATGATGTCTTGTGCCTGACGGGAAGTACCGGCGAACGACTGATCGATCTTCAAATCCTGGCCGCTTTGTGTTTTCCACAGAGCCTGGAATTTTGGGTTAATCGCAGCGAATACTTCACGCGCGACGTCATACGATGCATTCAGCAACGGTTTTTCCTGAGCCTGAGCGGCGCCGGACAGCAAGGTGGCGGTTGCCGCTGTCAGTAAAACGACTTTCTTAAACATGAACATTCTCCATATTTTGATAAAAAGGGGTGGTAACGGATAAGCGAAGAAGTGAGGTAACTACAGAGCCTGAATCCCTCGCTGCAATCGAGTAACTTACCGAATGGAAATGAATATAACAAATTAGCTTATGCGTTCAAACTATAGTTTTTGCATGTCAACATGCAAAAAACGCATAAGGAAGGCTTTTTCTTATGCGTTGCGGGCTAGGAGCGGTCTGGTTTTAACGCTCTTTGGTGCTATAGATGCGCCGCCAGCGCAGTGCTGGCCTGAGTTTGGCTAGTCTGCGACCAGCGCAGTCGGGTGCGAGCCCGCACTTTCAATTGGCCTGAGGATCAGGCAAACACAAGCTGCAATTTAAATTACACCTGCAATTAATACACATAGTGCTATGTGCATAGTGCGGGACTTGCTTACGGCTTCTCCTCACAATTTTTTCTCGCGGCTTTCTTAGCGGGCGGGTCTGCAGCGCACATTAATTTGCGCTGTGCAGTCACTGTCAGCTGTAGACGTTTTTTCGTGCAGCGATGCTGCAAATGTGAACAACTGTTACACGTCTGCACGCAGAGAGAAGATCAGAGGTGAAGTATAGGTCGCAGCGAGTTGGCAATTGTCGACAACTAGTACCAAGGGACAATATCTGCGCGGACTTGATTTGGAGACTATTCGACTGTCTTCATTTTTCCGAGTCTTCTGCCATGAACTGGTCTGAACAAAAATCTGCTTTCATCAAAAATACGAATAAAAGCAAAAGCATTTCGGTGCTGCTCGTATTGTGTGCCTTGTTGCAAGAGCATGTCAGCGCTCATGCCGAAGACTTGAATCTGCCGGATTTACCCGGCAAGGAGCAAGCCAGCTACGATGGTGTGTTGCGTGGGGTCGCGACCCAATTGCAGCAGACGGCCAAGCGCGAAGCGCTGCAACGCGAGCAACGTGATAATCCATCCGCATTTCTCGATGCGCAGACCACGCAATTAATCGCACAACATAAGGGCGCGCCGCTGTCCAATGTTTCGCTGCCGATTGGTAGCGCCAACTACTCATTGGGAAAAGATGCTTTGTCCGTGTCTACGCCAGACAGCCGTTTGCGTCTGGGTGCCGGCTCCGCCAACGGTGGTGTCGCCAGTCGCCTTGAATATGCCGGCCTCATCAATGAGCGTTTTGCCGTCGGCTTGGGTGCGCAACTGGGTAAATACCAAAGCGAAATCCTGACCAGAAATATCTACGTCACGGAAGACAAAAAGCTCGAGATCGATGTGGCCTTGTCCTATATGAAAGGCAAGCCTAAATTCGATTTCGACTCTGGTGCCGAGCGTTTGTCGGCCAGCCAGATTGCTGGCGTTGCTTCGGCGCGGCGCTTGTTTGCGCCGGAAGATGGTTTGGGTTTGCACTCTCTCGGTGCCAGCGTCTGGGGTTCGCAAGCGCGCAGTCCCAACAACCTTGCCAGCAAAACTGTCATCGAGGATACCGCGGCCTATTTCAAAATGCTCATCGATCCACGCCGTATCTCGATGGGTCGGATGAACGGGCAGAGTCTGGATCTGCAGTACGCAACTTCCCCTTCCATGGTGCTCAACGGCTCGCTCGGTACCGAGCAGGTGGTCTATCCGATGGGCGATGGTACGCGCGAAAGCCACCGTCGCCCTTACTTTGCCGGGGGCATGAAATACGAACTGGCTAACAACACCGTACTGGATATGCGTTTGGCCAGCGGTGTAGCCAACAGCGTCACGGTCGGTATCACGGGTGAGTCTACGCGTCTGGCCTTGAACGTAATGCGCGGGCGTGACGGCGCGCCGAATAACACCTCCCTCATGCTCTACGTCGACGTACTCAAATTGCTCGCGCCGCCGAAGAAACATCTGCACGGACATGCGCTGGCACTCAAAGAATCACTGCACCACCATAGTCATGCAGCTTTGCTCGACAAGGCATCCAGCCGCCACCTGCATTTGCCACACGCCATATTGGCCAAAGTGGACCACACGGGTGTGCAAAAAATTCAAATCGATAAAGCCGGCTTGCCGGACGGCTCAAAAGTGGTCGCCGACCAACGCGCATTGTTGATCAGTGTTGGTTCAGGTGCATTAACGCTGGCCCACTTTAAACATAACGGTGCGGCGCAAGCATTGATGCCGCAGTTTGGATTGTCTCCAGCGACGGTCACGGTAGCAGTGGCCGATTTGCCGAAATCATCTGCGGTAGATAGTTACGAGTTGCATGTAGTGGATGCACTCGGAGCGACCTACGAGGTAAAGCTGTCCAGCACGGCCAGTCGCTAAGTATTCACTCGTAAATTTTCTTGTTTTTAGTCGCTCGTGCAAAGTTGTGCGCCAGCGTCGGATGTATATTTTTCTCCGGAATGATCATGATCTATAAAAAACTTAGTCTGCAAGCGCTGCTGGCATTATTCATTTCACTGTTGGCTTGTGCCATCGTGCTTGCCCAGTCGCTGCCGCAAATACATGTGTTCGGCATTTCGGTGAAAAAAGTTACAAGCACACCGGTGTTGACCTTCAGCCTGAATAAGCCGACCGTGTCGCTGATCAAAGGGGAGACCGCACAAAATCCGGCACAGACCAATCAGCCGACGAGTCAGGGTGCTATCACTTATCAATCAAGCGATAGCCAGATAGCGCGCGTAACAAATACTGGTCAGGTCGAAGCAGTGGCGGAGGGGACTGCAACCATTACCGCGATGCAGGCCGCCGACCTGCCTAAATTTGAAGCGGGTAAAGCCAGCTATCAAGTTGTGGTGAAGGGCGTCTTGACTGCAGCTACCAATACCAATGCAGCGACTGCGCCGAGCTCTGTTACCGCGGGAAGTAAGGTCAACTTTACGCCGGTGACGGTAAGCGGTGGTATCGGTGCCTTAACTTACACCATATCGCCGGCCTTGCCAGCGGGCTTGAACCTCAATCCAACAACAGGTGTAATTACGGGTACCCCGACTGGGGCGTCACCGCCCACCAGTTATACGGTGACGGTTACCGATAGTGCGTCGCCTGCGCACACAACGACAGGCAGCTTCACACTGGAAGTCGCCGTTGCATTGACGGCCAGCACAGCAGTGGCGAACCGGTCTGCAGCAGTGAATGATGTGATCAGCAACTACACGCCAGTCACAGGAGCAGGTGGTAGTGGTGCACTGACTTACACCGTATCGCCGGCCTTGCCAGCGGGCTTGAACATGAATGCAACGACGGGTGAGATTACGGGTACTGCAACTGCAACGGCCGCATCGGCTAGTTACACGGTGACCGTGACCGACGGTGCTACGCCTGCGCATAGCGCGACTGCGAACTTCACTCTGGAAGTGGTTGCCACCTTGGTGGCCAGCGCGCCAGCTGCGAATACCACCAACAACCTGAAGGCAGGAACAGCTGCGAACTTCACGCCGGTCACATCAACAGGTGGTTCGGGGCGACTGACTTACAGCATATCGCCGGCCTTGCCGCCAGGCTTGAGCATCAATCCAGCAACCGGTGCAATCACAGGTACGCCGACCGGGTCTTCACCATTGACCACTTATACAGTGACGGCTACTGATAGTGCGTCGCCTCCGCATACCACGACCGGAACCTTTACTCTGGCAGTTGATGCAGCCTTGTCGGCCACCACAGCAGTGGGCAACCGTTCAGCAGCAGTGAATGATGTGCTCAACTACACACCAGTCACGGGAGCGGGTGGCACGGGTGCGCATACTTACACCGTGTCGCCAGCTTTGCCAGGTGGATTAACGATGAATGCAAGGACCGGTGCGATTACGGGTACCGCGTCTGCCATTGCCGCATCGCGTAGTTACACTGTGACGGTGACCGATGGTGCGACGCCTGCGCATAGTGCGACGGCGAACTTTACTCTGGAAGTGACAGCTACCCTGGTTGCTAGCGCAGCTGCGAATAGTCCGAATAGCGTGACGGCTGGCACAGCCGCGAACTTTACACCAGTCACGGTAACTGGTGGTTCGGGTGCACTGACTTACACCGTATCGCCGGCCTTACCAACAGGCTTGAGCATTAATCCAGCAACCGGTGCAATCACAGGTACGCCGACTGGGCCTTCACCATCGACCACTTATACCGTGACGGCTACCGATAGTGCGTTGCCTGCGCATAGCGCGACTGCGAACTTCACGCTGGCAGTTGATGCTGCATTGTCGGCCACCACAGCAGTGGGCAACCGTTCAGCAGCAGTGAATGATGTGCTCAACTACACACCAGTCACGGGAGCGGGTGGCACGGGTGCGCATACTTACACCGTGTCGCCAGCTTTGCCAGGTGGATTAACGATGAATGCAAGGACCGGTGCGATTACGGGTACCGCGTCTGCCATTGCCGCATCGCGTAGTTACACTGTGACGGTGACCGATGGTGCGACGCCTGCGCATAGTGCGACGGCGAACTTTACTCTGGAAGTGACAGCTACCCTGGTTGCTAGCGCAGCTGCGAATAGTCCGAATAGCGTGACGGCTGGCACAGCCGCGAACTTTACACCAGTCACGGTAACTGGTGGTTCGGGTGCACTGACTTACACCGTATCGCCGGCCTTACCAACAGGCTTGAGCATTAATCCAGCAACCGGTGCAATCACAGGTACGCCGACTGGGCCTTCACCATCGACCACTTATACCGTGACGGCTACCGATAGTGCGTTGCCTGCGCATAGCGCGACTGCGAACTTCACGCTGGCAGTTGATGCTGCATTGTCGGCCACCACAGCAGTGGGCAACCGTTCAGCAGCAGTGAATGATGTGCTCAACTACACACCAGTCACGGGAGCGGGTGGCACGGGTGCGCATACTTACACCGTGTCGCCAGCTTTGCCAGGTGGATTAACGATGAATGCAAGGACCGGTGCGATTACGGGTACCGCGTCTGCCATTGCCGCATCGCGTAGTTACACTGTGACGGTGACCGATGGTGCGACGCCTGCGCATAGTGCGACGGCGAACTTTACTCTGGAAGTGACAGCTACCCTGGTTGCTAGCGCAGCTGCGAATAGTCCGAATAGCGTGACGGCTGGCACAGCCGCGAACTTTACACCAGTCACGGTAACTGGTGGTTCGGGTGCACTGACTTACACCGTATCGCCGGCCTTGCCAACAGGCTTGAGCATCAATGCAGCAACGGGTGCGATTACAGGTACCCCGACTACGGCGACAGTGTCTGCCAGTTATGCAGTGACGGCCAACGATAGCGCATCGCCTGCGCACACCGCGACAGCGAACTTCAATCTGGCAGTTGATGCGGCATTGTCGGCTACCACAGCCGTAGCGAACCGTACGGCAGCAGTGGGTGACGCGGTCAGCTACACGCCGGTGACGGGGGCAGGTGGTACGGGGACGCTCACTTACAGAGTATCGCCAGCCTTGCCAGGCGGATTGAATATGAATACAGCGACGGGTGCGATTACGGGTACTACCGCTGCCACTGCTGCCTCGCGTAGTTACACCGTGACGGTGACCGATGGTACGTCGCCTGCGCACACCGCGACAGCGAACTTCAATCTGGCAGTTGATGCGGCATTGT
>RCUQ01000094.1_pt1 | contig 91703 bp, 134 predicted proteins | sample 2166351 | NCBI WGS metagenome assembly RCUQ01 (sample SAMN09932597, study PRJNA488358) | compost metagenome | feature: garden; material: soil; isolation source: compost soil in acetonitrile-enriched culture | place: Germany: Experimental Botanical Garden Goettingen | collected 2016-01-27
ATACCGAGTTGAAAGGTACACCTATGTCTGAGACTAAAGTTACATTGAGCATTTCTTCCAACGACGGGGAGAATTCCTCTTCGACCACGATCCAAACGGATTCGCTCAGCGAGTTGCATCGCATGTTGAGTCTCGCTGGTGTCACAAGCTCAACAGAAGCTGAGCCAGAAGCCGCAGTTATCCCAACTGTTGAGCCGGAAGCAGAAGTTGTTGAGCAGGAAACTTACAAGCCATCGGCTTCTAACCAGGTTCGCAACCCGAACCATAAGACCAACAATCCACGTTTTGCGGATAACTCACTTGATGAAGATATCGCGAACCCTGATCTGGATCTTGAAAACGTGAACCCACATTTCATCACTGACACATACGCGAACTACTTGGCATTCACCGATCACGAAGAAGCCGTAGCCCGAACCGCCGACGAGTTTGGCATCACTGGGGAAGCCGTAGAGCGCGTGATTGACGATGCACGTCGTGCCAAGGAGCAAGCTAAAGAGTTCTCCGAGGATTTCGATGATTACAACCAAGTCGAACCAGGTGAAGAAGCTCCGCCGGCTCCAAAGGGATTCAAGGATTACCTGAGTGACCTGGGTTCAGAGCGTGAAATCAAGCACGCTGAAAAGAAGTTCAGCGTCAAGGTTGAATGGATGGATTCCAACTACGACTCGCAATTTGCTGACGTTGTAATTGCAGCTGGCACACCAAAGGAAGCCGAACAAGCTGTCATTGCCCAGCTTAAGGAAAAGAACGGCGGCTCACTCAACATCATCGATACTGAAGTTGCACTTCATGAAGGCGAAGTTGATGAAGCTTATGGTTACCGCAAAAACAAGTGGGACCAACAGTCTTTGGATCGTCGTTATGATCACCAGGCAGCTCTGCTTCCAGTCCCAGGCATGTATAGCGTGGACACATTGGGCGAGCACGAATACTACGGCAAGGACCTAACAGATGGTTCCGGGGCATACGTGGTAATGAAGATTGACACCGGTGATGCTGCAAAGCCTCGCTATACTTTCTGTGCCACTGCTGGTGATGCTTCCGATTGGAAGTCCGGTGACACAGTTCTAACTTACCATGACCAGTCCGGTAAGGAACGTCCCGCCGTCGTTATCACTAACTTCTCGGCTGCTGAATGGAACGATCCTAAGGGCCGCATGGACATTAAGAACCGAATGGCATCAGGTGGTATGGATCCACGTAAGAAGTATTCGGTTAGAACGTTCAAATAAAATATGGCGAAAAGCTCTGATTCAGTTGATATCATCAAGAAAGGATATCAAAAAGATCTCTTCAATAAGGAACGCGAAGACGAACTTCTAAAATGTGCAAGTGATCCTCTATACTTCATTGAGAAGTACGTGATGATTCAGCATCCAACGAAGGGTCGCGTTCCATTTCGTGTTTATCCGTTTCAGCGAGAACTGATTCGTGCATTCCACGAAAACCGTCGCGTGGTTGCGCTCACTGCTCGTCAGATGGGTAAGACAACTTGCGCGGCGGCTTTTCTGCTCTGGAAAGTTATGTTCGAACCCGACACCACCGTTCTGCTTGCTGCGAACAAGATGGTGCAGGCGTTGGAAATTATGGATCGTATCCGATTCGCTTATGAAAACCTAGAACAGTACAACTGGTTGCGTGCGGGTGTCACCGAATACAACAAGGGTACGCTAGGCTTTGATAACGGATCGCGTATTATCGCACGCGCAACCACCCCAGACGCAGGTCGTGGTCTCTCCATTACCCTACTTTACCTAGATGAGTTCGCGTTCGTTAAGCCAAATATGGCGGCTGAATTCTGGGCTGCTATTCAGCCTACGCTGTCGACGGGTGGTGCGTGTATCGTTACTTCTACCCCAAACAACGACGAAGATCAGTTCGCACAAATCTGGCACGGCGCAAACCAAACCCTTGATGAATACGGCAATGAACTCCCCAATGGTCTTGGCGTAAATGGTTTCAAGGGAATCGAAGTCAAGTGGGATCAGCATCCGGATCGTGACGAGCAATGGGCTAAGGAATTCCGAGCCATGCTTGGTGCGGATAAGTTCGCTCGAGAGTTCGAATGTAAGTTCGTTACCGAGGACGAGACTCTCATCAACAACATGACACTTGCCGCTCTCAAGGGCGAAGATGAGTTGTTCAAGATTGGTGAAGTTCGTTGGTATCAAGAACCACAACCCAACTGTGTCTATACGGTTGCTTTGGATCCATCCTTGGGTACGGGTGGTGACTACGCGGCTATCCAAGTCTTCGAGATGCCAAGCATGAATCAGGTTGCAGAATGGCGTCACAACAAAACCCCGATTCGTTCGCAGATCACGATCCTCTTGGAAATCCTCAACTACATTTTCTTCACACTCGTTGAGAACGACGAGCAAGCTGGTGAGCCCGAGATCTACTGGAGTGTTGAAAACAACACTTTGGGCGAAGCAGCTCTAGTTGTTATCGAGGACACTGGCGAGGAAAACTTCCCAGGAGTATTCGTCCATGAACCACGCCGTAGCGGTGGTGGTCGAGGTCGTAAGGGTCTCAATACGACGAATAAGAGCAAGCTCGCAGCATGTTCCAAGGTTAAGTCGTTGATTGAATCTCGTCGTATGGAACTCAAGTCCAAAGCACTTATCAGAGAGCTGAAGAACTTTGTTCGTGCTGGTGCTGGCTTTGCAGCTAAGTGGGGCGAGACTGACGATTTGATCTCTGGTTGTTTGCTGGCTGTTCGTATTTCTCAAATGATTTCCGAGTGGGATCCTGAACTAGGCGAACGCCTAAAGGATATCGCAAACTCCGATGACTCCGAGTTCAGCATGGCACCACTGCCTATTAGCTTCTAACCATAAATATGGCATAGTTAGGAGAATTTTATGGCATCGTTGATTAGCTCAATGGCGAAGGAAATCTTCCAGACCCTTAAGGGATCTGGGCGGACTCTTAGCCTTTTTGATGAACACGGTAACAAAGTATTCGAACCAGAATCCGCGTTGAGCTTCTTTGCTGAACCCGACAAGCTGATGGTTTCCATTAATAGTGACGGCTCTAATAGTGCCCTGAACATGTATATTAGTGATTCCACAGATGTCGACACAATGAAGAAGATGATTGACACCATGCGCAACACTGCGACACGTTTCAATTATCTGTTCAACATTCGCAAATACGGTAAGGATTTGAACCCCAAAGATTTCGCATTCAAGGCAACGCCTATGATGGAATCCATGTGGGGATCGGCCAAGACAAGCTATCAGACTATTGGGTCTGCAAAGCTTATCGTGCGCCATTCTTCTCGCATTTCGGAGGAAGTTCGCGGTGCTCGTAGCCGTCGTATTCATTCGATTTTTGTGGAAACCGCAAATGGAGAACGGTTTCGTTGCCCGATGAACTCGCTTCATGGGGCTCGTGCATTCGCCAAGCATTTGGATGCTGGCGGTTCTCCAACCGATGAATTCTCCACATATATCTTCGCAGAGTGTGATATGCAGGGCACGATCAATCGTGTCCGTCGTCATATCCGCAGCATCAAGGAAGCAAGCGAAGAAGTCACCAGCCTAGCAGAGGCACTCCAGGGTATCGTTGGAGCGTCTAAGAATCGTATATCCCGCAGTAAGGGCAATCGCTTCTACACTGGCATTGTTGAACAAATCACCAATGCTCCGAATCATGTCGGCCCGCTCGCCAGCGAAATCGCTGAGCAGGTTGCGCATCTTCAAGACCTGCTTGGCATCGATGAAACAAATTCGCTGTTTCCTATTCTGGAATCCGTAGCGAAGACACTATTGGAAACGAAGCAAATGGATCCTATTAATTTCGAAGAAGAAACACTCCTGCAGACTTACATGTTCGAAGATGAACAGCGTACGGCGGACCTGATTGAATCCCTAGTCGGCGAGTTCGGCTTTGAGGAAGGCGTTCACTTCGAACGTTTTGAAGCTAACGGTGTTGCCATGTTGAGCGAAGAAGCTTTCGACGGCGCAACAATGTACCTACAGGGCTTTGATGGTTTCACACTCCAGGAAACTGCTCAGGACAAGTTCACACAATACGCAACACAGTGGCTAGGTACCCGTTTCAAGAAAGCTGGTATGGACGCTCGTGAAATCGAGCAAGCTGATCTCGGCAAGCAAGCAACTGAGCTTGCAACTGGTCTCAAGCAGATTGTTGCGGGTGCCCTCAGTGTAAAGGTTAAGCCAGGCGCAACTCCGCGTTTTGCTAACCAGGCCGCTGCAATCGCATACAAGCTGGACAAGCTTTTGGCTCCTGGTTCTGGTCTCGGTAACGATGCACTCTGGAACTTTGTAAGCACAATCAGCGACAAGATCGGGCATGGTGATGCTCTCGACGCAAACGAGCGATTCTTCGCACAACGTCTTGCCGATATCGTTGACAAGGCTTCGGTTGCTGAAGAAGCAATCTTGCCAGAAATGAACGAGCTTGAAGAGTGGATCGGTCAGTTTGACGAAGCACGTTTCAGTATCGATAACAACCCATATGATCTAGATGCTGAAGAGCGGTACGTGGCAAAGCACGGTTCGTCTATGCCGTCTCAGGAACAATTTGAGCGCACCGTAAGCAAGTTCAAGTTCGCAGACTTTATTGCGGATCGTGGTTCGGATCTCGAAGGTTATGAATCCGGCCAGTATAAGGAACTTCCAGTTGAGGATCGCACATACAGCCGTAACTATATCACGGATATGGTCGCCGGTTACCTTGCACATATTCTTGACATCGATGTTCATGACCTCTCACAGTATGAGTATCAGATCGACGATCTCGTTGATGACGTTGTTCCGGCACTTGAACAGCTGGGCTTTGTTATTTCGCTCCATGAGGATTTCGACCTAACAGTTTTCGAGAGCGATCTCGATGAGGCCGAAGGCGGTATGAACCCAGCGATCAAGGAACTCGTTGTTAAGGCTCTATCGGAAATTGACTCAGGTGATTTCTACGGAATTGTCAGCGGAGACGATGCCGACGATGATCTATATCAATTGCTACATGCGCTGAAGGCACACATTGCAAACGATCTGGATCTCACAGATTATGCCGATGAGATCAAGCAGATGGCTTACACGGCTTGGACCCAGGACTGGAACAAGAACGAAGCTATTGAAGAAGCCGGAAACTATCCGGACGATTACAACGATGCACGTAACCCACATAGCGCATCTGGTCCTGGTGACGAAATCGACGGTGAAGTCGTTGACGCAATTCACGACGTTGTTGCGAACCCGCCGGAAGGCTCAGATCTTGCTAAGGTAACCGCAGAGTGGTTCGATGGGGAATCCGATGAAGACCTCTTCAATGATCTGGTCTCGGATGTTCTTCACTTCGCAGCTAGGGAAGTTGATCGTTCCCATGATGACGAAGTTGGCACCTACTACATCAAGGACTACGAAGCAGAATTCACAAAGCTCGCTTATAGCTTGCTGAAGAAGAAGTTCTCGACAGTTACGGAATCCGATATCGATGAGGACCGCAATGCTGTTCGTGACTCCGCTCGATTGTCTACGAATCAGTTGCTTCGTACAGTTCCAAGCTTTGTAAAGCGTGAACAGAATCCAACTGTTGATTCGGTTTTTGCTGCAATGGAAGAGTTCTACATGGATTCTCGCACAATGGGTCCACTGCTCTATACGTTTGCGGATAAGATCAAGGATGCCATTGCAAAGGAAATCGGTGTAACAACCGAGTCCGATGAAGCTATTGCTGGAGCTGACCAGGGTGACGATTTCATCCAGGATATCACATACAAGAGTGATGGAAATGATGAAGCCGAACACATCGCACGCCTGCGTAAATTGGCTGGCATTTAATTAAAAGAATATTGAAACCAGGAACTCTGGTTTGCTATAAAGAGAGGACGGGAAAGAAGCTCCCGTCCTCTTTGTATTTGGGGCTGGACAAAATAGATAAATTTTTAGGAATTTAAATATTGATACTTCTTCCAGGTATAAATACAATGTGAATACAATAGGTTAAATGAACCGAGTGTTCTCAATAATAAGAAAAACAACACCTATATTGGCTCTTTATAAGACTCACAATAAGGCTCAAGGAGAAAAATAAAAATGGCTACTCTTGACGAAATCCGTGCAAAGCTCCAGTCTCAACAGGCTCGCGGCGAGAACAAAGGTGGCGGTGGTGACCGCGCAATGTTCCCTTTCTGGAACACACCTGAAGGACAATCCTCTACAATCCGTTTTCTTCCTGACGCTGATCCGTCCAACACCTTCTTCTGGGTTGAGCGCTTGGTTATCAAGCTCCCATTCCAGGGCGTAAAGGGCGGTGACGACAAGGAAGTAATCGTTCAGGTTCCGTGCATGGAAATGTACGGCGAGTCCTGCCCGATCATTTCGGAAACCCGTCCTTGGTGGAAGGATCCGGAATTGCAGGCTGTTGCCCGCAAGTATTGGAAGAAGAAGTCCTACCTGTTCCAGGGCTTTGTAGTAAACTCTGGCTTCGAAGAGAAGGAACTTCCAGAGAACCCAATCCGTCGTTTTGCTATCAATAGCTCGATCTTCGATATCATCAAGTCGTCCTTGATGAACCCAGAAATGGAAGATCTTCCGATTGACTACCAGAACGGTCGCGATTTCAAGCTGACCAAGACCACAAAGGGTCAGTTCGCGAACTACTCGACCTCGAACTGGAGCTTCAAGACACGTCCGCTCGGCGCTGCCGAAGCGAGTGCAATTGAAACTCACGGTCTCTTCAACCTGAGGGAATTCCTCCCGAAGAAGCCAGATGCTGCTGAACTGAACGCCATCAAGGAAATGTTCCAGGCTTCAGTTAACCAGGAAGCTTACGATGCTGATCGTTGGGGTCAGTTCTACAAGCCGTTCGGTCTCAACACGGGTAACTCCGCTGACCGTGACGAAGATGGTTTCCAGCGTAACACTGGTGCTTCCAGCGCTCCTAGCGCAGGTGCAAGCGACATCCTGAGCCGTCTCAGTGCAAAGGCTTCGGCCCCAGCAGTTGAGGAAGACGAAGCACCGGCTGCTCCTGCAGCGGCTGCAACTGGCGGTAAGCCAGACGCACAGGAAATCCTGCGTCGTATTCGCGAGCGTCAGGGCAACTAATCCAAACGTGGGGAGAGTAATATCTCCCCACAAGTTTCCCGAAAAGCAAAAGTATTTTCAATCTCATACTAGGAGATGACATGAAACCTATGGATTTTTCAAAGTTCCGTAAGGATATCACTAAGAGCCTCGACGGTATTTCCGTCGGCTTTAACGACCCACTATACTGGGTATCCACCGGAAACTATGCCTTGAACTACGCTGTTAGCTCGGACTTTACTAAGGGCATTCCACTTGGAAAGGTGACAATGCTTGCAGGACAGTCGGGTTCTGGTAAGTCGTATATCGCGTCGGGTAACCTCGCGAAGAACGCACAGGATGCTGGTTACTTTGTGGTAATCATCGATTCTGAAAACGCTTTGGACTCTGACTGGCTCACCGCTCTCGGTGTTAGTACGGACGAAGACAAGCTGTTGAAGATCAACGCTGCAATGATTGATGACGTCGCGAAGATCATTTCCGACTTCATGAAGGACTTCAAGAGCAATTACAAGGATGTTCCGCGTGCGGATCGCCCGAAGATTCTCTTCATCGTTGACAGTCTCGGTATGCTTCTGACCCCAACCGACGTTAACCAGTTCGAAGCTGGTGAAATGAAGGGCGACATGGGTCGTAAGCCTAAGGCGCTGAACGCACTCGTGCGTAACTGCGTCAACATGTTTGGTGAATGGGACGTTGGTCTCGTTTGCACAAACCACTCCTACGCAAGTCAGGACATGTTCGACCCAGACGACAAGATCACGGGTGGTCAGGGCTTCATCTACGCGAGTTCGATCGTTCTCGCAATGCGTAAGCTCAAGCTTAAGGAAGACGCAAACGGTAACAAAGTTACTGAAGTGCGTGGTATCCGTAGCGCGATCAAGGTCATGAAGACACGTTATGCGAAGCCATTCGAAAGCGTGGAAGTAAAGATTCCGTGGGATACTGGTATGGACCCTTACTCGGGTCTGCTCGATATGTTCGAAGCGAAGGGTTATGTTACGAAGGACGGTAACAAGCTCAAGTACGTGAAGCTTGATGGCACCGAAGTCAAGTATTTCCGTAAGCAATACACCAACGACGTGCTCGACATGATCATGGGTGAATTTGCTGAGCAGGAACGTCGCCGTGATGAAGCCGAAGCAGCACGTCTGGCTGCCGAAGCACTGGCCGAACAGGCCGAGGCGCTGGCTGCGGGAGAGGAATAATCCTCTCTTCGCGTAAATAGCGCGTAAGATAGACGCAATGGTAATGGCCATCGCTGTAATTCATCGGTGGCCATTTCCTTGATAATTTGAAATGGGAATGAAAATGGGCAGTGAAATTGAACTCGTACTGGGACTTTGGGAGTCCTTCCGGGACGTAATTCCGGCGGGTAAACGAGAAGATGCAGCAAACAAGATGCTGAAGATTCTTGAAGATTGGGTAGACATGGAAGATGTAGCTCTCCAATTGCAGGGAGAGGACACTTACTTGGATCGGGCGTTCGAACATTATATCGAACCAACCGAAAACGATGACGACGCTGACGAAGAAGATTATTGAAATTTAGGTTAATTTCTAATAAAAGGTTAGACAATTAATCAACGGAGTTTTACATGAGCAAGTGGTACGGACGAATTACAGCAACACCAGATGATCTCACGATTCTTGTGGATGCCGTGCTTCATTTCGAAGCTGAAATTGAGGCCTCCAAGCGCGAAGTGAAACTATCCGGCAGCGTCGAAAAGGCCAGTGCTCAGCTTCCCGGTATTGTAGAACATCGATTCAATCAGTATCAGGAAGTTGAGGCTATCCTCAAATATTTGGAAATCAAGCACACCAAGGCAAAGTCCGCGGCGTTCAAACGTTTCCTCGAAAACTACAACCGTACGCTCAGCTCAAGAGACGCTGCAATTTACGCGGATGCAGATTCCGACGTTATTGAACTTGCAATGCTGATTAACCAAGTCGCATTGGTGCGTAACTCCTACATGGGCGTGATGAAGGGTCTTGAATACAAGCACTGGCAGATCAATAATCTGGTCAAGCTGAAGGTTGCTGGTATGGAAGACTTCGAAGTCTAAGGTTGACTTGATGGTGGCTGTCACTATTGGTTACGCCGAAAGGATCTCGTATGCTGGTAGTGACATCCATCGATAATATCTCGGATGAAGAGTTGATCATGCTCGCCCACAAACATAGTGGGCTAAGTCTAATCAAGCCAGAACACTTCTACGATTTCAACAAAAACACTATCTTCGACTATCCCCCAGAAGGTTGCAGACCTCCAAAGGAATTGTTGTCGAAAGTCAGCGATAATCTCCTCTGCAAACCCATTTACTATAACTTCATCGAAGACGACTTCATGGGGCATTACTGGGACGTGAAAGCGTTAGACCTGAACTTTACCTATACGATCATGCACTGGGAAAAGTACATGGACGAAAACGGTGATTATCACATTCCTACTCATGTAACCAGCGCTCTGATTGTTTTTAATTTTGACTCTAAAGCCGATGCCATGTTAGCAAAACTTGGAATAGAAGAGCTTAGGAGTATCAGCGTTGAAGACTATCGAAGACTGCTTGGAGAAATTGGACAACCTTCAGTCCATCTTCCCATATAGCCAGCCTCCTGGTACAATCCATCCCTCAAACGTTATCTCGCAGTGGGATCAAAAGTTCATCTCCGACGTATCCACGCATACGATTCGCGGCTCCGCACTATCGTCGGCGCAAGCGGCTCTTACTCTCAAAATTCTCGGCAAATACAAGTCACTATTTGGGGCTGATGCAACAGTTGTTGGCTCGCTCATTTCAACTCCAATCTACCGAAAGGAACTCTATCAGAGTGTGCCAGTAGAACGTGAGGTGCGATGGGCTGGAGGCTCAACCCTGTTGTTCCGTTGCCAATACAACGCCGTGATTATGACTGATCTGAAAAACATTCCTAGCGCGTTGGATTCCATCATCGACCGATACATGCTCAAAAACATCAAGACGTGGAAAGTGATTGTCGATGATTCCAATTACAAGGAAATCATGAGCTTCGTAAAGAAGCACAATTTTGCCTTCGATGATGGTGTACTTGAGCTATTCATGCACATCAACAACCACGTTGACGAGGATCCTTCCATCACGGTAAAAGATGGCGAGATTCACGTCAGCATCAACAACGATGTCCTCTCCACATTGTGGATTGAGGAAATGGAATGGCTTCGTAATGTTTGAACGATCCTCTTACCCTCTTACGGGCCGTTGGGCTCGTCATCTCCTACGTCTAGCGAATACGTCTAAGATACCCGTAGATGCTTCGCTACGCGAAGTAGCGAAACAGCGTAGCTACGACGTAGCAATGGTTCCCGCGCATCTCAAGTTCTCACGGAAAGAATACGACGCTATCCAATACCTATTGGACTGGAATTGCCGCGCTGTCCTATTGGATCACAAGGGAATCAGCTACTCTCGGCATATTTCACTGTTCGCGGCTCAGACGATTGGAGCAAAGAGTATTGCTGTTTTCTGCCGTGGTTCTCGACAAGTTGCGGAGTGGGTGGAACTCATCAAGCTGATGGCTCCTGGTGAACCCATTTTCACAAAGGTCAACAAGGATCCGCGTGGTAATATCACCCCGCATAGTGAGGAAACTGCCGGACGCAAATGGGTCATCGGGGAATTTAGAGAGTTCCAAGACGTTAGCATGGTCTCCGATCACAAAATCGATCATATGATTGTCGAGAAGGACGAAAAGGAACTCCCCTACGACTCTATCGATTCCCTGAGTGGGCTTTGCTTGGAGATCCAACGCACGACCTTTATCGTGCAGAGTTCGGACTTCTGGGTTGATCAGTCCGATTACAAGAGTCAGTCCAGCATCGGAACGCTCAGCGTGATTCTTTCGGAATACCTGCGTACGAACAAGCACATGGCTAGGGTTCCTACACTATTTGGAACTTCACAGAACGTTGCCATGTACTTCCGCAAGCGCGGACGTCGGTACAACTTGGTGTCGCTCTTTGAAGCTTCTGGAGCTTGTTTTGATCTAGTCGTGGAGCCTACCTCGATTCACTTCCGGAATAACTTTTCCAACACCATGCTTGTGAATGAGGGAGCCAATAGCAACCGTCGCAACGACAGCATCAAACGGTATGAGACCGTCGAGGCTCAAGTAACAGGGCAAGCAGGCCAGACCACTTCCGAGATTATCGATCTTGCCTTGTCCGGGGATGCAGTGGCAGTTTCTCGTCTAGAGCTGTTGAAGACTGGGGATTGGGCAAAGCTCAAAGCCAATATGTTCTACAACAATCTTCGGGTTATGAGCAACTCGGAGGACAAGGTAATCATCGTTGCAAAACATCCGGGGCTGAGGAAATTCCTGAGTTTCTCGACCAGTATTATTGATGTTACTCCGGGTTTCCCCGATACCAATCAAAAGCTGTCCAACTACGTGTATCCGGCCAAGTCGTGCCAGAGTTTCGATGATTTGCCCTTTGGGTTCAAAAACCGAATTTCCAACACGATCATGGTTAATGACCTAGCAGATGTGGACATTCGCGCACTTGAGGTTACCGAACAGGTAATCTTCGCAGAGTTCGGCTATGACACACAATTGGTGTCCGATTATATTGAGCTTTCCAAAGCGTTTGGATTCAAGATCACATTCGGAACTATGCGCGGAACATTTGAGGAAGAGCTGGCAGAGAAGCTGCTCGAATCCTTCTACTAAGTTCAATCAGGAGCAGAACAAATTGACTTGGACGACTCTATTCCTGTAAATTGGGAATAAGGTCGTTTTTTAACGAAACGACGTGACCTGAAACGATAAGTAATAATAAAAAGGTCCATCGTGAAAACTTGTATATTGGAAATCCATGACGAGGTTAATGCCTCGTTTGTAGATCTGGAACCTCGGGTCCGTCGCCTTTGCCATGACGCGCTAAAGCATTTCTTGCCACACGCTCGTCATACCCCAGCATTCAAACTGGGACGCTGGGACGGAACTGTGAGCTTGTTTGCCGTAAACGGGAATACTTACGTGAACATGCTTGATCGGGTACTTCCGATCATCATTGAGAATGGCTATGAGATTGAACTAGAAGATCATCGCGTTCCCAAAGTATTTGAATTCCCGGACATTGATGAAGAGTATTGCACCAACTTCATGCCAAACAGCGTTTGGCCGAAGGGTCACCCGGCTGCTGGTAAACCAGTCATGCTTCGTGACTATCAGGTAGAGATCATCAAGACGTTCATTGAGAACCCGCAGTCAATGCAGGAAATCGCAACAGGCGCTGGTAAAACTCTCCTGACGGCAACACTTAGCCATGTTGTTGAAGCCTATGGTCGCAGTATCATCATTGTCCCAAATAAGAGTCTAGTTGAACAGACCGAGAAGGATTACAAGAACCTCGGTCTTGATGTTGGCGTCTACTATGGCGATAGGAAAGACATTGGGAAAACTCATACTATTTGTACTTGGCAATCGCTGGATAGAATGGCGAAGGGCACTTCGAGTAAAACAAAAACTTCGGTCATTGGCTTTGAAGATTTTATCGAAGGTGTGGTCTGCATCATCGTGGATGAGGCGCACCAGGCAAAAGCTGATGTCCTGAAGAATATGATGGCCGGCGCCTTTGCGAACATTCCGATTCGCTGGGGTCTCACCGGAACAATCCCGAAAGAACCGCACGCCGCTGATATTATCCTTAGTTCGATTGGTCCAGTCGTTAACCGACTCGCCGCCAAGGAACTTATGGATCGTGGCGTTCTGAGTCAGTGCCACGTTGAAGTCCTTCAGCTCATGGACACTGCTGAATTCTCTAGTTTCCATGAGGAATATGAATTCCTCACAACTGACCGCACGAAGCTTGAATGGCTCGCTGGATTTGTCGAGAAGACTCGACAGACCGGAAACACGCTAGTTCTAGTCAATCGTGTGGCCACGGGTAAGGAACTTCAGGATATGGTTTCTGATTCGCAATTCATCAGCGGCGGCGTAAAGAGTGCCGAGCGCAATGAAACGTATGATGATGCGTCCGAGAAGGACAATATGGCAATCATCGCCACATATGGTGTGGCTGCGGTTGGTATCAACATTCCCCGAATCTTCAACTTGATTCTTATCGAGCCTGGCAAGAGCTTTGTTCGCGTTATTCAGAGTATCGGTCGTGGTATTCGTAAGGCGCAGGACAAGGATTTCGTTCAGATCTACGATATCGCCAGCACCTGCAAGTTCTCTTCCGCTCACCTAACAAAGCGCAAGAAGTTCTACAAGGAAGCTCAATACCCATACAAGACCGTAAAGGTCGATTATCTCAGGGGAGAAATGCTCTCCTACAGTGGAAAAACAAATGAAGATTCTAACAGTTGATAACAAGTCCTTTTCGATGAACGACGTTCCCGATGAGGTCGATGATATCCGCTATTGCGTACTCGATTACACGGACTCCAACAATGTGGATTACATTTTCATCCCATTGATGTTCTTGGAATCATTTAACAAAAGCGCTGTAGACCTCCGCATTGGTAGCTATCGTATTCAGATGCCATCGGATTGGTCGATCGTTATCGGGGACAAGCATTCGGGAGATCTTGAAGTTATCTCGTTGAAGCAGTTGAATGACAGAGAGTTTGATGTCTTTGCGATCAACCCGATTAGCGGATATATGCCGGAATTTCTTGACATTGAGATCATGAATGTGTTTCCTGATGTAAAGTGGTATTTCCCGAAGCTCAAGTACGGGCACATTCTTTCGGTGCCATTGGATAACTCGGATAAACCCTTGTGTGCGTTCTTCGTCAAGGACGTAAACAAGATTCCTGAATCCCTCGACATTACACAGATGGTTTAAATGATACCTGTTATTTTTAATCTTGAAGACTGGGAAGGTTGGACTGTAGAACGGAATATGGAACGCAACGTTCTATCCGTTCCACGCACGGGTGAAATGATCCACTATAAGGATTCGCACTTCAAAGTGCGTAAAGTCACTTATGATCTGGACTGTGGATCACTAACCCCAGTAATAAAGATTTACGCAAAAACAGGTGACTAATGTCAACGTTATACCTCAGTCTGAAATCCGAATATTTCGATGCGATTCGCAATGGATCGAAGACTGAGGAATACCGTGAGGTCACCGAATACTGGACCAAACGAATCGTCGGCCGCGAATACACTGACATAGTCCTCACCAAGGGCTATCCTAGGGCCGACGACATGTCCCGCCGCATTAGAAAGCCATGGCGCGGATACACTGTCAAAAAGCTTACCCATCCCTTCTTTGGAAATCAGGAAATAACTGTTTTTGCTATCGACGTATCTGGTTGACAATTCTGGTTCCTATGTTATGTTTACATAACAAAAGGAGATCGAAATGCAGATTCACATGGTTATCAAGTCCTGGCAGCCGTTCGACGAAGCTCTTAACCGAAATGTTAAGCCGTTCGTCTATGAGTCTGCCGCTCATGACCACGCACACGAACTCAATTCGAAACTGACCAAGGCCGAAATTGAAGATCGTACCGAATACTATGTTGAATCCTATGACCTTGAAGAAGGCATCGCCTGAGGAGATCGAAATGTCCGCAGTAACGTTTGAAGTCATCAACAGCGCTGGGCTATCCGTTCAGGATCCCATCGATATCGACCTTGATGTGATTCCGCGCAAAGGTGAGCTCGTATCGTTCTTCGATCGACTCACGACGGTCAAAAATGTTCGGCACGAGTTCTCCAAGTCGCCCCGCCGTTCAGGAGTCGCGATTCACAAAGTCACGGTAATTCTGGAGGCCTACTGATGTTTCCGATCTATATGTGTTTGATGAAGGTGACGAGAAAGTCCGACGGCGAATCTCATACGATGACCTTCGATATGGAATACACCGCGCAAGGGACTTTTGATCGGCTTGATGCCGCTAACCCCGGTGTCTATGAGTGCGAGATCACTCCCATGCGAGGTTCCTACTATTATTGCCCGGAATTGTTCGAGCAAGAATTTGCAATACGTGACTTGGAAAAGAACAGAAATGCTACTCGATGAATACCTCGCATTTGCGGGTGTAGCAGGACAGGAAAACCTGTCTTACTTGCCACAACCCAACACAACCGATATCGTGTTGACCCACTTGGAAGCCCCGTATGAAATCGTGCCGACGGCTTTCTGCTTCCCGTTTCTGCGTGATGGCCGGGTAATTTTGGCCAACAATCGTCGCCGAGGTGCTGAAGTCCCAGGCGGGCATCGTGACCTTATCGAGGGTGTTCTCGAGATTCCTAGTGTCGCAGCACGCCGGGAAGCACTCGAGGAAGTCGGTGCAGTTGTCAAACACGTTACGCCCGTTGGGTTCCAACGCAGTCATTGCACAGGCTCGGCACCGGATGGATACAAATATCCGTTTCCGCATTCAAGCCAACAATTCTATACGGGGTTCTGCGAGGATTTGGTTCCCTACGTGGAGAACGATGAATGCTTGATGCCCTTGCTGTTGCATCGTGCGGAGGTTCATTCACATTTGAAGGAACGTGCATTCCAGTTGTATTTGGCTGCTCACGCCAAGCTCTTCGGTTAAGTCAAGGAAATGGCCCGGAAACCAGTCCGGGCCATTCTCAAATTAGGCTGCTAGAGCTGCCGAAATAACTGGAAGCATACGGTCGGTGCCGAAGAACTTCGAGTTCGAAAGCGCGTTACGACCTTCAAGAATCAACTCAACAACAGCGGTGAAATCGCTTTCCTTGCTACGAGCTTCGAGAGCCGAGAGAACGACTGTGAAGTCTTCTACTTCGAGTTCCTCGCCACGAGCGATAGCCGCTGTAACGCCGGAAGTCTTCAGATCAACAATCATACGCTTGCGGTCAGCAACTACGGATGGAAGCAAGTTCTTGATTGCCTTCTCAAGTGCCTTGACAGTTGTTGTCTCGTCAACACCAACGATGAAAGCCATTTTGTTGCCTTCTGTTGTCGTGTGCAGGTCAACTGCATCGCGAAGAACAGCGAGACTTGCATATTCGCCGAACAGAGTTGCCCATTCAGCAACGCCATCACCAACAGCAAGCTGGCGGCTAGATGGTGTCAAGGTGTCGAAGATTTCCTTCGAGTCTGAAGTCAGGTAAACTTCTGGAGTTGCAAGGAGCAGAGCAACAACGGCAGCGCCATCAGCGGCTCCGTTTACTTCAGCAATTGCTTCCTCTTCTTCGTCAACAGTTACGAAGTCTTCGAATGGAAGATCAGCCTGACCTGCTTCGCTTGCCGCGGAAGTCGACCACTTGTAGGTGTTACCGTCGAAAGTAACAACCGTACGGTTGTGGATCTTCTTTGCGTATTCGCGTGTTGTGGAACCGAAAACTGTAATTTCGATTGTGCCTTCGCCTGGTGCGTCTGGCATTGCATCGACTAGCTTTACAACGCCAACCTTGACGCCGTTAGTAACCTGGTAGCGACCTGTGCCAACCTGACGGATGATGTAATAGCCTTCTTCAGCGACTGTGGAACCTTCCAGCCATACGTGGGACAGAACTAGCTGCTTACCACCGGTTGTTGGAGAACCGAAAAAACTCTTCTTAAGGGGACGACCCATGATTGAAACTCCTTCTAATGGGATTAACGTTCTATTTATTTGCGATGTTAAATAATGTTTATTAAGAGGTTGCAAAAATGCTATCACAAGCTGATGTCGAATTTATATTCCAGTCAACTATGACAACGAGTCAGCTTGCTCACCTCTATAGTGTGTCCTCGAATACTATCCGTTCCATCAAGCGCCGTCGCACATACACGTCCTATACCTCGAAGTTCTTGGTAGCTGGATCTCCAAGACTTACCAACCGCAAGATACTTGATGATGCTACAGTATGGGCCATCTACAAGTTTGAGGGTAATACTTTACAGTTGAAGCAAAAGTTTGGTGTTTCCAAGAGAGTTGCTATGAATATCAAGTTTAAGCTTACGTATTCAAGTGTAACTGAGGGAATTGGCTTTCCTGGGGAAATGAAAGTTCACAAATTGTCGTGGGATGATGTGTGTACGATTCGAGCAAGCAATTTGGCATCCACTGTTCTAGCAGATCTATTTGGGGTTTCAGTTGGAACCGTCAACAATATCATTGCAGGGCGAACCAGGAATCTGAAATAAATTGACGCCACAGGTCCCAATGTCGTAGGCTTACGCTAAATTGAGGAACCAAAATGAAGTACCCTTATCGAATTTTTATTAAGTATGCGGAAGGCGAAAGCAAGCTCAAGACGATTCAGGAAGTTAATAGGTTCCTGAACAACGACATCAAGGGCGAGTATCAGAAATACAACACGCTGGACCCCGAAACACGCAACCTACGCGGCCTTGAAATCGCGTTTGCAGATCACAAAGATGCAGTTCTCTTCAGACTAGGATTCAATATTGATGGCCAAGAAGTCACAGCCAAAACCCACAAGCGATTCGACCGAGAAGAAAAAGAAAGAGTATAAACTCGATCTCTACGGTCAGACGCTTCCGGCACTCTATAAGTGTGACATGGACTTCTACAGTCGTTGCACGGCTGAGGAACAGAAAGAGATTTCTCCGTTTGTTCTCATGCGTATGATCTCGCTCGCAAAGGGCTATGAGACTGTTGCTCCGGAGTTCATCAATCAGTTTGTGAATAACGGTTACAACCGACTCTACAAACACCACGAGGAACTCCAATGGAAACTCCTGTGTGTGGTTGCCGCAGAGATTTCTCCGAACCGAGTTCCATACCATCACCGCATGTTTACGCCGAAAAAGAAGGTGTCGAAAACGCCTATGTTGGACGCATACTTTATTCAGAAGTATCCGCTTGTCGGCGATAACGAGCTTATCATCCTGAGGGATAAACTATCAGGAGAGGATGAAGTTCGCAGCATGGCCGAGGAATTTGGTGCGGACGACACCGAGATCAAGAATGTCGTGAAGGAATACAGAGACAACTATGGCAAGAAAGCCTAAGACCAAAGAGGTCAAAGTCGAACCAATTCGTCATACTTGCGAGTTCTGCAAGCGCGATTTCTCCACGGAGAAAACATTGATCGCGCACGCTTGCGAGAAAAAGCGGCGCTGGCTGTGGAAGGACGAGAAGTATGCGACTATGGGTTTCCGAGCGTATCAGTTATTCTACGAAGTATCAATGAAGTCCAAAAAGGTCAAGACCCAAGAGGACTTCATTGATTCCCAATACTACATCGCATTCACAAAATTCGGCAAACATCTCGTGGACATTAACGCGATAGAACCTATTGGTTTTGTTGAGTTTCTAATCCGCACAAATGTCCGTTTGGATGACTGGTGTTTGCCGCGCCCATATGAGATTTGGGTACGTGAACTCGGACGTAAGGAACACCCGGACAAAGCACTGGAGCGCAACATTCTGCTGATGGAGCAATGGTCGCGAGAAACAGGTGAAGAGTGGACCGATTTCTTCCGCAAAGTTAATCCCCAGTTGGCAACAAAGTGGATCAAGACAGGACGCCTGTCTCCGTGGCTTCTGTTTACCGTAGGCGATGAACTTATCGAACGACTCTCTGATGAGCAACTCGTGCTTGTCCAGGATCTGTTGGACCCTGGATTTTGGTTCAAGAAGTTCGATACGTTTGAGGAAGAAGTTCGGAGCATCAAATTTAACCTGAGAAGTGTTGGCGTCTAATAAATATCGCACGCATCCACGGAGATCATCATGAGCGACGACTTTTATTCAAGCATGTACGGGGCACAAAAGAAGCCCGCCGCGGAAACTCCTGCGAAACCCGAAGCCCCAAAGATTCCACCACCCGCGCACCAGCGTTTGAGTGGATTGAAACTTTCGGGTCAGCACATGCACGAAGTGGAAATTAACGGTCGTTATGTGACTATTCCGAGTGCCGCTTACATTAAGCTGCTCGAGGATCAGATCAAGGATTTCCGCTCTACAGTTCGTCAACAGGGCGAAGATCTGCGTCGTGCAATTCGTGCGATCAACAAAATGAATTCGGAGATGGACAAGCTGAAAACGGCACTCGCCGGCACAGTGAAACACCGCTCCTACAGAGGTCCATAATGGCAATAAATGTCGATTTCGTTGATGCTCACTGTGGGCATACTTGGTCAGTCGAACTAACTGATCAGGACGAAATCTTTCTGAATGACGTGTGGTATAAAGAGGACTCATTGCTCGTGGGTCTTGCGCATCAAGAACCATTCTTGAATCGAACCACATGGAGTGACTTGGAGATGGTACATTACCAGATCCTACTATTCAAAGCTTTTGATCTTCTTGGCGTAAATCACCCAATGGATGAAGTCACTGTACGATATCGCGAACCCTTTTCTACGTTCCGATTTCTCGCAATGGCGATCGTGAAAATGTCCAAGCTGAATGGAGTGGATGGGTTCGATAGCTTGACTATCGCGCGTCCACGAGAAGCAAGGGTAGTTGTGGATTTTCGTCGTACCTATCGTTTCGATTGGGATTCCTATGTTCCTCCGGCTCCGAAGCCGAAGTTCGTGAACCCTTTCCAAGTTATCGTTGACAATACGAAATAAGGACGCTATGTTCACACACCGAGAGGACACACCGCTTGTTTTTTACATGAGCGAACTGGATTCCACGTTAATGCCGGATGTCTTCGATTGGTTTCTCCGTCGCAAGCCCGAACATTTTGTTCGGACTCTTGTCAACAGGGAAAGTGACGATTACGGTCATAAGTACGAGTTGATCTTTGCGAACAAAATTGATGCAATGGAATTCAAGCTGACCTTCCTATGAAAAAAGTCACAGACATCGATATCGACTTTGCGGACCGTGATGCGGCTCTACACAATATCGCCCATACTCCTGCAAGTCTAGTCAAGGATGGTGTTCTCAAGCGCCATAACGTTGGTGTATATCTGCACGACGTACCCGTTGACCCAATTACCAATCTGTGCTCGATCGAGTACAAACGGGCAGAGCAGTTGGGGTTCTTCAAGATGGACTTCCTCAACGTCAGCGTGTATAAGGACGTGAAGTCTCCGGAACATTTGGATCAACTGCTGGCGACTCCACCGATGTGGGAAATCCTCGCAGATGAGGGAATCGTCGACAACTTGTTCCATTTGTCCGGGCACTTCGACGTCGTTGATGCAATGAAACCAAAGTCCGTGATGGAACTCGCAATGGTTCTTGCAATGATTCGTCCGGCAAAACGGCATCTCGTTGGAAAGTCTTGGACGGAAGTTGAGAAAGAGATTTGGACCGCAAGCGCGGATGATCTATATGGGTTCAAGAAGTCCCACGCTGTCAGCTATGCTTTGGTGATTGTTGTGCAGATGAACCTGCTGGTAGAGAGTGCGATATTTTAGAACTTTGGTTTCTTAACCAATTGAATCTGTCGGCGCTTGATACGCTTTGCGGTGAGATCGTCTAGACTGACGCATGGTCCGCAATGGATCTGAAAATCCTTAGTGATGAAAGTCTTGAGATATGGGCGGAAAACCGCCCATTTTTGCTTCAACGCGATATTAATGGGAAGCTGTCGATTAGTTTCCCACCACCATTCTTCACCTAGTTCCAAAAACAGCTTCTTGAGGTCGTCCGTCGGCAAGTCCCCGTAGATATACATGGAGAGGATTTGATTATCGGAATTGCCTACAATCCCCAGGTACTCAGTATCCACGTATGTTCCGTGGGTGAGAAATGGGAATTTTTCGAGTGTTTTCTTCAAAATGAACCTTGACCGGTTTTAGCTAAATATCGGATACCTTTCTATTTATAAAAGGTGCAATCCGAGATTGGTGAGACATGGGTTCTGTGATACTTTACGAGACAAAACGACGTATTTGGTTGACCATAGAAGGCCTTAGTGTTCACATGAATAGGAATATGGCCATGCACAACCCAGATTTTCTCGCATTCAAAGACTCCCAAACGGATATCGAGTTTATCGTCCGAAACATCGACCGCAAGCCCATCAATTTGACCGGCCGCAAGCTGTTCGCGACTCTCGTGGACTATCACAGTGGGCGAACGATGGCTAGTGTTCCATTGTCCATTGTAGACGCCGCAAGAGGAATTTGTCGACTAACATTCTTGCCCTATATGGTCAAGGATATGCCCCTGGGTTTCCACAGATATTCAGTCTCCTATATGCTGGACAATGGCAACGCAAAGCTTCTAAGCGTTGATCAATATGAGACCGCACATGGCTTTTTCGAACTCCGCTATGGCCGTGAACTCCAGGGCATTCAAAGCCAATCCTACACTTTCGAAGAGTTTGCTCCGGTCAATGACAATCGATATGACACATATTGGGTATCTCCCCACTACAAGGGAAACCTGCGCAATGGCTCACTCGATGGTCTTCATACGTTGGCTTGGTACCTCGATAACTGGACCGGCTCGATTTGGGTCGAAGGCTCCATAGTTGAGGAAACTCCGGATGAGCCCGATTGGTTCCCGATTCTGATCGATGATCGCTTCGAGACTATAATCGATCGACAGTCTGGCATCATTGCCCATAACATCGAGGCCAATCTCCAATGGGTTCGATTTAAGGTTAAACCAGATCTGGCAAATGCCGGAAAAATAACCAAAATCATGTTTAGAAATTGACTATTCAGGGCGTCCTCTCTTATATTCTAAATACATATATCGAAAATATAAGAAGAGGTAGTAAATGCCCGGAATTGATTTCTCCCAGCGTTATTCTGACTACGCTCGGTTTTTGCCGGCTGTGAGTGAGATGTACACGCGCTTTGTGGTTAATCCTAACCCAAAGCGTGAGGGACCCATCCTACGAAGTGATCTGGATTTCTTCAATCCAGACACCACACTATGGTACCTACCGTGCTCACTGTATTCGGCTGGACAAGCTGCAAAGTCCGAAGGCGCTGCAAAGCGTAAGGACATGATTACGGGCCGCACGAATTCGAACACAACCGTTCTCGGCGACTCCGGTGGATTCCAAATCCAGCAGGGTTCCATCAAGTTCAAGGGCGACGTAACTCGTCAACGCATGATGGAATGGCTTGAAGACAACTGCGATTGGTCGATGATCCTGGACTTCCCTACTGGTGGTATCAACATGGGAACCATCGACGTTCACTATGATCGTCTGGTTGCCGATGGTGACACCTACGAAATGGATGTCAATGGTACTCCAACCAAATTGACGATCACGGACTTTGCGAAGGTCATGAATTTTGATCTTGGTGATCTCCAGCAGCGTGGTTTTGCCACTTGCATGTTCCAGACTCTCGTCAACAACGTTTACTTCACAGACCATCGCCGTCCGGGTATGACAAACTTCCTGAACGTTGTTCAGGGTCGTACAATTGAGGAATCCAACAGCTGGTACGAGCAGGTCAAGCGTTTCGGAAAAACGTCGGAGTTTGGTGATCGTGCATTTGAGGGTTGGTCTCTTGCGGGCCCACACAAGGAAAAGTTTGACATGACGCTAACACGTCTACTTGCTTTCCGTCGTGATGGTCTCCTCGAGGGCAAAAACTGGATGCACATTCTGGGTGTTGGCAAGCTTGCAAACGGCTGCGCCTATACAACGATGCAACGTGCAATCCGAAAGTACGACAATCCTGATTTCACGATCTCCTACGACGTTTCTTCGCCGTTCACCACGGCTGCTTACGGTAACCTATTTTTGGGTTATACGCTGGACAAGAACTCGTGGACGATCCAATCCGAAAAGATGGATGGCCGTGAATATCTCGCGGAATACCAGAGTCTCGTCAACACGAATCCAATCAAGCGCAAAAACGCGCATGGTAAGGACGAAATTGTTCCCTATAAGGGCGACAACGAATTCCTGGATGAACTCAAGTTGATTTGGGACGACAAGTTCCGAAAGCAATCCGAAACCTTCTCCACATTCGTGCGTACGGAAATCGGCCAGCGTTTGAAGATGAAAGACGTATGTGTGAACACGGATCCAGACCTCACATCGACCTGGGACGTTGTCACGTATGCGTATCTGATGAATCATAACGTCCAGGTACACCTAGAGGGCGTTTTCGAATCACAGGACCTCTATGACAAGGGCGACGTCGACCGCGTTCCCCTGGATATGCTGATGATGAAGGAAGCGATTGAAGAAATTCTTGATCCCGCTACCAAAAATCCGCTAGAACTGATTGAGAAACATCGTGATGTTCTCAATTGCTTGGCCGGTGACAAAGTCACAGCGGGTGTCCTTATGACTGGAGCTCTTGATCAGCTTCCTATTCCTGATCACAATAAGCAGCTCAAGAACATGAAGGAAGTAACTAAGATTAAGCCAGTCGAATTGAAGGCTGTCGAAGGTCTATTCTAAGGATAACAAAATGAATCTGATATACGATGCGCTCTTCCGGGCAATCCCGGGAGCAAAGCGTAAGGGCGGCTCTGGCAGTTGGGCAAACTTCAACGCAATCTGCTGCACGTATAACGGAGAAGTTCGTCCTGATACTAGAAACCGAGGCGGGTTGATTCTTGCCTCGGATAACTCCTGTAGTTATCACTGCTTCAACTGCAAATACAAAGCTGCTTGGAGACCCGGCCAAAAGCTTTCACGGAAGATGGAAAGTCTTCTGGATTGGGCTCACCTGAGCCTTGAGGAACAGAAGAAGATCAAGTTCAAGGTGTGGCAGCTTTGGATGAATGCCAAGTCGGACAAGCCAATTGACGATTCGCTCTACGTCCCAAAAGCCAAATTCTCATTCAAAGAGATGGAACTCCCGAAGGGAGCAATGCCGTTCTCGCACTGGCTGAAGCCTGAGAATTTCCGTGAAGAGTTCGTTCCGGTTGTCCAGTATATGCTGGATCGTGGTGAAGATCTATTTGATTCCTATGACTTCCACTGGACTCCTGAACCCGAAACTTTCCCTGATGGGAAGCCCGATACTTCCATCATCAAGCGTGTTTTGATTCCATTCCGTTGGGAAGGTAAAATCGTTGGCTACACCGGCCGTGATACCTCAGGCACACTCAAGCATCGCTACTATGGTAAAGTGCTTCCCAATTACATTTTCAACACGGAATCCATCGAACACGATAACGAATACGTGTTCGTCTGTGAAGGATCTTTCGACGCGCTAGTCATCAACGGCGTGGCTTTGCTCGGTGACAAAATTACACCCGAGCAAGCGGATTGGCTTGACGATACTGGTAAGAAAATTGTTGTCATTTGCGACCGTGAAAAGGCCGGCGGTCGTCTCGTGGACATGGCTATTGAGCGCGGATGGTATGTCAGCTTCCCGGACTGGGGCGACAATCTGGATGTCAAGGACGCAGCTCAGGCAGTACGCGAATTAGGAAAGATATATACTATGTTGAGCATAACTGGTGCTATGTTCAATGATAAGTTCGCTATTGGCGTAAGAAGAAAACTTGCTTTCAGGAAGGCAAAAAATAAGTATGTCTGACGATAAGAATAATAAAAAGACTGAGACAATCGACTACAACGAGGATGTGCAACGACTGCTTTTGCAGTTTATGATTTCCGATCCCGCAGCATTTGCACGTTCCCAGAACATTATCAAGCCTGAATATTGGAATGACAGGCTTCGCGGCGCTTGCCGTTTCGTTATGAAGTATTCGGAAGAGTACAGCATTCTCCCGACCAGTGAAATGGTCAAAGCTGAAACCGGCGTGGAAATTGATGCTCTTGACCGAGATATGACAGTCGGCCACAACGACTGGTACATGGACACAATTGAGGAATTTTGTCGCCACAAGGCGATGGAAGCCCTGGTTTGGGATGGTCCGGATCTAGTTCAGCGAGGAATGTATTCGGAACTCGAACGCCGCTCCAAGGAAAACATGTTGATTTCCTTGCAGAAGGACATGGGTACCGACTACTTCACAAATCCGCTTGAGCGTTTGCATCGAATGCGTGACCGCACAGGTATGACCTCGACGGGTTGGCGCGATATCGACGCAAAACTCTACGGAGGAATGAACCGAGGCGAATTGACGTTCTTTGCTGGTGGTCCTGGTACTGGCAAGTCACTGTTCCTGCAGAACCTAGCCCTGAACTGGGTGCAGATGGGACTGAACATCGTTTATGTGACTCTGGAACTTTCGGAAGAACTCGTCGGTCTTCGTTTCGACGCGATGATTTCTGAAATGCCGACGAAGCAGATCTTCAAGAATATGGATGAGACCGCGATGAAGGTCTCCATGGCGAAGAAGTCCCACAAGTGGGGACGCCTGCATATCAAGAAGTTTCCAGAAGCTGGTACCTCTGCAAACGACATCCGTGCGTATCTGAAGGAATATGAAATCCAGAACGGTTTCAAGCCCGACGGTATTTGCGTTGACTACTTGGACTTGCTCCACCCCAATAGTGGTAAGGTTTCGGCATCAGACTTGTTCATCAAGGACAAGTACACGTCAGAAGAATTGCGTGCGTTGGCTGCCGAGTATAACCTGCTTGCGGCTACTGCTTCCCAGCTTAACCGCGCTTCGATTCAGGAACAATCCTTCGATGCCTCGCACATGGCTGGCGGTATTTCCAAGATCAACACTGCGGATAACGTATTGGCGATCTTTATGAGCCCACAGATGAAGGAAATCGGTCAGTACAACATTCAGTTCCTCAAGACGCGTTCGTCTTCGGGTGTTGGTTCCAATGTGTTCTTGAAGTTTAACTTGGAAACGCTCAGAATCGTCGATCACGATGATTCAGCCAACATGAGTGTTCCTGCAACCTTCTCAAAGATCTCAGAAGAGATCAAGAAGAACGCACCTCAGGCTGCAAAGGCTGGACCGAAGGTTGAAGCTGATGAGTATAAGCCAGGCGCTGGCGCACCACCAAAAGCTTCGGGCGCCCAAGTCAGTATGCTTCGTGACCGTATCAAGAACCTCCAAGCAAAGGGTGACTTCTAAGTCACCCTTTTGGATAAATCCCTGGATATAAATATAACAACATCCGGGAGACCCATACATGACAAATCATTTGACCGATTTGAGAGCCTATATGGATATTGCAGGAACAACCTACCGTTCGTTCCAGGATCCTATTCACCCTCAAGATGAGAAGATTGTTATTGAAGTGGCACCCGACGAAGACACGCTTTTGGAAGACCTGGAACTCCTGAAATTCAAGCTGTTGAATCATCGACAAATGACTGGTTCGGAGGAATATGCTTTGGGTTATGAGGAAGCGTGTCTAAAGGTTGTAGAAATGCTGGATGGGATTATTCGTAACCATCAGCATGAAGATTTTTAAGGCAGAACTTCTAAATGAAAAACATGCGAAGCATTATCAACGAATTGGATCGCCTTATCCCGGAGCGGGATAAGCATCACATCATTGAAGCAAGAGCTTCCAATGTCATTGCCAGCTGCATTAACGTTATGCAGTTGATCTCAGAAAGTTTCTCCGATGCTGAAGCGGAAGAGCTTAACAAACGGCTGCTTGGTGCTATAAAGAATAGAGACGCAAGCAAGTTCAATCGCAAGATCAAAGAGATGAAAAAGACACCAAATGGCAAACTCGACTAATACCCCAAGCATTCGCGAAACGATGGAACTTCTTGACGAGGCTTCTCTCAAGGACGTCGCTGCGGATGTAGGTAACAAAGTCAAAGCCGCAACCGGCAATAAGAAGGCTGCTGGTAAAGAGGATGCAAAACGTCTCGCAAAATACCTCAACAAGAGCTTCAAGAAATGGCTAGGGCAGACCGGTGGTGAACCCACTGAAGAAGCCCTGATGAAATTTCTCGTCTCCAAGATTGGATTCACAGCCGCAAACGCTCGTAAGATTTTCGATAAGTCGGGCGTATCGGACCCGACAAAGGCCAATGAATCCATTATGGAAGACTTGTCTGTTGCGGATTTGGACAAAGTATTTTTGAACGCAGCGCAGTTCGCTTACGAATACGATCTCATTAATGATCCGGAAGAGGATAAGGAACGCAAGATCCAAAAAGCCCAACACACTGATGGTCAATTTGGATCCCGTGGACGTTCAAGCGGCTATGGTACTCGACGCAATTCTTCCTACGGCAACGATCCTATTGCGGGTCTCCGAGACCAAGTCCAAAAGAATTCCTACCAAGTCGACAAGGGTGAACTCCTCCAGCAGATCCAAAAGACCGGTATGTCCAAGGAGCACATTGAGGATCTTACCGACATCGTTGCAAACGCAAAGAAGTTTGAGGATCTCCAGTCCCGCCCTGACCGCCAGGAGCTTATGAAGCAGCTGGCTCGTATTGGTTACGCCTTCTTCAAATCCAACAAATAATTTGACTCCAGAGTAGTTTCCTCGCATAAAGAGCGCATGAAACACTTTTGCGACTTGCCAATCCCTGTAATCCGTGAAATCATCGGAAAGACCTGGGCCATCAGTGAAAAACTTGATGGATCCTACATGCGGGCAGGCATTGACGAAAACGGTCGCTTCTACACGGCGCGTAAGGGCTCCGCAGTCTACTACGACTTCACGGACTGGCCTGACTTGGCTTGGACCAATTATTTCCGTAGCGCACACATCGCGCTGGAAGAAGTGTTCTTCACACTCCAGCAGCATAACCGAGTTGATCCCGGCGATTATTTGGATTTTGAAGTCATCGCTGGTGAAATGCCCAACAGTATCAACTATGGGCTTTTCGGCGCCAATACGCTTTGGATCACAGGTGGAAGCATGCCATATGGTTCAATGGCGATCAGCGGTAAAGAGCTGTTCCGGTTCGACGGCACACAAAGCTCGATGGGCTTTATCAAGGTCGCCTCCAACTTTATCCGCACGATGGACGGAAAGTCCGCATATAGGGAACGCAAAGAAACAAACTGGTCGATCCGCAAAACCAACGAGCTATGGGTTGATCCCAAGGATTTCTTCGACGACCGCACCCAGAACATTAAGACGTGGCTCGATGTTACCGTGGAGTTCCGAGGCCATGAAATCAATCACGGCGACTTTTTGGACCTCAAACTGAATCGCAAGCCTGAATTCATTACGGATGAAGATTGGAAAGCTAATCGGCTAGAGATCATTGCAGCGGCCAAGGACCGACGAGAGAAGCTTCGTGGTGACTTTGAAATCCTCTGCAATGTCGCAGCACGCGCCATGAAATCAAAGCTTTCCACGGACTATCTACGCAAGCCACGTAACCCTGCGGATATCGAAGGCACGGTCGTTAAGACTTTCCGCACTGAAGTCAACGGGAACACGACCACATCAATACCCGTGATCTTCAAGATGGTCGATAAGGAGCATTTCGCTCCTTTGAACAACTTCACACACATTGTTCGGTATTGGCTACAGGGTGGAAGACGACCGGAGCGTCCATCGTTTTGGTCACGCACGCAGGACTGGCCCGAGCAGAAACGTTTAGATCGGCTTGAAGTTTTGCGTCGTCGCTATCAGCGCGGCAAATACAGCATGGATCATAAATCTCGCTTTGGGAAGGTGTCCTATGCTAACTGGGATTTGGATCAGCGGACCCTTTTGTTGTTCGCAGAGTTGAAAGAGAGAATCCAAAATGGGCGGAATGGCATTCAAGGACAAAGCTCGTCGAATCAACAAGGAAGAGATTATCCCCACGCTGAAGTGGGTAGCTCATAAAACCGGGCTTGGTTATCCTTATCTGATCAACAACATGATGGGCTCTGCTGGGAAATCCGAGACATCCGGTGACATTGACATCAACATGGATCAGACCAAATACGACAAGCGGGTTATTTTGAACAAGCTAGTCAACGTGCTTGGTCCAGATGATGTTAAAGATTGGACACACGTTAACCAGATCTTTACCTGTGTTCCAATCACGGGCAACGCTGAGCATGGATTCGTACAGATGGACTTCATGTTTGGTAACCATGCGTGGCAAGCTTTCTCGTATCATAGTCCTGGCCCATCTTCGACCTACAAAGGGCTTTTCCGCACCGAGCTAATCAAAGCCGCAGTTGCGTTCAACTCGGATTGGACGAAGATGGAAAATGATGAGTTGGTTGCCCGGGTCGGCCCAACATTCTTCCACGATAAAGGTCTAGTCTGGCGCTATCGCCATCGTGCTCCACGTAAGGATGGCAAAGGCCGCGTAAAAGCACTCAGTGAGTTGCCCGAAGCAGATTTTCTCCAGATGTACCCGGATGCTAAGAAAGCATCCTTTCAACTCATTGATAGTCCCAAGGGTGTTGCTGAGCTAATCTTCGGTTCGGATAAAACCTTAGCCGAGTTCGACCGCTATGAGACACTCAGCGAGAAACTGAAGTCCTTCTATGGGCGCCGTTCCTACGGGACCATCATGGAGATTTTCGAAGAACGATTAAATAGTCTGAAGGTTGACATACCTAAGGACATTATCGATGAAATTCTTGCAGCAACTCAAGCCGCTACTTGAGACGCACGAAACCGCAGTAGAAGATAAACTGGATGAGTCCAGTGTGATTCGCGCACTGGACCAATTCCGCCGTTATACGATCCGTGACATCGCGGATTTCGCGTTCCTACATTTCCTTGTCCTATATATTCTCCAAGATGACTTTGAAGGCGCGGTAGTCGTAAAGGGTCACGCAAAGCGAACCCTACAGAATGTGGACTTCAAGAAGCTATCATTCGTTGGCACGGACCTCTATGTTTACGTCCACTTGCTACTGGGTCACAATCAGGACAAGCTCAAGCAGACCCCAGCAAATGCGTTGTTTGATCAACGCAATCATCTCCAAGAACGAGACGTAAAGACTCTACTTCGCGACATGGCCAATGGTCATCGTGATGAAGCAAAGGAAGTCCGATTCCTGCTTGCCTTGGAGAAAAACCTACAAATAGACACAGCCAATTATCGCAGTTGCCGACGACTTGTCGCATACTGGAATGAGCAGGAAACGTATAACCAGAAGCTGGTTATTACGCGAATCCTCTTGGCTCTGAGATCACGAACACCAAACTCTGATCTTCTTCCACATTTGGAAGCTTACGCCAAACGTAAACAGTTTGAGCTAAAGAAGGTCAAGAACCCGGAGAAACACGATGAAAGCAAGTGAGATCCTAAGCGAAGCCCACATGAAGGTACTAGAGCACGCAAGCGGTGGAGGTTCATCCGCTGGTGGTATTGCAACGGTAGTCGGTGGACTTGGAGCAGGCTTTAACCCGAATGCTGACCATGGCATTTATGGTGAAAATCCTAAAAAGAAAAAGAGCAAAAAGCCTACAGTGATTCGTCGGTAAAGAGCTCAGAGCATAAATAGTTTTAACAACAACTCACTTTGGAGTGACTCAAATGACTGAAAAAGTAAATGGTACCAGCTTTGCTGGTCAGTTCCTCACAGGCGGCCTGAACTTCTACAAGGTTCGTACAACTCTCGACATCCGCGCTACTGGCGTTGTCGGCGATGCGTCCCAGAAGCGTCTTGACAAGCTTGTTGAAACAATCTCCACACGCGCTCAGCCAGTTATCATGTCGGCTGTAACGACAACAACTGAAACAGCTCCAGCTGACCTTCCAGGTGCAGGCGCAGGCGCAGTAACAGTTTACACACTGTCGTTCGCTATCGAGCACAACATGGCTTGGGAAGTAGCTGGTTCGAAGAACCCAGACCTCGCTGAGTCCCTGGACGGCGTTGAAGGCTTTGTTTATGACATCGCTACAACAAACGACAACAACGTGTCGGCTGCTCTCGTAGAATCCCTGTAATCCCTTCCTCGGTTACAGTTACAAAGAAGCCAGCGGATCATAGCGATTCGCTGGTTTTTCCATGTCAAAAAGAAACCGGACCTAAGCCCGGTTTTAAAAGGTTCTTGTTCGGTTCGGGGAACTTTCCTCAAAACAAGAACTGCTCTGCATGTGGAAAGTAACAACTTTGTGTTGTGCTTGTCAACGCTTAATGTGTGATTTCTTTGGCGCGTTTGATATAATCTGTGACATCGCGTCCAATGCCCTGGAATTCCAGGAATACTCCATTATCATCAAACACCGCACGGTCGATCCAATCGAGCCAACGAGTTTCTCCATAGTAGGAAACACGATGCAATGTTCGCTTGACCGGCGCATCAACTGTGATGGCATTCAAGTGAGCCAGAACCCGTTGATGATCACGAATATCGATAGCCTCAAGTAGACTCGTATTGGGGGTGAATGGCTTCCCAAAATAATCCAAGAAGGTCTGATTCACGAATGTCAAACATAGATCCATGCCATAGCAGGCAACAACGTCGAAAGTATTGTCAGTGATACTCTTGTAACGTTCACGCGACAAATGAAGAATCTGCTCTACGTCCTTGAGATGTGTGATGTCTCGGATAACTTTGATTCGAGCTTTGTCGTTGCGCCAGTCAACAATTCGCTCATTGATTGCGACTTCAACGGATTCACCAGACTTGGTTCGGAACAGTGTGGTGTAAGCTTTGTTTGCCATATCACTGGAGCTTCCCATACGGGAACGTTCCATTGGATGAATAAAATCCTCAGCTCGCATCTTTGCAATTTCCGCACTTGTGAAGCCGGTCATCTCTGCAAGACGTGGATTCCAATCCAGAAGACCCTGGTTGTTATGGATCATCATGGCTTCATTTGATGCCTGACCAAATACACGAAAATGCTCTTCGGACTCCAACAAAAGTTGCTCAGCCAAAACATGTTCGGTAATGTCTTGGACCAATAGCATGAACTTGGTCGATCCATCTGATCGTTCAAATTCACTGATCTTGATGTTCGGGTAGAACTGAACACCATTCTTCTTGATGCCACGAATCGTGAGCTTGCCCTTGCGGACGAGATCAGAGCTATGAGCTACACCATGAAATGTGCTTTGGATAGTTTCGATGGTCACACCACCGTTAGAGTCCGTAAAGAGATCACCGACTCCCTTTTGTAGGAATTCCAATTTGCAAAAGCCGAAGATTTCTTCGGCCGCAGCATTGATGTTTTCGAGTCTTCCTTCATCCGAAATAAGAATCAAAGCATCTGGAATTACGAGACTTGTTGCCTCGATTTGGTTAGTATAATCGTCAATACGATCCCGTAGTCCAACAGTGACATCCTTAGCCAAACTAAGGGTGTCGCCTGCTGCACTCATAAATGCTGAGTAGCTCTCATTAACCTTGTTAATTTGTTCGTCAGCCTCTTGTGCTTTTTTCTTGAGATCTGCACTGGAGCCAAGCATGGATCGAAGTAGCCGCTTCATTATAGTTTGCCCTTAATTTCAGCTAGAACGATTTTAAGTCCATGCAGAGCTTCTGTGATCGTGAGATTACCCTTGTAGTAATCATCGATGATCTTTTCCAGCTTTGCGTCTTTTTTCTCAATATCACCCACGAGGCGGCGTCGGTCCCAAATCAAAACGCCAATGAACGCCACGAGAAGAGCGATGATTGCTCCGGGACCGCCAGAGGCGATGGCCGTAAGCAACAATTTAAGGATTTCTTCCATTGTGATGTCCGTTACTAGATGTGCGATGTGTACTGAATATTTATATGAACTGGGCACATCACATAAATAGCATATTAGTTTGGAGAACTTGACGCATGGCTTCCACGGAACCTTTTGATATCTCGAAAGTTCTTGCCTCTCTGGGTGTAAATCCGGAAGTTGCAAAGAAACTGCAAGACAAAATGGACGGAGTTGATTATCTCAACTTGGTCAATTCTTTGTCCGATGATTCAGAAGCCGGTCGTAACCGTGCGCTTCAAATTCTGGCCAAATACGGAATCCAAATTCGCAAGGTGCCACAAATGGAAAATAACCGCCTGGAATCCATCTTCAAAGAGATGCACGCTGGTAAAGACTATGATGCCGCAAACGATACCGCGTTTGTTCGTCCCGTAAGTGAAATGGAATCTCCTTCCGCAGCAATGTCAGGATATTCCTCTTTCGTTCGCGCTGGTAGCGACTCCGATGCCGAAACGCTTCGTGATTGGCTCGAAGAGAACGAATTCGATTACCAGAATAATGACAAGCATACGTTCCTCGTGCAAAGTGCAGATAGAGAGCGCACGTACCGCTTGAACAATTTCATGTCGAAAATGCACGGCAAGACCAGCATGTTTGACGACGCTGACCTTGACGAAGCAAAGAATCCAGAATCGATTAACTCGATTATCGATCGTGTTGCATTTGGTGGTTCCGATCGTAAGCCAATGGCCCAAGATGAAAAGACAAAACGTTTGTTTACTCGTGGTTTCCGTGCAGGTTTTGCTGGTAGTTCCCGTGCAAGCGATGAAGGCGTTTCTGATGCAGACTATGCGTTTGTAGAAAAAGGTGTACAGGCTGGATTGGCCGCACGTAAGAGAGTTGGTGAAACAAACATTCCAGCTTCACACGTTGAGGGTCGCTTTGGAATGAAGAAGCTAAATCCGGCTTTTGCTAAGGCTGCCAATGCAGCTATGGCTCAAGCAACGGATGAGTCAGTTGTAGAAGAGAAGAAGAAAATGGCAAAGGATGATCTACCTAAGCAGCGCAATCCGTTTGCAGCTCAGGTCATTAAGAAGTCGGGCGGTGGCGCCCACAATAGTAAGGACCCATCCCGTCGCGACGCTTGGTCGCGTAATGCAAAGCATAAGGGTCGCAGCTATGAATCAATTGAAGAGAGCATCTTCACACAGGGCGAGTCAGTCCAGTTCGAAGGCAGTGATTGCTCAGTACAAATCCCAAGCGGCCCGAACGGCACAGTAGGTCTCCTGATCGATGGTAAGGTTCGCATGGTCCGCGAAAGCGACATTACCCGTGTAGATGAAGGAGTTCTAGGTATGACAAAGGTCGACCCACTATACCGTTTGAGAGAGTTGGCCGGAGTTAAGTCTTCGGGTCCTGCAAAGATCGAAGAAGACGATGTTGGCCTTGGCCCAATCGACATGGATGTTGCAGATGATTTCGATGACCCTATGGGAGCAGATACAGACGTTGACCTCGGTGGCGATATGGATGACCTCGGTGGCGACGATCTTGGGATCGATCCTACATTGGGTGCAGGTCCGGAGCTTGGTGTCGAGCAAGATCCACTCGGCGGCGTCGATGACGGAGAATTTGGTAGCGATGTGGATGGCATGTCTTTTGACGCTGACCCTGCTATGGGTGGCGGTATGCCTGGCGATCTTCCTCCTGCCGGCATGGGCGGCCCTGTGGGCATGATGCCTCCATCGGATTCTGAAGCCTACACACAGATTCAGGATCACCTCAACAATATCCAGAACTCTTTGGGTGATGTCAAGCTATCGGAATATCGTTCGCTTATCGCCAAGCTCGAGGCTCTTACTGTTCAGGTTCGTTCAATGGGACGTGACTATCTCGGCGAAATGAGAAAGCTGAAGAAGTAATGCGGTATTACGAAATTAAAGGCGGGATCCAGGTCCCGCTTTCCAATGAAGAACGCAGACTCGTTGAGTCAGTCGAAGAGGCAGGCCAAGTAAAAGCTGATGATCTCGACGAGCGTGATCGAGAGCTTTCCCGTCAGCTTTGTGGACGTGGTATTTTCAACATGATCGAGAACGAAGAAGATGATTCCATCACCTATACGGTGAATAAGCTAGAAGAGATTTGGAGAGACTAATGTCGAACTTTGTTGCTGGCCCGTCCACACAAGACGTAAGCGAGATGCAGAAACTGATTAACCTGATGAACGGTCAAGCGGAATCCACGTATGAACCGATTCGTGAATCAGCCCCTGTAACTGTGCCAGCCGTTGCCTCGGGCAATCCTGACGCCGCTGCAATGAAAAAGATCCTTGAAAACTTCTATGGGGCAGCGGGTGAGGCAATCTCCGAAGTTGTCCGCGAATCAACTCATGACCGTCGACTCCAGGAAGCCATGCAGACCCATCGTACAGATGAAGGTGCTATCATTGGTTCTTGGGAAGTCCGCGTAAAGATCACTGAGTCCGCAAAGAATGGCGCCAAGGTCAAGATGTACGATGTTCTGCATCCGGGCACCAAGAGCATCCTGTTCTCGGATCTTGTGATCTTTGAAGCAGCCCACGCTATTGTCCGCTACCTCAACAAGGGTCTACCTACGACCCACAATAAAATCGTTGAGATTGCGGATCTCGAAGAAATTTACCGTCGCAATCGTCAGGATGCCATCATTTTCAAGAAGCGCTATGAGCGTTGCTTGGAATTGAAGGAACAAGCTGCTGGTGAAGTATTTGAAGCTCGCTATCAAAAGGCTAGAGCTCAAGCCATCGTTGCCAACGATTCCATCAAGACGATTCTAGACAATATTCGATAACACTGCTGAGCCTGTCGTGCCAAGTGTCAGGAAAAGTGTGGCAGAATAAATAGTTATAAATTAAGCAACTTCCCTTGAATTGGAAGGTATAACAATGATTGTCAACGAACTCGAACATAGCGCCCACTATAAGTTGGCCAAGGTTCTAAGCACTCTAGCCGAGTCGCATGGAATCTACTTGGACTTCACACAGTCCGATTTTGATCAACTAATGGGTGTCTACGAGGAATGCCAGAGTGTTCGCTCTCGCATCGTAGAATCGACCGCCCATAATACTTACCATAGCAATGCTAAGTATTTGGAATCCGGACTAATTCAAGAGGCCATCCACATTTTTCTAAGCGAGGTTGCTCCTAAGCGACTCAACCGTCGTCTTATGAATACACCAGCTTTTGGAGCAAACAATGAATAAGAAGCAGAAAATCGAAAAGTTGAAGGCTCTAAACGAGTCTGTCAAGGCAACGCAGGCACGTCTTGCATCCGCTAAGAAGCTTGAAGAGTCCCTACGTGCAACAAATATCGGTGTACTGTTGGAAGCTGAACTCGAACAGGCTGAAGTAATTCTCGCCGCTAAGGACTTCGTATCGAAGCTCCAGAAGATGGCAGAAGACCTCGCTAACATGCAGGCTGAGTCAATCCCATTGGGCGACTCCATGAAGGAAACATTGGGTCCTGATGCTGCACAGGATTTCGAAAACGCTGTTACTGATGCTATCGCACAGGGCCTTGTAGCGGTTCGCGCTGCAAAGGATCAGATCTCTGATTCGATCACTCGCGTTGAAGGTGGCGAAGCTGTTGGTACTTCCGACGACTTCGGTTCCGATATGGGCGATATGGATGCAGGCGATGTAAACATCGGCGCTGATCCACTTGCCGACGCTGGCGTTGAGCCAGAAGCTGATGTTTTCGGTGGTTCTGATGCCGCTTCGGGTCCAGTCGATGAGCCATTGGGTCGTGGATTCAAGGAATCTTACAAGGCTATCGGCGCCAAGCTTCTCGTAAACGAATCTCTCGAGTCTCTCGTTAACTGGCTGTTCGAGGATGTTTCCGCTGTTATGCCTGCGGAACAGTTCCCGAAGTTTGCTGGTCAGATCGCCATGAAGGGCGCACAAGATGCTGAACGTCTTGCAGGCTGGATCGGCAAGCGCAAGTACGGCAAGGGTCTTGGTGCTCAGCTTTCGTCCCCACTGGACGACATGGACGCTGACATTCTCGATGAAGGCAAGTCCTACAAGCGTGACGAAGACGAAGACGATGTAGACACAAAGAAGAAGGCTGACCAGACAAAGCGCAGCTCTGCAAAGGCAAAGCGCACGGTCGAAGAAGCTGTTCGTTTGATCATCGAGCGTAACATTGCACAGACCGGCAAGGGCTTTGCAGCTCGCGCAATTGCTGAAGCACAGAGCATGTTCCCAATGCTTGAAGGTTCCGCTGAATCCATCGTTGAGTCCTTTACTGCTGAATTCGGAATGTCCCCGCAGGCTTACTCTGTGAAGAAGGCAAAGGCTGTTGCGGAAGCACAGACTCTGAATCCACAGGACAAGAAGAATGCTGCGGCTGTTATGGGTAAGATCGCTGGCGAAATGTCCACTGACAAGGCTTTGGACAAGAAGGGTGTTGACACTGCAATGTCCAAGATGGGCTCCGCAGAACGCACAACAGCTCAGAAGGTCATCAACAATGCCAAGGCTCAGGGCAAGACAGTCCAGAAGGTTGGCGATCTAGTTGCTGCGACTAAGGATGAACTCGAAGAGAACATCAACGCTGCAAACTGGCCAGTCAACAGCATGGGCCAGTATAAGGGCGATGCGTTCTCCACAGACTATAACAAGCTGTCGCCAAACAAGACCAAGTCCGACTCCAAGGTTGTTTCGGACACTCCAAAGGGCGCGGATGCTCCAAAGAGCGACACACCTTGGGATGGTGGAAACAAGGCAAAGGCTGAATCTCCAAAGACATCCGATGGAGCAACAGCAAGCACAAAGCCAGCAAAGCCTTCCCAGGATGGCGTAAAGGCAGAAAACAAGTCCGAAGGTTCTGAAGAAAAGAAGGACTAAAAGATGAGACTCTCAGAGATCATCAATGAAAGTGGAGCGCTTCGCTCCACTTTTGTTATCGAGGGACAAACCGACAATGCGATGCGTGAAGTTATCCGCAGCGTATTGATTCCGTTGAAGTCTCAGAAGGTCAGCAAGATCACCGTTGACCAGTTCATGGACACGCTTCGTGAAAATCCAATGCTCCAGGGTATCGATTTTGATCAGGACTATATTGTGGATCAAGTCGGACAATCCAAGGTTGTAAATAAAATACAAGCGGATCCCGAGAACAACGGATTGATGACCATCTATTTCGAGTTCCCACAAGGTGATCGTCAAGTCGATCAAAAGACCGCTGAACGTGAAAAAGAAGGCATTAAGAAGGCAGCTATCAGAGCTATCAAGGACAAGCAGAAGTGACCAAACTAACCGAAGGCCGTGGAATTGTAGATCGCATTGTTTTGGACGGAATGGATATCTCCATCGAGGTCGAAGCCGGTGGTACTCGTTCCGGCGTTAACTTTAAGGGCGAGCGCTGGGAAAACACAGTCAAAGCAGCCTACGGTTATATCTTGGGTACGAATTCCCCCGATGGCGAGCATCTGGATGTATGGGTCAAAAAGAACGCAAAGGACGGTCGTCCAGTGTTCGTGATTCATCAGTTGACTCCAGATGGTTCCAAGTATGATGAAGACAAAGTCATGCTTGGATATTCCTCTCAAGAGGAAGCAATCAAGGCTTTTAAAGACCACGCATTCAAGCCCGAAAAGATGTTCGGCGGATGCTCGGAATTCAATATCGAGCATTTCAAAGTAATTGCATACCAGGCATCCAACAGTTCTGCGATGCTCGCAAGTCAAAAAATGTTCGACAAGTTCGTCGAAAAAGGACTTCTCCCCAAGGGCGTCAAAAGCCCAATTCAGATCAGTCAAATTGTAAAGGAAGGTGTGGATATGGCCCTGCATATCTCCTACAAATCAAATCTCGTTGCAGAGTCTGCATTCGAACTCGCACTTTCTAACGGAATCACCGTGAAGAAGTCCAACACGGATGTGATCTTTGAATCCGAATCCCAGCTTTCGGCGTTCATTAAGCTGGTTGATGAATCCCAAGAAGATAGCGCCCACTTGGGTGACCTGTATGAGGTTCTCCCAGAGGATTTCCAACAGATCACAGAATCCAATATGGGCGATGCTATTGATGACCTGAAGTCCGAGCTACGCACGGAAATGTCTGGCCAACAGGTGCATGAACTTGTTCACAGCATTGCAAAGGATTATGGAGTCGATCAATCCGGTCTAATGCGTGCGTTCGAGAATGCAACAAAGTCTTCAGTGTTTGCCTGGGCTGCATATCGTGACGCTTTGCGTGCGGTTGAACAGAACAAGAAGCAACAGGCCGATAAAGCCGCTGCTGATGCAAAGGCTGAGAAGGCTTCAGCAGCCGCTGCAAAGCGCAAGGCTAATTCTCCGCAAATGAAGATGAACGAACTCGTCAACTACGTTATTCAGCGTATTGGCGATTATTTCCCGGATGGCGATCCGACTGATGCACTGTTGGATGGTCTAGAATCCATGGGCATTGACCGTTACGACTATGCACAGAAGTATCAGCGCTATTTCGAAAAGCAATTCAAAGCGGCTACTGGTTATGATTCTCCTTACGATTATGCTGCGGGTCTTTGGGACGATGTTGCTGCTGACAATCCAGACGAGTATGGCGATCGCAATCCATATCGTGAATCCGTTGACCTCATGCTCAAGCTTGCTGGTGTTAAGAGTGCGGTTATGGAAACCCGCGGTACCCCAACAGTTCATGCAGTTAAGGCAGATGTTGTATCGCTTACAGAAGCCCACAACACCGCGCTTCGTAAGTACATGACCAACTATGCCGTAAAGAAGCAGAGAGCACTCACGGAATCGGTTAGTGAAGTTGATATGGATGCGGCACTGCGTCGTTACGCCAATACAATCCTGACGTATCCTAAGGCATCTGCTGACGCGGTACTTCGCGCAGTTGCTGAAAAGGCTGTTCGTGGTGACGAACGCGCCCTTCGTGAACACATTGGAGCAACAACGGGTCTTACAATCGAGGCATTCAAGGAAGCAATCGAACAACGTGCATGGAAGGACAATCGAATCAGCCGTCAAATGTTCGAATCCCTCATGGAAGCAACTGAAGCTGGTTGGAACCTAGACTGCCCAGACAAGGGCACGGCATTCGCTAAGGCTTGCCGCTAACACATTCAGGAACAATTGTTAATTGCAATTGTTCCTGTTTCCATGTAAGAATAGGAATTAAGATTCCACAAAAATAAGAAGAAACTATGGAAATCAATAAACTCTACAATTACGAAAAGCTTGAACGAGTCACAGCCGAAAGTGGTTCACGCTATTACGTTAGCCCAACCGGAGACCATCTGAGTTCGGTCACCACAATCCTTAGCGCAACCTCTTATAGTCCAGAACTAGAAGCCTGGCAAAAGCGAGTAGGACTCGTAGAAGCAGAGCGTGTTCGTGTAGAGGCAACCGGTCTTGGTTCGCTCATGCACACACACTTGGAAAACTACGTTATGGGCGAAGATCGCCCAGGCGGTTCCAATGTGGTTCGCGTGATGGCAAAGCAAATGGCTGATCAAGTTATCGAGAAGGGACTCCGTAATGTTGATGAAGTCTGGGGTATGGAAGAAATTCTGTATTACCCAAAGCTTTACGCGGGTACGTCCGACTTGATCGGTATTCACCAGGGCAAAGCGGCAATCATGGACTACAAGACTTGCCGCAAAATGAAGAAAAAGTCCACGATCACGGACTATTCCCTGCAGGGCGCAGCTTATGCGCTGGCTCACGATCTCATTCACGGCACCAACATTGAGAAGGTCGTGATCTTCATGGTCAGCCGTGATTTGGACTTTCAGGAATATGTTTGGGAAGGTGACGAGTTTGCACAGGCTAAGGAGCTTTGGCTGTCTCGTCTTGAGGCTTTCCACGCAACAAATGCAAAGCTGGGTCAGTAAGTTACCAGAACACCACAGCTTTAAAAGGTGCGCGAAATTGTTTGCGCACCTTTTTCCATATCGAATCGTGGGTGGATGCAAAATAGGAAGGATCGTTCTTGGACTGCATGAGTTCGCCATAGCCGACCCAGTGACCCGCGTAGTCGAGATCGATGGGCTTGAATTCCCCGCCCCCATTGTGCTTGTGAACGGGAAGGTTTTGGTCGACCTTTAGGAGTATCTCCACAAGATCCTTCACAAGCATTTGAGCCATTAGACCTTCTCCGCCTTCAGCTTGGTTTCAGCTTCTGCAACATGCTTGCAACGACGACCACGTTGGCCGGCCTCGCAAGTGCAGGACCAGGAGAATTTGTCCTTGGTCACGAAGTAGGTGTTGCCCTTGGAGCCTTTGATCTCGAAAGTCCTTGCCGCTGCCTTTTCCTCGACCATCAGCGCTTTGAACCGACCGTTGGTTTCCTCATGCAGAGACTGTGCCTTGATCTGCTCGATCGACGTGACCCATTTGAGATCGATGGTCTTGATCCGCATTTTGGGATCATCCGTGAGAAGCGCAAACGTATTCTCACCTTCCCATTCCTGGGACTCGACGACTTTGCCGACGGTTTCATATTTGCGCTGAACGACCCAGTGAAAGGCCTTCTTCGCTTCCGAATAATCCGTGTGAACTCGAACCCATGTGCCGACTTTTGGCTTCCTAAGCGCGACCATAAATCTTCCTCCATTCGCTCAGCAGCATGAAATCGGCCGCCGAATGATCTTTGAGACGTTTCCGTCCAGTACCGTTGGTGACCCAGATGAAGACCATGTTGGCCTCCACACGTTCGACGATGAAACTGGGAACTGCCCCACGGTTCCGGAAAATAACTTCGTCACCGGGTCGGAAAGGATTGGCTTTGCTCGGTGGGGTCCAGCCGTTATTCATCGATTTTGACCTTTCCGTTATAAATGTCGGAAATGTGGACCGCAGCTTCGAGGCAAAGCTTTGCTGTACTCCTCGAGATACTCAGTCCACGTGCGATGTCACGAATGTTCCGGTCGACATCAGCGTCGTGAATGTCGTGAACTTGATCACGAGCTGCACCAGCAGCAACTTCACGGAATGTTTTCAGTTCTTCAGCCATAAGCCGAATCAAGTCGGTGAGTTCGCGAGTGTTTTCGTAAAACGAAATGGTCTTTTCGATTTCCTGGTCGGTGATCATCTCGCGCTCCTTACTTGGGTTCAACCGTTACGGTAAACCAGCTTTCAACACCACCACCATCCCATTCGTAGTTGAACTTGCCTACGAGACCGTTTTCGTCGGCCCAGTCGAAGAACTCCTGGAAAGCATGGAAGTGTGGGTGATTCATGGCCTCGAACTTACCGACCATCGTTTTGTTGGGCCAGCCGTAAGTGTTGAAGGGTTCCCACTTCGGGAACTTCTCGGCCTTGAAAGTGCGACCAGCGACAATGGCCGATTCGATCACTGTCTTGATGCGTGTGAGTTCGTTGCGAACAGCAGTATCATCGGCGTTGAACTTGGCGAGATCGGCTTCGCGCTTTGCAATTTCCGCCTTGTTAGCGGCTTCTGCACGAGCAATGTTTGCCGCCTTGAGCTTTTCACCGAGAGTTGCCATTTTCGATCTCCTAGTTGTGCGCAGTTGTTTGCGCTTCCGTATTATCAACATAACACAGGAATGCCAGGAGTCAACCGATTCAGGAAACTTTTCTTCCTGAATCGGTTACTATTTTACCAGGAGCCGTATCGAATGACACCACTGTTGTAGAGTTCGATGACGCGCGGCTTAATCGTGGCCTCTTTGTGCTCCATATATTTGGCTTCCGCCTCGGGCTTCACTACCCATGTCTGATGCCCAAAGAATGGGTTAGAGGTTTCGAGATCATCGAGGGTGAGGCCAGTTCCCTCGATGACAGATTCGATGAGATTCTCAGGTCGTGGATAACCAGGAGGGCAATCCAATTCGATAGTCTGTGCCATTCGATCTCCTTCCGTTTACACTCCGAAGTAGTTGCGTACCTCGCGCCAGTCCGAAAAAACCTTGTCGTCGCCGGAACCATCATATGCGGTTACGCAGGGCTTTTTGTAGGAAAGTTTGTCGCCGGCATGGCCGTTTGCGGGCGTGATCCAGAACCGCACTTCGCCAGACTTGAGGTCGCAAATGCTGAACGAATCGTAGAGATTGCCGTTCATGGGGCAGTTGTTCTTGAAGAACACATACATGGTGTCCACGTCGATCTTCTTGGACTTTGCCAAGCTGACTACGCGCTTGCCGAGGAATCGTGTTTTATTGCGGAGACTCGTTTCCGCACAGAACCAGTCATACCAGCCTGCATCGATTTGCGTGGAGCGCGATGGATTCTCAAACTCACCAGCTTCGAAGCGGGTGATGAATTCGCGAAGGGGAATATTGTTGGACATTTCGATCTCCTTTGTTATTCCCAACTTAACACGAAACAGGAATAAGTCAATGCGTATATCCGTGTTTTGCTTTCAATTCACGTTCGACTTTTTCCGTCTGCGGACCACAGATTACATTGTGGATCCTGCAGAAAGCGAGCTTAGCCAATGAACTCGTCGGCATGGAAGCCCAAGTCGTAATGAGGTCGTGTTTCATCCCAAGCATTTCGATGAGCTTGAATCCACGCGGATCATTTGCACCAAAGATGTCGTGACAGTTCTTGATAACGACGACTTTGTTCGCCGCCACCGCATCCTTCAGTGTTCCATCCATGAAGGACTGAATCTTGAACAACGGGTTGTTCATACTGTAGGTGAGGTACGGCGTCTGTAGGGTCTCAAATTCCTTCTCCAGGACTTCCATATAATGGCAGGCCCAGGCATCGCCGACGATGGCCATGTTCAGCTTGCCTTGGAAGGCCGCGATTCTAGCAATGCCTCGGACTTGAGAATGAAACAGTGGAAGACCTGCAAAGAAATCGCTCACGCTGCCTCCGGACGAATGTATTCGATTTCGTATTCGGATTCCTTGAACTCGCCGATGCCACCGCCGCAGCGGACACCGACAATCAGATCGAGTTCAGGGTCACATGCGGATTCAACAACATCCAGGACGTTCTGACGCTTGGTGCGCAGAGCCTTGGCGATTGCCGAAACCTTCATGAAATCGGATTCACCCATTACACGCTTGATCTCGGCAACTGCCGGTTCGTCGTTGAGGTCTGCAAACTTGGTCTTGGCCATTTCGGTCTCCTCAGATGATGTCGAAAGCTTTGTTTTCAACAGTTTCGTCGGTGGCCTTCAGCATGATGCGGGCCATTTCCGGAGAGACCTGAAGCTGTTCGGAAACCATCTTGACTTCGCGAGCTTCGGTCCATCCCCGAGTGGAACCAAAGTGATGGTCCATCAGATTTGCGATTGCTGCTTTGAGAATTGCTACTTCGTTATCCATCTTCGATCTCCTTTTGTTATCCATAGAATAACATAGGAATCAGAAGTGTCAACCAGAAACAGAAATGGGTTGAGATTGCTCTCAACCCATTGTCAACTTGAGGATCATTACGATCTGTTCGTCCGTCAATACCGAAGTATCGAGGTGGTCGAACTGTTCGACAATCCCTTTAAGCGTCTTGAAGTCGATACCATACGGGGTCGCATTGTTATCGGCATAATGACGCACCTGAGCGAGCGTTATTTCTTCAGGGTCCCACTGGTCTTCCAAGCCGTAGCAGGAGCAGTGTGATCCAGTCACCAAATAAAGCCGCCCACCCTTGAGGAAGATTACGCCGGCAGAACCGTCGTAGGACTCGCACTCATAGGAAGCGTACAGGAAATGTACTCCTTCACGATCTGCGCCGGAGACACAGAAGCTAGAGAACACATCTTCCGCACAGTTGAACTCACCATAAAACATTTCTTTCTCCTTCATCACGTTGCATAGCAAGCAACCACATTCGGAGTGATCTGTTTGGAGTGATCCAACATATGCAGAGTAGCAAAAGCATTGGTCTTTGTCAACCAGGTTTAGATAAATATTGGAACAAAGGGAGACGATCGATGCCTGTTACTCAAATCAGCAGAATCCAAGTCCGCCGTGGTCCTAAGGATAACATTCCACAGGCTCTTGCGGAAGGCGAAATGGCAATGACTACTGACACTGGTGAGGTTTTCATCGGTGCTCCTAACTTGCCAAAGATCGCCCATCGTGGTGGTTCTATCTTTCCGTATCAAAACATCCGTCTGATTACAGAGTTCGATCTCGTTCATACCCTGCATGACCACGTTGTCACAACTGGCCCCCTCATGCGCGTGACCGCTCCAACTCGTACTGATGATTCCAAAACATTCTCGTTCATGTATTTGGGCGCTCCCGAGGATATTTTGCCGGGTCAGCGAACAATTGAACTCGGTTATGATGGTGTTGCTCCAATCCCAGGTGATTTGCGTGGTCGTATCGTGTCCAAGGCAACGCTGATTCGTGGCTCCGATGGTAACTCCCAGACTGTTCCTTATATTGCGTTCAACGTGGTCCACAAGAATGGCCCATCGACGCCAAATAGTTTCATAACGGTCGATCTCGACGCCGCTGGTCTCGCTAGTCTCCATCTTGCGGATCGCTTCCTCATTACATTCTTGAATCTCGATACAATTGCCGAGTTTCCGCTAGCCGAGTCAGATAGTTTCGTAATGGACTACTCCATGACCTCGGACACAATGGTCAATGGGTTGAAAGTCCGACGTACTGGGACCCTACACATTGTAGCGGACGACTACTCTGTGGCGATCGTTGACTTCGGTGTCGACTTGAACCAAGACCCAACGGGTACCAACTTCATGCGTATCGTTTGGTCCGGCCACATTGAGGATCGTTCGGGTTCTCCTTGGGTTATCCTGACTTGCACCAACGCAAGCTATTACCCAGTAAGCATCACATTCGCCGGCTCACGCTGGGCACATTCTTCCGAGGAGTAAGTCATGGCTCAATCAACTGATTTGTCAAACCTTGATAACCAGGTAGCTCAGGTCAATGGCACTGGAGCCGTTAGTTTGCCTCAGGGCACGAACAGTCAACGCCCCAAGCATGTGACTCCGGGAATGTTGCGTTGGAATACATCGACGGCAGCACTAGAACTTTATGGTCCAACAGCTTGGAACTCGATCCTGAACAAGCAGGATATCGAAGACGCATACGTTAAAATTGCTGAGCCAAAATTCGAAGGCGACCTGGATGCAGGAGGTCATAAACTTTCAAATGTTGCGGCTCCCGCTGCACCAACTGATGTTGTGAATCTTGCATACTTGGAAGGACGTTTTACCGCGGGTACTGGTATTAACGCGGATACTCTCGATGGTCACGATTCCCTATACTTTGCGACTCAATACGATGTCACTGACCTCCAGAATCTCGTAGCTGAAGTCCAGGATAATCTGAACGATCACATCGCGGATAAGGAAAATCCGCACGAGACAACAAAGGCTCAAGTCGGTCTTGATCAGGTCGACAATACCTCGGATGAAGACAAGCCGTTGTCTAAAGCGGCCCGCGATGCCCTTTATGGTTCTCCTGCCACCGGTACTGAAACAACCAACCCCAAGGGTAAGGTAAACCGTGCAGGTGATACTATGCAGGGCGCTCTAAGCATGGGGTACAACAACCTAATGGATATCATGAATTTCGTGGGTTCTATTTGGTATTTTGCTCGTGAGAATCCACCAGCTGGTTTCCTAGTTTGTAATGGCGCGGCAGTTTCTCGCACCAACTATTCCCGTTTGTTCTCGATCATCGGTACACGTTTTGGTGCAGGTGATGGATCCACAACATTCAATCTCCCAGACCTACGCGGTATGTTTGTTCGCGGCTGGGCTCTTGGTGGCTATCCAACTGATCCAGGTCGCGTGTTGGGTTCGTACCAACCCGATGACTTCCTGAGTCACAACCACCCACTTACCGATGCCGGGCACTCCCACACTGGCTCAACAAATAGCGCAGGTTCACACTTCCACGAAATGCGCGACGGAGGCGGTGGCGAAGACACCGACGGTATTGCTAGCCGTAAAAACTTCGCTGCACAAGACTATGCGACATCATGGTATAGCGATCCAAATCTCGTAAAGCCAGCTGGTGATCACACTCACACAGTTACAATTGCTCCTACCACAACTGGTATAACAATTGCGGCTGCTGGTGGTTCTGAAACTCGCCCGAAGAACGTCGCAATGCTTGCCTGCATTATGTACTAAATATCTGAAGTAAAACAAACACTTGGGTATCACTATGAATCCGTTTTTACTCCCTGAGAAGGATCGTTTGCTTTCCTGGAGAGAGCTCCGTAACCAAATCACCCCACTAGCCGATAATGATAAGTTTGAACCATTGCTCCGTTGGTGGGCAAAGGCTCCAATCTGCGCCTATGCGATTGATGCTTATGATTGCTCTCAGTGGCCTACAGCTTGGGAACTTTTGAACGAAAACATGTTCTGCACGAGCGCTATTGCCTATATGATGGCACAAACTTTGATCCTTAGCGGTGTCAATGAGAATCGTCTGGTTCTCACATACATCAAGGGCCAAGACGACGAGCGACTTGTTGTGATTGTGGATGATACGATTGTACTAAACTATTCGTATGGTGAGGTTTTCTCTTGGGAAGATATCAGCCACGAATTTGAAGAGCGTCAGTCCTATCGCTTTGTCGATGGCAAGGCAAAGCCGATCTAACCGTAACGTAGCTTGAACAATACGGCTTCTGCGGGGTCTTCAAACCAGAAATCCCGCAGAAGTTTGAAGTGATTGCCTACGAGATCATTCTGACAGAACTCAATTGCGCTCCGGTATTCCGAATTAATGAAACCGGTTGGAATGTCTCGCATTTCGACACGAGTCCATCGTTCAGCACCTTTACATGCTTTAAATATTTTCTCTGGTACTGGTCTATTCTCACGCATTCGCGCAGTATAGCGGAGTCTTAAAGGAAACGCAATTTGTAGAGCATCGCATCCCGTGGGTTCTCAAACCAATACCCGGGCCTACTTGTGCGATCCACAAAAAAGCGACCTTCGGCATCCTCACGGATAAAGTCGTGAACAGTTTTACGATGCCTAATACGCTCAAGCATGTCATGTACGCCAGAGTAATCAACAGCTGACACAAAATGCCAATTGTTCAACCCATCAACGGTATTGAAGAAATAATCATCGAGAACTTGTTTACGCGGGAAGTCAGCCATCAATCATCGTCTTTTGGTAGACGGCGTGGACTATGATCTTCGAGTTCCAACTTGCGACGCACTCGGGAGAATGCAAAGTCATCTGCCTGATCCAGCAGCCGCTGGGTTTCAGCACGTTCGATTTGCTTGACTTCGGCTTGAGAAAGTGGGAACCAATGGCGCATATGAGTCCTCAAATTGTTGTGTCTACAATTTATAGGTTGATACTCAGAAGTCAACCAAAAGCCAACTTGAAAAGCATTGCATCTTGTCGATTTTCGAAGCTCACGTAACTGTTGAAGTTCTTACTATGGTAGCGACCCTTGGCGTTGGTATGGCACCAGAGTAGAGCATCTTCTTCATATCTTGAGAGTTCTTCCCAGGTCGTCCAATAGTCTTGAGATGCAACACGGATGACGGTCCAACGCAAGTAGAGCGCTTTGTCCAAATATTCTTCATAGAGAACGTGACGATCCATTAGAATACCATTTTATAAAAAAGTGCTTCACGCTTAGATTCGAATGCAATGAACCTCGAGCCACACAGACAAAATAAACTCTTGCAATTGGCTTCGCACCAGTCACGATGTTCTGGACCAACCCAGTAATCAGTATAGGCAATGACGAACCAACGCAAGTAGTGGCCTTCATCCATGTATTCGCGATGACTTATTTCCATTGTACCTCTCCACTCAAACAAAAACCCGACCTAAGCCGGGTTTTTGGGACGTCCTGTTTCCAAGCATATCGTCCAAAGCTCATCAAGGATTAAGCCGCGAGGGCAACCTTGGATGCAGATGTGTTATCATTTGCAACTACTATTTTGACCCGATATCGGTGGTATCATGCCGAAAACCTACTCGCACCGTTCATCACCTGGTCGATCCTATTTCAGCCCCATCAAAAACACAAAACGCCGTCACCTGAACGACTACGCTGCAAACGAGAGTCTTTTTGTATCTTCGGTCTTTTGCAGTGACCTAAGATTTTATTTCAACTCTGGGCCTCTTAAGTTATAGGCGTCACTTTCCACGCCGAAGGCCTCGTTTTGTGCTTTTGATGAGGGCACCTCTTCGGTGCCTCCACCATATACGATCACCTTTAAAGGGTTGCCACCTAAGTGTGTCCCAACTCCTCTCGGGTTGGACTGACCAATCGTATACTTTTTGGTGGAGCTGTGGGGTACCGCCCCCCAGTCCCATAGCGACTATTGAGATTGTATCAACAGTTTCATCGCTATTTACGCAGGAAGCGGCACCAATGTCAACCTTTTAATCGGATCCGCCACAGGAAGAGCTACCCGAGTCATAGCTGGACGAGCTACTGGAATCATACGAACTCGAAGATGAGCAATCGCTTGAAGACGAGCTACTAGAGTCGTAACTCGAATATGCGGCGTATGGCATAGGATCCACGTAGGTATCATCACGACGGGTTGTAGAAGTGCTGGTAGAGCTCGAACGTGTGGAGCTCGACGAACGACCCGAATATGAAGAAGCCGGATAAGTCGATGGCATCACCGAATGCGAACGTGGAAAGCTCGGGGCAACGCCATCCATTGAAGCAGTCTTTTGCGGCTTCTTACGGGTAATCCATACAAGAGTTGCACCGATTGGGAACGCGATTCCCACGGGAGAAATGCCCCAGAACAGAACGGAAAGTAAACCAATCACGATCAGGGCAAGACCGATGGCTTGAAGGAATAGTCTCATAATGCACCTTTGGTTGTTGTAGTTAACCAGAGCGTTGCATATGATTCAAATAAAAGTCAATTTATTAGGGGCCAATAAAGACATCTGTGGACCCCGTCAATACAGAGCTTCCACAGTTTACGGGATCACCGATACGACCCGCTTGTTTATCGTTGATCCAAACCGTGCCGCTGCCCATAGCAAGATTACCGCCATGACGACCATGGCAACTATGGGTTGCCCAGGCATCTCCCTGACGGTGGGCTCCGAGATCATTTGTGAAAACATCAGTTGATGCCTCAACGTTGGGTCGGCTACCATAGCAACCATGGCCCGTGCATTTATCCGAAAGTCGAGCAGCGCCTGGCATTTTATGCTCCCAAAACGTTTGCGGCTGCGGATGTCAAAACACCAGAAAGGATTTGCTTCAAGCAAGGGTCCTGCATCTGGAACTTCATCATCTGGGCCAAGTTCATCTTGCTCATGTTGAGCATTGCTTTGGCAATCTTCTCTACTTCTTCCAGAAGCTGAGTCATAGCCGCAGCAATAGCCGCCATCAACTTTGCAACTAGGTCACGGAGAAGATCTTCCGCCGCTTGTAGGTTCTCTTTGATGTTAGCAATTGCAGCGAGAATCTGATTCATAATATCTCGACCCGCATCCAAAATGGAGCCCATAATGTCGGCAAAACCCAAGCAGGGATTTCCACCCATGCTTCCAATGTTATTGGCAATTTCACTCTGCACAATACTGGAAATCGTAGGGAAGTTGGAGATCAGGCGATCCGTGTGTTCCTTATATTGGTCCAATACGTCTTTGGCATCCTCAAGCGTATCCTTGATGTCATCGGGTATCGTTGGAGTGTTATCGATTTCATCGATAATTTCATCCAAATCTGTATTGCCTTGATCGACTTCACAACCACGAGGATTCACCAGGAGTCCATTGTAGGGGTTCGACACTGGCATTGCGGTGACCATTTCCCTAAACGTGACCATTAGTTCTTCACTAGGCTCATCAGCCGTCATGATATTATAGAGCTCAACAACGTCAGGAGCTCTATTTGGGTTGTAGGTTTCGCTTGCCAGTGCTGATGTTGCCATTATTCCGTTGCATTCAATCCGAGTGTGCCTGTCTTATGTCCGAGACCAACACCACTCTTGAGTTCTAAATCTCCATCCGCCGTGAATGTAAGATTACCGGTTACGTGAAGGGCGAAGTCGCCCTCCAGAATTACTTTGTTGCGAGCTAGGTCCAGCGTTACACCGTTTTCCAATTTAATGACAGGATGAACCGGGTCAGCAACCAAAGCGCGATGTGCCCAAATCATACGTTGGGCGATTTGCTGGAACCATTTCATCGACCGCGACCGCCTCTACGACCTGTGTTGGACTGGAGCGGGCTAATGCGTGGAGTAGCCTGAATTTCCTCACCCACAGCTTGTGAATATTGCGACGCTGCATCTGCACGCGCAGGAGCCAAAGCAATGATCTTGGCTGCATCAATTGTGATACCAGTGTCTTCATCCACACCAAGCATCCACGGAGCAAATGCGACCATACCCTGATTATCCTCGGATGGCATCATAACCATCGCAAGTGGGTTCTTTACCGTAACACGACCAGCTGGGTAACCATCTTCGGAGATACGAGCAATAACTTCTTCGCCCGTGATCAGCTTGAGGACACCTACTTTGCCCGTAAGGGATTTGTTTTCAACCAACATATTTGAATTCCTTTTCCATATTTATGAGTCTGATAAACCGCGTAGTTTACGTCTCTGTGTGAGAAGTCCGACAAACCCGGGATCTGTAAATCGACCCAGGAAAACGGACACATCAATCATTTCCTTCATTCTAGCATGGGTAATATTCAGAACTGTATATTCGATTTTTACCTGTGCCCTGATAGGATCCGCTAGAAATGCATCACCGGTTTCGATCTCAACATCAAAGCCTTTGCCTGCGGGTTTGATGATCTCATTCGGGAGTTTCCACTCATATACGGAATACTCCTGGAGTGCCGCGATAGCTTGAGCAGCTTCGGCTTGTGCGACGACTTGATCAACCACTTGCCATTGTGTTTTTCCGCCACGAGTTTTGATCTCCGCAAGTGCTTCGCGAACCCAAAGCGGCTGGCCACATGTTTCGATTTCCTCGTCGCTGAGATTGCCCGCGATGACCTTTTGGTAAAGTTCCTCTTGTGCGGGTTTGCGTTTGATGCGCAGGAAGTAATCGGACTTCCCAAATAGTGTTGATCGCATAGTTCCTCCATTCCATTAATTTATCGGTTTGCCAATATGAATTTTGATTCTGATAAGTACCCTGTGTAATACTCAGCATAGGAGAAGAATATGAAGTACGATACGGAACATTTTGAACGTAAGATGTCCATCTTGAATATGGCGATGGAGCTATATGGGGCAACGCTTCCTGCGGGGTTTGACTCCGAAAAGAACCATGCCGATGGTGTCATCGAAACAGCCAAGAAGATTGAAGCCTTCATATTCTCTAATTTTCAAAAAGCAAACGAAACCAGCGCTGAAGACAAAGCGGCAAATGAACGCAAGGCATTTTTGGCCTCGATTGAGTCAAATGTTTGTGGCCGTGGTATTGAAGGTTGCGATGGTTCAGAAGGATCATGCACATGTCAGTAATTGAAGAAGCCATCGAAGAGGAAATCTACGTTGACTTCAACCCTCAAGTGGTAGCAGCTCTGGTGGAAATCTCACAGAGCAAGTACCACAAAATCCTTCTCATCCAAGATGAGTCGGGTGCGTCGTTTTTCCGTGAAACTACTTGCTTTGCCATGGACACCGACGACAATACAGAATTCTTTGGTCCCTTCTCGGACGCTGCTTCGGCACTTTGGGGTATTAGCTTGCTCTAATGGAGTCTTCCTACAAAAGCGTTTTCTTTAGGATTCGTGACCGAGGCGGTATCATTCGTTATACGTGGACGGGCGAGGAGAATACTACCCGTCCATATATGCGAGTATTCAGGCTAAACGGTTACAATTTGAATCTGACATGGGCAGACAGTTGTGACACCATGGTAGCATTCGAAACCTACAATCTAGAGAACGTTTGTGTGGATCGACACTCATATACGGAGTTCGTCAAATACACGTCTTTGTTTTCGGATACTGCTTGGCCATGTTGGGGTTGCTTTCCTACTTGCGATGAACGTTGTCACGACATTCACTTGGGTTTTGTATTTCGAAGCGATACAGACGCAGCGTTGTTCAAGCTGGCTTGCGAATTTCCTACCCATGTCATCGACTTCCCTAGGGAATTCATTTACGAATAAATATTGACGCGATACCATATACACCGCTAACAGAACATGAAACGCCAAGTAATTGGCGTTTTTCTGCATTCCAAAAGGGCAAACAAAGATGCGTAATTTCTTCTCCAAACTCAAATCTGCTTTCTCTTTCCAAAGCGATCGCGACCGTTATCTGATGGGCTCTTCCGATCTCGCAGAACTGGAATTTCGTCGTCGTCAGTGGGATCGTTGGGAAATGGATAGAGCTAGAAACTTTTCTGACCGTAGCTTCTGATACTTGCCAGAGCGCCAGTAATATTTAGACTGTTGCACTTATACTGGTAGGCACACAATTAGTTAACCTACCAGTAATTTCAATTGCTTTGGTTGTAAAATACATGCAGTGTTAGTTGCACAGCGCGTTAAGCGCTTTGTAACGTGCAGCTTCTGTGCGTTTTATAGAAGCCCGCAAAGGGCTCTCCCATAGTCGTTAGAGGTGGTAAAGCGTTGATTACGTTAAAATCTTTCCATAGTGCGGCGTTCATCCAAGAGAAAATGCGTGAAGGTGATGTATTTGCCACAGTTATTGACGGCAAATACAAAGACACCGTCGGCAAAATCCAGCAGGTTGTCCGCAAACATTACGATCGTCATGAGTATTACTTGGAGGTTGGAGGTAAGTCTCTCAAGTTTTGTGGTGGTATCCTAAAGCAAAGCTCGGTTCACGAAGTAACACTCAAGCTGAACCAAAACTATCAGCGGGAGTTTAGGGATTTTAACGAACGTATTATCGCGCTGAATAACGTCCTGATTATTACTAAGCAGAGCAAGCAAAACTGCTCAAACGAGGTGATGATCGGTACGGTTCGTAAGATCGATGATACCGGCGTATTCGTGGCTCCGTTCGCGGTCAATGGACTTTATACGAACGAATCCACAAAATATGTGCGTGTTGTCAAAACGAACAGCGCGATTATCTTGGATGAATCCACTCGCCATGCCTGCATGGTTCAGCGATTGTCAGCTGCATAACCTTTTTAGTTGACACTGGTCTCAATCCTTACTAATTGGACGTTGTAATGACGTTAGGTAAGGATTGAGTCTTCATGTGGGAATTCTTCACAAGCGATGCCAATCTCCCGTTCCTGGGAGCTTTGGTTGTTCTCGTCGGCATCGGACTTCTTGAGATATTCAGCTTGCTTGTCGGATATTCCTTCATGGATACGTCCGACATGGATACTGATATCGACGTCGATGCTGACGGTATTCTGGGCAATGCTCTCCACTGGGTTGGTTTCGGACGTGTTCCGGTACTCGTGGTCATCGCTCTCTTTGCTGGCATTTTCTCAATTGTCGGCTTTACACTAAATCACATCGCCCTGCACACGATCGGTGTTGCGCTGGTGCCCATGCTAAGCGTTTCGCTTGCATTTGTTATCGCGTTGCCAATCCTCTCGCGGGCAAGTCGACTGGTGGCCCGTTTCCTCCCCAAGGACGAAACAAACGTGATCACCCTCGAATCTCTTGTTAACCGCCACGGGGTGGTTATCAGCGGCAATGCAACGGATATTTCAGTTGCTTTTGCCCGCGTGTATGACGCTCATAGCGTTCAACACGTAGTCCGCATCCGTAGCGCTTCCGGCGATACGATCCCGGAAAACTCGCATATTACCTTGGTCGCATATGAATCGGCTCAGGGTTTCTTCTACGCAAACAAAACCAACTAAGGAGTGATGACGTTGGATAATCTGTTTTTCATTGGCGCGATCGTAGGCATTGGCCTCGTCGCGTTGGTAGTTGTGGGTCTGATTCTTGCCCGCCTCTACAAGCGTGCTTCGAAGGAAACGGCCTTCGTACGTACGGGCTTCAACGGCCAGAAGGTCGTCAAGGATGGCGGCGCGGTGATTGTTCCGATCCTGCACGATACCATCGACGTCAACATGAAGACCCTCAAGCTGGACGTTTCCCGTCACGGCACTGACGCACTTCTCACGAACGACCAGATTCGCGTCGACGTTGAAGCATCCTTCTACACCCGCGTGAAGCCGGATGAAGCTGCCATCGCCATCGCCGCCCAGACCCTGGGTGACAAGACGCAGAATCCTGCCGCGCTGAAGGAAATCATCGAAAACAAGTTCGTCGACGTGCTGCGTTCGGTCGCTGCCCAGATGACCATGAACGATCTGATCTCCAAGCGTGCTGACTTCTCGGCGAAGGTTCGCGAAGCAATCGCCCACAACATCGAGTCCAACGGTCTTGAACTCGAAGACGTCGCCGTGACCCGCCTGGATCAGACGCCGGTCAAGTTCCTCGACCCCAACAACGTCTACGACGCCGCCGGCCTTGCAGCGATCACCAAGGTGACCAAGGAGAAGGAAAAGGAACGCAACGACTTCGAACTGACGACCCGCGTCGCCATCGAAAAGCGTACCCTGGAAGCTTCTCAAGAATCCCTCGCGATCAAGCAGCAGCAGGAATTCGCAACCCTGGATCAGGAACGCGAAATCGAAACTCGCCGTGCCGAGCAGGAATCCCAGCTTGCCAAGCAGCGTGCTGACCGCAAGCGCGAAGCCGACGTTGCCCAGATCTCGGCCGACCAGGCAACTGCACTGGCACGCACTGAAGCGAACCAGAAGCAGAAGGAAGCTGAAATCACTGCGACTCAGCAGCTTCGTATTGCCGAGCAGGTTTCGCAGATCGCCGTCAACGAAAAGTCGGAAGCTGAATCCCAGGCCCGCGCCAAGGCGGATACGGCACGTGCAGAAGCTGTTTCGGCTGCTGAAAGCGTGAAGACTGCGGAAGCCGTCGCCAGCGCCGAGCGTGCGAAGCAGGTTGCGATCATCGCTGCCCAGCAGGAAGCTGCGAAGGAAGCGACCAAGATCACGGTTCAGGCTCAGGCCGAAGCAGAAGCTGCCGACCTCCAGGTTCAGGCACGTCTGAAGAATGCCGAAGCTCTCGAGCGCGAACTGAAGGTCCGTGCGGAAGGTGAGCGTCAGCTTGCAGAAGCAGCCAACAGCATGAGCCCTGAGCAGGTTCAGCTCAAGATCCGCCTTGCTGCAATTGCTGCGGCTCCGCAGCTGGTCGCCGAAATGGCCAAGCCGATGTCGGCGGTCAAGAACGCACGTGTCGTTGCTGTAACGGGTCTCGGCTCGAACGGTGGCGCAATTGCCGGCGCAAATGGTTCCACCGGTAACGTTCCGGCAGACCTCACCAACGCACTGCTGAACTTCAAGTTGCAGTCCCCAATCGTCGATCAGATCGGTCAGCTCGCTGGCTTTGATCTCAAGAACGGCCTCGCAGGCATCGGCGCAAACGACTTCGACTTCGACGACAGCACCCAGCCGGAAGCCGAAACTGTCGAAGCTGTTGAAGCGCCCGTCGATACGGCTACCCTGCAGAAGCTCGCAGGCATTACGCCGGAGCGTCGCGTAAAGGCCAAGTAAGCCTTTAACTAAACAGTGGAAAAGGCTCCTTTTGGGAGCCTTTTTCTTTATCAGCAGTAGACTTTGGATCCAGCTTGTGTAATTGTTTGCGCGACTTATGGAGACACACATGAACAAAATCCTTGGCGTTATCGGAGCCATCTTCGCAGGTTCGGCTGCGGGCTACGGCGCACTCACAATGCTCGGCGCAAATCCCATCACATTCATCATCGCATTTGTTGTGGCGGCAACTGTCGGCTTTGTCGGCTACCACCAAATCGTCAAGCTTCTCAATAGCTCTGACCTCAAGATGGCCAAAGAGGAAACCCTCCGGCTCACGCATGAGGAATTCACCGGCTTGGAGGGCCTTTCCGGCATCAATGTCGAGGATTTCAAACAGCTAGTGCTAGGCGCACGGAAGAAGCTGACTGCAATCCATGAAGCTTCTATGCGTCTTGTAGACAGCAACTTGAAGTTTAAAGTCCTCTCACTTGTTTCCGTTGGAAATGCTGTGATCGAAGAGGTCAAAAGGGATCCAAAGGATTACCGAATCGCCCGTTCGTGGTTCAACACTCACTTGGATCAGACCCTGGATATCATCAACAAATACAATGAGGTTGGTGGTAAGGTCTATCACACGGCTGAAGGAACAAAGCTCGCAAACGAGTTTGAAACCACAGTCGACCAGCTCAATACCAACTTCACCAAACTCCTGGAAGATCTTCGAGCGAACGATATGATGGCGCTCAAGATTGACATGGAAGTGCTGAACGATCAGCTCAAACTCGAAAATCGTTAAGGAGAATCCAATGCAGTCTACTGAAACCAAGACCATTGAAATTGAAGTGGTCAAGCCCAATGATGCCGCCAACATTGTAGCGTACAAAGACCAGCTGAATCTCGACGACAGCACCAGCGTTATCAGCTGGGGCACCGGCGCACAGAAGAAGGTCGGCCAGATCAACGCACAGATGCTCGAAGGTGTTCGGTCGAAGGATGCCGGCGAAATCGGTGCATCTCTGGTCAGCATGGTCACACAGATGCGCGGACTCGATTTCGGCAAGGTTTCGGAGAAGCAGGGATTCTTCGGCAAGCTGCTTGGCAAGATCACCCCGCTAGCTGAATTCGTCCAGTCCTTCGAGACGATTTCCAGCCAGGTCGAAGCCGTCGCGAACAAGCTGGAATCTCACAAGGTCGAGCTGCTGAAGTCGATCAAGTCCCTGGACATTCTTTACGTTTCCACACTCGACTACTTCCACGAACTCGGCAACTACATCGCGGCCGGCGAGGAAATCCTCAAGGAACTCGATGAAGTCCGTATCCCGGAACTCAAGACCAAGGCAGAAACCGGCGACATGCTGGACGCGCAGAATCTCAATGATCTCATCGCAAAACGTGATGCGTTCGACCGTCGCGTACATGACTTGCGCCTGACCCGCCAGGTCGTCATGCAGACGCTTCCGCAGATTCGCATGGTTCAGAGCAACGACAACGGCCTCGTGCAGAAGATCGATACACAGATCCTCAACACGATCCCAATGTGGGAAAGCCAGTTGGTCATTGCTGTTGAGCAGTGGAAGATGGCAGAAGCTACCAAGACGACCAAGGCCGTTTCGGACTTGCAGAACGAGCTGCTCGTGAAGAATGCAGAAATGCTGAAGCAGGGCAACGCAGAAGCACGTCGTGAAATCGAACGCGGCGTCTATGATATCGAAAGCGTGAAGAAGGCCAACGACCTGCTGATCGCGACGATTGAAGAGTCCATCGCGATCACACAAGAGGGTCGTGCAAACCGCATTGCTGCGGCAAATGTGCTTGTAGAGGCCGAAGGGCAGCTTAAGACTGCCCTCCGTAGCGCGGCTTAACCAAAGAAGTCGTCGTAATCGCTACTTGGTGAACCAGTGCCGCCGGGGCTTGTTGGATCCGGCGGTGGCTCCAAGATATAGCAGTTGCCAATTGATCCAGTCGCTGTGGAGTATTGGCAAACTGCGGTCTTTGGCTTCGGCGGCAGGAAGCTTCCTGGGATACCCACAGTAGCGTCAGTTGTCGCTGTAGTTGCACCAGTTGCTGATTTACCCGTTGCTGTCCAGTGAACCCTATATGTGCGATACTTTGTCTCACCGGTCACCAAATCAACACCACGAATCTTGAACGAATACGTTGTCGGCGTCGATGGTGGCTTGGTGTTAATTGGGCCACCATTTCTAGAATCATACTGTGATTTGACAGTGCTGTAGTTCATAAAGCTCAGCGTTGCGTTGGTCCAGCCCAAGAACTTCTTCGTTGGCTTGTAGTAAGTATTGCCGTACATCTTGAAGGATTCATAGTGTAGCCAAGGGCTATACTTACCATATCCAGCACCCAAATATCCATAGATCATTTCATTTGCTGGAATGTTGAAACCGGTACCCGGATACTGTTTTAGACCAGCAGCCGTTGCATCGTTGAATCCCGAGTATGACCATACCGGACCACCATCTAGACCTATAATGAAGTCACGTGGATTCTTATAGGTGACATTTCCGGTAGGAGCCTTTGTTGTTTTGTCAGGGCTGCCAACGGGACGTTGCGAAGCAACAAATCCCGCATAGCTATTGGTGCCAGCAAGCTTGACATAGTATTGGCCCTTGATGTACGGATTCGTGTCGTTCGTATTGGACCCAACCGCATCATAAATCGTTTTCATCGGGAAGACCTTCTGAGCACGAGTGATCGGATACGGGGACATACTTGTGCTTACCATCAGAGTCTTGAAATATGGGGTTCCATATGAGCTACTAGTCATATCCCAAAGCTGTTGGTTAGACTGGCAAATTGTTTGCTGACCGTACTCGTTCATAATGTCGTAACGCACGTAGAAGCGAGACGAGAAGATGAACAACTCGAATGTTGCATTCAATGGCAACCAGAACTCGTTAGGTCCAATCCAAGCGAATTCATCCAACGCATAGGATTCCGTGTAAAGCTGCTCATCCGGAACCGCAGTTCCATCGGGCTGTGGCGTATAAACGGTGTCCGTTGGCTTATGATAGATCGGCTTACCAGGGACCAAAACGTTTGGCTGGGTTTGCTCCAGGATATAGTCGGGAACCGCCTTGATGATCGGAGTAAAGTCAGTCTGCAAGATATTGCAGGATCCAGGAACAGCTGGATCACAAACTGGTCGCCATTCACCAACGCTATCCGGAACCCACTTAGTACCATCAGGCGCAGTAAAGCACGCTCCTAGTACAGAGCTCGTATATGGTGCACCGTTCCAATCTTCTGTCGCACTCGCGTATCCGTCTTGGCACATAACTTTGACTGAAGAACTAGACGATGATGTGCTTCCACAATCGACTCGTTTGAACGATTTCGCGTAGGTGCCATTTACCTTAATCTTGTTAACGATGAGGTTTCTGTCGTTGCCGACCCAATCATCATTCAGGAATTTAACTTTGATTTCCTTCGATCCATTCAACAGGCTTTGATTGAATGAATATTTGAAGACCTGATTTCCCTTCTGACCAACAGTTTTCAGATCGGATACTTCACCTCTTGCGACTTCGGTATTTCCGACCAACACCGCAAACTTTGGCGGTGCTCTGCCATCGGTGTCGCCCCAAAGATCCAACACAACAACTGCTTTATTTTTGGTTGTTGCTGGTGCAACTTCCGCAGCGGAGCATTCTCCCGTTGGCTGTTCAGGAATGTTGAATGGCAGTTCCGTGAACTTTCCATCCACAACAACCAGTGTTACTGGACCCTGAGGTGCATTTGGAACATAAACGACTTGGCCCGGCTGTAGTGTTGCAGGATCAGGCAAAATACGACCAAGAACCTTAACCCAAAGACCGCACTCGCCAACTGGTTCCCAAACCCCATAGAAGTTCAGCTTGTAGGTACAACCAGCTGATGATGTAGACACGCCCGGATCAATCGGCGGATATTCGATTGGCAACGGAATGATCTTCACGAGCAAGCTGAGTTCGCGGCACTTGCCCTTCTGGGTGCAAACGTCGAACATCAAGCGTTCAGTCCACAGAGTTGGATCATCACCGCAATGATGTTTCAGCTTAACGAGACCCGCATTGACGTCAGCCTGTGTAAAGCTTGCTGGGATGATTTCGACCTTGTTCTTATCCTGGTTGATGGTCTGAGTACGCTCAGGATTCAACACGATGGAAATCTGATCATCGGTTGAACCGAACTCAACCACGTATTTGAGCTGGTCCGGAGTGAGCACGATTTCCGAGCATTCGTCCATAACCGCATAGTTATTTTCGACTTCCGGATAAGGCCATTCAATGACCTTGATGTTGAAACGTCCGCTGGTGCATTTGAATTCGTTTACGCAGGCTGTGAAGCCAAAGTATTCAGTTGCTGGGCCCTTGAACGTGCCCTGCACACAGACGCGACCTTCATCAAGATCCTTATGGGTGAACTTGTCACCGACCTTCATTGTTGCGCCATTCAAAAGAATGGTAGCCTTGGCCATGTTGCTCAAGTAGGTCACAGTATAGGTGACTGGGAAACGTTCCCACATCTTGTCCGTTGGTGGATCAGGAACCGGAGGCTCTACAGGTGGCGGAATCTCAACATATTCCATATCCTCGAATGTTGCCAATTGCTGAGACAACGCAGAGAAACCATACTGAGCAGGTTCAGCAAAGAGACTACCACTTGGAATCGTATAGGTGATAGTTGTTGATTCATCAATTGGCAAAGCGTCGTTGTTGACACCCGAAGTCATGAAACTAAACTGGCTGGTCTTTGCAATGATTTGGTTACCCTTACGAGTAACTTCAATCTGAGTTTTACCGAGCTCTGCCCAGTTCTGGCTCTTCGTATTATTATAGGCGTTTGGAGCTGACATGTTCTTTTGAGCAACGATTGTACGGGCGTTGCCGTTCGTTGTCATAAGGAACCATGTGTTTCCGGAGCCGTTGAAACCACCGGAACGAACTGCCGTCAATGTCTGCGGGATACCACCGACTTCAACGTATCCGATTACCAAGCCGATCAAGTCGTCGTCTTTGACGCCCGAGCTAAGTGTTGCCTTCATCTTAAAGGAATCACTCTTAGTCAGATTCACCATACCCGTATAGGACGGGCTGTTATTGGTGATACGAATCGAACTATTCTCGGGATTGAATTCCCAACGCTTGGCGTCTGAACTCGCGGGAGCATCTTGACCAGCGTTTTCATATACGTTGTTCCCGGAGAAACGCTTCCATGTATTGAAAATGTTATTCTCTGTGGGACTGATCGGCTCAGCTGGTTTTCCGAAATAAGCGTTGATCTGCGGGGTGTCGCTGGAATAGAACAGCATGTTGCGGTTCAAGCAACGGTATTCATCTTCCATGATCCGCAGTTCTTTGTTGCGGATTTCCTTCGGGAATGGCAAACAAACGATATTGATGGGAAACGTATAGAGTCCATCCTTTGGGATACTGGCATTTGGCAAGCAACTGCTTCTTGGAGTATCCGGTTTCAAGTTTGCCACATCACTCAGCGGAATGATGTATTTGAACTCGTCGTGTGCGCTGGCAACGTTGCCTTCGTTCTTCGTGTGTTTGTATTGGAGAACACCGCTTCGAACATCTGCTTGGGTGAAACGATCCCCAACTTTCATGTTTGTGCCGTTCAGCAATAGAATTCCGTGAGTCGGTAGAACTCTCAGCTCATAAACGGCGAGCAAGTCGTATTCTTCAACGATTACGTTTTGATGCAAATTCATAGATCAATGCTTTCCGATGCTAGTCCATCATTACTTAGCCCATTGCTGGTCAACACTAGGATGTACCGACGAACGTGCGTTTCGTTTGTCATGGGATCAAACGCTACAACCGTGAATGGGTAACGACCTGTCTTCAAAGGAAGTTTCCAAGGCTGAGTGCCTGCAAGACTTGATGGCTTGCGATCGGCAGTTGCAATGTATCCTACACTCGAAAGAGTTACACCCAAAGGAAGACCGCCATCCCAGAAGAGTCGTTCCTTTATATTTCTGTAGCTTGGTAATTTATCAAATCCAGGACCGCGGTCTGGGGAATCCGAAGGCAAATCACTGTTGGTCGCATATGTGGACCAATCCACGATATATCCGGCCGATGGCGGGGTATTCTGTGGAGGGACTTCGGTTCCCGATTTCAGTTCCCATAGCGCATTCGGGACATTGGACGTGAATGACCAATGGAATGTTGTTCCGACTTCAGCATAGATTACGTTGTCGCCGATCTGACGGAACTTTGGTGTGATTACCAAATCCAATGAAGTTTCCGTGCAACGGCTTTCGATTGTGCAGGCATTGAACTCCAGACGCTCGCTGCCATTGCCCAAGCGCGTGTTGAAGTACACGACATCCCCTGCGTTGACATCAGCTTGTGTGAACGCCACAGCATTGCGACCACGCAAGCTAAGGTAACCATTCGCCAACTTAGAAGTCAAAGTGTAGATGATTTCATCTGGTGCAAAATTTGGATCCGTAACCGACAGGAGATTGCTTGTGATTACGAGTGAACCTTCTTCGCGCAAAACGATCGTATCAGGCCATTGACCCGCAATTGGATCAACTGGACGTTTGATAGTGATCGGAAACACAAAGATACCGTTGGCCGGTGTTGGTATTTCTCGCGGTGGCATACAATCCGAATACATGTCGCCGGTGATATCACCGAGACCTTCTTGCCACATCGAGAACTCAAAAGAATCCTCAATCTGATCAACACCTGGATCCAGAGGAACAGTGCTGTGGTACAAGATACGACCCGCGTTGATATCGGCCTGTGTGAAACGAGACCCTACCTGTAGTAGGGTCCCATTTTGGCTTAGTTGTCCCAATGTCGGAAGCTTGCGGATCTTATAGAGACCCTTTGTTGCTACCGATGATTGAATCTCATGCATCAGTGCCTCCTTAGACGTATTGGATATCGAATGTCCATACCGCCGGAGAAGGACCAGTTACGCAAGATTCAACAACTTGGCACTCGGCATATCCGGATGTTAGGCTTGGTGTAAATGTGAATGTCTTCTCGCCGTCGGTTGACGTTTGGCAAGTAGATGCCGCCAAAATTGCACCATTCTGGTCACGAACATAAGCACGTGCCGAACCCGAAGTAACCGCAAACTTGAGAGTCATCGCAGCCGGTGGGATCTTCAACTTGATTGTTTTCGCCGCACGGCCATCCGAATCAGTATCAGCTGGGGTGAGTACTTGACCAACATCGAACGTTGCGGTATCCAAGTCTTCAGCGGATTCTGGATCAGGATCCAAGACATCATCGTAGTCAAGATCAACGTCGCAAAGCTGAAGATTTTCCATCGTAATGGCTTTGGTTTCGAGTTCGAACAAAGTGATACCTGTGTTCGCGCATACCCATGGCGGGTTGTTGATTTGACGGAACTTGATGTCAAAGGTCTGGTTCGTTTGGTTCAACACGTCACTGTTGACGTCGAACTTGAACGAGTCAGGCTTTGTAAAGTATGACAAGCTCGTATAGTTAACCAGGTTCGCATACAAGTCTTCGAGCGTAAACGTATCGCCGATTACCAAAGCCACGCTGTTGCGTTCAAGCACACCGTACTGGGGCAAGCTACGAACTGTGAACACCATCGTGCTCTTGTCGAACGTGCTACGCAGGTTCTTAACGCCCAAGCTTACTGGAGTGATCGCACGCTTGGTGCAAGGATCAATCGTCATACCCTTGTTGATTAGTTCCGGCGGTGGCGGCGGAATGATCTTAATCGGCAGAGTCAATGGAGTAACAACGTTACCACCGGAGTCTGTTACCGAGAAATCAAAGGAGTCCAACAATGCGCCTTCTGTAGTTTCGCAATAGGAAACCACACCACCAAGAATTTCGGCGTAGGTGAGAGTGTCACCTTCAGCAAGTGTGCGGCCAGCCGCTTGAAGTGTACCATGCAGAGGCACCGTGATGATTGTGAGAACCAGAGTTTCCGGTTCATCCTCGAGATCTTCAATACGGATGTGTGCGTTGCTGATTTCCGCGCAAGTCAATTCACCAACCGAAAGCTCATTGATGATGATTTCAGGAGCACGATCCGTGAGGATAATCTTGATCTTGAAGACTGCATCAATGTATTCGATACCATCGCTGACCCGGAACTTAAAGGAATCCGTGTCCATTAGGTATTGATCAGGATCCGGAGCATATGTTAGAAGACCCGAATCAATGTCAGCCTGGGTAAAGCTTACAGAATCGCCAGTTGGAATTGCAAGCTCAACACCAGCGAGAATCAACTTACCAGCCGCCGGCAATGACAGCAATTTGTATGTAATCTGGGTAGCATTTGAAACTGCACCAGACTCGGCCAGCAAGTATGTGTTGTCGATGGTTGCCGGTGGATCAGCCTGAACAACTGTGAGTTCATTGTTCTCGACCAGCTTGAGACCTGGCAGGAACTGGATAACATAAACGCCGCCAACTCCGCAGAAACCGTTAGTCACGGAGAACTCGAAACGGTCATCAACTGGTGTTCCAGTTTCGTGCTTATAGGAAAGCTTCATGTCCTTGATATCTTGCGATGTCCAAGTACCAGTTTTCTCTACAATTTCAACGCCACTCAACAGGAGCTTACCAGCCTCTGGCTTCTTTGTAAGAGTCCATACGAAATCGATGGCATCGTAGCCTTCGTTTGCCGCAAATAGATCAAACTCGGAAATTGCCTTCTCCGTTGTGTAGGACGTCTTCAACGGAAGGTTCGTAACTTCGGGGCAAATCGTTGGTGGCGGTGGGAATACGATGTGAATTGCAAGATCTTCGACTACGTTGTTGTCGTCGTAGAGCTTGAAGTACGCAAAGTCTTCAGTGATTTCATTAGCTGGGGAACCAGCAACATAACGGAAAGTCAATGCTTCCCATTCTGTACGATTGAACTTCTGTCCAACACTAGCTGGGTCACCGTTGATGAATAGCTCACCATGTTCGGGCAGAGCTGTAAGTTCCCACCAAACCTTTTCCGGAGTAGTGTCGTCATCTGTGAAGTCGAACTTATCAAACTTCCAGCTAACTTCACCATTACGGTCGCAGAGATGAGTCTCGTTTGTGACCATATACGGAGGCTTGTCCTCGACGACTAGGATCTGAATCGGCATTGTCAGAGGAATCTTCAAGCCGCCATCCTTGAGGATGAACTTGAACTGATCAGTCAGGGGATCGTGCGTGGTGCAATCGTGAATATACGAGACATTGCCCGCGAGAACATCCGCATATGTGAACTTTGTACCGATCGTTGCGGTGGCTCCGTTGATACGGAGCATACCGTGAATCGGAAGTTCTGTGATCTCCATTTCGAGTTCTTCTGGAGTCAAGCCTTCGGGATCAGTGATCTTGAGGTTTAATTCGCTTGCAATACCCGTGTCGCACTTTGGAACCAGCATTGCGTTGATCTCGACATTCGGTGGAAGGTTCGGGATCAAACGGATTGGGAACTTGAGTCCAGTAACAGTTTGCTTTGTGTGGGAAACCTCAAACTCGAACTCGTCGGTTGGAGTGTCCGAGCAATCCTGAGTAAATGTGATTCGACCCGCAACAATATCAGCGTTGGTCCAAGTCGTACCAATAGCCATTGCGGTGCCGTTCTTCTTGAGAACGCCATGCAGTGGCAGCTTTGTCAGCTTGAATGTAATAACGAGCGCCGGATCGTCTTCGTCGGATGCGACCAATAGAGTGTCATCGATGACACCGGTCTCGCATTGTAGGACTTCGAGTGTACCATTTGGACTGACAACAATCGGGAGATCTTCTAGCTGAATGTGAATGTTCAGCACGTAAACGTTTGCTGAAGTTTCAGTAGCGGTTTCACCCGGAGTCAGACCAGACCACTTATTCTTGGTGTCGCGAACCTTAAACGTCAGGATATCCAAATCGGCTTCGTCGCCGTTGTGCTTATATGAAATCTTGCCCGCGAGAATATCGGCCATTGAGAATTCACTATTCGGGCCCATCGGCAACGGAGAACCGTTCTTAAGGATCTGTCCATGTGTGGGCCAGTTTTGAATTCTGAAGAAGATAGCTGTCGGGCTATCGTACAAGTCTGTGAAGTTGAGATTGCCCTGGGTGATCTTTGCTTCGGAGTTTTCCTTCACATAGAGATCGTTTACGGTACCCTCAGGTGGACCATCCGGCAACGAGTACTTGACTTCGAAGTCTCTGGTAACCGAAGATCCATCAGTAAGGTCGACAATACGAACCTTATACTTGACGTAAATGACGGTCTTGTTGGTTGGATCCGACGTGTACTTGATAACGTTGGAATTGATTTCAGCCTGGGTCCAAGTGGTAACGGGAACGCCACCCTTTGTCATAGCGCCGATACTCGGTGATACACTAATAACCTGATATTGAACACTAGCCGGTGGTGGACCATCCGCTTTCAGCAACGCAGAAGTAACGTTCGTGATACCTGTCGCGTTAACTGTCAATGGACTGTTTACAGTAACTTTGGTGAATGCCATACGTATGAGCTCCAAGTCATAATTTCATCTATTTATGGTATTCCAAAAACAGGTTTTGGAGTTGACTTTGTTGGATCCTATGTTACATTGGCACAAATAGGAGAAACACATGGACTTCCTGCGTAACAAAAACTTGATCAAGCTGGTCGGCCACTTCGAAAAGGCTGGCTACCAGATCCGCGTTGTTGGCGGTGCTGTCCGTGATGCTCTACAGAATCTGCCCTGCAAGGACATTGACCTCTGCACGGACGCTGATCCCAACGAAATGATGGAGCTCGCAGGAAAGTTTTCCCTGCATGTGATCCCAACGGGTCTGCAACACGGCACTGTCACGTTCGTTATCAATCATGAGCCCTTTGAGGTCACCACCCTGCGCATCGACGTTGAAACCGATGGTCGCCATGCACAGGTCGAATACACAAGGGATTTCCGAAAGGATGCCGAACGGCGCGACCTGACAATCAATGCGATGAGCATGGATATGGATGGCAAGCTGTACGATTACTTCGGTGGTGCGGACGATCTGAAAAAGAATCGGATTAAGTTCGTCGGCTCCGTTGAAGATCGCATCGCAGAGGATTACCTGCGTGTTCTGCGTTGGTTCCGCTTTGCAGCGAAGATGCCAAAGTGGCCAGAGTTCAACAGCATTCGGCACGAGCTGACGGTCTTCGCATACGGCGATACTTTCCGTGGTCTAAAGGGTATCAGCGGCGAACGTATTTGGATGGAACTCAAAAAGATCATCCAAACCAAGCACGCCAACGAAGCTCTCATGTGGCTGCGCAACTCCAGACTGTTGCCGATGATCTCGACGGACGAAAAGTTCTTCCCGCTGAATTATCCGTCGAACATCAATAACATGATCGATGCGCTGAATGCAGCGAATGAGGCTTTCGGAGACAACTTCGAAGGGATGAAGGAAGCGCTGGTTATGGGCGTTCTGGCTTCTCTGGTTAGCTCCAAAAATGCTCAGGGCGTTGTGGATCGGCTGAAGTTTTCGGTACGCGAGCGCAAATATTTCGAGTTCATGACTCGCTGGATCGAGTACATCGATAACAGTGGACTGGACTTGGATGAGCTGACGGCTTGGTTCTACATAAGGGTTGCCGAGGGTACTGATCCACAATTGCTGTTCGCGGCGGTTGCGTATCATCACGCTTACTACCGTGCCGATCAGTCCGGCTATCAGATCCTGGAAGATCTGATGAACGCAGACGGTTCGGTCAAGTACGCACACCAGCGCAAACCCTTCGATATTACGGGCAAGGATCTGATGGAACGCGGTGTTAAGCCGGGACCTGCAATCGGAAACATGCTGCGGGCAATGCGCGTGTACTGGGCTTCGACCCCGGATATCGCACAGAAGGACCGCAACGAGGTGATGGATACCATCCTGGGCGGGTTCACTGATCTGTCGACGGTATACTCCATGCGGATGGTCACACTGGCGGCGGATGAGTTCTTCTCGGATCCGACCGGTGCCGGATTCAAGGAGGAAGAACGTCGAGCGGAAGGTCGTCGGTTTGCGAAGCAGAAACTGTCTTCGGAATTCGAAGAGTTTCGGTTTATGCTGTCTGAGGTTGATCCAATGCAGGATCAGGAAGTCATCATGTTCTTCAAGAACAAGGATGAGGCTATGATGGCCAAGCTGAAGGAAGACTTCATCGGAGCAACACGATGATGGAATATCTGGGCAAGGACGACGGTGATTCCTATGTTATCATGATCACCTCGTCTAAGCTCATGAACCGGCTATACCAATGGAACCACATTAAGTTGGGAACTATGGATGGGTTTACCCGCGTATGGCCATGGGACCCCGCGTTTCCAATGCACAGATGGATCCAGCCGGAGTTCAAGGAATGGCTTGAGCAATATGCGAGCAACGACGAAGGCATGCCACTGTATTCGATTCGGTGGCGCGACATAGAGGTCGCAAATAGCTTTCGCAAACACCTACACATTCACTTTTACCGTGAGAGGGCGGCCGCAATGTTCCGGCTGACATTTGCATGATCGAATATACGCTTGAGTATGAAGAAAATCGCGACAACGTAGTTGACGAAGATTTCGGCATCGTCGACATTCGTTGTTATGGTGGCTCACCCGTTGAAATCAATGGCACGATATGGAACCTCAAAGAAGAGGTTGAAAACTGGCTGAACTCCGATATTATCGGACAATACGAATACGACGCCAGCACAAGCGTCGTCCAGTTCAAAGCTCCAGAGGATGCTATGCTTTTCAAATTGGCCTGGCTGTGAAGATCCAAAGCAACTTCAGTCAAACGGTCATCGTGCTGCAATCCAACGAAGAACTAGACAAAGTCTTCGCATTGGATCACGATACTCTTGATGAATTTACCCGCTATTTCTACCAGACCGAAAAGATCAATGAGCTAAAAGCGATCCTCTCGGTGGTCGAATTTCTACCAGATGTGAAGCAATGGCTGGAGACCAATTTAGGTCACGCCGACAGTGGGCAGTATTGGGTTGTGTGGCGGACTATCCGCGACATCGACAATTTCCAACTCCAATACAAAGCAAATCTGTTCTTCAAGGATTCCAAGTACGCGGCTCTTTTTAGGTTATTTTGGCTATGACTCCCATCACTATCGACACTGTGGAGCAAATGGAGAAACTGTTTGATCTCGACGAATGGCGAGAACGGATGGGTGCCAAGATTATCGAAGATCTGAATGCAATGAGAGTTCTATCATCGCTCAATGCTTTGGATCTCTCCGACTCGGCAAGGGATTTTCTTTACGAGTACGACCTTTACTACCCACGTCAATTCAAGTTTGAATGGGAATGCACGGAGATCCTTGAGGAAAAAGAAACGCGCTTTGAAGTTGAGGGTAAATTTTATCTACCCGATGAGTACGCCGTGCTGTTCAAGCTGGCCATTCTTTGAGTTGACAAATCCTGAATTCCTGTTAGTATGCGACTAACAAAGGACAGGTTATGACAACAAACTTTTATTTCCATTCCGAGCTCAACGCTCACAAAGGCTTAGGTATCGACATTGATGAAACGCTCATCAATGGGCCTGGCAGCTTCTTCCTGCAAAACTGGGTTCAACAGTATCACAGCGATCTTGAACTTCATCTGGTCACTTTCCGTACTGGCAAATGGCTCGACCAGCTTCCCGATGACGTCTATCGTTGGGGCATCGAACCCCACATGTTCAAGGGAATCCACAGCGTTCCCGTTGAAACTGCTGGTCCATTCTGGGAACTTTGCCAGGCTGTCGGCGACAAACGTGCGAAGAATTTCAATCGCCGCAAATTCGAGCGTGGTCTTGCCCATCACAAAGTCACCGAAGAACAATACGATGCCATGGAACTCGAGCTTGCTCTGTGGAAGGGCTCCAAGTGCAAAGAGCTTGGCCTTACGGCGCTTGTCGATGACTTGGAGCATTGGGTTGTCCCAGGTTGCGAGGCTCACGGAGTAACGTGGATCAACTCGCTTACGCTGCGTCCTTAGGCGGCCTATAATCTACCGGGAGGATCTCATCGGGATTCACCCGGCAAAGCCCGCACATTCCGCCGTCTTCATCGCGGCTAGCAGCTTCGACGGCCATCTTTAGCTCGATAAGCATTGTGGTCAACGCTGCATTCACGTTCTGGGCAATCTGCGAAGTCATCATTTGAGCCGCATTTCGCATTGCATCTTCAATGTTGTTGGTGCCATATCCGGAACCACTGTAATAGGGCGTGTTCACCCATGCCCGATACGACATGCTCTGGATTTTCTCCAAGAGAATGTCCGCGTCAACTACTTTCTTTTTAGCCATAAAAGCCAAGCTCCGCCGTCATTTTGTTTCTTTATTTTTCGGACTCTGGGATGCAATGAAGCCCATGTCTCAAACTCCTGAGAGATTTGGCCACTCTTTCCCGTAATATGCTGGACTTTCTTAATCCCTAAATAGAACGCTTGTTCAAGATGATCACTGCTCGCTTCATAAGCTTTTTGAATCGTGTAATTGTGAAGATCCAATACAGGCGAAAACGATATATCCTGAACCTGAGGACGAGTCGCGAGAGTTGGTAACGGAACACTATCAGATAGGTTGAGCTTCACCCCCTTGGTGAAGTCATCCCAAAGCTTCCTTTCTGTATCTGTAAGCTCACGCATTTCTATTTTGACTCTACTTGTCTGAACCAGCTATATTTTGACTTAACAGGACACGACGTTGTCTGTCAATTTTTACAGGAGAAATCTTATGTACGTTTCCACTAAAACCTATGGCCACGATATTGGTCTGTCTTGCGCATTCCGACAGTGGCGCGCTGACTCCCATTGCCGTTTCATTCACGGCTACGCGCTGAAGGTTCATTTGGAATTTGAAGCTGACGAGCTGGATGCCCGTAACTGGGTTGTCGATTTCGGTTCCCTTAAGAGCTTCAAGAAGATGCTCGAAGACACATTCGACCATAAGCTGTTGGTGGCCGAAGATGATCCAATGAAGGACGAACTCAAGCGTCTTCAGGAACTTGGTCTTGCTGAGATTGTGGTGCTACCAAAGGCTGGTTGTGAAGCATTCGCCGAGTATGTCTTCGGTGCTGCGGAAACTTGGCTTCAGTCAAACGGTTATACACCGCGCGTTCGTATGCGCCGTGTTGAAGTTTCCGAGCATGGCGCTAACAGCGCTCAGTTTGTTCGCTAATTTCGGTCTTCGACTTCAGCAACCTGGTCCGCAAACATTAGCTTGAGGACCAGGACCTCGTTTAGCTTGTCCACGTAAACAAACGTATCACGGACAACACCCTCCGGATGTCTCTCATCCACGCTATTCGAATATTTCTTGCAGACCAATTTGTGATGGACGCCAAGCTCTTCTAGGGCTTTGGCGTTTTCTGCATCTGTGCCCCAAGTACGGTTGCGCATTTTCACACGGAAACGGAACTCTCCGTAGAACTTTCCCTTGTCGTGATTCTGCTTTGGTAGTGCTTTGCCCCAGTGAGCCGGATTTGTCTGTCGCACGCTGTTGACAAAGAAACGACTATTATGGGATTCAATCCAACGCAACACCTTGGGATCATTCGCATAGATGTAAAAGTCGTAGGTTGCTTTCACACTGACAATGTGAGCTCCTAGCTCATCTAGGGCACCATGTAGTTCCTGCTTGAGTTCATCAAAATTATGCCAGGAACTCAGCGCGGGGCTGATAGCCAAACGAAACGCATACTTGGCAAAGAACTTTGGCCTATGGAGCATTTCAGACGCGTCGGCATCCAAGATTGCGTTGTCGATAAGACGCGCAATCGCTCGCTCCATTCTTTGCTCATAAGTCCACGCCATAATGCACTCCAATAGGTATTGCGCCGTATTTAACACAAATCGTTTATTGACACAACTGGTCGGTTTTTGGTTGACACAACCGATACCTGCTTTATGTAGAGTAGCAACACTAAAGAGGACCATATGCAGAACATTGGCGTTTCATACACGAACACGGGTTCGACTCTCTCAATCGATGATAATGAAACTGGGCTTCATGAGATTTCCCTAAAGTTTATCAGGGAAGTCAAGCGTGTTCGTGGTGGCGACAAGGCTTCCGAAGTTATCCGTGAACTTGCCGATTCGCTCGGCAACCAGTGGTCGGCGCGGATCATTTTTGATTTGCTCGGCCGTGATTTCGAAGACGACCGCATTCGTCTCACCGTTCCCGTTTATGGCCGCTCCCTGCAAAAGATTTCCCTCATCAAGGGGTTGCGGTGGCTTTCAGGTCAGGGACTGAAGGAAGCCAAGGACGCAATCGAAGCTCTCATCCAGGCCGTTGAATACTGGGAAAGCCAGCATATGTCCAAAGGAAATCACAATTTCGACTATTCGAGCGCCCCTTATATCGACTTGAAGATCGCTACTCAGGATCGAAAGGCGGCAGTTTCGGAATTCACATCTGCCGGAGGACTCATCATTTGAGTGACAAAATTCTTACTGATATTCGCGAACAACTTGCCCGCTTTGGTGGGTCCGAGTTGGAAGCGAAGGAAAACATGCCTGCGCTCGAAACAATGTTCGACCGTATGCAGGAACTACGGACCGAAATGAACGAAGCCAAGAAGAAGGCAGCGGAAGAAGCAGCCGCTCCTTATCTCGAGGCAATGGCAGAAGTTCAGCGTCGGTACGCATTCATCTTGAAACTCGGACAACCCTAAGGATCAGCAATGACTTCAGTTGATAACAAAGCCATCAAAATCCCTTCTGACCACTACGTGGGTTTCCAGAAGCGGCAAAACGACGACGTGCCTCTGGCTTTCATGACCATCGATGGCACCGACAAAGCCGCGATCAAGCGCAAGGCCACGGTCGACGCCTGGGCCAAGGGCAATACCTGGCAGTCCCACAACAAGCAGGCAACGCTTGCTCCGAAAAGCCTCGTCAACAAGCCGCTCTCGGGCTTCAAGATGGGCCGCAACATTTCCTACGGCTCCGGCTGGGATTCCCGTCACGACAAGTGGCGCCTCGAAGATCCGCGCGGTTTCCAGCTGGAAATCTCCTCCGGTAACCTTCAGCAGATCATGCAGCTCTGCACGTTGGAAAAGGGTGAAATTCTCGAGCAGTGCATCTGGGGCCGGCTGGGTAACGAAAACATTCTGATCCCGATCAGCTCGCCCGTTTACACAACTGCGGCCGCCAATACCGACCGCATGAACAAAAAGGGCACGATCAAGGACGCCAAGCCGGGCTCCAAGTTGATCTTTGTCAACGGCGATGAAGGCATTTACGTGGGTAAGACCTTCGCAAGCGGTTACAACTATTCGAGCGAATATCGCAAAAAGGGCGGTTACGACTATGATAACCGCATCGTCACGCGGGACTTCACAAGCTTCAACGAGAAGGCAATCCACACGTATTACCTCGTGGACAAGGATGGCAACCCGACCCGTGTGATGATGCGCGATTCGCTCAAACTGTCCGAAGTCATCGACGGCGAAGACCTCACCATCGAACAGACTTGCGATTACGTCAACTCGCTGATCGCCAACAAGTCATTCTACGTGGATCTTCCAAACAAGTATTCGAGCGCTCGGGTACTTCAGTTCTCGCCGGCACTGGTCACGGATCATTCCAGCTTCGAGTTCTTCATCAAGGAGATCGCAACCTTCGATGATCTCATCGAACTCACGGACAAGTCGGTGAACCAATACTACCACACCAACTATACGATCGTGAAGACACCGGACGATCTCTACGGCTACGGTCACTTCTACAAGGACCCGAATAACCCGCCGACAACCGCTATGTTCCGTTCGCCACGCCGCATCGAGAAGGACGCCTTGTTCAACAACAAGGAAAAGGTCATGATGAGCAAGGAAGAAAAGTACATGGCATACCAGAACACCTGGAGCTATTCGGGCCCACAGGTGGAGAAATTCCGCACGGTCGCCGACAATCTGGACCTCAAGGCCTGGCAGATTTCGGATCTCTCGTTCGTGAAGATCATGGGCCGGTACACAACTTTCTCGGGCGCGGTTCACGAACGCGATATGACCGACGAATAAACGCCCGTAGAGCAGTCAAGGAAAAGCCCAGTGAGCAATCACTGGGCTTTTTACGTTCCTTAGAACTTCTGCTTGCTAAGCTCTACGAGTTCTTTCCGATAAATCGCCTTCAGCTTCTTCGGATCCGCCAGAATCCTAGTGTATTCGTCGATGTTGTCCTCGAGACGCTTGATGTTATCCAAAACATCCTGATACGCATCCTTCGCCCAACGGAACGATGGCAAGCTTACGATCCGGTCGATTTGGCTTGCGTCGAGAGTCAGTCCCTTGGTGATCGTAGTGACTTCATCGGTAATCGCTGCCTTGTTTGCAAGCGTTGGTAGCTTAGCGGGTAGCTTTGCATCGAAACACGCCTTGATTGCTTTCCAGAAGTTCAAGGAGTATTCGTCTTCTGCCTTCAAGTATTCGTAACGTACAGTGAACCAATCCAGGCGCCACTTAACGAAACTCGTCACAACTTCTTCAGCACTGTCGTACTGTTTGATTGCGGTGCCATTCCAATCCACAACAACGATACGCTCGGACTTCTTCTGCCGCAGCTTTAGGAAATCAATGGCTTTGGCTTCATCCCAGCCAGCAACTGTTCCGCGCTGCATCTTTACAGTGATGTCGATTGTCTTAGTCGAACGATCCACGTAGGAGTTGATCTTACCATCATCTTCAAGTCCGTTGAGACGTTCCTTGAACTTAGCAAGTGTCAGATCCGGTGGAAGCTCAGTAACATGAAGCGTTGAAGTATCCGTGACCGCAACACGGCCGGACATTTCCCAGGAGTTGTCTTCAATGTGCGAGACTTGAATATCGAAACGCTCGTAATGCGGGATCAACTGTTGGACCTTCTTGCCGTCCAATGCGTCGATTGAAGCCTGTACGAGGTCAGAGAACCGACGACGTAGAATCTCGGTAGACCAACCCACCGCAATACCGGAGATACCATTCAACAGAACCGTTGGGATCAACGGGAGGAAGTGTACGGGTTCCTTTGTGGAGCCATCGTAGTTTTCCTTCATTGGAACGATATCCAGATCCGGTAGCATGAGATTGGTCAGAGCTGTGCCACGCTTTACGTAGGTGTAACGTGGAGCACCAATTCCGTCGACGGGAGCTGTTCGTGTACCAAAGGTACCAATACCATGAAGCAACGGTACGTTGTTGACGAAAGGTGCTGCCAACATGCTTACGGAGCCCGCTGCGGAGGCGTCGCCGTGCAAGTAGAGACCCGACTGGATCATTTCACCTGCAAGGGAAACAGTCTTGACCTTTTCTGCTTTGTTGCGGATCAACCAAAGTGCTTTGCGCTGGGCGTCTTTGAGACCATCGGCGACCTTCGGGATTGCGCGGTTCTCACAAACATAAATGGAGTATTCTCGAGATGTGTCCAGAATATAATTTGAGCTTGATAGAGTTGTCATTTTGAGCCTTATTAAGATTTCATTAATTTGAATAGCATTGCCAGTGTAGGATCTTCAATAATTAGGAAGAGGCCGATATTGTCGACTTCCATATGCAGATCATTCATATTTACACCGTGCGACTCTAGGAATTCCATCGCTTCGTTGAGTGACTTCCAATTGTCCGCTTTCCACCATTCATTTTGTTCGATATAGACCTTATGCCCCATCCCACACCATTCTGAAAAGCACGGCATCCGCGGCCTTTTCAAATTTAAAGAAGAAGCCGTTGTTATCTCGACCGTAATCAAAATCCGTGATGCCATGCGAACGCAATATTGCCACAGCCTTATCACGTCGTGTGTCGTATTCGACGACAGACCATCCGTATATGGTCTTCTGAGGGAACCAATGCACGTCGTAGGTCATGGGAGCGTAAGTTTGAATTTCACGGCATCAGCTTCAGTTTTGAAGCCAGCGTAGGCGTGGAATCCACTATCGAAGAGGATCATTTTGCCATCATCGACATGATTTTCCAGATAATAATCCAACGCATCGATAGTCCGAGACTTCTTCCTTGGTCCTTTCACATCGCGATCATTGAGGCGAATATAGTGGACCCAGGGCGAGTTCGGATACAACAGCTTCATTAGCTCATTTGGGTTTTCAATGTCAATGTAAACGGATTTATCACTGCTATTGGTCGTATCGATATCAGCGCCGATTTTCTTCAAGTAGTGATGAAACCCATACATGAGCAAGCTGTTTGAGCAGCGATGGTATTCATCGCTGCCCAAGAAGTTGATTTCACGAAGCTGTTCTACCGTGACGTACATTAGATTCCAATCCAGTCCTTACGGTCATCGGAACGTCCACCGTTAAAGATGAGATCCAATGTATCCTGCATATTGCCATCATTTACGATCGGGAATAGTTCAGGATTGTCGAGCGAGAACTGCCAATCCTCTTCGGTCAGCGTGGACAGACCTTTAGCACGAGTGATGGACCAACCCGAATGTGCTACCGGATCAAAATCCAAGTAGTTATGGGAATACCAATACTTGCGCGTCTTGCCCTTTTCCGCGATAATGAATGGCGTCTTGAAAATGTTGATGAACGCGGGTTTATCAGCATCAAACAGTTCGGGCCAGAATGTGTGGAAGAAGTTGATCAGCAAAGCACCAATATTGAGACCGTCTGGGTCCATGTCGTGGGCAATGTAAACGGAACCATAACGGAGATCCTCACGCTTGGCTTTCTGACCCACGATGAGACCCAAGCTGTTCATGATATCAGCCAACGCCTTGTTCGCGATAACCGTCTTGAGGTCTTCACCGTTGACGTTGAGTACCTTACCACGCAGAGCCAGGCCTCCATGGATTTCAGGATCACGCACCGAGCTCATACCCGAAATAGCGGATTCACCTTCTGCCAAAAAGAGCTTGCACTTGGTGCGGTCTTTTCCATTAGCGTCCATCAGGCCAGCGACTTTGGACCGTGAAAGCTTCTTGGCCAACTTGTTGATATCGGCCTGATCCTTCTTCATGGTACGTTCCGCACAACGCTTGTAGATCTCTTCGATCCACTCCTTGTTCTTGCGGATAACGTCCTTGTAAAGCTCTGGATCCTCAAGTGCCTTTGCAACGGTCTTGCTGACTTCCTCGTTGATCAAGCGTGTCTTGCTTTGCGAGTCAAAGTTTGGACTGTGCATGTTGGTGATGTTGTAGATCATCACCCCTTCGGTCACATCGGAACGATTCGGGCTTAGCTTACGACGCTTGCTTTCCTTCTCCAACGCACCCAACAGGTTGCGATAGAAATCACGACGGAATGTTTCAATGTGAACGCCGCCGTTGAAAGCCGGAATGTTGTTGACGAGCGTATGAGTGTGTTCACCATCCTCGATGAAATTCGGAACCAACCAGAAGCGCGTGCGGAAGAAAGTGTCCTTGATTTCCACAGCAATTGGCTTGATCTTTTCGAACAGGCTTTGCTCGGGACGCGGCTTAACCTTGATCTGTGTTCCGTTGAAGTAAACACGAATCAGTGGGTTTGCAATGGCGATTTCAGTTACACGGGAACGCACAAACTCCAATGGAAGAGTTGTGTCCGCGAACACCTTTGTGCTCAACTTGAACACGACTTTGGTGCCTGTGACTTCGGCTTTTTTCTCGATGATTTTTGGTTCGCTCACGACAAGCTCTTCACCTAGGGCCTCGTTACCCTCGGAGAAAGTCTGAGTAAACTTTTGACCATCGCGATGAATTGTCAGCTTGAAGTATTCGGAGCAGAAGTTAACGCCAGCAGCACCGATACCATTTGTACCAGCGACTTCGCCGCGTGCTTCAAAGTTACGACCTGCACGAGCATGGCTCAGCGCAAGAGTAGCAGCGTGAATTTGATGTTCTTCATCCCATTTCGTAGGGATACCACGACCATTGTCTTCAACAGACATTTCGCGTGTTACTTCATCATATGTGATGTCAATGCGATTGCCGTGACCGTGACCGACTACTTCATCCAAGCTGTTGTCGATGATTTCGCGGAAAGCCGTGTATACGGCCGGAACCCACTTGAAGTTGCGGGGAACAGGTTTCAACCCTTCATATGCGATAACCGTCTGCTCGTGTAGGGCACGAGAGCCGAAATACATTTCAGTTTTCAGTCGGACGTGAGAATAGTCGGTGAGTTTTTTGATAGATTGTTCTGCCATAGGTGTATCCAGTTTTTCTTTAAACGTATAGAGTTAGAGCCGTTTATGTCAATTTATAGGTTTCCAGAGGCCCAAATTGCTGGACCACATAATAATTTATGCCTGAAACAAAAATTGGTTTGAACCCAATGGTTTTGGTGCTACATGTGGATTAGTAGACAAAGAAGGAACCACAATGTCCTATACGGGTTACGAGATTTCCAAAGAGGATCGCGCCAAGCTTGCGCGAGTCTTTCCGCCGAAGTTCTCGGACTTTATCGGCCATCACGTTACCTGGCAGTTCGGAGCTCATGCGGATTCTCCGCTTCCTCCGGATGGTACGCTCCGGGTTGTGGGTTACGCGAGTGACAAATCACTCGAATGCCTTGTTGTTGAAATGGATGGATCAATTCGCCGTCCCGATCGTGCAACCCTGCACATCACTTGGTCCCTTGATCGCGCTGAAGGTCGCAAGCCCGTTGACTCCAACGAGTTGCTTCGCGGCGGATATCAGGCAATCCGGCCAATAAATATTTCAGCAGCGCCGAAGTTCTTCAAGTAAGACCGCTGTATTCCACAAGTTGGAAGTAGATCGAGCACACACCGTTATCGAGATTTCCAATGGAAGAACTCCCAGCTCATAAAATGACCGTAGTAACGTACCCGGATTATCATATTGATCCTGGTGCAACACGCTTGATGTCAATCGGTAACTACCGATTCAATGTCGAAGTCCAAGACGCAGTCGGCCTATACTGGCCTGACAAGGATGTTTCAATCTACCTAGGCGATTCAGCAATCGCAATGACCAACAGTGCAGAGGCAATATTCACCTGGACATATTACCAATTGTCTATTGCTGAATTTGTAATCGTTAATTCTAGTTCATGGCATTGGATTTGGCCCGCATTGGATAGCCTTAATTGTGCAAAGATCATTGTGGATCAAAAGACGGACGAGCTTTTGTCTCGTAGTCTAAATTTGACATATCCGGGACGAGTGTTCCATACTACTGAAGACGCCGTAAAATTTGCGGCTTCCTGCGTACCATAAATAATCAACGATAACAATAAACAGGGACAGGGTTGATGGTAGAGAAACACAAAGTCTTGTTTTGCTCCTTCTGCAATAAGAGCCAACACGAGGTCAAGAAACTGATTGCAGGGCCAGATGTATTCATCTGTGACGAGTGCACCAAGCTTTGCTTCGACATCCTGGACGACAAACCCGCGGAAGCAGGCGTCCAGATTAATGAAAAGATCCCAAGCCCACGCAAGATCAAGGAATTTTTGGACCAGTACATTATTGGACAGGAAGCAGCGAAGATGGTCTTCGGTGTTGCCGTCCACAATCACTACTTGCGTCTTGATAACCCTGTGGTTGATGGTGTGGAACTTGAGAAGTCCAACATCCTGCTTATGGGCCCGACAGGTTCTGGTAAGACTTTGTTTGCACAGAGCATCGCACGCATGTTGGATGTTCCTTTTGCAATCGCCGATGCTACTTCTCTTACAGAAGCCGGGTACGTTGGTGACGATGTTGAATCCATCATTTCGCGTTTGCTGGCGGCCGCCGATGGCGATGTCAAGAAGTGCGAACGCGGTATCATCTACTTGGATGAAATCGACAAAAAGGCGAAGAAGTCCGAGAACCTCAGCATCACACGCGACGTTTCGGGTGAGGGTGTTCAGCAGGCTCTATTGAAGATCATCGAAGGCTCTGAAGTTCGCGTTAGCCCACAGGGTGGTCGCAAGAATCCATCCGCGGAAATGACTGTCATCAACACCAAGAACATCCTGTTCATCGTTGGTGGTGCATTTGTTGGTCTTGAAGCAATCATCGATAAGCGCATGGGCGGCAACGGTACTTCCATCGGCTTCGGTGCAAAGGTCAAGTCCGAGGCAACTCGTTTGTCCCACAATGGTTCATTGATGGCACATGTTGATCCCGAGGATCTTGCCAAGTTTGGTCTGATCCCCGAGTTGATTGGCCGCCTGTCCACAGTCACGCATCTTGAGGAACTCACAGTAGACCAGTTGGTTCGAGTCCTCAAGGAACCCCGTAATGCGGTGGCTCGTCAGTTCGAGAAGCAGTTCAAGCTCGACGGTGTTGAGCTGGAAATCGAAGACAGCGCACTCAAGTTCATCGCCGAAACCGCAAAAGCCCGTAAGGTTGGCGCACGCGGTCTTCGCAATGTGATTGAGAAGAAGCTACTCAAGCTGCAATTTGAACTCCCTGATCTGAAAGCCGACGGCGTGGAAAAGATCGTTATTGGTGAGGATTTCTTCGCGAAGGAAACACCCGCAACACTCGTTTACACGCAACCACAAGCTACTGGCTCGGATTGATGTTGACACTTTGGTTATCCTGTTATACTTTGCAACAGGATAACCAACAAAGGAGACTTTTTCTGTGAATCTCACACACGATGTGAACAACAAGATTAAGGCGAAGGAAGTTCGCCTAGTCGGTACAGATGGACAACAGCTAGGCGTCGTAGCGTTCGACGTGGCTCTGCAACAGGCTTATGATGCAGGTGTCGATCTGGTTCAGATTAACGGAGCAATCAATCCTCCGCTTTGCCGCATCGTCGACTATGGGAAGTTCAAGTACGAACTTACTCAGCGTGAAAAGGAACAGAAAAAGAAGAATCGCGAGAACCAAGTCGAAACCAAGGAAATCCAGTTGCGTCCGGTCACTGACACGCATGACATTGCGATCAAGGCCAAGCGGGCAGGTGGATTCCTCGAGGACGGCGACAAGGTCAAGGTGATTGTCCGTTTCAAGGGTCGCGAACTTTCGCACCGTGAAATGGGCCAGAAGATCCTGGACAGCTTTTGCGATTCTGTCGGCTCCGACAAATTCAAGATCGAAACACCTGTTTCGATGAACGGTCGTCAGATGATGATGATCCTCGGCCCCATCAAGAAATAAGGTGTCTCCAATGGCTATGAACGATACTTGCAAGATCCGCAACACCAACAACGGTATCAACAAGATCTGCGACGTCCTTAGCCGCACCGATAAGTCCATACGTGTGGTGTTCCCGGGAACCACAATTCCTTTGACACTCACACGCAAGGATACACGCGGACCCTACGTGGGTCACTACGCGGGAATGGAGTTCACAAGTGTCGGTTGATGAAGCAGAAGCCCGACTTAATAAGTTGGGCAAACACAATCGCGAACCCGTCGTCAAGCAGATTCAAAAGAATCAAAAGCGACTAAAGGTTCGCAATAGTCCTCGTGCTCGTGTTGCTCAGCGATTCCGAGCTCGTGCGCGGCAAGCTCGTCGTGCGGAGTCTAAAAGCTACCGCAAGGGAGAAATCGCAGCTATGATTGCGGTTTATCGTGGCGAGACGCATATACCAGTTATAACCAGCAAGTCGGATAAGGCTCGTCGTCAATTCCATCGTGGAATACAACGCTCCATAGACAACTTCATTGGATAACTAATATGCAGCCGCGTGAGACTTGGTAGTCAGAGAGAGCTTATACCTCTTTTAGCCCCAGATTAGGGTTCTTGAGACAGTTCGATTCTGTCCACGCGGACCAAAACAAATGAGTCGGAAGCCCCCAATGCTCGACGGAGTACGCGGCCCCGGCACCAGCAATGGGTCCTACTCGCGACCTCCGGTTTAAGCAGTGCCGACGGGTACGGCTAGGAGGCTTTTAGGGTCCATTGCAATGGTACAAAAACAGGAAGCCATCGGCTTCCTGTTTCCATTTGTGGTTGACACAACTGGAATTCCTGTTATTGTTCCAATAACAGGAGAGAACATGAACACGCACGTAAATGCCAATTACATTCTTCGCAGTGCGGTCAATCGCAAATGGCCTGCTGACAATCAAAAGGAATGGTGGTACATGAAGCTGGCAGACGTCCGTCGCCAAAAGCTTCTGCGTTGTTCCGAGCAACAGAATCATCGCTGTTGCTACTGTGGAGTTCGCACATGGCATCCCAATTATGGCGAGACTGGATCCAAGCGTCGATTGGCGACACTTGAACATGTTGTTGCACGTGCCGAGGGTGGTACCGACAACATGAACAACTTGGCTATGGCTTGCTCCCGCTGCAACAATGGCCGGGGCGATCATTTCGAGGCCATGGAATTTTACGAGATGACGGTCGGGTTGCGTCCACAAAGGGCTCGCACTCGTACCGAAGTCAGCGCGGAGAAAGTCGCTGAACGTAAAGCCAAGCAACAGGCACGTTCACAGACCGCGACGGTCTACGCCGCATACACGCTTTCCGCTTTGGACCTTTGGTGGTGGTGGGATGCCTGGTTGACGTACGGTGAATCCATGTTAGAAACCGCATAAAGGAGATCAAAATGAACGAGAAGATTATCGTCGTGTCCAAGAACAGCCCGGTCAGCAATGACACACTCGCTGCGTTCGAAGCTCATGGCTGGGAGATCCAGTTCGAGGAAGATCTCGAAGCGCAAGCGGCTGTTGAAGCCTAAGCTTACAACTCGTATAATTGTCTGTGGCGTTGTTATTCCTGGTTGACAGGGGAAATTCCTATGTTAATTTGGGAATAACAAAACAGGAGATCGAAGATGTCGAAGAAGATTGTAGTTGTTGGTGGTGCAGGTCAGATCGCAGCGGCAGTTGCCCACGCTATGATGCGTGCCCCAGGCTCGGTAGTAGTCGTCGAAACGGATACGCCGGCAATGGCCCTCGACGAAGCGACCATGACCATCGGCTACGATCCCAAAATGATCGACGCACTGGCTGCCAACATGTCAGAGCGCGAACTCTACGGTATTGAGCTGCATGAAGCGCATCGCTTGATAACAGAGCGTCGTCTCGGCGATTACAAGATTCCAGCTACTGACGTCGACATGAAGATCGAGTACGTCGACGATCTTCCGAAGAACGCAAAGAAGCCCAAGTTCCTCCTGGAACAGAATCACCGGATCACGAAGGTTCGTCGCTAAGGAAATCGAAAATGACCAACGAAAAGATCCTCATCGTCAAATTCGAAAGCTTCCTACCCGCGCATGAAGCCAAGATCTGGGAAGCCAATGGTTGGGAAGTCAAGTACGAGCTTTCACCGATCGTTCGTGAATTTATCGATCACAATCACATGGTTATTGATCGGACTGGGTCGATTTCCAACGAAACACTTCATGAAATGGCTCACGAAGTCGATTACATCATGAGCCATGCGTTCCCATCGCCCGAATCATTTCGCAAAGCCGGAGAATACCTAATTCCCCTGGACTTCACCGACAATATTTCGAAGGATGACATGGATCGGTTCCTCGCTGAAATCAGTGAGATCACAGGAGACGCCAAGTAAATGGCCCGCAAGACCAAAGCACAGGAACTCGCCGAGTTTTCCGAACACGTGAACAAGCTGGCCATTGGCTATGGATTGTTTCCGACCACACTCGTGATGACCCAGATTCTCGATTTGGGTTACGACATTTCCGAGGAACGGCCCGAAAATGTGTTCCAGATCATTATGCTTGCGGTCACAGAGATCCAGAAGCTCTGGGAAACGTACGGTAGCAAGCCGAACATCCTTGTGGATGCAAAGCTCGCAAACGTACACAAGAGCCTCCAAGGGGTTTCTCCGGAATATCAGTTGATGTTCTGGGCCGGTGTTTCCAATCACGGTGTTCGTTTCAAGCGCGAGCCGGCGTTCCTGACCAAGGACATCGCCCAGTATATGCTGTAAAATTCCCAATTAAGTACGTAGTTGTTGACAACTCTGGTTCCTATAAACTATTGTAGGAACTATCAGAGTGTGTCACACAGAAACAGTGAACCCGGACTTAGACGGGCACGATGAGACGCTGCACTCGCGTCGAACGGAACGAGGTCATCCCCGGCCCCATGCAAAAGGATTCCCGGGTAGATGTGGACCGCCGCAAAGGGTCGCCGCTACTGATGGTAGTGAGGAAAAGATCAGTGAAATCTCCTTTGATGTTGAGAACTCTGAGATACGCTACTGTAGACTCGTGAAGCTTTAGCGTATTGAGCACGCCCGCAAGGCAGTGCGACCGTATGTGGGGAAACCCAGGATAGCCGGAAGTTGTAGGATTACGCATACCACCTACTTGATATTCCGTACACGAGAAACTATGAAGCACTCGTAGGAAGTCTGTCCCCCTGTTAGGACTTTGCAATTGTTTTCGTTTGCTTTGTTCTAACGGGGGGATAATAAACATCGCATCTGTAGGAAATCAGAACACTTCGCTTTTCCCACCAATAGTCCTATCTAAATTCCCACCAAATAACCCACCAAGCTGTCCACGGAAATGACTCCTTGAAGTCTGACCCCATATAGCCAGCCATGGAAAATCCCGATACACACAAGTATACCGGGATTATGATTCCTTGATATATCAGGACTTAGCTAGTTGCCCATGTCAGGAACACTTCGGGCTTCTGAGCCTTGAACCATTCCTTTACAGCGTCCGAGACGTCAGGAGCATCCAGGATAACCTGGAGCTTCTCCCGGTACTCCTTGTTTTGACTGGAATCCGGCTCCTGTGCAGCCTTCAGTGTGTTCTTGAGATTTTCGATCTCATGCCAGGCCATATCACCGCACTCGTCGATATCCGTGATGTGTGCGCCCAAGTACAAGGGCATGTCGCCGGAACCACTGTAGGAGCTCTGAAGGATTTCAGCATCATTGAATTCTTCAATGGCTTCGATGATTTCCTCCGAGAGACCCATATCGTGGTATTCCCTGAGGTTGATGCCAAACTTGAATTCACCAATAGCGTAGGTCATTTTGTATTCCTTTTGATCTGTGTTTCCAATTCACGCCGTTTCTCGTGCATTTTATGCTGACGATGTTGAACCTCTTTGAGTGTACCATGTCGAACCGCAGCGATATAGTCGTCGACCGCGTGTTGGTATTCCTCAAGAGCCTTCAACGTGTCCATCAGTCTTCAATCCAATGCGGGATAAACCGCGAAAGGTTTCTCGTAATCGGGCCTTTATCCTCACGGATTCCGATACCACAGGCTTGGCCCGCGACAACCCAAGACCCCACACACATATAATCGTCACCGAACTTGGGCAAGACGGCGGCTGCCTGGACGATGTAGCCTTCTTCGCCATATTCGCCGTCGGCTTCAACCCGTCCGCCTTCGACCCATTCGGATACCAGCGTTACGTTTTCACCTTCACGGCTCAGCAAAGGCTTACGCACGTATTCGGTCAGTTCCTTGGCTCGTGGATCATCGTCCCAAAACGCCGGTAGCAAATTGGGGTGATCCGGAAACAATTCCCAAAGGATCGGTAAAATGCCTTTGTTCGAGAGCAAAGCTTTCCACAGGGGTTCGAAGATCTTGGTCTTCGTCGTGATCAGCTTGGGCCCAAACTCCTCATGGAACATATGCTCGAGCGGGTAGAGCTTGAACAGGTTCTTGATCTCGTTGTCGTCGAGATCCGTGAACGTATCGCTGGCATTGATACCAAGATCGCCAATATCCAATACCGTGACTTCCAAGCCGGCTTGGTGAGCGCAATCCGCGATATAGTAGACTGTGAGTGCATCTTCTTCGGATTCAAGCGCACCGGTGAAGTGGAACTCTTTGTGAGTGCTTCCGAGTTTTCGGAAAGCCTCAATCAGTCGTTCATGAATGCTGTTGAACTGATCGGCAGTTTCCGGAAGAATACCCTGCGCCTTGAGGTCTTCGAGCCACAGCCATTGGAAAACAGCGGACTCGTAGAGACTTGTTGGGGTGTCAGCGTTGAACTCCAGCATTTTCGCCGGGTTCTCGCCATCGTAGGACAGATCAAATCGTCCATAAAGATCATGCTCGGTGGTTTCCCACGAACGTTTGATCGCTTCATGATAGATCGCCGGAATACCCAACTTGTGCATCAAGCTGGGATCCTTATAGACGATATGATCGACTGCGGCATAGCAGATTTCAATCAGTGCGGCTGTCGGGTCCTCGATGTTGTCTTCGATTTCCTTGAGGGTGAACCGATAGGCGCGGGATTCGTCCCAGTAGAGTTCCCCATACATGTGATGGATGTGGAAATCATTTTCCTCGGCCTTTTGAACCCAGTCGGGTCTCGCACCAATATCGACTCTTCTCATTTAACCCTCTTAACCGCCGAATCCACCGCTACGGCCACCAAAGCCACCGCGTCCAATTGTGGTAGTACGAATTGCTGGCTTTGTAAAGCTGTGAGTCGCAACAGAGCCACGCGGAGACACCTTAAATGCGCCCGTTTTGTTGCTGACGTAATCGCCACCAGCATTGACCAGGCCGGACTGCGACTTGCTCCGATACAGAGCCTGTGAGCTCAACGGGGTGCTCATGCCACGGTTCTCAGGAAGAGCGTAACTGGGGCGGCCCATCATATACCCGTACATGAACGGCATGAATGCACCGCCGCCGGCGCTGTGAGTCGCCGGGGTTGGCTCACACTTGCCCTGGGTTTCTTCCTCGCAATCCTTTTGATCCTTGAACGCCGGAGCATTCTTCTGATGGTCGAGCATTGCTTCACGGAAGCTCTTCTCACAGGCTGCGGGATCGTTCAGGCGCCGGCCGCGATCATCTGCGGCATCCACGCATTGGGCAACATTTTCATAAGCGCTGGTCTGAATGTCAGGCTCGCGCTCGCAACCAGCGAGGAGACCTGCAACACCGATAAGCGCCAAACTTACACTTGCTGACTTTTTCATATTTGTACCATACTCTGATTCAGTTTAGTCGATCAAAACGAGAAGAGCCGATTATAAAATTTTCGGGCGGCAGCTTCATGTGCGGGGAATGCCCATTCTTCATTTGAATCGGGATTCCAAAGCAAAACCTCAAGAGTTTCACGTGGATCCTGAGCCGCCAGTTGCGTTTCGGTCCAAGGTGTGAACTCCGGTTCAGGTCCTTCGTAGCTTGCAAAAAGCAGATTCTTGGTATCACCTTCGATGGATTCGTAATCGAAGATTTTCCAATTGTCATCTGTTTGGATTCCACTTTCTTCGTGGGTTTCCTTTTTCAGCGTTTTGCGCCAGGAATCTCCCATTTCTTGAAAGCCGCCAGGTAAACAAATTTTACCATAGCCGTGTGGCAAAGCTCTCCGAATGACAAGAATGCCATCCTGGATTGGAATCAACGGAACCATTACGGTCGGCGGATTGTAATTAGAGAACTTGGTCATCGTGAATGGATTCCATATACTAGGAGAATAATAAGGCCGAGCACTAGCGCCGAAACAACTGCCGACACAAGATAATTCTTCCAGGGACGCCACGTGGTATTGTTGTGACCCAAGATGTAGCTGTATATGCCGAAGAACACACCGTACCCGACGATACAGATAGTCCACATGTCTTTGTCCCAGATCATTTGCTCAGGTGTACTCCAAACCAAATAAGACCAACTACCCAGGCAGCCATGCTGAAACTGAAAACGCCGGAAACAAATACACGCCAATTCGCCGACATAGTTGGATGGCGCATGGAAACCAAGCTAAGCGCGGGTGCCCAAGCTGTTGAGCCAATAACAAGCCCAATACTTGCCAACATCTGCAATGTGATCATTTGTTGTTTCTTTCGATGGATTCGGCTTCATTACGAAGAAGCCTGAGCACGATTTCACCCGCGCTAATTTTGGGGATAGAAGCTTTCACTTTGGCTTCTGGCCATTCACCGCGAATGTTTTCGATTGCCATTTCGAAATCCTTGAGGTCTTCCTTGTACCAAGCCTCTTGGATTTTCTCGATGAGTTCCCAAGCCTCTTTGCCTTTGGCATCATCTGCAAATTGAATCTTTGGTCGACCAGCCATAGTGAGCTCCTTTGAGTCATCCACTAGCAGATTGGTTACCTAAGTCAATAGCCGAAATATTGACAATACTCTGTTAACCCTGTTAGGGTGAAGCAAGCTCGCATAACAAAATGGAGAAAATAATGAGCGCTCATAAGAATTCCGAACGCGCGGTAAACAAGAAGGGCCTTACTGTTGAAGTACGCCCGGGCCGTGACGAGAAGGAAGCAAAGAACAACCTGGAGCACGCTATGAAGCTGCTCAAGCGTCGTGTCATGCAGGAAGGCCTGATCAAGGATCTTCGCAAGAACGAGTTTGCTGAAACTAAGGGCCAGGTTCGTCGTCGCAAGCACAAGGAAGCAGTTCGCCGTAATGCTAAGGCGATGCGTTTGAACAGAGACAAGGTATGATTTACTTTTTTGCCGGTGCAGCAATCGGATACGTCTTGGGAAACCAAGACGTAAAGGATTACCTAGGGGACAAGTATGAGATTCTTCAAAGCTTTTTTGTCAATCTTTACAAGGACCTCACCGGCAAATGGTAAACTTCGTCGGGCCGCTAGTTGGACTTTTCTTATTGGCAGCCATCCTGTTGGCTTTATTTTCAGTCAACAAGGGCGTAAACGAAGAACTCCAACTGTTCATGATGATTACAGCAACTGGGTAAAAGGAAAAACAAAATGACAACTTTCGTCGTTGGTGTGGTAGTTGGCCTGATCGTAGGCTGGAACTTCCTCAAGCAGCCTGAATGGGTTGCAACGCAGGTCGCAAAGCTCCGCACAAAGCTCGGCCTCTAAGGCTTGCAATTCTCTCCTATGTGTAATAGCGTAGGAGAGAATTTCCATATCAAGGAACCATTATGATTGAGTTCACAGGCAAACACATTCTAACGGATCAACAGCTTTTGATTATGAAGCTGACACTCCCGCATTTCAACGTGAACTATTATGTGAACTCATTCCGCGAGTACTCGCATACTGACAAGTACGGTTACAAGTGCCGTAAATCTCACACCTTTTTGGGATTCATGGAAGACCGCAGCTCTCGTTTTATTGGTTTCTCCTACGAGAACCAACGGTTTGTGGCGGTTCACCGATTCTACCAGAATTGGGATTGGGGCGACGGCGGCGAGTTGGACTACGACCCCGAAACTCGTCCGTGGATTCTGTTCTTCCAAGGCTGCGATGATTCCAGCTTTTACATGCGGTTTGCAAAAGAGGCTGAACTGGATCAAGAGTGGGAAACTCTCAGCTATTTTTACGATCATTCTGAATTGCTCTATTGCAACTAAGGCGTTGACATTCAGGATTCCTATGTTATGTTGAATGCACAACAAAGGAACACATGATGACGCCGGAACAAAAGATCGAAAAACTGTTCAAGCATGTGCGGGAAAACGGCACATACTTGGAGCGTGATTTCAAAACGATCGGCGGTATGTGGACCGTAGATACTTGGGTTCTCGGCGACATGAAAGTCCAGCTGATGGACGAGGGCTACACGCAAGGCGTTATCACAGATTCACTTGCAGCCCATTCAACGCATGGTCGCCCCGTATATTTCACTCGTGGCGGTGAACAGGAACTCAACGCGCTTTACAACAGCGTGTTCGCATAAAATAGGGTTATATTCGTAATGCTCGTGTTTATGGATAAGCAGGTCGAAGCAGTTTACGCGATTCCGACGTATCGCTTCATTACGCCTGTGCTGTTTTCTGATGTTAAGGCACTTTGTGATTATGATGCAAAGCTTGAAGTGAATCGTCGCTTCATGGGATATTTCACAGCAGAGCGTGGCGAATGGCTACAGACGGGTGAGCGCGAATTCACCTGGCTCGAATATGTTTAAGCTTTTCGCTCTACTCAAATACATTGCGATCTGCTTGGCTTTCGGAATGGCCCTGAATATCTTTGGTACCCTCACATACGCCTTGGCTAGAACTCCTGGCCACGAGTTGAATGCCTTGATATGTGCGGGCATTTTTGTCGGTTTGTTCAGATATTTTTTAACTTTTGACGATTCAGCAACTCACTAAGGCATAAATAGAAGTAGCTGGGAAACGCCATGTGTGCGGGTCTCGGTGATGATGCGGGCATAGCACAGTGGTAGTGCGTCACCTTGCCATGGTGAAGGTCGCGGGTTCGAGCCCCGCTGCCCGCTCCAAATAAAGGTTGAGAATCACGAGCTCAACCTTTTATAAAGGACACTGATTAACTTCAGTGTCCTTTTCTTTTGATTGATCACCATGCAGATGAAACTCGCCGGTCCCTACGAGGACGATGGTCTCTATACGTTGTGGATTCACATGTATCGTGACTCCGATGATGAGGCCCGGATTACTGAGTTTTGTGATCAAACTGGAATCTACGGGCAATGGAAAACTTATGATCTCGATGCGTGGTGGGGCTCAGTTGCCAAACGATGCACAGTTGTCGAGTTCAAAAATATTGATCGAAACACTCTGCTCATGCTTCAATTGGGTTTGAAGTAGCGCCTTAAATAGGCTTATGGGGCATAGATTGATTACTGAAATATACGAGCATGAGAACCAAGTCGAACTCCTCTATGGATGTGACACTTGGGAAGAAGCCGTGAGGATTCACGGAATTGCGACTGACCTCGGATACAAATGCTATCCTTCACAGGCTGCGCTGGTTCGGCATGAATCCAAATTTGTCCGAATTATCACAACGGATACTAAGGACCAAGTCATTTTGAAGTTAGCCCTATGAGCGATATTCGGATTCTTTTTCCTTCACCTGGAACCGGCAACCTGATTAGTTTGTGTTTGGGATTCTTCTCTGAGGAAGCTCACGCACATCTTAGGGAATGGTGTAGCTCGCAGGGTCTTGATGCTGCTTTCACTTACGATACAAGCTCCGCTCTGTATTCGGGCGTCGTTTATGTTCATGACGTGACTGAGCAACAACACATGCTATTGAAGTTGATGACCTGATGTTTTGTTTCGCGCTCCCAATTAATGAGAACCAAGCAGACCGCAAGGATTATCAAGTCGCCAAAGCCTCCGAGCATTTTGCGTTAGACCGTGACATCATTACGGATCGAACAAACGTATTGGGTGTTGTCATCGAAAATGACGTCGACCATAATCAGGTCGAAACCTATATGGGTGCGAATGACGGAACATTTTTGACATCGATCTCGATGAGTGGCTCTTGTATGGTCTCGTTCTTCCGTTTCAAATCCGCTGATGGTATTCTATTGGCAAAGTTGGCTTTATCATGATTGTATTTGGTGTTGAAAATACCTATTTGAACGATGTCACCGGTAAAGCCATCGAGGGTTATGGAATCGTTAATTTCCCTGCTACCGAATATGACCGTCTTCTCGAATTCTGCAAAGAAAACAAAATCGCAATTGTTCGGCAATATCCATATGTGATTGATGAGCCCAATGTTTTCTATATGAGTTTGATCCTTGCGGGAACCAACGCAGAAACTCAAATGCTCATAAAGTTGATGTTTTCTTAAAAAACATATTGCGAAGCTTCCAGTGCCCTGCTATAAAGGACTGGTAATGACGGGGTGGCCGAGTGTCTAGGCACTTGCCCGCAAGGCAAGGGTAGGGTGGTTCGATTCCATCCCCCGTCACCAAGTTTAGGCGAATGCCACTAAGCCCGGATTACGTTAAGTGGTCCGGGCTTTTTTAATGGAGAAATGAATGAAGTTTGAGTCACCTCTGGATAACGCAAACATCGCTTTCGAAGACCGTCGTCTTCTTGACCTTCTCTACAACCAATCACATCGCAAATACCACAATGCGCCTCATCCGGCTCATGTTCGTGCTTATTGTGAGCGTATTCGGTTTCTCTATGCGAACCTCTTGGACAAGCTTCCGGGTTCCAAGGCATTTAACGGTATTGGTCTCGGACTCTTCTATGACCAAGTATCGGCTTGGCATGACGCAATCTACGAGATAGGCAAAACCGATAACGAAGAACTTTCCGCTCAATTGTTTGCTTCATCGGCCACCGCAGAAGCTCTTCCGCAGCAGATTGCAACGGATGTTGCTGCGGCTATCCGTGCATCAGCGAACCACTGGAATCCGATCAATGAAGCGCTACCGACGCATGTGAAAGTGTTCCTGGATGCCGACCTTTTTGAGTTGAGTACCCATTACGAGATATTCCATCAGAACGC